>OGQO01000018.1_pt1 | contig 138458 bp, 118 predicted proteins | sample 1553241 | NCBI WGS metagenome assembly OGQO01 (sample SAMEA2579933, study PRJEB22360) | human gut metagenome | biome: human gut; feature: human-associated habitat; material: faeces | place: Denmark | collected 2008/2010
TCATTTGAGCCTATTTTTCTTCGGCTCGTTTTTCATAGCTTACTTGACACTATCATTTTTATTATATCCGGGTTGGTGTAATTTTATATCTCTGATATAATAAATTTATAAAATAAAAAAAGCATTAAAAATAGTATAAAGTATTATACAGAAAGGAAGCGATAATATGAAAAAAAGCATGATAAAAGTTGGATTGATTATTAGTGTTATTATGGCATGTACTATGTCAGTGCAAAAGCCGGTACAGGCAAAAGCACTTGACGATATTAAATACACTACCGCCGATGAAAAAAAGGCGAGAAAAATTTATAAGAAACTAAATAAAGGATCTAAAAAAGTGACTTTTACAACAAAAAATTGTAAGAGATCTGTTAATGTAGCCGCTGCGTTAGATGCGATGTATTTTCCGGATGTGTATTTTGCATCATATAGCGAAACTATTGAAGACTATGGTTCAAAATACACTTTAACGCAAAAAGCATTTAAGAAAGCTAAGAAAAAAGAAGCGAGAATCCGAAAAAAAATCAAAAAACAAAGAACATATATTAAAAAAGAAGCGAGAGCAATTTGCAAGAAAGTCTGTGTTTATGATAACGATCGAGATAACCTGATTGCGATTGAAAATTATTTCGTTAAAAATTATACTTTTATGAAAACTGACAAAAACGCTCGGTCTAATTGGCTTGATTGCAGCAAAGCGAGAGCAGACAGTTATAACGGAGTTTATAATCTCTTAAAGAAAAAAAAGGGGGTATGCAGACACCTTGCGAGATTGTACAAAGTCATGTGCAATACGATTGGTGTAAAATGTGATCTTATCAGCGGTGACACAAATGCAGATGGGTTCTCCGATCATGTGTGGAACATTGTCTATCTTAACGGTAGAAAAATCTACAAAGATATTACATGGGATGTTTGCGAAAAAAACGGATTGTTCTGGACTGAAGAAGTGTCGAGTTCGGATTTTAATGCGACTCATGTGAAAATGCAAAAAGAGACTTTTTTTTAAGGATCCGCGACAGAATTTCTCGGTGATTAACTAACAAATAGCTACTTTATTGAGCAAAACTTAGGAGGATATAGAATAATGGAAAAAGTTACCATAGAACAAGTAGAACAGGAATTTAAAAAACTTGATAAACTGGACCAATCCAAAAGAAATGCAGTGTTAGCATTGACAGAAAAAATCATAAATTACTTTATAAAAGAAAAAGCCGTCTCCGGAGAAAATCCTCTTGTCATATACGGAACAGATAAATGTCCGGATTGCATGAACTGTTTATATGCGATGGATAAGCAAAATGTAAAATATCAATTTCGTAACATAACTGATAATCTGCAATACCTAAAAGAATATACGATGTTCCGTGATTGTTCTAATTGTTTTGCCGATATTAAAAACAAAAACGAATTAGGTATACCTTTTATATATGTTGCAGATCATGTTCAAATTTTAGATTGGAAAAATTTTTTAGCAAATGAGCTGCCAAAAGATGAAGCCGATCTATTCCAACAGTTGGCGGCAGAAATAAAAAAGAACAAATAAATAGCTGTTTTTCTCCTGAATAATCATACTAAAAATGACACTAAATGATATATGGAGACATAATAACATTGGTGAAATTGAAAAGAAAGGGGAACATAATGGATTGCATATTATTTTGTAAAATCCATTAAAAAAAATATGAGTTTATATTTTAAATATGGAGCGATGAACTCTTCAAAGAGTGCAAACATGCTCATGACAAGACACAATTACATTGAACAGGATTTTTCCGTTTTATTGCTAAAGCCGGTAATTGACACCAGGGGAAATAAAAATATCGTGTCTTCAAGAATAGGTCTCTCTGCACCTTGTGTAAGGATATCTGACACTACTGATATTGCAACTTTGGTTTCCGACTATGATGTCATTATGGTGGATGAATGTCAATTTCTAACAAAGGAACAGGTTAATCTTTTATATCAATTGTCTTTCACAAAAGTTATTTTGTGTTATGGCTTACTAACGGATTTTCGAAGAGAACTTTTTCCAGGCAGTAAACGATTGATCGAATTGGCAGATTCTTTACAAGAAATCAAGTCTGTTTGTCGTTGCGGAAAACGAGCCGTTGCAAATGCTCGTTTTGACAAATATGGAAATATTTGCCTATCCGGAGATCAGATAGAAATAGGTTCTGAAGAAAAATATCGTGCTTTATGTAAAGAATGCTATGAAAAGGAGAAAAAAATGGTAATTACTAGAAGTGGCTGCGGAAATGGACTTGCGGAACACGAAGCTATTTAGCAAGTTCTGGGATCGCTTTAATATTTCAAACGAATGTATTGTTAGAAGCCTGTGTGTTAGTATTTATATTAATGCGCAGGCTTTTTTATTTATAATATTTATTTTTTATTTAATTTGTCATACTGATAATGATACAAAATAAAGAAATTGAAAATCAGGCATCCGATGATGTATCGAAGTTGCACGACAGCTTTAACTGATTTTTGAGAGAAAGAGAGGTAATATTTATGGAAGTAACAAAGGAATTTACGGGAGATGTAAAGAAAAGAATTGAAGAAATTGAGCAAGAGGGGTTTTCATTATCTGAACAGGAATCTCGCATCATTTCCCGAAGGGGATATAATCCAGTCAGTTCCGGTGGATGGTTTGACATCAATAAATTGAGTAATTTGGAAACAAAGGTAACTATCTTATCTTTTAAAAATGAAGCAGGTGATTCCAGGTACTGTATTTTTGACGCAAATAACGAAATCATTAGAGAACCGCTATCTCGAATAAACTATCAGGATAATCGAATTAAAAATTCTACTGCATATAAAGTGCATGAATTTTCAAAAAAATTATTTTCGGAAGTAAAATTCATTTTTCATACAGAGAATCTTCCGGAAGAATATCCTGATCAGCACGATATTCTGAAATCGGAAAGCAAAAAATTTTTGACAATGAGTGCTAATGATCTATCTTACATGCTGTACAATAATCTGGCTGAAATTGTAAACAGTCCGGAATATGATACGATGAAAGAAGATGCAATAGGGAAAATTGCCCATAAAACAGCTACTAAATATAAAGAACATATTAAAGAAGGCATCAGGAAAGCTTCTGAAATACGATTGAATTGGACAACAGATGGTTGGGGATCATATCATCCAGGAATAAGCATTTCAGCAGAATTTAATGCTGGAAAAGACCGCCAATACAACATTTCAGAACATTTTTTAGAAGAAATTGATGCCGGAGCAAATTCTAGCGGAATGAACCACATTGCTATTCGAGTACAGGAACTGGTACGCTTAGTAGCAAAAGAAATGATTGAAAACAATGAAATTGTATTGGATTCTGACACCGCAAAGGATCTTTGTGTTAGTGAAGAAATGTTAAATAAAGTAATCTCATCCGGAGACAAAAAGATATTGAATGATTATTTAACCAGAACAAAAGGAGTTTATGTAGGCGGCTCAGCTCCTGCGATAGACACCGAGGCGCATACTCTGGATGCGGATCTTCTCGATGCGCTACATAAAAACATTATAGACAATCCAGAGAAAACAAACCCAGAACGGTTGAACAGTGATCTAAACGATTTGTTAAACGATATGATACTATACAATCGTAAATTGTCCAAAAAAGAATGTATCGATATCCTCGTGGATTATATCAACACAACTTTACCGGAATCGATAAGTTACAGAAATCTGAAAGCAGCAATAATACAGCCAGATTTCACTTCTGAAATAAGGAAAGGCGAAAGCTTAAAATCCGTTTCTCATAATTTGCATGAGAAAAGAGAAAAGGGCATGCCTATTTTTGAAAAAACAGACTATTACTATGCCGGAAAAGTGTGGCAACTTATGGAACAAAATGGTGTAAAAACTCATACAAAAAAAGAGCTGCTTCTTGAAGCAAATAAAAAACAAGGAAGTGACAAGCAGCGGTGGTACAGAACGATAAAAGAATCTATTAAGCAAAAAGTGCAAGAACAGGAAATTTCACAAGATAGTCTGTAATAGAATTATACTATTTTTTTTACAAATTATCATATTATCTATGTAAATAATGATGAGTGGAGGCAGAGCATTAACAGCAATGCCTCCTTTTTATATGGAGGAAAAAAATATGGATATTGTAAAAAAAGATTTTGGGCAGCACATTGGGGGTGCAAAAAAAGAGTTATGGAAAATAAACGGTCTATGCACTTGCGATCTTCAGACTTTAAATGCTGCCGAAAGAACCAAATATGTAAACAAGAATAATGTCTGGAAAAAACCAAACTACACAAAAATGGTAGAAGAGGGGCACGATCCTTTGGTAGTTTATTCTATCAAAAAGATAAGGGATGCACTTCCTACAAAACCTCTGACCAGAAATAGACAATCTGTGGAAGACGAACACAAACGGCAAAATCAATTTGTCGAATTCGTATCCGAATTTAGAGATATGGCTATGTCACTAAAAACGGAAGCTGATTTAACACTACCTGCAGTTTTCATTTTTAAAAATGGATATATCGAACGGAAGAGTGTTTATAGTGTTTCGGCGACAGAAAAATGTCATCAGCTTATGAGTAACAAGTTGTATCAGGCTTGTAATATTTCTTCCGGTACAATTGAGAAATATAAGTCTGAAATCAAAAAAAAGCAATTTGGAGTATCTTCAGAAGATAAAGTGCCTTCTGGATTAAGAATTGATGAAACACTAAACGGAAGATTCCGTGTAAGAAAAGGTTATACTATACTCTATGAATGTTATAGTTATGATGAAGCGTTAAAATTAGCAAAAGAGTATAGCAAAGAAAAAAACACGAAAAACAGAAAGGGGAAATTTACTCCAAAGCAGCTAGCTTCCATTGACCGAACAGGTCTTCCTGATATCAGATATAAAAAAAATGTTTCCGGAGAAGATTTTGTTAAAGATTTTTCTATCAGAGGCGGCGAATTTGGAAACTGGTTATCGGAGAATGATGCTCAATATTCCCTGAATATGGCATATGATGCATTTTATGATTTTGCTCTTGCTTTGGGCGTTTCTCCTGAGGATGTATCGCTAGGAGGAAATTTATCCATTGCATTTGGTTCAAGAGGTAGTGGAAATGCCACGGCTCACTATGAACCGGAAAGAATGGTAATCAATCTCACAAAAATGAAGGGAGCCGGTTCTCTTGGGCATGAATTATTTCACGCCTTAGATGATATTCTTGGCAGAAAATATTATGGATTAAATAAAATGTTATCCGAAGCTCCTTCAACTTCTGTCTCCGAAAGTTTTAAGCATATCGTAGAGACAATGTTGTGGAAAAAACCTACAGAAGAAGAATTTAAGGCAAAAAAAGCAAAAGCGATAGAAAGCAGGAAAATGATGTTGTTATCATTATTTGACCGTTTTCTTCCGGATTCTTCTCTTGAAAAAGTAGAAAGCGGGAAAGAAAAGAAAGAGCAAATTAAGGAATATATGCTGCAACTATCAGTAGTTCCTAAATTAAATCTTGAATTCAAAACTGATTTGTCCGATAAAATTTCAGAAACGATGAAATTGTTCAGCCGTCGCTCGCTGCGAAAAGAGGACAGAAAACAATTATACTGGACTCTTCATTTTTATATTGAAGCGTTGGAGATGACATCGGACAAAATAAAAGTTCCAACGGATTATCAAAAAAATTCAAAAAGAATGGATTCGCTTTATAGTAAACAATCTCATGGTTATTGGACATCTGAATGCGAAATGTTTGCCAGAGCCGGGGCGTGTTTTTTAACAGATATGTTAAAGCAACATGGCGGACGGGATGACTACTTATGCGGTCACTCTGAGCTTGCTTATGGCTTAGATTATGAAAACACTAACGATGATGGTTCGCCAACTATTGTCAGAGCATATCCAACCGGGCAAGAACGAATTGAAATCAACAAGGCATTTCTTGCATGGTTCGATGAACTGAAAAATGCCAATGTATTCGAAAAGCTAAAGGAGAAAACACATGAAAAGAATTTATGATGAATCACTAAAAAATTACAACAAGGATACTATCATTGCTCTTCGTATTCGTAAAGGAGAATTTTACTTCCTTGGATGGATGGAAGATGCTGCTGACTATTCTATGCAAATTCCTGTTAATGTCGAGGCATGTAAATTAGCTCGTAACATTGTTGAAACAGGAGATATTGCAATGGCAATTTCTTTGTGTAGCGGATATAACAGAATGTATAACATATGTTCTCAAAAAGAAGGCAATGAGTATAACGAATTTTTGTCGCATATAAAACCATATACAAATAATGGTGCAGACAAGAAAAACCTTCATGACATTTTCGAGGTTAGCCAGCAGGAACTTCATGATATCTGCGGGGCACTAAGAGACGGAGATTATGTTTTTGTTGTAGAAAATATGGATGAAATATGATGGGTATACATGCTGTGTAATTGTCAATAACTTTTGAAAGACCACTTTTTGTGGTCTTTTTTTTTGTTTTTTTCATACTATATGTGTAACTAAAAGATAAGTGGAGGAAAAGAACAGCTTATCGTAAAAAAAAATAACACGAAAGGAAAACCTGACAATATGATCAGGGAGGTAAAACACATGGAAAAATCAAGAAGAGTATCAACAAAGGCAATAGCAACATTGGCGTTAGCGTTATTTATGTCTGCATTTTTATGCAGCGGAATAAAAGCTGACGCAGCAGCAACAAAAAAAGTCGCAAAGTCCATTAAAGCGCAAGATGGACAGATAGTGACAGTGGCGCTTGGAGCAAAAAAATGTTCCTTTAAAGCCAAGTCATCCAAACTGAAGTTCAAAATATTCAGCGGCAAAACCGGAAAGATCAAAAAAGTAACTGTAAAATCCGGAAAGCTGCGGAAAACATTAAGAACTTCCGGCAAAAAGAAGGGATCTGTAGTGGTTATTAGAAATGGTTGTAAATACATGTACAAGCTTACAAGGAAAAATGTATCCTATGTCACAAAAACTAGCATCAAGAAGAATACTGTAGTGACATCAAACAAATCGGTAAAAACAAGTACAGCAGTTAGTACCGAATTTCCCAAAAGCGTAAATTCTAATCCAACAACAGTGCCGGATAAAGAAGTAATCAGCAATGGTGATTCAACTGTTATCATCGACAATACATCCAGTGTAACGGATAATGTCATACACTTATATGTGAAAGATATATCTGGAAATTACCAAAAAATCGCGGACATTCCCGATGCCGGTAGTTTAGCATTAGAATGTAGTGTGTACAATGCTGCGACGAATACTGTAAAAATCCAGTGTGGTAATTACAGCGTTATTGCTAATGCATCAATTGATGCTGATGGGTTTTATTGCATCGATATGAAGCAGATTTTGAATAATAAAACTGCGTATTATACGCAGCAATTTTTCATTTTTTAGTTGATGCATCTTTTATACTTGCAAATCAGCAAACACGATAAGTAAAAAAAATTCAAAAGGACCTTTGATTAGGTCCTTTTGTTTATGAAAAAAGAAAAAAGAGAGGGTATTATCCTATACCATTATTTAGTCGTTAAATATAAGTTTAACGACTAAGTATATACATAAATCATACATTACCTTTATTTTTTCATAAACACATCGTATTTTGAGGTATACCTCAAATAACAATTTTTTTCTTACAATCTTTGTATTATCCTTTATTCTGATCTCTAATATTCTTTCGCATTATTCAGAATCAAAATTTAGTATAGTCTTTATACACACCTGCCTGATCTGTGTATTTTTAAGTATGTAATACATAATATATTTTCCTTTCTATGCAAAAATTTGAAGATAGTCACATAGAATGGAATCTTTTCTAAATAGAATATTATATCAATCTGTCAACCTCTCTTTTGAGACATTCAATTTGTTGAATTGCGTTTTCTAATATCATATTGTCATAATTAACAGCATTTTTCTGTAATGACACACTACCTTTTATATATGTGTCCAAATCAGCCTTTATTTGTAGCTTCATTTCTTCTACTTTTAATTCTATCTCACTTTTAACTCTCGCCATAGTCTTTCTCCTATTTTTCTTTCATTATCTGTTCCGGATCCTGCTTCATAGCATCAATATACATCCGCAAAGCTCTTTCGGTCGCAACCGTCTTAGTTTTTCTGTTTCAATATCTTCCATTGGCTTAACAAATACGATTTTGTGTGTCATATTGCCCCTCCTTTCCATTACTCAATCGGTTCTAATACTGAAAAGTATTTTACAATAATTATATTGGATATATCCTATATTGCCAATATAAGATGTATTTTTTTCTTTTTTATACTTAAAAGGCACCAACTAATTTTCAAAAGTTGATGCCTTCCTTTATTACAACACAATTTCTCTTTATTTTTTGTATACATTACCTATCCCATATCCGGTCTGCTCCAAATCTCTTTTGACAAGATTTTTTATATTGTCAAAATCAGCATCGGTGGCATATGTAACATCTACCTCAATCAATAATTTTGTTCTCACAAACCTAGTATTGTCTACTATTTTGATCCCTAGAATTTTTTCAAACTTTTCAGAATCAAAATTCGGTATAGACTTTATGCACACTTTCTCTTCGTCGGTAAGATTATCCCACCATTTTTGTGCCTTTTCCACTTGATCTGTACACCTTTTCAAAAATCCGCCTGTAATTTTGCATTCCGGGTGAAATGTTTTTTCATCATATGTCATATCTTCTTCGGGAATCCATTTAGATGGAGATATTGTGCTAAATAGAGGTAACATTATTGCTCTTGCGTCCGAATCGACCCAATCATCCATTGTCCAATCAGATGGTTTGTCAAAAAAAGAAAGACACGGGGTTTGAGTGTTAAAAACACCTGTATTATAATCTCCTGCATTGAAATCACCTGTGTTTTGATCACCTGTATTACAGCTACCTGTATTGCAATTACCTATATTGTAATTGCCAGTGTTTCCATATCCGACATTGCCAAATCCGGTATTTTCCCATCCATTATTGTTCCATCCCGTATTACGATAACCAACATTACCATTTCCAACATTATTGTTGCCGACATTGTAATTTCCTTCATTTCCATCTCCACAATTATAATTTCCAATATTATTAATTCCATCATTTATATGTTTCATGTTTTTTTTCCTTTCACTCATCATATCTGCGTTTACCATTCTTCGTATCTCTTTTCTACTCCGTCAGTAAAAGCAATCGTTACTGCCTGTGGATACTTTTTGTTATTTTTGTTCTCCTTTCTTTTATGTCGTAAGTTTTTCCTCCAGCCTTCTTATTACAGTATTAGTATTTCTTCCAAAATAACAATCTTATTTGTGCAATAATTTATATCATCATCTGTCGAAATATCTCCAATCGCAGCTATGACACAAATTCTTGTATCAAATGTTCTACTATAATATTTATAGCAATCTTCTATTGATAGACATTGCGAAAGTGTTTTATTTGAGTTTAATGCCGAGGATAGCTGCAAATTTCTCTTCGTCGTAATTAGGCAAGTTTCTAAACACCTGCTTTTCATCCTCTGACAATGAATCCCAGCATAACTGTCTACTTTCGTCTATATCATAAACCTTAAGGTAACCTTCGGTTGTTTTGTGTGTTGGATTCTTTACTTTTTCTTCGTCGGACATATCTTTTTCACAAATCCATTCAACAACTTTTTGTTCCATTTTTTCTAATATTCTTCTTGCGTCAGAATAAAACCATTGGTCATAAGTCCACTCAGAGGGTTTGTCAAAGAATGTTAGTAATGGATTTTCTGTATTAAATACGCCGGTATTCCTGTCGCCGGTGTTATAATTTCCGGTGTTATAATTTTCAGTGTTCCGGTTGCCGGCGTTATAATTCCCGATATTATAGTAACCGGTGTTATAATCACCGGTATTACAGTTGCCGGCGTTATAATTCCCGATATTACAGTAGCCGGTGTTGCTCGCAGAACCATTTCCCCTTTTTTTCCATTCTTCTGTAATTTCTTCCAAAATAACAATCTTATTTGTGCAATAATTTATATCATCATCTGTCGAAATATTTCCAATCGCATCTATGACACAAATTCTTGTATCATTTGTTCTACTATAATATTCATAGCAATCTGCTATTGATTTACAGAAATGAAATCCTTGCTTGTCCGGAATAGGTTTTCCATTAAATTCATATGTATGACCTATTTCATACCGAAACCCTCTGCAAGTTAAATCTTCGTTGAATGCCTTAAATCCTCTCATTTTCTTATCTTTTCTTTTTGCCTTAAATCCTCTCATTTTCTTATCCTTTCTTTTTATGTCATGAATATTCGTCTCCAGACTCCTTTTAGTTACATAATTAATATGATAAAACAAAAAAAATTTGTAATTTATCATACTAAACATGTAACTAAAAGATATATGGAGACAGCAAATCTTCATTTTACTCTCCGTTTAGGAGCAACAACGCTCCTTTTGGGAGCAGAAAGATGAGGTAAATTATGGATAGTATAAACGAAAAATTAGTAATTTCACTGAATGAATATGTAGATACAATGAATGTATGCCGCCATGGTGACGCTTGTGCTGCTTTAGAATTAAATTCTGAAAAGGGACAGGCTTATGATAGAGCCATAGCATTAAAGGACATCATTAAAGGAATCCAGACAGGCGAATTTGAGATCACAGAATTACAGGAACTGATTTCAGAAGGTATAGAATCTCGATATTCTTTGTCTGCAACCAATGATGCCATGCTGAAAAAAGAATACGATAACATACATCGCTACTTATCATGTGAAAAAAGAACTGCGGAATTCGGACCTGTTTTACAAATACCGGTAAATGACAGTATTGCTGTCAAAGTAAAACCGGATGCTATTTTTGTAAAAAAAAATCTGAATACGCTCGAAGTAGAAGGCGTATTCTACAAAGCCGGCAATCCCACAATAAATCAGCGAACCGGAATTAAAGCAGATGCTAAAACAAAAAATATAATTGAATGGTTCAAACTATGGATGTTATGCAAATATCTGAATGTTTGGGTTTCACGCAATAAAAAAACATTAGGATTACAAAAAGGAGAACCGTATAATGTTACCGCTTCTTTTTATTATATGTGCAAAAGCACTGATAGTAAAATTCCTAGAGATATGGATTTTTTCTCAGGTAAAGGCGGCAATATATGTTCTTTGATTCAAAAAAAGACATTTGGTATCAATACAAATCAAGAAGAAACATATGATAAAATCTTTGAAGACTTTATTTTACAGAGAGAAATTGGGGTTGAATGCAGTGAAGATGATTGCAAAAATTGTATGTCGAAGGCTAACTGCCGGTATACAAAAGCCCCGGTGTCGATGACAAAAAAAACAACATCAATCAGAAAAAAAATTAAATTATCCGATGAACAGAAAAAAATAGTCGAATTTACTCACGGCTGCGCAAAAGTTAATGCGACTGCAGGATCCGGTAAAACCGAATGCATGACAGAACGCTCTAAGCGATTAATTGCTTCCGGCGTCAAACCCTCCGAGGTTTTGCATATATCGTTCACAGACGCTGCAGTTAAAGAAATGAAAGCAAGGATAGCAGGAAAATGCCTTGGGGAAAAAATTAATATCAATGAAAATGATATTTGTTGTTATACTTTCAATGGGTTTGCTAATCTTGCTATTGGTGCTTTTTATCAAGAACTAGGTTATACTGCCCCACCTAAAATTTTGACTGCTGAATTCGAGTTAGACAAAATCGAAAAAATATGCGAAAGTGTTGGAACTATCCCTGACGCAGACATGAAGTCAGTCAAATACATTGGAAATAATGTAATTCCAACCGTAATACTTAATTGTCAAAAAGTGTTCAGTAAAATCAAGGAATTAAATCTTGATCCTAATGCTAGTGACATAATTGATAAATTACGCATAGGGCTTAAGGACAGTGGGGTTTTATCAAATCTATCGGATAACACATTAGATACATTCGTGAATATGTATAAAGATTATGATAAAAGCTTAAAAATTGATAATTTAGTGACATTCGCAGATCAGGAGCCTCTCATGTACAAAGTATTAGAGTTACATCCGGATTATTTTGAAAATTTGGGATACAAGCATATTGTAGTTGATGAGTTTCAGGACTCAAACGCGGTTCAAATGGATACAATAAAACTGCTTACAGATTGCAAATGTTTTGAATCTCTAATGGTTGTTGGTGATGATAGCCAGGCTATATACAGTTTTCGAAATACAACTCCCGAGTACATTATTAACTTTGAAAAATACCTTGGAAAGCCTGTTGAAGAATTATTTTTATCTGAAAATAGGCGCTCAACTCCAGAAATTATCGAACTGGCAAACAAGGTTAATTCTCTTAATATAAACAAGATTGAGAAAACCATGATTGCTACTCGCGAATCAGGTGAAAGCGTTCATGTCAATGGATTCTATGACACAAAATCGGAGAATGTTGCAATTGTCAATGAGATCAAACGCTTAATCAACGAAGAAGGCTATGCGCCTGAAGATATAGCGTATATCGCATCAAAAAAAACACAATTAGCCGCAATGGGCACTCTCCTATCAGAAGCCGGCATTCCGTGGATTATGAAAAATCCAATGAATTTGATGGAAAACTCAAGGGTAATTGGTGCATTGTCATTGGCTGATGCTTTTTATGACCCAGACAGTACAGTATATTATTTTAATTACCTGGTGGCAAAATATGATGGAGAAATCTTTGAAAAACATTCTGTAGAAGACATAAAGGAAGAAATTGCTCAAATGCAGAATGAATTTGCCAATATCTATATGTTGGAATTCGTGCAGCAAAAAAGAATCTTTCATGAATATCTTGAGCTAATTCGTAAAGATGTAAAGGATGAATTGTATGATTATTTTCTGGAACTATTATATGCCAATGAAGACCTACCATCCGAATTGGAATATACTCGAATCTTCAAAAAGTATGGTTCTCAAATGGCGAAGAAAATGGATCAATCTTATGAAGGCGTCGTTTTAACAACTTGTCATTCTTCTAAAGGCTTAGAATGGTCTGTCGTCTTCGCTTCTATTTCAGAATTTGATTCAGAAAAAAACGGATTCCATAAACGCAACTCAAAAGGGATTGAAGAAATGCGTCGGTTGTTATTTGTTACCATTACTCGCGCTAGAGATATTTTATATCTCTCCGGTAAATATGTGGCATATGGTCCAAAAAACGATCGCACTTATAATATGTTTCTAAAAGAACTATATGAGATTGTGGGAAAAGACTATCAGCCTATAGATCCAATGGAAAAAGTCAAAGAAGAAGAAGCTCGTGTTCGGCGTAATGCGAAAACCAGAGAAAGAAATGCAAGAAAGCGTACAAAAAAAATGTTGTACAGTAATGAAATGTCCCCAGAAAGAAAGGCGCAATATAATCGATTAACTAAAAATGCAAAGCAGGTTAATATCGATGATGTTATTGCCGCCTACTCTTCCATTAAATAAAGTTTGATGGGTTTTGGAAATATATCCATATTTTTTTAGACCGATTCGTTTCCTGAATCGGTCTTTTTGTTTCTGTTTTTTTTGTTTTTTTTCATAATGTATATGTAAGCAAAAGTTAGTTTGGAGTTATGAGTGTGGAATATATGAAAAATACACCCATCTACAGTTTGCGGACTCCCGGGACCCCTGTACCCCGTAAGTACAGTTGCTATATATATTACCTTTTTTATGAGTCCTTATATGTAGATAAGGACCTTTTTATATAATCTACTCTTTTGAAAAGTGTCGACATATTACTGTCGGCACTTTTTTTGCGTTTTTTCATAATAAATATGAATGCAATTGACGATTGGAGTTCCAAAAGTGAATTGTAAATAAATTTTAAAGGGAGGAATACATATGCGTATTTCGAGAGTCAGAAAAGAACAGGAGATGTTAAACAAAGTAAACGGACAGGTATATCGGATTTTATCCGTTAATAATGAAGATTCTGCTGATGTCAGTGTAGCAATTGCTGCTGCTGTGGATCCGGAAGATTCGAAAAAGATACTGCCTGGAACAAAAATTGAAATCAATGAGAAAAATTGCATTTGTTATCGTTTTTTGCGGGATCCAAACCCACAAGCAATTCCAGTGGAAAGCGACTACAGCATTCAGAATGGTATTCTGTGTTTCAAAAATTCTCCCGCTGTTGAGGAACAGGGTGAGTTAGTATTTCTTGATATTCTCTTAACAGCCCCAGGAGCTATTTTATTAACAGCAAAAACCGATGATGAAAATTGTGTCGCTCTAATAGAATACCGACCAGACAGCAAAAGATTTGTAAATTTTGCAGAATTTGTAGATCTCGCAGATAAAATGCCGAAAGAATTTTTGGTTAGAAAATTGCTTAACGGAAGTAATTGCGCTTTAATCGGCGGTATTAAAAGCCATTTAGAGGATGATACAGAGAATAAGAAAAGATTCTTAGACAATTACTTCTTGTATTTGTACAGTAGAGGAACAATCAAGCCAATTATTCTGGACGATAATTTGGTTTTTGACAATGATTTGAGTGTCAAATACCTCACGAGCGAAACAGATAAAAATATTGATTTCTTCTTAAAATGCACTGCTACGGTAGATGATACTAGGGAGTTGCATGAGATTTCAGAGCCGACATATAAATCATTCAGAATGTATTTGAATGATAACAAAACCTCTTTTTTCAGCCAGGGACCAACTATTAAAGTGCCTGAGGATGAGTTTCTGGTGTCAAAATCAGAAGCTTATACAATGGTTGTAATTGGCTCTAATTTTGTACTGATCGGCGACGAATTAATCAAATCATCTGATTGTGAGAAGTTGAAAGCCACTCCTTATTTGATTGATATCCGAAAATCTGACAAAACAACCTATATTTACACTTTTACAGACAAATCCTGCTGCAATACAACGGTTATGTCTGTAACTATGACTCGAGATCGAGGCAGAATTGTAAAAATAGATTAAAATTCTGAAATTGCTACTTTTCACTTTATCGGAAGGCGACTTTGTTACATACAAGGTCGTCTTTTCTATTTTTTTTACTTTTTTTCATAATATTAATGTAAGTTAAAGTTTGTATTGGAGTCATGAGGATGTATAAAACACCCATCTAATGTTCGCGGGCTCCCAGTATTCTGTACACTGCGCAAGTACAGTTAATATATACTTATTCCCTTCTTGGTAGAGTCCCATCTATAGATGAGGACTTTTTATATAACCTCCTTGTTGATAAGGTGTTTACATTTATGTAGACACCTTATTTTTTTTCATGTTATTGATCATTTACTTTGCGAATTACTAATCTCCTGCCTTTTTTTTTGCTATTTTTCATACTATATATAAGTGTTACTGATGATTGGAGATTTAGTATAAAGGAGACAAAAATATGGAAATATACAATACCAAGAATATGGATATTCTCAATAAAATTTTTAATTTATCTAGCTACAATGAATTATGCCCAGATGGTAAAACCATTGTTGTAGATGCTGTCAACGAAATAAACGAAAGAGGTTATGGAGTAGTCTTTACTTCGTGTCAAAAAAAAGCGGTATTAGACATCCTAGAGCAAATGTTCAATTTAGGTCCGTTGTATACTGACTATGATGGTCTGTTTTATATCATTCATATTGATGCATATACAATACAGACACTACCTGTTGAGATTTATGATTGTCTCGTTGAAGCAGGAATGAAAATGCCATATGTTTCTTAAGTAGGAACGCAGAGAATAAATTCTCTGCGTTTTTTTTGTGATTTTTCATATTTGTATTAGATACAGTATTTTATATCAAAAAAGGAGGATATATCATGGCTAATGCATCAAAGCAAATGTCGAGAGCTATGTTAGAGGTTATTGATGGATTTTTATCTGTTACTCTCTTCGATGACTCAAAGCGAGAAGTCAAGGTAGCAGCCGAAAAATGTCGTGTAAATTATTGTACGCCTTACGAAGCTCATCACATTGCAAAAGAATTGAAAAAACGCGGACTTCCTGTAAAAACTGCTTTTGAGATAAATCGCGATACACTTTCATCTATGATTGTATATCCGGAAAGTTATGGTCCGTATAGGAGTGTATCTCAATTAGTGGAAGAAATAACGCAGAAGGCAAAAGAACAATATGTGGAAAAGCGAAATCTTGCCACCGACGACAAATTTCACAAATACGCTACATTTAAAGGAGTCAGTCAAGCGGAATTATCTTTGATTGAGCAGCAAGCAAAGATAGATTATCCGATACACGCCGAACATGAAAAGAACAAATCGAGTTACAAGGTTGTTGTTTTGGAAGAAAATTCTCAGAAATTTCGCAATGATCTTCTTAAAATTCGGTACGAATTAGACAAATTTCCGTCTGAAAGAAAGTCGTTGGAATATGAGTATGACATCAAAAATTCAGCTATTAAGCATATAATGGTTCGCAAAGATTTTTATCTTGCTTCTGCTGATAAAGATGATAATCTTATTCTTGAATATGATGGAAAAAAGGATATCATGAAGATTTACAAAGGCGGAAATGAATTACAGGCAATCTCAAGCGATAAAGATACAATGGAGCAAATGATAAAAGATTTTTCTAAGCCCGTACTTATGGAAAAAGAACAATTTCGTTCAAGCGCAGCGTTGGATATTTATAATAAAAAAGCAAAACATTACATCGCTGCTGAGATTGAGGACAAATTAAAAAAATACCATGAAGTCAATCAATTGATAGCCGAAAAAGCGTCTGTTATCAGCCAAACATATGATATAGACGAAAATGAACGCGGTCAATTTGATATTTTTAAGGATTCACAAACCTTCGGAAATTTCATGAAACATATTATAGAAGAAGTTGAAGAAGAACGAGGGGAAGATTTGCAACTTGAAAGCAAACTTCTAAATGACAAAAATGAACTGGATATTATTTTTTCGAAGTTGTCCTCCATCAATAATTCAATCGAAGTTGCTTACAGCAGAGAAAAAATTTTGGATCTCACTCGGGACAAAAAGACTTTCGAAACGGAAATACAAAAGGAACAGCTTGAAAAAGAGAAACTTACAGACTTTATGTTGGCATTGTCCAGGCAAATGCCTCAACATGCTCAACAACAAAAAGATACTGAACAAGAACTTGACTTTGATCCCTATGATGATTTCTGATTAAAGAATGCTTTAATAAATGAATATAGTCAACAAAACCGTCATATCATTCTCCTCTGGTATGGCGGTTTTTTATTTTAGATATAACCATCGTAAATAAACTCTCCCCAATAATTTTTTTCTCATAATATAAACAGGTAAAAATATAGAGAAAGGAGAAAAGCATGCTTAAGTTGCATGTAAAAAAAATGACAATAATAGATTTTATAAAAGCAATTAATAGTTCAAACGAAGAGACAGGGGTATACACCGGTGTTTCTGTTATTGAAATGGAAATTAACTCCTTAACCAATGAAGGAAAAGAAATTAGGACTGTTTCTACTGCAGGCGTTTCTGTTGAAATTGAGCAACATAATAATTTTTATCAGCTCAACATTACATTTCCGCGTTCAGGAGACAATACATTGCGTTTGATGCATATGGCTTTAAATGATTACGGGAAACGCATCACCAATATTATGGAAGAATATAAAAATACAGACCTTGAAAAAGAAATATGGCTGCCTACTCTCAATTGTATTTTATCCCCGTCTTCTTTGGCAGACACCGGATATATCATAGCAAGCGCGCCTGTATTTTGGGCAGTACAACCTTCTGTTCCTGGTAGCAACAATTTGAATATGCTATGTGTTGTATTTCCATTAGAAAATTTGTCAATGGAAATGGAATCAGTAGATTTGGAACAGGCAATTGCTGAAGTAGACAGAGAAATGAAAGAACAAGAAAAAAAAGAATTCATGGGACAGGAAGAATATTACAACAACATTAAAAGGAGACAAAATGAAAAAGATTCATTTTTTAACTAAATTCTGCCGGTACGCAAGCTGTGTTTTAGTAACTGCGCTATTATCTATACTAATCTCACACTCTTTCGTTCAGGCAAATAATACAGATAATGGAACAATCATAATAGAAGGAGTATGTTATAATGATGCAGATGCTGTTATTAATGTCGAGATAGCCGGAAATGATGATGTTTATTCTATTCAGCTAAAAAAAGCTGATATAGATGATAATGGAAAATATTATAAAACATTATCCGCCCCCGCAGGCGATTATACACTATCAGATCTCACGGTAAATGGAGATGAAGAAAGTGATTATTCCGCAACTACAGATGTCCTATCGCTGCAAAAAGATGGAAAAATCACATTTTCCTTTACAGCAACATGCCGGGAAGAATACCTTACTAAGGTTGTCGATAGTATCGATGACGATCCGATACTTACCGTCCCACCAGATTCAGCAATCAAAAATGCACCTGACATTAATGATTCTCCACAGAAACAAAGAACGAATAAAAACAGCACAAGAAATAAGAAAAATAACAACATAGAATATATACGCCACTTAATCATAGGTGTTATAGTTTTTTTTGCTGTGTTCGTGCTCCTTAATGTTGTGCGAAAACTTCAGCAGATTAAAAGAAGTGAAAACTATTGAATGTAAATAACAATTATTTTATCCATAGCATAAGCAGGAATGTCGCTGTTGTTCCTGCTTATGTTATAATCAGGAAAATTTCTATTCATTATTTTTCCATAACGATCTCATGCTCATTATAATGCTGCTTTCCCCATTTTGCCATAACATTAATTGCTTCTGACATATCCTTGCAGCGATTCCGGTCAGGATGATTGCTTAAATAATACATTAGGTAATCATAATTTTTTGATTTCTTTCGCATTAAATCCTCATCCTCCTGTTCGTATTTCGAAATTGTCTGTTCGTATGAATGCATTGTTTGCTTCATTCCTAATACTCTAGTTTCTAAGCGTGATATTTTTTTCTCCAATTGTTTTTTTTCTTTTACATGCCTTATAGACATAACATCAAATGTTTCATTGGCTCTGTCCAATAATATATCAACCGTATCACCTTGTTGTTTAGTAAGACGATTTTTTATTTCTTCGTTTGATAATTCTCTGTTGTAATTTCGCATTGTTTCATGGTGAGATTTGCTTCCTTTTTCCCCTCTTGCCAATCCATGTTTTTTACCTACTTGTTCATAAAATCGTTCTTGGCGCATACAAAATTCTTTAGCTCCAATTCCTTTGTTGACAATGCTGTCGTAATTAAGTCTTCCATTTTTGTTGATTGGTTGAATAATAGCATGCATATGTATATTTTTCATTGGCTTTTTTGTATTCGGATCATAATTTGCCTGTTCATCGTAGTGACAAGCTACAGCAATTATGTTTCCTTGATCCGGTGATTCATCGAATTCATTCTTCAGCCATTTTATACAGTCTTCTTTCCAAGCTTCTAAATCTATTTTATCTGCCGCTTCAGGCGAAAAGTCCATTATAACTTCAAATGCTCTTACTGCATTAGATTTTACTTTAATATCACCAGGTTCTGTTCCATAACCAAATTTATGTAATCTTTCTTTTAAGACTGATGTGATATTGTTTGAATTTGGCATTATAATATAATCATTATATTCACTCAATTCCGGGATTACATTTTTCACATCATCAATTCTGAAATCATGGCGAAACGCACGACTTGCGTCGTGAAATGTTTTTAGTTTTTCAATCCTATGAGTTCCATATGGTTGTCCTGCATCATTTAACATACCGGTCACTCTCCTATCTAAATATTCCAGGCATACATTTCGTCTTGTATGTATGAAATAATACCTGGTTGAATAATTGTAACTCCCTCCGGCGCCCGAATACCGATCTGTATATTTCCGTTTCGTTCGCGATATTTATATACTTTTGCATTGAATTTTACATAATCACCCTTTTTAATTTGCTTTGTTAAAAATTTCTTTTTGTCGATTACATATTGTTTTCTTACAAAATCTTCTTTTCCGTTATAATTTATAAGCAACCCATCAAAATATACAGTATTATTTCGTTCAATGCTGCTTACATATCCTTCAAAAGATGCGATTGGATTTTCGTTTCCGCCCTTTTCATAACATTGTGCTAATATATTATTATACATGTAGGTCACCGCCTTTCGTTTTCTCTATAGTTAATATGATAATTCTTCAAAAAAATAGAATTACGGTAATTGCCATATGGAATCTGTACGGAAGTTGCCATAGTGAGTATACGGAAACTTTTTGATGGATGACTTAAAAATAAAAAGATGGGATATTATTTTATTTTTAATGGAATCCATAATACTTCTACTAATGATCCTGCTTTAACAAATGTTTGTACTAATTTCTACTACATATGCTTTACTCTAATTCTCAAGATAGATAAAAGAAATGGAAAATTCTTTTTACCCATATTCGAAATATTATCAATGAAAGCTCGAATCTGTTGAAAATTCAAGAAAAATGATTGATTTAACGCCTGTTTGTATGCGCTTTATCCATAATGGATGAAGTTTTACCAGTTGAACTTATATCCATTAAAAATAAGAAACTATAAGAATGACTTAAACTCCATATTGGAAATGTGCAAAAAGTAATGGATGGACCGGAATCCATTAAAGTATGAAACAAAAAACATTAAGGATGAAAAAATATCGAAATAAATGCAGAAAAATAAAATATATTATTTTTTACCATAATGGATGATGTAAATTCCATAATGGATGCATCCCAATACGAATCTCATTTCAAATAAAATGGATACCTGTTATCCATAATAGATAAATTCAAAAATTCATTGATAATATATTTTTCCATAATGGATAGCGTAATGCAAAATGAATCATGTAACCAAAATATGCAGCCACTATTGCAAGTGCTTTATTTTCGTATATATGTTCGTTTTACAACAACAAGTGATATAAAAATTTAAATATGTATTATGATTTTACAATAACAGGTGATGTGAAATATCGAAGTAAATCTGCATTTTCACAGCAACATATGATGTCAAATTTACATTTGTATTATTTTTTACAATAGCAAGTGATGTAAAAATTTGAACATGTACTATATTTTACAACAATAAGTGATGTGAAATTATCCATTATCGACAAATATTACATCGAATAGATGTAATAAAATCTTGTATCTTTTATTATTACTTCAATAATGAATAATCAAATATTCCTTAATGGATGAAACTTTTTATATAAGATATATCACTTTTTTTAAAATCATCATTTACATCATTGACATCACTTAATTTTTTGAAACGATAGAAGTGCTAATTAACCTATACATAACCCGGTATTTAACTAAAATTATCTTCCATTTTTCCTCTACTTAACCCATATTAGTGTTAGCATCTAAATAGTACAAAACAAATTTACAATCGCTTTATGCCATATCCAATGGTCTGTCATTTGTTTTCCCTTGTAAATATTCAAGTACATCAGCTCGACCGCCATATCTACAATGAATTTCTACCATCTTGCCTTGATCATACAACCATCTTGCCGCCGCATATCTATGCCACCCATCTACAATAATAGGTTGAGGAAGAATAAATCCATTATTACACTCGTTGTCAATCTCAATATCTCTAATTTCCTTTGGATGATTGATAAAATAAATAATTCTTCCTATATGCCATTCTTTTGATTTTTGTTCTAATACAGGATGTTCCCATGTATCACCATATGGTTCAGAAACTTCTGGAATAGCATCATGTATTGCAACAGAGATATTATCCAAATCAATTTCTCCTGTTTCATCCCAAGACCAATGTTCAGTTGGAAAAAATTCAATAAGCCGGTCAATTCTAATAATATCTCCGTTGTATTCGTCTAATGGTTCAAAATCCCCATGCATTTTTTACTCCTTTCCAAAGCAAATCATCGTTTCATTGGATTCTAATAAATAAGTTTCGTTCCGTATTGGAAGGGGCTCTTGATTTTTTTGAGTTTACACAAAACTTGAAACGGTCTCACTTTTATGCATAATTGGTAAAGTTCATTCAGTAAATGTTTCATCGCTGCCAAATATCTGAGCTCCGTTGATGTGGTTCTAAAACTCATTGCTATACTTCAATAACTTCCCATGTCCTTTTATATTCTCCATCATAAGATGAAAGATATGCTGTTCCATAGTTACTTATTGTAAGATGAATTGTATACTTATCATTTTCACTTGCATTATTTATCTCTTCTTCATAGGTATTCTGAGCATCCTTCTCAAGAAATGCATAAGCATCATTTTCATATCATACTGCGGCCATTTAGATACATCCAAAACATCTCCGTCTTCATTTGCAATATAATATTGTGTTATCCGTTCAAATGGAACACCATAATTAATATGAGCCCAATAACTGTCCCAATGACAAAGTTCTTCTTGTGCTTCTTCTAATGTGTCACAAATTTTAATAAAACTTGGCTTTTCAGAAGTTTTATATAGATTATGAGAAATCAAAGCATCCTTAATTTCTTGTTTTTCTTGTAAAGTTACATTAAATTTTTCAAATGTCATCTTAAAAACTGTATATTTCATATTATTTCTCCTATTCATTTTAAATTGTCTTATAATATGTGCTATTTAATACTAATTTCCTATACTGGAGCATCCACAAATGATATCTCCGTTATCCAGCAATATTCTCCATGCATTTCATCATTTTCAATATCTTTGAATTTAACTTGTTTCACACCATCACTCCTTCAGCCTTAGAACTTATTGTTTTATTCTGCATTAACTAACACATATTACAATGTATCTATCCATTATTCTCTCTCCTATTCCATCTGCTATATGCTTCACGCTCTACATCTTCGTTAATTGCATAAGGAATTGTAAGGTTCGTCACAGTTCCGCCCCTCGCATGACATGAGTTGCATCGAATAGAGGCAACATAGGCTTTGCGTCCTTTGTATTTTGTTGCTTTCTTTTCGAGTTTTAATTTATACGAACCGCAGAAAGGACATGACTTTAACTCCTTTATCAACTCTGTCCACCTCCCTTTAATACCTTAATAGCTCTTTTTATTCCTTTGTGAAAAAAATCATCACATTCAGAATCAAAACAAGGATCGACTTCTTCCGCATACCTTTCAAAATCTGCGTATGCGAGTTCTTGTTCTTCTTCTAACTGATCCACAATCTTGTCGATATCATAGACGATAGGTTGTTTGTCAATTATTTTCTCATTATTCCCCCTTTCTCGTGCTGCTGAACGAAACATCATCAGAAGCATTTCTCCTACTGACCTGTCTCGATCTTTTCTTTTTGCCATCTTTATTGATTTCACCCCATCCCCATGTGGAATGTATACCCCTATATGATACGGGATCTCATCTTTTACAATATCATACACATCCTTCATCATTACATAATAGTTATAGTCACCAAGAAAGTTATGCCCATTTTTCGAATGAAAATCTTCTACAGATGACTTAATTTCATAGCAGTAGAAATCTCCTTTTTCTATTCCGGATACAGAATTGTTCTTCGGAACAAATCTCATGTAATCCACTCTCCCTGCATGTGCTGTCCCGTAACCAAAGGTGACCTCTTTCGCCCAATACACACGAGTGTCATTTACATTTATTTGTTTTTCAAGATGTTCGGATAACATTTTTGTTATCTCCGGTCTAGCAGATTTCTGCAAATGTCGACAGTCATAAGAAACTTGCTTTTGTATTTCCATAATTATCTCCTTATAGCGCTTTCACTGTACTAATTTGTTTTCTCCTTCTTCGGCTAAAGTATAGTCGCTACCGGATACAAATTCTCCATTTTCGTCACATTTGCAATACTCTAACCCATATTCTTCGACATCGTATATACAGATTCCACGACTGCAGCTACATTGATATTTACTCAATTCTGCTTTTGCTTTGTCCTTGTCATCAATAGACCATCGTTTTATTTCAGTTGGGTCACTGTCTACACCAAAAATAGTATCTCCCCTCTGAAATTTCTTAAATTCCGAATATGATAATCTTTCTTCTCCTCGCAATAATCTGATCGTATTATACATAATGACTTCATTTCCTTTCCGTTTATTATATTATCAGTTGCTATTTTCGGCAAACAAAGGTAAATATCAACTTCATTTACTATATACATTATATTAAATCTTCCATCGCCTCACAAACTCGGATATAGCAAAAAAAACAGGAAGAAAAAATAATCTTTCTTCCTGTCACTCATATATCATTATGATTGTTGAACTAATAAGACTCTTTGTAAAAGTGGAGTTATTGCAAATACTTTTGTTCCAGACTTTTCATCTTGAAATACAACTTTAATTTTATCTGCAGTAATAGAATCAATAACTCCTGTTCCGTATTTGTTGTGCTTAACCATAACACCATCCCCAATGGAAGATATATAGTCTTGATAACTTTCTGTCAGCTTCGTGGAAATAACAGGCTTTTTTGTATAACCGGTAATTGCCGCTTGATATTCCTGCTTATATGTTCCAGCTTTATGCGTTATTATTTCTTTTTCTCCAAAAAAATCTCTGCAAAATACGGACCGTTCCGGTAAACGGAATAAATAGAGATTATTTTTTGCTCGAGTAACACCTACATAAAACATACGCCGCTCTTCTTCATAGATGCTGATTTTTTCTTTATCCTTTTCAGAAGAAGATACAACTGTCTCCGGAAAAACTCCATCTTTAACATCGATCATATAAACGGAATCATACTCCAATCCCTTACTCGAGTGTACGGTAGAAAATATCATTCGTGCATCGGGATCAAATTTTTTATATTTGATCAGATCTCTGAGTGTATCTAACCGATCCAAAAAAGACTTTATTGTTTTTTCGGGAATTGTTAAATTTTTTAGAATTGTTACTTTGTTTTCATCGAGACCTGCTTTTGTAAGGTAATTCATATAATTCATATCATATAATACTCTTTTTAAAGCTTTTGTCGGTGTTTCTCCTTTCATTTTTACAAAGTGCTGCTGAATTGCGGCAATTTTAGCAACAACAGCCGGTTTCAACATTCTATTTTTTTTGGCTGCACTTAATATGGAAACCCCTGTGGATTTTGCCGTCTGGCAACAATAATAAGCTTGACTTTTTTTCAAATAGATAGACAGCTTATAATAAATTTTCATAAAAAGCTCTTCATCCATTGGATTTAATGCAAACTTAAAAATATTGATAATATCCGTTACCACACGATTTCCAAAAAATGTAAGTTCGGCATTTCTCATCCGGTATGAAATGCCTTTTCTTTCAAACAGATCTATAACCGGAATAGCACTTTCACTATTACGGTATAGTATTGCTGTTTGTTTGTCTGTCGTTTTTGCAACATCTAAGAGATACTTGTACTGCTCCTGCTGTGATTTTACAGGAATGGACGAGATTACACTTGTTGCTTCCCTTGTCGGTCTTATGTGTTTCTTGTGTCTCATGGTATTCATTTGAATGAAATGATCTGCAGCCGTTACAATATTAGCATTTGACCTGAAATTTTCTTCCATCAGAAGCACTTTGGCTCCCGGATAATTCTTTTCAAATGACAATAGTGCTTTTGGATATGCTGCGCGGAAGCCATATATACTCTGATCTTCATCTCCTACCATGAATATATTTTTCGTTTTAGACGCCAACGCAGCAATGATCTTGTGTTGAATCTTTGATGTATCTTGCGCTTCATCAACGCAAATATATGGATACATTTGTTGGAAATGTTCCTTTGTACCTTCGTCTAACTCCAACATTTTAAATGCGTATACCATTTGATCGTCATAATCCATAAATCCGTTTTCACGCATTTTCCCACAATACGCTTTATAAATGTCGAATATGGCATAGTCATTTGCTATCTCCAACTTCTTGATTTCTCCATCGTTTAACATCATATTTTTTATGTATGTAATAGCTGTACGAATTCCTTTAATATCACTTTCTGTTGGATATTCTTTTTCTACCTCCTGGTATATCTGGATCAAAATTTGATTTATTACCCTGTCGTCTGTAACCAAATCAAAAGCTTTCTGCCCAATCTTTCTTTCATAATAAGAAATGATTTTTGAGCAAATTCCATTGATGGTTCTAAATTCAATTTTATTCGCCAATTTTTCTCCAAAAAAAGAAGAAAAGCGAGATCTCATGTCTTTTGTCGCAGCTACAGTATAAGTGACAGTTAATATCTGGCTTGGATCTATATTACAACAATGAATCATATAACCAAGTCTTGTAACCAATACCGTAGTTTTTCCACTTCCCGGAACCGCAAGCAGCAATGTAGGTCCTTCCACTGCTCGTACCGCTTCTTTTTGCTGTATATTTAATTGAATCGGAAATTTTTCCATAAATTCATGTAATTCCATAAAAACATCTCCCTTGTATTTAACTTTCAACTCTATATAGTATGTAATATATTTACATATTTCGCAAACTCGGATATGGCAAAAAAATAATACCCGGATCATAAAATCCGGGTACATAACTTTGCCAAATGAAATTTATTACGGAACTTTCTTTATTTGCCAATCCCAAGGATACATATTAGTGTGGTCGACTATATATTCAAAAACCGCAGATTCCTTCACTTTGTGCGGATTTACTTTATACCCATTTGCTCTTAGGTCTCTGATAAAATCTGCTTTTGTGTTGTATTCCTGGTTTTTTATTACGACCATTCTCGTTCCATCTTTTACAATGGCGCTGTATTTTTTCATATTTTTCACCTAAATCAGCGATGCTGACCCTTCTTTTAGTTATACATTTATTAGTTCCAACTTTCTTTAACATCATCCAGTTGTCTTTTGAAAGTTATATTTTTAGTATGAACAATACAAAAAAAGTTTGTAATTATAATTTTTCTGTATTATCATACTATTAGTGTAATGAAAAAAGAGGACTTTGGAGAGGAGATGAATATATGAAAGGTAGTGTTGCTGCTTCAAACAAAACATATTTCGATCATGTGATCGAAAGAGATGGGATTGAAATTTCTAAGATATTTCAATCTCCGAACGGAAAAGACTACATATATGTTACGGACATCGGCAGAAAAAGGTGGAATGAATTGATTAAAGATGCTTTATGTGAAAAAGAGCGTCAGGAAAACAATTCAAATGCTCCGGTGTACACGAAAGAAACGATTCAAAACCCGAAAAAATTAAACAGATTACGCGCTTTTTATGGGTATAATGGCTTTTACATTTATTCCAAAGATGCGAAAAAATTGAAAAAATAACAAATTTATAAGTTGAAGACTGCAACAGTTACCGTATTGCAGTCTTTTTTTTATGCCTATAAAAGTATGGCAGAAAGGAGTTGCAATATGGCAATTATTAAAACCGATGCCATGATATGGTTTCAAAAAAATTTTGATAGCGACAGTTTGATCCATGTGATGAAAAATCACCTAAATAAAAATCTTCGTGATTTCAGACGATATACCAAGGCGGATTCATCTTTCTATTTAGATGAAGGCTTTGATAAAATCGATCTTGCGTTTGAAATTCTTGATGGAATAGAATTGAACGAAGACGAGATTGCAGAATGGATTGACGATACGGATAACTACAGTGATTTTGAAATCATCTTTCCTATCACAAACAAAAGAATACATGGAATGGCATATAAAAATGGCAAGCGATACGACTGTGATTATGTATCCGTATTGCTAAAAAAAATACATAACGGAGAACACTTCACAGTGAAAACATGTCTGCCATTTAAGAAAGGGTATACCGATCCATTATATTTCTACGATTAAAAAAAACGAGAGCAAATTGCTCTCGTTTTTTTTAGTATATTCTATTATCTGTTCTTTTTTTCTGACCCTTTTTTTTCTAAGTAGATTATCTTTGAACTTTCCTTTAATTTCTTCCTTAATTCTTCATTTTCTTTAGATATAATTTCTAATTGATTTGTTGTTTCGTTCATTGCTGATATCATATCATCAAGAATATTGTCCATTTCGCTCAAAATGGATTGATATGCGTTTTCTTGTTGCAATAATAACCGAAAGAGATCATTAATGTGTTCTGCAGGAACACTTGTCACTGCGTTTTCATCTCCGGCATCGGTTATATTGCTTTCGTAAGTAGTTAAAAAATCATTATTTCCATCACTGATGTCTTTTAGATTCAATAACTCCTCGTTAATCACTTCCTTTTCACCGGTAATAACCAGATTTCCATCTCTATACTCAATATTCATATAACAGTTAGACAAAAATATGATACTCATGCATTACTAACGCAATAATCATATCTGCCATGCTCCTTTCTTAATTACGGCAAAATTCAAAGTTATATGAATTTATGCCTTTCATAATTATTATGATAAAAAAAATATTGAGGTTTGTCATTATATATTTTTTTACCATAATTCCATGTTTCCGGCTTTCTTCTTTCTGTCTTCAGTGACCGTAGTATAATAGGATTTTGTTGTTTCGACGGATTCATGACCTAATACTTCTGCAACAAGGTATAAATCATCTGTTGATTCATATAATCCCATTCCATAGGTAGACCGTAATTTATGAGGCGTAATATTCTTTGTTCCGACAATTAACGGCTGCGCATATTTTTTTACCAGGCGTTCAATGCTTCGTACCGACATTCTGCCAAAATTACGATTTAAAAATAATGGGTCAGACATGGACAAATAATCTTTTCTTTCTTCCAGGTAATCTTCCAATCTATCGGCAGTTTCCTGCGGAAAATACACATTTGACTCTTTATTTCCCTTCCTTACTAAAAATATACTGTTAGAGTCCAGATCTAAATCCTTTACATCCAGTGAAGCACATTCTGATACACGGATACCTGTAGTAAGTAAAAGTGAAAACAATGCTATGTCCCTTGTTTTCTGCTTTTCGTGATATTTCATTTGTCTTTCATTCAAGCAAATGCCGCTTTCAACAGCGTTTAAGAATTTTTTAACCTCGTCTCTGCTCATATAGGTCAAAGTTTCTTTTTTGTGTATTTTCGGGCTTTTGATTGAATAAGCATCTTTGTTACTTATCATATTTTGTTCGCATAAATAAGTAAAAAGACTTTTTAGAGCGGAAATTTTTCGCGATTCCGCCTGTTCTCCTGCTCTTTTGCGCAGATCATGTAAGTATTCATCAAAATCCTGTACATTTAACTGATTAAGATACGACAATGAGATTTCCTTGATGCATTTTTGCTCTGCATTGTTATTAACCAGGAATGTAAAAAAATCATAAATATCACATACATAAGCATATCTTGTTCTAGGTAATATACGGTTTTCGATATGATATATATATGATTTCACATACGGTGGAAGTTCTTTTAACTTCTTATCCATTAATGCAATGTATTTTTGATTATTGGCTTCGTATGCCATTCTTGACATATATGCCACCTCCATTCTTTGTATATCTTTTATATATATAATACATACAAATGTTCCCAAGCGTTGGTAAATGAAAACGCCTTGTAATCAATAATTGAGCCGATTACAAGAATATATGCATGTATAAATAGTATGATAAAAGAAAAATTTGAAACATTATATGATGGTATTATAACATAATTTGTTGAAAAAAAAACATTGATGAAATAAAAGAAAAGGCGATTAAAGTATGTTTTTCGCCCCTCTAAGGAATTTTGACAACCACAAATAGGTCTCAAGTGAGACCTGATTAAAAAGTATATGCCGTTGCCATTGTTTCTATGTAGTTTGGGATCTCGCGAATCCGTCTAATTCGTTTTCGTAAAAATCCACCAATGTTTTTTATCCTTTCAACATTGTTATCGTAAAAAATAGATTCTATCAATGCTTGTTTTACGGTACAAAAATCATATTGCACAGCCAAAGCAGCAATGTTCTTTATAACAGAAACATCATTAACAAAGCGTATCTTCGGTAATGCAGAATTCTTTTTCTTATAGTCATTATATAATTTTACAATCCATTGGTGCTCTGTTGAAACATTTAGTCCTCTATCCAGAGATTGGATTGATGCAGAACTGTTTCTTAAAAAAGTTTCAAATTTCAGACAGAATTCATCAATTGCCTGTTGCTTAACTATTTTGCTGTTCGTGTTGTTGAAAGGTTTGAAAGAAACGCTTCTTTTACCAATCTGCATTTTTAGAATCTTTGCCGTGACATTTTCCAATGTTGTCCGTATAATGCCTGGGCGGCAGTATTTCGGCAAATAAGACATAAGATCCCGATAACTTTTCGTTAAAAAAGCATTGATATCCTCTCTTTTTTCGGGATCTTGTTCCAATTCAGTCAAAGATTTTAAAATAATGCGTAAAGCGTTCACATTGGATATTTTCTTAAATTCAGAATAAATATCAGAACTTAAAACTAAAAAACCGCGTCCGCCGTGAACAGCGTCATTAAAATAATCGTGATAGCCATGGATCATAAGGTGATAACTGCCGGCTCTGTCCTGATCATACCACAGTTCAGAAACTTTTTTCATACTAATCAGGTTGTTTTTTATAAGGACATTCATATTTTTTTCAACTGCACTACGCGATAGTCCGGTGAAAGATATAATGTCCTTTATGGTAATACCATTGATTCTGCCGTAATCATCATGTGTAAAAAAATGTAAACCTAAATAAAGCAGTATGGCGCCTTTGCTCAATCGTAAAGCGGAACCATATCTGTTAGCTTCGTTTACATATATTTTGTTTTTTACATCTTTTATATGTGCTTGAAGATACTGTGTATGTAAAGGACATTGTTCGCAGGCTTTTTGTGCTGCAGCGTATTCTGTGTCTGTATATCTTCCGTATTCCTGATGCTCAAAAAGAATATTTCTATTGCTACAATTGGCACAGGAATTTGGGTAATTTACTTTTTGAATTATGTAATTATCGCGGATCCCCACCATGCGATTGATGACGGAAATGCCAATTTTAGCAAAATTGTCCATTTTTTCTCCTTCTTTCTGAGTTTTTTGTATATCCGGAAAGCTTGAAATATTGCGGATATAATGCTATACTTATGTTGTAAGCAAGTTATTTACACATACATAACTACATAAAGGTTGGGTATGCTGTTAGACACACAAAGGTGTTTGGTAAATACCGGTTCCTTTTAGAAAGCGTCGCCGAGAGGCATTGCTTTGTTGATATACAATACACTGCCAGGTGCATTGTATAGTGTGTGTGTTAGTCTTACATTTTGCGGATGTAAGATGGGTCGCAAAAATATTTTGCAGATATTTTTGCGGTTGCGTATTCTTTTTAAGAGGAGACCTGGAATACCGGGTCTTTTTCTTTTTCAAAAGTATATTATATCTACAAAGAAAATGCAAAGTGGTGTGTTTGGGCGTAAAAGGTGTCGACAAAATATAAACTTTGGGCGTAAAAAGTGTCGACAAACACTAAACCAAAATAATAAACCGTAATAAATTTTCTTATATGAATAAAATTTTTTTGCTAAAATCAATGAAAAAGCTGAAGAATTTTATAAAAAAAAAATTTAACTTTGTAAATAATAACCAAATCGTTCTTTTGAAAATGCAGTAAAATATACAGAATGAACAAAAGAATAAACTTTAGGCGTAAAAAGTGTCGACAAAACAACTTTAGTCGCTAAAATAGGGGACATTTTAAAACTTTGGGCGTAAAAAGTGTCGACAAAATATAAAGTTCGGGCGTAAAAAGTGTCGACAGTAAAAGTTCGGGCGTAAAAAGTGTCGACAAAACCTCGCTACATAATGGAGCGAGGTTTTAATCAGACGCGGTTATTAAAATCATACATCAATAATATTGATCAATATTTCATTCTCTGAAAAATAAAAATCGTTATATTCCGATTCAGATAAAGGAATGAATTCAATTCGAAAGTTTCCGCTTATTGTAGACGGAGTCTTAAAATTTTTTATAACAATCTTTTTTTTCATAAATTCATTAAGTGAATTCGCTATTTCATCAATAATTTCCTTTTTTTTCATATTTCCAAAATAAATTTTGCCCATGAAAAATGCAAGGGTGTATTCGGCAGGAGGAATTGCTTCTCCGCGTTTTACGGTGTGTTTGATGCGCTCTCCCTGCAGTACGGAATGTAGTAGCTTTGATGTTGGTGATTCCAGCTGCATATCTTTTTTACTGGAAGTCGCAATTAATTTATTATCTATAATCTGATCACGAATATTACTGGAATATCGTATGATCATAGGTTCATTTTTGCTTGCGTTTGTATTTAACGCTATGTCAAAGAAATGCATTACCCCGGCATCTTCTCCTGTCTCAATGTCAGTTGAATGCACATAAGCTTTACTTAATTCGAACATCAGCGTTACGGTCTTTTTTATTTTGTCTGCGCCTGGATGAGGTCCGTACACACGCTTTGCAAGCTCGTAAGGAGTTACTCTGACAATATTGTCGGTGTAAAATTCTTTGCCAATAAAGTGCAAACTTGCTTCTAACGCTTTTTGGTGCGCAATGGTTAATGTCTTATTATTTTCTGTTACAACCTTGACGTTATGCGTTTTGGTACTATATTCTCGCAATTGATTAGTTTTGCGATAATTACTGATCGAGAATGTCACATATTCTTCCGGATTATATATGTTATACTTAAAAAAATTCGAGAATGATCCATCGTAACACTCATTTGCGATTCGAAAAATATCAATAGCTGTATCCTGGTTGAGAAATCTTAAAAATTGCGTCTTATTTAAGTAAGACATGAACGGAAATGTTGTCATCAAAGATGAGGTCGTATGCCAGTCTTGTATCAATTTCAGCAAGTCATCTTTTGTATTGATGCCTTCTGACGAGAATAATCCTTTGGCATAAATTGCAAATATAGGGTCTTCGTTGTCCGTTCCAAGAGCCTCAATCAGTTTAGTGTATTTTTGTAATGTGCGGGAATGCATTTTTCTTCTCGTTTTGTTCATTCGGACTGCGTCGTCGTGAAAATTAGGCGAAATGATATTATTGTTGTATTTGTCCTTTATAATATCACGAATGTAATCCTGTAACACTCCTAACTGATATTTATCGGTATATTTATCAAAAGCAGAGAGTATTGCATTGTTTAAGTTCGCCACAATATCATCAATGATCTGCTCCGGTAAGATATATTTACTCATAGTTATAATCCTTTCAAAGAATTGTTTTGCCATTTAGCTGAATTAATGTATATATTATAGATGAGCCTGTGGGTGAAAGTCACAGGCTCAGATACTATATTACATTTTTATATGTATCGATCATGTAATTCATAAAGATCGATAGTTTTGTGGCAAACAGAGCCGAATAATGCTCGAGTTTTTCAATATTTGCTTTTGAAATTGAAAAACAGAGAACTTCTTTTCTGCCTTTAATACTTTGAGCATAGTCTTCCATTTTATCATAATCCGCATCATTAAGTACGGTTTGATCACCAATTTCTTTTTCTAACAAGATAAATCCGGTATCCAACAAATGATTCATAATGGCTTTGATGGATGACCGATTTACTGCAGCTTTTCTTTTTATATATTTTGCGGATCCAATCGAAATGTTATAAGTTCGCAAAGAGTATTCTTCAGCATCGTGTTCGTGGTCGGCGTTTGTCTGTTGGGGAATATTTGATACTGAATTTTGTGGTTCTGTTAAAACTGCAGCTGTTGCCGATGTTGTATTTTCGGGTTTGCTTGTGTTTGCAACTGGGTTATCAATTTTGTCTGTTGTGTCAGTTGAATCCAGTTTATCAAGCACTCCGTCTACAAAGTTCTCTCCGGAATCAGGTGCCTTTTTGCTTGGATTGTTGTTTGCGTAATTCGCTCTTAAACGAGATTTCATATTTGTTGCCATGTAATCACTCTCCCATCTTTTTAATCATATTTTCAACGGCTCTTCGATAGTCAATTGCAGCGTTATTGTTTCGATCATAATCCTGCAATGCTTTCTTAAATGTTTTTGTTTCACTCATTTTTACACTTTTTCGAACAGTCTCAATGATCGGTTGTCCTTTTATGTTTTTTGCTAAAGCCTCTAAGTTTTCTTTCTGCACTTCATGCATGTTGGTGTGTTCGTACATAATCAGGATAATTGCTAAAATCTGGGCGTGAGATATTTTGTGTCTGCCATCTCTCAGTTTGGAAATGTCGTTTTCCAATTCAATTATTCCATTTACACTGCCATCATCCAATGTAGTCGGAGCGACAATATAATCCGCTGCAACATAAGACATAGTAAGTAAAGCATCTCTTGCAGGTGAATTATCGATCACGACATAATCATAATCCATATTGTCTTTTAAAAATGCACAGATATCCTCGAGCAAATAGATATCGTTCACATCCGTAAATGTTTTGTCTGCATTTGACAATTCTCCGGATGCCGCAATTACATCTACTTTTTCAGTTGATACAATTGCATCTTGAATCAGAAGTCTGGATGTCATTACTTTATATATATTTTTTTCTGTCGGTATTCCTAAATACATTGACAGGTGTCTCTGCTGATCAAAGTCAATCAATAAAACCTTATTTCCTTGATCCGCAAGGCAATATCCCAGTTCAATTGCAGTGGTTGTCTTTCCTGCTCCACCTTTCTGATTTGCTACAGCTATTATCTTCATGTTGTTCCCTCACTTCCTATAATAATATTAAAACAATTAAAATATATACGACAATTGATACAAATGTAAATTTGCATTCAATTGGGTTTGTTGTATGCTATAACATTTTGTATGCATATATATTTATAAATGCACATGTGTGTGTTATAGATATATATGCTATTATATAAAATAAATAATATAATGTCAATGCGATAATTAAAAAAAATAGCATAAACACAATCAGTAACACGGTTACCTGCGTACATAGAAGTAACGAAATGCATAAAAACAATATTTATTATGAAAATAAATAAAATGATAAAAGCATATAAAATTATAAAAATATAAGCATAAAATGAAATAATGTAAATAAGAAATATAATAAAAAGCAAAATGTTATAAATTGTAAAAAATATAATAATGTGGTGTGCTTTAATACTGATAATGATATGAAAAGAAACAACAAGCCTAATTGCGTTATATATAATATATATTACATTTCTAATATTTCTGTTATTTCTATAGTTTTTGTTATATATTATCTATAATATATATATTCCATATATTCCGTATATCACATATAATGCATATAATGTATATAGTGCCTATCGTATCAATGATATCATTGATATGATTCGTGGCTATAATTGCATTATATAACAGAAATTATAGAATGAACAGAAAAAATAAAATGTAAAAATTAAAAAAGCAATGAAAAAAAACAAATAAAACATATAACGAAAATAAAAGAAGTATATAAAATATATATTGGCTATAACATCTATAATACATATAATCAATATAACGCATATAACTCATATAGCCGGATTATGTATAACTCCTGTTGTTTATTATAAGTAGAAGCCCACTGCCTTTGACAATAAAAGAAGATTTCTTTTTTTTTATAAATTGTCATAATAATAATGTAAACATGTTGGCTGGAGAAAACCGTATCGTATTTTTATGATATATCCGAATTTGAACAAATGGAAAAATAATAATATGGTAAGAACACGATAATAGAAAAAATGGAGGAAAAACAGATGAACAAAGTTATTTTATGTGGTCGATTGACCAGGGATCCGGAAGTTAGATACTCACAGGGGGAAAATCAGACGGCAATAGCCAGATATACTCTTGCGGTAGATCGGCGTTACAAACGCCAGGGAGACGAGCAAACAGCTGATTTTATCAATTGCGTAGTATTTGGCAGAGGAGCGGAATTTGCAGAAAATTATCTGCGACAAGGAACTAAGATCATAGCTGAGGGTCGTATTCAAACCGGAAGTTATACAAACAAAGACGGAAATAAAGTTTACACTACAGATGTAGTGGTGGAAAACCAGGAATTCGCAGAAAGCAAGGCTGCAGCTGCAAAAAATAACGGCGGGGATGCACCGACAAAACCACAGGCTTCTGCGTCAGAGGATGGCTTTATGAATATTCCTGATGGATTAGAAGAAGAGCTGCCTTTTAAGATTTAAAAAATAGAATCATAAAAATAGGAAATAACCTCGAAGAAGTTTGAAATTTAAGATGTGAGATTGCTCCTGGGAGATATTCCCGGCGAGCCTCATATCTGAATTTTAAACTTCTTTTTTTTTGTCAAACTATATATGGAACTATAGTAACAACAACAAAAGGAGAGTAGTTATGAAAAACAGAACAAAGGAAAGGCTAAAATCATGCTTCGCCGGATTTTTAGCCTTGGTAGTATGTGTTACTTCAATCTCATTGCCGTCTGGAGCTGTCAGGGTTGAAGCAGACACATTAAAAAGTCGAGAAGTTTCGAGTAGCATAATTCCTAATTATGTGGAAAGTGGCGTGACTTTAACTTCCGGAGTAGTAAAAGGTGGAAATTGGAATTGGTATACGGTAGGAGATAAGATTGCTTTTTGTATGGATCTTGGAAAAAACGCAGCTACCGGAAGAAATTTTACGGCGTGGAATCCGGAAGGAGTTACGAACGGAAAATGGACAAGAACTATTACAACAGATGACGATATAAATACTCACAAAGAAATGTATGCTTGTATTTACAATTGGTTGTATAGCAGCAAAAGTACAGGCAATAAGAGCCAAAGAAGAATTATTGCACAGGCTTTGTTTTGGAGTATAAGAAAAAATAAGGATTCTGTAAGCGATAGAAAATCGGTGATTGGTAATAGCAAAAAATTACTTTCATCTACTACAGGATGTTACAAAAAGACAGCAAATGATTTGTACAATGAAATCTTCAATATAAAAGAAGATTTCAATGTAACATTGAGATTTTGGCAAAAGAGCGCTAATGCTGCCGGATATCAACACTTTATAACAAGTAATGTAACTGCAGCTCCAAAAGGTGATTGGAATTCCGTGGCTCCGAGAGAATACCGTAGAATCCGTTTGCTGGTTAAAAAAACAGACGATAAAGGAAATGCTTTGTCAGGTATTCGTGTTAAATTAACATTAAACAATTATACAGATTCATTGTATTCGGAAGGGTTGTATTCCGGCGGAAAGTATACTAATCAGGATAATGACGATCTTTCACCGAGTTACAACAGTAACGGCAGTCCATATTACGAAGCCGTGACGGATAGCGATGGACTGGCGGCATTCCGTTTTACCTTGATAGCAGATGGACCGGAAATCGGCTATATTAAGACCGATTCATTGTCATCAGGATATAAAACAAGCCACGGGCATCCAAATGATGCATGTATTAAAGCATTGACAGCGGAAATGGATGACGAGGATGTGGATTATGTTAAAGGTAATCATGATTATAGCGCAAGTGACCCTTTGTATACCAAAGGAAGCGGATATATGGCTCGATATATGTATGGCACCGAAGGAAGCGGAAGCTCCAAAATAAATATCGGATCCATTAGCGAATACAACACAGTAAGAAGAGCGACGACTGAATTGGCTAAGAATGCAGCAATACAATACAGCGTTTATAAAATGCATTCCACCTGGGCGAATAGAAGCTTCAAATTTACTTTGGACGAGGTAAATACAGATAAAAAATTCTCCGGAACAAGTATTGTGACAACTTTGCCTGGTTCAGCAAGCAATGTTACATCATCGTCAAAATCAACTACTTTTAGCATGGTGTACAAAAATCTGATTCAGCAAAACAGCGATGGAGAGTGGAGTGATACTGGAGCATACTTGTCAAGCGGTCATGCATTATATAATAAACAGGTTCGTTCGAACATTACCAATAAAGTAAAAAAATGCTATTATGTTATCACAAAGAAAAACGATGATACCAGTATATCTCCAGAAAATGCAGTGTTTGGCTTATACCAGTCACAAACGGATGCTAAAGCTGCTGCGGAAAAAGGAGTTGCCGGATCTAAGTGCCTGACTACATTTACTACGGATAAAAATGGCAAATTCGATACAAGCACATATAAGCAATTTAGTGCAACAGATCCAAAATATTATTTAGCGGAAATATCTGCGCCCCCGATGTGTGTTAGAAGCAGTAAGGTGGTTACATTGGATCCTTCGGAATGTGCATCATCCTCGCAGGTAATCACAAAATATGAATCCGATTTTGAAGAAACGACGATCAAAGGATTTCATATAAACTTCAAAAAAACTCCGGCAAAGAATGGAGGAAAATGTGCAGGAGATCAGACTTTAGCAGGAGCGATGTATCAATTTTATTCGAATACAGCTTGTACGAAAGCTGCTACATTCCGAAAATTGGTTGAGTCAAATGGTGTCAAATCTTATGTAACGGTACAAAGTCCCGGATTTGTAACAGATTCGAAAGGAGATTTGAAAAATTACTCCGATTATTATCTGATTCCTGGAAATACATATATATTAAAGGAAGTAAAAGCTCCGACAGGCTTTTTGTTAAGTGGTGATCGATATGTAATAACCTATAATACTGTAGATGGAATATCAATATCATATCCTAAAGATGGGAAAACAAATCGAGTGTTCTTAGGACAAAAGAATGCAGAATTTCCAACTTTCTATTTTGAACCGGGAGTAACTGAGCAGGGTAAGGAAAACAAAGTTACTATTAAAAAGAGTTACAAAGCAGAAAGTGATGATTGTGATTATTCCGAACTGTTGGCGGAAGAAGGCGCAACCTTCCAGATTTATTTGAAATCAAAAGGAAGTTATAATGCATGTTCAGATGCAGAACGAGCAACGGTGACTACGAATGCAGACGGTAAAGCGACTGTAACTTTACCATATGGACAGTATATTGTACATCAGACAAAATGCGGTCCTAAATGGGATACCATTCCAATGAAGGATGCAGAAATAACGATTGATAAAGATGTGTCTGAACTAAAAGATGGATATACAGCTGATTATACAAACAATATGTACAAGGCATATTTAGGCGTCCAAAAAGTAGATGCAGAAACAAATGAAAATGTCTTAAAACCAGGATTTACTTATAAAATATATCGCGTTGAAAACGGAAAAGAAACATTAGTGTCTCAAACTTACCGCGAAAACGGAGAAAAGAAAGAGATCAGTGAGTTCAAGACAGATGACAACGGTTATTTTGTGACTAAAAGTCCTTTGCTTTCAGGTACATATCACATCCGGGAAGTAAAAGCTGCGTCCGGATATAAACGCGGAAATGACAATGGAGATTATATCGAAGTTGTTATTCACTCCGGAAAAGATGACTTAGATTCTTATGAAGGAACTGCCGGAAAATTTGACATTGTGAAAGTGGATTTTAAGGACAATGAGCAAAAAGGCAAGTTTAGCTTATACAAGCAGGGGGAAGTCCTGGATGCATTTTCGCAGAATAAATTCATATACGAAAAACAGGCATTAAAAGATGTGACTTTTGAAATTTATGCAGAAGAAGACATTGTTTCAGACGATGGAAGGAATACTGTCAGATACCGAAAAAACGACAAAGTTGCCACAATCTATTCCGCTGATAAGGTAGAGTTTACAAAGACTTACGGAGAATTGACAAAAGCGGAAGTAGTAGACGATGTAGTTAATATAACATTACCTTTGGGACATTATAAAGTGGCGGAAATTAAAACTTTGTATGGATTCCATTTACAGGATAATACCTTTCACTTGTATTTTGACGCGGATGAAACGGGAGAGGAATATGTAGCTAATTCCTCGAACGATACAGATGATAATGGCAATATTATATTGCAGGGAGATAAATACACAATTATCAACAACAGAACAAAAGCTTGTATACGGATCATAAAAAAGGATGTAAACACAAGCAAACCGCTAAGAGGAGCCGAATTTGGTGTTTATGCAGCAACAGATATACATAATGCCAAAGGAGTAAAGATTATCGCCAAAGACACATTGCTTGAAAAAATAATAAGCAATAAAGAAGGTATTGCGGAAACGACGGTTCCTTTACCTATTCAGGATAAGGATTATTCGGATGATAAATCCTTAAATTCCGGAATGTATTATATAAAGGAATTGAAAGCTCCGGACGGATACTATAAAAATGATAAGATTTACAATCTGACTCTGGATGGATGGGATGAAACAAAAGCAGAAATTGAAGCAACAGCGGAAGTTATAAACACTCCGACAGAGGTAAAGATATCAAAGAAAAGTATCAATACGGGAAAAGAGGTTCCTGGATGCCGGTTGGAAATTCGTGATGCGAATGGAGAAACAATTGTAAAATGGACATCATATAAAAACGATGCTGTTGTAACCAAAAACGAGAAATATGAAAATATTCATATCGGGTATGACGACAACGGGGAGTTAATCGTATATGGACTTAATATATTGGAAGAATATACTCTGGTAGAGACGAATCCGGCTGATGGATTTATTAAAGCAGATGATATTTGCTTTAAAGTAGCGCAAAAAGAAGGTACAGAGAGTTCGTATGTACTCATCAAGGATGGAACTTCTTTTAACGCTTCTTCATCAAACACGGTAACCATGTATGATGATTCGGTTAAAACTAAAATTTCCAAGAAATCTCTTGTCGGAAAGGAAGAACTTCCGGGATGCGGAATGGAAATAAGAGATAAAAACGGAAATGTAGTTGACAGTTGGGTATCCGGAACGGAGCCACATTATATCGAAGGAATTGAACCGGGAGAATATACTTTGATCGAAACAAGCCCGGCAGATGGATATGTAACTGCCGCCAATATTGAGTTCAAGATAAAAGATGTTTCTTCCGCACAAAAAGTTACAATGTATGATGATGTAACCAAAGTATCATTCAGCAAAACAGACATTACGGGAGAAAAAGAACTCCCTGGTTGCCAGTTGGAAGTAAGGGATGAAAATGGAGAATTGATTGATTCCTGGACATCTACAACGGAACAACATTCCATTAATGGAAAACTCATAGTGGGAAAAAAATATGTTTTGATTGAAACAAGCCCGGCAGATGGATATTTAAAAGCAAACAAAGTTGAATTCACGGTTGAAGATACGGATAAAGTGCAGCTTGTTCATATGGTTGATGATTCAACCAAAGTATCGTTCAGCAAAACAGACATCACGGGAGAAAAAGAACTTCCCGGTTGCCGGTTGGAAGTAAAAGACAAAACAGGTAAGGTGGTGGATAAATGGACATCGACGAAAAAGGTCCATATGATCGAAGGAAAATTGGCTGTAGGGGAAACATATGTCATGACGGAAACAAGACCTGCAGATGGGTACACAACTGCAGATTCCATCTCCTTTACTGTGCAGGAAACTGGAGAAATCCAAAAAGTCCAAATGAAGGATAAACCTACAAAAATCCGATTTGCTAAAGTTGACGAAGATTCGGACAAGCAGCTTTCGGGAGCTAAGATACAGGTGTTTGACAGTAACGGACACCGTGTAGTAAGTTTTACGACAGGAAAAGATGCGAAAGTGATTGAAGGCAAATTAACAGTCGGAAAAACATATCGTTTCGTTGAAGTGGAAGCTCCAAAAGGTTATAAACTTGCTAAGGACTTTTATCTTACAGTAAAAGATACAGCTGAAATTCAAAAAGTTAAAATGATAGACAAGAAAGACACTAGACCTAGTGCTCCCAAAATGCCGCCTACCACGACGAAAAAAACACCAAAAACCGGATACACTGATGTTTTAGTGTGGTTAGCTTTTTGTATGATATTTTCAGGATTGGGTATTATATCAGAAATCAAAAAATTAAAAAAGTCGGTAAAAGCACAAAAATAAAACAGTGTTTTCATAGCACAAAAACTGTCAGCCTGCATTAATAGCAGGCTGATGGCTTTTTTTGTGTGAATTGATACATGTAATGTTGCTAAATTTTTGCTATATCTGAGTTTTACATTTCTACTTTCTTTTGTTATCATCATATTATAAATAGACAAAACAAAGATGATTAGGGGGAATACAGTTATGAAAAATATAAAAACAAAATTAGTAGCTTTGTTGGTGGTTTCGCTGGTTGCTACAAATGTAAGCGCAGAAGCGGCAGCGGTAAAACCGGTCAATGTTAATCAGGGTACAATAAAAAAAATAATAACTGTGAAGAAATACAGAAAGATCAGAATTACCGTAACTAACAAAAAAGCTGTCAGCATCAAAAAGACAGGAAATAGAAAAAAAGGTACAACAATCAAAGTAAAAGGTTTGCGCCCTGGTCTCAGCAATGTTACGATCAAAGTAAAATACAAGACCAAAACCAAACGGTATAAATTCAGAGTGCGAGTGAAGAAAAAAGCTACGCGAAAAACGAATCAAGAGTTAAAAAATACGGCAACTCCGAAACTGACAGTTGCGACGGCGACACCAAGTAATACACCGATCATAGCGATAAACCCCACAAAAAAACCAAATACGGGGACTCCTACCAAAACACCGGTGAAAGCAACATCCTCGCCAACGGCAAAACCGGCTGCCTCGCCAATGACAAAACCAACTACCACACCAACGGCAGATACAAAGAAGTATACATACGATGTCAAGCTACTTGGTGTTGACTATTATCCGACGCCTACTTATATTTTTCTGTTTAGCACAAATGATGAGAGATTTTTTTCAGATGAAATAAGTTTTTTGGCGTATGAAGATGCCACATGGGATTTGTCAAGTATTCAATACCGTGATTTTGATTTTACACACGAGGGTGCCGGAATGAATATTACTGCGAATAATAATGTAATACTCAGATTGCAGCCAAGAGAAGGCTATAAATCATTTAAATTTGGTTTAGTACCTTCGTATTATGATGAAGAATACGGCGGTTATTTAATGGTACCAGGCAGCTATAAGAATCCCATCTGGGCTTACACACAAAAAACTCTGGAGACCTGCGACGAACACTATACTGCGTATATTCAAGGATTGATCGATGAATTATGTGACGATAGTTGGACAGATATTCAAAAGTTACAGACGATCAGAGACTACCTGAGAAAGAATGGTAAATACTTAAGAACCAATAACAGCGGAAAATATTCCAATATTAATGGATTTAAGCTGCTAAAAGATATTGATGATCCACTGATGGGAACCTGTTATTATTATGAGTATTTGATGGATCTGGCTGCAACGATGTTGAATATAAAACATGAAACAGCAAGTCCGGAAAGTTCTTATATGATTGAAACGCAGCATGATTTCTTTACGGGGAAAGATGTTTACCGAAATATGAGTTACGGCTCAGGTCATATTTACTGTGAAGTTACTTACGACGGCAAAAAATATAACTTTGACGCAAGCCCTACGCAGTCCAATGTTACTGAAGAAGGGTCTTGGGAGATGTTAGATTATTGATTTTTCATGTATCTATACAAAGAAGGAGCCAACACATTGAGTGCTGGCTCTTTTCTTTGATATAACATTTGTGAAATCGGCAATTAATAAAATTCAATCTCTTCCATTTCAGTTGGTGTTTCCGTCACAAATCCCTGATTGACTTTGACATATTCCGCAAAACGATTATCCTGCAGCTCAACACCCAAAAACCCGGGACTTACCATGTTCATTGAAAAATTATTACTGCCATTTTTTCCGGATATAGCCGCAATATAGTAAAAAGGGATGTTTTCTAGGTTGCATTTTTTTAAGGCTTCTTCAAGCAATGGTCTTACTTCGTGGTTAAAATAGGTTTCTTTGTCAAATTCTGTAAAGTTATTCATTGTATACCTCCTGTTTAAAAATTATTTAACATATTGGAAAACATATCAAAAAACGGGTCGTTGGTTTGGACAGTATCCGAATTATTCTGTATGCCCTCCGCTGCTCTCATTTCGCCAATATCACTTTCACTTTGGAAGAAAGAATCTTCGTCATTTTTCTTCAAATATGCTTCCTTTTGAGATAAAAAAGAAGAAATGGCATCTTCGCTATCTACAAGGGGCTGAGGTTCTTTCTTGTTAATATTTGGCTTTTCCTTTTTTGTAACGGGTTTACGGAGTTCTATGTATTCGATTTGCTCCTTATTTTGCTCTTCCTTTAGGAGTTTACCTAAATTCATATTTTTATTTGAATATTGGTTTTTTTCTTTGTAAAAAGAATAAACCGGGCGTCCGTCTTGTTTCGTTACTTTATTTTTTACATCAGCGTGAAAGTAAAAGCTAAAGTTGGCAAAACAAATATAATTCCGAATGACTCCTTTTACGAAAGCGTTTCTATAACCTCGTCGTACCTGCGTCAGCCCAACCCACACATTTTCGTAAATAGCGTTTGTCAAAGTAAGAGTCACTTCATGAATCCCCTTAACACTTGCATCATATGTCATTGGTATTTCTTCTGGCATTTTAGCCCAAAAAGGCTTCTCGTCGGAAAAATAATTCAGCAGACATTGTCGAACAAATTTGTGAAAATCAAAGTTCGGATGCCTGTATAAATAAATAAGATCTTGATCATGATGCTTATAAATCCTTAATAAAAACTTGCCTTTCATCACACCACCGTCCTTAATTTAAGCTGTTTTAATTTTCGCTAGAAGCAGAGTGACGCAGATCGCCAAGCATAAACATATAATATCCTCGTACATTAGAGAATATGAATGGGAGAGAGGTGTCGTTTTGATTACCCGGAATAATTGTTAAATTATCCATTCCTCCGTAATAATCTTTAATGTAATCGTACCAGGCATCTCCAGTGCCGCCGGCTACAACAAGATAATCGTGATCGATCAACATATTGTAGTCTGTATCTACTTGATTTAATGCTTCCGCACAAATTTTTTGAGAAGCCGCTTCCAGAATCTCGCCAATAGGCTTGAATTTATTAGTACGTCGATTGGTATTTGGGTCTTTTTCAAATTTACGAACCTGTCCGGTGGCTAATATTTTTTGCATGTTTGGAACGGTAACTTCAACATTATATTTCTTTTTAATGCCTTTTACGGTTTCCTCCATTACTCGCTTCATACCCAAATTATCGTAAGATCCATTTTCGGACGATACAATAGAACCATTATTTATGTTGAAAACATCAAAAGTGCCAAATCCGGGATCAAAGATTAACATCACCGATGAACTGAAAGCTGCGGCTTCCGGAAGGCGATTGCCATCTTTATCAGTGCTGATAGAAAAAAAGGCACCCATAGGTTGCGGCATAACCTTAATCATGTCCTTTTCAAAGTCAATCCTTATATGCGTCCATTTGTCACTTTTTCCTTTTTTGATGGAGAAGTCATGGACTCCACAAAAAACATCTTTTAAATCTTCGGCATCATTAATATATGCTGTTGGAAGTCCGGTCTGAATTCGAATGATTTTTCCGTTTGGATCACCATATTCATTTTTCAACATGCCTAAAGCAATTCCAACTCGGATCAGTACGCGGAACATGGGAGAATTGTATCGACGGCGTCCATATAGCTCTGCTACAGAATCATTGGTGTTGTCCGAACTGTTCATATCCTGTGCACAGGAACCAACAGTCCAGACATCACCGTTTTCATCCTTATACAGAATTTCGTCATCTCTGGTTTCTGCTATAGAAATACGGCTTCCATTACTTTTCTTTGCATAACTAGGAAAACAGTACACGCTGTTAGGTGAAAACCCTTTTACTCCGGAATAGCCGATATCCAAAGCAACGGTCCAAAAATTTTTAATAGATGGATTTTTTCGCTCCATATAAAGCGTTTTGGTTTTGAAGTCTATTGTGTTCATTCTTTTCCTCCTAAAATTATATTTTGACATCACTTGCCTTATTATCAGTATGAGAAAAAAATATTTTTTTTTGAAAATGGGATATAAAAATAAAATATTATTTTTGAAGTTGGTATACAAAGAAAAGAAAATAGATGAAAAAAAATTACGATTGCGATTTCCAGTTATCGAAAATATGCTTTTTACCTAATACTTGCCTTCGTGCAGCAGTTGAACCGTTATTGTATGTCTTAAGTTGTATATTATCTTGATACCCATCAAGCAGGTCTTTGAACCAATTTGAAAATTGTGAAAGAATTTCATTGTTGTCGTCGTTTTGCAGAATGAAATCTATTTCATACAAGAGATAGGGAGCAATCGTTAGTTTTAGATATCGGTGGGGTTTTTTCACAATCATGTCTGCCGTCTGTATGGCTCGTTTTAATCTGGCTGTAATAGCTTCTTGTAATAACGGATCTTTAGCAATTCTGTTGGGAATAATATTGTACTTGTAATTTAAGTTCATTTCCCGTATATCTTCGCCATCTACCATAAGAGCAAGCGTTTGAAGAAGACAATCTCGAATATAAGCACCCTTTCTTTGCCTTTCTGACAAATTAGCTTTTTCCCAAAAAATATTATTTTCCAAATCATTCAATTCTAATAATATATCGATTGGTATCTTAGAAATGCTATTTTGTGGCTTTGTCAAAGGAACACCGCTGTTTAGTCGACGGAATATTTCAAAGGTTTCTCTCTCAGATTTTATTCCTGTCATTATTTGCAAAACCACAGGAGATACTAATATTTTCTTTTGGAATGGTTTTGGTAACTCTTCAAAAGTCCGATGTGAAATATTAAAAGTTGTGCCATTTACACTAATAGCAGGAATTCCTTTTTTCAATCTTATTTTATTAGTGTAAAATCTATATAAAGTAGTAACGCGTTGCGAGCCATCAATCACATAAAATGATTCATTAATATTGCTTTTTGGCTTGCAAAATATTTCGTGTACTGGCAATCCCAATAAAATGGATTCGATAAATTCAGACTCCAGCGTCAAATTCCATTGACCTACTTGCCTTTGGGTTGGATGTGTAAAATCAAATTTATCTTGTTCATAATAGTAGAGCAAAGTGTCTACGGTTAAGGTTTTAGGTATAGTTTCCATATTTTTCCTCCTTCGCGGTTAGTTTTATGAAAATTTTACAATATAACCACGTGAAATGCAATATGGAAAAGTGCGAGAAAGCCCGATAATATAAGGGTTAGAGACTAATATTATACATTAATGTTATATAATATGAAATTATTTTTTCATACTAATACAAGAATATATGTTTGTTGTTTTTAATTACATGCAATATTATTTATGCTGTGGTAAATGTCATACGGTATATGAAAATAAGAGAGAAGTAGGGGGTAAATTTGAGATGAAAAATTCAAATATTTATGAAGTCGGGATATCAGACGGAAGGCGCCGGAGCTGTCGATATAGAAAATATTTGCAAAAAAAAGGGTTTGTTCAGGTAAATGATTATAAATGGGAGAAAAACTGTGATAAAAGAGAAGCAAAGAAAATAAAAAGATTTGCATATAGAAAAAAATTGAGATTTGAATTTACAGATGCAAATTATGCCAGAAGTCAAACTTATCGGAAAAAGTGGTTGGTGCGGAATAAGCCATGGCATGGTTTTTATTTATGTACATATTGCGGAATGCCTACAAAACAGATTACCGTTGATCATATAATTCCTGTAAATAAAGTAAAGAAAGAAGTTAAATATCAGAAAATGTTGAAACGACACGGCTGCAATACGGTTAATGATATGAAAAATTTATGCGGAGCATGCAAAAAGTGCAATAGGAAAAAGAGTGATCAGGCAGGTTTTTGGTGTATAAAGGGTTTTTTGTTCAGAAACAAACTGCTTCGTATCATTCATTTTTTAAGCAAGGTAATATTGATAAATGTGATTTTGATTATAGTATTGTCTTATCCATTTGGTAAAACATTCAATCTACAGTATAGGATGGTCAACACAAACAACATAGAAAAAGCAATCATTGACTTTTTTGAATACTCGACAGAAAACATAAAGAATATAATCGTTTTTTAATAAATATTATATAAAAAATGGCTGTCATGTGACAGCCATTAATACTTTACTGGTACACAATGGCATTATTTTTTGTAATAACCCACGTATTGAACCAGTCAAGTTGCATTTTATCCGGAAGTAATTTTTTGATCTTCTTCTTTTGTACATTGCAATATTCCTGAACAGCATAAAGAGAAGAAGAGGAATTCATTTTTAATTCGTTAAAAGCAAAGACGATACTGTGACTTAACTCAGCTTCTGTTTTCGCATATAAAACGCCGTTATAGAACAACTGCGTTAATATTCGTTTCTCTTTTTCGGAAAAACGATACTCAATAGGTAATGCCATTCCATCTAATGTGTAGTAATACAATTGTAATTCATCCGGCTGAAAAGAAGAACTTGCTAATATTTCCATTTCACGCGCATCGGATGTAATTCTATTACTTTTATTTACTAAATGGATTCTGTAAAATCCAAAATAATCTTCCTTTAATTTACTACATATTTCATTTTTTATATTTTGGGGGATCTGCGAAACATTGACGCATACGCGAATATTTGATTCTTCATTATTGTCAGAATCTGCGTCAATGTACTCAAAAAACCCGTACTCGAATTTCATTTTTGTTGTACACCTCCGTATTCTTAAGTTAATCCTCTCCAATTAACCTGTCATTTACTTTATTAGTATGAAAAATACTAAAAATATTAAAATTGCTATTCTTAATATATCGCAGGCGAAATAAAATCACAAAATCGGATATAGCAAAAAGTCGGAAATATTAAAATTTATCATAATATAAAGGAAAGTGTCTGCCTTGCTTGATATAATATAATGGACAGATACTCGACAAGATAATAAATAATTAGGGAGGCATATAAAAATGAATCGAATTTTAGACTGGGTAATTGAAAATAAAAATATCATAATAGTCAGCAGTATAGCTTTTGTGTTGGCTTTATCACTCAATGCAGTGTTCAACATCAGCCTAGTAAGTGGAGAATCCATGTATCCTACATATCACTCCGGAGATATAACAATTATTAATAAAATGGAAAAACCAACGAATGGAGATATTATTACTTTTTATAAAGATATAAAAGGAAAAAGGGAGTTGCTTATCAAAAGGGTGTGCGGTGTGCCCGGGGATGTGATTTCAATTTCCAAAGGAGTTCTTTATCGGAACGGTTCTAAGATTGATGAATCTTATCTGGATAAAGGAATAGATACAACTTTGGATACCGAAGCGATAAAACTCGGTGATGATGAATATTGGGTTATGGGAGATAACCGATATTTTAGTTATGATAGTCGCAAGTTTGGTCCGATTAAAGAAGGGGACATTCAAGGAGTTGTAAAAAAATCATTTACTTCAAGGAGAAGATAATATGTTAAATTATATTAAATGGAAGATTATATATATATTGGGTTTGGTAATATCCCTGTCTTCATATATATTTCTATTTTGGTGTATATACAAAACAGGAATTGCTGCAATAGAACATAGCGATAACCTTAAAGAATACATGAGCACTGCAGATTGTAAAATACATATTATGCTGCTGCTCGTATCAGTTGTGTATTATTATATTGCTAAGCACATGGCAACATATATCGATACGATATCAAGACATCAAACAGAATATGATAAGGCAACAGGGCTGAATAAAAAATATTCCAGTTATGATCGATTAAGCCGCGCAGAAAGGAATGAGATAGATAGACAAAAAATAATGTGGTTGGAACAGATCATAGATACAAACACATTAAGAAAACATACTCACAAAGGAAGCAAAAAACCAGAAGCGGACATTAATTCTCTAAGAGGCTTGGAAGATGTTAAAAAAGAAATTAAATTAATGGCAGCAAGAATGAAAACGCAAAAGAAAAAAGAACGAAATATTTCATCTATGCATATGTGCTTTGTGGGACCGCCGGGAACCGGAAAAACAACATGTGCGAGAATTATGGCAGGTTTCTTGTACAAATATGGCTTTATAAAAGAAAATAAGATATTGGAAATAGACGGAAATTTTCTCAAGGGCGGAGCTGATACAGCCTTGAAAGTGGAAAGAATTGTTCAATGGGCATCAGGTGGGGTACTATTCATTGACGAAGCATATGCATTGATGCAGGGAAATTTTTATGAAGGACAGGAGGCTATAGCAACACTGGTTAAATTGATGGAAGACAAAAAAAATGATTTTGTTTTGATTTTAGCCGGGTATTCAGAGGAAATGAAAATGTTAGTAAAATCAAATACCGGGTTATATTCGCGAATAAAGCATTACCTTGGATTTTTACCATATGATGCAGAACTTTTGTCATGCATATTTGAAGATTATGCTATAAAGCATGGGTATACACTGGACGAAGGAGTGAAACCTTATGTGAAAAACAGAATTATAGAATGTATGAATCTGCCTAATTTCGGCAATGTAAGAACCGTGCGGAATCTTTTTGATAAGACATTAGATTTGCATGCCCTAAATTTAATGGAAGGAAACAGCGAAGGAAAGCACATTCTATCTAAGAAGGACATACCTTTGAGAAACTGGGAAGATGACTTTTTTTCTGAATAAATTAAAAAGCTTGTGGTGGTAATCATGAGCTTTTCTTATCTTTTTGTTATATCCGAGTTTGAAAAAAACAATATTTTGCGTTAAAATTCATCATAATAGATATGAATGTAGTGATACACATTTATTAATGTGGACCATATAAAAGGAGGGAATGACATAATGATTAAAAATTTACAGGATTTTGGAATTACGGAAGAGCAATTCCAACAGCTTATGGCGGATTACCCTAAAAGTGCTGAATTTTTAGAGCAGCACATCAGAGAGGATGATACGCTTGATTTTTTGGGAAATCAAGCATTGGTTGAACTGATAAAAAATAACCAGACAGCAATGCTTGAAGATAATGACTTTATGAATTCGCCGGAAAAGCAAAATGATGAAATCAATTCAGAAACAGAAAATGAAACAGAGGCTGAATACGAATTGACAGAAGCTGACACGGAAAGCGATCAAATTACAGAGGATCCTTCAGGGAACAAACCTGTCTCCAAAGAAGAAATTGTCGAAGAAAAGCAGACGACAAATGTTCAAGGAGATGAAGAAGAGAATAATGAAAAAAATGCAGCACAAAGACCAAAACAAAAAAGAAAGCGTAAAGTTGCCACAAAATTTTCGGTAGACATTCCATCTGCAATTGATAGAGTTCCTGCAACAGATTTGCGTAAATTTTATGCGCAAAATTTTTCGATCAAACCTGAAAAAATATTTTATCTTGATGATGAAAGTATCAGAAAAAATGTAAATGAAAAATATTTTTGTCTGGAAATACAAGATCGGTTTGTGTTATTCAAGAAAAATACAACTATGATCTCGATTGACAAAAAAACTTCCACAGAAGTAGAAGAGTGAAAAGAGGAGGCAATGCATGAATGATAAAAGATTTATAATTATAGCTACCACTATCCTATTGACGACGATCATTATGTTAACGTTAGTGCATTTTGCGGAAATTTTTGCCATGTTGGTGGCTGCATTTTTTACGATATTTTGAATTATTACATAAAAATTTTCGGGTGCTTGCATCTGAGTGTTTTACAAAACATTAAAATTGATGATGGTTTGCTTTTTGTCACCAAGTATATTGCTGTAAAAAACAGAGTAACAAAAAGCAAAAGGAAAGGATCCAACAATGATAAAATATTATTGTGATAACTGCGGGACAAAACAGGAAAACAAAGAATCTTTAAGTCGAGTTGAAATCAGAGTTACAGACAGTGAATACATAAACAATGATTGCAGCAGCCTTGAATTGTGCGAAACATGTATGCTGGAACTTGGTTTCAAAAAAGACATGAATTATATGAAAATTGAAGAAGGGCTTTCCAAAAATAAGCAGGTACTTTTCAGATTTATTAAAAACCTGTTGGAATTGGAAGAAAGTCTGGAAATAGGAGATTTACAAACTACAGACAGACCGCCGGATGTAACGCAAAAAAGATGTAGATAATAAATGCGTATAAGTTTTGCAAGAAAGAAGTCTTGGCAATTTGCTGTTGAGTTGGAAGGAGAATTTAATGCATAGAGAATATTCAACTTTTCATATCATAAGTTTTACATTGTTTGTAATAGCATTTATGGTATATTTTGCTACATTTGTGACAATTTTATTCTCAGGGAAGGGAAAAGATTACAAAGAATATGTGGCAAAAAATAACAACCACACAATCAATCAGGATCTGAATAAAACAGATGATTTACAAATAAAAAATATCTGTAAAAATATCGCAAATCCAATTATGTGGGAAAGATTGACTAATAAAGATGTAATAGCATGGATTGAAGTGCCAAACACAAATATAAATTATCCGATTATGTATTGTGATGATGACCAATATCTGCTTAAAGGTATTGACGGTAAAAAGTCATATGCAGGCTCCATTTATGTTAGAGCGGATAATAATAGTGATTTCACTGACAATCTTACCGTGATATATGGTCATAATATGGCTAACGGAACAATGTTTGGAAATTTGGATGAGTTCATGGGAGAGGATCTTTTTTCAAAGCAAAAATATTTTTACATATATTTTCCGGATGAATCGGTTAATATATATAAAATCGTATCTTATGGAATGACGGATGATAAGCAATTGATGGACAAGTATCAAACCGAAACTCTTGAAGGGTTTCGGAAATTTCAAGAATATATAACATCAAAAAATATGCGAAATGTAAACAACATAGATTTTGATGAGAAAATAGTTACACTTGAAACATGTTCGATTATACCGGGACAAAGAAGTATCCTGAATGGATTCTTGGTTGATAAGGAGGAAAAAGAATGAAAAAAAAGGTAGCAGCCATTTTAGCAATTACAATGTTGTTTACATTGATGTTTGGCTTGACACAAACAAACAAACGCGCAGTTGCAGCACAAAGTGTAAATTTCGGATTTGCAATGAGAGGTATCAATCTTCAGAACCAATATAAAACACAGTCAAATAACGCTGCAACGAAAGCCAATGGAGATGGTTCTTATAATATTGTGATTACAGCAAAAGAAGAATATTCGAATTTATATGAATTATCCTTGATCACAAATATCAAAAGTACAGCTGTAAAAGATATATCATTGAAAGTGATGTCTGTAACGGTGCAAAACAAAATATATACAGCAAACCTTAATGCATACAATATGTACACGAAAGATACATATTGCAAGATATTATTGAGAAATCCATATCCGACGACAGAATCCCCGGTAGATTATTTCGATAATGAACAGGTGCCGATTAAATCGGGAGGAAAAATAGTTATAAAAATATCATTTTCAGGCATTGCTAATGTGCCGGATCCTTACGCAACGGCAAAACCATCGCCGACTCCGGCACCGAAACTAAAATTAAGTGTGTCTCCTAAAACTGTAAAAAACAGCTATAAAGCAGTAAAAGCATTAAAATTATCATGGACTGGTTATAAAGGCACAGCAAGTAAGCCTGTATATCTATTTAGAAAGAAAAGCACACAGACCAAATATAAATTATATAAAAAGGTAAAAAACGGTGTAAGTTATACTGATAAAGCGGCCGGTAAAGGAAAAAAATATGATTATTTTATTGCTTTGACAGAAACCGGGGTGGGTCCAAGAAGCAATGTTGTATCGGGTAAAGTTAAGTCTAATATTACAATTAAGCCCTCGTTTTCCTTAAAAAGGAAAAGGGGATACTTGAATATTAAGTGGAAGAAAGCAGAAGGAAGCTATTATGTCATATATTACAAATTTCATGGTGGAAATTGGACAAAGGCTTCGTTGTCGTCGAACAAAACGAAGATTTCGAAGGTTTCAAAGCTTAGAATTTCCGGTAAGGGATTTTCTGTTCGTGTGAAAACATATGACAAAGTAAATGGGAGAAAATATTATAGCAAATACTCAAAGAGTCACAAAGTAATTTAGATGACCAGAGTTAGAAAGGACTTAAGATGGGAATAAAAAAGATCTGTCTAAATTGCTACAAAGAATATAAAAATGGAGAAACCCAATGCTCATATTGTGGATTTAGTAAAGACAAGTATGAGCGGCAGCCATCATGCATGGATATAGAAAGTGAATTGTGTAATGGAAGATATCTTGTTGGGCAGTTAATAGATGAGAGCGACACAAAAAAAATATATATGGGTTGGGACACGGCAATGAAGAAGAAGATATTTATACAGGAATATTTTCCATTGCGCACAGTAAAGAGAAATTCGGATAAAACTGCCGTTGAATTAAAGAATGCGGGCGATGAAGCTTTGTTTGAAAACGAAAAATCTTTGTACAAGAAGTTGCTGTCAAATGTTGCTCAAATTTCAATTGCTGCAAAAGGATTGGAAAAAATCGAAGATTTTTTTGAGGAAAACAATACTATATATATTGTTATTGCTTACCAAAAAGGAGTACGATTGAACGAATTCATCGAGCAATACGGAGTAATGCCGGCAGATAAAATGAAAACAGGATTCAAAAATATGATGTATTCTTTGGAAAAGCTGCATGTGTCCGGAATGACACATGCAAATATTGTTCCTGAAAATATATTCGTATGCCGTAATGGAGAAATATGGCTTTTGAATTTTGGTATTACAGGAAAAGCAGATATAAAAAAAGATATAGTTGACTTAGGAAAAGCTGTATTTTTTGGTCTTACAGGATCAAACACATGTGATTACTCAAAGCTGCCATCTGATATGGATCAAAAGACTATAGATGCAGTGAAGGCATGCTTAAATGGCAATTCCTTGTATGAAACATACATTAAATCTTTTGGTAAGGACGATGATATAGAATATGCTCATAATTACAAAAGAGTTATTAGGCAAGAAGATTATGAAGTTGTAAATGTACCGGAAGAAACCGTACAAGTTACTACCAATGAGAAAAAAGAAAAAAATGAAGAAGCGGAATCAAATGAAGAAAAAGCTTCTGAAATCGCCAATAACTCTCAGAATGTTGTTAATCCGGAGGATAAAAAAATCGACGAAATTGATGAGTCAGACATTTTAGATGATTCAGATGATTTGGTCGACTTAAGTGATTTGGATGAGTCAGACGCTTTAGATGAAATTGATGATTTGGATGATCCGAAAGAAGAGAATACTAACAGTTCACCCAAGATCAAAATCCCTAAAATAAAAAGAAAAACAAAAAAAATAAAGCCTGTAAAAAGGGAACAGGAACCGGTAGTGGAAATTGATGGGGAGGATGAACTCCTCGATGAAGATGAGGATAAATCTATGGAGGAATCTTTATCAGAAAAAAAACATTTTGAATTTCCTGATATTCCTTACGAGAAGATAGTTATTGCCATCATTATCGTAGGAGTCTTGCTAATGGGTGGAAGGCATGTGTATTATGCCACACTAACCATAGGTCAACATAAAGATAAGAAAGAAAAGGCTGTTGAAAAAGAAGCGACGGCTGTTCCTAAAAAAAGTGCAATACCTCAATATGTTGTTCCGGATGTAGCCGGTAAAACAAAAAACGAGGCAGAAAATAAATTGACAGAAGCATTTCAAATAACGGTTACAGAAGTTTATGATGAAACAATACCTGCAGGTATTGTTATAAAACAGTCAATATTGCCAGGCGAAACAGTTTCGTTGCAAAATAACCAAAAAGCAAACATCAGCCTTGTTGTCAGTAAAGGTGTGAAACCGGATACAAGGATTCTTGTTCCGAATGTAACAGGACTTAATAAACAAACTGCTGTTGAAAAGTTGAAAAAGGTGGGTCTGAAGGTTAAAGTAGAATATGCCTACAATGATAATGTATCCAATGGAAAAATTGTATCTCAATCTCCAGATTCGGATACAAAAATCGAAAAGAATGACATTGTGACAATTTATGTTAGTAAAGGAAAACAAGCGACGCCAAAGCCTTATGCTAACAATAGCAATAATGACAACAATCACAACAATAATAAAAACAATGCCAATAAAAGTCAAAACAGCAACAATAAAAATATAAAACAAAGAGATCCTTTTGCCGGTAATACGGATCCTTTTAATTAGATTTTGTAAGAAGTCTCTCGCATTTTAGGTGGAAAAGGAGTCGCTTAGGTGCGGGAAATTTCACGCCCACTTGTTGAGAAGGAGAAAATGTTAGAATTTATAAGACGCATAAAGAAAATAAGAAGATATTACGGTCGATGCCCACATTGCAAAAGTCCACGAGTTGGTGTGATTTATTACGGACCGGTTCAAAAGTTAGATAAATCATACTATGAAATTGTATATGGAGCAAGAAAACATGGCACCTATGCAAAGTATCGCACAGGAATGCCAGATGCCTCTCGTGCTATGTATTGCGAAGATTGCGAGTCGGAATTTAAGGATCAAACAAAATTAGTGTTTTTGAATGATTATGAGTGGGAGGCGCTCATTGAAGAAACTCCAGAGAAAATGGAAAGTCCGACAATATATATAAAAAAGGAAAAGGAGAAAGAAAAACAAAAACGGAGGGAAAGAAAAAAGAAAAAAAGAAAATTGCGTATTCCGCAAAAGGAACAAACACAAGAATTGCAAAATATTCTTAAGGATATTGATGAAAAAATTGCGAGAGTAGATGTATATTTGCTGTCAAAAGAGTGTGAAGACAAAGAGGAAGAAAATCATTTATAAAATTGTGAAAAATTCGTTCGAGAATTATTGCATTTTTGTCATACTGTGTATGTAACACAAACCGTTGGATATTAGTATTCAGCGGTTTTTTAAAGTTGACTAGAGAAAGGAATATAAATATATGAAAAAAACATTAAGTGGATCGCTTCACGCACATACAGATGGTTCAATTCTTGATTCTGTAATGAAAGTCAAAGATTATGTAGAAGCTGCTAAAAATATGGGTGCAACTTCTATTGCAATAACAGATCACGGTACGATGTTAAAAGTAGATGATTTTGTGTCAGAATGTAATCGTAACGGGGTTAAACCAATCATAGGAGTTGAATTGTATGTAAATGAAGACGAATCAGAAAGAAAAAAACATCTTGTATTGTTGGCAAAAAATTATACAGGATATAAGCAGATATCAAAAATTGTTACTGTATCAAACACCAGAATACAAGGGACAAAAAAAAGGGTACCAGTAGCTAATAAAGAAATGCTGAAAAAATACGGAGCCGGAAACAATATTATTTGTTTGACGGGATGTATGCAGGGTGTGCTTGCTGATATACTTCTTACAAATGATCATATTATATCAGATATAGCGCGATTGAAAAAAAAGCAGGATAAATTAGCATCGCCCAACGACGCAGACTATGATATCTGCCTTAAAAAATTAAAAAAGGCAGAAGAAAAAGTAGTTGAATTACAGGCTATAAAGGATGAACTGGACAGTGATGCTAAATTAGTCTGGAAGGCAGAATTAAAAGCTGCGGAAAAAGAAAAAAACAAAAATGCTGTTATTGTAGCAAAGAAGAAAAAGCTTGCACAGGAAATGGCAAACGAAAGACTTCCGGAAGCGAGAGAACGCCTGAAAGAAGCAAAAAAAATTGTGACTCAGCTCAACAAGATACGGGAAACACTTGAAAAAAAATTTGCAGCATATATGGAAATCGAAGCTGCTGTAAATAAGTTGAGACAAAGCATGAAAACTGATGAAGATCTGAAAAATGCTGTTAAATCAGAGTTGGAATGGCTTAAATCAGTTTTCGGAAATAAAAATATTCTGATGGAATTGCAAAATCATGGAATTCCGGAAGAAAAAAAGGTATTCCCTATATTGGCTGAAATTGCAACGGAAACAAAAACTCCGGTTGTTGCCACTAATGATGCTCATATGGTAAGTAGAGAAGATTACATTGCTAGAAATATTGTTACTAGCATATCTTTGGATCATTATATAGATATCAGAGAATCTGATAAAGAGTTGTATTTGAAATCCGATCAGGAATTGGCAGACTCTTTAAGAGAAATTCTTCCGGATCATATTGTGAAAAACGCCATACATAATATTAGTGTTGTTTCTGCTAATTGTAATGTGGTCTTCGAACATCAGAATCATTACCCAGTTTTTAAGAAAAAAAATGGTGATAAAACTGATGCCAAAAAATATTTGTGGGAAGAATGTCAAAAAGGAAAGGCTAAGCTTGTTGCTAATCATGAATGGTCTGAAGAATATGAGATTCGTTTGAATTATGAATTTGGTGTGATTGATAAAATGGGATTTTGCGACTATTTATCAATCGTTCAAGATTTTATTAAGGAAGCTAAGAAGTTGGCAATCATAAAGGAAGGGGCAACAGAATCAACGGCTGTATCCGTTCCTGTAGGACCAGGAAGAGGTTCTGCTGTGGGTTCATTAGTTTGTTACCTGACAGGAATTACCGATGTTGATCCTATAAGATATGGATTGCTCTTTGAGAGATTTCTTAATATCGAAAGAGTTACGATGCCGGATATTGATACGGATTTCTCCCAAGAAATAAGAGAAGATGTGATTGAGTATGTCAGAACTGTTTACGGACAAAACGCTGTATGCTCTATTTTGACCGTGGGGACCATGGCAGCGAGAGTAGCAATCAGAAATGCTGCCAGAGTATATCGATGGAAAAAAGAACAGGAAATGACTTGGGCAAACGATGATAATAAAAATGCAATCAAAGATAAATATCTGCAATTAGCGGATTCGCTCTGTGAAGAAATTACAGACGAAAAACAATGGTTTCAGGAATTGTCAAGAAAATTTATTTCTAACAAAGATGCAATTGATATACTCAATTGGGCAAAAAAAATAGAAGGTATTTCTTCGCAAACATCAACGCATGCAGGGGGAGTTATTATCAGTGATAATGATGATGTTTCGGAACATGTTCCACTTATGTTGGACGAAGAAAGTAATCTTTGGAAAACCCAATGTGATATGGTTCAGGCAGAAGAAAAAGGGCTTCTAAAAATGGATTTTCTCGTGTTGAAAACTTTGGATATTATCACAAAAACACTATGCATGATAAAAAATAACACAGGAAAGATAATCAAGCATGAAGCAATTCCCTTTGAATCGTGCGTTTTTGAAAAAATTTTCCAATTAGGATTTACAAACGGAGTTTTTCAGTTTGAATCTCCCGGAATGAAAAACATATTGAAAAAAGCAAAACCGGAAACTATTGAAGACCTTATTATGCTAAATGCAGTTTACAGACCGGGTCCTATGGATTATATTCCGGAAATATTAGATGTTAAGTTTGGAAAAAAAGCACCAAAGTATTTGATTCCCGGTATGAAGGAAATATTAGAACCAACATACGGCGCCCCTGTATATCAGGAACAGATCATGCAATTATTTCAGCTTGCAGGATTCTCTCTTGGAGAGGCGGATATCATTCGTCGCTACATGAGTAAGAAAAAAACGGAAAAATTTATGGAATATAAATACTCTTCTGCTACACATCCTGGCTTTGTTGATGGGATGGTGAAAAGAGGAGCTTCAAAAGAAGATGCTTTACTTTTGTGGGAGAGACTTGTTAATTTTTCTAAATATGCGTTTAATAAATCTCATGCTACTGTTTATGCTATTCTAGCATATATAACAGCGTGGCTTAAATATCATTATCCAGCAGAGTATATTGCGGCGTATTTAAGCGTAAAGCCAGACAGCTTAACTAAGCTGTTGCCGGATGCAGAAATAATGGGCGTCAAAGTTATGTTGCCGGATGTAAACATTGCAGAACCGGAATTTATAACATATAACGGAAATATTGTGATCGGATTAAAAGGATTAGATGGAATAGGAGATGATACACCGCTTGACAGTATTATGTCCGCCAGAAAAAATGCAAAGTTTATAGGACTTAAAGACTTTGTATTAAGAACTGAACTTAATCCGAAAACGATTGAAATTATTGTTAGAGCCGGTGGAATGGATGGGTTCGGTTTAAGTCGCGAATCTATGTTAGAAGCAATAAAGTCTTTGAGCATGCTTGCAAAAAAGATTAAAGAGAAAAAAAAGGCTGCAGTAGAAGGTTCTGAAGATTCAGAAAGCAGAATCAAGAAGCTGCTGACAGAATACAACGATTTTTCCATCCCTTATAAGGAAAAAAGTATCGAATTCAATCTGAATCAGGAAAAGAAGATTATTGGTACTTTTATTTCAGGAAATCCATTAGACAGTTTTTACTTCGATGGAATAAAATTATCCCAAATTGAAGGGAAAAATGTCAAAGCGTTTGGTCTTTTGTCTGACATAAAAAAAATTGTCACGAAGAACAAAACGGATATGGCGTTTGCTAGATTAAGTGATGCCACAGCTGAAATTAATGTTGTAATATTTCCAACTGACTATGCAAAATTAAAATCTCAACTGGAGGAAAACGCAGTTGTTGTTTTAAGTGGGAATGTTTCAGAAGAGTATGATGGATTTCAGGATGCTGTCGTGAAAAAACTGTATGTAAACGGGTTAGAAATTCCGCCCAAAAAAAATCACAAAAAAATTGTGGTTGAAATTGCTACAGAAAAGGATCAAGCAGAAATTAATAAGTATTTAGGAAAAAATCAAGCAGAACTGTATATTTATTACAAAGCAGAAAAAAAGTTGGTTAAAACACATCAATCAATAGACGAAAAAGTATTGAATAACACCAATTTGAGGTCAAGATATTTATAAGCAGAAAGTCCTGTCCGTATTATACGGATGGGGTTTTTTTGTTATATCCGAGTTTTGAAAAAGAATAATATTTTGTTATATTATATACAGAAAGTAGTTGATAACGCATCACAGGAGGAAAAAATGCAGAATAAAACAAATAAAAGTTTAATATTGGCGTATGAAAAGGTACTTATGGGAAAAGCAAAGCATATTGATAACACATTTTTCTCAGGTTCTCCGGAAAAAAATCATAGTATTGCTTGTGAGATCATCAGATACGCAATTAGAACATATTTGAAAAGTTGGACACCAAATGAGCTTGCGGTTTACCTCAACGAAGATGTCATTAGCCGACTCAAACTGAAGGATGCCGTAAAACATGTAATATTTCCGAAGGAAATATGCAGCGATGACTATTTCTATCTTGCACATGTTGCTTACCCAAATAAAATTAAATTTTCAAAAGAGAATATGATTATTTATACTTTTGAGCAGTTTGTAAAGGGAAATAGGGCAAAAATGCCTAAAAATTATTTTTTAGGGGAAGACGGAAGAGAGCGACTGCATGCATGTTTATATTATTTATTAGAAACGGAATGCAGCTTTGCCAATTTAAAAGAAATGTATTATTTCTTTGCGACGAAACAAGCATGTGTGTTTCTTGATAAGTATCTATTGTATGACACTTGTATGGAACACTATGACAACCCGGTAACATTATTGGACGAGACACTTCCTATAGAGCAACGATCGGATGTATACAAACATATGTATACATTAAAATATTATATGGAAAGTGGCAATAAAGTAAGAAAAGAAAAAAACAAAGCGAAAAAGATTACATTTGACGAGTACATCACCTTATTGGATAAAATCGAAGCTGTATCAGACAAGATGCCGGAAGATGATTGGTACCCTACAATGGACGAGCTGGAAGAGGAGTTGTCGGATATTTCCGACTCGGATGTATTACACATTTTATTGTATTTAGAGACAAAGCATGTGGCAACTACGACGAGGAAAGAGATACAGACTAAAATTAAGAAAATGATTAACGAACACATCAAAGAATAGGAGTGAGTGATATGGAAAATAATGGACAGAACAAGGAGCAGAATAAAGAACAGACAAAGTTGATTTATGAAATCAACGGGTTTAATACTTTTGTAAAGGTAAAACGAGATGCTCTGCCGATTGGCAAGGTTATGCTTGCGTTTGTGGAATATGATAAGAATACCGGTAAGCAGAAAAAAGTGATCAATATCTATATGGATAAATCAGATGCATTGAAATTTGCTAATGATATTCTGTCTGGAAAAATTGAAAAAGCAGCCAATGCATCATATGAAGCGTCCGACAAATACCCATCTCCATTTTGGCAGAGTAAATTAGGTGGAGTTAATGAAGCCAATTGTAAAGCAAGAAAGTTGAGAAGTGATGGGAAAGCATTGTCAAGAACATTTACTTTATCTGTTGGGGCGTTGAAAGATGACGGAACAAGAAATCCATATGTTATCACAGCAAATCAACAGGCGGCGCATTCCGCAAAAAATGGCATTATTATTCCGGAAAAAGGCGGAAAACCTGAACTGACAATCCGAGTCCCTGTTACTGTGAAAGAGGATTTGGAAAAAATGGCATTAGAAATTCAGGCACAGATCACAGCTTTTTACGCATCGGAATTTTTATGTAAAAGTTTGGATGGAGCAAAAGAAGAAATTTTTGATCAATTCAAGAAATTAAATGATGTGATCATGGAATTTGTATCAATGGGGTGAACGGTGAGTTAGATGCTAATATTAATCAAACTTGTTGACGAGATACAATTGATGTCAGAAAGTATGGAAAGGATGAGTTATATGTGTTTTAATAATTTGTGTCCAACTAACAAAGACGAGTATGGTGCTTTGATTAAAGAAATTAAAAAGGAAAAAAAATTAGATGTACTTGTATCATCGTATGAAAAATTTTGCTTAAGTTATTCTTGTTGTCAGACGGCACATTGTGGGAGGTACATACCGCACTTTGATTTCAGTGCAAAACCCTCTCCGATTGTGCCGTACCGGCATTTGCCGCAGTCTCTCAGCGGGATGACCGCAGATTGTCGTAGCCTTGTTTGAAGGGCAGCCGGTGCTGCTTTCGAAATAAGGCCATGACAGATGTCACAGCCTTAGAAATGTACTTTGAAAACTTCATCAATAAAGTCCCTGATTATCAACAGCAGCACGGATGGTCTCGGCATCGATGACTTTTTTATCCTGCTGGGAGCCGATGGTCAGGGCATCTGTCATCAGGTTGTCAATGAGACGCGGATTGCCCTGGGCAAAGCTGTGGACGGCTGCGAGTGCTGCCGGATCAATGATCGTGGAGGAAGCACCAGCCAGTTGGAGCTTATGGAGGATGTACTTTGACACTTCGTCATCGGAAAGTCCTGCATAGTTGTAATGGACAGTGATTCGCTGGCGCAGTGCTTCATGCACCGGCTTGCGGAGTGTGTCATTGAGATGGGATTCCCCGCACAGGATAAGGGTAAAGCAGTTTACGGAATCGTAACCGTAATTCATGAGCATCTTGATGTCGTTGAGAATACCGGTATTCAGGTACTGTGCCTCATCGATGGCGAGAAGCAGGGGCTGATGTTTTTCCTTATAAAGGTATGCGATCTGACCCTGGATTGCACGGAACATGGTAGTTTTGCCGCCCCTGTCCGGAACACCCAGGATAGAGCAGAGCTGTTTGTAGAAGTCTGCAATACTGATGGTGGACAGACACAGGTACTCCATGTGGTAAAGATTTGGATTGAGTGAGGAGGCAAAACAGCGCAGGGCGTAGGACTTGCCCATGCCGGGTCTGGCGGTAAATACACCGATGCCCCGGATGTCCTTGAGATAATCCAGTCGGTTTATCATTTCGGTAAAGTCTCTGGAAATAAAGTGGTCTTTTTCCTTCAGCTGCTGTTTGTCAAAAGGATTGAAAGTAAGTCCATAGTAAGAGTTGTACATCAGGCTTCACCTCCCGCTTTGGAATAGTCGATTGCCGGCGGATTGTTCCGTCTGGTATGGCAGTTGTCGTTGCGGCTAGTCTGCCGGATGGGAAACTTTTCGCCTTCAAACAGGATGTAGGCTGAAGTCATGTCGTCCGGAAGATAGCGGACCTCCACTTTAGCGGAAATGAACTGCATGGGGACATCATAACAGACCTTGTCGATGGAGATGGTGGAATCCTTGCGTACCTTGCGGGTAATGCGGTTATAAAAACAGTCGTCCAGCCACTGCCTTGACTCCGGCTTACGGGGATGGTCTTTGGAAGCCTGATAGCGCTCCAGCGGGATGGTGTCAATGCCCCGATGGAAGGTGGTATTGTAGTCACGCATGTAATCCTTGAGCATCCCGTTGAACTGGGCGAGGGACTGAATGGATTCCATATCCAGTGTATAAAGCCATCTCTCCTTGAGGGTGCGGAAATGCCGTTCTACCTTGCCTTTACTGGCACCGTCCCGGACTCTCGTATGGAGAAGAAGAATCCCGAGAGAGACACAGATCATGGAAAGCTGTGCATTGGAATAGCTGCATCCATTGTCCACATAAAGTTTATCGGGAATGCCATAGGTGGCGATGGCATCCTTTAAAACCTTCTGGAAGTTGCAGGCATTGTCATTGTAGAACAGTTCACCGCCTACCAGGAGTCTGGAATGGTCATCAATGATCATGATACAGTAGACTCTTTTGGATGTGCCGTCTTCGGTGATGTGGGGAAGATAACAGGTGTCGGCCTGCCAGATCTTTCCGAATTCGTCCTCTTCAAAGGCTTTGCGGTCACGAAGATTGGGATCTCTGGCAGATTTCAGGTCGTTGTGCCGTATGAAACGCTGGACGGAATCAACACTGACGGTGGCAGGGATAAAGGATTCCCGTACCAGATGAGTGTAAATCTGGGTGGCATTCATGCGAGGGTGTTCTTCCTTGATACGGTAGATTTCAGCGATGGCATCCTCGTTTAGAGCACGAGGAATGCCTTTGTCAGAGCGTGTGCCCGGCATCAGGGCATCCAGTCCGCCGATACTGTACTGGGACTTCCATTTTTCCAGCGTTTTGTAACTGTAGGTGACCGTGGAGCCATCGGGAAGTGTCAGTGGAGATGCCGTAACGCGTTTGTAGTAGGCAGTAGCAGAGGCATCGGGATAAAGCCCCTGGATAACAGGAGCGATGAGAGCGAAGCGGAACTGTGCCACTTCGGCATTATGTTTCATTGTTTCGGTATCTTTACTCATGGTAAAAGCCCTCCTTCTTATGTTTTCTACATCATAATCGGAGAAACTTCCGGTAACCATCCCATGGTCGTGTGGTCAGAAGATGGAAATATCCGGAGCGAAGACAGTCTGATGATACCGTGCATTTTTGGGTGATTTCAGTACGGGGTTCCTGTGGGACTGCAGGAAGGAATGGCACTGTTGCCGGATAAAGGCCATGGAGAAGGAGGAGTAGCTGTCCATCGTGGCAAGATCCTTCAGGAAAGCGGAGTTGGAGATATCGTTGTCATCCAGCAGACCAAGCCACTCTTTCTTATGGGATTTCCAGAGAGCAAGCCATTTGAAAAACTGGTTCTGTGAGATATCATATCTTTCACAGAGCTGTTCTATGGTAAAAAGTCCTGCAAAGTACTCTCCGAGAAGACGCAGGACGAAGAACAGGCTGTAGCTGGAGTAAGGAATGATGACATCCGGGAGGATAGCGTGGGTGTGCCTGCAGCTGTCGCAGAATACCCGGAGAATGCATAAATCCGATTTTTCCTGTCTGCCGGCCTTAAAATCAATGATGGATCTGCCGTAGTAGTGATGGATGTGGCAGTTTCCGGTGCTTCCGCATATAGGACAGGTCTCCCGTTCGGGCTTAAACCGCTCCATGTAGGAGTCAAAAAGAGATTTTGATGAAGTTTTTATACGAATTATCTTGCATAACAGTAAGTTTTTTCTTATCATAACAGTGTAAAGTGACTGCGTATAGGACAGGCAACCATTTATTAGGGCATGACCCTGCACGGGACCTGCTTTTGCAGCACTTGGGTATGAGAGAAAGAACGAACTGTAGGAGGGGCTGTTCTTTCTCTTTTTCTATTGGTTACGAAAAGACTATAGAGGAAGGAATGGAAATGGTCAAGAGGACAGATAAAAACGTGCCGTAAAAAACAGCACGCTAAGATAGACAATATATAGGAAAAGCTGAATTTAATCTGCGGTAAAGTTGCCGTAGGTGGGAACAATAATTCGACGCATGACATTCTTGTAAGCCGGATAGAAAAGAACATCCATATCCGAAAAAAACAGATATTCTTGATGAAGACAAATCTGTCAAATGGAACAGAGAAGAAATCGAGAGATTAAGAAAAGCGTTCGAAAGCAAGGTTGCTGAACTTAATAAGTATAAAAATCTAATTACAAAAGCGTTTGAGGGTAGGATTGTTAAAGTTATGGCAAAGGACAATAGTATATCGGTAGAAGAAAGCCAGAAAATATGGAACTATGCTTATGCAGAAAAACACAGCGATGGAATTATTTCTGTTGTTTGTTGCTACGAAGAATTGGCTGGCTTATATGCCGATCTATTAGAAATCAGAGGAAAGGGTTAGGAAACGAAGTGTTTCTAACACAATCCGAAGCCGAAGCAAAACCGAAAGAATTGAGAGGTGGAAAAATGGCAAATAGAGCATTGTTACATATAAACAAATTAAAAGATTTAGAAAAATGGCTTGAAAAACAGGGATATATGATTTTACCAACATCTAAAAATCCATATGAAATTTTAAGAGCAAAAAAAGATAAAGATACAGTAATTATCTATCAAAAAGGTGATAGCAAAGAGCATTTATCAATTATGGATAAAGATTATCCTTTGATACACAAGTTTATAACAGAAAGCAAGCCAAAGACCAATGCTGACAGGATAAGAAATATGACGGATGAAGAGTTAGACTGCATTATTGAAAAAATTAAGCTGTGCGGAGGACTTATCAGAACAGAAACAACTTCTCCAGAATGCAATGGATGTAAAGATGGATATTGTTGTAATGTTATGCAATGGCTTCAATCAGAAGCAGAATAGGAAAGGAGCAAAGGAATAAATATTGATGAAATAATACACTGGTTGAAGAAAATGCAAAGTCCAGCAATTGGTAAATTATACTGTGCTGGGTCTTGTTATGGAATAGAAAATTGTTTTTTCTCCACTCTAAGTGTTATTGGTTTGTACAACATAGTACAGACGGCAAGGACGTGATAATTGTAGGAAGAGATGGTATTGAGACCTACAGATATCAAGGATTTGAGGAAGCTTTGAAATTATTTGTCGATGTATTCGACGACTTTTAGACAAACTTTTATAAATTCGTTGATGAAGAGATGGCAAAAAGAAAAGAGAGTAAAGAAAATGAAAATGAACTCTAAGTTTTGTGTGCAATGTTAATACATTGTATTGACAAAGGTGAAAATGGAGAATATAATAATATTAAGGAAGGAGTGATATGTATGGCAAATACAAATGTAACAATGAGAATTGATGAAGCATTGAAAGCACAATTACAGGAACTTATGTCTAATCTTGGACTTGATATGACTACTTTCTTTACTATGGCTGCGAAACAGGCAGTGAGAGAGCAAGCATTGCCATTTAAGCCTGATATGAATACTGGAATTTATGGGTTACAAGCTTATAAGTTGGCAATGCAAAATACAAATTATAATAATGAAGGTAAAGCTGTTATATCAACTGATGACGAATGGAACGATGAAACAGAATGGGATGATATGTTTGAGCAAATGCAAAAAGAGAGAGGTGTTGAATAGTGAACAAAGGTGAAGTGTGGTTTGTGGAATTTCCTTTAGAGGAAGATGAAAGTAAATCAATAAATAGACCTGTTGTGGTGCTTGATGAGAATTTACTTGGTGTATTATCTGTCAAGATAACAAAGCATAAGGCAAGAAAAGAAGATCCTTATGATACACCAATTATTTATTGGGAGGAAGCTAGTTTAAGATTAGCTTCTACTGCAAGAGTATCAAAGGTAACACTTCTTACAAAAGACAGTTTTATTTTTAAGATAGGTGATTTACACCACGAAGATTTAAAGAAAATTGAAGAGATGTATAAGAAATTTTTAAGAGATAATGGTGCTGTATAAATTATAGTACCATTATTTATAAAGAAAAATTTGAAGAAACTGATGATGAGTATATTGAGTATGAGTAAATAATAGATTCATTTGGAATAGAATTGTCGTAAGGCAGTTCCATTTCTGATATAATGGAGAATAGAATATTGAGGTGATAAAAATTGGGCAGATCTACAACACGCAAGCCAGTCAGAAAAAGGAAGCAAGAATGTGTCGAATGTAAATTTTTTAGTGGGAATAGAAAGACATGTGACTTTGGAAAATGTAATAAAGGTTTGAATACGACTTGCTATAGGCAAAGTAGGAATAAATGTGTAGAATGGCAATTGGATTTAGAATGTTGAGGTGATATAAATGAACAAATTACAAAAAGTATGGAATGATTTAGATAAAGCATATGAACATATGGAAAATGCAATTGAGATATTATCAAAAATGAATGCGGTGACAACTGAATTAGAAAGATAGAGAATAAATAGATGAAACCAAGTTTTCAAAGCTTTAAGAAAGGAGATATTAAGTTATGATAAATTACCAAAATTTTGAAAATAAAATTATTAGGATGAATAAACCTTACCCAATTACAGATGATGAAGATGAAATTTTAGGATATACAGAAGTTGGTGATATGGCAGTTATCACTTTTGCTGAACTTAAAAACAAAATTGGATATAGAAAAGTGGCAGACATTTCAGACAAAGTAGGTATAGCTATTCCATTCGACACAGGGAAAGAGGAAGGATATTTTGAAACAGTTATAGTTTCTGGAAAATTTATTGGAGTTGATTCTTTAGCATTAAATTTGTCTGATATAATGGAATCTACTTTTATCTTTAATGATAAAGATTATAATAGTACAGTCACTATAAACAATAGAGAAATTAAATATGAATATGTTTGTTAAAAACTAAAAAATGATACACCATTTGGTAAGGAGCGATTTGTATGAAAGTAAACAAGATGATATGTAAACATTGTGGTAAAGAATTTTACACCAAATATAGTATCGGTGGATATATTGATCATTATGAGAATTTTTCATCACGTCATAATTCTTTTGGTAAAGATGTAGGGTATGATGTAGAAGCGATATGCTACCATGGGAATGATATAAGAGATGACGAAGACATAGCTGAACGATTAAATTGCTATCTTAAATGGGATAACGTACCAGATGATATTAAAATACGAGTAAAAGAAAAATGTGAGTTTTTAATTAATAAAATCATAAACGCAAAAGCTAATCCACATTCAAAAGAATTGTAAGTAAAAGAGATTTTGTCTAAAGAGGTGTTTGATAAAATGTCAAACCAGGGAGCTGCACAGGTTTTAAGAAGTATTTTACTCGCAGATAGAAATAATGTAATTGATTGGGCACAGGCATTTTATTATATACAGAAATATATGCCAGAACTGAAAATGTTTGATTAAAACAAAATAACTTTAAGTTTGCTATGGAAGGAGAACAGAATGTATGGAGAACGAAAGGTATGCAGTTGCTTATAATGATAAAATCGGAAATGGATTTACGGAAACGGAGCCTTGGATTTTTGATGGCTTTAATGATATAAGTCAGAGTAGAATAAAGGCAAATGGATTGATTAGATCGGGGTGTAAGAATGTAACAATTTTTAAATGTAATGAACTTCCAGAAATTGTGACTTGGAATTATGTAAAAACCCATAAAATCTAAGTTTACTGTTGCATTAGAAAGGAGAATAGTATTATGAAGTCATTATTTGAAAGAGCTAGAAATATTCGTCACGGTTGTTTGGAAAGCAGATTGGTAGCAAGAATGGAAACAGAGGGAAGGGAACTTACAGACGAAGAAACTGCGACTGAGTTAGAATATCTTGCAGAGGAAATCCCTTATGCCGGTTTAGGAAAGGAATATAAAAAAGAAATTATGGCTGCCATTAGGTATTTAAGAAAATATTACTAATGAATTTTAACTTTCATAGCGGAGAATATAATATGTAGAAACCGATTTTTAGATTGAGGTGGTGTAATGTTAGAAGCTATAGAATTTATGGAAGATAGATAGGAGTAGGAAATGAATATCGCAGGAGAAAATGAAGAAATTGATGAAATATTATATACATTGTGTCGGCACAATGTAAGTATCATGGGTGGGTGGTATCCATTCCCGGCAACCGCAATAGCAAAGACACTTGATATGAGTGTGCATAAAGTAAGATACCATTTGAGAAAACTAAAGCAGCAAGGGATTGTTGATAGTATTCGTGAGGGAGGAATGACGGAGTACGGAGAAGTATTTTGCTATCATGGGTGGCACATAACTGAAAAAGCATACGATACAAACGAATACAAAAAAGCACACGAAGAGGAAAGAAAAGTGTGTAGGAAGTGTTTTGGCATTGACATTGGCGAAATTGATTAAACATGAACGGTGTGAAAACGGGGAAAGGAATAGGAAAATGAATATTGACGAAGCGATAAAGAAACATAAAACTATGGCAACAAAAGGCAATGTCATATTTTCACAAAATCCTGACTTTGCAAAAAGAAGCGATGAGGAACATGGACAGATTGCAGAGTGGCTTGAACAGCTAAAAAATTATTGGGAGTTAGAAGAACAAGACAAAAAAAAGGAAGACTGCAGAAAAGAAAATGTTGCAGGAGGTGATACTTGGGGACCGATTCCTAAACAAATCGTAGACAAAATAGAAAAAAAAAATGAATTGAATAAAGAGATTGGAAAATGGTGCAAAGATAATCTTGATATGGAAGGCATGTACGCAGGTGGTGCGGAAATCACGGATTATCACACAGGCGAAGAACAAGGGACAGAAAAGAGAAAAGAGTGGTGTGATCAGACGATACTAGAAGAAGACTGGTACACTGGCGAATATTACTGGGAAACTCAATGCGAAGGAAAATACCTTCACATGCATTTCGATATTTAGGAGGGATGAAAGGATTTTGCATACATTATCACGACTAGACAGGATAGAACTCCAATACAGGTGATTGCTGCGGGAATCGCTACAGATATCAGAACGGGAGTGCTGGCACCTGCAAGGATATACAGACGAAGACTACAAAAGAGTAAAAGCAGTCCAGAAACATTTCGGCAGATACAGAATGGCGAATAAAGCAGGCTGAAAACAGCATTGCGGTTCCAATATTTGAAAGTATGTTCAGACAGATAATTTTACGCGAAACAGTACAGGAAGTGCAGATGGAAAGACCAATAATAATTCTTAACACGGATAATATGACTGTATTTTGCCGCAATCAGTGCGCAAATACAAAGTGTGCAAAGCATATCACAAAGGCTTACGAGTGCAGCGGGGCATGTTCTATGCAACTATTAAGAGAACAGGCAGAGTGCGTCGGTTACATTTCGCAGAGAAAAAGAAAATAAACAAGCAACCCCAAATGATCGAAATCACTCAATATCAAACTGATTTAAGTTTATATCTGGTGATTTTTTTTGCTTATATGCAAGCTGTCTGTTTTTTTTATCATAATACAATTATAGGAGGTAATGTATTATGGCAATTCATAATGAAGTGATACAAAATGGCTGGCTTTTGTATAAGCCGATTATTCAAAAGGATGCAGAGGGCAATTATAAAAAAGGTCTTTGTATTTTAAAAACAATGCGGGGAAAACGCAGCATAGGAGATAAGATTCGCGGAATATATTATGATACTCCGGTCATACAGTCGAAAAATCCTGAAGATATTAAAAAAATGGAACAGTGGGATGCCGGTGATATTATAGAATTAAAGGGATTTCTGGCATCGCGTGAGGTTAAAAAAGCGAGAAGATGTACATATTGCAACAATAAGCTTTCCACCCCTGGTGTACAAATGTACATCCAACCGATATTTATGACGAGGCGCGAACAGGGTGTTGATGAAGTGGAGGCTCGAAACAGATTAAATGAGCTGTGTGAGATCTCAAATAAAATATTTGCAATTGGCAATTTGACCAAGGATCCCGTCATGGGAAAAACAAATAAAGGTGTTTCTAACACGGCGTATCAATTGGCAATTGACCGGAAATTTCGTGTAAGAGAAGATTCCGTCGAAGAACGAACGGATTTTCCGTGGGTGAAGACATATGGCGCACAGGCAGAATTGGACAATGAGTCTTTAACTACGGGGTCTGTGGTTATGGTGGATGGAGCCTTGCGTGTGAGAAGCGACTATCCGCGCAGTGATAAGTGCCCTATTTGCGGCGAAACATTTGTCTGGAAAGATACAACTATGGAAATTGTTCCGTATTCGGTGGAATATTTGCGTAATTTTAAAACACCTGAGAACTTAGAAGAAGATGCAATAGCTACTCTAGGATTAGCACAAGGTAACGCAGAAGAACCGGAAGAGTAACATCGCGAAGAAAATGGAGAATGTTATGAATGATATATATATTAATGTCTTGAAGGAACTAAGTTCCGTTAAGGATAAAGCGGGAAGAGAACTTTTTAACAAAACAGGAAATATTTTATTGCAGGAATTATTGTCTGAGCAAAAACCAAATATTGTTATTGAAGATGATATAGCATATTTACAATTTATTGTTTCTGGAACCAGACTTTGTTATCCAATTGGGGATGTAATGTTAAGCTTCGAATCTAAAAAGGTAGAACAAGATATCATTCCCGAGAAGAGCATAAAAGTTGAAAAAAAAGCTAACAGTTCGCAAAATAAAACAATTGCAACAGACCCAAAAGAAAAAATGTCACAGGACGAACTGAAAGCTTTGCGTCAAAAAGGGGATGATGTCAGAGCATTAAACCTTAAAGAGACGCAGTCGGAAACGGGTCCTGCAAAAAAAACGAAGGAATCAGAGAAAATCGAGTCGATCAAATCGAATGATGAGAAAAGTCCGAAGGAACCGCTTCAAAAGAAAAAAGAAACTTCAAAAAGAAATAATGCTGAGAAATTAAAGGGAAAGGTTGAACAAAAATCTTCTGAACAGCTTTTGAAAAAAGCTGATGATTTTTTCGGAGAGGATGATGATGACGATGATTTCGTGGATGTTGAGTCTTTTTTGGAAGACGGGATAGATTCAGACACAAAAGAAGAATCAGAACAAAAAGAAGCAGAAAGCGAACCGTTGTCAATGGATGACATTTTAATGGATAGTGTAAGAATTAATGTGAAGGACATTAAATTTTCGGGAAAGAACGATGAAACATCAAGCGTTATTGTTTTTCCTATAGAAAAAAACAATAGTAGTAACATTTCAGTTATGGTTATTCTTAGGCAAAACGGACGATTACAGACTTTCTGTTCTAAGTTGGACGCAACAACTAAAACACTGTTTATCAACACAAATCAGCATAGCTTTTTAGTTCGTGGGTATCTCGCTGGTGGACAGTTTAGAGCACAGATTCGTGGAAAAAATGGCACGGATATATGCGATGAAGACCAGTACAAACTGACAACCGAACATATTTATACAGGTATTGCAAAAGAAGGGGAGCGCGGATATTTCTTTAGAGAGGTGAAAACATTTTCAAAAAAATTCTTTTTACGGTGTATTCCTCTCAGTAAGAAGAATAATGACAGCGGGACAGTTCCAATAGCATGTTGTATCGACGAATTTCAATATGGCAATGGATTTAACGGGGATCCAACGGGAAAAAAGAGATATTGTTTATGCAGCGATGTCTCTCCAATATTGTTTTTTGATACAGAAGAAGATGGAATGTATCAGATAATCGGAAAGTGGGCAGAGAAAAATCAATTTCTTATTGAAGTCCAAAAAGAAAATAACTAATATTATAAAAGAAAGCAACAAGCAAAAATAGATGCTTGTTGCTTTTTTTTTTGAAAAAATACGAGTAAATAAGTATTTGCTATATCCGAATTTTATAATGTAAAATATATGACACAGTGCAAATATTATTAAAAAAACATTGACAAAAATCGATATTATAAATAAAATATAACCAATTGCTACAATATGTCAAAAAAAGCGACAAAAAAAAGAACTTGTTGGATAAGTGGTATGAAAAAAGAAAGGATACGATAATATGGTGGAACAAGAGAAAAAGATGACGAAAGAACAAATGGAATTTATACCGATCATGGAAGATTATCATTCATCTGATCCGGCGAAACAACAGACAGCTAAAAACATGGCTATAGACAAGTTATACAGATATATACATTCTATAAGAGCAACACGATTTTCTCATTTCGCAGATCTCTACGAAGATTTAATTCAAGCCGGAGTGTCAGCTGTTTTATCCCATTTGGAACATTATGATGTTAATATGACAGCTCCATCGACATATTTTACTCCGCACATTATACATGACATGAAGCGGGCAATTCAAGATGCATATGGGCGTCCAGAATATTATAATAAAAAAGCATCAGAGATTAAACAAGCTGCGGAAAAGATTGAAGCGCACGGAAAACAGGCTACATTGTATAACCTGTCTGTAGAAACAGGATATGATATTCGGCGCATCAAGAAAACCTTAGAAATTGCAAACAGCGCAAACTTAAAATATATAGATGATGATGGAGAAACTATAAAGCTGTCCGGTAAAATAGATGGTCCGGAACGACAGCTTGTGCAGCTGGAAGAACAGAAGGCTGTTTCAGAAGCTATCAAGAATAATCTTACTCCGGAAGAACAAAAAATTATATATGAAAGATTTTTTGCAAAAGACAATGGTGTAACATCTTTCACTGCAATCAAAGAAAAGTATAATTATGTGACGACAAAAGAGGTTAAGTCAAAATACAATTCCGCGATTAAAAAGCTGAAACATTGCAGGGAGATAACGAAGGAATTTGGTGAGCGCACTCATCAAATATACTCTAACAGAAAACCAATTGCTTTTTATAAAGAAGAACCTGCTAACTTAGAGAGAATAAAAGCAATGGCTCAAATGTTATTGGATTCTGACGATAAAGATGAAATAGAAATTTTATATGACGAAGATGGTAAAATTACATATACCATTGACGAAAAAAAAGACGACGAAGAATTCGATGAAATCATAATTATGCAATGATAAAATATTTATCATAATATAAGTAGACAGAGTTGTACATGCAGATTTGGAGGGAACATAATGGATAAAGTGCAAGCTGACAATCTGCCACAGTTTTTAACGGTAGCAGATGTTATGGATAATTTAAAGATAAGCAAGGCAACGGCATATAAATTATTCAAAAGAGCCGATTTTCCGGCAATCATTGTGGGAAAAAAATCTATTCGGGTTGAAGTTAATGCTTATATAAAATGGATAGATGAGCATGGAAGTGGGCTGATTTAGTGACATATACTTGATTTTCCTCATTTTTTTCATAATACATTTAAAGAAGAACCGACAGATATTTTCTATCGGTTCTTTTTTATAGAATGATGGAGGATTAAAATTATGGATAGAGAAACAAAAAATACAATTTATAAAAATGCAAAAGAAGAGGTAAAAGGACATTTGGAGGAGTATTTACTTGAAACCGGGCGTCCGTTGAACAGAAATTTTTCTTGTCCGTGTAAAGAGAACCATAAACATGGAGACAGAAAACCATCTGCAGGTTTTTTCAGAAGAGGAAATAAGGTGTATTGTTTTGGATGCGGCGAAAGTTTTGATATTTTCGACATGATCGCAGCGGACAATGGAATTCCTATGCGAAGTGCGGAGGCTATCAATGCCGGATTTGCTAAGTATGGCATCGACATCAAACAGCAAATTTCCGAATATGAGATATCCGGGGTGTTGGTAAAAAAAATTAAAGAATATCACCCTAAAACGGAAGAAAAGTATTCTATACCAGATCTGCCGGAAAACGAAAAGTATGATTTTACAAAAATTTGTAATCACGCGACAGAGGTTTTACTTCACAATGAAGCAGCTCTTAAACATTATTTGGACAGAGGCTTAAACTTGGAAACCATCAAAAAAGCTAAACTGGGTTATATCCAGGGAGGATATAATGAGATGGTATCTGATTATCCGGAGCTAGCCAGCAAGGGAAAGAAAAAAGGATTATACAAATATGTATTTCCTAATATTACATCTGAAAATACAGTTGATTACATGTATTCAGAAATTAGCAACCGTGATGAAATGGATGACTATAACGGGAAATATGGAAAAGTAAAAGGCATTCATACTAGATTATACAATGAACATTATATTGAGGAAGACAAAGAGTTCATTGTGTGGATCGTGGAAGGTCTTTACGATGCGCTTTCAATTGAACAGGTAGGTGGAAATGCAATTGGATTGATGGGAATTGGTCAAACACGACTTCTTAGTTTGTGTAAAAAATATCGTCCGAAAATGCATTTCATATTGTGTCTGGATGATGATATGGCAGGTAAAAAGGCTATGAAAAAATTGAAAGAAGGACTTAACTTCCTGAAAATTCCATATAACATTGCTTTTCCGCCAATAGGAAAGGATATGAACGAAAGTCTCATGCATGATGAAATGCTTCTAAAAGAGTATGTAGATACAGTAGAAGAAGACATTTTGTTTCCCCATGATATTTAATAATTTGTATTTATCTCAGAACAAAATAAAGACCGTTGCATTTGCAGCGGTCTTTATTTTGTTTTTTTAGGATTTTAAGTGGGAATCCCCGAAAATTCAATTACAGAGCAGTTCCCCTATGGGGTGTCAAACGAAAGAATGGACGGAAAAAAGCAACAAAAATATTTATTTTTTTCATACTATATGTGTAACTAAAAATCGCAAAAGAGTATATGGAGATTGTTCAAATATGTATAAATAAAAATTGTTATATCCGAGTTTGAGCAACTTTTTTCCATATGTTATAATGTGATTATCAAAAAAATTAAGGAAAAAGGAGAAAAGCTTATGAAAAAAACGAGCAAGAAACTGATTAGCATGTCTGTTTTCTTGTGTGCCGTAATGTGTACACTAATATTTGGATTTTTTATGAAGGACAAAGCATCAAAAGCTGAGTCCGGATACGAAGATACAAGTACAGGGTATATTTACGGATACACTTTGAAGGACGGATATGCGGAGGATGTAAGGATCATTGGTAAAAATGGAGTGCAAAATGGCAAATATTTGACTCCGGATAAAGATGAAGATGGATATAAAAAGGAATATACAAATATTATTGTTCCAGATCAGATTAAGGACTCCGGAAATACTTACAAAGTAAGAAGTATTGGGGAGTCTTTTTATAAGGAAGAAAACTTGTCTGGCAATTTCCTTATCCATATTGATCTAAGCGGATGCACAGGGCTGTATTCCATCGGGGACAGTGCCTTTAGCGGATGTACTTCTTTAGCAAATATTAGCTTAAACGGATGTACAGGGCTGTATTCCATCGGAGGCAGTGCCTTTAGCGGGTGTAATCTAAGCAGCCTGGTTCCACCGTATTCGGTGGGGTATATTGGAAAAGATGCGTTGGCTGTATCTAATGCAAATTTCATTTTTGCAGCAACGAATCCAAATCTTGTGTTTGATGACACAATGACAAATGTAAAAACAAGGATCGGATATGATCATTCGACATTGAAAAATTTTTGTGATGCAAACAGCTTAGGTTACACGAACTTCACAAAAAGTGCAGAACAAATCGTAAAAGCATTCAAAGATCATGACAAATCGTTTCAGTTTAATCTAAAATATTCTACATTTTCTGCGAATGATGATGTTACCATTAATGGGGAGATCAATCCGGAGAATGTATTGTTTAGCACATATGTCTTTGCAGCAGATTACAACCTGAAAGGAAGTGACTATGCGGTAAAGATCCAGGTACCAAGTGCAACGCATTATCAGTTCGGAGGTTACTTCACTGAGAAAAACGGAAATGGTACCAAAGTATTTGATGAAAAAGGAAATATTAGTATTTCTGATCTCAGCCTTGCAAAGGAAAGCGGAGTCATTGAACTGTATGCGAAGTGGACGCCGAATGACTACACCGTCAATTATGAGTTGAATGGTGGAGAAATGAGGAACGGACAAAATATTACCAGTTTTCAGACATACAACTATGATAAGGATCTGATCCTTCCGGTTGTGGAAAGACGCGGCTATACCTTTAAGGGATGGTACGATAATGTAAGACTGGAAAATGGCAAATATTCGCAGATCGATGCACATTCTGCACCAACGAATGCAAACGATAAGACATTTGACATGTACGCCAAGTGGAAAGCAAATACCTATCAGGCGAAGTTCCATATGAACGAGGGTAGTTGGAAGTCCTACTTTGTACAGGACGGATACACGAAAGTGGATAATAACACTTATGTAAGCGACTATACTTATTCAGAGAGCAAGTCTGCATTGGAGTTCTCAACGGATATTGAGAGAAAGGGTTGTGACTTCTTAGGATGGTACAACAACAAAGAATATACCGGCGAGGCATTAAGCGGTATTCCAAAGGATACCATTGACAACCAGAATTACTACGCAAAGTGGAATTATCACATCTACAAGATCACATACAGTCTCGGTAAAGCAGAGGAATCTGACAGAGTGCATGGATTTGACGGTGAAAAAGTAGATACTTACAAAGTAACAGATACCGTTAAGCTTCCGTCCGCCACATGGGATGCCATGGAATTCAACGGATGGGAAGTGGAAAACATCCAGAACGGCAGTATCGACGGCGTAAAGATCGGAGATGTGATCACAGAGCTTCCGGAGCAAAGTACGGCAGATCTGACACTGCGCGCAGTGTGGAACGCCGGTACTTATAAACTGACTTATGAGACCAATGGTGGCACCCTGTCAACGGATGAAAAATATGCACAAACCTATAAATATGGGGAAAATGCTTTATATCCGAGAGATGTGCGCAAAGTTGGCTATGATTTTGCAGGATGGTATGAAGACAAAGACTTTAGCGGAGAGCGGGTAGAATGTACTCAAAAGACCGAATGGGGCGATAAAACCCTGTATGCAAAATGGAATAACCAGTCTTACTCATATGTCCTTGATTACAACGGAGGCGTAAGAAAAGACGGGAAAGAAGCGGAGTACACGATGACAGTGTACTATGGAATGTCGATGAATCTGCCGGAGATCACCAAGAGTGGACAGAAGCTTACGGGATGGCAGCTGTTCGGTTCGAACGAGAATACGATTCTGCAGAGCACTGACCTGGTAGAAATTACAGGTAACCAGACGCTGAGAGCTGTGTGGGAAGACGCTATTTACGATGTGTATTTCGATGCGAACGGAGGTGTCTGCGACAAGAAGTCACAGAAAGCCAAGAACGGAGCTACCTACGGAACATTTCCGACACCAACCAGAGCAGGATATTCTTTTGTCGGATGGTATCTCAACGGAAAGCGTTACTATGGCTCTGAAATCTGTCAGCTTACTTCAGACATTACCTTAACAGCGCAGTGGTCAAAGAACAGTGATACCGGAGAGGATAAGACATATGGCAGCCTGCAGCCGGGATCCACATATGAAAACATCAACGCCGAAAAGGTAGATGCCGCCGGTGCGGCAAAACTTGCCGGTTGGTACAGAGGACCAAGCACGGGACAATATTACAACAGATTGAATACGGACGAAAAGAAAGTATATGCAAAGATCTACAATGACTTCCTTGGCGGAGACAACATTGGAGAGAATATCAAATTCCGCATGACGAAGACCGTGAACGACAGTATCGGAGATCTGGTCAAAAATGCATGTGAGGCATATCGAGCCGATCATCCGGAAACAATCTGGTTCTGGTCGTCAGCAATCTACTATAAGAACTATGGAAACAACATCTACGATGTCATGATCGTACCGTATTGCGCTTATGATGCAGATACACAGTACAGTCTGGCAAAAACATTAAAAGCAAATGCCGGATATGAAAACTTTATCAAAAAGACAGATATCAGCTCTAAAGACCTGACGGCTCAAAAAGTCGTAAAGATCCAAAAGCTGATCCACAAGACTTTTGTTTATTCTGTAAAGGATGATGAAGGTAAAGAAAGTAACAAAGTAAGAGATCCGGCATACAGCCTGTTAAAATCAACGAAAAAAAGAGCCGTGTGCGTATCCTACAGCAACCTGTTCACGATCATGTGCAAATATTACGACATTCCCGTAACCAATGTATGCGGGAAGGTAGCTGCCGCAGATAAGTACAAGCATATGTGGAACTATGTGAAACTTGACGGCAAGTGGTATATGTGTGATCCGACCGGAACCACCTACTTAAACGGCAGTGAAAGCAGCTATTACAGCACGGACAAATTCAAGTCCAAATCAATGCTCAGCTATCTGCCAATGAACAAAACCGGTTATGTCATGAGAGTGACCCAGAAAACGGGAACCTATGAAATGACGACCAGCGATTATGTATACAACCAGAATGTATGTGTTCTGGTAAAAGGTGGAACCGCAAAAAGTGTAACGATCGGAACGGTAGCCTTTGGCAGTGTTACCGCTAAAGTAGACAGTGTAAAAGGAAATGCATTTAAGGGAAACAAGAACCTGCAGAAACTCGTCTTCAAAAATGGAGTACGGACCGTAGGCAGCGGTGCATTTTCCGGATGCAAGAAACTCAAAACCGTAACGGTAAACAGCAGCACACTCACAACCGTAAAGAAGAACGCGTTCAAAAACTGTACGGCGCTCAAAACATTTAAGGTGACAAAAGGTGTATCGTTCCTCGAAGACAGTGCACTGTCCGGATGTAAATCTCTCAAGACGGTAACATTGTCAAAGAGCACATATACCATTGGAAAAAATGCGTTCAAAAACTGTAAAAACCTTACAACGGTAACTATTAAAGGAAAAGCAATCTCGCGCATCAACACGGGAGTATTCAGCGGATGCAAAAAATTGAAGCGTATCACCTTGCAAAAGGGGATCTCTAAGATGGGAAAAGCATTTAAGGGAGTACCGAAAAAATGCGTGATCAAGATGCCGAAATCCTGCAAAAAGAAATATAAAAAACTTTTGAAAAAAGCAGGATACAAAGGTAAAATCAAATAAAACAGAAAATATTATACTTGAAACAGAAAGAGCCGGTGAGAAATCATCGGCTTTTTTTTGCTTCAAATATAGAATGTAATATTGTAGGATTAGGCAAATCAAAACATATACTATTTTCGAGATGGTGGGGTGTGCGGTCGTAGAAGTGAATTTAATTTCTGCTATATCTCTTTTTAGTTTTTTGGCTGATGTTTGTCATAATATATCTGTAGGAATATTTTTTTTATAAAATATTTTCCTACAGATAATTATAAAGGAGAAATATATTATGGGAAAACAGTTAGTGATCGCAGAAAAACCGTCTGCAGGAAAAGCCATAGCCAAAGTATTGGGTGTAACCGATAGTAAAGATGGATACATGGAAAGTGACAGATATGTGGTATCCTGGGCGTTTGGACATCTAATCCGTTTAGGAGAACCCATGGAACAAAATGATACATGGGACAAAAATTGGTCAATGGAACAGTTACCAATGCTTCCGAAACAATTCAAATATTTTATAAATACAGACCAGGGAGCAAAAAAACAATTTAATACCTTGAAAAACCTGATTAACCGTTCTGATATTGATGGTATTATAAATGCAGGAGATGCAGGACGGGAGGGTGAATTGATCCAGCGCTTGATTTACGCAAAAGCGAGGAATACAAAGCCGGTAAGAAGACTTTGGATTTCTTCCATGGCGGACAAGGATATAAAACAAGGTTTTGAAAATCTAAAACCACAATCAGAAAAAGATGATTTGTTTGCAGCAGCGTTGTGTCGACAACATAGCGACTGGAAAGTAGGTATGAATTTTTCAAGACTGGTAGCCATTAAAAATAATGTATATGGATTTTCCATCGGTTCTGTTCAGACGCCAACCGTAGCTTTTGTAAGAGACAGAAATGACGAAATTGCCAATTTTGTTTCGGAACCATATTTTCAAGTCAAAGCAAACTTTGACAAGGAATATTGGGGAATTCTTCTTAATGAAGATGGGAAGATTGCATCGTTTAAGAATGGAAATGACGCAGACTGCGTGATAAACGAGCTTGACGGAGAAAATGGAAATATTATTAAATATTCTGTTACAAGAAAAACAACAAACAGACCTAAACTGTATAATCTGTCGCAGTTGCAGATCGATGCCAATCGAAAGTATAAATATTCGCCGGCAGAAGTGCTGCAGGCTGCCCAAAACTTATACGAAAAACATAAGATTACAACATACCCAAGAACAGACAGCCAGTATTTGAATGAAGCAATGCGGGAACTGTTGCCGGGATATGTCAATGCGATTGCCCAAAACGGATACCCGGTAATGCAAACTCCGTTAGTCAATGGTTTATTTTTGGATTCCAATGTAATAAATGATAAAAAGGTTTCTGACCATCACGCTATTGTAATAAACGAAAATTATAAAGATTATGACAAAAGTAAGCTAACATTGATGGAAACAAATGTTTTAGATCTGATTGTAAAAAGAATGCTGCTTGCCTTCAGCCCAAAATATGAGTATGATCAGACTATTGTATTAACGAAGGTAAATGATTATATATTTCGCTCATCAGGAGAAACTCCGGTAGATTTGGGATGGAAAAAGACTGCAAAAGAAATTGGAATCACGCAGAAGGAAAGTCCAGATTCACAAGTATTTTACGGCATTCAAAAAGGAGATATTGTGCAGTTAAAGAACTGTGAACGGTTAGATAAAAAAACGAAGCCGCCAAAACAACTGACATTAGGTGATCTGATTCAATTGATGTGCAACGCAGGAAAAACCATCGAAGATCAGGACTTAAAAAAAGCATTAAATGAGGCAGAAGGAATTGGAACGGAAGCGACGAGGGCAAATATTATAGAGGAAATATTAAAACGTGGCTATATTGAAAAAAAAGAAAAGGATTTCTTGTTTGTGACAGACAAAGGAAGAGATCTTTTAGATATGGCTCCGGAAAAACTTACGACGCCAACCATGCGTGCGGAGTGGGAGAAAGATTTCTCAAAAATAGAACAGGGACAGATGAAGGCGCATGATTTCAATCTAAAAGTGGACGAATATATTCGGAATGTAATCGAAAGCTATCAAGGCGGATTGACCTGCCGGACGAAGTCTTCCTACAAAAAAAATGAAGAATTAGGAAAATGTCCAAAGTGCGGCGCCTTATATTTAAATGGAAAGTATGGTCCTTATTGCTCCGGAAAGTGTGGATTTATATTAAGAAAATATAAAGGGAATCCACTATCTGTTAAACAGGTACAAGCTTTGATAAATGGTCATTCCGTTACGGTGAAGGGTGAAAAAGTCAATCCATCCCAAAATATTATAGAACGAAAACATGAAGGTAAGATATATTATTTCATGGATTTTGGCTATAATTCCGGCGCTGTAGAGAAGCGGATTCTTGGAAAGTGTCCAAAATGTCAAGGTGATTATGTATATGATGCATATGGACCTCATTGTGACAACAAATGTGGCTTTGTTTTGAAATCATACCGGAAAGTACCTTTGAAACCACAGGAAATAAAGAATATTTTAGATCATAAACCTCAAGTGATCCGAAACATTTCCAAAAAGTCTGGAACCGGTACATATAATGTTGAGGTGACTGCTACTGGCAACCTGATTGAAAAGGCTAATGAAGGTAAAACCTATTATTTTATGGAACTTGATGCTAAATTGGTGAATTAAATACCAAAAGTTACCAATTTACCCAATCTATTTTCCCTATGCTTTAAGACATTGGGGATGCAAAGAAAAAAGCCTTAAGCATATCAGAAAAAAATGTCATATCCGAGTTTGTGTGATATAATATTTGTGTTATTATATACACAGTGTAAAAGAATCGCAATATAATTTGGATAGAAATTTTCAGAAGATTTATTACTGAAAATTCTATAGCGAAAATTTTATATTGCACCAGGCTATTTTAATGATTTTGTTTCTAATTCTTCCCTTTTATAGAGAAGTATGGAGCATTAATGAAAACCTAAAAAGAAGAAGAGAGGTGAAAAAATGGTAAAAACAATTAAACTCGCTATTTCTCTTATAGATGAAAATAAAATTTCCTATAAGGATCTGTGTGAAGAATTATTTCAAATGCAATATTTGAGTGCGAAAGCATGTAATAGAGTTATGTCATACTTATACGCTGATAAGCAGCAGGAATTTATTATGAAGGATGCCAATATGGATATTCCTACCCCTAAAGAGATGTACGGAAAATCTCGAATGTCATATATTAATGATAAATTAAAAGAGATTATGACTACATCTTATTCTGGGAATATATCTCAAACACGATCTTTTGTCGAAAACCAATTTTCAAAGGATGTAAAAAAGGGATTGTTTAAGGGGAATGTATCTCTTACTAATTTTAAAAGAACTGGAGCAATCTATTTACATAACAAATCATATAAATTATTTGAAACAGACAAGGGAATTGCCGTTAGCATCAGTCTGTTCAATAAGACGAAATCAAAGGAACTTGGTTTAAAGACCGGACAAATTCGATTTTTGATACCTCGTATTAATCAGCGAGAAAAAGATATATTAAAACATATGCTTTCCGGAGAGTATAAGCAAGGTTCGGCTTCATTAACTTATAACAAAAACAAAAAGAAATGGATGCTCGCAATGTCCTTTTCTTTTACTCCACAAGAATCAACCGGACAAAATACACTTTCTGTACGGTTAGGTTCCGAAGTTTTGCTTTTTTTGTCAGCGGAAAACGAAGGAACTCAGAAAGAAATAAGAATGGGCAGAAATGATCAATATGTGCCAGGATTGGAAGAATTGCAGACGGTGAGAGCGAAAATGGCGGCAATGCGTAGAATATATGGTAATGCTACGCGTATCGCAAGTGATAATAATTGTGGTAAAGGATACAAAAAGAGGGCGGAAAAACTCCTACAGTTGCATGATAAAGAAAAGAGGTATCGTAACACATTTAACAATAAGATCAGCCGTTATATCATCGAAATTGCAAAAAGATATGATTGTGGATTGATCAAATTAGTAGATTTTACAAAAACTGAAAATGCTGCTTTTGGAGACTGGACATACTATGATTTAGCTAATAAAATATCTTATAAAGCAGAAGAAGACGGAATTGTTGTTATGGAAACAAATAGCAGGGATACCAAAGAAAATGAGTAAAAAAACAATGGCAGTCTTGCCTGCCAAAAGGTGAGATAGTGGTGGTGATTCATGTGTTTTATTTACCAATTGATACACAGGGACCATCACTCTCGCCAAACGCTCCGTTTAAAACGGTAAAAAGTTGCGGCAAAAGCTGAGAAGCGGCGTGTCGTAAAGTATTCATGTTAATATCAAGGGCTTGAGCATCATTGCAGTTGACATGGTACTCAAGGTTCAGTGAAATGGAGATTAAGCAAAAATGGGCTTGAGCATCATTGCAGTTGACATGGTACTCAAGGTCCAGAATGTAAACAAGCAGAATTGAGTTTGCTTGAGCATCATTGCAGTTGACATGGTACTCAAGGTTGCCTGTAGAAAAACATAATAACAAAAAAGCTTGAGCACCAGTGTATTTAACAGTGGATTTAAGGATTTCATTATTATCAAAAATTTTATATCCATTCTTTTTTTTCTTTGTTTATCATACTTAATGTGTATTAAAAGAAAAATTGGAGGTCTAAAGTGTGATAAGTTTCAATGAAAGAGCTGAAATTTCAGCTAAAAGAAAGAAAAAAGAAAGAAAAAGGAATAACATTCGGCTTTTAACCGTAACTGTAGTGGTTTTTTTGATTACATTTATCGCAACTAATGTATGGTATGCGAAGGGTAAAACCTATTCTTTTTATGGGGAAGAAAAATATATTACGGTTCAAGTAAAAGCAGGAGATACCTTATGGGGTATCTGTAAAAAATACTACACTAAAGATTCTGGATTAACATTTGATGAATATGTTTCTGAACAGATAGATATGTATTCCGGATGGAATGGTGAAGTAGATGCTGGAGGCGAAATTACGATTCATGTATATATTCCAAAGAACATGGATAATTTTTCGGAGCTGTATAAAAAGCATTGAATCAGCTAAAACAGAAAGGTTGCTGCATCGACAGTTTGTTAATGCGGCAGCCTTTTTCTTTATTTATTTTTTCATACTAATAGTAGACAAAATTGTAGTAGAAAGGAATACGAATTTAGTATGAGCGCAAATAGAATCAATAATCCTGTAGAAGATAGAAACGGAAATCATCCTTTAGCAGGAAATGAACATTATAGAAACGGAAGTTATTCATATAACTCAGATACAGACGCAGAAACTTTTCGGTATGGAGGGCGAACAGTAGGACAAAAAGCCAGTGAATTTGGCGATCGATTAGTTAATGCGTCGTCTTATGCTGTCAATATTTACGCAGCAATGCATAATAGCGGTCCGGCGATAGAACACATGGAGACGATTATCAGAGCAAAAAATCTTGCTGACTCATTTGCTATAAAAAAAGCAGCTGAAATTGATAAAAAAAGAGCAATGACATACGCAAAAAAATTAGACGAAGAGCGTATGACGGAGTGGCTGCATACATTGCAACAGAACGGAGTAGTAACAGATGATTTTTATAAGAGAAATAACAAAAAAATTGGTTTAGAGTCAGATCAAAATAGAAATGCCATTATCAATGCTACAAATAAATATTTGTATAATCAGAAATTGATCGATGGAGATGGAAACTATTTCACAACGGACGGCAATAACAATTATATAAAATCAAATCTGGCAAAAGAAGTGAATAAAAAAATAAAAAAGTATGGAATAGGAGAAAAATCGCAAAAGGAAATTATGAAGCTGCTTGATCAAATAGAGCCATCTTTGACAAATGAGCAGAAAAAGATGATATATTTAAATCATGTTGCAAAAGAAATAAATCGCGTAAACTATAGTTACAATAAAATTAAAAAGACAACAGCAAGAGATGTCCGGATTATGTTCAGAAGGATAACCCCGAATGATGCTCTCTTCAGAGGAATCAATAAAGTATATAAAGATTATAGAAATACAAAATGGGCATTCAACACAACAAAAAGCCTCATTAAATTTAGTTACAAGTCAGGCAAAAGTATATCATTAGCGGGCAAAAAATTTACAAAAGGAACATTTTATGCCAGTAGAAAAATGATGAGAAAAAATGAGCTTGGAAGACAGTTATCCGACAAAATAGAAACCCCGTATTGGACAGCAAAAAGAGTATCCCTTGATTTTGCAGGCGAGAACGGAAGGAAAGAATTAGGAATTAAGGATAATGTAACAATTGGGGTGAAAAACATGTATGCCGAAACTGCTGCAGGAAGATATCAAGCGAAAAGAAAAGATGCAAAGACACAACAAAGAAAAAAACAATATGCTTCTGATCTGCGTACTGTGCAAAGAAATGCAGAAAAAAGAAAGAAAAAACAAGAATATAATAAAAAAAAGCATCCTGTTGTAACACAAGGAAGAAGAGCTGAAAAAACGATAGAAAATGTAGTAACTTCAGTGCTTCGTGCTCCGGGGGAAATATTAAGTTTTAAACGACGGATAAAACAGGCATTGATCGGAATTTTGACTGGAGTGGTGGCTGCATGTATTATGCCATTTATTGTGATTATATTGATTGTGCTTTTATTAATGGGGGTTAGTAATGTGACTAATTCTGTATCATCCATGTTTGCCGGAGATAATATAAATGTGTCTGATCTAGCATCGCTTGTGGTCGAACATGAAAATAAGATGGTAGATTCTTATGCAAAAAAACATTGTGGAGGGGTAAAAAATGTTAAAAAGAAAACCTATTATGTAATGGGTGCAAACAAAAAATGGATAAAATCGACCCAAAATGCAAATGTAACAGATATCTTGTCAATGGGTATTACTGTCATGAATGATCAAGTGGACAAAGAAGGGAAGATTGATCAGAAATCATTTGAAAAAATGGGGGAATATTGCGAACGGCTTGCTGACAAATCAATTACTTGTGTTGCAGCAAAAGCAGAAAAAAGGGGTAAAACTCAATATTATAATATGGACATTTACATAACATCAAATTATACGGAATTGAAGAGCATGAAAAAAAATATAAGTGCAAACCAAAACCGGGCTAGTTTATTTGATTTGGATAATATAAATGGTTTTTACGAAAAATATGTATCCAAATCCAGATTAAGTAAAGTGGATGACTCTGAGTTTAATGATGCAAAACTGTCTGTATATTACCAAGCGAAGCAATCCGGAAAATTGTCCATAAGTAAAAAAGCCGGAATCTGCAGCTGTAAAAACAAAACAGTAACCATAAATAACAAGTTGTATAAAAAAGTTGATGTGGTGATCAGCGAACAAAATATAGCATATAATGATTGGAATGCCGATGGAAAGATTACACAGGAAGACACAGGATATTTACTTATTAAAGGAATATATGATGCTCCGGTAAAAGTTGGGAAAAAATCATGTGTGGGTACCGTTTTCTCGATAGCCGGAACAAATAAAGATTTGAGACCGAATGAATTTTCCATTTATACATGTAGTAAGAATAAAACACATGTTATAAATACGGTAAATTCAATTAATTTGCAAGCTCCGAGTGAATCTATCATCATTGGTAAAGATACATATAAAATTCCAAAAAATAAATGGACAGCTGTAAAATTAGGAATACAAAAAGAACCAAATGGAGCGTTGGAAAAAAGAACCTATGATATCATGTGGGATAAAAAAAATGAAGAAGAATGCATAAAAAACAAGTCGTTAATTCCTTGGTCCTCTTACGGAGTCTCAGCCGGGAATGCCGACAATTATATAGATGAAGCTAAACAAATGGCAGATGACGATACGATCGGATACAGCATGAATAACAGATGCTTAAATCCGGATGTCGATTGCTCTTCGTTTGTATATTATTCACTGATAAACAGCAAAACCTGCTCAAAGAAGCAGTTAGGATCTGGTCCATTTTCTACTGCGGACGAGCCGCAAAAACTTAAAGCCGCCGGTTTTATGGAAAAGGGCTTTAATAAAAATGACCTTGAGCCGGGAGACATTTTATGGTATCCAAAGGGATTTGGCGGACACAGCTATGGTCATACGGAAATTTATATTGGAAATAATAAAACAATAGGTGCTCATTCCAATTATGATCAGAAAAACGGAGACAGCAGTGGAAAAGAAGTGTGTATAGTCACTTTAACAAAAAGCTATGCTAAAATATTCCGTAAAACAAAATAGCAGAATTTTTTTGCCATATCCGAGTTTGTAAAGATTTATTAGTTTTGTTAAATTAAATGTATAGAAAAACAGGTAAATCAAATAAACAGATTTTGCCAAAATAATACCGATTTATAAGCAAACGAAAGGGACTTATTATGAAAATAAAAGAAATAACATTAAAAAATTTTAAGGGAACCGAACATTTAACAATAACTCCAGATACGGGGGTTACGGCAATCGTAGGAAAAACAGGAGTCGGAAAAAGTTCGATTATAAAAGCAGTGGAATATGCATTAACAAATCCGACAAGCAGACAGATGGTATACAAAAAAATTGGAACCGACAATATGTCTGTAGTTTTTGACGCAGAGGATTTGCGCATTGAATCCGGAAGGATAAATACATACAATAGACAGGGTAAATACACTGGAGAAAGTAAATTTTTCAAATTGAATGGAAATGACACTACATATCAGAACATTCAGGCGAAAATCGAAGAAAAATTTGGAGTTCGAACAGATGCAATCCTGAATTCTATTTCTACAAGTGTGCTCCAAAAAATGAATTCCGGAGAATTGGCAGCATTCTTGTTGTCGTATATTCCAGATACAATGGATGTAGATCGCGTGATAAGCTATATCAAAGAGCCAACAGAAGAAGTGGAACAGGAGCTGCGCATGAGATTACCAGAGGCTCCGGAAACTTTTGATATTGATGTGATAAAAGGTATTCGGAATGATTTTCTTGAGGAGCGCCGCAACTGCAAAAAGAAAAAAGTTGCTTTGGAAGATGCTGTGGCAAAACGCATGGCAGACCCTAAAATCACATTGGAAGAAATAAAAAAGAGATATGACAAAGTCATGAAAGACCTCGGGGCTCTGGGGGGTGCAAAAAAAACACATGAAGAGTGGGAAAAAAAGGTAAGAGATTATCAAAACAAAAAAAAGGAAATTGAACAATTAGAGACAATTATATCGTCCTATAAAGAATCTGCTCCGGATGCAGAACAGTATAAAAAAAATCGTTTAGAGCGCGATGCCATTATAACAGACATTAACATGGCAAGCAATACGATCAATGTCTTGAAAAGGGACATTGAAAAATTTGAGACAGCACTAAAGAATCTGAATACAAAGATTTGTCCGCTGTCCAATAAGTTGGTATGTACTACCGATAAAACATTGGCGAAAGATGAATTGCTTTCAGATATAGCAAAAAATAGAGAAATTATCTTTCAGCAGGAAGACATTATAAAAACGAAAACTAAGAAAAAAAAGAAAATTGAAGCGGATATTGCTGCATACGAAAAAGCTATGTTTGAATATCAAAAAGTTGAAAAAGCAAAAATCCGAAAAGAAGAAATTGAAAAAGTTTTGGTAAATCCGGGCAACGAACCTCGAAATCCCGATGTTACAAAACTTTTGGATCAGAAGAAAAATTTAGAGGTGGCAGAAGATTATGTAAAAAAATATGATATTTATACTGAGGCGCTGAATAAATTGAAAAAAACAAACCGACAGATTAAAATGCTGGATACGCTGTGTTCTCTTTTAGGCGATAAAGGAGAAATTACGGATGGAATTAACGAATATTACATTCAAATATTTAACGATATCTTGGAAAGCCGGTGCCGTGTATTAAATATTGGACTTAATGTCAAACTGGTAAATGACAGTGGAATTTACATTTATTATGAGAAGAATGGTATTTCCTGCGAAGTAAAGAATGCTTCGGCAGGCGAGGAAGCAATCATTTATTTTATTATGGCTGATATGATCAATCAGTTATCCGGATTTCGTGTATTGTTTTTCGATAACATCGATAAGATGGATGAGGAAACTTTTGAGGGTGTATTGCGGTTAGTTCAGTCGAAAGATGTGTTAAATGAATACGACCATATCTTTCTTATGGGTATTGATCATACAGATACAATCAATCTTCTTGAAAAAAATGGCGTAAAACTGATGAATTATTCAGACTTTAATTAGGACTTGTAAGAAAGCTCCCTCCTTTTTAAATAAGGAGGGAGACAACCACACGATGCTATACGGAAGTGATAAAAACTTGACAGATGTATCAGCAGAAAGGAATCATATGTTAATATACGATGTAAATTATGTGACTTTTTTTGAAACTATTTTGCGGGAAAAGGGTGTAGACTTATCGGATAAAAATTATAAAATATATACTATAGATGATTATATTTTACATTTGGTAGATAATGGCATCCTAGAAAAAACATTGGATGGAAAAAATGTTCAAGGATTTTTCAGAGAATTGGTTGTTGGTGAAGCCCCGGCAAATTGCATCAGCGGAATATACAAAGGATGTGATTATGTCATTGTGTTGCAATAAACATAGCAAAATTTCTTTGCTTTGTTCCGGTGATCAAAAAATAATATTTTTTTCATACTAATAATATACAATATTATCAGTATGGAGGGATGGAAAATGAACAAGGTTATATTATCAGGAAATATTGCAACTTCTGTTGAAAGTAAGGTCAGCGTAAATGGGTACAAGGTAGCTAATTTTAACCTGGCAGTGTCCAAGCCTTATAAAGTGCGGGATGGGGAGAAAGATGCCGACTTCTTTTATATCTCAGCTTTCAAGAATATTGCACAAAATTGTGAGCAGTATCTTGGGGTTGGTGATCGCGTGACAGTAGAGGGACGATTACAACCATCTACTTACGAAAAAAATGGAGTAAAGATGCATATTATTAATATCATCGCAGAACGAATTGAATTCAATCATCTCAAAAAAAGAGACGAAGATGATGCTAAGAACCAATCTGCAGGTAAAGATTTCTTTTCGGTTACGGAAGAAGATGCGGAGGAAGTGCCTCTTGATTTTTCCTGATATGAAAAATCACATCAAAAATGAAGACGAAGCTAGTACAATTATGCTTTGTCTTCGCTTTTGTAGGATAACGCCATTAATAAAAAGGAGATTTCATAAATGGGAAAAATAATTGATACTGAAGATTTTTTTACTCGGATGGAAAATGAGACTGACATTTGCGCTGAAATAGAAAAATATGGATTAGTGGTATTGAAAAAGTATCTTGATATGCAACCCGCGGCATTTGATATGAATGATGCTATGGAACGAATAAAAAAAATAGCAATGGAAAATATGGCAATGTCTTTAAAAAAAGAAGAGTTTGAAGAAAATATTGACACTTATTCGCGACACTGTTCGTTAAGTTTACGGGAAGTATACGGGGTTTTAAAAGATTATGAGAATATTTTGTAAATGTTCTTCTATGGCAAAAAGGCAAAAAGATCTTGTCAGAAATTTTTGCCTTTTTGAAGTCCTATAGATTCTCTACAACATCACATAAGCCCTTTTTCTCTTAATACCTTTCTGTTTTCCACAGAAATTGTCATCTCGTTGGTAAGGGGGTTATGTTCCAAAATGACAAAGTGTATGGTTTTGATTGTAAATTTTTCCCCGGACAAATACCCCATTACTCCATTCTCGTCATTGGATATTATTAAATCTGATAATGCAGCAAGCATTTTTTCATAGTCTTTTAGGGTAATACAATTCCCGCATGTACAAGAATAGCTATAATCATGCCCTAATACTAATTCAGTTCTATCTCGCGAACATACCACTTTAGTTGTTTTCCATAAATTGCTTACCATTGTTAATTTTACAGCAAATTGCAGTATATTATTGGTGTTGATTTGCTGTATCCTCCTTCTATATCTAATATGGTAAAAAATAAATTGTATTTGTTTTTGTGGAGTTCGGAAATAGCAGAATATGTATTGAAATAATTTTTTATCATATTAAAAAAGAAGGATATATACAAAAGGAGGAGACACACCAAAATGGACAATCAAAAAAACAATGGCACAAGCCAAATCGGCGCCACAAAAAAAGATTTTGATAAAAAAAAATTAATTAAAGTATATGTGGTTGCAGCAGTTATAATGTTCTTTATAACAGCGCATATCGCAACCATGTTAAATGATGGAATATCTCTCAGTCAGATAGAAGAAAAACTTATAAGCCATATGTTATTTCATCCTATGGCTATACGATTGACGGCGGAGGAATTTGGATATATCGCTTTAGGCATTTTTGCATTGGGCGTATTTGCGCTATCGTATATTGATCGGGCAAAAAAAAGATTGCATGACGCCGCAGGAATCGAAAAAGGAAGTGCAGAATGGCATGAATGGACGAAAAAATATGTCATGTATGGATTGAAACCCATAAAAATAGAAGGTTATGAGGATTATAACCGAACAAAAACAGATCCCCCTCAAAGTGTTGATAATAATGGATACAACAATATTATTTTGAGTAAAAATGTAGCTCTCTCGTTAGACAATAAAGAAATAAGACGAAATGCGAATACAATTGTTATGGGTGGTTCTGGAACTGGAAAATCACTTAGTGTTATTAAACCAAATATATTGCAAATGAACTGCACCTTTATTGCAACGGACCCAAAAGGAGAATTGTTACAGGACACAGGGAAGGCTTTGCGTCAAGAAGGGTATGACATCAGAGTATTTAATCTTAAAGAGATGCAATATTCCGATGGATACAATCCGTTAAGCTATATCAGGACAGATTCAGATGTTGTTACATTAGCAAGCTGTATTATGGAAAACACGCAAAAAGAGGGCAGCAAGCCGGATGCTTTTTTTGATACGGCAGCGGAAGCTCTTTTGCAAGCTATTATATTTTTGTTATGGAAGAGATATCCAGATGAAGCAAATTTATCACGCGTTATTGAATTGGTGACAGCCGCAAAAGTTGATGAGACAGACGGGTCAAGTAAAACATTGGTTGACAGACTGTTTGAAAAAGAAAAAAGAGAGCACGAAGATAGTATTGCATACAAGCAGTATCAGGTATTCAGATCAGGTTCTCCAAAAACCGTAAATTCAATTGTTTCAACATTGGGAGTGCGTTTGACAGCTTTTAATGTACCGGAAGTAAAGCGTTTGACCAGTAGGGACACGATTCGATTGGACGAAATTGGAACAAAAAGGATAGCATTGTTTCTTATTGTCCCTACCGGAGAAAGTATATATAATTTTTTAGGAGCGATGATGTATACACAGCTGTTCAGTTTGTTGTATTTTAAAGCTGAGAATGAAATGCCAAACAAATACTTTATATACAACTATATGGATCGAAAGATTTTTGCGAAAAAGAAAAAACCGCTTCCGATACTGTCAGACATTCCGATCATAAATTGGATTCCTGTATTTTCAAAGTATGAATATAAAACGATTCGGAATAAATATAGATATTTGTCGTTGCATGATTCTGAAAAAGAAGCAAAAGAACATATTACAAAATATAAGCATGCAAAACTAAGGACAGATTCTACTACAGGAATATGTAGCATAGTCTACAGAGATAAAAACGGCGTAGAAGAAGTTTTAAAAACTTTTGATTCCGGAGATGTAAAGAATAACAAGCGATTATGTAGACAGTGGGCAAAATTTTACAAAAACTGTTATGTGGAGAAAGGAGGCATTTATCTTCCGGAACATGTCCGTTTTCTTTTTGACGAAATTAAAAATATTGGAAAAATTCCTTACTTCAACAATCGACTTTCTACAGTTAGATCGTATAATATATCAATTACGAGCGTATATCAGTCCTTGTCACAGCTCAAGGGTATGTTTGAAAAAGAATGGGGAGAAGTTATGGACAACTGTGATTCCATAATATATCTGGGAGGACAGGGAACAGAAACAGCAGAAGAAATACAAAAGCTACTGGGATCAATGACAATCAAGACAAAAAGCGACAGCATGAATAACGCAAAGAACAAGGGTGGATCAGAAAGTTATAGCCCTACAGAGCGTCCTTTGGCGTATGCAGCGGAATTGATACGAACGGAGAGCGAAGACTCTTGTGTAGTAATGGTCAGAAATGTTAAACCTTTTAGGGAATGGAAATATAATCTTTTTGATCATCCGAACTACAAATTGATAAAGAATAATCCATATTTGCTGCATGATGAATATCGGCTTCAGGCGGAACAATTTGAAAAAGAAAAACGCCAAGCCGAAAAACGAGATGAAGAACGCTCTGAACTGTTAGAAAGTGAGGAAAACGGAGAGCAAAAAGAAATACGAAAAAATAAAAGCGTATCAGAGTCTGTTCCAGCTGTTGATGCATTTAAAAAGCTAGGAATAAACAATAACACTCCTGAAGAGCTGGAACAAAGTACAGCTACTTTTAATAAAAAAATTGCCGGTAATCGTTCGAATGAAGATGGTAGCATTAGTGATGAATTATTTAAAAGTATGATAGCGGTAAGTGATGAAGATGATGACGAGGAGATTATGTTCCCTTCTGTTTCCTAGTAACATCTGTTGTGATAGGTGTTGCAATTTTTATGAAGATAGGTAAGTCTGTTTTAATCTTATCTATCTTCTTTTTTTTTTTTCATACTAAAAATGTAATAAAAAATACAAAACGGAGGTAATAACAATGAATTTATTAAAAAAATTGCAGACAACAAAAAAATTGAACATGAAAAAAAGCACAAATGAGACGAAGGCTTTGAAAAGCTCCTATGCATTTGTTCCGGTATTTGGAATGGCTGCCACATTATGTAATATGTTTAATGTTGCTTATGCTGCGGGCATTAAAACTCCATCTATGGAAACATTGATAAAAGATATTTTCAAAGATGTGATTTTTAAGCTTTTTAAATATGGAGGAATCGGATGTGCGGCAGTGGCTTTATTTTCATTTGGAATGGCGTATGTTAATAATGATGAGAGCGGTAAAAATCGTGGATTTGTTTGTACAATTGGAGCAATTATCTTAATAGGGATTCCAGCGTTAATAAAAAAATGGTTTGGCTTGTAATTGAACTGGAATTGGATAAAGGAGAGTTATTATGGTATTAATCAAAAATTTTCTTTCGGATTTTTCGTACTTTTTACTGAAAGATACGAAACGAAAAGTGATATTTGGAATATCGATCATGATAACCGCGATTGTGCTCATTGGATTCTGTAACAGAGCTTTTGCTATTGATGCCCCAAAACATAGTGATTCATTTTTGTGGGATACGGGTGACGCCTGTATACAGGTGATAACAAATTTCGAATGGGTGTCGGATGTAGAAATCCTCATGAAAATATCATCTGTTATAAGCAAAGTCAATAAAGCACTGAAACCTATTATATCAATTCTTAAACCAATTGCATTGGCATACGGATTGGTATTCTGGTCGGTTGACATTTTAGATACAGTAGCTATGGCAAGAGAAGTGACTCCGGAGATTATTATGAAAAAAATGATATATCTACTCTTAATCGTCGGTTTAATTTCGAGTTGTCAAAAATTGACCAAAGATGCTCCTACAGCTGTGTATAGTACGAGTATAACTATACAGGACAAGGCGGAAGGTATTGCAAAATCAAAACAGGGTATGTACAACAAATTAGCAAAAAAATATAGCAAACTGGCAAAAAATACAGATTTAGGAGCTGCAAAATTTAGTATAAGCGATATTGGAGGGTTTTTTTCCACTTTGATCCGAAATCTAAAAAATTACATTGCTTGTTTCTTTACATTGCTTTTGTTGATCATAACAATGATAATATGCTTTGCATTGTCTGTGGATATTGTTTTGCAAAAAGTAGGGGCGATTTTGGAGATGCTGTTAAGAGGAATGCTAATACCAATAGGATGTGCGAATGTTCAGCATGGATTCAATGATGCTTGGAGATATTTTAAAAAATATCTTGCATGTGGAATGAGGACATGGGTTATGGCAGGAGCCATTTCGTTGGGAGTTATTATATCCAATTCTCTTTCCCGTATTCTTGGCTCAAAATCTTTGCCAAGCAATAATTTTTTGCAGATCGGAGTCGGATGTATAATATGTATTATGGCATACATACTTGTATTAGGGCTTTGCGGCAAAGCAGAACGCATTGCAGATGATGCGATGTCATAATCACCAAGAATCGAGGAAGAACATGATAGAAAGAAAAATTCTAAAAGATATACGAAAAGTAAATACTCAATTTGTAGGACCGCTTGGCAAACGGGAAACATTATGGACCGCGATTGCTGTTGTTATTATAGGAGCAGAGAGGTATGGTTTCAGCTGTCTCAAAGCTCCCATATTTCCTGGTACCAATATGTCAGAAGTAAAAAATGTATTATACATATTCGAAGCTACGGTTTGCATATTGCTCGGTTATGTATCGGTTAATGGGTTGCCGTTTGAAAAATGGTTTACCAATATATTTCTTCGTTATTTAGATCCGAAGGCAAAAATAAGACCATACAAATGCGAAAATACCTGGAGAGTGTTAGCCGAAACATGTAACGACTCTGGAGTATTGTTGAGTAACAAAGAACAGAAAAAAAAGGATAAAGAGCAAAAAAAATATGACAAATTATGTCAAAAAAGGAAAAAAGGCTTTTTTAAGAAAGCTTGGAAACCGAAAACAAAAGGAAAAGATTACGACTGTTATCTTTGATATAAGGAGCGATGTATTATGAGAAAAAAAAACAAAAAAGAAAAATCAACAAAAGCAATGACAACAAAAACAGTGAGTGCTCAAAGTACAATTCCGTATAAAAGAGCATACAGTAACGGAATTATCGAAGTAGAAGAAAATGTTTTTACTAAATCATATCCTCTATACGATTTGGATTTTGAATCGGCTTCGTCGGAAAGGCAAGACGAAATTTTTGTGAAATTTCAGGATTTCTTAAATTCGTTTGACTTCCAGACGCCATTCCAGCTGTCCTGGATCTCAAAAAATATGAGTAAAAGCAAATTTGCAAAATATGTGCTTTTAGATACCAGCAATGATCAATTTGATGAGTCTCGAAAAGAGTACAATAAGATGCTTAAGCATCAAATGCAAAAAGGAAGCAACGGATTAGAATCAATAAAATGCCTTACTGTGAAAAAGGTGGCAAAAGACATTGATAATGCAATTTCGTTATTTGAAAAAATAGATATGAATGTTGATAAAAATTTATCTATGATTTTGGAAAACAGATCAACTGAGCCGCTTACATTGGAGCAGCGACTTTCTCTACTGAAGACGATTTGCAACCCAAAAGATAACGAAATGCCACTAAATACAGAAGATGTTATTGGCGGAAATAAAGTAAAAATATACGATTACAAAAAATTACATAACGAGGGCAAAAGCACTAAAGACATCATCTGTCCAAATGGATTTGATTTTTCAGATCCCTCTTATTTTAAAATGGGGGATACTTATGCACGGTGTTTGTTTTTAAAAGATTATCCGACTTATTTAAGGACGGACTTTATAAGAGACATAACAAAAATGCCATATAAAATGGTTACTTCATTATATTTTGAACCGCAAAATCAACAAAAAATGATAAAATCATTAAGAAACCACTTGTTAAACGCGCGTTCAAACATTGCATCTGCACAGAAGAAAGCCGGAAAAAATCAAGTTTCCTATGATTTGATCAATCCTGACCTGCAGGATGACAAAGATGACACAGAAGAATGGTTAGACAAATTAACGCATGAAAATCAAAAGACATTTTTGCTAACCATGACAGTGATGCTAATCGCGGACAGTAAAGAAGAATTAGATGCGCAAACAGAAGCTGTCATAAATACAGCAGATATTCATTTATGCACAATAAAACCATTATTATTCAGCCAGGAACATGGATTTTGCTCCTGTCTTCCATTGGCTCAGTGTAAAGTATACGCAGATCAGCTGCTGACAACTGAAACTGCTGCGTTGTTTTTGCCATATACCACGTACGAATATATGCACAAAAAAGGAAATTATTACGGAATTAACCAGATCACGCACTCAATGATCATTTTTGATAGAGGAGAATCGGATAATTATAACGGAATTATCTGTGGTACATCTGGCTCCGGTAAATCTTTTGCCGGAAAGAGAGAAATGAGCAGTGTGTTTTTAGGAACAAAGGATGATATTATTATCATTGATCCTCAAAGAGAATACACCTACTTAGCGCAGGCGTATAATGGAACCATTGTAAATTTGGCTCCAGGTTCCGGAACACATCTAAATCCATTGGATTTAGATATTCGTTCCGCTGATGATGAAAATCCCGTTACATTAAAGGCAGATTACATCTGTTCTTTGTATGAGTTGATTTCTCAGTCAAAATATGGCGTAAATCCTATCGAAAGGTCCATTATATCAAGATGCACCGTTAAATTATATGAGCCATACATGCAATACCTTAGTCAAACAGGTAAATACTATGATAAGGAAAAATGCCCGACTTTGGGTGACCTGTATGAAATGTTAATGAATCAAAATGAACCAGAAGCACAAAATATAGCGTTATCATTAGAAGCATATGCTGTCGGTGTATTTGATACTTTTCAATCCAAGACCAATTTGGATTTGAAAAATCGTTTGATTGTATATGATATTAAACAGATTGGTAATGGATTGAAAGAGTTGGGAATTCAGATTGCCTTAAATGATGCATGGAATCGTGTAATGAAAAATTATGAGGAAGGACGGCGTACCTGGTTGTATGTTGATGAGGCGCATGTTTTAACCCAAACAGAAAGCTGTGCAAAATTGTTGCATCAAATTTGGAAGACAGGTAGAAAATTCAATTGTTTCCCTACAGCGCTTACACAGGATGTCGAGGATTTTCTAAGTACGAGGGAGGGAAGAGGTATGTTTAATAACTGCGATTTTGTGCTTATGCTGAAACAGGCTACTGAAAATACCATAAAACTAAGTCAGTTACTTGGTATATCCAATCAGCAACGCAAATACATAACAAACTCTCAAAAAGGAGCAGGTCTTATTTATACAGGAAAAAATATCGTGCCGTTCAAAGATGATTTCCCGAAATCTCTTAAGCTGTACACGATTATGTCTACTGATCCAAAGGATTTAGAAGATAAGAAAAGCATGTTTGTGAATCCATCGTAACTGAATTTTTTATATATCGAGTTTTTTGAAATTCGCAAATATTTTATCATACTATATATGTAATGATATATGTACGCTCAAAAAGACAGATAATAATGACTGAAAATACGAAAGGGGGAAATATGAAAAACAAATTTGTATTGATGTGGCGTGTTGTCGCTGTGATGGCATGTGCTTGTATATTGCAAGACAAAGTATATTGCAGTGCAAAGGCGAAAAAATGGACAGTTACATTATGCCCTTCCAAATGTGTTACATATTACAGTGACGGGACCAAAAATGTCTCCGTAATAAACACAAAAGAAAATTTATCTGTCAAAAGCAAGAAAAAAATAAAATGGACAACCTCAAACAAAAATATTCTTCGATTAAAGCCATCGAAGAACAAGGTAGTGCTGTATACTAACGGGAAGTCCGGAAAAGTAACGGTAAAAGCAAAAAATGGTAAGAAGACCTTGCTTGTATGCAAGGTCACAGTAAAAATAAAAACATATACTTACCATGTAAATGTAACAGAAAAATAGGAGGAAATCATGGCAATAAGCATTAGCAACACGACTTACGAAAATTTATACATTGGACAAGGATATATCAAAGATATTTTCATTAACCAATCCAAGGCGGTATTATCTTTGGTCATAGGAGAAACGAAAAAAGACAAGGTGTATCCGCAGATTAGTTTTTACGAAAAAGAACTGATACGGAAAATTGAAAAGATGAAAAAGGGAGATGCTGTATATGTAGAAGCAGTAATCTTCAACTATAGGCAAGACATAGACAAACAAAAGCCTAAATATATAACAATTTTAAAGGGCTTGAAATTAGAAGAAGCTGATTCCATTTTGATGTGCCGACTTGGCATTACCGGAAACCGTATAGAATCAGCTAATCAATATGTCATTTCCGGCAAAATTATAAGTGCATTGGCTGTAACAGATAATTTGCTTTCCATTATTGTTGAAAGTTATTATGACAATTATTGGAGAAATTCGATCAACAAAACATATACAACTGTTTATTTCTTCCACAAGAACGCTAAAAAACTGCAGGAATCTATTCATCCGGGAGATTTTTTATCGGGAGCCGGCTATGTTAAAACCTTGGTCAAACGCATTAATGACAAACGCAAGGTTCTCACAGATGTTACTTTATCTGAGATGCAGCTCTCACGAAGGAAAATACAGGAAATAAACTATTAAAAACATCTATTATTAGGGTGGAAGACCGATTTTTTGGTTTTCTGCCTTTTTTTTGGAAATTTATCATACTTAATATGTATCTGATAAAAAGATGAATGGAGATGTGTTAATTATAAAAAAGTTTGTTAGAAAGGAGAACAGATATGAATTATTGTGATAATAATTTGAGTCTGAGAGGAAAAAATTGGGAAATATTTGAAAAAACAGTGAATGATCTTGACGCACACACCCAGTGCGAATTTATTAGCTTGGGAGAGTGTCAACTTTATCATGTCATAAAAAATAACGCTGCAGAGACGCAATTAACCATGCAAAATTTTGACAGATTGGACCTTGTTGCGGTTTTGACAGGAAAAGAAAGGATTCCTCGTGTGAGAGGTGACTATCAAAGTCTACTTGATAGTGTATCTGATAGTGTATCGGAAGACGAGATCATCGAAACTTCGCTTAATAATGTTATTGTTACCCACAAAAAAAAGATTTTTTTTATGGGAAAAGACGCAATTATATCCTTAAATGAGCGCGTAGGCATACAGTCCAAAAATATGTCTACACATTCTGTGCTGCGGACATTAAATCTGGATCAGGCACTCAAGACAAAAGAAAAGGTGATTTGTCAGTTTATATATCGAACTGATGGAATGTACCGTAAGGTGATGTATTGTGGAACAATGAATTTTCAATATATTCCGGACACTGTCATTTTGAATCTGGTAAAACATTACAAAGGTGGAAACCTGATTTTGCGTTATTATGAAATAACACAAAAAACAACAAAGGTTTTTTTTGACTTTGACGAAGATGTTCCAGGGGACTACAAACCGGGAATAATGATTCAAAATTCCAGTTTTGGAAATAGTTTGTTTTCCATCAGAGGAATATGGTCAAAGGACACATCTTATATTGTACAGGACCAGATCGACCAGATGCATCAGGTTGGATGGACCGAAAAGAAAACTATTCAGAAAATGAATGAAAGAGTGATGAATGATAGAACTTCATTCGTTAAAAAAATGGAGTATTTGAAGAAAATTCCTTTATTTTCTGAAAAAATGTCAGAATTAGCAATGCGGGAAAGATTACATCAGTTGTTGGTGGATACAAAAAAAGCATTGCAGCTTACGAAGCTGAATATTCCTACAAGAGAATATTCAAAGATCAGAAGTAATTGGGAACGAGATTATGCAAATCAAAAATTAACTGCATATGATCTTGTATCCCTTTTGTGCAGTTTACCGGATTTGCTGGTGGTTGCTAAACCGCAAGCAATTGATAATTTGCGCAAGAAAATTTTTGACTGGGTAATAGAAACAAATTTTGAAAACCTGTAAAAGGAGGAAATAATTATGATGCAAATCGGTAGTGTATTTAATGATGAAGGAATGGAGGTTACAACGCTGGCAGGCAGAGTAAAATCCATTGAAGTAAAGAAAAATGAAAACGGAGGAACAATATCTGTTTGTGTTTTGGTTGGTCGCGAATACGACCGGGAACTCGGGAATGTCGAAAAAGACATCACTATTACCTTTAATAAGGACATGTCCAAAATTAAAGATAATTCTGTCCTCGTTGTCGATGCGATTATGGCGGACGAGAATAACGGAGATGGTATTTCATATGTCTTTTCCGGAATAAAAAGATTCCCTTACAAAGACAAGGAAGGTTGTAAAAAGGAAAAAATTGTATATATTGGTTCTATTTGCAATCCTTCTTGTTTTACAACGAAGAAGGGAAAATCTGGATTTAGATGTTCCGGCTATATTTCCGAGTACGATGAAGTCATGAGACAGTACGAAACTGTCTTTTGTGGAATGAGCTTTTTTAATGCGTGCTTTGATGCTGCCACTGAAGCTCAAAAAACATTAAAGGACAGAGCCGAAAAATGTTTGACTTTTGACAAAAACAAAGAAAAAAGAAGTGCCATTATCGGACTCTCCGAGCTTACGGAAGGCGTCTATAATGGCGAAAAGACATATTCGGCATATGCAAGATATTTTGAAGTTATTTAATGCCTCTGCTAACAAATCATTTTTACAAAACTTGAAAAAGGAACTGACATTATGTCGGTTCCTTTTTTTGTTATATACGAGTTTTTCTACTGAAAATATTTCTGTTATACTATTTATAGTAAGTAACAAAGCATATAGGAGGAGATCGAAAAATGGATAAGTTATTTATCGTAGAAGGCAAAAAAAAGTATAAGAGAAATGCCTCAGATTATCATGTTGTGGTTCGAGCAAAAAATTATCGCGATGCAGAAAAAACAGTAGAACAAAGGTCAAATTTAAAATCCGTTAAATGGGTTGCTGAATTAGCTGATAATACAGATGTATTGCTTGGGGGAAAAATAGAAAGTCGTATCGCGGAAATGCAAACCTTGCCATTATTAAGTAAATATAAAGAATTAATACGATATGGCACTATTATTGCAGATGTAATGGGGGCAAGTTGTCGAGAAACCATATTCTGCTACGAAAACACATTATGGAAAACGCATCTCAATCACGGAATCGTTGAAGATGTAACAAAATTAGAGATACCTTTGTAAAGGGCATCATAATAAAAAATGAATGAATCCATTATCAATGAGTATTATAGTTTTTGTAAATAATGTAGTGATTAACTAATTAATATTGTGCATTAGTTATAAGATAGGGGAAAGAGAAATCTTCCCCATGAAAGGAGAAATTTATGAAAGAGCAGAAAAAAATTAATACGGGGACATTAAAACAGAAGATGTGGCGTTTTGTGGAAATAAGCGCGATGATAGCGGCAATGATTATAGTAGATGCATACCTTTTCTTTTTTTTGTCGTTTCTTTTTAATATGTCTTTACATCCAGAAGACTTTTTTAAGGAACTACAGGATCTAAAATCATTTAAATCCTTTCATTGGTTGCATAGTTTTGTATTTGATGGTAGGAAAGAAGACTATGAGCAAGGAGCTATCTTCTACTCATTGACAGCAATGTTTTCCCTCATTGCGGATTTATACCTGTTATATATGTATCCTATCGCTTTCCGATCATGGAGGAACCATCACATCAAGAAACGGAAAAATGTCACTCAAAAGTAAAGGGATGAAGAATGTACAAGATATATGGAGCAATAGAAAAAATCGTATATAGAAATTTTTCCACAGGATATATATTGTATGGGGTTCGTCCGTACAATTACGATTTCGAAGTTGACAAAAACGGATTGCTATATTGTGGTGGAGTTGTGCTAAATTACGAACTTTTTACTCCGGTATCCATCTGTTCAAAAGAAATAGTCTCCGATACATATCATGAGATTATCTATTCTATAGAGACAATACAGGAATACGGACAAAAAAAAGAAGAAATTATTCGCTTTTTATTAAAAATTGATAAATTAGGAAGCAAAAAGGCACAACGCATTGTAAGTGCATTTTCTGATGATTTTTTTTCTGCAATCAAAGAAACGACTGCTTTTGCAAAACTAACGAAGGAATGTCGCTTGAATGATGAATTAGCGAAAAAAATCATCGAACATTGCACTAAAAGTTCCGATATCTACGCATTATTTCAGTTTCTTCAAAAATTTGGATGTGATTATAATATTGCAGACAAGGTATATCGATTCTACGGGAAAGAATCGGAAAAAATGTTAAAAGCCAATCCGTATGCTGTATTGTCTCCAATCGAAGTTCCTTTCATTGTGCAGGATAATATTGCATATCAACAAAAAATGAAATGCAAAGATCCCAAAAGAATAAATGCCATATTAAATGAAATCGTTTTTCGGAATGAAAGTAATGGGAATACCTATTTTGTTTTGGATGCAGAATGGCTAACTAAGCAAATTGATATGTTGTGCCGAAATTCTTTATTTGATGGAAAACCGGACTATATGGATTTGTTTCCGGAAATAAAGAAAAACTATATCTTGGAAGAGGGAAACTATACAAGAATTTATAGGAAAGACACCTACGAAGACGAAATGGAACTCGCAGGTTTGTTGCAGCAATTTGCCTTGAAAAAGAGAACATTTTACAAAGTTGATGATAGTAAAATATTTGAAATTGAAAAAGCTCTTGGTATCAGTTATGACGATAATCAAAAGAAAGCTTTTCATTTGTTGGAGAACACGGGTCTTTCCATATTGACCGGAGGACCTGGAACAGGAAAAACAACGGTATTAAAAGGAATTATAGACTATTTTACCGCTTATGTCAGTACATCTATTGTTGCGTGTGCTCCAACTGCTAGAGCAGCCAGCCACATTAAAGAAACCACTGGTTTGCAGGCAAAAACAATTCATAAACTATTGAACATAAAGCCTTTCCATAAAAATGGCTTAGTGACAGATACAGAAATAAATGCAGACCTGTTGATCGTAGATGAGGTAAGTATGCTCGATAATGAATTAGCGAGCATACTGTTAAAAGCATGTAAAAATGTAAAAATCATTTTGTTTGTAGGTGATTCTGATCAGCTTCCAAGCATAAATGTCGGAGATGTATTAAATCAACTAATTTTATCCGGCAGATATCCGATTGTCCAATTATTAGAAAATCATAGACAAAATGGATTGGAAGCGATTACAGACAATGCAAGAAGTGCTTTGATTGGATACCCGGAATTAGATCAAACGGATAACTTTAGCGTATATCAGATCAATGAAAACAATTTTACCGATATTTTACTGCAAATATACGAAAAAGAAGCTATGGTTTTGAGCGCGTCAAAAAAAGGTTACATGGGTACAGTTAAATGCAATCAGATTATACAGGAAAATGTATTGTGTAACAAGGAAGAATGCATAGAGATCGGTCCATATCAATACCATATTGGCGACAGAATTATGTTTCTTAGGAATGTTTATAATGTTGACACTCCATACTTTAACGGAGATATGGGAACAATTGTTGGTTTTGATGAGCATGATATTTACATAAAAACAGAAGAGGAAATCGTGAAGTTGAGCAGTGACGCTTTTTTTGATATTACTTTAGCATATGCTATTACGATACATAAGTCGCAGGGAAGTGAATCTCCTTATGTGATTGTTGTGTTATCAAAACAATATGCATTTATGCTGACTCCCAAATTGTTATATACTGCATTTACAAGAGCAAAAGAAAAAGTCGTTCTACTGGTAGAAAAAGATGCATACAACATTGCGATAAACAACATAGTAAAAGAATCTCGTAACAGTGTTTTAGGCGAGCGGTTAAAAGGAAAAACATATTCTTTACTATCATAGAATTATCGGTATTCTTTGTTATATCCGAGTTTATATCAAATCAACTTATGTTGTATACTATAAATAGATAGTATTATAATTTAAGACCGGGAAATTTTAGGTAAATACCATTCTCGTGTCACGAAAAGGGTTTTATCCAGAACAGGGGGATGTATGAATAAAAACAATTCATGTATAAAAGTTACAATCAAAAAAATAATTGCAAAAAAGGGAAGTTGGAGGGCTGCTGACGCTACTATAAATGATGAATGTATGCGTATTGTAGGAAACATTGATATACAAGAAAATTTATCATACATGGTCACCGGGAAAATTAGCACCCATCCAACCTACGGAGATCAGTTTGTGGCAAAAACAGCAGTTCCGGCAGAAAATTTTCCACTAAAGGATAACTCAGAAAAAAAGAATATGTTGACAAATTATGAAAACACATATCCAACAGATTTTGTGCAACAGACACTGTTTCCTATGGAAAATGAGTCTAAAGCAGAGCAAAAAGATAACGATAGTCTTCGTTTATCAGAATCAGATATTGAAATTACTGTTCGTGGGCACATTACCAAGGTGTTTCACGAAGGAAGTAATGGATGGTGTTCTGCGAGATTTAGCACAGAAGATGGTCGGTACTTTATCATTAAAGGAACTAATATTCCAAATCCTTCTGATAAACCCCATTTGGAAATCACCGGTAAAAAAATACATGATCCAAAATATGGGGAGCAGATAGAAGTTGAATCTGCATTCATTGTGGTGGAAGAAAATGAAAAAGATATGATTGCATATCTTTCAGGGAAAACATTCAAAGGAATTGGGAAAAAAATGGCAAAACGCATCATTGACTATACAGGAGTACATTCTGTGTTGAATGTACTCGAAAATGATCCGGAAACATTGCTGAATGTAAAAGGAATGACTCGTGAAAAGTTAAATTCGCTAATCAAAGGCGTTGAAATGAACAACCTTGCTTTTGCATTACAAAAAAGAATGGCGGGACATCTTACAATGGGACAGATTGTTAAAATTATTGATGCTTATGGGAAAAAATCCTTAGACAAGATCAACGAAAATCCCTATCAGATGGTTTATGATATCGATGGATTTGGATTTCAAACGGTGGACAAGATTGCCATGAATCTAGGATTTTCTAAGACATCACCAAACCGTATTGAAGAGGGAGTAATATATGCTTTGAAAGAGTTGTCAGATGTCTCCGGAAATGTATACTGCTATTTGGATGAATTGCTTAACAAATCTGTTGAAGTATTATTTCCGCCTAATTTGCCTGCTAATAAAAGACTTGTGTACTTTAGAAAATATACAAGTGAAGAACAGCGAAGAAAAGTATTTGAAAAAAATTTTACTCCCGAAGAAATGCAGAACTTACTGGAATATGATGCTGGCAAAGAAGACAGAGAAATTTTAATTACTAACGCTATCAACAAAAATATTGATAATGGCAAAATTATTTATGAGACAGAGAACAATGAATTTAGCAAACAAATGGAAAATGGTAAGGTATATTGGAAAAAACTATACGACGCTGAAGTTAATAGTGCAAAAATCCTATGTGATTTATGCACAAAAAAGCCTATTCGTTCATTTAATATGGAAGATATTATGGACAAAATTACAGAATACGAAGAAGCTCAGACCGAAAAATTGCGTAAACAAACAGGTGATGAGAATCTTGAATTTGTTTTAGAGGAAGAACAAAAACAGGCGGTACAGAACACTTTACTAAACCGTATCCATGTCATTACAGGCGGTCCCGGTCGAGGAAAAACAACCATTTTAGATTGTATTATGTATGTTTGGAATGATGATGAATCCGTCATTTTAGCAGCTCCTACTGGTCGTGCCAGTCAAAAAATGAAAGAATCAACTGGTAGAGAAGCTTCGACAATAGCGAGAAAATTACTCTATATGAAACAGACAAAGGAATATCCCACCGAATGTCTTGTCGTCATTGATGAGTCCTCTATGCTTGATATATTGGATTTCAGTAATACATTACGTGCATATAAGGATTGTCAGATCGTATTTGTCGGAGATGTAGATCAGTTACCAAGTGTAGGTCCCGGTATGGTATTAAGAGATATGGTGAATTCGGAATATATCTCTACGACCAAATTGATCAAAGGGCATAGAAATCAGGGAAATATTGCCAAAAATGCAAATTTGATCAATTTAGGAAAGAGCAGCAGATATTTTTCATTCGGCGAAGATTTTTCCATTATCGAGAAAGAACGACCAGACATTATGTCTGAAATAAAGCAACAATATGCCGATTATATCAAAAAAGGCTACCAACCGAAGGATATTGGTATATTAAGTGCCCAAAAGAAAACCGGAGCTGCCTCTGTTTATGCCTGCAATCAAGAAATACAGGAGATGCTAAATCCTGAAAATATTGATAACAAAATTCCAGAAATGGAATATCGTGTAGGTGACCGGGTAATGCAGACAAAAAATCATCATGCAAAGGAAGGTCGAAATATATATACAAACGAAAAAATCAACGGTATTTTTAATGGAGACTGCGGGACCATTACAGAATACGATGACGAAGAAAAGGAATTAACCTTGATTACAGATGATGGCAGAGAATTTGTATTTGACTTGGCAGATGGAGGTGAAATGATTCTTGCATACGCCATTACAATTCATAAATCGCAGGGATCAGAATATCCAATCGTTCTTATGCCGTTTTCCATGGCTCATTATATGATGCTGCGCCGAAACATTATATACACCGGGATCACAAGAGCAAAAAAGGAAATTCGGATTGTAGGGGAATTAAAAGCTGTGAACATGGCAATCCATAATACGGAGTACACAGAAAGGCATTCGGATTTGTTGCAAAGAATCAAAAAAGGAATAATGAACAAATAGTAAAGTTATGTAGAATGAAAAAATATAATCCACCTGGTTTTTTTGCCAATCAGGTGGATTTTTTATGTTTTTATCAAATTATCATACTTAGTATGTATCAACAGATGTTTTGAAATGGAGATTAAGGAAAGGAATGATAAATATGAAACACATAATCAAAAGAAACGGTAAAGCTGTTGCGTTTGATGAAAATAAAATTCGCACAGCTATTCAAAAAGCCAACAAAGGAATGGCATTGAGGGATGCCTGTACGGGAACGGAAATTGAACAGATTGTGCTCGGGGTTAAGACAACAGATGGAATTGAGTCTGTCGAGGATGTTCAAGATTACATTGAAACCAAATTAATGAAACTTGGGAAAACTGAATTGGCAAAAAAATACATAAAATACCGATATCAAAGGACTTTGGTTCGGAAGACAAACGAATTGGATGATAACATTCTCTCGTTGATAAAAAATGAAAATAAGGAGTTAGCGGAAGAAAACTCTAATAAAAATGCCATGTTAGCATCTACACAAAGAGACTATGTTGCAGGCGAAGTTTCAAAAGATCTTACGAAACGGGTATTACTTCCGGAAAAGATTGTAAAAGCGCATGAAGACGGGGTAATCCACTTTCATGATATGGATTATTTTATACAATCAATTTTCAACTGCTGTCTTATTAATATAGGTGATATGCTTGATTACGGCACTGTAATGAACGGGAAAATGATCGAACCGGCGCATTCATTTCGTGTCGCCTGTACTCAAATGACTCAGATCATTGCTACAGTTGCAAGCAATCAGTACGGTGGTCAATCCGTGGATATAAAGCATCTTGGAAAATATTTAAGAAAGTCTTACGAAAAAATGTACAATAAAAAGAAAAAAATGTACATAGAGATGGGTGTCGCTGATGACCAGGTTGAAAAATTAGCTGCTGCCGATGCACTTGCGTTTCGTGAAGATGAATTAGCTGCTGGTGTACAGACGATTCAATATCAGATCAACACATTGATGACAACAAATGGTCAGTCTCCATTTGTTACATTATTCCTGCATTTGGAGGAAGAAGATCCATATATTGAAGAAAATGCTCTGATCATTGAAGAAATCCTAAAACAGCGAATTCAAGGTATTAAGAACGAAGCCGGAGTTTATATTACGCCAGCATTTCCGAAATTAGTCTATGTATTAGATGAGCATAATTGCTTAAAAGGCGGAAAATATGATTATCTTACAAAGCTGGCTGTGAAATGCACTGCTAAGAGAATGTACCCGGATTATATTTCAGCCAAAAAAATGCGTGAAAATTACGAAGGCAATGTATTTTCCTGCATGGGCTGCCGCAGTTTTTTGTTTCCATGGAAAGATGAAAACGGAAATTATAAATTTGAAGGAAGGTTTAACCAGGGTGTTGTAAGTATCAATTTGCCTCAGATTGGATTAGAGGCAAAAGGCGATATGGAGAAATTCTGGGAACTCTTTGAAGAAAGACTTGCGCTCTGTTTTGAAGCTCTGATGTGTCGTCATCACGCACTGGAAGGGACCAAATCAGATGTCAGTCCGATACATTGGCAGTACGGAGCAATCGCTCGTTTAAAAAAGGGAGAGACGATTGATAAACTACTTCATGGAGGATATTCCAGCATATCATTAGGATATATTGGAATTTACGAATTAACCAAGTTAATGGTTGGTGAAAGTCACACAACAGCTAAAGGAAAAGATTTTGCTTTGAAAGTGCTTCGTTATATGAGTAGAAAATGTGAGCAATGGAAGGAAGTGACGAACATCGGATTCAGTTTGTACGGGACTCCGGCAGAAAGTCTTTGTTATCGCTTTGCAAAAATCGACAAAGAAAAATACGGAGTGATCAAAGATGTTACGGACAAAGGTTACTACACAAATTCGTATCATGTTGATGTACGAGAAAAAATTGACATTTTTCAAAAATTCCTATTCGAAAGTGAATTTCAGCCATTGTCTTCCGGTGGTTGTATCTCCTATGCGGAAATCCCTAATATGCAAAAAAATCTGCCCGCTTTGGAAGATGTAGTTCGCTTTGGATATGATAACATTCAATATTTCGAATTTAATTCGAAATCCGACTATTGCATGAAATGTGGATTTGAAGGAGAAATTATTTTGAATAAGAAGCATGAATGGGAATGCCCTCAATGCGGTAACAGGAATCACACTCTGATGAATGTTACTCGCAGAACTTGTGGCTACTTAGGCGAGAATTTTTGGAATGAAGGAAAAACAAAAGAAATTGCAAGCAGAGTTACACATTTGTAATATAAAATATTCCTATTATACAAAGGGAACCGAAATATTTCGGCTCCCTTTTTTGAAATTCTGTTTTATTTATTTTTTTTCATAATAAAAATGGAGATATGTTGAGTAATATTACATTTAAAAGGAGGAAAAGTAATTATGAAGATGAAATTTCAATTTAAGCCTTCTGGAAAAGCAGGAGGTAAGCTTGCTAAATTATGCAAGCGAGCGGGCGCTATCAGTATGGCTGCGGCTTTGCTAGTGACAAGTGGGTCATTTAGTAACCTGCAGATTGCAAAAGCTTATACTAACCCAGAATCAAATGTAACTCACTGGGGTACTTTTTACATTTATGCTTTTAACAAGAATGAAACTGATGCAATCGGCAAAGAAATCTATCCGGCTCCGGGTAAAGATGTGCAGGAAGCCTACAATCATGATTCCAGCATCTTTGATTGGGGTAATGATGATGGTACAGGTCATAACAGTTATATTAAACTGACAAGCTTAAAAGAAGTCTCTTCGACGGATGCTAACGGTGATCGTAGCAAAGTGTGGAGATATGCCTTTAAGTGGCAGGCATACAGCGAAAGTAATTACTATTATATTTCCGAGTATTGCGAGAAAGCTCTTAATAAAGGAAAGATTTATAGCGATATTAAAATAGCTGAAAATGGTGGAAATGTGACCGGTGCAAAAGAATATGACATGTTTGAAGCTGAACCAGGTTATATTACATCGTCTGTCAGATACACAGATGAAAATGGCAGTAAACTACCTGTGAATTGGAGTAACATCAACGAATATTTCGATGACAGCGATGGATTGACTTCTATTAATGTTAATTTCTACGCATCATGGGAAAAATGTACCCACAAAAATGCTGCCGGAAAGGATCTGAAGACATACAAAGCCAATATGAATGGAACTCATGTCGCTACATGTAGTCAATGTAGACTTTCAGAAACTGAAAACTGTACCTTAACGGAAGAAAGTCATAAAGATGCAACTTGCACGGAAGATAGTACGGAAATCTTAAAATGTACCGCATGTGGGCAAAAAGTGACAACGCACGAAGCAATAGCAAAAGGACATACATTATCAAATCCAGAATTTACATTTTCGGATGATGGACAAACCGTATCATATAGACAGTATTGCTCCACTTGTAAGGCATTAGTTAATTCCGGAGAAAACAGCACTGCAGATTCAGGGATTACCATTACTTCCAGAACAAAAGTTCCAGCCACATGTACAACAAAAGGAACAACGACTTACACTGCATCTGTAGTGATCAATGGAAAATCATATTCTGCATCGAAAGATGTTGTTGATATTCCAATGACAGATCATAAATGGTCTATCAAACAATATCGCGATAAAGACGGAGTAGAAGCAGGGGAAGAGTATCAGGTGTGTGCTGATTGTCATACAGAAAGAACTATTGGATACCGAGTATGGATTGATCCAATGGAAGCTCTTCTTAATGGAATTGCTTTTACTAACGGATATGGTTATTATGCCGTCGGTCAGGGTGTGACTATTGAAGGGTTACCTTCTGATATCGGAAGTGTAAATGGATACAGCACTCCATATTATGAATACGAAGGAGTGAACTGCGGTTCGACATGTAATTTTACAATGCCTGATCATCCGGTTATTGTAAAGATTGTTGCTGACCCAAATAATTACATTGTGACATTTAGTTTGAAACATGCTGCAGCCGTATCAGCAATGAGTTACCGATTTGGAACTGGCATTACTGAATTGCCAATTCCAACAGTTGATAATGGATATGAATTCCTTGGATGGTATGACAATCCCGATTACACCGGAGAACCAATTACCGGTATCTCAGATGCTGATTACGGAAACAAAGAGTTGTATGGTAAGGTAGCAGGTAAAGCGTATGCCATCAGTTACATGAATGGTAATACCTGTTATGAAAAGGAATCATACATTACTGTGGCAGAAAATGCACCCAAAAAATATACATCAGGTCAGATCACAACGCTGCCTGGAAAAACAGAAGTAACAATCAGTAATGATAATTATGAATTTGATGGATGGTATTTAAGCGCAGATTGTACCGGAGATAGAGTAACAACTATTAACAGCGATGAAAGCGGGACAAAAGTGTTTTATGCGTCCATTGAAGAAAAAGGGAAATCTGATCTGGATGATAATAGCGGATCCGACCAGACAGATGACATCGGTGATATTGAGATGTCTCAATATATCGACATTGCAGGTGGCATCTTATCGGGTTACACAGCAAGTGCGATTGACGGAATGGTAAAACTTCCTACTGCTACGCAGATCAGTAAAACAGGGTATGCATTTAACGGCTGGTACACAGATCCGGAACTAACAAATGGTCCGGTTACAGATTTGTCAGTAAAACAAATTAAAGATGGTGTAAAAGTATATGCAAAATGGATTTCCACAGCTGCTATCAAGACATCACCATCTCCAAACCCAACTGCACCAGCAAACAATATGTCGCCAAACACAACGAAAATAAACATTGCGATGAAAGAAGAAAAAGTAAGAACTGTTGGTGGAATCCGGTACGCAATGACATCCAGAAAGACTTGTAAAGTCGTAAAAGCCACCAACAAAAAGCTTAAAAAGGCAGTAGTCCAGGAAAAAGTAAAATTTGTGATCAATGGAAAAACTGTCTCTGCAAAAGTAACATCCATCAATAAAAATGCATTTAAGGGCTGCAAAAAGCTCAAAAAGCTGACAATCAAGTCCAAAAACATTAAAACGATTGGAAAGCAAGCATTTAAGGGTGTTTCTAAAAAATGCAGTGTTAAGGTACCTAAGAAAAAATATAAAATCTACAAATCCCGTTTAAAAAAAGCCGGATTTAAAGGCAAAGTAAAAAAATAAAAGGGTGTCTGTATAAATGATATTTCCTCATCCTTTCTTTTTTTGAAAGGATGAGGTTGTTTCTTTGTAATTGTTTTATTATATCCAAAACAAAGCAAACGGATATAACCAGAAAGGAAAGGAGAAAAACATGAAACTAAAAATACTATCTATTTTCCGAAAACGAAAAAAGCCTGCATTTAAGGTGAGAAAACGATTAGGTGCAGGAATAATGATTGCATCCTTATTGTTGACTGGAGGAAGTTTTAATAACATTCAAGCCGCATCCGCAACTACAGAATATTCCGGAACAATTTATGTGTATTCTTATGATTATAAGAATACAAACACAAATGGAATCAATGCAAATGTGAAACCAACATCAAATTTACAATCTGCAATAAACACAGTTGGTTATTCTGCGTTTGATTTCAGCTCAGATGATGGAAAATACTATTGCAAATTGACGGACTTATCCCATTCGAATGCAACAGCTTCACATCCGGCATATTACAGATATAAATTTGAATATTATAATAAAGGAAGTGTTATCGATTCAGCCTTTGGTGGTAGAGTTCAAAACACTGTTTTTGCAAATAAAATGATAATGAATTTGGAAAATAACACGACAACATTTAATATGTTTGAGGCAACGGGTTATAAAGAAGCAGCTTCGCTTACTGTCGATAAATCCGGTAACAAATGCAGCTTTGACCCTATCAACTCCGGAGGAATTCAATATGTGTACTACACATGGGAACCTATTTCATATACTATTAAATTTAGCGCGGCAGCAAATGATGTAACAGGTGTTCCAACCAGAGCAATATCAGCTAAATATGACACAACGGTTGCATTACCATCTACAATACCACAAAGAACAGGGTATACATTTATGGGGTGGAGTACAAACCCAACAGCGACAACGGCAACATACTCTGCAGGCGATACGGTGACCAATCTAACTGCCACGAACAATGCTACTGTAACATTATACGCAGTATGGAAAGAAAACACATATTCTTATACAGCTACAATAAAAGATATGTGCGGTTCGCTTAAATTAGGAACTAACACTATATCAGGAACCAGATCATTTACTCAGGCAGTAAATATTGATGGAAAGCAATCCGGAATGAAGAATGGAAGTTATCCTGGATATAAATTGTCAAAATACGGCAATGACAGCTTGAGAGCAAGAACAACAGATACCACGCTTACTGTAACAAACGAATGGGAAGTATGTGATCATAAAGATACATTGGAATATACGAAATCCTCTAATGGAACGCAACACGGAGCAAAATGTACTCTCTGTAGCTGGACAAATACAGAAAATTGCAATTTCGTTGAAACAAGTCACAAAAATGCGACTTGTACAGAAGACAGTACAGAAGAATGGGAATGTTCTCATTGTGGGCAGACAAAAACAACACACAACACTAAAGCCTACGGACATTCTTTTACTCTTGCTGATGTAAAAAAAGATGCACTATACGAAGCTGCTACATGCACAACTTCAGCAAAATATTATTATTCGTGTGCAAATTGCGGAGAAATTGAAGTAAATCCTGATCATGTATTTTCTAACGGCGATCCATTGGGTCATTCCTATGAAACCGTTTACGAAGATAACAATGGAATTACAAATGGAAAAGAATACGCAAAATGCACTAGATGCAGCAATGAGAAAGACGAAAAATACTTGTTATATATCGATCCTTTGGATGCATTGAAAAATGATGTATCGTTTACCAGTGGTTTTGGATACTACTCAAAAGGAGAGCAGGTACAGGTACAAGGACTTGCCTCTGTTAGTAATACTATTGGATATGGTACTCCGTACTATGTCTATAATGATGAAAAACTGGACATCAGTACAGGTGTAATCACAATGCCTGGAAACGCAGTTAAAGTACAATTAACCGCGGATTTGCTTGCCTATTATGTGAATTTCAATATTGCACATGCGACGCAACTACCAACGCTTACATATCACTATGGTTCAGGTATTGAGTTACCGGAACCTGTTATGAAGGCTGGATACGAATTTCTGGGATGGTACGATAATCCTGATTACACTGGAAGCCCAATTACAATGATTACCGATGCAGATCACGCTGATAAGACATTATATGGCAAAACAGCAACTATTACTTATCAGATTGATTATGAATTAGGCGATGCCGGAGATACGGACATCGAAGGAATTATTGTTGATAATCGTTTTGCAACATTTACAACTGATTCAGAATTTGCATTACCTGTTGGTAGTCAGATTACTCCTCTAGGAGAGGTTGCGGCAGACAGTTACACTTTTGATGGATGGTTTTCTGATAATTCCTGCGCCAGTGGCTCTGCAATTACTGTTTTGCAAAAAGGTTCTACAGGAAACAGAACCTATTACGCGAAATTTTCAGCAAAAAGAACTGTTCCGCAAGAAACAGAAACTCCGGAAAGTTCCTCCACTCCATCGCCTACTCCTACAATTCCAACAAATACACCGGATTACAGTAAGATTACCGTATCTGCATTATTTGAATTGAATGGGGGCGCATTGAAAAACTATACAGTATCTGTTAAAGATGGAATGATTGAATTACCAACTTTTGCACAAATAAGTAAAAAAGACTGTGTTTTTAATGGATGGTATACAGATTCGGATTTATTAAACGGACCTATCAACAAGATCTCAGCGGATGCCGTGTTGAATGGTTCTAAAGTATATGCGAAATGGATCCTCAATAAGAAAGATGTCGTTCCAACAACATCTCCAACAGCAACTCCGGAGCCTACGAAAACTGCCTCCGACAAATCCAATACATCAAGCACATATTCTTCGGTTAAGGCATCTGCAACACCAAAACCGAACCATGTTGCTAAAAATGTAACAACAAAAACTGTTGGTGGAATCCGGTACGTAATGACATCTGGAAAGACTTGTAAAGTCGTAAAAGCCACCAACAAAAAGCTTAAAAAGGCAGTAGTCCAGGAAAAAGTAAAATTTGTGATCAATGGAAAAACTGTCTCTGCAAAAGTAACATCCATCAATAAAAATGCATTTAAGGGCTGCAAAAAGCTTAAAAAGCTGACAATCAAGTCCAAATACATTAAAACGATTGGAAAGCAAGCATTTAAGGGTGTTTCTAAAAAATGTAGCATAAAGGCACCGAAGAAAAAATACAAAATTTATAAATCGTGCTTGAAGAAAGCTGGATTTAAAGGCAAAGTGAAAAAATAGTTTTTCTTAAATATCAGAAATTGAGTCAGAGTATTCAAATTACGAATACTCTGATTTTTGCTATATACGGATTTCTAAAAATGAGAAATATGATGTAGTATATCCTTTATAAGGAGGATAATATTAATGAGAAATTATAGCGAAGCAGTAAATATGTCTATATGTGATTTGACAAAATATGTCATAGAACAATCCACAAATACGATACCTAGTAATCCGGAAAATTTCGATGATATGAAAAATCTCATGAATTTATTTCCGGTTATTACGAATAAATATTCGTCTCTAATAGGTTTGGAATCCTATCTCAAAGCCTGTGAATATAAACAGATAACTTCCGGAGACAAAAAAGGGGCTGAAGAGTTACGCTGCAAAATTAAGATTGTTTATAATGGAGTAGATGCATTAAGAACGCAGCTAAAGGTAATGAAAGATATATCATTTCTGAAATACCAATTGACAGAAGAATTAAAACAAAGTTAATAAATATTATCTTTGTTCACAAACTATATTCCTCACAACATATGATTTTCGTGTTTCATCATACTGTATATGTAACATAAAAGATAATTGGAGAAAAGGAGAGATGATAATATGAGTTATTATGCAACGCGAGGAATAAAAATAGATAAAAAAAACAAAAGAATTACAGTAACATGTGCAGATTCTTCACTGCGCCCCTTGCAATTTTTTAAAACAGAATACATGCCAGAAGAAGAAAATTTCAAGGAAAAACTTGAAAACTTGATTATATCTGTAGATGAAGGAAATTTTCACCTTTATAAGGGGGCAAATAAGTTTGTTGCCCTTGCCGTTAGCAATATGCAAAAGTGGAGATCCTGTCTGTCAAAATCTGCATATTCTTTAGGCGTGTATTTTAATGATATGTCCATCTACACAAAAGTAGAGCATACATTGGCAGAGGCTACAGTACAGTATTTGTACAATGAAATTTCATTTACACAGGTTCAAGAAAAAATCCAGGCACTAAATAACTTTATTGCTGATTGGGAAAAAGACAAAAAAAGTGAGTGGAGTGGCAAGTTTCTATCTATCGCTTGTGCAGGAATGAGCAATGTTTTCCCGGGTTATGTGATTTTGATTCCAAGAAATGAAAACAACTTGATTATAGCCCCTGAAACAGATTACCACACTGGAAAATTAAATCTAGGTAGAGAAATTTGCCTAGGAAAAGATACGGAAAAGTATTTTCATTATCTTGCATTTTCTGGTATTAACAAAAAGCCGGATGCTGTGGAAGAATTCGAAAATATTATGAGTAAGATATCCGATCTTCCAATAAATATATTGCCGTATAAGGATTTTCCTTATATAAAATTAGGATTTCGCAAAATTGCGTAATTGTAAATAATAACTAATTTGTCATACTGAAAGGGGAGAAGAAATAACTTCTCTCCTTTTTTGCTATATCCGAGTTTGTGAGATTTTTAAGCTGCTGATATGATAACATCATAAAAGCAAAACATAAAAGGAAAAGGAGAAGAATATGAGAATTTATACTAACGAAGTAAATCGTATCAATGTATTGGGTATTACTCCCGATGATATTACATCATGGGGATTCAATCCGGATTCCGTGTTGCGACGCGAATCTGCAGAGACCGACCGTTTTCTTCAATATTTGTATGAAAATTTTGCTGAAGAATTGACCCAAGGCTTTGGCAAGAGCGATGACACAAAAACGAATATATTTAAAAGCTGCTTTGGATTAATTGTTGTTTCTGCGTCATCATCAAAGGGCAAAACATACAATCGGTTGGACAAAGATATGAAAAATACAATCGCTGCAGCTTTCGTCAAAATCGAAGATAGTAACGACATTCAACAAATTACGGAAGAAACTATTGCCTATATGGCAAATTTTGATGTAAGAAGCAGTGAGGTATATGCAGAATGCATGCACAACATTAAATTATGCCTTTCATAACAAGAAACACAGTAAAAATTTTTCTCATAATAATAATGTAACCCAAAAATTTATTATAAAGGAGAAGAATAATCATGAATAAGACAGAATTAATTGAAAGAATTGCAGTTAAAGCAGAATTAAGCAAAAAAGACGCGAAAGATGCTCTTGAGGCAGCGTTAGCTGTTATTCAAGAAGCTGTTGTAAACGGTGATCCAGTTCAATTAGTGGGCTTTGGAACATTTAGTTCCAGCGTTAGAGCTGCGAGAAACGGAAGAAATCCATTAACTGGAGAAAAAATGGAAATTAAAGCTGCTAAAGTACCAAAATTTAAAGCTGGAAAATGTTTTAAGGATGCCTTAAATAATTAATTTATAGGTTCGATAGAAATCCAAAAATTTGGTAAAATACAGGTAGAATACATGGTTTTCTTGCAAGCCAAAAGGTGAGATAGTGGCTGGATTCTGTATATCTAAAACTTGACACACATGAACCGTCACTCTCGCCAAACGCTCCGTTTAAAACGGTAAAAAGTTGCGGCAAAAGCTGAGAAGCGGCGTGTCGTAAAGTATTCATGTTAATATTGGCGCTTGAGCACCATTGTATTTGACATGGTATTCAAGGCATGAAGGAAGACAAATATGATGGAGTACAGCTTGAGCACCATTGTATTTGACATGGTATTCAAGGCTCTCAAGGGGTAAAAGCAAAAACACTATTGCTTGAGCACCATTGTATGTTCTATTTTTTTTAAAAATCTTCATAATACTTATGTAAACAAATAAGCAAAATGGAGGTATGTATATGAAAATAGAAACAGAAAAAGGAAGTATAGAGATCCAAGTTTATCAGAAAGATGAGCAATGGATTATAACTCACACTTCTTTAAAAAGAGCCATTTATCATCAATTGAAAGACAAACCCAAGGTATACACTCATGCAATACCCGGATTTGAATATCCGGTAGTAGAATGTCGGATTGAATACGATGGGCAAATATTCAGTTCATTGTCAGGAGCAAAGCCGGAAACCTTACTCAATGATATCGCAAGAAGTCATGACATCGAAATTGCTGAAAATCGAGCATTCGACAGGGCTGCTTTAGATCTGTTAGGTTTACAAGGTAAGTTCTATACGAACGAAATGATTCCGTCGGTTGATTTTCAAATTGATGCAGAAGGAATGATTTCTAATGTAACGAGCAGTAATATTGAGTCTGGAGTTATTTCATCTGTTGAAGAAAGCACAGAAAACGAACAAACGCTACACTCATTAAACGCAGAAGCAAATGACACAGCCGCAATACCAACAGAAGCTCAAAACAAAACAAATCCTGACGAATTGATGAATAAACTAAAAAGTTATGCATTCAAAGCCGGAAAATTTAAAGGAAAGTCCTTAGGTGAAATCCTTGATACAAATTCCGGGCAACGATACTTGTCCTGGCTCGAGGACAAGGAAGACGGGAATGAAGATTTACAAAAAGATCGAAGTGTATATCTTCATTACAAAAAGCTTAGCGCATAATGGCATTAAATTTCGTCAATGTTTCTAATTTAATAAAGGTAAGAAAATTTTATTTCTTACCTTTTTTTAAGGGAGAAAATGTATGTACTCAACAAAACAAAAAATTGATGCTGAAAACTACAAGCAATATGTAAAATTATTACTTAAACAGTACAATGGAAAATATCTTGTTATTTTTGACACAGAAACCACGGGGAAAACTAAAAATGATTATATCGTACAATTTGCTGCAAAACGATATTTGATCGATAACGAGCGACTTGTGTTTGATGCGAAAATACAAGAATATATCCAGCCCCCGGTTATAATGTCCGAAAAAGTAACCGAAATAAATGGGCTTACAAATGATTTTTTATCAGATAAACCGGAAGAAGAAGTGATTTTTCCAAAGATTATGCAATTTCTAACAGAAAAAATAGCTATTCTAGCTTCGTATAATGCAAAATTTGATGAAAAAATGCTTTATCACGCAGGAACCAGAAATGGATTCAGCGTCATAACAGGTGAGAAAAAGGATGCTATTCCGCTATCGCGTACATTTTGCTTTCAATCGTTTGATATTTTAACATTGTGTCGAAGCATCATTTTACCGGACCAAGTAACGGATTATCGATTAGAATCCGTAGTTTTTTATATTAAACGAAAAAATAAAAATTATCATGACGCCATGGATGATGTGGAAAATGCATTCGATGTATTGATATATTTGCTTTCACATATCCATGATCCGGTAAATGAAACTACTACGGAAAAATCTATTAAAATTATATCTTTTGGATATTTTTCTCCATCATGGAGAGTAAAACGATTATATCTACAAGGCTCAAAAGGTGAGAAACTATATTATGATATAATCAAAAAAAATTGGTATATGAATGATAAAAGTGATTTTATGTACAATGTTGCTGCTATAGAAGCGCAATGCGCAAAAGCTTTGGGCGGAACAGTAGAAGACTTTTACAAGTGTACTCAAAAATATGTAGCGGTGAATGAATAAGTTCCATAAAACATCATAATGAATATTTCATTTTATAAAAAGCCTTATTTTCCGTGTGAGAAATGAGGCTTTTTATTTTTTTGTGTTTTTTCATACTAAAAATGTAACTAATAGATGTCTGGAGTTAAGACATTGATTGAAATACTGAAAATTGGAGGAAGATAGCATGAAGAAACAAAAAAAAACAATTGATGAAGTCATAGAAAAACTCAAATATGACAATGAAACAGACATGTATATTCGGGACATAACCCCGCAGATTTGTGAATGGCTGGAAGAATTGAAAATGCTCAGAGCATTAAAAAATGAGCATAGAAAGATTGGAAATATAGAGGGGTACAATCAAGGGTACGATCAAGGATACAATCAAGGATACAATCAAGCACTGAAAGATGTTTATAAAAAAAGTTTCAAGGAATATGATGAACTAGTTGCAAATGACTTGATTTTATCAATAACTGAGCCAGTTCTCAAAAAATTAGCAAATAAGCAAAATGAAAAAAACATGAAGAAACAAAAAAAAGATATGAAAGTATCTAAGGAGGAAATATGATGAATACAGAAAATTATGATTTTGATCAAATCAAAGACAGAATATGTTTTCGACTGGTAAATAAGGAACTAAACAATGAGTTTTTGGAAGATGTCCCTCATATTGTTTTTCAAAACGATTTAGCCGTTATTTTTTACATCTTAGTAATAAATGCGGAAGGTGGAATTCAAAGTTACACGATAAAAAATAGTGCAATGACATTATGGGATGTTGATACAATGCAACTTTATAATTTAGCTGCTGAAAATACCAGGAGAATATTTGGAATTAAATTGATGACAATCGGAGATATGTTAGGTCAACAATTTCTAAATGATTTGATCGAGGAAAGTCCGCTGTATATTGCAACGAATAATGAATATTTATTCGGAGCTAACATTATGCTGTATAATGATGTTCTGGAAGCGTTCGCTGATGAAATTGGCATGGATTTTTATATTATTCCATCATCAGTCCATGAATGCATTTTTATGCCGATAGATAATAATATGGATGCTTCAGAAATCGTAAAAATGATATTTGAGGTCAACACGACAGTAGTAGCTGACGAAGATGTATTGTCTTATTCTGTTTATATGTACACAAAAGCAGATGGACAACTTACCAAATGCAGCTAAAAAAAAATTAATTTCAATTAAATTGCAAAAAGTCCTTATTCGTTTCGAAATAGGGCTTTTTGTTTATTTGTGATGAACAAAAAAATTAGGAGAATTATGAATTATACAGAATACGAAAAATATATGGATGAATTTAAGGCAGTAATAGATGAGAATGAACGCCGAATAGAAACGAAGTTTGCGGGATGCGAAAAATGGGTAGCCGAAAATCTCATAGATTGCGGATACGTTTATCATAAGCACTCCGAATTTTTGCGAGAACAAAAATTTATGATTTGGATTCGTCGCGGAATTAATACCCATCACAGAGTATATACTCTTTCTGAATGCGGAATTAATCCTCTATTACTGTTGTCTTATCCTGTCAGAATATAAGGAGAGCATTATGGAAGAAAAAATAACAATACCAAATAAAAAATACATAGAGCTGAGTTTTGTGAAGGAAACAGCTACCGGAAGTGGATTAAACTCCAGACTTATCATGAAAAATAATGGAGATGGTACTTTCTCCGTATCTAAAATAAAAAGAATCGGAATTCGTGTCGGTAAAAACAAAGCAAGAAATTCCTATTATGATCTGACATATCCGATAGAACAGTGGGATGAATTTTACCGAGACAAAATAAAGAGAGGTTATCGTTTCTTCTCCGGAGAGGAAACGATCGTAAAAAAGGTCGATAAAAAAGAATCAGATTTTATGCCGTTGAGTGACGCGAAAGTAAAATACATTGTCGACTTTTTATTAGATGCGGCACAACAGGTATTTGATAAAAGCTATACCATCTCTATAGAAGCGATTTCCAACGAGATGATGTCATTTGGAAAATCTGTCTTAGACGATCTTGCTCTTCATCGCAAAAATCTGTCAGTTGCAGAATTTAACAATAAATTAAAAGTCCTATATGCGGCAATTCCACGGCGTATGGATAAATTGTCTGATTTTTTAGCAAAACAAAAAGCAGATTATGACAATCTTATCGTGCTGAATCAGGAAATGTACGACATGGTTTCTGGACTGTTGGAAAATCAAAAAATGCAGTCTAAAGCAAATAAAAAAACCATTCTGGAGGCTTTTAATTTAGAGATCAGAGCTGTAACCAACGAAGAAAAGGATGCAATACTAAAAATGATGGGAGAATCGTCTGATAGATATATGGATGCATGGTCTGTGATAAACAAAACAACTCAACGAAATTTTGACGAATTTTGTCAAAAAGAAACTTTGACAAAAGAAAATGGAATTGATTTATTATTTCATGGATCACGAACAGAAAATTTCTGGTCCATTATCACAAATGGACTTACCATCAATCCTTCTGGGGTTGTTATCAACGGAAAAATGTTCGGCAATGGAACTTACTTTGCGCCAAAAGCACAAAAATCAATGGGATATGCGTCTGCTCGCGGCTCCTATTGGGCGAAAGGTAATATGAACAGTGGAATTTTGGCTGTTTACCAGGTAGCAACAGGAAAACAATATCATCCGGATTCTTCCGATTCTTCATTATCATGGAAGAAGCTTCAGGAATTATGTCCCGGAGCGCATTGCACTTGGGCATATGGAGGAAGACGCGGATTTTTATATAACGATGAAGTGATCGTATATCAGAATCAGCAATCTACCATAAAATACCTGATTCAATTTCAGTAATGGAGGCAAGCAACCGTGTTATTTAGAGAATTGTCGTAATATGACAATTCTCTTTTTTTGTAATTCTGATATATTAAAAAGTAATCTCCCGGATCAAATAATTTGCAAATAATACAAAACACTCTCACTCAAACATAGTAAAATCCTTGTTTTTTATGTAAAAACGAAAAATAACTTGAGCGAATGTTTTGCCTTCAACAAAAAGTCTATATATTTTTTCATCATACTAAAAAGTGAAAATATTTTTTTGAAAGGAGAAACAATACAATGAGAAAAAAAAGATTTCTTAGTTTTATTCTTGCTTTTTCTTTATTATTCGGAAATCTGACTATACCGAATTATACAACAAAGAAAGCAGCAGCTTCAGACAGCACAACAAATTATGAGGGACAGTCGACCAATCCCCATAACCAAGAACAGGACCAAAATTGGAATGAAGTGGCAAAAAAATACCATGTCGATCTTGGAACTAAAACAGAGGATGGGTACGAATGGAACTACGGAGACATCGGAATAAAATACATCGAAAAAACAGAGACATTAGCTTTCTATAATGGCGGCGGATGCGGAACATATCCGCAAATCTTAGCTCCATTTGGTTCAAATTTAAATCTTGCAGACAAAGTAAAACACATTGTTTTTAATAACATTGAAGAAGGGTTTCATGGGGAAAACTTGTTTTCCGGTTATACAAAATTAGAAAGCGTGAAAATTTCAGGTACCTTAACTCTGAGGAGAGCTACAAATATGTTCAGTGGATGTAAAAATTTGATTTCCATTGATACAAAAAATATCAACATTTCAAAAACATGCGACGATATTTCCGGTATGTTTTATGGTTGCAGTAGCTTGGCAGACATTGATATATCCAATTGGGATACTGCAAAGATCAAGAATTTTGGCGGTATGTTTCATGGTTGCAGTTCCCTTACAGACAAAACAGGTGAGCAAATTGTGGCGATGGACACCACAAATGCCATAGATATTCATAACTTACTTAGCAATACTCAGTTTTCAGCAAGAATTTATGAAAAAATAAAGCAATGGGATTTGTCACATATGGAAAATATATCCGGACTTTTTTCCGGAACGCCAATATCTTCTTTTGATTTGTCAAATAGCAATATACAAGCTAAAAATATATCCAAATTGTTTGCAGGGTGTAAGTCATTAACTACCCTAAATTTGGATAATGTCGTTTCTATGAAGACAGAAAATATTTCTGAATTGATCAGAGGATGTTCCAAATTGACTAAACTGTCAATGAAAAATTGGGATTCTTCAAATGTCACAAATATGGATTCTGTATTTGAAGGAACCACTTCTCTGGATGGTATTGATATATCCTCATTGGATATGAGTTCTGTAAAAAGAGCAAATAAAATGTTTTATCAAGCTGGAGCAAAAAGCATTACACTTGGATGCGAAAACACCTGGGGAAAAATGCATCAGGCAATGAAAATGTTTGCGGATTGTGATAATTTAAGATCTCTTTCATTTCACAATGCAGACTTATCATCTATTAAAAGCGAGTTTGATAACACACACACTGATGCTACAGATAACACTTTGATAGGCAATAGTTGTAAAATAAATGGATTTATATCCAATTGCGATAACTTAACAAGTATTACCATTGACGGAATGAAAATTGGTGGAGATTGCATGATAGACACTTTCTCATGCAACAAAAAATTGCAAACAATCGTATTAAAAAACATTAATGCAGAAAACATAACAGCTTTTTCTAAAACATTTTACAATTGCAGCGAATTAACCTCTCTTGATCTGAGTGATATTAATTTTGGTACATTGACGAATACAAATCAAATGGTATTGGGATGTTCAAAGCTGCAATCAATTAATCTGTCCGGATTAGATTTTTCTGCTGTAAAAACCAAAGATTTTGGATTTGATACCTGCAGTAAATTAAATACCATCATTTGTCCTGATAAAGCTCCTAAAAATGTATATTTATATGAAGGAGACGGATCATATCGTTATGTCGATAAAGACTACGGTACATATAAAACTTTACAGGCAAACAATTTGAAATTAAACAGAGTAAAATCCAATGAGACAAAGCCCGCACCAACACTTGCTCCAGAAGTCGCTGAAAAAGTGCATGAAACATCAGCAGTGGAACCGACTATATCTCCAGTGTCTATTCCAGATAATTTAGAGGACCTTGAGGTCAATGAAATTACTGAAGATTATTCTGAGTCCTTGGCAAATTCTGTGTGGAGCGATTATACAAATGTAGAATATTTCGAATATGATGGAAATATTTGGGTATTTAGTGAAAGTACACTGCTCGGATGCCTTAAATTAGGAGACAAATCAATCAAAACCGGAAAGATCACTATTCCGTATAAAAGCAATACTGCTTCAACTTTAATGGCATATGGCGATGGTACACATAGTTTATTTGCCAGTGTCGATGCCTCTAAAATTACAAACATTACCTATATTGAAAAGGGGACCGGCAGCCACACTATGTTTTTCCAGAAACACTCGCTGTCAGAATTAGAGAATCTTACAGATGTAAGCTTTTTTGATAATACAGCAGATAAAAATGTATCAACCGTATATCTGGTTTCATATGCGCTTTCCGATAATGCATCTATATCAGGAAAAGTAAATGTGACCATCGTTGGGGGAAAATTAGCATTTGCCAATAACAGCGCTTTTGAAAACACTCCAATTGGGACTTTAAGGTTTCAGGACGTAAATGATGCAGGACTTAACTATGGATACGCAGCTGGAACAAGCATAGAGAAATTAGAAATGCTCAATTGTAAGAAGAACAGTATAACACCAAGAGCTTATGCTTACAGTTCTGCTCCTGCAAGTGCTACAGACGCTCAGGCAAAATCAGTGTTTATCGAATCCAATGTGGACAGTGGCAGTTTAGAATTGGCAGCTAACTGGAATGATACAGAAGAGTTGAGCATAAAAATGTCCAAAAACGCTACTATATCTGTCAGTTCAAGCAGTAATTCGCCTTCTGATACGCCTACATTGAAAAAAATATCATTGTATGGCTATGGCACCACCTATAATCTATCCTCTATAACTATGAGGCAAACAGTAGAAAATTACAAAACATTTGTCGGATCAAATTCTACCGTAATTGTCTCAGACACTATATACGACATAGAAGGAGAAAATAATTCCACTATTATTTTTAGAGGTGCTCAAATAAAAGGAGAAGTAGATGCATGGAATGTAATTTCCGAATCAGCCCCTTATGTATCCGGAATAACTGATAATAATTTTACTGTAAGACATGATTATTCCGGGGATACTATGCCGGCAGGAAGTTTCAAGGATATAACCATCTTAGGCACCGCCACTATCACAAAAAACGGAGGGATTTTTTATTCGGGGCTTTATCGTTGTAATTCGCTGTATATACAAAATCTCCAGGCAGGAACCGATGGAATTATTCCTTATCAATTTACAGACGGACAACAACAGCGATGTATAGTTACGATAAAAAATATTGTCAATTCATCAGGAGATATTTTACGGACATATCGTTTTGCGAAGGGCAGTTCAATCTCAGGTGGATTCTGCAGAGAGCTGCATTTACCGGATGGTCTTATCATCAGTTGTTTGAATCCAAATGCAACAGGTTTAAGCGACGGTGAATTTTCTCCAACATTTCGCTATTGTTTTGATGTGTTCGATGTAGATCTGTCACATATGTCGTATATTGGAACTTCCGGACCTTTGTTTGATTTTGACCGAAAAGATAGTGATTGTGTAAATTTTGATTCAGAAATAATAACACCATCTTTTAACGGGGCAAGATTTTTATTTGACTGTAATCATACAAACGATAACCAAAGCACAAAGAATACATTTTATAATAATGCAACATTAAATTTCAATGATGGGTTTAAAATGACAAATGAGCACAGTCGTTTTGCCGAGAATAACGGTAAAATCAAAAATTGGAATTTTAATGATACAGATAATGACATATCATTTGCAAAGGATATGATTTGGTATTTGGAAGGTGATAGTAATATTTATTTAGGCAAAGGTTTTAAGAATTTTGTCAATACGGCAGAAACTTATGCTTATGATAAAGGAATTTGTGCATCACCCTATAGTTATAATGCAACAAAGATTAATCTTACATTAGGTTCTACATATGGAAATGTAGAATTAGGAGAAAATGAACTATCCAGTTTAGGAAATCAATTTGAATCAGTGACCATAAAAGATGGTTCAACGATACATTTCGACGGGTTTCTGGATCTGGAAAACACACAAACTTTGTCAAAACCCGGATTCACATCCATCATAAATCCGGGATCATATTACACAGGCAACTACATCAAAAAGCTTGATTTGGGAAGAGATGTACAAAATATCGGAGCTATTGATATGCAATGCTTGCTAAAAGCTGCGACCAGTGATAATCGCTTAAAAAGTCTCTATGTGCGAGGCTTAAATACTTGCGTTACTGACAAACAAGGCAATGATTATACAGATGTATCCGATCTTTCTAACGGAAGTTACTTGTTTGATGTTGTTAATGCAGACGACGGCTTAACAATGTATTCTCACTATAACTCAAAATTTTATAAAACCCTAACAGAAGCTAAAAAAGAGGGTATTATTGCTGATTATAATTTTGAGACATTGTGTGAATTGGAAGAAAAACCGGGAACTTACATTGCCCCTACAATGGACTCAGAAGGTCAGAGAGTAGTATATTGTCCAGAATGTGGATATGAAGAGATTGAAAAAATACCAAAATTAAAAGCACAATCAGTTACATTTTATACAGAGTGTAATAATGATGCAGCTACAATCCAGAGCTTTGCAGAAGGACGCATTCTCGATGGTACGACATTAGAAGATACCAATGATATCACTATTGATGACACTCATGTTATCATCACCGGTGATTCGGTCACAACGAAAGAATACAATACCACTGCAGGACGCATTGGTTATTCTTTTAACGGTTGGTATACTGACGCTGCTTTATCAAAACCACTAGATACAACATCCATGATCACCAGTGGCACTACCATATATGCTGATATGCAAAAAGAAACTTATTGTATCGATTATGTAACAAACGGCGGCACCATAAACTCAGGTAAAGTAGATAGCTACACTCATGGAGATACGGTGAATCTTACACAAGATGTTACAAAAGATGGTTACACTTTTGTCGGCTGGCATTATGCAAAATCTCTTACCGACGATGTAGTAACCACCATCGATGCAAATATGGGTAGGGACATCACTTTATACGCAGAATGGGAAGCAAATGACTTCGATTATAAAGTAAATCATTATATCCTTGATACAGATGGAGTGCACTACACTCTAAAAGAGTCTGAAACTTTTACCGGTAAAACGGATGAGGAAGTAACACCAAGTGTAAAAACATATACTGGATTTACCAGTCCGGATACAAAAACAGTTACTTTATTGTATGGACACGATATTGTAATTGATTACTATTACACCAGAAATCAATACAAAGTAACATTGAAAAAGGACGAAAATATCCAAAAAACTTCCGGTGCGGGTAGTTACTATTACGGAGCAGAAGTCACAATTGAAGCAACACCAAAGACCGGATACAGTTTTTCAAAATGGCAAGATGATAATGATGTGTTGTCTGATAGCACAGTAAACAATACATCCTTTATCCTTGGTGATTCTGATGTAACATTAGAGGCAAAATCACTTATCAACCAGTATGATGTTTCTTACATTGATTGGCTGGATGATACCAGTGTTTCTAACACTGACAAATTAGGCTCCGATGTCACAGCTTTAGATTACAACAGCACTGTACGCGGCGATGATCTGGGAGATGACAAAACTCCTGGCGTTTATTACAAGGGGAGAGTATATGATCAATGTACTGAAGAAACGGTAGGAACAGACGGTGCAACTGTTTATCGATACTTCAAAAACGCATCTTATAAAGTGACTCTTGACTTAAATGATGGTTCTGGAAACATTTTCGATACAATAAATGTTCAATATGATAATCATTATCCTGCGCTTAAAACGCCATCACGCACTGGTTATACATTTTTAGGATGGAATACCAAATCGAATGGCAGCGGAGATATGATAACTGAAGAATCCATTGTAAACAATGACAGCGATGACACTTTCTATGCAATATGGAAAGCAAACATTTATACAGTATTCTTTGACGCTAATGGTGGTACAGTAACACCAGAGCAAAAAGAAGTTACATACAATACCACATATGGAGAATTGCCAATTCCTACAAGGACGGGATATCAATTTTTAAAGTGGCTTGATGATAATAACAATGAGGTGACTTCAGATACCATAGTAACCATAACAAAAAATCAAACACTTAAAGCTGCTTGGAAAAAAATGGCACATACACTTACTTTTGATGCAGGAAAAGGAAGCGTTTCACCAAGCTCAAAGATTGTGGCATATGATGATGAATACGGAGAACTTCCAACACCTGTCTACAAGGGATATGATTTTGTGGAATGGAATTACAAAGAAGATGGGACCGGAGATGCACTGAACACTTCTGATGTTGTTGATACTACAGAGGATGAGACGGTATATGCAATATACAAACCAATCAATTATACCATTCAGTTGGATCCGGACGGGGGAGAAGTCTCCACGAATGTCATCACATACACCATAGAAGATGAGGTGACCCTTCCGGATGCAAACAAACGCGGATATACCTTTGAAGGCTGGGGTGATAAGAAGATCACAAGCATTCCTAAAGGAACAACCGGTAATTTGAAATTTACTGCACAATACACTATGAAGATGTATACTTTAACTTATAATTACGGTAAAGGAAAATTAGAAGATGGCAACTCAAATCCAGATACCTACACAGTGGAAACGGAAGATTTTACCATTAACAATCCGGTTCTAAACGGATATTCCTTTACAGGATGGAAAGTTGACGGGGCTGATGCTGCTGTGACATTTATTATTCCTAAAGGCACTACAGGAAATAAGGTTTTGGACGCGACATACCAGGCAAATAAATACAAAATATATTTTGATGCCAATGGTGGCTCTGTAGAGCCAAAAGAAATTGAAGCGACTTATGATAAAGCGATTGGAGAACTTCCTATTCCTGTAAGAAAGGGATATTCTTTTAATGGTTGGTTCTTAAACAGTGAAGAATACACAAAAAGCACTGTTATGAAGCAGACTTCTGATATTACATTGACTGCTAAATGGACCGCAAATGAACATGTTGTCACTTTTGATGCAGGAAAAGGAGGCAGCGTAAATCCAAAAACCATAACGGTTACATGCGGAGCTGAATATGGAAAACTTCCAAATGCAACAAAAATCGGTTATACATTTATCGGTTGGAATTACAAAGAGGATGGAACCGGAGAAACACTGAACGCTTCTGATATCGTTGAGACAACAGAAGACGAGACGGTATATGCAATGTATAAACCAATCAATTATACCATTCAGTTGGATCCGGATGGGGGAGAAGTCTCCACGAATGTCATCACATACACCATAGAAGATGAGGTGACCATTCCGGATGCAACCAAACGCGGATATACCTTTGAAGGCTGGGGTGAAAAGAAGATTACAAGCCTCCCTAAAGGAACAACCGGTAATTTGAAATTCAAGGCAACCTATAACGCAATTGTATATAAAATATCCTATGATTATAATACAGGCGTTCTAAAGAATGGACAAAAGAATCCGGACACCTACACAGTAGAAACGGAAGATTTCACCATTAACAATCCGGTTCGTACAGGGTATAACTTTATCGGATGGAAAATAGGAACCGGTGAGCCGCAAAAAGAGGTAACGATTCATTCCGGTTCTATCGGCGATATTTCAATGATCGCCAAATATAAGGCTATATCTCATAAAGTAATCTTTGAACCAAATGGTGGAAATACACCAATAAAAGAAAAAACGGTTACTTATGATGAATCCTATGGAGAATTACCTCTTCCAACAAAAACTGGTTATGTTTTTATTGGTTGGCTGAATGAAAATGAAGAAAAAATAACAGACAAAACCATGGTTACAACTGTAGAAGACGAAACTCTTACAGCTTCATGGGCGCCAAAGCAACATAATGTGTCATTTGATACAGATGGTGGAAGTGATGTCGAAGACATTGTAGTAACCTTTGATAAACCATACGGAAAATTACCGGAAACGCAAAAAGATGGCTATAATTTCGCCGGCTGGGTAAATGTAGAAAATAAGGTTGTCACAAAAGACGATATTGTCAAGACCACTGAAGACGAAACATTGACCGCAGTTTGGAAGAAAAAACAATACTCCGTAACATGTAAGGATGTTTTAGGAGACTCAACACATATTGATGCATTGCTTGGAGAAACGACATGGCAAGCTGAATATGGTTCATTCGAAAGTGGAAGCAAACTTGGTACGAATACAGAACGCGGTTTCTATTATAAAGGAAGAGTATACACATCCTGTACAGATGGAACTGTATCCTCTAAGGGATTGACTGTATATCGAATATTTAAGAATGCTACTTATAAAACAACATTCGATCCGAACGGAGGCTCTTTAGATACGACAAGTATTACCACCGAATACGGCGAGCCTTTAGGAGATCTCCCTGTGCCAGAAAGAACCGGACATATCTTTCTCGGTTGGATCGATGAAGAGGATACTCCCGTAACAGGAACCGATATAACGCCGGACAGAGATCAGACTTTAACTGCGGTATGGGCTGTCAAATCATTTGATGTAGTATACAAAGACATTTTAGGCACACCACAAAATATTAAGAAAGTGTTGGGTAAAAGCAAAAAAACAGCAAACTTTGGCTCTAAAGTGTCAGGGGCAGAACTGGGAATAAACACTGAACGGAATGTTTATTATGCTGGATATGTATATAAGTCTTCAACCGATGCCATTGTTCACAACAACGATGTCGTTGTATATCGTATTTTTGACAAAGCAAAGTTTGTAATAAATTACGATGCAAATGGCGGAGAGATAACAAACAGTACAAAAACTGTAGTTTATGATGAACCAATTGGAAAATTAGAGATTCCAAACAAGCCGGGAAATAATTTTATTACCTGGAAAGACGGAGATGACGCAATTACGCCAAATACAATCTATACAAAAACTACAGACACAACAATTACCGCTTACTATGAGCCAATCCCTGCGGTGAAGCCGACTGCCAGTCCGACTCCGACAAAGGAACCGGCTCCAACACCTAGTGCCCCGGCGAGACCTACAGTAACGCCAAAATCTGTTGTTCCTGACGCGTACCTTGTATTTTCAAAAACAATTAACAAAGGTGACGCTTTTAAGATTAAGACACTCAATACAAAAGGATGTAAAGTGTCGTGGACAGCAAGCAAAAAAGGAATTGTCAAAGTAAAAGGAATGACCATTAAAGCCAAAAAGAATGGTCATACAAAATTGCGCTGCACAGTTACAAATAAAAAGAAAGTCGTTGTATATCGATTCGGCATCGATATTACAGTGAAAAAAACTGGAGTGCATACTTTGAACACAAACAAAAAAAGAAAGTCTGATTGGGGACGACCTGAAATGCTGCTTGATAAAACGATTTTTACTAACACAAAGTGGAAAGTAAAATTTAAAAATACAAAAAATGCAAAGATTACATATAAGGTAAAAAACCATCGTGTTGTCAAGGTCAACAAAAAAACAAACACAATATATCCTAAAAAAGTAGGATACACATTTATGACAATTACCGTAAAACAAAACGGTAAAACAACAAAATATATGATGCACATAAAAGTACAAAAGCCAATTAAATAGTATTTTCAAATGTGATTCTACATCATTATATTTATTCGATAAAGAGGCTACCCAAAACGGTAGTCTCTTTATTTGTGATATGCCTTGCAACAACCAATGTTAAAATAATCCGATTAGGAATTAGGGTATTTATCAAATTAATGTTGTAAAGTATGAAAGTAACAGATATAATGCTATGTAGTGTAGTTGTTTAAGAATGAAAGAATTCTAATGGAGGACGAAAAGTTATGAAAAAAACACTAAAAAAACACATTGTTGCGATAATACTATGCGGCGCAATAATGACGACACATGTATCTGTGCCGGCTGAGGCTGCATCGAAGGTTTATATAACCGGAAGTCATACTCAAACCGGAAAAGTCTATGGAACAAAGTATCATAAGACAAAAAAATGTAGGTCTTTGAAAAGAAGTAAAAAAAACATTGTCAAAATATCGGTGAAAAAAGCAAAGAAAAAAGGTTATAAGAAATGTAAATTATGTTGGAGGTAGGAAGATGAAAAGACAAATCAAAAGAGCAATAGTTTCGTTCTTATTTGCAGTTTCTCTTGTAATCGCACCTGTACAATCGCCTTGCGATGTAGGGCAGAATATTGTCCTGGCAGCATCTTATCAGAAGAACTACTCCAAAAGTACATATGGTATATTTTCAGGAAATGCTTATAAGAAAGTACATGGCAATAAACCATATTTTTCAAAGAAGCAAAAAAAGAATAAAAAAGCGTTTGAAAAATATTCAAAATTGGACAGATACGGAAGATGCGGGGTTGCCTTTGCTAATGTATGCAAAGCAATTATGCCAACCACAACACGTGGAGAAATTGGATCTGTTCGCCCATCCGGTTGGCGCACGGTAAAGTATCCGGGAGTAGTGCCGGGAAATTATCTATACAACCGCTGCCACTTGATTGGATATCAGTTAGCTGGGGAAAATGCTAATCCAAAAAATCTCATCACAGGAACAAGATATCTGAACATAGATGGAATGTTGCCGTTTGAAAATAAGATAGATGATTACGTGGAAAGTACGGGTCACCATGTTTTATATCGTGTAACGCCAATTTATAAAGGAACAGAATTGGTTGCCAGAGGCGTTTTGATGGAGGGCTATTCTGTTGAAGATAAAGGAAAGGGCATTCAATTTTGTGTCTATGCATATAATGCTCAGCCAGGTGTGAAGATCAACTACAAGAATGGAAATAGTAGCTTAACAAGTAAGAAAAAAAGCACTAAAGCAAGCAAGAAGGCAGATACAAGAGAAAAAGCAAAGTATATTCTTTCTCTGTCTACTAAGAAATATCATCGTCCTTCATGCAGATATGTTTCTTCTATAGCCATAAAAAACAGAAAATCTGTAAAATGGACCAAAGAAAAATTAAAAAGTAGCGGATATGTAGCTTGCAAGGTTTGTTGTCCATGAAAATACAATAAATATCACAAAACCGGTTGAGAAATACAATCGGTTTTATTTTTATCTAATATATTGCAAAAAAAACATTGCTTTAGTCGTGAAAAATGTCAAAACGGTTTGATATAAAGTGTTGAAACAATATGGCTACTCTATGTAATTAGAATACTTTATCATTTTTGCGTATTTATCATACTTATAATGTAATTTAATTGATGTGTGGAGACATTATATTGGTATAAGAAAGGGAAAAAATATGGAACATCAAAAAAATTATTTACTGCATACTAAAAGTAGCAATAAAATAATTACCAAAAGGGATGCTATAGAAAACGCTTTGTATCAGGAAAGTATGGGTATAGAACCGCATTATGCACGATATGACAAAAAAAAACATAAACAACTTTCTCCACTAGGTTGGCTTGTATGGTCGACTTACGAAGATGGTTGTGGAATAGTTTACCGAAAAAAAGAAACCGGAGAAATGATAGTTACAACAGGATGGCAAGGTGATTTCAGCTGCTTGCTTCGAACTTAAAAAACCGCTCCAGAAAACAGAATAAAAAACATTGTTGTATCAAATATAAATAATAAAAGCACGGATCAAGATTTTTGCTGACCCGTGCTTTTGTATTGAAATGTTATAGAAATTGATTAGCTATTTATTTCGATAATGTGTTCCGCATTGAATAATTTCCAGATCATTTCCATTTATTCTGAACACAATCCTGTTTTTCTCGTCAATGCGAACGCTCCAATATCCTGCCAGATTTCCGCTGAGCGGTTCTGGCTTTCCTGTGCATTGATATCCATTCCGGTCGATATCGGTCAAAAGCCTGTTGATTTTCTTTAATGTTTTTTTGTCTTGCCTCTGCCAATAAAGATATTCTTCCCAAGCCTCATCTTGCCATAATTTTCTCATTGGTTCACCTCAAGTAGTTCGTGTTCTTTTAGTGTACTTTTACCAGATTTTACATCAGCTACTCGTTTTTCTAACAATATCATATTCTCCCTGCTATAAAAAGGATCTGCTGTTAGTTCAAACGGAATACGACGCTCTCTTGCTACTGTTTTCAAAAAGATATTGATTGCTGCAGACATTGAAAGTCCGATGTCATTTAGCGTATTTTCTGCATTACGCTTTACATCGTCATCAATTTTTAAATTAATCTGTGCCATATAAATCACTCCTTTCTTTATTACAGTATATATCATTTTTATATAAATATACAAGTGATTTAGTATAAAATTGATACATTATTGCTTTCTTATTTCTATATGCTGCAGTTATCTTATTAAAATAGCTATTTTTTTACATAATTATCATATTAATTGTGTAACTAGATAAAAAGAAGATTGGTGATATCGCAATAAAAAGAGAAAGGACAAAAAATATGAAGAAAAATTTTTTAATTGTTGTGTTGCTCACAGCCATGATTTGCAGCAGCTGCAAAGTATCGGAACATGCTGTCAATAATCTGTCGGATAGATTTGAATCTAAGGTAAACGAATTAGTAGAAGAAAAGGCGTCATCAAAAGTCTTTTCTTCCGGGTCAGTTCAAAAAATTATTGACGGAGATACACTGGATATTCTTCCTAAAGGAGAGAAGAAAGCTGTTCGCGTTAGATTGATTGGAATTGACACTCCGGAATCCGTATCCAAAAGTGATAGATTGGTAAATACGGATTATGGGAAAAAAGTTTCAAAATATGTCAAAAAACTTTTGCCAAAAAGAACAAAAGTCTGGTTGAAATATGATCAGCAGACAGAAGATACATACGGCAGGACGCTTGCGTATGTGTATTATATGCAAAATGAGAAGAAAGTAATGTTAAACAAATATTTGGTAAAGAAGGGATATGCACGAGCTGTATACTATAAACCAAACAAAAAATACAGACATGTATTCAAAAAATGCCATTTATATGCAAAAAAACACAAAAAAGGATTTTGGAAGGACGGATTCAAAACCGCATTTCCAACGAAAAAAGAAAAGGAATACTAAATTTCCTTACAAATCTTTATCGAAAAAAATCATCTTAATATCCTGATATCGTACATGGTGCATGCTGTAATGCTGTACTATGTATGATGGGGTGAAAATGGTGCATGATGGGAGGCGATTCCAATGCATAAAGACTACTAAAAAACATTTCTTATAATAAAGCGATAATATTGTTTCGAAGGTTCTCAGCAAAAGCTGAGAGCCTTTTTTTTGTGTATTTCTCATAATAATAGAGTAAACAAAAGATTGATTGGAGAGGAGATGATATCCATGATTTACATAGATACAGACAACTCTTGTGGCGGAAATTGTCCTCCTTCATATAGAAACTGTGCAATATGCAGTTCTAGCGAATACAAATCAAAAATGTATTGCTGCGATGAATGTAAAGAGGAAAGTTCTCAACTTACTCTATATGAATATGAAGGAAAGCAGCTTTGTGAAAAGTGTGTTCTCAAAAGAGTTGTTGGTTCTTTAACGGAAGAGGAATTATCTGAATTGTTGGATGATTTCAAAGAAGAATTGAAAGACTATTTTCAAATTGACGACTGTAAAATAGCTTAATTCATCCTATGTGTTATTATTAAGGCAGACTCTATTATTGGGTCTGTCTTTTTTTTTCATAATATTTCTCCCCAAAATTTTTATGGTAGTGTCAAAAGACTACCTCTTTTTTGTTCTAAAACCTTTATTTTAGGGAGTT
>OGQO01000020.1_pt1 | contig 138190 bp, 116 predicted proteins | sample 1553241 | NCBI WGS metagenome assembly OGQO01 (sample SAMEA2579933, study PRJEB22360) | human gut metagenome | biome: human gut; feature: human-associated habitat; material: faeces | place: Denmark | collected 2008/2010
GAGTAATGTTATCTTACATCAGTTTGAAGGTTTACACAAACTTTGGGACACTCCCGTATTTTAATGGAAAATTTCTATTGTTAGCGTAACATCGCCATCATATTTAGAGAGTGCTCTTTCTTGTGGCATATTATTAGAAAATTGTTCTACTATGCCTGGTATTCTTGTACCATTTTTATAACTTTACCGTTTTTGATCGTGATCTTAGCAGCGGTTCCCCAATACCAAATAACACCATTTTCTTTATAACGCTTATAACTGTATAGGCGTTTCTGGAATTTCTTTTTTGTGGTCTTTTTGACGGTGTGTATATCGTTTCCAAGTATATAGTATTTGCAATTTTTGGCAACTTTGATCGACTGTTTTTTGCCATAACCGACTACATTTTCCCATTCCCAGTCACTGTTGCCCTTAAGATTCGTATTCATAGTGGACTTGTGATACTTTAAGGTCGTGCCATTTAATTTTGCAACGATAATATGTTTGGTCTTTGTCTTTTTGGAAACTTTTTTGGTTTTGCTTTTCGCAAAAGACTTTGTTACAGCGGTGTCTGTATATGTGTCGGTGTATTGTGTATTTGTTTTCGTCGTATATGCAGCAGCGTCTGCTGTCTTTGTCAAAGATGCAGTAAAGGATCCGGTTAGAGCAAGTGCTGCTGTTAACGTGATTGCGATTATTTTTTTCATAAGTGTCCTCCAATCTCTAATATGAGATGCCTCCAATCTGAGCGCCGCGCAGTAAGTATACATGTGATCCGTTGATCGACCGCGTGCGCTCATAAAGCAATGCCCCTCATGTTACAATGTGTTTGTGTTGAACTTCTGTAATACTAAAGTTACAGATAACTTATATCATTTTTTTGAAATGTAAACAAGTGCATTTGTGTTACAATTTCTATAAATAATTGTTACATTACTTGAAATTCAGATTAGTTTCCCGAAGATTATTAAAAAGGTGGACTGCCATACATAGCAATCCACCCATATAATTATCACATTTTTTTTGGCTATTTGATGTGCTGCTGGCGGCCTTCGGGATTGATATCATAGTGATCTTTGTAGATCAGATCCGACATTTTAACCAAAGTAAAGCCTTTGGACTGTAGGCCATCGATCAACTGTTCCAAAGCCTCGGCAGTATATTTAGCACCGTTATGACAGAGAATGATGGAACCGTTTCCGAGATGCTTATGATCTAAAACGGTATGAATAATAGAATCTACGCCGTAATCCTTCCAATCCAAACTGTCTACATCCCACTGGATGGGTGAGTAGCCACATTCTCGGACGGTTGTGATGAGAGTATCATTGTAATCCCCATATGGGGGACGAAATACTTTCATGTCAATACCAGTGAGTTTCTTGACTTTTTCATGCGGAGTCATAAGTTCCTTCTTACATTCTTCTGAGGAAAGAGTTGACATTTGCTTGTGATTTTCACTGTGGTTGCCAAGTTCATGACCGGCGGCAGCGATTGCCTTGACATCATCGGGGTATTGTTCGATCCAGCCTCCCGTCATAAAAAAGGTGACATGAACCTTTTTCTTTTTGAGGATCGAGAGAATTTTGCGGGTATCTTCATTCCCCCAGGGAGCGGGGAGCTAAGAGAACCTCTTTACAGAACACAGGGCATCTTCTATACTGAAGAGTATGCATCATATCTTTATTACACATAAAGTCATGATAGTTGATATTTGGCTAAAATATGGAGGATTCGATGAATCAGACAAATTATAATATTATTATCGCAACAGATTCCTTCAAAGGAAGTATGACTTCTTATGAGGCTGGAGATGCGATCGCGACAGCAATAAAAGAACAGACTCCAAGTCGGGTGACAGTTTATCCGGTGGCAGATGGTGGAGAAGGTACAACAGAGGCATTATCGTTTGGAAGGGCGGCGGTTTTACCTCAATGCATTACGGTAACCGGACCACTCGGCGAAAAAGTACAAGCAAAGTATACCATTTTCGGGACAGGAGAAGAAAAAACGGCTATCCTAGAAATGGCACAGGCGGCAGGACTTACGTTAGTACCGGTATCACAGAGAAATCCACTTAAAACGACAACGTATGGGGTCGGAGAAATGATATTGGATGCAGTGCGTAAGGGATGCAAAAAACTGATCGTAGGAATTGGCGGAAGTGCAACAAACGATGTTGGTATTGGAATGTTACAAGCACTTGGAGCGAGCTTTACAGATATAAATGACCAAGAAGTATCATATGGTGCAGAGGGGATAGAAAACATTGCCGCAATGGACACAACAGGTATTCTGAAAAAACTAAAAGATGTAGATATCAAGGTGATCTGCGATGTTAATAATCCTCTCGTAGGAGATGAGGGCTGCAGTACTGTCTTTGCGCCACAAAAAGGTGCTGACCTGCAAATGGTACAGAGGATGGAACAGGCAATCACAAGGTTTGCAGATCTCTTTGCAAAAGACTATGATCGCTGGTTGGCGGGGGCGGGAGCAGCCGGAGGACTTGGCTATGCTTTTGCATATTTTTTGCACGCAGAGCTGGTGCATGGGATTGATCTTGTGCTGCAGGAAATTCATCTGGAAGAAGCGGTGCGTACTGCAGATCTGGTGATCACGGGCGAGGGCAGAATGGATGCTCAGACTTTAATGGGGAAAACTCCGGCTGGGGTTGCCAGACTGGCGAAGAAATATGCTGTTCCGGTCATTGCTTATGCAGGCTGTTTTGGTGATGGGATCGAGCAGTGCACAGAAAGTGGATTATTTGATCGGGTTTATGCAGTTACAGAACAAGAAGGAGCATTCGATCCACAAATGGCTGTCCGCGATTTAGGACAGAAAGTCCGAGAAACAATGTCCGAATGGATCCACATGATAGATACAAAGAAAGGAGCCAATGAATGAAAGTGTTATTGGTGGCGGTCAATGCCAAATATATTCATTCGAATCTGGCAGTATATGACTTGAAAGCCTATACGGAGAACATACCGGTAGAAGTAGAGCTGGCAGAATATACGATCAATCAGCAGCAGGAAGAGATCCTTCGGGATATTTATGAACACAAAGCAGATGTAGTCGCTTTTTCCTGCTATATTTGGAATATTACTTATGTCAAGGCATTAGCGGAAGAATTGCATAAAATAGCTCCGCAGGTACAGATCTGGTTTGGTGGTCCGGAAGCTTCTTATGATGCAAAACAATTGCTTCGGGAATTATCTTATGTAGAATTAGTGATCGTTGGTGAAGGAGAGGAAACCTTTGCACAGCTATTGCAAAAGCATTTGTTAGATGGAGAACGATTAGAGAATATCGTTGGCATTTGTTATCGAGAGAATACGGGGGAAATCTGTGACAACGGTATTCGAGAGTACCTTCCGATGGATAAGATCCCTTTTGTTTATCACAATTTGGATCGGTTTGCACATAAGATCCTGTACTATGAGACAAGCAGGGGATGCCCATTTCGCTGTAGTTACTGTTTGTCTTCTATCGACAAAAGAGTACGGCTTCGCAGTTTGTCTTTGGTATTTCCGGAGTTGCAGTTTTTCTTAGACCATAAGGTGGATCAGGTCAAATTTGTGGACAGGACATTTAATTGCAACCATGAACATGCTTATGAGATATGGAAATATTTATTAGAACATGATAATGGGATCACCAATTTTCATTTTGAGGTGGCAGCAGACTTGCTTCGGGAGGAAGATTTTGCGTTGTTTGCACAGATGCGTAAAGGCTTGATCCAGTTAGAGATCGGTATTCAATCTACTTATCCGGATACGATCACAGAGATACGTCGTGTCATGGACGTAGGCAAAGTGGCAGAGTGTGTGGCGAGAGTTAAAAAGATGCATAATATTCATCAACATCTGGATCTTATTGCAGGGTTGCCGTTTGAGACATTTGCACAGTTTCAGCAGAGCTTTAATGATGTATATGCAATGCGTCCGGATCAGTTGCAGCTTGGTTTTTTGAAGGTGCTTAAGGGTTCCTATATGGAAGAAAAGAAAGAGGATTACGGGATTATTTCGACCAGCGAGCCACCTTATGAGGTGCTTGCAACAAAATGGCTTTCTTATGAAGAACGTTCTTTGCTCAAAGATGTAGAAGAAATGGTCGAGGTATACTATAATAGCGGACAATTCATGCATACGTTGGAGTATCTTCTTGCAGGCCGCGAAGACACGTTTTCATTTTATTTGCAATTATCCCGATATTATCGACAGAGGGAGTGGATGGGATATAAGCATACGAGACTGTTTCGATATGATGCGTTACGAGCATTTGTGTCGGACGGTCTGCAACGGAATATGACAGCTGAACCGGAAAACATTAGCGAAATTGATCCTAAAAGATCAGCGCGGAAAGACACAGTTTGCGCGAAGGTTGAAGAGGAACTTCTGACCGAATATTTACTGCACGATTTGTATTTGACGGAAAACAGTAAGAAAAGACCGGATTGGGCTTGTGATGACACAGAAACAAAGCAACGGTTAAAACAGATCAGAGATCCACGATGGAGAGCGCAGCACCTAAAACAGGAACAGGCAGGACAAATTGAAAAAATACTGGCTAATCGGACAGATCTGCATTTGGAATATTATCCAAAGATGTGCGGTGGATATTTATTATATGACTACAGTCAGAGAGATCCGCTGACCAATGAGGCAAAAGTATACGAAATTGCCATGTCCTAAATATGGGACAGATGATCGTTTGATGATATAGGCATTGATCGCAAATGCTGTAATAATCAGGAGGTATTGACCGGAGAAAGGAAATACCTGACATAGAAAGGGACAAAAGGAATGAATGGTAATCAAAAGAAAGCTGCAATTGTAACCGGAGCTTCTTCCGGCATTGGAAAAGCGATTGCAGAAATGCTTGTTTCGTTAGGATATGAAGTTTTTGGATTTGGCAGAGAGTTTACAACAGAGGTATCTTTTCATCCGGTCGTTTGTGACCTGTTGGATACCGCGGAGTTAGAACGACATATCAAGCAGATCCGTAAGCAATATGAAATTTATATCTTGATCAATAATGCAGGGATTGGTTATTATGGACTGCATGAGGAGTTAAATGCTGCCAAGATCAAGCAAATGGTGCGAACAAATCTGGAACTGCCGCTGCTTCTTAGTAATTTGTTACTCCGTGATCTGAAGAAATCAAAAGGATATTTATTGCAGATCTCCTCAGTCACCGCATTAAAAAACAGTCCGCACGGTTGCGCTTACGGTGCTACAAAAGCCGGACTTACGGCTTTTTCCAGAAGTTTATTTGACGAGGCAAGAAAATATGGAGTCAAGGTAACTGTGATCCACCCGGATATGACCCGGACAAAGCTGTACCGAAATGCGGACTTTACAGCAGCAGAAGATCTGCAGGCATCACTCCTGCCGGAAGATGTCGCTGAGGCAGTGCGCTCGGTGCTGGTTGCCAGAGATGGTATGGTAATACCGGAGTTGACGGTGTGCCCACAATTGCACCGTATTTCAAAAAAATGATGAATGCTTCTGTGAAGCAAAATGACGATACACATGATAATTTTTAATGTGCGAGGTTTGAGTGGATTAAAATAACGATAGAAAGGATGAATATTATGGAATTTGTAAAAAAGAATGGAAAAGGAGTCTTATTTTGTCTTATGATTGCAGTACCTTGTCAGCTGCTTGGCAAGCAATTTCCGATTGTGGGAGGAGCGGTCTTTGCAATTTTGGCAGGAATGCTCATAACATTATTTGTGAAAGATAAGACTAATCTGCAGTCAGGTATTACGTTTGTTTCTAAAAAAATATTGCAGTGGGCAGTGATCCTGCTTGGCTTTGGACTCAATCTGTCTGTTGTGCTGCAGACGGGTAAACAGTCTTTGCCGATCATTGTTATGACGATCACAACATCGCTGGTTATCGCATTTGTTTTGTGCAAAGTATTACGCATTCCAGGGAAGATCTCAACGCTTATCGGAGTTGGATCTTCTATTTGTGGTGGTTCTGCAATTGCAGCAACTGCTCCGGTTATTGATGCAGATGATGAGGAGGTTGCGCAGGCGATTTCCGTTATCTTTTTCTTTAATGTCATTGCCGCATTAACATTTCCGGTACTTGGTTCGCTGCTGCATTTTTGCACCACAAACGGTGAGGCGTTTGGTATTTTTGCAGGAACGGCAGTCAACGATACTTCATCCGTAACGGCAACAGCATCCACATGGGATTCTATGTGGCATTTAGGCAGTGCGACTTTGGACAAAGCAGTAACGGTTAAGCTGACGAGAACGCTAGCGATCATCCCGATCACACTTGTTTTGGCACTGGTTCGTACGAAGAAGAGTGGAGCCGAAGGGAAAAAGGTTCATTTCAAGAAAGTATTTCCAATCTTTATATTGTACTTTATCGGGGCATCCTTGATTACAACAATCGCTGTAAATGCAGGTGTTTCGGCAGATGTATTTACTCCGTTAAAAGAACTTAGTAAATTTTTTATCGTGCTTGCTATGGCAGCGATCGGTTTAAATACCAATATCATCAAGTTGATCAAAACGGGTGGTAAGCCGCTTGCATTGGGATTTTGCTGCTGGGTCGGCATTGCAGGAATGAGTCTGTTGATGCAGCATGTGCTTGGCTTGTGGTAATAGTAATGAATTCAAGCTTCGCACATCCGAAGCTGCCACCTGGTCACATATTGCTTATTATGTCGATAGTTTAATTATATTTTGCAGCCACCATATTGTGGGTTCTGCCATGAAGAAACTATAGCAATTGCCTTGCCGCAATTAGTTTTCACAGTGATTTCTAGATTTTGTTGTCTCTGATGTATGATTTACATGCCTTACGGAAACTCGAAGTCCCGGAAGCAAGGTATTCATCATTTTTGAAAGGGACTTTGCGCTCGTCGTTACTTATGTCTCGTATTTCAGAGACATTAAGTAACGTGACGTAGCGCATCGTAGCGAAAGCGTCCCGTCCAAAAATGGATGATACCTTGCTAAACCGGGACATCTCAGACAATCCTTCAGGCATGTATTCATCAGAGACTTAACAAAATAAGAAATCACGCAAAAACTCTGCGTTCTGCGGCAATTGTCTTAGTTTCTTGATGGCAGAATAATTTACTTTATTGGCTGCAAAATAGCTATTATCTTACTTACATAATAAGCAATATGTGACAACATGGTAATTTTTGATGTGCGAAGTTTGAGACAGTAATATAAGATCCATTGCCGAAAGGTGATGGGTCTTTTTTCCGTGCGAACCTGTTATCAATAATTGCATAAGCAATTCAATCTATGCTATAATAATTTGCAAAAGGAACCGGTGAAAATTAAAAAACGGGAGCAAAATATGGGAGATTTTTTGATCGTATCGCTTGCTGAAGAATTGCAGGCGTATGAGGATTTGGCGCAGGAGTATCAGGTTGGTTTTGAAATCAATGATTTTTATGATCCGCTTGTGTTTGAAGATAAGAAACGAAGAGAAGATATTATACAGAAATATCAGAAGGCCGGGATTCCGGCAGGAAGCACGATGCATGGGGCGTTCTATGATGTGTCGGTGTTTAGTTACGACCCACAGATCCGCGAGATCTCAAAACTTCGTATGCGACAGAGCATGGAGATTGCCCAAGAACTTTCGGTGAAAGGGGTTGTATTCCACACAAATTGGAATCCGATGCTTTCTAATATTGTATATGATGATCAGGTGGTTGACGGCACCTGTACATTCGTCCGGGAACTGTTAGAAGCATATCCGGAGATACAAATTTACATGGAAAATATGTTTGACAGCGATCCGGTTATTTTACAGAAAATATCCGAGCAGTTATGCGTATATTCTAATTTCGGAGTATGTTTGGACTATGCACATGCGCATTTATCGGATACGCCGATCGAGGAATGGATCAAAGCACTGCGGCAATATATTCGACATATCCATATAAACGATAACGATCTGCGAAGGGATCTGCATCTTGCTGTTGGGGATGGCAGGATCGACTGGGAATTGTTTTGCAGATATTATCAAACATATTTTGAAGAATGCAGTGTACTGATCGAGACGACAAAACCGGATAACCAGCGGCGGTCGTTGGAGTATTTACGAAAGAAACTATAGAACACTGTTTTTGCTAAATGACATAGAAATGGGGAATCACAATGGAACAGCAAATAACATATAGTGCAGAGCAGATGCTCGAAGACATATTTTTATATATGAGTCAGTTGGTCGATGAAAAAGATTTTTCCAAGGTCGTTTCACTACTGACAGATCTTGGCCGTGTGCTGGCGCATTCTGAGCGCGCATCATTTTGGTACTGGGATGCGAAACATAAGCAGTACTGGACGTTAGCTGCGGTGGGAAGTGACAAGATTACAGTACCCGAGGGGAGCGGGATCATAGATGCATCCATCCAAAATAAAGAAACGATCGTGATCAATGATCCGTATCAGGATGAACGGTTCAATCCGGCGGTGGATAAGCAGACAGGATTTGTGACAAAGTCTATTTTGTGCATGCCGGTAACGAATGCCAAGGGTAAAGTGATCGGGGCGTATCAGGCGATCAATAAGCTGAATGCAGACGGAACGGCAGGGACGTTTGATGAGAAAGATAAGAAACATCTCACATTAGCGGCTGTTTATTGCGGCAAAACATTGGAGTCCTATTTGTTGGACACGGAGATTCGTATAGATCCGTTGACAGGGCTGACCAATCGCCGCGGCTTTTATGAGTTTTATGAGGAAACGGTGTCAGATCCACAAAATGGAACGGCGTCCATTATTATGTGTGATATTGATTTTTTCAAGAAAGTAAACGATACCTATGGACACAACGCAGGTGATGCCGTATTACAAAGAATAGCAGCGGTGCTGCAAGAGCATGTTGCATCTGAAGATGAGGCGGTGCGATGGGGTGGCGAAGAATTTATCCTGATGTGTATGGATTGCCCGCTTGTCAAAGCACAGGAGATTGCAGAACATATTCGAGAGATCGTCGAGCATATGTCGATCGAATTTGAGGAGCATCATATTGCGGTAACGATGTCTTTTGGAGTATATCAGCTAGACGGTGATCAGACGATGGATCAAAACGTAAAGCAGGCAGATGAACGTTTGTATCAGGCAAAAACTACCGGACGAAACCGGGTTGTTGTTTGATTGGAAAGGTGTGGATACAAAAATGGCAGAAATAAAATCTGTTTTTATTAGTTATAGTTCCAAAAATAAAGAGTTGGTTCATAAGATCGTCCGCGTGCTAGAACATATTGGAGTATCCTATTGGAAAGCACCGGATATGATCCCGGTGGGGTCAAATTATGCTAGAGAGATTCCGCGTGCGATCAGAGAATGTGATCTGTTTTTGCTAATCTTATCTAAGGAATCGCAGGAATCGGTATGGGTAGAAAAAGAGGTTGACAGTGCGATCTGTTATAAAAAAAATATTGTTCCGTTTAAGATTGACGATACGCCAATGAACGATACATTTAGTTTCTATTTGAATAACGTACAGATGATCCCATATTATTTGGGAGAGGTAGCTGCGGTAAAGAGCTTGTGTGAACAGCTGCAGCCATATACGACAGGAGGGACATCCGGCGAAGGCATCCAAGCATTTATGGATCAGACAAAAAGTGTCGAGGCAGCCGCAGGAAAACAGTCACAGACTGCGGACAGTGGCCGGACAAATGACAGGATGGTATCGTCTAAGCCAAAATTTCGCCCGCTTAAAAATAACACCGGACAGTTTGGATCTTTGGCGCGCTATTCGGAGGAAGATGTTCCTGGAGAAATCTATACCGTTGGTACACGGATGAGTGCTGAGGGGTTATCGCTAAATAGAATACCAATGGATTGTAAATATTGCGGTGAAGGTGTAGAAAAGATTGCACGAGGCGTTTATCGTTGTAAGGTATGCGGCAGGGAAAATTACGATTATTTTCAGACGGTACGCTTGTATTTGGAACGCTTCGGAGCAACTCCGGCGTTGATCATAGAACGCGAAACAGGGGTGCCTCGCAAAGCGATCGAACAGTTCTTGCGGCAGGAATATTTAGAGATACCAAGGCAGTCACCGATCCGTATGTCCTGCGAAAACTGTGGTGCGCCAATTCGAACCGGTTATTTGTGCGATCAGTGTAAAAAGCTGAAAGGATTTTCGGTCAACTACGGTCAAAGCGGCAACTGGCGTTCTTCGCGGTAGATATCGGGTATTTGGCAAGAGGATGTATAATGCTGAGTACTGAGTAAGTGCAAGTGTAGGGCGAGGAAAACAGTGTGTCGGGGAAGGAGTTCTGCTTATGGAGAAAATTATTTGGGTGATTGGGGATGATCGTCTCGAAATGATCGAGGCGCAGAGACGGATCAATGCGGCAGGATCAATGCGTGCGCTTTGTCTGCTTTCCTTTGAGGCGGTTCAGAAAGCCGCACTGGCACAGGAGGAGGGGGAGCGGTCGAGAATCAGCACGCCTTCTCTTATTATCTTTGACTATCAAATGGCAAAGAAAGAGGATTTTGCAAGTGTTCTTTTTCTGCGCAGGCAGCAGTCACTAGGCGGTGTTCCTTTGTTTTTTATGACCGAAAAACGCAGCGAAGAACTGGATGAGGAATGTTACGAAAAGGGTGCCACAGTCGTTGTACATAAGCCGTTTTCGCGAGCGGGTATCATGCGTATCGAGCGAACGGCGTGGCAGCACGAGGCAACGAAAAACTACGAGATCATGTTGCAAAAACAGGCAGGAGATCTGCAGGAGGCAAAAGAGATCATTCGGCTTAATAAACAGCTCCAGTCAAGAAATCAATTGCTGCATCAGATTTTTGGACGTTATTTCTCAGATAATGTCGTTGACAGCATTTTGGAAGATCCCAAAGGTGCGGTTATTGGAGGTGAGAAGCGAAAGCTTACGGTGATGATGGCTGATCTGCGGGGATTCACCGCAATGTCAGAAAGCATGACGCCAGAGGCGGTAACGAATATTCTTAATTGTTTCTTTGATGAAATGCTGCAGTGCATTACCAAATATTACGGCGTGGTGATCGAGTTTTTGGGAGATGCCATTCTTGCTGTGTTTGGAGCATCTCCAGATTCTAAGGCACAGATTGAAGAAGGAATTACAGCCGGTATAAAGATGCAGAAAGCGATGGCAAAGGTTAACGACTATATTATTTCCAAAGGGCTGGTGCCGCTAGAGATGGGAATTGGCATACATCGCGGAGAAGTATTTATCGGAAATTTCGGATCAGAAACGATGATGCGATATAACGTCATCGGTCAGGCCGTTAATGAATGTTCGAGAATAGAGGGCGCGAGTGTCGGTGGTCAGGTACTCGTATCATATGATACCGTACAAAACGCAAATGCGGCGATCAAGACGGACGGGAAATTTACGATACAGGTCAAAGGTATTTCCACGCCGTTAAAAGTATATAGTGTAACAGGAATCGGAACACCCTATAGCTGCACTCTGGCTCACCATAAACTGGTCGGCCTTTTTTGGCGTGGTCGGCTTCAATGCACGATTCAGTGCATTGAAGATGAGCTGGTGACCGATCAGACCTTGCGCGGAAAGATCGTTTCACTGACGCCCGATCGCAATCTTCGAATCGAATTGGAAGATAAGATAGAACCGGATATTCCGTTGTATTCGGATATGGAAATCTATTTGGAGACAAACAGGAATGCCGATACAGATACGGGTGACGGGAAGAAGCCGGGGAATGATGTTCAGGCTACAGGCTGTGACAGGATATATGCTAAGATCTTGAAAAGGTCACAAGGTGTGATCGAGGTACATATCACCTATGGGTTTGAAGTGATCAAGAAATATACCTATCCCATGTATCCGTATATGAATACGTATCCATGGATTATATCTTGATCTGACAAAAAGGAGACGCAAATGGAGAATGCAATGTTTGAACGGTTAGAACTTCAGAGTGATGATATCCTGCAGGCATATTATATGCGCAGCCAGTCTTTGCTGTTGTTAGAATATGCAGGGACGCTGGAAGAAACTTTGGGGTTTTCGGACAGTACAGATAAGCCGCAGGCAGTACTTGCACAGATGGCGGCTGCAGAGTCACCGACAAATGGCGAAAAGCTGCAGCAGGCAGAATATTTTCTGGCATTTACGGAAAAAAACGGAGAAGTGTGGCTGTATTTTTGCAGCAGGACGAATGCCGTTCGCGCAGTCGATCTGCTTGACAGTATTGTTGAGGAAATGGGACTTGTTAAAGGAAATGCTGTTTCCGCAAGTGGGCGCGTTCCGGCAGCTCTTTTCAAGGCACATATGACAGGGATGGATGCTGCAGATTATATGGAATTTGTGCAGGGAAAAGTAGCAGAATATTTCGAGGAAGACACGTGCATCGATGCGCTGCAGTATGCGAAAATGCATGAGAAAGAGATATTGGAGATGGATCGTTATCGCAAGAAGAGGATCAGCTGGGCGTTTGTGCCGACCGATCGGATTGCGGCCGCAGGAACGAAACTGGCGGTTAAATCCTTGGAAAATGAAACAGGTATTACGATCGTTGCAGATCCGGATATATACATTATGATCGGCAGACGCGGGGAAGTATACCACATCCGAAAAGATAAATTTTTGGCGACATATGAACCGACGGAAGAACCGCTGGACATTTTTACGCAAATGCTGGATTTTATTCCGGTGGTAGAGACCGTTTCGGATGGAGGATATATCAGTATTGATGAAATGGCAAGGTTATGTTATCCAAAAACACAGGCAGTGATATGTTGCCAGGAGCTTAAGAAACGCACCAGAGTTTTTTCGAAAAATAGTGAACAGGAGTATTTTTTGGGGAGACCAGGCGATTATCTGGCGGTGAGACTAGATGACATTACCGATATTTATGTGATACAGCGTGATATATTTGCGGAAACCTATGAAAAGGTTCAATAGAAACGGGGGCACAAAACGCAAGACATAATGCGGGAGGACAAAAGTATGTTAGAAACCTTGGAGCAGTGGGGCTGCGAGACTGAAAAAACAATGGAACGGTTCTTAGATGACAAAGAGTTTTACCAGGAATGTTACGATCTTTTCATTGGCGGAGAAGGATTGGAGCACTTGAAATGCGAACTTGACGAAGGGCGGATCACAGATGCATTTGTGAATGCGCACGGAATGAAAGGAACAGCGTCCAATTTGGGACTGGTTCCTATTGCGAATATATTGAGCAAGATTGTAGAGCCGCTTCGCGCCGGCAAAACAGATGGTGTAATGGAGCAATATGATCAACTGTGTGAAATATGGAAAAAGTATGCGACATTGTGCAAAAATAATTAAATATCTTTCTACATGTGTAGAATGAAATGAAAATATGTGAAAAATGCCTGTTTTTCGGACAGAATTCGTGAAAAACCTTGACAAATGCTTGTATAAAGGGTATAACTAGACTTGTAAGTTTTTACGGAAATATTAATTTTTGAGGAGGATTAAATCCATGAACAAGACAGAATTGGTAGCAGCTATGGCTGAGAGTGCTGACCTTTCTAAGAAAGATGCAGAGAAGGCTTTGAAGGCTTTTATTGAGGTTGTAACAGATGAGTTAAAGAAAGATGAGAAAGTACAGTTAGTTGGCTTTGGAACTTTCGAAGTAGCTCAGAGAGCAGCTCGTGAGGGTAGAAACCCACTTACAGGCGAGAAGATGCAGATCAAGGCATCTAAGGCTCCTAAATTCAAAGCTGGTAAGGCATTAAAGGATGCTGTAAACTAAGATTTTTGGATTTGTAATCACTGGAGAGCTGCAGAAATGCAGCTCTTTTTTTCTTTATGGAGAACTTGTCGTTTCTTATAAAGGAAAAAAGAGTAATGGAAATTGCTGCCAAGCAGCGTGACATCATCGCAAAGCGCTGGTTTTGCGATTTTAATGTAAGAGGAGAGAGTGAACATATGAGACTGGACAAATATTTAAAAGTTTCCCGTTTGATCAAACGCCGCCCGGTAGCCAATGAGGCTTGTGATGCCGGACGTATTCAGGTTAATGGCAAAGTTGCCAAAGCATCGCTGAATGTAAAAGTAGGCGATATTATTGAGATCACTTTTGGTGATAAAGTCGTTAAGGTTGAAGTATTGAGTATCGAAGAAACCTACAAAAAGGATGAGGCAAGAGAGTTATATAAGGTATTGTGATCTTAAATCAATTCCCTGCATAACATGTTTCCAAATATCATATCGTATTGTATTAATTTCATAGGTTACATTTGCTGCATATCGGTCTTAGCATAAATAAAGCCATGTCCTCATACATTATAAAGAGTGGTTGGTAAACCGGCTGCAAAGTGCGAAATCACAGCAAAGTTTGCGGACTGAGAAAGGAATGAAACCTATTATGGAAGAAAGACGAATGGAAGATAAGACCAGAATGATACATAAAGTATATTTGAATGCACGCAAGTCTGCGGTATTATCCGGAGTTCGGGATGTGTTGTCTTTTGACGCCAAGGAAGTGTATTTGGAGACGGAACAGGGCGTTCTGCTGATCCAAGGAGATGAGCTGCATGTCAATCGCCTTTCTTTGGAGAAGGGAGAAATCGATATTGATGGGCGGATCGACAGTTTTGCTTATTCTGACAGGGAGGAAACTCAGAAAAAAGCAGCTTCTTTTCTGAGCAGAATGTTTCAATGACGGAAGTGATACTGGGACAACTGCGATTCATTTTGTGGATGATGTGCGGGGGAATGGCAATCTTGGCCGGATATGATGTTTTGCGCTTGTTTCGTTGGCTGGTGCCACATGGCGCTGTGTGGATCGCTGTGGAAGATCTGTTTTTTTGGGGCGCTGCCAGTGTTCCGGCATTTATTTTATTTTTAAAAATGCACGATGGACAGATCAGATGGTATGGTGTGGTTGCGCTGCTTAGTGGGATCGTGTTGTATGAGGTCGGCATTAGCAGGCCGGTCCGCCGTGTGCTTTGTCGGATCTTCGCACCGATACGAACGAAATTGCGGCGTCGTTGTGCTGCAATATTTCGCAAACGGAAGAGAATCTGGCCTGTATTATATTTAAAATTGCGCAGCACCGTTGCGTTCTCTCGGCAGAAATCCTCGAAAAACAGGAGAAAATTCTAGTAAATCATCACAAAAATTCTATGAAATTACTATATTTTTTGTGCAAATTATGTTATAATGAACCCTGCGGAGTTCGACAAAGCGCGGACGAAGCAGGGTTTTTGAATTGCAGAAAAAAGAGGAGGAATGATTATGCGGAACAGGTTTATGAGAAGAGCAGTTGTGTGTATCCTTGCACTGGCAATGATGTTATCTTTTGACGGCGTGTCTACGATCGCATCTGCGGCAAAGGCAAAGGCGAAAGCACCAAAGATTAGCAGCAAGTCTATTGTTGTTAAGGTAGGTTCTTCTAAGAAAGTAACCATCAAAAACAAACCAAAGAAGGCAAAAGTAACATGGAAATCTAAGAACAAAAAGATTGCAAAGGTAAGTAAGTCCGGTAAGATTAAGGGCATGAAAGCCGGCAAGACAACAGTAACGGCAACTGTTAAGTACAAAAAAGGCAAAAAGACAGTCAAAAAAGTATTGAAGGCTAAAGTTACCGTTAAGAAGAAGAAAGCGGCTGCAAAAGCAACCAAGAAACCGACTACGACGAAGGCACCGGCAACCACGAAGGCACCGGCAACCACGAAGGCACCGGCAACCACGAAGAAGCCGGTTGCAACCAAGGCACCAACGGTAACGAAGACACCGGTTCCGGCACGTACACCGGAGGCTGATCCGAAGCCGGCTAATGTTGTGGCTGACGGTGAAGTATCTGACAGCAACTTGACAACAGAGCACAAATCACGTTATGGAGCAGTTACAAAAGATAACGGAATGATGCGTACCAACCTGTCTGCGCAGGATATTACCCCGGCAATGGGAATGGGTTGGAACATCGGTAACTCTTTGGAGCAGACCGGAGCAGGAAGCATCGAGACTATGACAGATGCAGAGAAAGCAGCTTTGACAGATGCAGATTGGGTAAAGGGCTATGAGACAAATGCCGGCAACCCGGTATCTACGCAGAAGTTATTTTCCGGCTTGAAACGCTATGGCATCAATACGATCCGTATCCCGATCGCCTGGTCCAATATGATGGTTCAGGAGAAACAGAGCGATGGAAGTACATATTATCGTATTAATGAAGCATATTTTGACCGCGTTGAAGAAGTTATCAATTACTGCTTGAACGAGGAAATGTATGTTATCATCAACGACCATTGGGATGGTCAGTGGTGGGGCATGTTCGGTGATGCGGACTTGTCCGTAAGAGCACAGGCTTGGAAGAAATATGAAGATATGTGGACACAGATCGCTAATCGTTATATTGATTATTCTGACCGTTTGATCTTCGAGGGAGCCAACGAGGAATTGGGTGAGCGCTTAAATGACAACTGGAAAGGTACCGGCGGTACCAAGGGCGTTTTAACGCGCAAGGAAACGTATGCATTAACAAATGAGATCAATCAGAAGTTTGTTGATATTATTCGTAAATCCGGTATTAATGCGGATGGAACAAAGAACAACAACTATTATCGTATGCTTTTGATCCCGGGTTATGATACGAACCTTCATCAGACCTGTGGTGATAAGTATTCCAACAAGGCCGGTGACAAATATACCAACAACCCGACGGAACCAAACGACGATTACACGTATACCATGCCTACCGATGTAAGCGAAAATGGTATCTCCAAGTTGTTTGTATCCATTCATTATTACGATCCGCTTGGATGGGGTATTGCCAAGACATCTGCAACCTATGAAACCCCAAAGGGAACTTCTACTTTTAAGGATACTTGGGGCAGCGAAGAAGATTATGCAGCGATGGCGGAAGACTTTGAGTCGATCAAAGAAGCCTATACAAGCAAAGGCTACGGTGTGATCTTTGGCGAATTTGGCTGTGTATCTGTGAATAAGGACGGCATCCCAGAGTACTTCAAGGAGTTCTTCCAGAGCTGCCAGAAGTACGGTGCAGTTCCGGTAATGTGGGACGAAGGTGGTATTGTAGACCGTAAGGGAACCGGCAATGCAGCATATGCATACTTTGTATATGATGATATTGGACAGGTATTCTGTGATGTTATGGGCAAAACAGTTACCCTGAAAGAAGCTGCATCGAAGCTTACTACAATGACCGGTAAGCCGGAAGATCCGGTAGCAGAAAATCAGGATCCGCTTGTTGTGGCAACCTGGAATGGTAACTTTATGCGTAACACCAATGGTTCCGGTTCTGTCAACTACGATGAGCTGCAGAAAGTATTTGGTAAAAACAGTGTTATGACAATGGCCGGAAATACGACCGGTGCTATGTTTGAAACATTAAGTACAACGACCAACAGCAATTATCCGGGCCTTAAGTTGGAAGCTTCCAGTGATACATATCGCTGGCACGCCCATTACAACTTAGTCAATGGCAAAGGTGAGAGTGACTGGTCACAGATCAAAGAGCCTGGTATTCGTATTACCATGCATGACGACATGATCAGTAAATCTGCACAGCTGCAGCTTGTATACACGAACGGAATGTGGCAGGGAGACGATACGTTTGAGTGGAAGTATGAGTCTACGTATGAGCAGGTAGAGTCAGTATCCGGTAGCGAGTATACGAAAGAGCAGATTGCAGCTTTGCCATCCACAGTGAATTACTTTAGCAAGGAAGGTGAGGCATTTAGCGATTCTTTACCAAAACTGGATGAGAACAACCAGCCAATCCTTGCAAAGACGGCATGGCAGGGTAAGGCACTTCATTTGAATCCGAAGTATCTTGCAAACGATCCGATCATCCTGCTTACATCTAACACGTATTTAGGTGTGGATTTTGTTAAGGTTGAGATCGTAGATCTTGCTTATACATCAGATGGTAAAGATTATGTGAAAGCAGAACAATAAAAAGCAGTATTTCACAGCGTTATGCGGTGACGTGCACAGTAGGCAGGCCCTTCAGAAATGAAGGGTCTGTCTTATTTGCAAAAAATGGTGATCTATTCACGAAAAAGGGTTGCGAAAACCGCATAAAAGAGTTATAATATTACTACAAAGTAAGAAGTGAGCAGCTTCTTAAAATGTACGGTTTTGCAGACGATTGCGAGTCTGCATTTTTGTCAAAAGGGATATACAATATATGGTATGTCAGCGAAGAGCTGTACACAGAATATAGTTCGGTAATGTATATGCTGTTTGATGGGGTAGTTATTTATAATGATTCCCTGCGGTGATAAGTATGTGGAGGTGGTTGTAAGATGTCAGCGAGTCGTGGCAAGCGACGAAGGAAAAAGAAATTGAGTCCGTTCACGTTAGCGGGCGTCATTGTACTTTGCCTTGTACTGTGCGGTACAGTTACATATAAGACCGCTACACTGAAATCACAAAGTAAGTCTTATCAGAAGCAGATTGAACAGCTTAAAGAGCAAAAGTCCGAACTTAAAGATGAGCAAGCTGAGATTAAAGAGTTTAAGAAGCATGCTAAGACAGATGATTACGTGGAGGAGATTGCAAGAGAGAAATTAGGGCTTGTACATAAAGGGGAGATTGTATTTAAGCCTGAGAAGTAAAAACAAGATCATGTATAGGGTTTACTGATTAGAAAGCAATGATCTTGAATGATTTCGAATTCTACGCCTTCATTTATATTAACCGATTTTCGTGAAGCATTTGCAAAAGGGGTGTTTTGTAAATGCAGATCGGAATAGGATCCAAAACAGGGAAAGCCGGTTCTGCGTGAGCCGGCTTTTTCTGTTGCCCTTATCTTAGAAAATGAGGCAGCGTCGTTTCGAAGGGCGCGGTGTCGATTTCTTTTTTTTCGTGGTACTGAGATTTGACAAAATTTGCAACTATTGTTTCCTATACTTTGTCTCACGCTGTTCGGGACAGGCAGTCTGATCCCGAAAAATCAGGCAAGATAAGGAGTAGTGTGCAATGAAAACAATTCAGAAAAAAATGTTAGTGCAGGTGTTGCTCGGCTTTTTGCTGGGAAGAGTGTCTATTTACGGAATGAATCCGGTGGCGCCTGCCTTTTTTGCGGCAGGGTTTGCAGAGGGTGGAGCCGTATTACCGGTTGCCATTACCATATTACTGGGGATGAGTACCGTATTTGCATTGGACACGGTGTTGGCGTATGGGGCCGGAATGTTAGCGCTGTGGCTGGCTGCAGACTTTTTGAAAAGGCGGAGGATAACGGTAAAGATGGGACATGCCGCCTTTTTGTTGGCAGCGGCAACATGGGTCATGTCGGGAACAAGGTATTTGCTTGTTCCGTATAGTGGAACAAGTATTTTTTTGGCAACGCTTGAAGCAGTATTGATGCTTGCTGTCACAAGAATTTTTCATGGCGGTATTGTGTATTTGCTGCATGGGACCAGAGAATCGCGACCGGGCAAAGAGGAGGTCATCAGTTTGGGGGTCCTTGCGGGGGCCGCATTATGGGGATTTCCGCGGGAGTCGTTTACAAAGCTATCTTTGACGGAAATTATGATCTGGATACTGCTTGCATTTACAGGGTATTTAGTGGGATTGTATCTGCATCCGATGGAAAGTGGCAATGAATGGAAAGAGCTTATGAAGCACAGACTCCATGAATTTTCAGATTCGTTTCAAAAATTATCCAAAGCATTAGCCAATCAGTCAGATAAGCAGTTTCGTATGACGAGGCATGAGATGCGCGAGTTTATGGATGGCATTTCTGAACAGGTCTGTGATCGGTGTGAAAATCGCGAAAATTGTATGGGACAGTTGGAGCTTGCAAGCTCAGAGATGTTTGGAACCTTGCTGTTAGCACAGGAACAGGGGATATTAGTGCCCGAACAAATGCCGGCACGTTTTCTGCGGGAGTGCATACATTTAGAGCGTTTTGTTTCGGAGACAAATCAAAATCTGCAGATGGCACGTATGATGATGGGCGTACAAAATAAAATGTCGGAGAATAGACAGGTCATTGCAGGACAGATGGAGGAAGTTGGCAAATTGGTAGGCGGATTGGCAGAAGAGATGGAACGTACAAGAGATCTTCCGGCAGATGCTGCAGGAAAGGTAGGCAAGAAACTGCAGGCAAAACGGGTAAAAGCGCTGGGGATCATGTTTTACGAGAAAAGGGATGGAAGGCTGGAAATACATATGCGCGCGCGTACTGTGCGTGGCCGGCTGGTTACTGCCAAAGAGGTTGCTGCCGTATTGCAGGAAGTGCTCCAAAAACCGATTCGTGTAGGAGAGCAGTCCAGGCAGATCGTCAGCCGTGATATGACATATTTTGTGTTTGAAGAGGATACGCCGTTGGTGGCGGAAGCGGGTGTTTCCAGAAGAGTCAAGGATGGTGAAGAAGTATCCGGAGATGTATTTACCTGTTTGCCTTTACCAAGCGGGGAGATGCTTATTGCATTATCTGATGGGATGGGGAGTGGGCAGGATGCTTTTTCGGAGAGCAGTCTGGTGATCGAGTTATTGGAGCAGATGGCGGAGGCGGGATTTTCGCAGACTTCTGCACTTAAACTGATCAATTCCGTGTATTTATCCTGTGAGGAAACAGAGTGCTATGTGACGGCAGATATTTTGGTGCTGAACCTATATAAAAAGCATTGTCAGTTGTTAAAAAATGGTGCAACAGCTACTTATCTGTATCATGAGGGGGAGATTACATGTGTCGAAGGCCAGGCGCTGCCGATCGGAGCCGGAAAGGATGTAATCCCGTATACAAGAAAAATGGACATATCTGCAGGGGATTATGTTATAATGATGACAGATGGCGTAGCAGATATGCTGCCCGGTATGGAACATGGGCTGGCCGGATTTATGGAACAGTGGCAGGGACGCCACCCGGAAGAAATCGCAGATGCATTATTAGAAGAAGCAATCTGTGAGTGTGGCGGCAGTGTGCCGGACGATATGAGTGTGATCGTTACGGAAATCAGTGATAATTTGCGGACACAGAAATAGAGAGGATAGAGCAAAACGTGAAGAAAGTATACGATACGATAAATCAATATTGCGTAGAACATGAGCTGTTAACGAACGGAGACGGCATTGTGATCGGTTTATCCGGTGGGATGGATTCGGTATGCCTGCTGCAGGTATTAGCGGCACTAAGAAATGAGTGGCAGCTTCGGCTTGTCTGCGTACACGTACATCATGGGATCCGAGGAACGGCAGCAGATGAAGATGCGGCTTTTGCACAGAGACTGGCAGCTAAATATAACATTTCTTTTCGACTATATGAAATGGATATTCCACAGCTTGCCAAAGAACAGGGATTATCGGAGGAAGAGGCGGGCCGTAATTACCGTTATCGGTGTTTTGAAGAAGTGCGAAAAGAACTGAATTTTGACAAAATTGCAGTAGCGCATCATCGAGATGATCAGGCTGAGACTGTTCTATGGCAGATCTTGCGGGGGAGTGGTTTGCGGGGCGTGTGCGGAATGCGCGCCGGGCGCGCTAATATTATTCGACCGTTATTGTGTCTGGATCGACAGCAGATTGAGCAGATAGTCCGGGGAAACGGGGACGGTTGGAGAGAGGATGCCACCAATCGAGAAGAAAAATACACGCGTAATAAGATCCGTAACCGGGTATTTCCTTATATAGAGCAGGAAATACAGCCGATGGCGCGCAGACATTTGGTGGAACTGGCAGAAGATTGTCAAAGAGCGTGGGATTATATAGAGCGTCAAATGTTGGAACAATATGAACGCTTGGTATATCGTGATGGAGATACCTTTTGTTTTTCCGTGGATGAGTGGAAAAAGGTCGATCCCTATTTGCAGGGACAACTATTGATGCATATAATGGAACAGGTCTGTGGAAGCCGAAAGGATATCGGCAGAGTGCATGTTGATGCACTGCTTCGGCTGGCAGAAGGCGCGACCGGCAAACGGCTGGATCTTCCATATCACATGCGAGCAGGCAAAGATTATGACAAGATATGGATCCGGGTTGACATGCAGTCAAATGTGCATCGCAATACGCTGATTCCGCTACGGTTCGATGAGCGGACCGTGTTACAGGATTCGAACGGACAGGAGATGGTAATTACGTTACGGCTGACACAGCGAGATGATTTGCCACAAAATGTTCCGAAAAATGACTGTACGAAATGGTTTGATTGTGATAGAATGTATGCTGATGTTTTGGCTGATCCGACAGAGAAAGAGGCGGATCGCGGACATTTTGATAGAGACAACGGACCGGTTTGGCGGTTCCCGCAAGAAGGAGATTACTTGCAGTTGACAGGCGCAGGCGGGACGAAGACACTGGCGCGTATCTTTATCGATGCTAAAATCTCGGTTGACAAAAGAGGCAGTATACCGGTACTTGCAATGGGAAAACATATTATCTGGATTCCGGAGCTTGGACGTGTAAGTGCTGCTTTTTACGTGACAGAGGCAACAAAACACATTATTACAGCGCAGTTAGCGCACAATATCCAGACGAAGGAGAAAGGTGGAGTATCATGAAAGAAGTTATTCATGAAATGTATAGTAAGGAACAAATTGATCAGATGGTAACGGAGATCGCAACACGCATCAATAAGGATTATGAGGGAAAGCAGATCCATATGATCTGTATTTTGCGTGGCAGTGTCTTTTTTTGCGCAGATCTTGCTAAGAAAATTACCGTGCCGGTTTCTATGGATTTTATGGCAGCATCCAGCTATGGAAATGAGGTCAAAAGTTCCGGACAATTGATGATCACGAAAGACCTTGACGATGATATTGATGGTCGTCACTGCCTGATCGTGGAAGATATTATCGATTCAGGAAACACACTATCTAAAATTTGTGGACTGCTTGCAGCACGCAATCCTGCCAGCCTGAAGATTGCCACATTGTTGGATAAACCGGATCGTAGAGAAGTAGATGTAGAGGTAGATTACACTGGTTTTGTCGTTCCAGACAAATTCATCGTAGGCTATGGACTCGATTATGCACAGAAATATCGTAATCTTCCTTATCTGGGTGAGGTGGAATTTGTAGACGAATAAAAGGAGATGTTCATGAACAGACAGATGAGATCAGGTGGAGCTGGTTTTTATGTGCTCGTACTCGCGATCATTGGAATTGCGATGTATATTTCGAGTATTATGACTAGCAGCACCGGCGGTCAGTATAATGTGGAAGACTTCAAGCAGGATGTGAAAGCAGGTAAGGTCACTTCCGTGGAGATCACGCCGAATGAGGAAACACCGACAGGTGTTGTGCGTGCGAATTATGAGAACAAGCGAAGCAAACATTTTAATTGTACTGACATAAAAGATGTAGAAGAGATTATAAAAACAGACAGCAAACTTGCACAAAATTATGTTATCAACGACGTGGATAAACCGTCTTGGATCATTACCGTATTGCTGCCGTGTGGATTTGGATTAGTAGCGTTGTTTTTGCTGTTTACCTTTTTGTCCGCACAGACAGGTGGAGGAGCCGGAGCAAGTGGCTCGAAGATGATGGATTTCGGTAAGAGCCGGGCAACCAGGATCGATCCGGATTCTCCAAATGCAAAGAAGTTTATTGATGTTGCCGGCCTTAAAGAAGAGAAAGAGGAATTAGAAGAGATTGTAGATTTCTTGGATAAACCGGCAAAATATACCGATGTAGGAGCAAGAATCCCAAAAGGAATCCTGATGGTAGGCCCTCCGGGAACCGGTAAAACGCTGCTTGCCAAAGCAGTGGCAGGAGAGGCAGGAGTACCATTCTTTAGTTTGTCGGGTTCTGATTTTGTGGAAATGTTTGTTGGTGTCGGCGCGTCCCGTGTGCGTGACTTATTTGCAGAAGCGAAGAAGAATGCACCGTGTATCATCTTTATTGATGAGATTGATGCTGTAGCCCGCAAGCGTGGTTCCGGCTTAGGCGGTGGACACGATGAGCGTGAGCAGACCTTGAACCAGATGTTGGTTGAGATGGATGGTTTTGGCGTCAATGAGGGGATCATTGTAATGGCGGCAACGAACCGTGTGGATATTTTGGATCCTGCGATTTTGCGACCGGGACGTTTTGACCGTCAGGTAACGGTTGGCAGACCGGATGTGCGTGGGCGTGAGGAAATATTACGTGTACATGCGCGTGGCAAGACACTTGGCGACGATGTTGATCTGAGCAAGATCGCACACACGACGATCGGCTTTACCGGAGCAGATCTGGAGAACTTGTTAAACGAGGCTGCGATCGCCTGTGCCAAAGATGGACGCAGTTTCATTTCGCAGGAAGATGTAGATAAATCCTTTATCAAGCTTGGTATTGGTAAAGAGAAGAAGAGCCGTATCGTATCCGAACACGATCGTAAGATCACAGCATACCATGAGGCGGGGCATGCAATCCTGTTCCATGTATTGCCGGATGTGGGACCGGTTCACATTGTATCGATCATCCCAACAGGAAGTGGTGCCGGCGGTTATACAATGCCGATTTCCGAGAAGGACGATATGTATTTGACCAAGGGCAAGATGCTGCAGGATATTACGGTCAGTCTCGGTGGCCGGATCGCAGAGTCACTTGTGTTGGATGACATTACGACGGGAGCTTCACAGGATATTAAGCAGGCAACCGAGCAGGCTAAGGCAATGGTTACCAAATACGGATTTACGAAAAATGTCGGTATGATCAATTATGCGGGCGAGGACGAAGTATTTGTTGGCCGAGAGATTGGTCAGTCGAGCCGCGGATATAGCGAGGATGTTGCGAAGAAGATTGACGAGGAAGTGAAGTCGATCATTGATAGCTGCTATGAGCGTGCAGAGGAAATCCTCAAAGAAAATATGGAAGTTTTGCATAAATGTGCCGCTCTGTTGCTTGAAAAAGAACGCATTGATCGTGAAGAATTTGAAAAATTATTTGCGGGCGAAGAGCAGACAGTACCGGAGAATTGATGAAAAGTTACAAAAACAGGTTGGTTTCCCTATAGATTTTGGGGAAATTGACCTGTTTTTTATTGCATGTTCTCAAAATGCACAAAAACTTTTTCAAATTTCTGTCAAGTTTGTGCACACTTAACTGCGATCCACTGCTATACTAACCATCGTAAACCCCAATACATTATATAGTTTTTGCTACACCCCATAAGTAACAAAAATACCTTCTCCAAAAAGGATAGTCGTGCGTTGACTGTCCTTTTTATTTGTATTGCAATATTGAGTATTATCTTGTAAAGTATAGATGGCATGGAATTAAGAAGAGCAGGAGGGACAGAACATGCGACCAGTAAATTTATACAATACATTAACTAAAAAAATTGATGAATTTCATCCGAACGTTCCGGGTAAAATAAACATGTATACATGCGGACCAACCGTGTATCATTTTGCGCACATTGGAAATCTTCGCAGTTATATTATGGAAGATGTTTTGGAAAAGTATCTGCGTTATGCCGGATATGATGTAAAGCGTGTTATGAATATTACCGATGTCGGTCATTTGACAAGTGATGCAGACAGCGGGGAAGATAAGATGTTAAAAGGTGCTAAGCGCGAGCACAAAACAGTGATGGAGATTGCTGAGTTTTACCGCAAGGCATTCTTTGAGGACTGCGCCAAGTTAAATATCAAGACTCCGGACGTCGTTGAGCCGGCAACAAACTGTATTCCGGAGTTTATTCATATGATCGAGAAGCTGCTTGACGATGGTTATGCTTATGTAGCAGGCGGCAATGTATATTTTGACACATCGAAGCTGAAAGAATATTATGTCTTATCCAATCAGAAAGAGGAAGAGCTGATGGTTGGTGCCAGAGATGATGTGGAAGAGGATGAAAACAAACGAAGCAAAACAGATTTCGTATTGTGGTTCACCAAGTCAAAATTTGACGATCAGGAGTTGAAATGGGACAGCCCTTGGGGAGTCGGTTATCCGGGCTGGCATATTGAGTGTTCCTGCATCAGCATGAAGCATTTGGGTGAATATTTGGATATCCATTGTGGCGGCGTTGATAATATTTTTCCGCATCATACAAATGAAATTGCGCAGAGTGAAGCTTATACCGGGCATAAATGGTGTAACTACTGGTTTCATGTACAGCACCTGAACGACAAGCGCGGTAAGATGAGTAAATCGGCAGGTGGCTTTTTGACAGTGTCATCTCTGGAAGAGCAAGGTTACAACCCGCTGGTTTACCGCATGTTCTGTCTACAGTCACATTATCGCAAACCATTGGTATTTAGTTACGAAGTATTGGATAATGTGAAAATCGCATACGAAAAGTTACAAAAACGGATCGCGGCTTTGTCCAAAGAAGGTGAAGTGGATCAGGACGTTTTTGCAGCATATCAGGATAAATTTGCAGAAGCCATGGGAAGCGATATTAATACTTCTCAGGCACTTACCGTATTGTATGATGTACTCAAGGCAGATACCAATGATGCAACCAAACGTGCGCTGATCGAGGATTTTGATCAGGTATTGTCTTTGGGACTGCTTGCGGAAGAAGAGGGAGAGACTGGCGCAGATCCGGAGCTTGTTGCTTGGATCGAGGAAAAGATCGCGGAGCGTAAAGCAGCTAAGAAGGAAAAAGATTTTGCGAAAGCAGATGCAATCCGTCAGGAGCTTTTGGACAAGGGAATCGAAGTAAAGGACACAAGGGAAGGAACCGTTTGGACATGTCTATAACTAAAAAATGGCTTGCCTTTTGCCTGGCGGTCTGCATGATCATGCCACTTGTGGCGGGGTGTGGTGAGATCGCAACGAAAAAGGAAGATGGGAAACTGCACATTGTCACTACGGTATTTCCGTATTATGATTTTGCAAAGCAGATTGGTGGCGACCGTGTGTCGGTAGATCTGATCGTTCCTGCCGGAATGGATACACACTCATTTGAACCGACTGCCAAAGATATGGTGACGATCGGTGAAGCGGATGTATTTATCTACAATGGTGGAACAATGGAAAGCTGGGTGCCAAAGGTATTAGAAGCGGCAGAAGGCAAAAATATAACAACGCTGCGAATGATGGATCATGTCAAGGTTGTTGACGAGGAAATAGTGGAAGGCATGCAGGAAGAAGAACATGAGCATGAGCATGCAGATGGTGATCACGACGATGCGGAGGAGACGGAGCAGGATGAGCATATATGGACTGCACCGCTTAACTGTGTCAAGCTTGTCGATGAGATCGCAGCTGCTTTTGCAAAGGCAGATCCGGATCATTCACAGGAATACCTGAACCGCGCAGAGCAATATACTGCACAGTTAAAGGATTTGGACATGCAGATCCGTCAGATCGTCGCAGGAGCAAAACACAAAGAGATGGTCTTTGGAGACCGCTTTCCGCTGCGATATTTTACAGACGCCTATGGACTGACATACCGTGCCGCATTCCCGGGATGCAGCAGCGATATGGAGCCAAGTGCGGATACGATCGCTTATTTGATCGATCGTATCAAACAGCAGCATATTTCAGTTGTGCTGCAGGTAGAGATGAGCAGTTCCAAAGTTGCTGATACGATCGCGGAGGCGACCGGGGCAAAAGTGGAAACCTATCAGTCTTGTCATACCGTATCCAAGAAACAATTTGATGCGGGAGTAACGTATTTGTCATTAATGCAGGAGAATCTGCAAGTATTAAAAGACTGCCTCAATTAAGGCAGTCTTTTTACATTGCAAATTTTGAAATGGGTGGCGGTTTTTGGAAAGAACATGGTAATATGATTGTGTAACCGGATAGAACATGGCTATTTGCGTATTACAAGATGAATGGCAGATTTAGGGGGAATCATGGAACAGATACAGGAGGAAACGATCCTTGCGCTGTTAATAGACAAACCGGCAGAGGGAATTCGTATACTGACCGCACAATACGGTGGTCTGGTGTATTCGATCACGTGGCGCCGTTTGCAGGGATGTCTTCGTAAAGAGGATATTGAAGAATGTGTCAGTGATATTTTTTTTGAATTATATCGCTGCAGAGACAAGATCGATCTGTCGAAAGGTTCGCTAAAGACTTTTTTGCTGACGATCGCCGAGAGGCAGGCAATTAAGTATTACGAGCGCAAGACAGACAAATTTGATAAAATTTCGCTGCAAGAACAGTTGGAAAAAGGGGAAGAACCCTTGTCGGATCACAATGTGGAACAGCAAACGATACAGAAAGAGGAGAGTCGCCTTTTGATCGAGGCGATAAAGGGCTTGGGGGAGCCGACGGCGAGCATTGTGATCCAGAAGTATTATTATGGAATGACAGCAAAAGAAATCGGGCAGCGGGCAGGATTATCCAAAAATGCAGTAGAGAAACGATTGAAACGTGGATTAGAAAAGTTAAAGACGGTGCTGCAGAGTGAACATGATCAGTTGGCATAGCAACAACTGCAGATGGACATAAGAATGGAGGAGATCATTATGAAGATTCATACAAAGCGTAGAAAAGCTAACAACAATGAGCCGTGGATCGGAGAATTACTGGATGAAGTAAGTGAGGACAAATTGTTGGAAATGAGTGCGATCCCGACGGATATTCCGTTACCGCTTCCAAATCAGGAAAAATTAGCCCGAACGGTTATCGATAAAGCAGATGTTTTTGATGAGCAAGAGAGAGAACGTCGCAAACAATATGAAAAGGCATACTGCCGCAAACAGTTCTTGCGGGCAACCCTGATCGTCGGCGTTATCGTGTGCACATTTATTGCGTTGTATTTAGGTGGCGTATTCGACAATGTTTTGCTGGATCACTACAATTATCGGTTAGAATCGATGGTCGTGCAAAATTGTGAGAGTGAGGAGCAGGGGGCACAGGTTGATGTCGATAAGTTGATCCAAGCAGGATTTTTTGGCGATGCGGGAGTGACTGGAAAACAAACGAAAGACCTGGCGGATGAGGACAAATTAGAGAACACAGCGTATAAAGTCGCAGAAGATTATTGCAAACGCATGAGCAATGACTATGCCATTGATGACTGCAAGGTAGTCAGATTATTTGACTACAAGGATACATCGGATCCTGCCGTGACGAAAGAGGGAGGCAGTGTGAAAATGTGCGAAATTGTAGCAACTTTTATGAAAATAGACAGAACCGGCAAATTGGCTGAGCAGGCAAGCCAGCCATTAACGCCATTGAAATATGGGAAGTCGAATCCGTGGTCATTATCGGATTATTTGACGAAAGATCTCGAACAGGTGATACCAAGTGACCGGTTGACGAAAAAGCAAGCAAGTGTCGTCTTTTTGATCGCCCTTGACGATTAGCCGGCCGAAAGGTTGGGCGGATTCTTCATCTTGACAGAATGTGGGAAACATGACAAAATATATATTTAACATGTTTCAACATGTTGCGAGTAAAATGTCAGCGGCATAGTTGACGTTTGGATCGTGCAAAGCAAGAATGGAGGATTGACAATGAGGGTAAAGAAAAGCAGCAATTGGAAGTACGTGGTAATGATGATGCTTGCTATGGTGTTATCGTGTAGTGCTATGACAGCAGTAACACAGGCAGCAACCACACACACAGCAAGTGCTACAACAGACAGAAAAGACGGGGTATGTACGTATACGGTAAAGGGTCTTGATCCATCCAGAGAATCTGAATTTACGATGGAATTAAGAAGATCAGACAATAAACAGACGATGATCAAGAAGCAGATTAGGATCAGCGAGGATAATTGCGTGAATGGAACCTATGAAGGAAATATCACACTCGCAGATGCAAAATACATTTGCACCAGCTATTCTGTTCATATTTTGGTAGGAACAGAAGATATTAAAGCGGGTGTATGTGATTTTTCCATTCATCGCAGCAGAATGCGTATGCTGATCACCGGCAAGTCAACAGACAGTGCAAGAACTTTTCAGCTTGTGTCAACAGAGCCGGAAGGCGGTGTACTCGCACCCGGCAGCGGCAACAAAGTGAAAGTGTATGCTTGGCAGAAAAATAAATCCGAAAGCACGGCGAAGGAAATCGGTGGAGCTAAGAATTTAGCCGGCTCTTCCCTGAAGTGGACGGAGAAGATTTCTAAGGCAGGCAGTGCTTATGGAACGTGGTGTGCCAAGATCGTGCTGGAAAATGAAAATTGGTCACAGGGCATTACGGTAGCACAGTCTGAATACAAGGTAGAACCGTTGTCAGGTACATTGACAGTGCAAAAGAGTGCTTCTTTGGAGAAGAAAAAATCTTTTAAGATCGTTTTGAGTGGTTTTCAAAGCGTATCGGATGTGAAACAGATTTCTTTCCCAATTTATAATAGCGCTGGAAAGAAAGTATATACAGCTAAGGCAAGCAAATCCGGCAAGAAATATGTTGCCACGGTTAAATTAAAGAAGTTAAAAAATAAACTGGGTCTCTATACAGTAAAAGCAGTTTACAAAAATACAGGTAATGTGTCCAGGATGCTGACTTGTACTGCATTGGCAGACGAACGTGCCAAGGGTGGTAAATTCAAGATCAAAGTTCGCAAGGATGCATCTTCAAAATTTACATTATCCGGAGCATATTTGCCGGGTAATATTAAGAAAGTGACATTTGTAGTATACAAAAATGGCAAGAAGAAACAGGACACCTACAAGGCAGTTCTTGCTTCTAAGAAATACAGTGCGGTAGTCAAGAGCAAGAGCACTGGAAAATATGTTGCCTATGCCTATGGCTATACTGCTTGGGGCAAAAAAATACTGTTAAACAAGAAGTCCTATAGCATTGGCAAGAAACATATGGGAAAACAGGGATGGCGCTATGAAAAATATAACGGAAAGACGTATAAATTTTACTATATTAACAATGAACGCCAGACAAATCTGACCAAGATCTTGAAACTGAAAAAAGGAAGCGGTCGTTATACGATCGAATTAAATCGTGCGGCTGGAGTTGTGACGGTATATATGTACGATACCAAAACGAAATCTTATGATATTCCTGTGCAGGCATTTTCGGTATCCGTTGGTAGAGATGTCTCAACGAATGCAGGACCGGGAGCACTGGCGTTACATTCTTCGTATACACCGTTAGGAAACTTTAGCGTGTGCAGTAATGGGCAGGCGGTGCGTTACACCTTAAAGCCGATGCATGAGCCGGACGGAAGTACCGTATATGCAAGATGGGCAGTACACATTGTTGGAAATGTTTATTTTCATGCAATCGCAGTGGGAGGACAGTCCCATTATTCCTTAAATCCAAACACATACAACCGCCTTGGATCACCGGCGTCTGCAGGATGTATCCGTATGACAGTTGCCGATGCAAAATGGCTGTATGACTATGTGCCGACCGGAACACCGATCAAGATCAAGCAGGGGAACAGCAAGAAGCCTGGACCGCTTGGTAAGCCGGCAACGATCAAAGTGACAGGAAGTATTCACTATGATCCAACCGACCCGCAAGTGCCAAATTCCCGCAAAAAAGCGGATTACAAGGCAAATAGAATCAGCGGTTATATGACAAAGAGCGGCAAAAAGGTAGGCTATTAATGTGATGGTGCAAGGACTTAGAACAGATCACAGCTTAGTGATCTGTGGCATCTTTGAAACATAGGATTCAGAAAGGAAACATACCATGAAGACAAAACAAATGGTTGGTATTTTGGTGACAGGTGCAGTGATCATTGCTGTAGGTGTGACCGGTGTGGTTTCAAATATTGTGAAGAGCAAGTTTACACAAAGTAAGAAGAGTGATGTGTCAAGCGTGGTGAACAATCTGATGGGAGAAACTTCGGTGTCTTTGCCAACGGAAGATTTCATCGGTGTGATCAATATCGAGGGCGAGATTGGGCCGACAGAGACAAATGCTTGGAAGGCAAGCACAGGTTACAATCATGATCTGTACATGAAATACATTGACAAAATGATTAAGAGCAGCAGCAACAAAGGAATCATGCTTTATGTAGATAGTCCGGGAGGAACGGTATATGAGAGTGATGAGTTGTATTTGAAGCTGGAAGAATATAAGGAGAAAACAAAGCGGCCGATCTGGGCATATTTTGCGCAGGAGGCGTGCTCCGGTGGATATTATATTTCCATGGCAGCAGATACGATTTATGCAAACCGCAATTGCTGGACCGGATCGATCGGTGTCATTGTATCACTGACGAATTACAAAGGACTTTATGATAAGTTGGGGATCAAGGAAATTGACATTACCAGTGGACCTAATAAAGCAATGGGATCCGGCGGATTGGATATGACGAACGAGCAGAAACAGATCATGCAGGGATTAGTGGATGAAGCGTATGATCAGTTCGTAAGCATTGTCAGTGAAGGTCGTGGCATAAACGATGCCGATGTGCGCAAGATTGCGGATGGACGCATTTACACTGCGAAACAGGCAAAGGAAAATGGTCTGGTCGACGAGGTTGGTTCTTATGAAGAGGAGAAGCAGGATTTTATTCAGACGAATGATTTCGACAAGAACATTACGTTTTATGAGCCGGATAACGATATGAATTCGTTGGTAAGCAGTCTGTTCCAGGCAGCCGAAGACGTAACACCAAAGTCTGATGCACAGATCGTGAAAGACATGATCGACACAAAAGGAAAAGGAGTGCTGAAATATTATGCAGAATAATACGGAGAATCAGGTATATGCCGGATTTTTCGTACGTCTGGCAGCTTATATCATTGATTGGATCATCGTAGGATGCGTATTGCTCGTCGTTAAGTTCCCGTTATGGATCGCGACAGTAGCAAGTCCGGACAATTTTATCGTGAAAGATTTTATTTTTTCATATTCGGTCAAGGATATTGTACTATATCTGCTCGGTGTGTTGTATTTTATCCTGCTCACCTATTTCACAGGAGCAACATTGGGAAAACGTGCAATGCGTTTGCGGGTTGTCAGCAGTGAGCAGCGCAAGATGACATTATTCGAGGTGGCTTATCGGGAGACGGTTGGAAGATTTCTGTCTAAGATCATTATCTTTATCGGGTATTTTATGATCGGACCGGATCGCGAAAAACGTGCACTGCATGATCGGCTGGCGGATACGAGAGTCGTATATTACCATGTTCGTGAGGTCGAGATCCCACCAACGGTTGTTTATCGCGAAAGCGCACCGATCTACTCCAATGGTCCGATGCAGGGTCAGATGGTCAATGAGCAAAAATCTGATTTTTGAAATTAAAAATTGAGTTAATAACAGAAAGAAGCTATCGCTCATTTGCGATAGCTTCTTTCGTATATTTTCCTGCATATTGGCAACACTAGCAATAGAAAGTCAAAGTTGCACAACCTGCGATAGTGACTATTCCCATAATACTTTATTATGTGTCATGATAAGCAAATGTTTTGCAGCCAATACACTAACTTGTTCTGCTGTAAGAGAACTAAGACAATTGCTGCAGTTGCAAGTTTTTGCTGTGATTTCTTGTTTTGTAATGTCTCTGATGAATACATGCCTGTAGGAGTGTTTGAGATGTCCCGTTTTAGCAAGGTATCATCCATTTTTGGACGGGACGCTTTCGCTACGATGCGCTACGTCACGTTACTTAATGTCTCTGAAATACGAGACATAAGTAACGACGAGCGCAAAGTCCCTTTCAAAAATGATGATTACCTTGCTTGCGGGACTTCGAGTTCTCCGCAAGGCATGTAAATCATACATCAGAGACGACAAAACTTAGAAATCACTGTAAAAACAAATTGCACCAAGCAATTGCTATAGTTCTCTTACAGCAGAATTCGCAGCACAAAGGCTGCAAAACAATACATTAAAATACGCACATAATAAAGTATTATGGGAATGCGCAGATTTCGGTTGTGGAAGTTTGGAAAATAAAGCGGCAAAGACTACAGAGAGGTGCTGTAGTTACAAGTCAGAATGGAGGAAAAGATGTTTGAAGAGAAGGAATCCATGTGGAAGAAAAAAGGATTTTATGTATCGGTGTGTACTGCGTTAGTGTGCCTGTTGGCGATCGGAACAACATACTATCGAATGAATAATGATCCGCAGGGTGGCGGCTTTATGAAAGCAGAGGTAGAGTCCTCAGAGGCGCCGGAAGACAGTATGCAGCCTGTGGGAAATTCTAAGGATCAGTCGATTGCAGACAAAAATAAGGCAACAATAGCACCGTCGATCCCAAGTGATACGCCACAGCCAAAGGCAACGAAAAAACCGCAGAAAAACAATACCGCAAACAACGAAAAGACTGCAGCAAAGTCTGGTAGATCAAGAAAAGCAGCTGCTAAGGATACAACGGTAGCCTCCCAAAAAGACAAGAAGCACTTTGCCTTTAATGAAGAAAAGGGATTGAGCTGGCCGGTCAAAGGTAAGGTATTGATGAAGTTTAGCATGACAGATGCCGTATATTTTAAGACATTAGCACAGTATCGATGTAATCCGGCATTGATCATCGGCGGCAAAGTCGGACAGCACGTTAAAACCGCAGCGGCCGGTGAAGTCTTGTCGGTTAGTAAGAACGATGAAACAGGCAAAACCGTGACAATGAACATTGGCAATGGATACACGCTCACATATGGGCAGCTAAAGGCAGTATCCGTCAAAGAAGGCGATGAATTAAAAGCGGGAGAAACCATTGGAAAACTTGCGGCACCAAGTACAGCGTATACGGAAGAAGGGTGTAATCTGTATTTTAAGGTAGAGCAGAATGGAACAGCGGTTGATCCTCTTCTTCTATTAGATTAATACAAAACTCCATCATGCCTGTAAAGCATGGTGGATACATAATAATAAACTCAAACTTCCCATACCTCAAATCCTTCACAACCGCATATTGCTTATTATGTCAAGTCTCTGATGAATACATGCCCAAAGGATTGTCTGAGATGTCCCGGTTTAGCAAAGTATCATCCATTTTTGGACGGGACGCTTTCGCTACGATGCGCTACGTCACGTTACTTAATGTCTCTGAAATACGAGACATAAGTAACGACGAGCGCAAAGTCCCTTTCAAAAATGATGATTACCTTGCTTCCGGGACTTCGAGTTTCCGAAGGGCATGTAAATCAATCATCAGAGACAACAAAATCTAGAAATCACCAAAAACGTAAATGCGGCAAGGCAATTACTATAGTTCTCTGTCGGCAGAAACCGCTATGTTGTGGCTGCAAAATTCTTAGTATTCTTTGACATAATAAGCAATATGTGGTTTTGCAATAACTTCCGGTATGGGAAGTATGAGTAATAAAATATATTGTTGATATAGTGAAAAAATGTTAGAATATACTTGGAAAGATGAAAAAGCGTTTGAAACGGAGGTATTTATGCAGTACAGAATCGTAGGAAACACTATGCCGGCAGTGGAAATTTTGTTTGATCAGGCCGGAGAGTCAATGTACACACAGTCAGGTGGAATGGTTTGGCAGTCTGACGGGATTGAAATGAGCACGAGCACCAACGGTGGAATTATGAAGGGTGTTGGAAGAATGTTTGCCGGTGAGTCCATGTTTATGGCGAGATACACAGCACAGGCACCGGGCACAACCATTGCTTTTGCATCAACCGTAGCCGGTGAGATCATGCCTATCAACGTTGGCGAGACAGGTGGTATGGTATGCCAGAAAGGTGCATTCCTTTGTGCAGAACCGGGAGTAAATTTAAATGTCGCATTTACGAAAAAGTTTTCTGCCGGCTTGTTTGGCGGTGAGGGCTTTATTTTGCAGGATCTGTCCGGTGTCGGTATGGCATTTTTGGAGATTGATGGTGACAAAGTCATTAAAGATCTGCAGCCGGGAGAGGTGCTTAAAGTAGACACAGGTAACGTTGTGGCGTTTGAGCGTTCTGTCAGCTACGAGATTGAGACAGTCAAAGGTCTTAAAAATATTTTCTTAGGTGGCGAAGGTCTTTTCCTGACCAGGATAGTAGGTCCGGGACGTGTTATTTTGCAGACGCAGAATATTAACGAATTCGCTGGACGTATTGCTAGGATGATTCCTAGTAAATAATCAAAGACAGAGAGAAAATCAGTTGATTGCCAGAACACTGATTATGGAGAGACTGATCTGCCAGGCAGGAGTATCTTTGTCGGATGATAGGATTTTTAACAGCAGGGAACGAAATGTTGCCTGCTGTTTGTGTCTCATAATGTTGACAGAAAATTTTGCAACTTATATACTGGTAAAAGTGAATTCAATTTAGTCAAAATGCAGAAGTTTGACCAAATTGAAGAATGGGTGAGGTAATTAAAAGTGAGAATCATTGATTATAAGGAGAATTGGCAAAAGCTTCTTAGCCCGGATATAGTCAAACAGTTGACCTTGATTCACGAGTTTAAGGGAGAGCAAAGATTGTTTATTGAAGCTCATAGAGATGAACTAAATGAGCTGGTCGAATTGGCTAAGATCCAAAGTACAGAGGCTTCTAATAGAATTGAGGGCATCTTTACTTCGGAGGATCGATTGAAAAATCTGGTTCTTGAAAAGACGACTCCTGCGAGCAGAAATGAGTCTGAGATTGCAGGATATCGAGATGTGTTGAACACAATTCACAAAAACTATGATTATATTCCTGTAACGGCAAATTATATATTGCAATTACATAAGGATTTGTACAAATTCGGATTTGCAGAACTGATTAAATAGAATATGTGTTTGACATATGAGTGGTTAGATGTTAGTATACTAATAAAGAAGGTGCTACCGATAGACGGTTAGCCTGATATATGGATCAAAAATGACCGCTTAGTTTACCAGACTGAAGGGCGGTCATTTTTGTGTTTTATCATTGCTCTTAGAACCAACGGTATAACCAAGAGCAAAGCATGTAATACATAAGCTGATGATGGTTATAAACAATTCCGTTGTAAGCATAAGCACAAATCCTCCTCATGAGATTTCCATAAAGGATTTCTATGTAAACGCAGGCTAATACTCCTGCGACGAAGGCGAACCGCCTACCGAATAGGGTAGCACTAATGATAGTTTAACACACATGTGTATAGTAATCAACAATTACTTTTTTATACACCTTATTATTTGATACAAAACTGAGTTTGAAATGATGGGTTTGTGACAATTGTTCGTTGCCGGTTCCTTTGGCTTCCAGTAATTCCGCAGAAAAACTTTGTGACTCGTGGGTTTGAGTGCGTCGGTATGCAGCACTGGTAGTTTCAGTGCCCATACCGCTACGCACTCAACAAACGGGAGTGCCCACGAGACGCAAAGCTTTTCTACGGAATTACGGAAAACAAAAAAAGTGCAAACGAACACTTGCCACAAACTTATGCTATTTTTTTTGACTATTCTCCCACAAAATGATAAAATACAATTATATCTTTGTTTTGAGGAAAAAAACTATATACTTACGTCGGGAGGAGGTTACTTAAGATGAATTATGACGAGAGTATCTATAAAGAAAAAGCGAACAGGCGGGCGCGGAAAATCTGGCTTGTTTTCGCCATTTTACTATCAGCCAATTACGGCTCTGACACAGCAAACGGACTACGGACCGGTCCTTATTATTTAACCTTTTTACTTCTATGCTGGGTTCCCTTTATTATCGGACAAATTCTATTAAAAGTAAAAGGTATGTCAACCGATTGGTACAAATATGGAATTGCCGTTGGATATGGTATCTTCTATTCCTTTGTACTGATTACCAGCCCATCCAACATTGCATTTACCTACATACTGCCGGTAACCAGTCTTTTGGTTTTATACAAAAACCAGAAATTTATGATTCAATACGGCGTTGCCAATGCGTTAATCATCATAGCCAATGCAGTTGTTAAATATATGAACGGATTCAACACCGATGCCGATGTCAAAGAATTTACTTTGCAGCTTTCCTGCATTATTCTCTGCTACATCTGCTATGTAATGTCCATCCGTCATTTGAATGAATCGGACGGCTCCATGTTAAACTATGTAAAAGATGATTTGCACCGTGTTGTAACAACGGTTGAGCAGGTAAAAGACGCAAGTAATTCAATTGTTGACGGCGTTACCGTTGTCCGCGAACTTGCGGTTGAAAATAAACACGGAGCGGATGTCGTTGTACTCGGCATGAATGAGCTGACCGCAAACAATCAGACCTTGCAGGATAAAACAAATTCGTCACTCAATATGACAACGGATATCAACACGCAGGTAATCAATGTTTCTTCCTTAATTGAGCAGATGGTTGAACTTACCAAAGAATCCGGCGAACATGCTGCTACCAGCAGTAAAGATTTGGACGGCGTAGTTGAGACCACTTCAACGATGGCGTCATTATCCGCAGAGGTAGAAAATGTATTAAAAGAGTTCAAATCTGAATTCGAGCGCGTAATTACGGAAACCGGAACGATTGAGGATATTTCAAGCCAGACAAATCTTTTAGCACTGAATGCTTCGATTGAAGCGGCTCGCGCCGGTGACTCCGGTCGGGGATTTGCTGTTGTTGCTGACCAGATTCGAGTGCTGAGCACTGAAACACAGACCTCTTCCGGACAGATTCGCGATGCGCTGACCCGCTTGTCAGAAACTTCCGCAAAGATGACTTCCGCAGTCGAGCAAACGCTTGAACTGATTCAGCAGTCGCTAGAAAAAGTTACGCTGACAAACAAAAGTGTCGAAAAAATCACAACAGATTCCAAAGAACTCGGTGACCACATTCAGGTAATCGATTCCGCCATAAAAGAAGTAGAAACCTCGAATACACAGCTGGTTTCTAACATGGAACAGATTTCCTCCATTGTGGATAAGATGACAAAAAGCATTTCTCATTCAGATGGAACAACCCATGCAATGCTTAGTAAATATGCAGAAACAGCAACAAATATCAACAGCATTGAACATATCGTAGAGGGCTTGATGACAGAACTTGGTATCGGTGGCTTTATGGGTGTTGAAGATTTGCGTGCCGGCATGAAAGTTATGCTTTTGCCAAACGATAACAGCAAACATCCAAAAGAGTATCACGGTGAAATTGTAAAGCGTACAGACCAGAGTTTATTAGTCGCCATCAATCCGAAAAATCCTCTGCCAGTCACCAAAACAACCTGGCAGATGCAAATTACGGCAGGAAATATTTTGTACTGCTGGGAATCCGTAAACTGGAAAATGGTAGAACAAGATGGCAGGAATTTGTGTCTGATTGAGCTCCGCTCACTTCCAAAGATTCACAATCGCCGTAAATACCCTCGTATGGATTTGTATAATTTCTGTCAAATCACCATACTGGAAACCGGCGAAAGTTATATGGGTAAAATGGAAAATATCAGTGCCAATGGTTTTGCTTTTGTATCCGGCAATGAATTTTTCGCTGACTGCAAAGGTCAAAAAATCCGCCTTGAAATTGAAAACTTTGAATTAACATCAGAGAGCACTTTGGAGGGTCGTATTCTCAGAAGTTCCGACAACAATGGCATTTACATTGTCGGCTGCCAGATGCCGGAGGACAATCCGTCAATTATGAAATATGTAGCAGGCAAATTGGAAAAGCAGAAAAAATCTCCCCATCGCTAACGATAGGGAGATTATAAGGGGAGGATAAGTATTCAACGCTTTATCCGCTGAATACAGCAAATCAAGGCAGAGGGGGAATCGACCTCGATTTGCCGGTACTACTATTGTTGCCACTTTTTAGAAACTTATACATATTTTTTGATTTTTTATAAAAAATGTGATATAGTCAGTAACGTACTATTTATATCAGGAGGAAATTAGCATGGCTTTATTACAGGAATGGCGCGAATACGCCTATAGCGAAGAAATGCAGAATTCAAAAGAAGGACAGAAGTTGTGGGAGAACTATTTCACTCTGGAAAAGGGTATCTATGAAAAGTTATTAGCAAATCCATCTGAAATTGTAGAAGGTACCGTACAGGAATTGGCAGACCGCTATGAAGTACCGCTTTCCATGATGGTTGGCTTTTTAGATGGTATTAATGACAGTTTGAAAGAAGCAAATCCAATCGACGAAATGGAAAAAGATACCAAGGTAAAACTTGACATTGATTTAGAAAAATTGTACTACAACATGGTTGAATGTAAGGCAGAATGGCTTTACACACTTCCACAGTGGAACGATATTCTGCCGGAAGACAAGCGCAAGGAGCTTTATAAAAAGCAGAAGAATTCCGGTACGATTCATAATGAGAACCGTAAAGTCGGAAGAAATGATCCATGTCCATGTGGTTCCGGCAAAAAATATAAGCAGTGCTGCGGACGCTAATTAAACCACACCCATTTATTTGAATGTTTTGTAATGAAAAGAACATGAAAAATTAATAGATAATACATTGACGATTGACTTAGAAACGAGTATATTAGAAATTCGAAATTTACAAAAAAAGCGAGGTATATTCAGTATGAAAGGAAATCGTTCGATGCAGGATATGACAGAGGGAAGACCAATTTCACTGATACTGAAATTTTTCTTTCCTCTTTTATTTGGAATGTTATTCCAGCAATTTTATAACCTAGTGGACACTGCCATTGTCGGAAAGTTTTTAGGTCCGGATGATTTGGCGGCAGTTGGTGCTACGGGTTCCGTGAACTTTTTAATTCTCGGATTCTGTATGGGTGTCTGCAATGGCTTTTCCATCCCCGTTGCCCAGAAATTTGGTGCAAAAGATGAGAGCGGTCTTCGCCGCTTTGTGGCAAACAGCGTTTGGCTTTCTGTCATTTTTGCAGCCGTCATGACCGTTGTTGTCTGTATTTTGTGCCGCCAAATTTTAATTTGGATGGACACCCCGGCAAATATTTTAGAAGGTTCCTACCGCTATATCTTTGTGATATTTTTAGGAATCCCTGTCACCTACTTATATAACCTGCTTTCAGGCATTATGAGGGCACTTGGTGACAGCAAAACCCCACTCATTTTCCTCATTCTGTCCTCGGTCTTAAATATTCTTTTTGACCTTGGTGCAATTTTGATTTTACACATGGGGGTTGCAGGAGCTGCATGGGCTACCGTTACGGCTCAGGCAATTTCCGGCGTTTTGTGTTTGATTTACATGAAAAAGAAATATACGATTTTGAAAATTTCAAAGGATGAATGGAAATTAAACGGAAGCTGCATTGCCAGACTCTGTGGTATGGGAATCCCTATGGGGCTTCAGTATTCGATTACCGCAATCGGCAGTGTCGTTTTACAGACTGCCGTAAACCGTCTTGGTTCCACCGCAGTTGCAGCTGTTGCCTCCGGCGGAAAACTTGCCATGTTCTTCTGCTGTCCGTTTGATGCAATGGGTTCCACAATGTCCACATATGCCGGACAGAACTTAGGAGCCCAGAAACTTGACCGTGTAGACAAGGGAATTTTTGCATGCAGCGGATTAGCTCTTGTTTATTCTGTGATTGCCTGTGCTGCCCTTTTGTTTACCGGACAATATTTAGCACTTTTGTTTGTCGACGGCACAGAAACCCGGTTAATTGAAATGATTGCTGCATTCCTTCGCTGGAACTGCATTTTCTATTTCCCATTAGCACTTGTAAACATTGTCCGCTTTACGATTCAGGGCTTGGGATTCGGAAAATTGGCTATTTTAGCCGGCGTGTGTGAAATGGCTGCCAGAAGTATTATCGGATTCTATTTTGTTCCGGTATTCGGCTTCACCGCCGCCTGCCTGGCAAGCCCAATCGCCTGGATATTGGCAGATGTGTTTTTGATTCCGGCGTATTTTCTTGTGGTGAAGCATTTAAAGAGGGAACTTTGTATGAGTTAGTTTTTTAATTTCATAATTCTTTCTCCTAAAATAAATTGGTATCTCTTGTGCCGCTCCCGCTTAGCAAACGCGTAGGGGTATCGACATGTAAACTACACATGTCTCATACCCACGTGTTTGCAGCACAATCAATACCAATTTATTTAGGAGAAACTATCAGAAATTAAGAACCTCTCCTCAAAGATTCCAGCCATTCAGCCATTTCTTTTTCACCGCAATTAACCTTCTAATATTTGGTTATGATGCCTTTGCGATCGATATTTGCAGATATTTCAGGATTCGAGTAATTTATCAAAAAAAAGATGGATGGAGAGTGGGTTTGAACGCGTCAGCAGGAGACACTGGTATTTTCAGTGTCCCTGCTGCTACGCAGTTCAACAAACGGGAGTGCCCACTCTCCATCCATCTTTTTTTGATAAATTACGGAAACCAAATATGTCCCTCTTATTCATAAATTGCCTTAGCAATTTCTACTTTATTCATAGAGTACAAATGGATTCCGTCTACGCCATGCGCAAGCAGATTCTCCATCTGACGTTTGGAGTAATCTAAGCCGGCTTTTTTCAAGTCAGCCGGATTATCTTTATATTTCTCAATGGCATCTGCTAATTCTTTTGGTATTTTGGTGCCTGACATTCCGATGATGTTTTTGACCTGTCCGGCGGATGTAATCGGCATTAAACCAGGAAGAATCGGTACTGTGATTCCGGCATTACGTGCCTCGTCCAAGAAACGGAAAAATGTTTCATTGTCATAAAATAGCTGTGTAATCAAAAAGTCTACACCTTTATCCACCTTGATTTTCAGGTTTGCAATGTCTTCCGAAAGGCTTGCTGCTTCCTGATGTACTTCCGGATAGCACGCTCCTGCCACACTGAAATCAAACATCTCTTTTACATCGGTAACCAAATCCGAAGCATGGTCATAATAGCGGGCGTCAAACTGCTCATCGCTCATCCACTGCGGTTTATCGCCACGCAGCGCTAACAAATTGTGAATTCCATTGCGGTACAAATTCGTCAAGAAATTTTTCAAGAATAACCGGTCCGGAATGGCTGCACAGGTCAAATGGGTAAGTGCCTCAATCCCACACTGATTCTGAATATAAGAAGCTATGGCAAAGGTGTTTTCTGCTGTGTTGCCACCAGCTCCGTAAGTCACACTGATAAAACTTGGGTGAAGTGTTTTAAACTCATCTAATGCGTCATAAATAACGGATACATCGGCGTCCTTTTTCGGTGGAAAAACTTCCAAGGAATAGGTTGGCCGGTTTGTATGAAATAAATCTTTAATCATGTCTTTTTTCCTCGCTTTCGAGACATTAGTATAACATAAAAAAGTGCGCCTGAAAAGCGCACTTTCTTAATTTTCAGCCATAGCCTTATACTAAATATCTATCACTTGGTATAGAATCTAACTATATTGTATGAATGAGGTTCTAAAATAACGACACCGTCTTTGACACCGGTTCCTTTTTTCGGCACTACATTTTCAGGATTTTCCGGTGAGTTTACTGCTTTCATATCGTCATTATTAAGTACCATATGCTCTGCCAGTGTCAGTTCGCCAAAGCCCTCAAAGTCAAGAGAAACCTCTGCTGTTTCATCCATATTACGGTTTACGGCAAATACGGTCAGTTCTTTCTTCTCCTCATTCCAGACAACGGAACTGTCCACATACGGAATCGCATCACGCTTGCCGGCTGCATAAGTGCCACACTCAACATCTGCCTTCAAGGCAACACCCTGTCCGTAACGGCAGGCATACATAAATGGATAGAAAATCGTCTGAAGCCACATTTTACCACCATTTACTGTCATAATCGGTGCAATTACATTAACAAGCTGTGCCAGACAGGCAATTTTTACACGGTCCGAATTATTAATCAGCGTGTTCAATAGACATCCGACTGCTAATGCATCTTCCATCGTGTAAATATCCTCTAACAGTGGTGGCGCAATCTGCCATTTCTCCTGTTTTTTATCCTGCTCCTGTGAATGGAACCAGATGTTCCACTCATCGAAAGAAAGGAAAATATCTTTATCACTTTCCTTTTCTTTCTTAATCCTATCGCAGATGGCTCCGACTTTTTTAATAAAATCATCCATGTCCATCGAGCAGCTTAAATACTTCTTCGTATCATCATCCCGATTTCCGTAATACTCATGCATCGACAAATAATCAATGTGGTCGTATGCCTCGCGAAGCACCGTTTCTTCCCATTCGCCAAAGGTCGGCATGTTCTGATGAGAACTTCCGCAGGCAACCAGCTCAATGGAGTCATCAATCCATTTCATGATTTTTGCTGCTTCACATGCAGTACGTGCGTATTCAGTCGCTGTTTTATGTCCAATCTGCCAAGGACCATCCATCTCATTGCCAAGACACCAGGTATGAATGCCAAAAGGCTTTTCAAAGCCATTCGCGCGGCGCATATTAGCATAATAAGTATCGGTTACGGAATTGCAGTATTCGACAACATTACCGGCTTCTTCCGGCCCACGTGTCCCAAGATTTACTGCCATCATAATGTCCGTTCCCACACGTTTTGCCCATTCCTGAAATTCATCGATTCCGACTTCATTTGTCTCCACAGAACTCCATGCAAGCTCCATTTTCTTCGGACGCTTTTCTTTTGGCCCGGTTCCATCTTCCCAATGGTAACCCGATACAAAGTTACCACCCGGATAACGAACCATAGGAATGTTCATCTCACGGATAACCTTAAGAACATCCTGGCGAAATCCCATATCATCGGCAGTCTCATGTCCCGGCTCATAGATACCATGATAAACGGCTCTTCCCAAATGCTCAATAAATGAGCTGTACAATCGTTTGTCAATCGCACTGATTTGTTTTTCTTTGTCTGCTTTAATTACTGATTTCATACTTACCTCCATCGAACTCTTTTTCCCTATTGTATATCAGTAGTTTATCTTTTACCATGTACTATTCTAACCTAACACTGGACAATCATTTCTATTTTGATTCGCCTACTTCCCGCACACGATAAAACGATTCCTTAGGTTTTGCATTCTTATCCCAAAGGTACAAACACTGTACTAAATCATCATACAGTGGATAATCATCACAGATACCAAACACCGTCACACTCGTAATATTACATGGTCCGCCACTCGCCGTATCCATCTTTTTCAACAGCTCAAACATTTCCTGATAGCGGTCTGCCTGGCGTTTTAAAGATTTTTCGTCTCGCTCACCTGTCTCCTCATCAATCTTGAAACTCAATTCCGTAATCTGGATATCAACATTCAATTCGGCATATTTTTTCAAACAATTTTCAAAACTGTCGTAAGAATCGCCCTTCAATTCATCCGGATTATACAAATCTACCGTTGGCTGCAAACCGATTCCATCAATCAGATTTTTCTCTTTCAGTCCCTTTACAAGATTGTAAATATTCTGCTCTTTTGCAGGAACATAAACATTGTAATCATTATAAATGAGTTTCATGCCCTTCTCTGCATATTTTCTTGCGTAAGTAAATGCTTTTTCCACATAGTCGGTTCCCATTGTTGCGTACCAGAAATTATCGCCACCGTTAAATGTAGTCCGGCAGTTCCAGTTCACAGAATCATCGCCCGTTCCGTCATCCACACACTCATTCACAACATCAAAACAATAAACAACACCCGGATAATTTTTCTTGCAGTACTCCAAAACACCCTTGATGTAGTTCTCCATGCGCTTTGCCATCACTTTTTTACTGACGTAGCCCTTCTTTGCATCATAATTCTTTTTAAAGAACCACTCCGGTGTCTGATTATGCCAGACAAGCGTGTGACCACGCATTTTAATTCCATTTTCTTTGCAGAAATCAAGGCTTTCTTTGCAGGAATCAAAATTCAGTGAAACATCTGTGGCATTTGCATTCTTTTTGCCCTTTTTCACACATGCCTTTTCGTCCAGTAAATAACATGGCTTCATCAGATTACTTAAGGTTGTTGAATTGTAATGTTTCTTCAAAATATTTGCCATGCCCTCATGGTGAATTGCTGCGGTACTCTTATCACTGCCGTTAATTGCGGCACCCATCATAAAATATTTTGCGTACAAATCTTTCAGTGCCGGGCCGTCCACATCACTTACATCATGACTTGTCTTTTTATTTTCCGTAACCGCAGAACCGGAAGCTGATTTGTTTGAATTTGTCTTATTTTCTGTACTATTATCACTGCGGCATGCTGTCATGGACAACATCAGGCAAAAACACAAAATTAATGCTGTTATTTTACTGCTTTTCATTTTCTAGCTCCTTTTTTTCTCTTTTCTTCTGATACCATTTTTTTATTACCTTCGCCGCCGGAAGTTCAACCAGATATGTCATAGCAATTGCCACCACCAGAGAAAGCGCAAAACACAAAATGGTATACTGCCACTGCCATTTAACATCTCCTGTCATATTTGGCAGTTCATCTCCCGACCAGTTCGGAATCCGAAACTCCTTTAATTTGACGGCAATGTACTGATGACAGATATAAAATTGGAACGAAATTCCTGCTAAAAATTTCATGACGCGATTGTCAAGAATTTTGCGGAAATACTTGTGGGAAAGAATCATTCCAATCACAAATAAGGCAAACACAAGGGACAACAGAAAGCGGTTATCTAACTGCCACTGTGTTTCTCTGCCACTTGTCGAGCGCGCTATGCACATCTGATAAAAGAACATGACGGCACCAATTGCCATCACAATCCCGGCAAGACCTTCTACCAGCGTTTGCTTTTTCCTCATTTTTGTATATTTCATATACAGCCAAGCTGCCATCATACCGTTACCAAAAACGGAAAAGAACGTAAGCGTCTGATTCACTACTAAATTCTGGTCAATCGAATAGAATCGGCTGCTAAAATACCATGCACTTCCCACACCGATTGCCGTCATTCCAAGATATGTACCCACCGGACATTTGCGAAACAGCCACACAAGCAGTGGAAAAATCAGATACAGCTGCATTTCTACCGCTACCGTCCACAGAACGCCGTTCAGATGCGTCATACAAATTACATCTCCAAATAAATTGTTCGTAAATGTCAGATGCGTAATCAAATCTTTCATCATAAAACCGGTATCGCCGCCGTACTCCGAGAGTGGAATAGCAAAAGCGAACAATACGATTAACACCGACAGATAATACGATGGCACAATACGCGCCACTCTTTTTACGTAAAAGCCGGGAACCGTATCCGTTTTGTCGCCATACACCATATCTCTGGCATATGGTAAAAAAAGACAGAATCCTGAAAGCAAAATCATCATATCTACTAAAATACTTCCGTTTCTTACAAGCCAGTCCAAATTTACATGTTCTGTAAGTGGCTGCAACCAGGACTGCTGCCAGATATGATACCACGCAACTAGAAAAATTGCGATTGCCCGGATTCCATCTAACACACCAATGTGATAAATTTCATAGTCACCTGCCAGTTCGGCAGGTGACTGTTTTCTTCTTTTTTTGTGTTGTCTTTTTCCCATAAAAACTCTCCACTAAGCTAACGCAGCTGTAACGATTGCCATCGAGTATACTTCCGATGCGTTACATCCACGTGACAAGTCATTAATTGGAGCATTCAAACCAAGCATAATTGGTCCGTATGCATCAAAGCCACCAAGACGCTGTGCAATTTTGTAACCAATATTTCCTGCATTGATATCAGGAAAAATAAAGGTATTTGCAGAACCGGCAATCGGGTCTCCCGGACATTTTGTACGGGCAACTCGTGGTGATACTGCTGCATCAAACTGCATTTCTCCGGCAATCAAAAGATCCGGTGCAAGGTCTTTTGCTTTCTGTGCAGCATTTCTCATCTTGTCCACATCCTCGCCGGCACCTGAGCCGTAAGTTGAATAACTTAAGAATGCAATTTTCGGGTCAATTCCAAAAATCTTAGCACACTCTGCACAATCAATTGCGATTTCTGCCAACTCATCTTCATTTGGCTTAATATTAATCGCACAATCGCCCATCGCAAGTACCGTGTTACCACCGGTAGCGGACTCACGAACCAGAATAAAGCAGGATGCTACAATATTTTTACCTGGTTTTGTCTTAATAATCTGTAATGCCGGACGAACCGTATCCGCTGTCGAGTAGGTTGCACCGCCAAGAAGTGCATCCGCTTTACCCATCTTCACAAGCATCGTACCAAAATAATTTGCCTGCTGACAGGTTGCTTTTGCTTTCTCCAATGTCATACCTTTATTCTTACGAAGTTCATACAGGCACTCTGCCATCTCATCAATGTCTTCATACTCCATCGGGTCTATAATTTCAGCTCCACGAATATTAAATGCACTCTCTTCTGCTGCCTTTGCAATTTCATCTTTGTTTCCAACCAAAATCGGCGAAAGGAAAGTACTTGCCAAAAGGCGGGATGCCGCTTCCAGAATACGTGGATCACTGCCTTCTGTAAAAACAATCTTCTTCGGATTTTCTTTCAAGATATTAATCAACTTGCCAAACATACTATACGTTTCCTCCTAAATATTATTCTCTCTTAATCATACTATTTTTTGTACAAAAAACAAGGGGGTAATTAAGAAAAAATGTTAATAATTTTTTTAATTACGTAATTTGGTTCAAAAAGTTTCCGTCACATGGGCGCTCACGCTCAGACAACTACGCAGGGGTATCGACATGCACAAAACGCATTGTCTGATACCCGCGTAGTTGTACCCATGTGTCGTAAAACTTTTTGAACAAAATTACTGCAAATCAAAAAAATCAGTAACTATTCTTACCTATTATGAAAAACTCTGCCCTACATTATACCAAAAAGCACCAAAGGCGTTGGTTCATTTTGATTGGTGCACTTTTCTTTTTCTAATTTTACACAAAAAAAGATTTGTATCTCATGGGTACGAACACGCGGGTATCAGACAATGCGTTTTGTGCATGTCGATACCCCTGCGCGTTCGTCTAGCGAAAGCGCCCATGAGATGCAAACTTTTTTTATGCAAAATATTAGAAAAGAAAAATCACCAACAAAAACCTACTCCAGACGATACCCCACATTCCTAACGGTATGTATCCGTTCTCCCGCCTCTCCCAATTTCTTGCGTAATGTTTTGATATGCATATCCAGTGTGCGGGATTCCCCCTCAAAGGTTGTTCCCCACACACGATCCATCAAAAGATTTCTTGGCATAACATTTCCGGCGTTACTCAAAAATACACGGAGCAGTTCGAACTCTTTATATGTCAGTTCAATAAGTTCATCATCCACATAAACACGGTGTTTCTCTACGTTCATCCGAATGTTTCCTGCCGATAATTCTTCAACAGATGCTTCCTGCATTTTGCTGCGGCGCAGTACGGCCTTCACGCGGGAAATCATTTCCAAAATGCCGAACGGTTTTGCAATATAGTCGTCAGCGCCCGCATCTAGCCCTCTTACCTTGTCAATTTCCGTGCCCTTGGCAGTCACAAGAATCACAGGAACATCGGAAAGCCTTGCATCTTCCCGCATTTTTTTGACAATCGAAATACCATCCTCATCCGGAAGCATAATGTCAAGAAGGACGAGTTCCGGAACTTCATTTTCACACAATTTCCAAAACTCTTTGGCGCACGACGCTTCTTTCGTCTCCATATGACAGTCCTTCATTGCATACACTTCAATTTCCCGGATATTCGGGTCATCCTCTACAACACAAATCATTCCGGAACACCTCCTGCCTCATTTTCCTGCTCACTCACCAAACTCATGGCAATGTTTTCACAATGATCTGCCATTCTCTCATAATTAATCGCAAGTTCGTTGACATAAATTCCAATTTCCGGCGATGTTTTTTCTTTTTTTACCCGCTTCAGATTCTGCTTCTTAATGCGTTTGTTAATATCATCAATCTGTGTTTCTTTTTCTTCAATTACATTGGCAAGTGTGCCATCATCTTTTATAAAAGCAGAAACCGTTGTGCTCACAATATCATGCACCTGCTCCGCATAGAAATTCATTTCTTCTTTTAATTTCTTCGGCCATACGGCTTTGCTTTTTGAAATTTTTGCCGCTTCACTCATAATGTTTATCGTATGGTCAGAGATACGCTCCAAATCGCGGATACAATACACAAGTAAATTCCATTTCGCATACTCTTCCACAATCACGTTGCGGTTTGCAATCTGACGCAGATATTCGCCTATTTCCTCTTCATAGCGGTCAATTTTTTCTTCCATTTCAATTACCTGATTACGCTTTTCTTCCGAGTAATCATGGATACCTTCTAAGGCAAGCGTCACATTTTCCAAAGTAAGATAAGCCATCTCATTTGCCGAGCGCTCACACTGCTCAAGAGCAAGTGCCGGACTATCTAAGAAACGGGAATCCAAACGTGCAAATTCCGACGTTGTTTCCTCCTCATCCTCTCGAATCGTAAGAGTTGCCAGTTTTTCAAGCATATTTGCAAATGGGAACAAAAGAATCGTTGCCCCAATGTTAAACAAACTGTGAATCACAGCAATTCCTGCGACTCCTGCTGCATCGTGCATAAAGGAAAAATCAATAAATGCATACAAAGAGTAAAATACAATCATAAATACCGTTGTACCGATTACATTAAAATATAAATGAACAAGTGCGGCACGCTTCGCATTTTTGCCGGCACCGATCGATGACAAAAGTGCCGTCACGCACGTACCGATATTCTGTCCCATGATAATCGGAATTGCTGTCGCATAAGGAACACTTCCGGTCAGACAAAGTGCCTGTAAAATACCAACCGATGCGGAAGAACTCTGAATAATCGCAGTAAGAATTGCACCTGCCAACATTCCTAAAATCGGATTGGAAAACATCGTTAAAATATGCGTAAACTGTGGCACATCAGCAAGTGGTTTTACCGCAGCACTCATCGTGTCCATACCAAACATAAGGATGGCAAAACCAATCATAATTGCTCCAATGTCCTTACGTTTTTCCTGTTTGGATGCCATAATCAAGAAGATTCCGATAATTGCAAGAATTGGAGTAAACGATGTTGGTTTTAATAAAGTAACCAATAAATTGTTTCCCTCAATTCCCGTCAGACTCAGAATCCATGAAGTCACCGTAGTACCAATATTGGCACCCATAATTACACCAATCGCCTGATTTAATTTCATGATTCCTGAATTTACAAAACCGACAACCGTTACCGTTGTCGCAGATGAACTCTGAATCACTGCTGTAACACCGGCTCCAAGTAAAACTGCCTTAATGCGGTTATCCGTCAACTTTTCTAATATTCGCTCTAATCTTCCTCCGGATAATCTTGTCAGTCCGTCTCCCATCACATTCATACCGTAAAGGAAGAACGCAAGGCCGCCAATCAATGACAATGCCTGCAGCAAAAATTCTGTGTACATTTTTCATACCTCCATCTTTTTTCATTTCTTTCTACCAGTATTTACAATAACGTATCAAAGTAAAATTGAAATAGACGTTATGTAAAATTTATGTAAAAATTGAAAAATTTCTTTTTTTGTGCTAGGATAAGGCATGGAAAACAAGAATTGGAGGCATTATTTATGAATACATTAAAGAAATTTATTTCTTATTACCGGCCTTACCGCGCCGTCTTTTATTTTGATTTATTCTGCGCTGCCGTTATCAGCGTGGTCGATTTAGCCTATCCGCAGCTTTTACGTAGTCTCACAAAAACACTTTTTACCGGGAACAAAAGCGCGATTTTAGGAGCACTGCCATGGCTCTTTCTCATTTTACTCATTATGTATACCATACAAAGCCTGTGCAAATACTACGTCACCTGCCAGGGACACATTATGGGAGCGAAAATGGAACGCGATATGCGAAAACAGCTTTTTGAACACTATGAAAAACTGTCCTTTTCCTATTACAGTACACACAACTCCGGTCAGATGATGAGTAAACTAGTCAGCGATTTGTTTGACATTTCCGAGCTTGCCCACCACGGTCCGGAAAACTTGTTTATTTCCTTAGTAAAAATTATCGGCTCATTTGTATTTTTGTTTTTGATTAATCAGAAACTCGCCCTGCCGCTTTTGCTGCTCGTCATTCTCATGATTTTATTTTCCATTCGGCAGAATAAAAAAATGCAGCAGACCTTTTTGGAAAATCGAATCCGCATTGGTGACATCAATGCCAGTCTGCAGGATACGCTCTCCGGCATCCGTGTCGTTCAGTCCTTTGCCAATGAGGATACGGAACTGCACAAATTTAATCACAGCAACGAGGCGTTCTTAGAGTCCAAAAAAGATAATTACCGATGCATGGGAACTTTTATGAGTTCTAACCTGTTTTTTCAGGGAATGATGTATCTCACAACGTTAATTTACGGCGGCTATCTGATTGCCATGGGACAAATGCAGGCGGCTGACCTTGCGATGTACGCTCTTTACATTGGTATTTTTATCAGTCCGATTCAAATCCTTGTCGAACTTGTTGAAATGCTGCAAAAAGGTCTTTCCGGATTCCGCCGCTATCTCGAAGTCGTTGAAACCGAGCCGGAAATTCAGGATAAAGAAGGTGCCATTGATTTAGAAAATGTAAAGGGTGACGTTTGTTACGACAACGTTTCTTTCCACTACAGCGACGATAATAAAACCGTTCTCTCGCAAGTGTCCATTCACATTCCTGCCGGAAAATCCGTTGCACTTGTCGGTCCTTCCGGCGGCGGCAAAACAACAATCTGCTCCCTGCTGCCTCGTTTTTACGATGTGACAGCGGGAAAAGTTACAATTGATGGCAAAGATGTGCGTGACCTCACACTCAAAAGTCTGCGAAACCAAATCGGAATGGTACAGCAGGACGTCTATTTATTTGACGGAACTATCCGGGAAAATATTGCTTACGGAAAACCGGATGCAACCGATGAAGAAATCAAAGAAGCTGCCAGACGAGCCAATATGGATGACTTCATCATGCAGCTTCCAGAACAATATGATACCTATGTTGGTGAAAAAGGCACCCGCTTATCCGGCGGTCAGAAACAGCGAATCAGCATTGCCCGCGTCTTCTTAAAGAATCCACCGATTCTTATTTTGGACGAAGCAACAAGTGCCTTAGATAACGAGAGCGAACGCTACATCCAGAAAAGTCTGGAAGAGCTGGCAAAAAACCGTACGACCATCACCATCGCCCACCGTCTCTCAACCATCAAACGTTCCGACGAAATCATTGTCATCACAGAAGATGGCATTGCCGAGCGCGGTACACACGAAACTTTACTTGCAAAAAACGGCATTTACGCCCGTTATTACAATTTATAATTATGCTGTCTGTTTTGTCTGCCGTTTCGCTCTTGCTAAAGCAAGTCCAAGGCAGACAAAACAGGCTGCAAATAACACTTCAATTCCCATATATCTCCACAGCAAGTCTGGTGAACTTTGATAATTTCCACTGTCAATCAGCCGTGCTCCCATGATATACCAGTAGGCCGGAAGGAAATGAGCAGCCTTTATAATTCCATCTCCCAGAAATTCAATTGGCACAAATACGCCGGACAAAAAACTCATTCCCAATGCAATGACATTTGATACCATACTGACAGTCTCCGCCTTTTTCATAACCTGACCAATTAAAAATACAATACCAAGTACCACCATCAAAAACGCAAGCAGGTTTAAACAGTGTAATCCGCCCTGCACGGTAAACACCATTTCCCTTGCCCCAATCACGGCACACACAAGATATAAAATTCCAAACAACAATCCTGCCGATAAAGTACCTAAAATGGTTTCACGGTTTGTTTTAGCAAACGAGTACGAGGAGCACTGAATCCGTTCTCTAATCTGCGGTTTATGAAGCACTACCAAAACCGGTGATATTCCTACAATACACAGGCACAAAAGAATGTACGGAACATACGCAAAGAAATAATACACATAGCTGTGTGTCGTTTTTCCTCCTGTTTCCAATACGTTCACATCAACCGTTTTTTCATCTGCCTTTCCCGCTTTTACAAGTGCCTCCTTCACAGAAAATCCGCCGCCAATATATCCTCTTACCAGATTCATATATTGTGTAATCATCTGCTCAAACGATTCCTTGTAAATGGTTCCCGGAACACCGATAACTTCCATTTTTTTATTCTCGCTGCCACTCAGATAGGATTCAAAAAATCCGCTTGGAATCCGAAGAACACACGATATACTCCGGTTGTAAATCTCATCCTGAATGACTTCTTTTTTGTCCTCGATATGGACTTTTTCATTTCCCTGCTCCAAATAAGCGATAAGTGCCCGGCTGATTTCCGAATTGTCTGCATCCATCACAGCAAATTTATACGTAGTTGGTGAAAATGTTGATTCTCCTGTCTTTTCTCCCTGTGAAGCAGCCGCTAATGCTACCGACAAAAAGATAACTAAGTACATAATAATCTGCCCTTTTTGCTTGCGCAGCACTTGAAAAAATAGTTTATATACTTGCATAACGATTCCTCCTTACACGCCAGATACTAATACCGCCAAGAAGTACGGTTAATCCTGCCAGTGACAATACATCTACAAAAAAGCGCTCATATGTGTCATAGACGTTTAACGCGTAAAATGCATCCGTGATTAACGCTGCCGGACTGATATCATTAACAATTGGCACTGTTTTTTCTATGACACCCTTGATTCCGGAAATCATCAAATCACTCATGGCACACAATACTAAATTACTGCTGACTAAGACTCCGATTTTTCCGCCCTGTGACAGATGCGCAATACTTCCAATCAGCATACCGAACACAATACCAAAACTGGTCCCCACAAACAAAAGTAACACGATTGCCGCATAACGCTCGCCAATCTGCAAATTCAAAACGAAACGCATATAGATAAGAAGGGCACACGCTAAAACAAACTGAACTAACTCTGTCGCAGCAAAATCAGCCACAAACATCGTACTTTTTTTCATTCCGCATATATTGCGCCGCTGTCCAAGCGGTGTCAGATTCGCCTGCATCTGAAGAATTGCTACACAACCGGAAAAGGATGCAAACAAACAAGTCATCGCAAAAATTGCATAAAAATAATTGACTACATTATCCTGATTTCCCCTCGTATTTTCCTCCTTTGTAAAATACGATATTTCCTGCTGCATCGGTTTTACCGCCTGCTCTATTTTGTCCGGATGTTTTTGTGCCGTATCCTGAATCAATAATTCATATTTGGTAAATTGTTTTAAAACACTTTGCAGCATCGTCTCATCCATGCCGCTTTCTTTCACCGTGAGAGAAAGCTTGTTTCCCATATAAATGATGCCTTTTACCTGATCTTCTTCTAACAGTTTTTTTGCTTCCTTTTCTCCTGTATAAGTCGTAATAAGAAGTTTTTTGTCTCCCTCTGCCGACACAGCATTTAACATCGCTGTAAGTGTCATGTTATCCTGCTCTTTCACAATCGCAACCGGAACCGGTTCAAACTTTTCTGTCCGGTCAAAGATATCGCCAAACGCCATATACATAAATGTGGTCAGTGCAAAAGGAAATAGCAGCGTCCAAAAAATGAGTTCTCTGCTTCTCAATGAACTAAGAAGCATATACTTAAATTCACGAAAAAACATGAAATCTCCTCCTCTCACACATCCCGAAGTTCTTTTCCGGTAATTTCTAAGAATACATCATTTAACGTCGGCAGCTCCGAATATACTCTGCCAAATACAAGGTTTTTATCCTTCAGATAATCAAGGACATGAATCAGATTATGTGTACCTCCACTGAAGTTTAACGTAAGTTTTCCTTCATCATATTCCGTTTTGTACACATGCTCCATACTTCCGAGTGCCTCTAAATTTTCTTCCTGAAGTTCCGGAATCTCAATCGAAACCGTCTCCGTATTTTTAATCATTTTTTTCAGTTCATCTTTCGTTCCAATGGCAATCTGCTGTCCCTTGTCCATAATGGCAATCCGGGTACAAATCTGCTCTGCCTCTTCCATATAATGAGTGGTGTAAACAATCGTTGCCCCCTCTTCATTTAATTTCTGGATGCCCTCTAAAATTTTGTTTCGGCTCTGCGGGTCAACTGCCACCGTTGGCTCATCAAAGAAAATGAGTTTTGGTTTATGGGCAATTCCACAGGCAATGTTTAACCGGCGCAAAAGACCTCCTGACAATTTCTTTGGATAAAATTTACGAAATTCATCAAGACCGACAAAGGCAATTGCATCTTCTACATACTGCTTGCGGAGTCCCTTGTCTCTGATATACAAACCGCAAAAATAATCTACATTTTCATAAACTGTCAGTTCATCAAACACGGCAACATCCTGCATGACAACACCAATTTCTCTTTTAATGTCATAAGAATCCGGCTTCATCTCCCTGCCAAATACTTTTACCGTTCCCTTATCGTATTTAAGCAGTGCAAGAATACAATTAATCGTTGTCGATTTTCCGGAACCGTTTGGTCCAAGCAAGCCAAAGATTTCTCCTTCTTCTACTTCCAGATTCAAATGGTCTAATGCCACTAGTTCCTTATATCGTTTTACTAAATTTTCAATTTGAATAACAACAGCCATCCTTATCCCTCCTCTTTGTGATGTTAAACACATTGTATCATTTTATGCCCGCCGCAAAAAGTGTCATCCATCATTTTTGAATTGTGACATTTGTCATTTACTTTTTTTGTTATGCGCCTTTATCATCGGATGCCTTTTTTCCTATTGGGAGGGTTCAAAAGGAGGAATTCTTTTTCTAACCACTCTCGTCTGCCTGTTAATGCTCTGTTTTCCTGCTTTCGGTTTTTATCTGCCTGTCTTTATTTACGATATCATTCAGGCTAAAGATTATTTTTTACTGATACCGGCAGGAATTGGTTTGATACGTTTTTGCCCTGCCTTTTTATCTTCTGCTTTTATTCTCGTTCTGCTTATGATGCTGTCAGCAATTTTATCGTATGCTTTTGGCAGAATTTCGGATTACAAAGAAAAACTGCACCATATTCTGGATACCAGCAAAGAGCATGCCATTATAATGCACGAACGGAATCAGGCATTGATTGAAAAGCAGAATGCAGATATACACGCCGCCACGCTCTCGGAAAGAAACCGCATTGCCAGAGAAATCCACGACAACGTCGGCCATATGCTGACGCGTTCTCTCCTGCAGGTCGGGGCACTGAAAGTCATTGCCGGTGATGATTCTTTAGATGAACCATTGACTGAGCTGCAAAATACATTAAATACCGCTATGACAAATGTTCGCACAAGCGTCCACGATTTACACGACGACGCAATTGACTTAGAAAGTACCCTTTGGGAAATTATCGATGGGGTAAACACAACAAAAATATCCTTGGAATATGATGTAGAAGGAACGCTCCCAAATCCGATTAAATATGCCTTTATTGCGATTGTAAAAGAGGCGGTAAATAATATTCAAAAACACAGTAACGCAAAAAATGCTTCCATCCGAGTCTGTATGCATCCCGGATTTTACCTGCTCTCGATTGCTGACAACGGCACCAAAATTTCCACAACGGATTCCCGCGGAATCGGACTGAGCAATATGGAAGAACGGGTTCGTGCCTTAAATGGCGTAATACGATTTGATACGGAAAATGGATTTAAAATAACAATTATCATACGGAGGTAGTTATGAACATTATAATTGTAGATGACGACAAATTAGTTTCTTTATCCTTAAAGACCATTTTGGAAGCCTCCGGCGAGGTTAATGTCTGTGCCATCGGAAACTGTGGGGAGGAGGCTCTTTCTCTTTATCCGAAATTCAAACCGGATATTCTTTTAATGGATATCCGAATGGATGGAATGAGCGGACTGACTGCCGGAAAGCAGATTCTGGAAACTTACCCGGATGCCAAAATTTTGTTTCTCACTACATTTTCAGATGATGAATATATCGTGCGGGCACTCCGCATGGGTGCAAAAGGATATCTACTGAAACAGAATTTTGAAAGTATCCTTCCTGCTCTGCAGGCAGTCCAAAAAGGACAAACGGTATTTGGCGAAGAAATCACGGATAAAATTCCGGATTTAATTAATAAGACAACGGCGCAGAGAGACTTTGCCAAGTATGGGATTACAGAAAAAGAATATGCCATTATTGAACAGGTAGCAAATGGTCTCAACAATAAAGAAATTGCTGAGACTCTCTACTTAAGTGAAGGCACGGTCCGCAATTACCTCAGTTCCATTTTGGAAAAATTGGAATTACGCGACCGTACCCAGTTAGCTATTTTTTATTACCGGTAATTTTTATCAGTTATTTTTATTTGTAACTTTCTGCAAGCGCCTTAAATGCCGGCAGTGCTTTTTCAATCTGCTCGGTGCTTACGCAGTAAGAAATACGGACAAAGCCCGGTGTTCCAAAACTGTCTGCCGGAACTAACAAAAGTTCATGCTCCTTTGCACGCTCAGAAAATGCATTGGCATCCTTTTCGAGTGCTTCAACAAAAAGATAGAACGCACCGTCCGGTTTAATGCAGCGGTATCCATATTCCGTCAAAGCACGGTACAAGATGTCTCTGTTCTTTTCGTAAATCGAGATATCCGATGTTTGCCCAATGCATCGTGCTATAATTTTCTGGAACAGACTCGGCGCACACACAAATCCAAGGGCACGGCCCGCACCGCAAACTGCCGCATAAATCTGTTTCCAGTCTTTTGCTTTATCTGAAACCGCAATATAACCGATTCTTTCACCCGGTAAGGAAAGCGATTTGCTGTACGAATAGCAGACAATTGTGTTGTCATAGTAATTCATAAGATACGGAACTTTTACATCCGAATAAACCAGTTCACGATATGGCTCGTCCGCAATTAAAAAGATTTCTTTTCCATATTCTTTCTGCTTCTTTTCCAATACGGCACAAACTTCTTTGATGCACTCCTCGGTAAGAACAACGCCGGATGGATTGTTTGGCGAGTTTAAAATAATTCCCTTTGTATGCTCTGTAATTGCATCTTCCAACAATTTGGTATCAATCTGAAAATCTTCTTTTCTGCTTGGTACAACAACGAGTTTTGAGCCTGTCATTTCAACAAACACACGGTATTCCGGGAAAAATGGAGCAAAGGTGATAAACTCATCGTCCGGTTCTGCCAGTGCTTTTAATGAAATCGTGAGCGATGCAGCTGCTCCAACGGTAACATAAAAATTGTCTGCCGTAAGATTTGTGCCATGCTGCTCATTTACATAGGAAGCCAATTTCTCACGAAGTGCTGAGTCTCCCTGTGCCGATGTATAACCATGCAAGGCAACTGGGTCTCCGTTTGTGAGCAAATCAATAGCTGCTTCTTTTACACATTCCGGTGCGGGAACACTCGGATTTCCAATACTGAAATCAAATACATTTTCTGCTCCGATTTCTGCCTTTCTCTTATTTCCATACTCAAACAAATCACGGATTACCGAGCGATTTGTTCCTAACTGTACCATTTTTTCTGATAACATATCTATGTACTCCTTTCAATTTTTACTTGGGTTAAAGCGGAATGCATGGTTGAGCGGACCACTTCCCTGTCCTAAATCCATTCCATCCGCCAATGCGCCTGATATATATTCTTTGGCTTTTATAACGGCATCTGTTAATTCACAGTTCTGCGCCAGATAAGAGGCAATTGCACTGGAAAGCGTACAGCCGGTTCCATGCGTATTTTCATTATCAATGCGCTTACTCTCAAGCCAATTTCCACCATCCGCCCCATAGAGGTAATCGTTTGCATCCTCAATGCTGTGACCGCCTTTGCATAAAACTGCTGTCTCATATTTGTTATAAAGTGCCTGTGCCGCCTGTTCCATTTTTTCTTTGGAATCAATCTTCGTTCCGGTAAGCACCTCAGTTTCCGGAATATTTGGTGTAATCACAGAAGCTATCGGCAAAAGTTCATTTTGCAGTGCCGCAACGGCGTCCTCTTCAATCAGCCTTGAACCGCTGGTCGAAACCATAACCGGGTCGACCACAATAAACTTTGGCTTGTAAAAAGACAACCGTTCCGCAATCACATGAATTAATTCCGCAGAAGCCACCATGCCGATTTTCACAGCATCCGGTTTTATGTCAGTAAAAACTGCGTCCAACTGCTTTTTTAAGAATTCAGGTGTTACTTCCATAATACCGCTTACTCCCATCGTGTTCTGCGCCGTCAATGCGGTAATGACACTCATGGCGTAAACACCATTCGCCATCATCGTCTTTAAATCTGCCTGTATTCCGGCTCCCCCACTACAATCACTTCCTGCTATCGTTAATGCCGTCCTCATCTGTCATTCCTCTCTTTCATTGCCTTTACTATTGTAGCGGAAAGGAAGGTTGTTTGTCAAATTTTTAGGGTTCCGTAATTCCGTAGAAAAGCTTTGCGTCTCGTGGGCGTTCTCACTAATTGAGTGCGTAACGGTATGGGCACTGAAACTACCAGTGCCACATACCGACGTACTCAAACCCACGAGTCGCAAAGTTTTTCTACGGAATTACTGAAATCCAAAGGAACCAGCAGCGAACATTTGTCACAAACCCGTCATTCCAAACTCAGTTTTTCTTATTTTTACTGGTAAAATTCATCCTTTAATATCACAATCAGTCATGAATATTTTTCTATCCTTTGTGCATACTAACAGAGGAAATGGAGGTAATTACGATGCAATTAACAGAACAGGAAACCAACGTAATCAAAGATTTACAGACACAGGAGAAAGCATGTGTTGACAAATACCGCTTTTATGAGCAGTCTGCCCATGACGAAGAACTAAAAAACTTATTTCACCGCATTGGTGATGAGGAGCAGGAACATTTTGACTCCTTAGGCATGGTGCTCAAGGGTGATGTACCAAATGTAAGTGCCGCCCGCAGCGGTATGGAGGGATACACGCCTTCCGAAAGTTACGCAGCAGGTAACAACTCTGAAGAGAAAAAACATGACCAATTTTTATGTACCGACTGTATTGCAACAGAAAAACTCGTTTCATCCACCTATAATGATGATGTTTTCCGTTTTTCTGCCAGCAATATCCGAAGACTCTTAAATCACATCCAGACAGAAGAACAAAATCACGCAGAGATGATTTACAAATACAAAACGGCAAACAATATGGCATAGCCTGTCATAGTTTCCCCTCGCTGCGCATACAATGATACAAGGGTACCAAAGTCCAGACTCGTTCATGCTTGCATGATAAGAGGCTGGACCTTGGTACCCGCCAAACATGAGAAAGTAGCGATTTATGCAATAAATCCGCGGATTTCGAATGTTTGCAGGATTGCGAAAGTTGTGAAACAACGGAGCAATCCGTATCATTGTTTGCAATTCAGCAAGGAGGAATATTATGATACAAATTTTCAAAAGAAACAAGAAAATCACAAAACTATTTTTGTTACTGTTTTTTTTATGCTGCACTGCTTTTCTTCTTATTTTTTACATAGAATCGGACAAGCCCATAACAAAGAAAAAGCAAACGGCAGCAAAAACAACTGCGGACAAACCAACATCCATTTCTTATTGTGTGACTTCTCTTTCTGATGAAGAAGAATCGACATTGATTTATCATCCGACGGAACGTGTTTTGTCTCAGTTTATTCGCAAAAAAAATCAATATATCCGAAATATCTGGGATGAAAAATCCGGTTGGACGACTAACGTAGAATCATGGAAAATAAAGAAATCCGAAACACTAGAGCATTTTTCGTATAATACGAATGGGGCTCTCTATGCCTGCAAAAAGAAATGGTCAAAAGGCAAATTAGCAAAGCAATCCATTGTCTGTCTGCGAAATAACGGCAACATAAAAAATATAAATCTCATCCACTTAAACAACAAACAAAATACGGATGAAATCAAAGATATCCGGTGTAATGGCACTTCCATCGCCATCACCTATCAATACGGAAATGTAACAATATACAATTTATTAGAACGACTGGCATTTGGCGGCAGTTCCATAAGCGGTATGCCGGGGGAAAATATTTTTTATGATTTGCATTATTTAACAATTGAAACAAAAAAAACGACCGAAGAAATTTATCTGCGCGACTATGATATCCGCTCCGGTGAGGTCACACACACATTTCCACTGGGCAGTTTTGCACAAAAAAAAGAGGATTTCCACATCACAAATCTTGGAAATACTCTTTATGTTCTGACACCTCGTGGCTTATTTCGCGGAGAATGCAAAAGCAGTTCCCTGCAAAAACTGCTTGCATTCTGCGAATTACAATTACCACCGCAAAGCAACATTTTAACCATGTTTTCCGGTTCTGCCGATTCTCTCTACCTCGTTATCAAAGAAGCAGACGGCAGCAAATCCATTCGGCTTATTCATCTTCCAAGCCAAAATCTTTCAGACCAAAATCATCCCGAGTCAAATCATGCTACACAAAAGGTCTGACATGGCTATTTACCGGAAGAAGTGTCCTGCGAATTTTGTCCGGGCTGCCCCATGGCAGACATATCGGAAACGGTAATACTTGTTGCCTTCTCACCATCTGTCTCCACACTGACCATCTCTCCCGGATTAATTTCACTTACCGATATTTCCGTACTTTCCTCACCGGATTTCTTATATATCTTGGTATCGCTGTCAATCTGGTAAGTCTTTGACTCACCTTTCTTTTTGCCACCATTCTTCGCATCTGCCGGTGGGGTTCCCTGCTGTTTATTCCCCTCGATTCCGGCAGCTCCGCCACTTGCTGCTTCCGGCTTTTTGTCATCCTGCTTATCCATAACTTCCATCACTATCTGAGTGTCTGAAACACTTGTCACACGCCCCATTACTGCATTTGCTGAACTCTCACTATCCTTTAAACCACATCCGGAAATGTTCATAGCTGCCAAACATAAAATCAGACTGGTACCAATTGCTCGAATCTTCTTTCCTTCCATATGTAACCTCCACTTCATATACAAATGATTTATTGTTATGGTCACATTGTATCGAAAGGAAATGGTCACTCTGTGTTTAGCCTGTGTAAAATGTGTGACCGATTATTTTGCCTGCAATTCGTCCAATGTCAAATCATAGGCAGGCAGAAAATCCTGCATAAACACTTCAACTTCTTCCATATTCATATCATGCAGTGCTTTTTTCGTCGTTTCGTATGCCGTCTTAAATTCCTGATTGCCGGAATTTAATTCCTGCTTACATTTAATCAGTGCAGATAACTTATCTGCCGCTTTCACAAGACGCCACTCATATGCTTTGTCCTCCTGCGGGAAAAACAATTTCTCATAATGCTTTTTCATATAATCCGGCAGTTTATCCACCATCTTTTTACTCGCAACATACTCCACCCGTTTATAAGCTTCTTTGATATCATCATCATAATACTTGACAGGCGTAGGCATGTCTCCGGTAATGATTTCATTCGCATCGTGATACATTCCCATGAGAGCAATTTCATTGGAATCTACGTGTTTTCCGCATTTCTCATTGGCAATGAGTGAAAGACCATGCGCTAACATCGCAACTTCCAGCGAATGTTCACTAATATTTTCCTGAACAGAATTCCGCATAAGTGCCCACCGCTCAATATTTTTCATACGTGCCATCATCGCAAAAAATGAATACATCCTAATTCTCCTTCAACATCTTTTTCATATAGTAACCCGTATAGGATTCTTCACAGTCCGCCACCTGTTCCGGCGTTCCCTGCGTAACAACCGTACCGCCACGGTCACCGCCTTCCGGTCCCATATCAATGATATAATCTGCCGTCTTAATCACATCCAGATTGTGTTCAATAACAACTACCGAATTACCGCCTTCGGTCAGCCGCTGCAAAATTTCAATCAGCTTATGAACATCCGCAAAATGAAGTCCTGTCGTCGGCTCGTCCAAAATATAAATAGTCCGCCCGGTACTTCTCTTACTCAATTCTGTCGCAAGCTTGATGCGCTGAGCCTCACCACCGGACAACGTAGTCGATGGCTGCCCTAATTTGACATATGACAATCCCACATCATACAACGTCTGAATCTTGCGGTGAATCGTCGGAATATTTCGGAAAAATTCAAGGGCATCTTCTACTGTCATATCTAACACATCATAAATACTTTTTCCCTTATATTTAACATCCAAAGTCTCACGATTATACCGCTTTCCACCGCAAACTTCGCAAGGGACATAAATATCCGGAAGGAAGTTCATCTCAATTTTCAATATACCGTCACCACTGCATGCTTCACAACGGCCGCCCTTCACATTAAAACTAAAACGCCCTTTCTTGTATCCTTTTGCTTTCGCATCCGGTGTCGAAGCAAATAAATCTCGTATCATATCAAATACACCGGTATAAGTTGCCGGGTTTGAACGAGGGGTTCGTCCAATCGGAGACTGGTCAATATTAATTACCTTATCTAACTGCTCCACGCCTTCAATTCCTTTATGCTTTCCCGGTATACAGCGTGCCCGATTTAATGTGCGGGTCAGACTCTTACACAAAATTTCATTCACAAGAGAACTCTTTCCGGAACCGGAGACACCGGTCACGCAGGTCATTACCCCCAGAGGAATCTTGACATTAATATTTTTCAGGTTATTTTCGCTGGCACCTTTTACTTTCAGATAACCTGTCGGTTTGCGTCTCTTTGCCGGCACCGGAATCTGCTTTTTCCCACTTAAATAAGCACCTGTAATCGACTCCGGCACTTTCATCAAATCTTCTGCCGTACCGCATGCAACCACGTGTCCGCCATTTTTTCCTGCTCCCGGTCCGATGTCCACAATATAATCCGCCTCACGCATGGTATCCTCGTCATGTTCCACGACAATCAGCGTATTACCAAGGTCACGAAGTTTCTTTAACGTAGCAATCAACCGGTCATTATCCCGCTGATGCAGACCAATACTCGGCTCATCCAAAATATAAGCCACACCGACAAGTCCCGAACCAATCTGTGTCGCCAGACGGATTCGCTGTGCTTCTCCACCGGAAAGTGTAGCCGTCGCACGTGCCAGTGATAAATAATCAAGACCAACATCCACCAAAAATCCCAGGCGGGAACGAATTTCCTTTAACACCAGACGTCCAATCTGCTTTTGTCTGTCGGTCAATGTCAATTCATCCATAAATTTCTTCAAATCAATAATGGAATATTCACTAATTTCTGCAATGTTTTTATCCCCCACCGTAACCGCAAGGGATTCTTTCTTCAACCGCTTGCCGCCGCAGACGTGGCAGGGCGTAATCTGCATAAATGACTCATATTCCTGCTTCGTAGTCTCCGAGCCGGTCTCACGATATCGCTTCTGCAAATTACCAAGCAGTCCCTCAAACGCGATATTATAAACACCGTGTCCATGTCTGCCGGTATAATGAACTTCCACACGCTGACCGCCGGTTCCATACCAGATTAAGTCATGAACATCCTCCGGATATTCGCCATATGGTGTATCTAAATCAAATCCATAAAACTCTGCCATCGCATCCAAAATCGCACGGCTATAACTATCCGGATTTACTACAGACTGCCATCCCGGTGCTGCAATCGCTCCCTGCGCAATACTAAGCGTCTTATCCGGAATAATCAAATTCTCATCAAACTCCATCCGGTAACCGATTCCATGACATTCAGGGCACGCACCAAATGGATTGTTAAACGAAAAACTGCGTGGCTCAATTTCATCTACACTAATTCCACAGTCCGGACAGGAAAAACTCTGACTGAAAGAAATTTTTTCTCCTCCAATCACATCGACAACCAATAAACCATCGGCTAACTTAAGCACCGTTTCGATGGAATCAGTCATTCGTTTTTCAATTCCCTCCCGAATTGAAAGTCGGTCCACTACAATTTCAATGTTGTGTTTTTTATTTTTCTCTAACTTGATTTCTTCATCCAGCGAATACAAATTACCATCCACGACAACGCGCACATAACCGCTGCGCTTTGCCTTGTCTAATACTTTTACATGCTCTCCTTTGCGGCCACGCACAACCGGGGCAAGCAGCATAATTTTCGTACGCTCCGGCAATTTCATAATTTCATCCACCATCTGGTCTACCGACTGTTTTTGGATTTCCTTGCCACACTTCGGGCAATGAGGAATTCCAATTCTGGCATATAAAAGACGGAAATAATCATAAATTTCCGTAACCGTCCCTACCGTAGAACGTGGATTACGATTCGTCGATTTCTGGTCAATCGAAATTGCCGGTGGAAGCCCCTCTAAACTTTCAACATCCGGTTTCTCCATCTGACCTAAAAACTGTCTGGCATAAGAAGATAATGACTCCATATATCTTCTCTGTCCTTCGGCGTAAATGGTGTCAAACGCCAACGATGACTTTCCGGAACCGCTTAAACCGGTCAACACCACAAATTTATCTCTTGGAATATCCAAATCAATATTTTGAAGATTATGCTCTTTGGCACCTCGTATCCGTATTTCTCGCTTTGTATCCATACTAACCTCCATCGCTTTTTTGCTTCTAAAGTTCACTGCGGATTTCCTCTAAATGCTTTTTATATTCAATCATCCGGTCACGCAGTTTGGCAGCCTTTTCAAAATTCAACTCAGCCGCTGCCTGATTCATCTGTTTCATCATCTTAGCAATATGACGCTGCAATTCCTCAAAACTCATGGATTCCGGATCTTTCTCTTCTTCCGTAATATCCGTACCTGCTTTCTTTGAAATACGGATTCGATCGCGCACCGCCTTCTGAATTGTCTTTGGCACAATGCCGTGTTCTTCATTATATTCTTTTTGTATCTTGCGGCGCCGCTCGGTTTCATCAATTGCCGTACGCATGGAATCGGTAATCTTATCCGCATACATAATAACATGTCCTTCCGAGTTTCGTGCCGCACGTCCAATCGTCTGAATCAAAGAAGTCTCCGAACGTAAGAAACCTTCTTTGTCCGCATCCAGAATCGCTACCAACTGAATCTCCGGAATATCAAGTCCCTCTCGCAACAGGTTAATTCCGACCAAGACATCAAACACATCCAGACGCATATCGCGGATAATTTCTGAACGCTCCAGCGTATCAATGTCCGAATGCAGATACCGCACACGTATCCCGACTTCCTTCAGATACTTTGTTAAATCCTCTGCCATTCGTTTTGTCAGTGTCGTAACGAGAACCTTTCCCTTCTTCTCGGTAACCTTTCGAATCTCTCCGAGTAAATCATCCACCTGTCCTTTAACCGGTCTTACATCAAGTTCCGGATCCAACAGCCCCGTCGGACGAATAATCTGCTCGGTACGAAGCAGCTCATGCTCTGTCTCATACGTCGAAGGCGTTGCCGAAACAAACATCATCTGATTAATATGCCCCTCAAATTCTTCAAAGTTCAGAGGGCGGTTACTTTTGGCAGAAGGCAAGCGGAATCCATATTCTACAAGCGTAGATTTCCTCGACTGGTCCCCGGCAAACATCCCGCCAATCTGTGGAATCGTAATATGCGACTCGTCCACAATAATCAAAAAATCATCCGGAAAATAATCCATCAAAGTCATCGGCGTTTCCATCGGCTGTAACCCATTTAAATGCATGGAATAATTCTCAATACCGGAACAAAAACCGGTCTCCCGTAACATCTCAACATCAAAATGTGTCCTCTCGGAAATCCGCTGCGCCTCAATCAATTTATCCTCACTCTTAAAATACTTCACGCGCTCATCCAGTTCTTTTTCAATTCCCGCAATCGCACGCTCCATCTTATCCGGTGCCACTACATAATGAGATGCCGGAAAAACAACCATATGCTCTAAGTCCGCCGTCGCCTCTCCGGTCACAACATCAATTTCCTGTATCCTATCCACTTCATCCCCAAAAAACTCAACCCGAATCGCACGGTCACTTGCCGATGCCGGAAAAATCTCAACTACATCACCACGCACACGAAATGTGCCACGATGAAAATCCATATCATTCCGCGTGTACTGTATATCAATCAGACGCCGAATCACCTCATCCCTATCCTTTTCCATGCCCGGACGCAGAGAGACCGTCATATTTTGATAATCGATTGGACTACCCAGTCCATAAATGCAGGATACACTCGCAATAATAACCACGTCACTGCGCTCAGTCAGTGCCGCTGTCGCCGAATGGCGCAGCTTATCAATTTCGTCATTGATTGCCGAATCCTTTTCTATATAGGTATCCGTCGAAGGTACATAGGCTTCCGGCTGGTAATAATCATAGTATGACACAAAATATTCTACCGCATTCTCTGGGAAAAATTCTTTAAATTCCCCATACAACTGTGCCGCCAATGTCTTATTGTGTGCAATCACAAGCGTCGGCTTATTCAATTTTTCAATCACATTTGCCATCGTAAAAGTTTTACCGGAACCGGTAACACCAAGAAGTGTCTGAAACTGATTTCCTTCCTGAAAGCCTTTTACAAGAGCATCAATTGCCTGCGGCTGGTCACCGGTCGGCTGGTATTCGGAATGTAATACGAAATGGTCCATCGTTTATTTGTCCACCTCCGTCTGGATGAATTGATATAACAACATAGGGAACAAATCATATGATTCATTCCCTATCGATAGGTCGTTCACTACTCGTGATACAAGTATAGCACATTAAAAATTGTATTGCAACGAGAAAATGAACGTTTGTTCGTTTCTGTTTTTTCATCCACCACACCGATGCATTTAAGACCGCTGCAAAAATCACCCACAAAAGATAGGGAACCTGACGCAACGCAGCCACCGGGTCAATGAATCGCCATAAAAAAGCTATTCCAGTCCTTTGCGAAACCGGTCAATCATCGTTGCCGTAAGGCTTAAAAGATTTTTATCTTCTTCAATTTTATCCCGCTTAACAAAGCGCGCCGTTGCAAGTTCCGTTTCATCCATTGTAATCGAAGTACCGCCATCTACTTCGCAGTAATAGCCAAGTAAAAGATTCGAGTCAAATCCCCACGGCTGGCTGTCAAAATAACGAATATTTTTCACACGAAGCCCCACTTCTTCCTGCACCTCACGAACGACCGTCTGCTCTGGTGTCTCACCAATTTCGCAGAAACCGGCAAGCAGCGCACGCCCTTTGTAGGGACGGTCTGCATACGTGGAAATCAAAATAGAATCCTCATAAATTAACCCGATAATCACCGCCGGGGCAATCTTTGGAAAAATCAAATTTCCACAATGCGGGCACCTCTTCATCCGCTCCTTTTTATCATGCACGGTTTTTGTTCCACAGCGGCCACAGAAAACATTATCGCGGTACCAAACATACAAATGATACCCTGTCATCCCGGCAAAGCAGGTGTATACCGGGGCATTTCTACGAAGGCTCCGAATTGGTTCATAGGAAAAAGAAAAAATGTCTGATATAAACAAACCCGCTGATAAATCCCCCGGCATATAAAGAAAATAACAGGTTTCATCAATTGAAAATAAATATTGTAATAAATGCTTTTCACACCCCAATTCACTGCAGGTGGGAAGCACAATTTTTCCATCTTCAATACGGCACAAAACCCTGTCATCCGGTTTCCCATGTCCACGAAAAACAAGCACAAAATCATCCGGTTTTGGACTTTTTGCATGATAAGCATTATCAAACTTTTTTGGTGCAATTTCTTGTATCATAACCAGTTCTCCTTAAAATCAGTAAATATCTTAAATCACTTTTTTCATCTGCCAGCGCCCGGACAAATATCTCACAGCAAATAACAGCGAGCGGACCGCCCAGTCAATAAACATACCAAACCACACGCCTAAAATACCCATGTTACATACCACCGCAAGTAAATAACTGCAAAGCACGCGGAACAGCCACATGGAAATAATTCCTGTCAGCATCGTAAATTTCACATCGCCTGCTGCCCGCAATGCATTTGGCAGGGTAAAACTGAGTGGCCAGATAAAAACAGCAATTGTACTAAACCAGCGAAGCACCTCCGCCGCCATCCGGGTTGCTTCCGGCGAAAGAGAAAATACCGATACAATCGGAACGGCAAATACAAACAAAACTAGATTCATGATCCAATCTCCCAGATAAGCAAACAACATCAGTTTTTTCGTGTATTTTTTTGCCTGTGCCACCTCACCGGCTCCAAGGCAGGTTCCCACCACGGTAATCAGGGCAAGCCCCATCGACATCCCCGGAATATTGGGAAATTCAATAATGGAATAACTGACTGAATTGGCCGCGATTGCCGCCGTTCCAAATGATGTAATCATACTTACTACCATTAATTTTCCGACCTGAAACATGCTATTTTCAATACCGCTTGGAATTCCGATACGGAGAATCCGAAGAATCATTTTTTTATTCGGAAGCAGCGAAGAAAATTTCTTTATCTGCAAAGGATTATACGGGCGGGCAACCAAAACGGTCATACAGATTCCACAGACAACGCGGCTCACAAGCGTTGCAAGAGCCACACCAAGCACCCCATAGCCGAGTGCCACCAAAACCGCATTCAGCGCAATATTAATCGCATTCATTAACACACTGAGTCCCATACTGACCTTGCTGTTTCCCACACTTCTGAAAATGGCGGCTCCCGCATTATAAATTCCAAGAAATGGATAAGAAAGTGCCGTTACAAACATATAAATCCATGCACTGTGCATAACCGAATCTTCTACACTTCCAAAGATTGCCGGTAACATCTGTTTTCCAAAAACAGCACAAATAAACGCTGCTGCCATGGAGAAAATAAACAACACCGTTTCCAACTGTCCTGCCGCATAAGCAGCATCTTTTGTATCACGCCGTCCGTTGTACTGACTGCAAACGACGGCACCTCCTGTCGCAAGTGCCGCCATTACCTGAATAATCAATAGATTAATATTAGTCGTAAGTGCCACGCCGGATACCGCTGCTTCTCCCGCCTTGGAAACCATCAGCGTATCCACCATGCCGACCATTACATTTAAAAACTGCTCAAACATAAGAGGCATCACAAGTGCCCTTAGCTGTTTTCCTGTGTACATCATAATTCTCATATCCTTGCTTCATTTTCAACCATAGTGTACCACAGGTTTTTCTTCCTTTCAACTATCTAGTTATATCCGATTGCCATCAGGGTGAACTTCTTTGATTCACTTTCATCATTCATGCGAAGTTCAATTGTATGCTCTGCCTCGGCATCCTCTTCGATGGCTACATATACTTTACCGTTGTTCCATCCGCTGGTATCATAACCACTCAGAGTTGCTTGAAGTTTGCCATCTACATACAAATCGGCAGAACCATATTCCACTGAATTGCTCAATTTGTAAATTAACGTAAGTGCTTTACATTTTACTTTTAATTTCAAAGCGTCCGTGCCGCTTGTTGACGTATGCATCCAGTTATCCGGGAACCATGCCGCACCTTTTTGTCCCTTATACTCGTACTGGAAAGAGCCCGTTGCATTATCATTCTGATTAAATCCGCCGGAAGTAAATGATGTAATTGCATTGTCCTTTGTAACATCAGTCTTGGAATCCAACATCTTCATTCCCTGGTAAGCAGATGACTTAACCGGTGCCATCGCATCCATATCGGTGATATTATCTTCTTCTGCCGTTTCTTTGTCCATCTTATCAAACATGCGTGTAATGCAGTCTGCCATCAACTGATAACCGGTGTTGTTTGGATGCAGGGAATCACCAAAGTACCATTTATAAAACGCTTTCTGGTCATTTCCATCAAAATAAGACGAAATCGCATTTCCCATACTAATCATCGGTAAATCATAATGCGTACCAAATGGGCGATAATCGTTTTCACAGACAACACCGCCACTCGCCTTCTGAAATACTGAGAATACAAGCACAACAGCAGATCCGGATTTCAACGCCTGACGAATCAGTCCTTCATAACCTTTTCCTGCAGTTGCCGTACCATAATCATTTACGGCAAATTCAATGAACAGCACATCCGGATGATCGTTTCCTTCCGGTAAACGGTCAATCACATCACGATTGTAACGGACCACACCAATATCGGATGGCGTTCCGCTCATTCCGGCATTAATAAAGTGAACATTTTCTCCATTGTTCTTTCCATATTTCACACCAAATGTTTTTGCCGAAACTTCCGCATAACACATGCTGTTTGGTTTTGCCAATGCGCCCTCTGTAATGGAACCACCAATGTAAGCAAGTGTGACATCTTTTCCGTCTCTCGCATTTTGGATTACCTGCTTGATTCTTGCATTGTTTCCGGTTGAGTACACACTGTCTTCAAGCATTTTCTCATACTCTTCGTCACTGACTTTATAGACATTATTCTGTGCTTTTCCGCTAATGATAACATCATCCACAAGGAATGAATCTGTCGCGGTAGTCATGGTGAGTGTCATCGCTGCATCACCCTGATTTTTCGGAATCGTAATCTCGCCTTTGAGCGTAGTCCATTTACCGCTTGCGCATGCTTTTCCTGCATCTGCGTTTGTAATCAGCGTAACGTCTCTTGCCATTCCATTCTGGTCAGTATAAGTCATACGAAGTGCAATCTTCTGGCTTTTTCCGGTATCCTGCTTTACAACAACGCTGAACTGATAATGTTCACCCGCAATCACATACTCGGGAATTAGAAGTTTTGCACCATCTGTTTCACTCGTTCTGTCTTTCACAAGAAGACTGTTCATACCGCCTTCTGTGTAGTTCTGTGAATTGGAAACTTCCAGTTTGCCACCAATCGGCGCAAATCCTTTGAGGTCCCCGTCTTCAAAATAGTTACTGTATACTTCCGACGCAACCGGTTCCGGCGTCTTAATTGGCACTTTGGTCACCTGTGGTTTCTCCGATGGTGTGCTTGTCGGCTGATTTGTTGGTTTACTCGTCTGCACCAGTGCCTTCGTTCCCTTAACTGTCTTTTTCTTTGTTACAATAATCTTTACGGTTCCAATTTTCTTTGTCTTTTTCTTATACTTTTCCTTCACCGTAACTTTGGCAGTTCCGACTTTTACTGCTTTGACCTTGCCGGAAGCCGAAACTTTAATTCTTTTGTTTGATGCGGTAAATTTGTATTTTGCTTTTTTCTTCTTATTCTTTACCACAATCTTTTTTGATTTTCCCTGCTCAATCGTAATTGTTTTCTTCGCAGGTTTTGCTTTCTTTGCTGCCGCACTGCTGTCCGATGCCGTGGCCGTTAATGACACAACCATCGCCACAGCCAGTCCGTGGCAAAGTAACTTCTTCATTTTTGCGCAACCCATAATTGACCTCCTTTATAATTTTGTATTTATATTATATGGGATTTGTATAAATTTTACAAGATGGCATTTTTTCATGTTCCGTAAATTATCAAGAAAACGGGTACGTTAAGTGGGCACTCCCGTTAAACAAACGCTTAAGGGTATCGGCATGTTAAATACACATGCTCGATACCCACGTGTTTGTACCCACTTATCGCAACCGTTTTCTTGATGATTTACTGGAATCCTGAAAAACTGATATCTAACACCGTATATAAACTAGTTCTTGTAATGCATTTGGGGGGGCAGGGCATACTTTTTCTGACATCCACCTGAAGCCCTGTATGACAACGCTTTTAATATTTTGTGAAGATTTGCGTTGCATCTGGAGCAAAATATATAACATATCTTCTTTTTTTAACATTTCGCTGTATGCTTAGCAAAAAATGAGAATGTTGCTTTCACTATGAGGAACATTGAACACCGTCGGTGCCTAGAGGGTGTATTTTGCCCTCAGGAACCGCTACGTGTGTTCTCTAAGCGGGAGCGGTTCCGAATGTGAAACAACATTCTCATTTTCTGGCTAAGCATACAGTGAAACTAATTTATTCCAACCCTTCATTGTAAATCCGATTGATGGCTGCCTGTGCCTGTTCCATCTCATGTTTTTTTATGATTCGGTCTCTGTCTTCTAAGATTGCTATCATTTCGTCTACAAGCTGTTCTTCTTTTAGCTCGGTCATGCGGTACAAATAGCCGAGCATTCGTGTCGCTGTATAATCGGTATTCATATATTTGTATGCAATCTCCCGGCACAGACTTTCGGCGAAGCCTTTTTGTAATAGTATTTCGTAAATTGCGTCACTTTTTCTTGTATCCATGAAATTCCTCCAATTTCAATACACTATTGCTCACCTGCATATTGCTACTTTCCAGACGTAACGACCGGAACAGATTTTGGAGACTTCTTTAGAAACCCGGCATTTTCCCAAAATCAATGCCATATGTGTAATACGTTCCCGTGTCTTTTCTCATAAGAAGTGCTTCGTTCATTTTTATGTATTCAATTCCTTTCACGAGAAATGATTTGCCAACGGCTGTGTTGTATAGTCCTTCGGTTAGGGTTTGGTAAGTAGGCATAGGCGCTCCTTTCTTAGTGCTTTTGGGGTTGAAATATTTAGTTTTAGTGTAGCATGTTTTGGGGGATGGGGCAATTATCTTCTTTTTATTTTTGATTGTAAAAATAGCACCTAACAATATCTGTTAGATATCCTCAAGTCCACTTTTTGACATCATCAATCTTTCACATCATATTCACCACGATTAAAACGCCTCATGGTTTCATTTTTCCCTTTAAGAACAAGATCTCTGTTGAGTGCCTCATGATCTGTGTGATAACCGTCTGGTGAAGTTCTATTATTAAATTTAATTTCATCCCAGTGACCTAACAGATAACATACGATTATTGTTAATATTCCACTAATTAATTCTGCCATAATAAATTCCTCCTTAATTGAATATTTTTTCAAAATATAGTTACTGCTGTTATAGTTTGTCACCCCTTCCTTCCCTTTCGATGCCTTTATCCTACCACACTTTGTTGTCCAATAAACATCCCACCAGGCATATTTATAACATATTACTCACTTTCATTGATGAAATTTTCTCATATTTTGCCAAGCCTAAAATCCTTTTTTTTTAATTTTTTACTTTGTTACCTCGAAACAAATGAGCTAAAAGTGCTGACTAAGCTTTCTAACAGGGCCTTACCCCAAGTAGAATACCTCTGCCAGCTTTTTTACTGCACTATTATTCCTATACTGTTATATCAGATACATGATTTTCCAAATGAAGGAAGGCGTATAATTGAATATAAGTTATGGATACTATCATAGATACAAAATCAAATAACCGTTTAGATATGTTATCAGATTAGAATTTTTGCTTGCATTTTTTCTAAGTATATTGTATAGTACATGTGTCGAGAAAGGTGTATGTTTTCGGACTGCACTGGGGGAGTCACTCTGTGGCTCCCTTTTATGTTGCACAATTTTGACAGGTGGCAGGAAAAATTTGATTCGTAAACGCTCCATAGTGCGTACACCCACATAAGCAACCGCTCCGAAGAGCGGCATATCATTAAAGGTGCTTTCTACATTCCGCTGGTAGCTTGTCTGACCAGAGAAGCAGATCTTCACAGAAATCCACACCATGGTCATCCATGTGTCTGGGGATTTCTTCCAAAAGATACTTGAAATAATTATAAGACATGAGTTTATTCGCCTTTGCAGTTTCAGCAATGCTGTAAATCATCGCACTTGCTTCGGCGCCTGCAACAGTATCGATCATAATCCAGTTTTTCTTTCCAACACAGAAAGGTCGAATGGATTGTTCTGCGGCGTTGTTATCCATTGGCACTTCTCCATCTTCCAGGAAGGTTCTAAGTACCTCCAGCACTTTTTTAAGAAGAGAGCTGGATGTCTGCTCCGTAACACAAATGGTCACACCGTTGGCAGATATATCCAGAAAGGAATCCTGTACTAATGGGCTATTCGAATCAACTGCTGTCGACTCTGGTTCCGTATGCATCAGTTCCATAGGAGCTGGAATAATTGCATGTTCTACGGTATCGCTTGGAATAGAATCAAGACAGGCTTTTCTAACTTGCGCAAAGCGATAATAGTAATTCGCCTTGGTGATGTTATTTGCCTGACACCATTCGTCTACGGACATGCCATTTGGACGATTCCGGCATTCCTGAACCATTGCAACCCATTCACGAATGCGACAGCTGCGCGCTACTTGTGATGTTTGAGATTTCATAAACTTAACCCTCTTGACTGTCCAAAAAGTTTAGGCTAAACTTTTTGGACTGGTATAAAATGTTAAGTCTATTTTCTCAAAAAATCAAAAAACATTCTATATACTGACTATGAAGCGTTTACTGTTAATCTCAATTAAATATATAAGCATCCCTCCTCATAGAATTGCCTTAATATATCTATTTATGGCTTCTACAACATCCTCTTTGTTTTTATGCATTTCATAAATTTCAAAAAAACAATCTTTCATATAATCTCTTAATTCAATAAGCCTTTCATCGCGTACAAAATCTTTATTATAACTGGACTCCTTCTGCTTTTCACAAACTGGCAACAAGTCACTTGCATTTTTTACTTTCTCCCACTCGCCCATTTGATTAACTTCTGTACATACAATATCACACTTATCACTTCCATGGCACAGTAGGTCACCATTTTCGCACATCAAAAATTCATTTTTTAAATCCAATTCAATGATGTTATACCAATTTTGCAAATAAATGACAATATCGTTTGAGCAAAAATATTTTATCATTTCACAGATTTCATTTAATAGATAGCTTCCCCCAAATCCAAACAAATAATAATCTTCTAATAACTGAAAAAAATGGTTACGTACAATAATATCTCTTTCAGATTTTCTCTTTTCTAACTCATCATTATCAAAAATCAAATAATGATAATATCCTGCTATGTAACTTCCCATCAAATAATTATTTACAGATTTATCACAAGTAATTAGCAAGTTATAAAAAATAATTTCTTCTATTTTCCTTGCTAAATAAATGTAATATTTTTTATCCCAATTATAAATATACTTTGGAAGGAAAAAAAGTGAATTAACATATTTTGATGTTAAATGTATAGTCGTCCTCCTTTCCTTTATATACTTTTTTTCAACGTCTATAACCATTTGTAACGTTTTTTCCAATGTATCTACGCACGTACAACTATAATGTATTAAATTTATATATGGCAAATCATCAAATACTGTCTCCTCTTCTCCAAAGCAGCTGTTATAACTATTTCTGTCATTCCCCATGTTATTATAATATTTTTCCAATGCACTCTCTGTTTCTTTTAATAAATCCTCATAGTATTCTGATTCTCCAGGTATCCCTGAAAAACTATCATGTAGCACATTTTGATTTAAACATTTAGAAAATGCCTCACAAAATTTCCTTTGATTGTCTCTCTCACAGTTGCATATATCTTTAATATACTCATCTCTTTTGAATTTCTTTTTGCACACTATTATATAAAATCTAACTAATTCTGTAGGATGATATTTTGCCAACATTCTGCAACTTACCCTAAACCAGTAACCTGCATATATAGATTTTTCTCTTCTATCTTCTTCAAATGCGCATAAAGCTAATAATTCTAAATTTGACGCAATTTGACTATTCTCGCCGCCAGAAATTTGCTTATCCAGCAAATCTTTTAGGTCATTAATATTCTTTTTATATGTAACAATATCTTTTTTCATCGCATCAAATATTTCTCTTTGTATTTTCTTTTTTAGTCCATTAGCATCAAAATAAATTGTTATCATTTTTAGAACTAATAAACTAATAAACAAAAAAACAGAAGCTGACATCATCACAACCGTACTAGCTTTTTTCAGCACAAAACCAACCATACATAAAAACATTGACCAAAATGAATATATTGTCAAATCTAAGAAATTCCCCCATGTAGCTCGAATTAACCTTTCATATATTATATCTTTATGGTATATAATACACTTTTTTTCTCCAAGCATTGCCATTAATGTAGTAACAATAAATAGCGCTGAAATATCTAATGCAATAATGCTCAAATAGCCATCTCTTGATGCAATAGTTATTACTTCTTTATATTTTATATAACAACCAAAAAGTACTTGTCCAACCCAATTCATTTTATCTATAATAGATATTCTGCTTACCATTATAAGCAATATAAATGTAATTATTAACCGCAGCCCTCTCTTGTTTTTAATAAACTCCATCTAAATTCTCCTTAATCCCAATATCTCCTTCATAAGTGACTTACAAAAAACTCCTCTACACCTGGCAAAAATCTATCACATCTTAATATATATAGACCATTATTGATAACAATTTATAGCGGTATCATTTCTATAGACACAGTTTTTTACCCATCATAATTTACAAAATTCTCAAACATACTAAGTATATACACCGTGTACACACTTAACTATAACATATCTCGTATTATTTCAGCAGAAAGATTTTCCCCACCCCGTTGGCTATCACTACCAGACGCTGCCATTGTATATAAATATCGTGGATCATCTTTGTAAATAAGTTTATAATGTCCACCATCATTTGTTATTGCAAACCCATATGATTTTAAAGCTCTTTTTAAGTTGTCCCCCGCCTTCGTATAGCCCTTTAATATACGTTTTATTTCAGCTCTTTTTTCATCTAATACCCCTGTTGATTCATTGCTCTCTAAAATGTCTATAAGGATATGTTCTTTACGAGTATCTTTTTTTACGCAGGTAAGTTGATTTCGAAGCATTTCTAAAATGTGTTCTTTAATTTCCCCCTCAAATAACTCATCTTCTTCACCATAATATAACAGCGGCGTTTCCGCACTCTGATCATATTTTGCTCTAAGTCCTTGATTTTCAGCTTGCAACGCCATAATACGAGTATTGAGTTCTTCAATGGTACGCTCTTTATCGCACAATTCAGTAGAAAAAGTATCATAAACTTCGGACACTTCACTTTCCGCTTTGATTCTCTTTTCTGCAGCTTTTTCATATTGTAATCTAAAAAGTTCATTTTGAACTCCTTCAAATGTCATCATCGTGTCGCGAGCTTGCTGATTTACATACCGACACACAATTCTCACAATGCGGTCAATTAAAATATCTCCTTTGTCCACATATTTACTTGTTGTAATAATCTTATGAACATTTGTTTTCCCTGGATAATATATACCCACGCTTCCATGATGCGAATTCATTCCGTTACAACTAATTTTCAATATAGACGAAACGTCTGCTTCTTCTTCGCCAAGAACATGCGCAACTCCGCGTAATTTATATGCTAAATTCTGGATCTCAAATGGATACTTTCCCCACGATTTAGTAACATATACAATTGGCATATTATATACCGCTTGTTTGCATATCACATCTTCAATAATATGATAATTATTTCTCGTGACAGGAATTACTTGCTCAGAAATCTGCATTCCATTATCTTTTCCAACATATCCACCATCAAGTAATTTATTAACAAGATATGGTGTTTTAAACTTGGGAATAAATCCTGTAGTCTCCGTAGTCGTTTCTCGATCCAATTTAATCGAAAAAATATGTTTATCAAAATTTACCACAACATCTGTATTCCAAATAATATTATTTTCGTCAAATTGGTGAAATCGTATAGCTATCGTATTATACGCTCGAATTTCTTGTATTTCCAATGACAAATTTTCTTCTTCAAATTTGATATTACGACTTTTCCCATCCCAATTTAAGTTAGAAAGCTTATTATATGGACTTCCTTGATTCCATTCGATTACAAGTCTTATCAATGTATCTTGTGTTAACATATCTGTCACCGGAAAAATTGTCGAATAAATCTGCATATACTAAACTCCTCCTTCTTATGTTGATTTCTTATTTGGCAACACATTAATCCACCCATCTGGTTCCTTATGCATTCTTTTTTATTATATATTTTTTCGACATTTTATGCAATCTTTTTTTCTTGCTAAAATAAGTATTTTTTCTTTATGTTAAATATATAGACTTTAATCCTGCACTGAAATTTACTTTTTCAAATTAGTAAACATAACAAATTACAAATACTAATACTCTGAATTTTCTTCAATACCTCTAGTTTTAATTACATCCCTTAGATAATTAATTACCATTCTACAGGTTTCTTCATTTATTTCATCGGAATTAATACCAAGTTTTGCATGAACAAGATTTCTCTTATAATGGTCTCATAAATTATGTAAGGTACTAGAAACAGTAATCATCCACACATCTTTTCGTGTCTCATTATTTAATATTTCTTCCAGCCAGCTATCCCCCATCTTTTGACAACGGATATTCAGCCCTTTTTTCTAGTAAATTTCTTATACTAATCATTTTGTACCCATCCAAACACAATTAGCCCACGTAATTAAGCATGAGCTACAATGTTATATGTTTTCTTTAATAATTCTATATTCAAATGTCATCACATCTTTTTCTTTTCCATGTGACCTTGAATCAACAGAAATAATCTTTATAGCAAGAAATTTCCCAAATCCATTTCTAAATATCACAATTTCATCATCGTAAATAGTTCTAACATGACTGCTATAATCAAATTCAATCATTTCATTATATTTTGGAAAATCTTTTCTTCCGGCAATATATCCGATATCTCCACATGCATAAATACTTCCATTGCCTGAACCACTCCACTTAGTGATAAATTGATAATTGCCCGTTCCTATAATATACTTTCGGTCATTATTATTATATCCAAAAGTAACTATTCCGCTATCTTCTGGGGAATAATATTTTGTTGCATCAATACTTGTTTTCAAAATGATTTCATCACCTACAGCATTGGCAAATGGATTTTTCCCAAGAGATGGCTTCTTTTTATTATCCTCATTATATATTCTTTCCAATAAAGTTCTGTAATGCTCAAAGAATAATGAATCATCACAAAAATCTATATATAATTTTGTTCCTAAACAGATAGGTGTTTTTTTCTCTAAGTTATTATTCCTTACTATTGGAATAATATATCCCAAATTCACATTACTCAGCAAATCTTGTGAAATAATCATGCTTTCATAGCCTGTTCCAGCAATTCCAGAATTTGCTTTATTTACATAATTCTCCGAACAAACGCATAGAACCATTTTAGATTTTGTAACTCCCTGTTCCATGAAAAATCTTAAATCTTGTCCTATATGTAAATCCCATTGGTCTAAAATAGCGTCTACGCCATGACCTCTTAATCGAGTAGCTAATGATTTAACCCATTCTTTATGTTCATCGGAATCATGTGAATATGAAATAAAAACTATTGGATGTTCTTCCACTTCATCATCCCCCTCCTCATTTTTTCTCTATCAGCGCAAGCATATCTCTTAAGTTACACTCTTTTTATAATCCAGATAACGTCCGCATTACCAAATCCACATCTTTGTTTTCTAATTCCTGAATAATATGCAGATAAGTTTTCTGCGTCGTTGTCATACTGGCATGTCCCAATCTTCTTGCCACACTTGCAATGGATACTCCCGCAAACAAAAGCAGCGAAGCATGGGTGTGACGAAGTCCGTGAATTGAAATTTCCGAAATTCCACAAGCTTTGCAATGTCTTGTAAGAATATCATTTACAGTGGAATTGTACACCTTATCTTTGCCAACAAAAATGGGCTCATCCTCAGGCAAATCCTTAACCAACTCCGAAAACTTAACTACAATCTGCCAGTCTATTTGAATTTTTCTCACCGAGGATTTGTTCTTTGTAGGGAGAAATCCCCCTTCCCCTTTGTAATCCCACGTTTTACTTACAGACAATGTCTGTCTGGCAAAATCAAAGTCTGCCGGGGTGACAGCCAGTGCTTCTGAAAAACGCATACCGGTCTTTGCCACTAACAGAATAAACCAATCCCAATTAGGAGCTTCCTTAATATTCAAGTGCGAAATCAGCGTATGTAATTCGAACTGATTCAAATATTTGATTTTCTTTGGTTTTGGCATTTTCCCCTTGATAATTGCCTTTCTTGTTGGATCCCGCTCAATCAGACCTTCATCAACAGCATCCAGAATTGCTCCCTTCAACTGATGATGAAAGTCAAGCGTCGTCTGACGCTCGTGCTCTTTGGCGTAATCATTTAAAAGTTTTTGATACACGGTTCTTGTCAAATCGGAAACTTTTAATTCAGGCACCAGTCGCTCCACCCACTTATGGGTCATCCGATATTTCGCCAAAGTTGCATCTCTTATTGCATCTTTTTTGTATACATCAATCCATTGTTTGTAATAATTGCAAAACAGTTCCATACTGTTCATATCATTTAGCATAAACTACCTCCATTTCAAGTACTGCTCACGCTGATATAAACAGTAAAAAACAACTATCCGCGAAATTCAATGCACTAATTATTTAAAAGCGGTCTTATTTCTTCCTCCAAAGTTTTTCTAAGTTCTTCAATCATCATATTATAATACTTAAACTTTGGAATTGCTCGTTCTTGAGCTTCCTTAAAACTGGTGAAATCTGCGGTACTCTTGATGGCACTTTCATTTGGTATCTCCCCATTTCGGTAATGAGTTGCCGCATACATAACATCATCTTTTGAAACATACCATGTAATACTAAAATCCATTACCACTTTTTCAATACATTCATGTTTCATGTTCTCTACAATATTGAGAATGGACTGCCCTTTATACTTAACCTCGTCCTGTTCAATCTCTGATACCAAAGTCGACATAATATCAGCAACTTTCGGATTTTCTTTTCTGAGGTCATCAATGTACTGCTTAACTTCCTCCAACTGCTTCTGTCTTTCCTCCGGAGTCATTTCCACATCTTCATCCGGGGTCACAATATTTTGAATCAGATTGATAATATACTCATAATCAATCTTTGTATTACTATAGGCCATCAATTCGTAATCCACATCAATTGGCTGTTCCTCCATCTCACTCTGTGCGTCCTCGGCACCGGCTTTTAACTCTTCCTTTACATTCAGATAATGTCCTGCATAATCATCGTATTCGTCCTCGGAAATTCCATATTCCGTCAGCATACTATCCTCATACTGGGTGAATGATTTCAACTGCGCAAATAATTTATCAAAATTCTGAAAAGCTTTAACAAACAAAACTTTCTCTTTTTCTGACATTGCCGGAATCTCCGCCGGTGTTTCTGCCGATACTCTAAGTGCTTTTAATGCCTTTCGGAATGCAGGTTCAATTTCTTCCCATTCAGCTAATAACGCAATTTCTGTACTTCCTGCCGAATATAATTTCACCGCATTATCCACACATTCTTTGAATAATTTGGGTGCTTGGAACGTCACTATCTGACCATACGTTTTATTCTTATCAAAAATACGATTGGTTCTTGAAAATGCCTGTATCAAGTCATGTGGTCCCATCGGCTGCCTGTCCACAAACAACGTTGACATACATGGAGCATCAAATCCCGTCAAAAGTCTGTCCACTACAATCACCAAATCCAACTGCTCACTTCTGCTTTGGAACTTCGGTTCTTTCCTTGCCAGACGCTTGTTCAGATTTGCGTTATAACTTTGTATCTGTGAAATATCAAGTTTCGTACCAAACATTTCATTGTAGTCCTTAATTGACTCTTTCATCTTTTCCTGATTCAAATGAGAGCCTTCTTCATTTTCTGTCACAGAGTAAGTAATTGCAAATTTCGGAAAATCCGGTAAAATCTGTTTCACTTTCTCATCAATTTGAAGCTCGGTTTCCCCATTTTTGACTCTCTTTAAAAGTTCATAATACTTCTGCGCCAACTGAATTGAACCCGTAGTGAGAAGTCCCTCATATGTCTTTCCTTTTCCGTTTTGGAATCCTAATTTATGATACGATTTATTCAAAATCACATCCAAAACTCTCAACATATGTGTTTCGTTCTCATACATACTGCTATCTGTCTCATCATCCATATTTTTCGGTCCATTATGCTCTACCTGAAATCCTAATACTGCATTGTCATGAATTGCATTTTGAATCGTATATCGATGTAGACGCTCTCCATATAGTTCCTCTGTTGTACGTGGCAAATCTCCTAACTGCGGATATGGGTTTTCTGCAAATCTCGGTGTTCCTGTAAAGCCGTACCACAAAGAATTTGCAAAGAAACGTTCTAATTCGCGCTTTGTTCCCGGCGTTACCGCTCTATGACACTCGTCTACAACAAAGGCAATCTTTAAGCTCTTAATTTTGTTATACTCCGGCGTTCCCTCTGCTAATTTTTTTGTAATCAATCTCTGTAATTTCTGAATTGTCGTTACAATCATCTGACGGTCATCGGATTTTAGCTTTTTCTTTAAATCAAACACATTATCTGTTTTATCTACATCCACTAAATCATTATTTGCATATGTCTGAAATGCCATCGATGTCTGCGTATCTAAATCTTTTCTATCAATCAAAAAGATTGCTTTATCAATCGATGGAATATCCATCAAAAGATTTCTGGTTGCCTTATAAGATGTCAGTGTTTTACCAGAACCTGTTGTATGCCAGACAAAACCTGATTTTCCCGTCTTTGATGCCTCACGAATTGCTTCAATGGCGTGAATCTGATAAGGTCGAAGCAAAATCAGACGCTTCGCTTCCTCATCTAATACCGTATATCTCGCTATCATTTCATGAGCCTCCGGAATGCGAAGTACACTTTTAGCAAAATCCAAATAATCAGGAACCGGATTATTTTCATTATCTAACCAACCACTGATAAACTTCGGATTTAATTCCGTATCACTTGCCGCCGAAAAATATTTTGTATCAACACCATTACTAATTACAAACATCTGCACCGCTGAAAAAATGCCTGTAAACTTTCCCTCTCCAATATACTTTTTAATCTGCCAGAAACCATCCATATAGGAATGTTGTTTATTTTTCAATTCAATATGTATCATAGGCAGACCATTAATCATAAGAGTGACGTCAAATCTTCTGTCCTGTGCCTTTGTCTGACTTTCCTCATCTGCCAATGCACGATACTGATTAATCACTTCATAAACACTGCTGCCACCGGCAATATGCTCATGGTTCATTACTACCAAATGAAGTCTCTCTGTATCACGCTGCACATGCACCATAACTTTTCCATTTTCACCAACCAGCCATTCTCCTGCCTTGTAGAAAGAAGAAAACTGTAATTGGTTTTTTACCTGTTCAAACTCTGTATCCGATAAAGGCTCTCCATTTAAACGGTCTTTGTTGTTCTGCTCCAGAATATATCTAAAATTATTCCAAAGGTCCTCTTCTGTCTTTAAATCCGCTCTGTAAGTCCACTGCGAATCTCCATAAACTAACTGATCAATCAATTTTTGTTCGATTACTGACTCTAATTCTGCCATAATATCCTCCTTGATTTGTATTGTTATGTTAATTTCTATATAAATAAGCACATTTTCAGTGCAAAATTCCTCATGATGATGAAGAGTGATGAGGTGGTCAAGGACACGAAAATACTCTGCAATTTTGTCTTGTTCTAGTGTAGAAGGAAACATCATTTTTATGCCCACAAAATCATTGTATCCTATGTTTAATAATCCATCCATTCGTGCACCAGATGAAATCAACTTTCTCAATTCCCTATCTGGCATCTTGGTTGCAAAATAATATTCTATAAAATCAGCACTTCCACTTTCAACTTTAAAACTATGATAAACCCTTGGAACAAGCGCTTCTTCATATGTTTGAAGAGAAAAAACTGTTCCATATTTTGCAAGTTTAGAATTACCATGATTGTAAGATAACTCCCCCTTATGAAGTAATGTATAATTTTTGTGCTCTTTGCCAGCAATATTTCCAGAAAACCTATCCTCTTGCTTCATCCAACCATTGGCGGCCGAAATTGTCAACGTAGGCAGTTCCATCCTACCATCATTTCCTTGAACACGGGAACATGTCTCCCACAACTTACGCTGTTCCCAATCTTCATTGTAGCCTTTAAATATAATCTTCGGTTTTCCCATCATCTCACCTCTCCATCTTTCCAATCAACTCATTGAGTGATGACATAATATCCACATCAACTGACGTCAAATCTTTCAAAAGTGACACAAACTCACCTTGAACCTTCTCTATCTCTTGGTCTATGTCCGCCATGCTTTTTAAAACATCATTCAAATCAATTGGCTCTTCTTCTTCAAATGTGTCCACATAACGAGGAATATTCAAGTTAAAATCATTCTTTTCAATATCCTCAAAACTAGCCAGATAGGATTCTTTTTCAACCGTTTTTCTGTCATTGTACAAATTCAGTACTGCATTAATATGTTCATCTGTCATTGCATTTTGCTTCTTACCCTTATCAAATTTCTTTGAGGCATCAATAAACAAAACATCCCGTCCTTCTCTGTGTTTTTTCAGCACAATAATACAGGTTGGAATTGACGTATTGTAAAAAAGATTTGCCGGCAATCCGATAACCGCATATATATTTCCAGAGCGAAGCAGTTTTTCACGAATTTTCCCTTCTGCTGCACCGCGGAAAAGTACACCATGCGGCAATACAATTGCCATAGTACCATTGCTCTTCAAATGATAAAGTCCATGTAATAAAAATGCATAATCTGCTTTTGATTTTGGTGCCAGTACACCATAGTCACTGAATCTCTCATCTTGCAAGAATCCTGCTGCCGCACTCCATTTTGCAGAATATGGCGGATTCATTAACACCATATGGAAGTCGGTTTCTTCTCCAGTTGGCCAATCTCCATCTAAAGTATCACCATTTCGAAGTGTCTGATTTTCAGGTACAATACCATGCAAAAACATATTCATACGTGCCAAATTGTAAGTTGATGTGTTCAACTCCTGTCCATAATACTTAATATAATTCGGCTCCGATGCGTATTTTTTCGCATTTAACAAGAGGGAACCTGAACCCATACACGGGTCATACACAGACAATCCTCTTCTATTTTCCTGCCCTGCAATCGCAATCTTTGTTAATATTTTAGATACTGCCTGCGGTGTATAAAATTCCCCCGCTTTTTTTCCTGTCTCCGACGCAAACTGACCAATCAAATATTCATAAGCATTTCCAAGGATTTCTGCATCTGAATTAAGCAAGTCAGCCTTGTCAATCTCTTTGATTAAATTTGAAATAGTATCACTCTGCTTTTGGTCTCCCGTTCCCAAACGATTGGAATACAAATCAATATCCGAAAACAAATCCGCAAACAATGGATCGCTCTGCTCGATATTGTTAAACCCTTTCTGCAATTTTTCACGGTTAAAACAATTATTTCTTGCTTCCGTGGCAAAACAGGTATAGGTAAGTTCCGGCTCAATTATGTAATGACATTCTCCACGCAGTTCATCCTTCAATTCGGCAGCACTGTCATCCTCCAAAGCCTCTTTATAAGCATCCAATGCGACCTGCATATTCTCAGGTTTTTCGTCATAAATCAAATCGTAAACTTTAATCAAAAAAGAATCCGATAAATACTTATAAAACACAATTCCTAATAAATAATCTTTGTATTCATTTGCATCCATTTTTGAGCGAAGAATATCTGCTCCACTCCATAACACACTAATTAAATCTTTGCTGTTTTCTACTTCTGCCATTTTTTCTCTCCTTTTGTTTTTTAACGCTTTTTCATTATTTATTACACCAGTTTATCAAACCTCCTTTTATCTCATGTTTCTGCAATCATTTTAGAGGTATTATATCATATAGGGTTGATATTAACAATTTGAGGGTCTATGTAATTCTCAATTTTAACCTATCTATACCGCTACAATGTTTTTAGCAATTTTTTTATTTGCTTTATTCCAACATAAGTTTTACCATCATAAGTGGCAAAAGACCTGCAATATTGGGGATTCTGTTCAAGCCATCTTTTAACCGAATCATCTTCCGTCTTATCCTTGTTGTCCCAATTATTATATTTGTATTTTCCCCCAAACTTAATAAAAGCCTTACCTTCTATATCACTGCAGCGAATTTGCTTTATCACCTCAGATTCATTTTCTTTTGAATCAATGGTTTTAATCTCAACATTTATTTTCTTTGTATTCCAACAACTATAAATCGGCTTAACATATTTATTTGCACACACAATCCATAAAATATCATATCCCATTATTCTAGCAACCGCTTTTTTATATAGATTCTCAACACGAGTTTTCGCAACATACATAAATATCACCATAGCATACAAAAAAATAATAGCAATAGATATACCACCTTCAAAATCACTTAATAATAAATCATTTTGGTAACAAACAACGAAAAAAGCCGCAGCATAAAATAATAATCCAATCACCCAGCAAAATATACATAGAAGATTGCTGATGGGAATGCATATTTTCTCCATAAATATCGGAAATTGCAATATAAAATATGTCACAACCAAACTCTCCGTAAGATATAGGATATCTCTTAAGTCTATATCTATCTTTTTATCCCATGCCCCCCAAAAAGCAAATACCACCGGAAGAAAAAGTGAAACAATTAAGAGTACATTATGATAACTAGTTGTTGCTTCTTTTTTTATCATTTCAGTTAGATATTCTATTAAATAGCCAATGTACTGTAACAACTTTTCTTTATGTTTTTCAAAACACAGCTTTTGCCTATCTGTATCTATTTGTTCTTTACATTCTTTTTCCAGCATTTCCATCTCTTGCCATATATGTGCATCTCTTAACAAATCATTTTTATCTCCATTTGAAGAATAGTTTCCATATGCATTCAGACACAGCTTTAAATCTCTTAATATGTATTGTGTATCTTTATCATATTTTTCTACGTTTCCAAACTTTCTTGAAACATTTCGGAGTTCATTTCTTCTTTCTTTCGCCTCTTCTATAAGATAATCTTTCTTCCTATCATGGTCATTAAATATTTTTGTTATAATCGTCGTCAAAACAGCAGAAGATAATACAATCGCTAAGATGTTATCCATAATGAATTCCCCTCTTTCGTTTGTTTTACATTTATTTTTTTCCTAAAAAATCCCCAACTCACATTCCTGTGTTCTGGGGATTAATACATTCCTATTTACCTATCCCCATCAGCGCTTTATACGCCAATATTATCACACTTCTAAGATGAAGTCAAAAAATATGTAACTTTTTGTAATATTTTTATATCCACCATCATCAAATATTTAATTTTTTATTTATTGTTCTGCCAACTCCTTTTCTATTTTCTCAAAAATCACATCAATTTTCTCCTTCGGTGTCTCTACTCTACCACACTCCGCTGTCCAATAAACATCCCTGTGCAAAAAACTTACTGTTTATTTCGTATGCGTTTAAATATCTTATACTGACGTTCCAATTCTTGCTTCTCATCAGTTAGCATTCCTTTTGCCTCTAAAATCCGCTCAATCGCCTGCGCCGGATCCATCGTATGATAAGGCAAAAATAAATCTCTCAATTCTTTTGGTTTTACTATTTTATATATCTGAGCAGATGTCATATTATAAGTAAATGCAAAGTATCTGTAAATGTAGCCAATCCAAAACATTTCATTTCTTGTATATTTCACCGAACCATAATTTGAAATGCCGTACTCTTCGTTTATCAACTCTAAAATATCATTTGCTTGAATATTGCTTTCAAGAATGGATTCATTATCAAATCTTTTTGCTATCTGACTCTTCATAAAACGTCTAATGAAAATTTCGGAACTTGTATCCATTTTCTCAACAGATTTTTCAAACGTCTCTGCCTGTAATGTACACAAAAGTATGCCATCCTTTGAAATCTTTCTCATGCATTTGTCACCTCTTTACTTCAAAATTTCATCAATATACAAGCCCTGCCCTCTATACTGCCTCTTTGCTAATTTAACTTTATCATCTCCAAGTTTTGATTCTTCAAACCTTATATTTTTATAGTATTCTCTTTCATTATTTGAAATATAACAACGCTCTATAAGTTTTGCCTGAAACGCAGCTTTTTCACTAATAAATATATACTGCATGCCCAAATTTGTTGCTGCCAAACAATGTTTACATTGCTCGTCCGTAAGTTCTCCTGCAATAAATGAGTTGATAATCTGAAACATACGATTATCTGCAATGGGAGCTATTACGTAATCACATTCTCTTGACTGTTTCACAAGTGCCTTTATTTTCGGGTGCGTCTTATACTCTTCTAATGTTCCTCTGTAATATGCAATCGTCATCATCCATTCTTGATTTACTTCATATCTTTTACATTTCAGGTTTTTATCATCAAAATTCAAATAATAAACCGATGAATGATCGAATCCTGAAACAAAGGATATTGCTTGCTCGTAAGTTTCCCCGGTATAAAATCCCTGTCCAAAATCATTATTTTGCCTTCCATAATGGACATCTATTTCTCCGTTAATTTCGCTTTTTGCACCGTGAAATAGTAATTTTGCATTGGTTCCTAAATCATCTCGCCAAAGCATTTCCTTTAATTTGTTTATCTTGATTTTTTTATCAAATGCATACGAATATACACTCTCTAAAAAATTTGAAGAGGGTTTCGTTTTTCCTAATTCATTTCTCGATACAGTCACTCGCTCTACACCAAGTTGAGACGCAAATTCACTTTGTGACAAACCTAGTATCTCGCGAATTGATTTCAAGTCTTCTGAAAAATTATAATTCATTGTAATCATCACCTAACTTATTTATAACACATTACTCAAATAAGTTCAACACAAAAAAACATTTCCATAAAAAACAACCCCGCACTTTCCAAAGTACAAGGTCATTCAAATGATTTTTATTCAGTTTTCTTTTGTTGATACCATATGCACATCCATCTGTGGAAATGGAATAGAAATACCGGCTTCGTCAAACGACTTCTTAATCTGCTCGGTCATTGCCCAGCGGGTCGTCCAGTAATCTTCCGGTTTCACCCAGAGCTGAATCAGCAAAATCACGGCACTGTCGCCAAGCTCTGAAACGACAACGCGAATTGGTTCGTCAGGAAGTCTGTCTTTCTGGCTCTCACCAATTTTCATCAACACTTCTTTTGCCAGGTTAAGCGGTGCGTCATAAGCAATTCCAACTGAAATATCCACACGGCGGCGGTCTTCTTTTGTTGCATTGACAATGTTAGAATCCGCCAATTTTCCATTTGGTAAAATGACGGCACGGTTATCAGCCGTTGTCAGCGTGGTGTAAACCACATCAATCTTCTGAACAACGCCTTCCACATCACCGACAATGATGTAATCACCGACACAAAACGGCTTCATAATCAAAATCAGGACACCACCGGCGAAGTTGGCAAGGCTGCCCTGAAGAGCGAGACCGATTGCAAGACCGGCAGAGCCGACAATTGCAATAATCGAACTTGCGGCAAATCCGAAAATCTGTGCCACAATAATGACCAAAAATACATACAGCGTGATTTTAGATGCCGAGAGGAAAAAGGAAATAACACCCGGGTCCATTTCTCTTTTTTCCATCGAACGCCGCACAATTTTCAACAGTTTTTTTATAAGCTTTGAGCCAACAAAAAAGACAATGATTCCAATGGCGAGGGAAAGGATAAAATCCATTCCCCGCGGAACCAGCTGCTCTACATATTGAATGAGCTGCTGCATTATATTTACCATGATTTAACTCTCTTTCTTTTTGCGTCCTGCTTTTGACGGCACTTTTGTGCAGGTAAATACCTGAATGGCAAGTGGCGCAAGACGACACTCAATCGAATTTACTCTGCCATCCCAGTGCTTGCGTTTGGACTGTTTTACGCGCGGATTCACAAATCCGGTTCCGCCGTATTCGGACGCATCACTGTTAAAGATTTCTTTGTATTTTCCGGCAAACGGCACACCAATACGGAATGCCTCATAAGAAACCGGAGTAAAATTGCAGACAACCAAAAGTGTTTCGTCTTTGCTTTTTCGTAAAAAAGCAATTACACTGTGGTCTGCATCCAATGTACTAATCCACTCAAAACCGGCAGGACGTGCATCCAGTTCATACATCGCCGGATGTGCCAGATAGAACGAATTGAGAACACTGACATACTGGCGCAGTCTCTCGTTATCCGACATTTCTCCGTCTACGGCATCCAAAAGATTCCAGTCGAGTTCCCGTTTCTCCGAAAATTCTCTTTCCTGTCCAAATTCCTGACCCATAAAAATCAACTTTTTGCCCGGATGTGCTGCCATGTAACCGTACGTCAGACGAAGTGTAGCAAATTTATCCGAAATACTTCCCGGCATTTTCGTAAACATGGAGCCTTTCATATGAACGACTTCATCGTGGCTCAAGACAAGCATAAAATCCTCCGAATACTGATAAATCATGCTGAAAGTGAGCATACCATGACGCCCTTTACGAAACAGCGGGTCGGTGCGGATGTACTCCAGATAATCATTCATCCAGCCCATGTTCCATTTCAAATCAAAGTCAAGGCCGCCCTCTTTAACAGGGCCGGTCACCTGCGGCCACGCCGTAGATTCCTCAGCAATCGAAAAGCTTCCATCTTTTCTTTCATGAATTTTTTGGTTCAAATTCTGTAAAAATGCAATGGCTTCTAGATTCTCATTTCCGCCATAAACATTGGCAACCCATTCGCCATCTTCCTTGCCGTAATCGAGATACAGCATGGAAGCGACTGCGTCCATCCGAAGTCCGTCAATGTGGAAACGCTCCAGCCAGAACAGCGCATTGGCAGTGAGGAAATTGATTACTTCCGGTCTGCCATAATTGTAAATCAGCGTGCCCCAGTGCGGATGTTCGCCCTGACGCTTGTCCAAATGCTCATACAAACAAGTGCCGTCAAAACGGGCAAGTCCATGTTCGTCTTTTGGAAAATGCGCCGGTACCCAGTCTAAAATAACGCCAATTCCATGCTGGTGCAGAAAATCTACCAAGTACATAAAATCATCCGGCGTTCCATAACGAGAAGTCGGTGCATAATAACCGGTTACCTGATACCCCCAGGAAGCGTCATACGGATGCTCCATAATCGGCATCAGTTCCACATGCGTATAACCCATTTCCTCACAATAATCGCAAATCATCGGAGCAAGTTCACGATAATTATAAAATTCTTTTTCGGCATCCGCCGGCTTTTTAAATGCGCCAAGCGCCACTTCGTAAACAAGCATCGGCTCCTTTTTCGCATTCCATTTTTTACGCTTGGCAAGCCACTTTTCATCTTTCCAGTGATACTTATTCAAATCCCATACAATACTTGCCGTCGCCGGACGACGCTCTGCATAATTGCCGTACGGATCTGCCTTCATCACGCGCTTTCCGTCCGCGCCCCAGATTTCATATTTATACAAATCTCCGGCACTTACACCCGGAACAAACAACTCGTAAATTCCTGCTGCCTCCAGATAGCGCATCGGATTTCTCGCTGCCTGCCAGTCGTTAAAATCACCTACGACACTGACCGCCTTTGCTTCCGGCGCCCACACTGCAAAATACGTTCCTTTCACGCCCTCGATTGTCATCGGATGAGCACCCAGTTTTTCATAAACGGTATCATGAATTCCATTGCTAAACTGCGTCATGTCCACGCCGTCAAACAAAGAGTCTACTGCATAAGCATCCGTTTTTTCAATTTTCTTTTTCCCCTGTTTCAAGACAAAATGATACGAAGGAATCTTTTTTGCCGGAATCAATACCGCAAAATACCCGGTCTCGTCCATTTTTGTCATTTTGTATTCTTTTTTTAAATCCTCACCGGAAACGACAATCGAATCTGCCTCCGGTTCAAATGCCGTGATAAGCACATGGCTTTTGTCCACCTGCTTCGGTCCAAGAACTGTCTCCGGTCTGCCGCACTCGGCATACATAAGCGCCTCAATTTCCGGCCACTGCATATAGTCTTCTAATTGTTTTGCCATAATTTTCTCCCTTTTCTTTACTCGTTATACCAAGCTACAATTTCTTCCCCATCTTCTGTGTATTTTTTCTCTTCTTTTGGCATATATTTTTTCATGACATGCTCCATTGGGAACGTGTACAAAAGGGAAGCAGCACCCGGCGCAAAAATGAAAATAAGCACCACGTTTGTCACCATGCCAAACCAGATAAGTGCTACCGTTGCCACCAGAATCACAAGCATCAAAAGTGTATGCAGAAAATGACGGAACGCGCAATATAAACTCAAACGCAGAATCTGCGAGAATTTTGTTCCAAAGCGTGAAATAATTGGGTAAATGTAACAGCTGATACACAAAATGATAAACAAAAGGGCGTAATACGCACCAATCAGATACCCGCCTTTTTCACCGCCGGTCTCCGCTACAATATTCATGTTCAGCCAAAGAAGCACCACGATAATTGCCGTTACAACCCACGCAATTGTGGACTGCAAAAAGTTTGTCTTAAAACTGTGCCAGAACTCACGCCATACATAACTGCGGTTGTGGCGCAGCACTTTGGCACTTACATAATACAGCGATGTCGTTGCTGCTCCCACGGTAACAATCGGAATACAAAACACGAGATAAATAAGTGTCAGCCAGCCAATATCAAAAATTTTGCTGAGCGTGCGCATCACCATATTGTCCGAATTAAAAAACTTATCCATTTAAATTTTCCTCCTTAGATTTCGTGAATAAATAATCCACTGCGTAATTTCGGTTCAAACCACGTTGATTTTGGCGGCATCAAAAGTTTTTGGTCTGCCACGTCAAACAGTTCCGTAATGGATGTCGGATACATGGAAAATGAAACTTTCATGTCGTTATCTGCCCGACGCTCCAATTCTTCGAGTCCACGGATTCCTCCGATAAAATCAATCCGCGAATCGGTACGCGGGTCGCCAATACCAAGAACCGGTCCCAAAAGATAATCCTGCAGCACCGATACATCCAGTGAACCAACCGCATCTTTTCCTTCAAACAACTCTGGTTTTGCTATCAGGCGGTACCACTGTTTGTCGAGATACATTCCAACTTCGCCCTTCTTTTGTGGGCGGACAGCGCCATCTTCTTCATTTACCTCAAAGCATTCAGCTACTTTTTCCAAAAATTCGTCTTTACTTAATCCATTTAAATCTTTTACGGTACGGTTATAATCCATAATCATCAACTGGTCATGCGGGAAAAGCACCGACAGGAAATAATTAAATTCTTCATCCCCGGTATAACCCGGATTTTCTTTTCTGCGTTTCAATCCGACTTTCACTGCCGAAGCTGCACGGTGGTGGCCATCTGCAATGTAAATATTTTCAATATCCGCAAACGCTTTTCCTAATTTTTCTACGTCCTCTGCCTCCGCAATTTTCCAGACGCGGTGCGTAATTCCATCCACTGCCGTAAAATCATAAATCGGCTCTTCTTTCTGTTTTTTCGCCACAATTTCATCAATCACTTTTTCACTGCGGTATGCAAGAAAGATTGGTCCTGTCTGAGCATTACACGTATCTACATGTGTAATACGGTCAATTTCTTTGTCTTCTCTTGTATTTTCATGTTTTTTGATTACGCCATTTACATAATCATCCACGGATGCGCAGGCAACAATTCCCGTCTGTGAACGTCCATCCATCACGAGTTCATATACATAATACGCCGAATCTGTGTCTTTTATATAAACACCGTCCGCAATATCTTTTTCGAGCAATTCTTTCGCTTTTTGATAAACTTCCGGTGCATAGGTGTCCACCGAATCGTCAAAACTAGTTTCTGCACGGTCAATTTTTAAAAATGACATTGGCTCACGAAGAACTTCTTCTTTTGCCTCCTGTCGATTATATACATCATATGGTAAAGCGGCGACTCTTGCTGCTTTTGATTTTTCAGGTCTTACACATTGAAATGGTCGAATGACTGCCATATCTGTTGTACCTCCTATCTGGATTTTCTGCTTTTCTAACGTATCATATCTATTATACCGAATTCCATGAGTATTCGCAAGCATTTCGGGGCATACTGCTTCTAGGAGGGATGGTTTTGAATAAGAAATTAAAAAAACAAACAACTGATTTTCTGAAATGTGGTCTCATCGGCTGGGGCATGGAATGTTTATGGACCGGATGTGGCTCTTTGTGCGGAGAAAAAAACAAAAAAATGCCCTGCCAGACGTCCATCTGGATGTTCCCCATTTATGGCATGGCGTCCGTTCTTTCTCCCCTCTGCAAAAAAATGCAGGGCAGGCATGTCCTCGTGCGCGGCTCCGTCTACACCGCCTGTATTTTCCTCACCGAATACAGCACCGGCTCCTTCTTGAAAAAACGCGGCTGCTGCCCGTGGGATTATAGTAAATCCAAAGCAAATTATAAAGGAATCGTCCGCTTTGACTACGCCCCACTCTGGTTTTTGGTTGGGCTGATGTATGAGAAGGTGTTGATGAGGTAGGAATCGGGCGGGCTTTTTGTTTTCGAGTAGTTTATTAAAAAAATATGTATCAAGTGAGCGCTCCCGCTCGTTGAGTGCGTAGCGGTATGGGCACTGAAAATACCAGCCGCAAATTCTTGATACAGGGCACCTCTTTTAATGCAGGTAAGTGCCGCATGCAACCTTAACCTTTATAAAAAGTGAAAAGAGTTGCATGAATTTTGAAAAGAAGTGTCTGAAAACAACCAAAAGGCAAGAAATTCATAGAAGGAGTTGCATTTGCCCTGTGATTTTCTTTAATAAAGGCTGATAATCAGGCAAATATGCAACTCTATAAGACAAATCAAGTAAAAAGCGTTGTTTTTGCTCGATGTTGCGCTTAAGTTGCCCCGATTATGCCAAAAATTTGTTGTCAATCTATTTGGAATTCCAGTAATACAAAAGAAAAACTTTGAGACTCGTGGGTTTTGAGTGCGTCGGTATGAGTTGCAAGAAGTCCAGTGGACTTCTGTTATGCAACGACCGAAGCGGAGCGGAGACCACTGGTATTTTCAGTGCCCATACCGCTACGCACTCAATTAGCGAAAGCGCCCACGAGACGCAAAGTTTTTCTTTTGAATTACGGAAACCAAAAAAATTCCAACAAATATTTATCACAAAGACTTCTTACATACCTCCTGCAAACAACACTTTTCACAATAGGCTTTTCTTGCGGTACATACTTCCCTGCCATGATTAACAAGGCGGTGGCAGAAGTCGCTTCCCTTCTCGCCGGGAATGATTTTCCAGAGAGCCATCTCTACCTTCTTCGGGTCTTTGATGCCGTCCACGAGTCCCATCCGGTTTGTGAGGCGGATGCAGTGTGTATCGGTAACAATTGCCGGCTTTCCAAAAACATCGCCCATAATCAGGTTGGCGCTCTTTCGTCCGACACCGGGGAGTTTTAGCAATTTGTCAAAGTCATCCGGCACCTGTCCGTTATATTGTTCTACAAGCGTAGTCATGCATTTATGAATATCTCTCGCTTTGCTTTTACCAAGTCCGCACGGCTTCACAATCTCTTCGATTTCTTCCGGTGTGGCGGCAGCAAGTGCTGCCGGTGACGGATACTTGGCAAATAAATCTTTCACCACAACATTCACTCGGGCGTCCGTACACTGTGCCGCCAAACGCACGCTGACAAGCAGTTTCCATGCCTCATCATAATCAAGTGTACAGTCCGCCAGTGGATATTCTTTTTCCAGCAATTCAATAATTTTTTCTGCCCGCTGCTTCTTTGTCATACCGGTATCACCTCGTAAAATTCTATCATAACAATTGTGAATTCAAGAAAAATTCGATATATTCCCAGACCTCATCCTTTCCCTCTTTCGTTGCTGAGGAAAATGGAATAACCGGCACTTCCTGCGATAAGCCAAGTTTCTTTCGGATGATGGAAATATTTTTATTTCTCGCATTTTTCTTTATTTTATCTGCTTTTGTCGCAATAATCAGCGGATTAAATCCTTTTTTGAATAACATCTGATACGTTTCAACATCTTTTGCGGTCGGTTCATGGCGGATGTCCACAAGTAAAAATACAACCCTCAGTGCGTTTGAAGTATCCAGATAACGCTCAATCATACGCGCCCATTTTGCCTGAATCTCCTTGGAAATTTTAGCATAACCATATCCAGGCAAATCCACCATGTAACATAAATCATTGATGTTATAATAATTGATGGTCTGAGTTTTACCCGGCTGGGACGAAATGCGCGCCATGGATTTCCGGTTCCAAAGCGTATTCAAAAGAGAGGACTTTCCAACATTGGAACGTCCCCAAAACGCCATTTCTATTTTGTCATGCTGCGGCAGTTTACTGGTAATGCCGCATACTGTCTCTAATTCTAACGATTTTATCGTCATACTTTTCTCCCTTCACATGGCAAATGGCCACTACTTTTGAACAAGTGCTTCTTTCAAAACATCCGAAATCGAACCGGCAAAAACAATCTGCATACCTTCTGTGATTTCTTCCTCCAGTTCTTCAACATCCGGCTTATTTTCCTTTGGAACTACAACCTTTTGGATGCCCGCCTGTTTTGCTGCCAGCAGTTTTTCCTTTAAGCCGCCAATTGGCAGAACCCGTCCGCGAAGTGTAATCTCACCGGTCATCGCTACTTTTGCCAGTACCTTTTTCCCGGTTACCGCCGAATAAATCGCTGTCGTCATCGTCACACCGGCTGACGGACCATCTTTTGGCACCGCACCTTCCGGTACATGGAGATGAAAATCATGCGTTTTGAAAAATTCTTCCTCCTTCGGAAGCAGCGCACGCACAAGACTCAGTGCAATTTCTGCTGACTCTTTCATTACATCGCCAAGCTGTCCGGTCAGTTTCAAATTACCCTCACCCGGCATCGTATTCACTTCGATTTCCAGTGTATCGCCGCCAACTTCCGTCCAGGCAAGCCCGCGAACAATACCAACCTCATCTTTTCTTGCTGCCTTTTCCACGCGGAAACGCTTTTTGCCAAGAAAATCTGTAATATTTTTAGAAGTGACGCGGATTGTCTCCGTTTCGCCTTCCATGATTTTTTTTGCACATTTGCGGCAGACTTTTCCAATCTGACGCTCTAATTCACGGACACCTGCTTCCTTCGTATAGTGTGAAATAATCGCACGCAGTCCACCATCCAGAATCTGTAAATTTTTCTTCTGCAAACCATTTTTCTCAAGCTGTTTTGGAATCAGATAATCTTTTCCGATGTGGAACCGCTCATTTTCCGTATATCCGGCAATAGAAATTAATTCCATTCGGTCAAGAAGCGGTCTTGGAATCGTTTCTGTCGTATTTGCCGTACAAATAAATAATACATCCGACAAATCAACCGGCAGTTCAATATAATGATCCACAAAATTCCGGTTTTGCTCCGGGTCAAGAATCTCTAACAAAGCCGATGCGCAATCCCCTTTGTAATCACTTCCGACTTTATCAATCTCATCCAAAAGCATCAGCGGATTTCTCACTTTCGCCTTCTTCAGCCCTTCAACAAAACGTCCCGGCAAAGCGCCCACATACGTCCGTCTGTGTCCACGAATTTCCGCCTCATCGCGAACACCGCCAAGACAGATACGCACATACTCTTTATCAAGTGCTCTGGCAACCGAACGGGCAATCGATGTTTTACCGGTACCCGGTGGTCCCACAAGACACAAAATCGGACTCTCACTCTTATCCGTCAGACAGCGGACAGCCAAAGATTCCAAAATGCGCTCTTTAACTTTTTTAAGTCCGTAGTGATCCTCCTCCAAAATCTGCTCCGCATGCACAATGTCATTGCGATCAATCGAAGCTTTGTCCCACGGAAGTGCCAGAAGATTTTCAATATAGGTGCGCTCTACAATATGTTCAGATGAGCTTGTTGGAATTGCATCCAGACGCTTGATTTCTTCTGCAATTTTCTGATATACCTCTTCACTGCATGAAAGCTGTTCTAACTGTTCTTTGTATTTTTCCTGATATTCCTCCGCAGACGCGCCATCGCCTAACTCATTGCGTATCACTTTCATCTGCTCACGAAGGAAATATTCTTTCTGGTTTTTATCAACTTCTTCTTTCACTTTGCGGCGGTATCCCTCACGAATCCGTGATAAATTCACCTCATTCGTAAGAATCCCTGCCACCATTTCATAACGAAGTTCTAGGTCAAGGCACTCTAAAATTTCCTGGCGTTTGTCAAATCCCATATTGATATGCATCGCAATTAAATCCGTCAGTTTTCCTAAGTCCTTCATACCTTGGATTTTTTCCAAATCACTCCGGCTTGCCCGCGGATTTTCATTCAAATAAATCGTGTACACATCTTTCAGATTACGGCACATCGCCTCTTTTTCAAGTGCCCCCGGACGCAGTTCTTCGTCACCCCATTCATAAGGAACAACTTCTCCCTTAAGAAATGGCTTTGTCTGGTTCAAACTCAAAAGATTTCCGCGCTCCTTCGTCGAAATCATGACACGGAGCACGTCATCCTTTACTTTTACTTCCTGCTTTATTTTTGCAATCACACCGATTTCATATAAGTCATGAAATGACGGTGTCTCAATCGATTCATCGCGCTGGAGAGTGAGGAAAATACTTCCATCCTCTGCCATTGCTTCTTCAATTGCTCGTTTTGTAATCTCTCTGCTCACATCTAAATGAACCAACATGCCCGGCAGTACGCACACATCCCTCATGGCGAGAATCGGCATCGTCTTCATTTGCTGTTCACTCATAAGTATCACCTGTCCTTGTTTCTTTTCAGGCACTTTCACTTTCCTTTTTCTCAGGTTCTTCTTGCTTTTCTTCAAGTGCCGGCACTTCTTTTCCGGCTGCCAAAAGTTTTGGCTCTCCCTCACCGGTAATTACATCTTTGGTAATAATACATTCTGTCACATCTTCTCTGGATGGCAATTCATACATATATTCCATCATACTCGATTCAAGAATCGCACGCAGTCCTCTAGCACCCGTTTTTCTCTCATTGGAAAGGCGGGCAACTTCCGTAATCGCGCCATCCTCAAAATCCAATTTCACGCCGTCCAGCGAAAGCAGTTTCTGATACTGCTTCGTAATTGCATTTTTCGGTCTTGTCAAAATTTCTTTCAACGCCTCTTCATCCAAAAGGTCAAGTGCAACGGTTACCGGCACACGACCGATAAACTCCGGAATTAAACCGAATTTCACAAAATCCTGTGGCAATGCCTGTTTAAACAACTCACCGATATTCTGCTCGGTCGGATCTGCTATGTCCGCATTAAACCCGATGGATTTTTTATCAATACGGGAACTGATAATCTTATCCAATCCGTCAAAAGCACCACCGCAGATAAACAAAATATTTGTCGTATTGATATGGAAAAACTCCTGCTGCGGATGCTTGCGTCCGCCCTGTGGCGGAACACTGGCTTCTGTTCCCTCCAAGATTTTCAAAAGTGCCTGCTGTACGCCTTCACCGGAAACATCACGGGTAATGGATACATTTTCTGCTTTTTTTGTGATTTTATCAATCTCATCGAGATAAATAATACCATGCTCAGCACGCTTAATATCATAATCCGCTGCCTGAATGATTTTGAGAAGAATGTTTTCAACATCTTCTCCGACATATCCTGCTTCCGTCAATGTCGTTGCATCTGCAATTGCAAACGGAACATTCAAAATTTTAGCAAGCGTCTGTGCCAGATATGTCTTACCGGAGCCGGTCGGACCTACCATCAAAATATTACTCTTTTGCAGTTCAACGTCCATATCGGCGCCATTCATAATTCTCTTATAGTGATTGTAAACTGCTACAGAAAGTGCTTTTTTTGCATCCTCCTGTCCAACTACATATTCATCCAAAAAGGCTTTGATTTCTTTTGGTTTTAAAAGATTGATTTCTGTTTCCTCTTCCGGCGTATCAAAATCGTCCTGAAATTCTTCCGCCAAAATTTCATCACAGAGGTCAATACATTCGTCACATATATATACTCCATTTGGTCCTGCAATCAGCTTGTGAACCTGCTTCTCTGTCTTTCCACAAAAGGAGCAGTGAACCATTGGCATATTAGTATCGTTATTTTTTCCTGCCATCGTTTTACGAGCCTCCATCCATCTAATATGGCAAAATGGCGCCGGCGTTTCGGCGGCACCATTTCACTTGTTTATTCTTTTTCTTTTGCAGCGTTACGGCTTTCTACGATTTCATCAATCAAGCCATATGCTTTTGCTTCTTCTGCGCTCATGAAATTATCGCGCTCTGTATCTTCTGCAATCTTCTCTACTGACTGTCCGGTATTTGCTGCTAAAATCTCGTTTAACTTTTTCTTCGTCTTTAAGATATTTTCAGCAACAATCTGAATTTCAGTTGCCTGTCCTTTTGCCCCACCGGAAGGCTGGTGAATCATCACCTCTGCATTCGGAAGAGCTAAACGTTTGCCCTTGGCACCACTGGATAACAAAAATGCTCCCATACTGGCTGCCATACCGATACAGATTGTAGATACGTCACATTTGATATAATTCATTGTATCGTAAATTGCCATACCGGCTGTTACGGAACCACCCGGACTGTTGATATACAACTGAATGTCCTTGTTCGGATCTTCCGATTCCAAAAACAAAAGCTGTGCAACAACCAAACTTGCGGTCTGATCATTTACCTCGTCTGCGAGGAAAATAATTCTTTCTTTTAACAGGCGGGAATAAATGTCATAAGAACGTTCACCGCCACGACTTGTCTGTTCAATCACGTAAGGTACTAATGCCATTGCGAGATACCTCCATTCTTTTTGAATTGATTATTTCTCTTCTTTGTCTTCTTCTGCAGGCTCTACTTCTACTGCATTTTTCACAACAAAGTCAACTGCCTTCTGAACAGCAAGATCTTTACCAATCTGCTCTTTTTCAGCATCACCAATCATTTCTTTAATCTTGTCCACTTCCATCTGATACATGTTTGCCATGTTCTCGATTTCTTTGTCAATGTCTTTTGCTGTTGCTTTGATTTTCTCAGCGTCAACAATTGCTTCAAGAGCAAGACGAGTGCGGATTCTCTTCTCCGCTTCCGGTTTCATCTGTCCCATCAAAGCATCTACTGTCATGCCGGTCATCTGCATGTACTGGTCAAAGGAAAGACCCTGACTTGACAATCTTCCGGCAAACTCCTGAATCATCTGCTGTGTCTGCTCATCAACCATTGGTTCAGGCAGCTCTACTGTAATATTCTCTACTACTTTTTCTACTACTTCGTTTTCTTTTTCTCTCTTTGCTTCTTCTTTTCTGCGCTCTGTCAAGTTTTTCTTAACACTTGCTTTATACTCTTTGAGTGTCTCAAATTCAGAAACTTCGCTGGCAAATTCATCATCCAGTTTTGGAAGTTCTTTCTTCTTAATCTCTTTTACTGTAACTTTGAAAAGAGCCGGTTTACCTTTCAAAGAAGCTTCATGATACTCTTCCGGGAAAGTTACATTTACATCAACTTCCTCGCCGGCTTTTTTACCAACTAACTGGTCTTCGAATGTATCAATAAATGAGTGACTTCCGATTACCAAAGAGTAATCCTCGCCTTTGCCGCCCTGGAATGGCTCACCATCTACAAAACCTTCAAAGTCGATGACTGCTGTATCATCTTTTTTAATACCGCGGTTTTCAACAGTAATCATACGACTGTTCTGTTCACGTACTTTGTCGATTTCTGCATTGACATCAGCTGCCATAACTTTTACCGTTTTCTTTTCTACTTCGATTCCTTTGTAGTCACCAAGAGTAACTTCCGGTTTTACGGCTACTGTAGCTGTAAATACGAAATCTTTACCTTTTTCGATTTCTACAACATCAATTTCCGGACGAGATACGATTTCCAAGCCACTCTCTTTTGCTGCTTCTTCGTAAGCATCCGGAATTGCAAAGTTTGCTGCATCTTCATAAAAAACTTCCGGTCCGTAAAGTTTCTCTACCATTTTACGTGGTGCTTTACCTTTACGAAAGCCCTGAATGCTGATGTTTTTCTTGTTTTTGTTATAAGATTTTACCATTGCCTCTTCAAATGCATCTGCATCTACGGTAATGGTGATTTTTGCCATGCTCTTTTCTAAATTTTCTACTGTGTAACTCATTTTGTTTTCCTCCAATTTTCTTTCCTTAATAAATTCGATAATTTCCACTTAATGCTAACAATGCAAACAAATACAGACAATTATCATAATATCTTCTCTCACCTTTACGAAGCGGTGTATTCCAGAAACGCTCTACACATTCTTTCGCGTAAGGTCCGTTTGCAGCCAGAGACGCCTGTGCATTCGTAGCAATCATAGCTACCGGATGCAGTGCCGGTTGTTCAATCACCGTACCGTCAATCTCGTATATTTTAAATTCTTCATCTTTGTGCGTTTCACAGAAGAATTTCTGCACTTTGTTATTATTTTCAACGTTCCACTCATCTGCTGCAAACCACTCGTAATCAAGACCAATGTTTGCAATAACACGGTAGGAATCGCTGTAATACCAGTCGTGGCGTCCACCGAAAATATCCTGCTCTTTCTCGTATGGTGTTCCATCATAGTAAGCATACTCAGCAGCCAGTCCGGTGTCTTTATGACACGCTTTTTTCAAATACTCACGACTTGCCTTTGCTGCCTTTTTCCAGAATGGACGGTCTTCTTCATTTGCCCACATACTGAACAACTCATAAAAATGAGCACAATGATAGGATGGATCACTGAACTTGCGGCTCGGAATAAATCGAATCAAATAATTCTCCGGCTCCATAATCGGATCTCCCGGCTCTTTCTCACCGTTGTGGATACAAGCACTTAAAATGTTTCTTGCTTCCTGTGAGTAATTGAAAATTCCTTCGCCGTCGCCCCAGCGGTGGGAGGCAAAGAACAATGCCATTGCAAAAAATTCTTCTCCATCCGGCGCCGGTCCTAAATCATTCTTTTCACCGGTCGTCTTGCATGACCATGCAAAATATCCTTTATTATAACCATCTTCCATGTACATATAAGTTCTTGCCCATTTCCAAACACGGTCAAACTCATTTTTCATGTCCATCTGTACACACATCATCATAGCATATGACATACCCTCTGTACGGGCATCGAAATTACCGGTATCTTCAAAATATCCCATATCGTCGCCGGCTTCAAAATAAAATTTCTCATCATCCGGACCATAAAATACGGTATGGAATGCATCTTTGAGTTTTTGAGCAATTTCTTCCTGTGAATGCCCCAGTTCCGCGAACACATTGCGGTACTGTCCTGTGTAAAACGCACCTTTCATTCGTTACTCTCCTTTATTTTGTTTCTTTCCATTAATCTGGTACATGACCTTTTTCATGTAAAACTTTAACAATCTTATCCACATTTTCCCTGCACATCTCATCGGTCTCAGCTTCTACCATAACACGAATCAATGGCTCCGTACCGCTCTCGCGAAGCAAAAGCCGTCCGGCATCTCCAAGGCTTTCCGTTACTTCTTTCGCAGCCTTCTGTACATCTTCGTCTTCTCTTGCTGCTACTTTATCCTTTACTTTGACATTTTCCAAAAGCTGTGGATAAATCACCAGATCGCCTGTCAGCATCGACATCGGCTTTCCATAATGAAGCCATGCTTCCATAATCATAAGAGATGTCAGAATACCGTCTCCGGTTACTGCATGCTCCTTGAATATGATATGACCGGACTGTTCACCGCCAATCACATAGCCGTTTGCCATCATATTCTCGCAGACATACTTATCGCCAACGGCAGTCTGCTCATAATGAATCCCCAGCTTATCAAAAGCCTTATACAATCCCATGTTCGACATAACTGTCGTAACTACGGTATCGTCCTTTAACTTGCCCTGCTCTTTGAGGTATTTGCCACAAAGATACAAAATGTGGTCACCATCAATCACCTTGCCATCATCATCAACGGCAAGACAACGATCTGCATCACCATCATAAGCGAATCCGATATCCGCACCGGTATCATAAACCAATGCCTGAAGGACTTCGATATGAGTGGAACCACACTCACGGTTAATATTGGTACCGTTTGGCTCATCGTGGCGGGCAATCACCTGTGCACCCATCGATTCAAAGATTTCTTTTGCAATCATAGAAGCGGATCCATTTGCCAAATCCAACGCAACCGTTTTTCCGTCAAACGGTTCTTTCACCAAATCTTTCAAATACTCGATATACTCGTCTCTTCCCTTTGTGTAATCGAAACAGCGACCAATTGCCTCACGTTTTGCCATCGGAATTTCTTCGCTTTCACCATCGATATACTTCTCAATCTGTTCTTCAATCTCCGGCTCTAACTTATGACCTTTGCCATTGATTACCTTAATACCGTTATCAAAATATGGATTGTGGCTTGCCGAAATCATAATTCCACAATCAAAGTTCTCTTTTCGCACCAGATATGACACACTCGGCGTCGTAGTTACATGCAATTCATATACGTCCGCACCGCTTGCTGTCAATCCACTTGCCAGTGCAGTTTCAAACATATAGCCGGATAATCTGGTATCTTTTCCGATTACCACACGTACCTTATGGTCTTCTTTCTGAAAATAATTTCCCAAAAAGCGGCCAACTTTGTATGCATGTTCCACATTCAAAGTCACATTGGCTTCTCCGCGAAATCCATCCGTTCCAAAGTACTTCATGTCAAACTCCAATCTGCCTTTATGGCACAACAATTAAAATGGGCATAGTTCACCCAAAATCTCATATGTACTACATTATACACAAAGGAGGTTAAAAAAGCAACCAAAACTTACCGAAGTGCTTTGCACCCGTCATTTTAGCTGCTTTCTCTTTCTTTCATTTCTCTCATTACCCGCGAAATGACGGGAAAGGAAAAACCTTTCCTCGCCAAATAAGCGGTTATTTTATTCAACTGTGTATACTCCATATCGGACAATCTCTGTCCTTTTATCTTTTTTTGAATCAAGTGCTCAATGGCAGCGGATTCGTCTTCTGTCTCGTATCCTTCCATCACCATGGAAAGTATTTCGGGTGGAACTCCTTTGTTTTTTAATTTAAACGAAATCTCCTTGCGGCTTCTTCTTCCTTTATGAAAAGAAATGTAATTTTCTGCATAGCGCCTGTCATCCAGATAACCAAACCCAGATACGTACTGCATCGCTGCTTCGGATGCCGTTTCAGAAAAGCCGGCACGGTACAAACGGTCTCTTAATTCCTTCTCCGTCCTGTCCTGCTGCAAAAGCAGACGCATCGCCTTTTCTTTTGCCTTTCTTACTTCTTCCGGCTCTTTTGCCGCTTTGTCCATCGGCTCGTTCTGATTCATCGATTACTCATCCTTTTTTGCTGTCTTCTTTGCCGGTGCTTTTTTTTCTTCCTCTACTGTTTCTTCTTCCTCTGATGCATTCGGCAGACACTTCGCACGGACTGCTGTATCAACTTCAGCAAAGACATCCGGATGTTCCGTCAAATACTTCTTCGCATTCTCACGGCCCTGTCCGATCTTCTCTCCATGATAGGAATACCACGCTCCGCTTTTAATAATAATGTCATTCTTCGCTGCCAAGTCAAGTAAGTCTCCCTCGCGCGAAATTCCTTTACCAAACATGATATCAAATTCTGCTTCCTGGAATGGCGGTGCCACCTTATTCTTTACTACTTTTACGCGAACACGGTTTCCGACTTTTTCTCCGCCCTGGGATAATGTCTCGATTCTTCTTACGTCCAGACGAACAGAAGCATAAAACTTCAGTGCACGACCACCGGTTGTCGTCTCCGGATTACCAAACATGACACCAATCTTCTCACGAAGCTGGTTGATAAAGATAACGGTACAGTTTGATTTGTTAATTACACTTGTCAATTTACGAAGTGCCTGGCTCATCAAGCGGGCCTGCAATCCCACATGAGAATCTCCCATTTCACCGTCAATCTCCTGTTTTGGAACCAAAGCAGCCACCGAGTCCACAATTACAATATCCACTGCTCCGGAACGCACCATCGTCTCTGTAATTTCCATCGCCTGCTCTCCACTGTCCGGCTGGGAAATATAAAGCTCATCAATATTTACTCCAATATTCTTTGCATAAATCGGATCAAGTGCGTGCTCCGCATCAATAAACCCTGCGATACCACCCTGCTTCTGCACTTCTGCTACCATATGAAGTGCAACCGTCGTCTTACCACTGGACTCCGGACCGTAAATCTCCACGATACGTCCCTTCGGAATACCACCAACTCCCAGTGCTAAATCTAAACTCAAAGAACCGGTCGGTACTGACTCTACCTGCATGTGTCTGGTATCTCCCAGTTTCATAATCGAACCCTGTCCATAATTTTTCTCAATCTGTGCAATCGCTGCCTCCAGCGCTTTTACCTTATTTGGATCTTTCTGCATGTTCATACCCTCCTGATTATCCGAACGGATGTTCTGTATGTATCTATACTATCCTATCCGCTCTTTGTTGTCAACTATTTTCTTCATTATAAAGTACAATCTTCCCCATTTCCAGTGTCGTCTGTCCGTTTCAGCCCCTCTGAAACGACTGAATCAACTTTTTACACCAAGGCGGTACGAAGTTTTTACCTTATATTTGTCAGAAACGGTAATGACTTTTCCATCCCATGGGTCAATCGCCACCAAATCAGACACTGAAATCCCGCTGCCATCCCCTGTCTTTTTACAGCCGATGATCGTTATCCAGTGCTGTGGTGTATTTCCGGTTACGTGAAGAATAGAAGGTTTTCCTGCCATTAATTCATTGTATGCCGCCTGCAAAACAGCTGCCTCTGAAGCGTAAGATTTCGTCGTATAGCCACCTTTGCTCCACACGCAGTCTACATTTGTAGAACTACTCCAATAACTGTGTGGACTTGTTACCGTACCGGTCAAAATAGCATTACAGTATGCAAGTGCATACGAAGCACACGCCTTTTTCTCAAGCGCCGTTCCATTGCTCTGGTACCCGACTGCCGCTATCTTTGCTGCGTCATAAGAAAGTGTCATATTGCTTCCACCGGATAAAGCCCCCACAGTAAATTCCCGGTTAATCAATATGATGTCTGTTTTTGTCACATCACGGATGGCTACAAGATAACGGTACGTTCCCTCTGTCAGTTTACCAAATGTAATAGCCGAATCGGCAGTAGAAACCGTTCCAAAGCAACTGTCTCCATTCCATTTCTTTTGCAGCATAACCTTTCCCGATTTGTCAAATACCGAAACACTAAATAAGGAAATTGAATATCTGGAAGCAATCATCCCTTTCAGTGTAAAAGCATGTCCCACTAACAGTCTTGCCGGGTATGTGGCACCGGAAACAAATGCTGCCGGTGTCGGTTTTGCGATTTTCTCCCAGACAAAACGCCATTTTTTATTTCTTTTCCGTGTACCTAACGTAAGCGTATTCCCCTCGGCACATACAAACGCCTTGGCTCCGACACACTTCAGATACGTGCTTCCCCCACTTCCCTGATAAAGGGAAAATATCTGATTGTTATCTTTTTTACTATATTTTTTCTGCACCAGCGAATTTGACGCTTTATGATAAGTAAGATAAAAACTGCTGTTTTCATTTTTCAGGCGAATCTTTTTACCGCCGGCACTTTCAACCTTCCACATACGGCAGGCATTGTCGCCCTTGGTCCACAGAGAAACCGCAGCATTTTCTGCCATGGAAGAATTCTTCACTTCCATGACAAGCTCTTTTTTCTCCTGTGAGGCAATATAATAATATCCCACCGATTTATGTACCGTCTGATTTATCGTGATTTCATATTTTTTCTTTTCAAAATACAAATGCGTCAATTTCTTTTTCCCTGAGGTTGTTGTGACGCAGAGTGTGTACCAGCCTTTCTTTTTTATGGAAAGTGTTTTTTCACTCTTTTTAATTTTCTTTCCCTTTTTCCATACTTTTCTTGATGTGCTGCGAATTTTCCCTTGTCGAAATGAGATTTTCTTTGTGGATTTCGCCAGCATTTTTTTCTCCAATACCGCAACCGAACCAGCATCTTTTGCCTTTTCTTTGGCATGAGAAGGCACCGGTGCCAAAATAAGCACCAGTGCCAGAATACTTCCTATAATTCCCACGCCTGCAAACCGCAGTCTGTTTTTTATCATTCTTTTGTTTCCTTTACTTTTTCATTGAAAACTACATAATTCGATTCAAAAATTCTACATAGCCTTTTTTCGTTTCATAAACATCAGCTTTGCTTGTAATTTCCCACGGTGCATGCATATTGAGAACGGCAACGCCGCAGTCAATGACATCCATGCCATACAGCGCCATAATATAAGCAATGGTTCCACCGCCACCGACATCTACTTTTCCAAGTTCGGCCGTCTGATAAGCCACCTTAGCATCTTTTAAGATACCACGGATTTGTGCCATAAATTCGGCATTTGCATCATTACTTCCCGATTTTCCGCGGGAACCGGTAAATTTGTTAAATACCATACCGCGTCCAAAGTAAGCTGCATTTTTCTTTTCATAAGCGGATGCATAAACCGGGTCAAATGCGGCGCTTACATCCGATGAGAGCATTTTTGAATTTGCAAGGCAGCGGCGAAGGGCAAGGTCTGAATACTGTCCGCACACAGAGAGCACTTCTGCTACTGTATTTTCAAAGACACGGGAGCGCATGCCGGTCGCACCGACACTGCCGATTTCTTCTTTGTCTACAAGCAGGCAGCAGGTTGTGTATTCCGTATTTTCCACCTCAAGCATTGCCACCAAAGAGGTATAAGCGCAGACACGGTCATCCTGTCCATACGCCATAATCATGCTGGCATCCAGACCAGACTCACGCGATTTTCCTGCCGGTACCACTTCCAGTTCTGCCGAAAGGAAGTCTTCTTCTTCCATATCATATTTTTCTTTTAAAATAGAAAGAATCTGTTTGCTGACCGCCTCTTTTTCTGCACCTTTTAATGGGCGGCTTCCCACTAAAATATCAAGGGCTTCTCCCTCAATGACTTTGTTGGCTTTTTTCTCCATGTTTTCACCAGCCAGATGAATCAGCAAATCCGTCACACAGAATACCGGATCATTTTCATCTTCACCAATGCACACATCTACGATTGTTCCGTCTTTTTTTGCAATCACACCGTGAATGGCAAGTGGCAGCGTTACCCACTGGTATTTTTTGATACCGCCATAGTAATGCGTATCCAGATAAGCAAGTTCGGTATCTTCATAAAGCGGATTCTGTTTGATATCCAGACGCGGTGAGTCAATGTGTGCTCCTAAAATTGCCATTCCTTTTTCAAGAGGCTGTTTTCCTATCTGAAACAAAGCAAGCGATTTCTTCATATTAACAGCATACAATTTGTCGCCGGCTTTCACTTGTTTTCCTTCCTCTATCACTTTTTTTAAGTCAAGGTATCCGGCTGCTTCCGCCATCGCAACCGCTTGTTTCACACATTCGCGCTCCGTCTTTCCGGCATCCAGAAACTTTCTGTATGACTCATTCAGTTTTTCTAATTCAGAATTTTCTGCTTCTGTATATTCTTTCCATGCATTTTTACGTTCCATTTTCATTTTCCTTTCCATTTATAATATCCGTAGATTTTCCTACGGCACTTTTTCAGACGTCTTCTTCTTCAAATTCTACTACGACGTAAAATCCTTTTTCCGTGTGCTTTATTTCCTGCACAATACCTGTCCGCGACTGCAGCCGCTCTCGGAACACATAGTTTCCGGACATTGCAACCGCCGGATTGATTGTGTAATAATAAGCACTTGGCAAAACACCTTCGGTAATGGTGACCTCATCTCCTTCTTTTACGAGATTCGGACGCTCCATTTTAAATTCCATTCGTCTCATCCAATGCCTCCCATTTTTCTTAATCATAAAGAACACGCACTAACGTAAGGCCTTTCGCCGGTGCCGTCACGCCCGCAAGCGCACGCTCTTTCTTTGTAAATACTTCATCAATCGATTCTACTGTTCTTTCGCCCATGCCAATCTCGACAAGAGTTCCCGTTAAAATACGGACCATGTTGTATAAAAAGCCACTGCCGTAAAACGTCAGATAAATCCGATTTTCATCCTCCGTTATCGTGATGTCGTACAAATTCCGTACCGTCGACTTCTTACGTGAGGCTTTGGTACAAAATCCTTTAAAATCGTGCTCGCCGACAAGTTTTTCCACTGCTTGTCTCATCTGCACGACATCCAGTTCTTTGTCCATCTGCCACATATATTTTCTGCCAAATACATCAAATCCGCCTTTTTTGCAAAGACAGTATTCGTATACTTTTCCGGTTGCATTGAGACGGCTGTGAAATCGTTCGCCCGCCTCTTCTACTTTCAGTATCCGTATATCCTCCGGTAAATATTCATTTAACACATCCTGCAATTGCTGCGTTGTTTTTTCTGTGTTTAAACGAAAATTTGCAACCTGCTCTTTGGCATGCACGCCGGCGTCCGTGCGTCCGGCTCCATCAATTGTCACCGGAAATCCCATCTGCTTTGACAGCACTTGTTCAATCCGTCCCTGAATCGTATTTTTTTCTCCCTGCTGCCTCTGCCATCCGCGGTAACGGCTTCCATCATACTGTATTTTTATGCGGTAATTACTCACAGTCTGTCTCCCCGGTTACTTTCATATTTTTCTCTCATACGAAGCTCCGCCATAATTCTCTCGAATCCGTCTTCGTCATCCTCTAACGACAAATCCAGACTCACGGCAATATTATTCAAAATGTGCTCTGTTAGATCATCCTGCATTTCTTCCAGAATCTGAATTTTCTCATGACACGATTCTGCATCCAAGAAGGCAAGCATTTTCTGAATTGCCTCAGGCACTTCCGGTTCTTTTGCTTCTTCCGATTTCTCGGCTTCTGCCGGCCCTTCATCCATAATTTCTCCCTTGGAAATTCTTGGCTGCTTATTCGGCAAATCTTCTCTTTTTTCGATCTGTTTTCTTCCAACCAGTGGCAATTCTGCAAATTCTTTTACATACTCAGCAAAAAACTGCCGTTTTTCCATTACAAAATGGTCATAGGGTTTTGTCAATTCCTGATAACAGATTACTTCCTGATAAGTAGGCTTTGTCTGGGCTCTTGCAATAATCTGTACAGGCGCCCCTGTCTCCTTGTGGTAAAACAATCTTGATGTCATCCCAAACACTTCCTTTATAGTTTATAGTCAATCTTATCATAACAAAAAAAACGGGAAACCGCAAGGAGCATAAAACTCTTTGCCATTTCCCGTTTTGCTTTTATTTTTTAGTATACCGTAGCGCTGCTTACGATTTTACTGGATACTTTTTTCTTACCGACTTTTGTCTGATATCTCAACTGAACATAATACGTTTTCCCTTTTTTCAGTTTCTTCTTGCCACACTTTGTAATGGTATAACTGGATTTTTTTGAGCTTAAGGATTTCACTTTCTTAAATCCACCATTTGATTTTGTGGATACATATACCTGATAACCGCTGGCACCGGAAACTTTCTTCCATTTCAAATAAATCTTTTTACCGTTACTGCTGCGTTTTGCCGTTACTTTCTTACTGGATGCATGATATGTATACGGAGACCATGCGCCGTAATAAACTTTATTTCCAACTGTCACATAAGCTCTTACACGGGCTTTTACGAAAATTCCTCTTGGGAAAGGCTTTACATAGGTGTAAGAATTTGTTGATGTAGCTCTGAAATATGTCTTTTTGCCATTTGCAGATTTCACTTCATACTGATAACCATCCGCATTGTTTACATCTGTCCAGATATATTTTGCTTCTTTCAGCGAATCCCAATAATACTGCATAGCAATCCGGCTTACTTTAATCGGAATCGCTTTCATCTCAACACCACTGCACTGGTCACCGGTTACTGTGCCGCCGGTCACATTTTTCACAGCAGCTACTGAAAATCTGGTAGATGTCGTTGCAGCAACACCGGTAATCGTTGCAGAATTTGTTGCTGATGTACCAATCTGTGTCCAATTGTAGTTAATATACCCATAAATCACATAAGAAGCTGCTCCTGCAGATGCATTCCATGACATGGAAACTGAATTCACACCTGCTGCCGTCTGTGTCAAGCCGGAAACCTCCGTCGGTTTTGTCGATACGATAGCCGTCTCAGAAACACCGATCATCACATGAGTTCCCGTGTAGTGACTACCTTTGTATGCCACGACACGTGCATAATAGCTGGCACCTTGTGTTAAATTATATACCGATTCACTTGGTGATGAACTGTTATCCATATCGATCCAGTTTTTTCCATCCTGGCTAAACTGTGTATGGTAGTGTCCGGCTCCAAGCTGGGCATCCCATGCCAAATCCACGTAACTGCTTCCTGCACCAGTCTGCTTTACACCCATGTTCACTGCTGCCTTACTCTGTGTTCCCGCTGCAAGGAAAACAACAAATGCAAAGACACATGCGGATAAAATTTTCGTGATACCTTTTTTCATCTTTTACTCTCCTTTTCTTTTCAAACTCAATCTGTGATAAGTCAGATTAAATAATAATATAATACCGTTTCAATTATATAGCAGGCTCATTTTATTTGTCAAGCAACAACACGCAAAATCCAAGTAAATTTGATGTAAATAATTTAACAATTCTTTTCCTTTATCAGGCGCACTAATTTGTGTCTGAATGCTTTTTCGTAAACGTTTCCGGAATCGAACGCATACTTATTAAAATCGAACCGGCTGTTTCCAATGCGCTCCCTCGTATAAAATTTGTCTTCACCGTTTTGAAATGTCACCCATACAGCACCGGTCAGTTCCTCTGTCGTATAGTCTGATTTTTCCACCATCATCGGAATTGCCTTTTTGCTAAGAAGAAATACGTGAGCGTAAGTGCCTACCGTCTCAGCCAGACGATTAATATTTATCTGACGCTCCGAGTCCTCTTCTTCCACAGCCAGAATAACCGGCAGTGTACGCGAATGGTCTGCGATAAATTCACTCAACATCTCAATTTCCTTCATTTTTTCTACTTTATGAGGCTTTGTCATCATTGGAATCACATCTGCATAACCAATCTTTCTAAAAATTTCATCTACGAAGCGAGGTTTATTAAAACTGTCACGAATCAAACGGTCCGGATTATGACAATAATCACAATCCACTTTCATACGAATATAGTCACTTCGCTCCAAAATTACCTTAGTACGCCATACCACTCCTTTACGCTCCGCATCCGCGTGCTCAAATGTAAGTTTATAAAATCCAAGACTTATATTTCCCAGTATTTGTAAATAATATCCTGCTTCATGGTATTCATAGTCAATCGGTGTATCCGGTATTCCTTCCACAATATTCCGCAGCCGTCCCTGTGCCCATCCGGCAATGAACTTCACCGCCGTTAAAAATTCTTCATTTAAATCTCTTTGCGGATCATGCGACAAAGTCACTTTTAGCTGGAATGAAGGCGTCACATCCAAAGGATTCAGTTCCAGTCTTTCATTTCGCTGAGGCTTCTCTACCTTTAATATGTCATTACATATTTTCGCAAGTTTGCGTTTTAACTTTGGCTCGTAATCCGCTACGGAATCATTAATGACTTTTACTATTAAATTGTAAGTAATTTTTTCATGGTAGCCATCTCGAAGCAGTGCAAACAATACTTCCGGTCGGTTACATCGGTACAGACAGTAAGCTGCTTCTTCATTTTCATCCAAAAATTGACAGATTTCTTCTGCCAATGGCTCTAAATCAAACCGCAGGCGGAATTTTGCCTTAAGCATCATTTCCCACTTTCGCTCGGTGTAATGATAATCTGCCAGCTTTTCAAATACATTTAATGTCGTCCAGTCACAAAGTTCCAGATTGGCAAGAACACTGTTTAAGGTCCTTGACAAATCCTCGCGCCAAAAATCATCACCATACGGTGATTTGTAACGCATATCGTGTTCAATCTCATGCCATCCCTCGAAAGAAATGGTGCGAAGCTGAACTTCAAACGTCGCATCAATCGGCAGAAAACTAATGTCTCCATTATAGACACGCTGATATTCTTCCGGCACCCAGAACACGCCATTTAACTTAGATGCCTTAAATTCTTCTTCGGTATTGTCCGTTTTAGACCACTCGCCCACCTGCCGAAATGTTTTCTCCAAAATCGTCCGCACAATATCCATATCATCCTGATAATACACAACGACACGCAGTCCAATTAGATCCTGCATCTTCTTGTCGTGTTCCCCAAATCCATACCCCGGTTTTTCTAATTTCTGTGCAATGGAAAATGGTGTCTTCGCACGGCTGAAAATACGAAAATAGATACCTGCACGGTTCAATATATTGCGAATGTCCTCTTCCAGCCTGTCTCCAATTCCTTCCACCTGTCGTATATGCATATTCTTTTGTATCTCGTCTACGTTATATTTCAATCCCCCATACCTTCTTTCTCAAAGCAATCTTTTTTTATTTTACCATTGTTTGGGTGAAAAAGAAAGCAGATTCCTCAATTCACAAACAATTCACAAATTATATTAAATTTGAACACCGTTTCGACACATTTGACTTTTATACTAAAGCCATAAGTTGAAACAAAGAACAACTTCAACTTATATGACAAATGCCAATTTCACATTTTTGATATTTTTTCATAAAACTCCTCTTTCAAAAGGGCGGCTGGGTTACCAGTCGCCCTTTCCCTTTTGTAAAGCTGTTACAGCAAATTTAATTTCTTTCTGTCTTGTCAGCTGTAAAGTTTTGTGTTATGATAGGACACAATACACAGAAAGGAACAGATAATTATGTCTGATTTACAAAACCGTATTAAACAATTGAAACAAGAAAAAAATGCTGTTATTCTGGCACATTACTACGTTCATGACGAGGTACAGGAAATTGCTGACTACATCGGCGATTCCTTCTACTTAAGCAAAGTTGCCACGAAAACAGATGCTGATACCATCGTCTTTTGCGGTGTTTCGTTTATGGGCGAGAGCGCCAAAATCTTAAACCCGGAAAAGACTGTACTTATGCCGGATGAAACAGCAGACTGTCCGATGGCACACATGGCGGATATCGACCGAATTGAAGAACTCCGCAAAGAATATCCGGATTTAGCAGTTGTCTGCTACATCAATTCGACGGCAGAATTAAAGTGCCACGCAGATGTCTGTGTGACTTCTTCCAATGCAATCCGCATTGTAAAGGCACTTCCAAATAAGAACATTTTCTTTATTCCAGATGAAAACCTGGGACGTTTTGTTGCTAAACAGGTACCGGAAAAGAATTTTATTTTCAATGACGGCTATTGTCATGTACACGCATCTATCCGGAAGGATCAGGTAGAAGCTGCTAAAAAAACTCATCCGAATGCACCTTTTATCGTTCACCCGGAGTGCCGACCGGAAATTCTTGATTTGGCAGATTTCATTGGCAGTACATCCGAAATCATTGATTACGCTTCATCCGCTGATGCCAAAGAATTTATCATTGGTACAGAACTTGGCGTTTTGTATGAACTGAAAAAACAAAACCCGGACAAGACCTTTTATTCGGCAGGTTCTGCTCAGTGCTGTCCGAATATGAAAAAGATTACACTCGAAAAAATTGTCCATGTTTTAGAGACAGGGGAGCATTCGATGTCTGTCACGGATGAAATGCGCACACAGGCAAACCGCCCTTTGGAGCGGATGCTTGAACTGGCAAAGTAAGGAAGGGAGATATTCTCATGAAACATACCGATTTTTTAATTGTAGGAACAGGGGCCGCCGGTTTATTCTGTGCCCTTCAGATTCCAAGCGATAAACAGGTTCTCATGATTACCAAAGAAGACGCTGACGAAAGCGATTCCTTTTTGGCGCAGGGCGGTATCTGTGTCTTAAAGTCGGACGATGATTACAACAGTTATTTTGAAGATACGATGCGTGCCGGGCACTATGAAAACCGAAAAGAATCCGTCGATATTATGATCCGCTCCTCACAATCGATTATTAAGCAATTGGTGGAGTACGGCGTGGATTTCAAACGTGAAAATGGCGAGTTCTGCTACACCAGAGAAGGTGGTCACTCCGATTCACGTATTTTATTCCACGAAGATATTACCGGGGAAGAAATCACAAGCACACTTCTGGCGCGGACGAGAGAACGCGAAAACATTACCATTTTAGAACATACTACCATGTACGATTTTCTTATGGCAGATAATATTTGCTATGGCGTAATGGCTCAGATGGCGGATGGCTCAAAGGAAAAAATCACCGCTGATTATACGATGTTAGCATGCGGTGGACTTGGCGGCATTTACAAACATTCGACGAATTACCGCCATATTACCGGAGATGCTTTGGCAATTGCTAAAAATCATGGCATCCGGTTAGAGCACATTGACTACATCCAGATTCACCCGACTACTTTGTACTCCGAAAAACCGGGACGTCGCTTTCTGATTTCCGAATCCGTGCGCGGTGAGGGTGCGATTCTGCTGAATAAAGAGGGTAATCGTTTTGTCAATGAACTGCTGCCCCGCGACTTATTAACAAAAGAAGTCCACAAACAGATGGCAATTGACGACATGCCTTATGTTCGTTTGTCGATGGCACCGATTCCAAAAGAAACGATCATCAGCCATTTTCCAAACATTTACAAACGCTGTCTGGAAGAGGGCTACGACTGCACGAAAGAGCCAATTCCTGTTGTTCCGGCACAGCATTATTTTATGGGTGGTATCTGGGTTGACAAAGACAGCCACACTTCTGCCGGACATCTGTATGCGATTGGCGAGACGAGCTGCAACGGTGTACACGGAAAAAACCGTTTAGCAAGCAATTCTCTGTTGGAGAGTTTAGTATTTGCCCGCCGTGCTGCCACACATGCAATGGAAGAATATACCGCTTTGCCGGAAAAAACTTTTGATGATATTTTGCAAAATGATACATTAACAAACCTCACCGAATCCTACCACAAGGAATTGTTAGAGGCAATTGAAAAAGAAAGGGAGAAAACAAATCATGAATGAAATTACAATGCTTACAAATGCAGACCCGTTAATCCGCATGGCTCTTGCCGAGGATATCACGAGCGAAGACATTTCGACCAATGCCGTAATGCGGGAAGCAAAACAGGGTGAAGTTGATTTAATCTGCAAGGAAGACGGCATCATTGCCGGACTTTCGGTATTTAAACGTGTTTTTACGCTACTGGATGCGGACACGGAAGTTACTTTTTTCTGTCAGGATGGCGATGCGGTAAAACAAGGTCAGAAAATGGGCGTCGTGCGAGGCGACATCCGTGTTCTCCTTTCCGGAGAAAGAACGGCACTAAATTATTTGCAGCGTATGAGCGGAATTGCCACTTATACCAATTCGATTACAAAACTGCTTGCCGGTTCTAAAACAAAATTATTAGACACAAGAAAAACAACACCAAACAACCGTATTTTTGAAAAATATGCAGTAAAGGCAGGCGGCGGTTACAATCACCGTTACAATCTTTCGGACGGTGTTTTGTTGAAAGATAATCACATTGGAGCTGCCGGCAGTGTGGCAAAAGCAGTTGAAATGGCAAAGGAATATTGTCCTTTTGTCCGTAAGATTGAAATTGAAGTGGAAAATCTTGATATGGTGAAAGAGGCGGCAGACGCCGGAGCAGATATTATTATGTTAGATAATATGTCGCATGACGACATGAAGGAAGCCATCCGTATCATTGACGGACGTGCAGAGACCGAATGTTCCGGCAATGTCACACGGGAAAACATTGCCAAATTAATTGACCTTGGCGTCGATTATATTTCCAGCGGTGCTTTAACCCACTCCGCACCAATTATGGATATTTCCCTGAAAAATCTGCATGCAACAGAGTAAATGGAGGTACCGGATATGTCTGGAGAAAAACGACGAGACCGATTGCTTCAATATCTGGAGGAACACGACAAGCCGGTTTCCGGAACCGAACTGGCGAAGGAATTCGGCGTAAGCCGCCAGGTGATTGTGCAGGATATTGCGCTTTTGCGAACCGGTCATGTAAAAATTATTGCAACCAACCGCGGATATCTGGTTCCACCGGCTAAACCAAGCGGGGTTCGGCGTATTTTCAAATGCCGTCATACGGATGAACAGGCAGAGGACGAATTAACCTGTATCGTGGATTTAGGCGGTATCGTGGAAAATGTATTTGTAAATCATAAAATTTATGGTAAAATTCAAGCAGATATGAATATCCGCTGCCGGCGCGACATCAAAGAATTTATCGCGGGCATTAAAAGCGGAAAATCCACGCTTTTAAAAAATGTGACCTCGGACTACCATTACCACACCGTCACCGCAGAAGAAGAACGGATTCTGGACGACGTAGAAGTGGAGTTGGCAAAGCGTGGTTATCTGGTAGAACAGAAAAAGGAGGAACTGCAATGAGTTTAGAAGTTGGAATTAAAGGAACCTGCACGGTTACTGCCGATGAGTCCAATTCGGCAAAAACAATGAGAAGCGGCACACTGGATGTATTTGCCACTCCTGCTATGATTGCTCTCATGGAAAAAACGGCGTGGACAAGTGTGGCTCCCTATTTGGAACCGGGCGAAGGAACCGTGGGAATCCATTTGGACATTTCACATGATGCCCCAACACCACTTGGCATGACCATCACCTGTGAGAGTGAACTGGTAGAAATCGACGGACGAAAGCTGGTCTTTTCCGTCTCGGCAAAAGATGAAAAAGGGACCGTAATCGGACGCGGCACCCATGAACGCTTTGTGATTTTGGAAGAAAAATTCCAGGAAAAAGCAAATCGGGCTTTGTTAGGATAAAAAAAGAAGTTCAACCGCGTTGTAGTCTTCTGCGGTTGAACTTCTTTTTAGTTTTAGTAAATCAATTCCACATCATCTAAATACCATGCTAAGTATTCTTTATTTGCCGGGCCATAACTTCCACCAACTACAAAATCAAAGGTTGTCTGGCTTCGCAAATCTGCGGTCAGTTTCTTGTTAAACAACAGCGTCTTTGTCGCAAAACCAACATCTTTATCTGTCTCCTTGAACTTATGTCCTTTGGCGCTCTTGCCATTTTCCACCTGAGGCATACTGCCATCATCCGGTGTTTCCGGTGTCACCATACCCTCTGTATAATAGAATTTATAATACTCTTTCTCATTTGGAAGGGCATTGCTCTGTGTGGTATATGTGTTAAATGCATATTTTTTATTAATCGTGCCTGCTTTGCCAAAGAATGAGTTGATTCCAATTCCCACATGGCGGGACGCATCGCTGACAACACGAACTTTTACGCGGATTCCTTTATAATCACCCAATTTCTTTGCTGATATGCCTGTCAATTTTTCAAGGTCAACGGTAAATACCGGGCAAAAACTATAGAACTTTGGTATAACCTGAAGGACTTTGTTATTTGCATTTTCCGGATCTGTAATAACCTTCATTGTCTCTCCTTTTGCGAGATAATGTGCCGGTTCGTTTCCACCACTGGTAAGTCCCTCACCAAGTGTGTAATTTCCCCAATCCGTTCCTGCTGTGTAACTTTCAAAGTTTTCGACCATCTGAGCCTGATATACGGTCTTTTTCTTTACCACTTTCTGTTTCACGGTAATTTTGCATTTCAGCTTCTTCTTACCGATTTTGGCAGTAATCACAGTCTTACCTTTTTTCTTTGCTTTTACAACACCCTTTTTCGTTACGGATGCAACTGCTTTTTTAGAAGATGACCATTTGACTTTTTTCTTTGTGTTTTTCACTTTCAACGTCAGTTTTTTGCCAACATATAACGTTGCCTTTGTCTTATTTAATTTCATCTTCTTTTTGGCTGCCTGCCCCTCTGCCGGTGCAATCAAAAGTGTGCACGCAAGCGTCAGAGATAACACTGCTGCCATCGTTCGTTTCATTTCCCTCATAACGAAACCTCCTCCATTTTTTGATAGTTTAATTATAAGAAAATATGTTAAAAAAATCAACCGGAATTATAATTGAGTTTGTGGCAAGTGTTCGTAGGCACATTTTTTGTTTTCCGTAATTTCGTAGAAAAGCTTTGCGTCTCGTGGGCGCTCCCGCTTATTGAGTGCGTAGCGGTATGGGCGCTTATGCTGTCGCATATACAAGCACCTCATACCGACGTACTCAAAACCCACTCGTCACAAAGTTTTTCTACGGAATTACTGGAATACAAAGGAACTGGCAGCGAACATTTGTCACAAACCAATCCTTCCAAACTCAGTTTTTCTTTATCTTATAACCGCATTCCGAAATACCTTTCTGGATGCGGTTGCTGCTGCATCTCCCCCTCTCACCACTCTCCCCTCTCCCTCTAAGCCAAAATAAAAACGAAAAAAAGATGGGAAGCTATATCTGCCACGCAGATATCCCGCTTCCCATCTTTTTCGTTTTTATTTTACAGCCTTAAAAGCTTCTTCCAAGTCTTCAATAATATCATCTACATTCTCTGTTCCGATTGACAAACGAATGGTATTTGGTTTGATTCCCTGGTCTAACAGTTCTTCCTCATTCAACTGAGAATGTGTTGTACTTGCCGGATGAATAACTAACGATTTTACGTCTGCTACATTGGCAAGCAGGGAGAACAACTCCAGATTATCAATGAAATCTTTTGCTTTCTTGTCATCGCCTTTAATCTCAAAGGTGAAGATTGAACCGCCGCCATTTGGGAAGTACTTTTTGTACAATTCCTGCTGAGAAGGATCATCGGATACAGCCGGATGATTTACCTTTTCAACTTGTGGATGATTGTTCAAATACTCTACTACTTTCAATGCATTTTCTACGTGGCGCTCAACTCTAAGGGAAAGAGTTTCAAGCCCCTGTAAAAACATAAATGCATGGAACGGAGAAAGTGTCGCACCGGTATCACGAAGCAGAATCGCACGGATTTTCGTAACGAAAGCAGCCGGTCCTACCGCTTTTGTAAAGCTGATTCCGTGATAACTTGGGTTTGGCTCGGTCAAAGAAGCGAATTTGCCGCTTGCTTCCCAGTCAAACTTACCGCTGTCTACAATGACCCCACCGATAGCTGCACCATGTCCACCGATGAATTTTGTTGCGGAATGTACCACGATATCAGCACCATATTCAATCGGGCGAACCAGATAAGGAGTAGCAAATGTATTGTCAATTGCCAGTGGAATTTTGTGAGCATGTGCAATGTCTGCCAATTTCTCAATATCCACAACATCTGAGTTCGGATTTCCCAATGTTTCAATAAATACAGCCTTTGTATTATCTTTGATTGCAGCCTCAACCTCGTCAAAGTTAAATGGGTCAACAAATGTTGTTTCAATACCATACTGTACTAATGTGTGAGCTAACAAATTGTAGGTTCCGCCATAAATATTTTTTGCTGCTACGATATGGTCTCCTGCCTGTGCAAGATTCTGAATCGTATAGGAAATTGCTGCTGCACCACTCGCTACGGCAAGTGCTGCCACGCCGCCTTCAAGTGCTGCCACACGCTGTTCAAAAACATCTTCTGTAGGATTTGTCAAACGTCCGTAAATATTTCCTGCATCCGTAAGTCCAAAACGTGCTGCTGCATGTTCACTGTTGCGGAACACATAAGATGAAGTAGCGTAAATCGGAACTGCTCTTGCATCGGTAACCGGGTCCGGATTTTCCTGTCCTACATGTAACTGAAGTGTCTCAAATTTTAAATTTCTTTCTGCATAACTTTTTTTACTCATATTCTCATACCTCCATTTTCATTGTGCTCTGCACAGGTGTTATTTTCTTGTTCTGTAGTTATCATACCAAATAGGTAGGGTATTGTCTAATACAAGAAATATTTTACTAGGTATAGGAATACGCTATAGCCTTTAAATCTTCTTAAAATTCAACCGAAGCGCATTTGTCACCACGCAGAAACTGGACAAACTCATTGCTGCCGCTCCAAACATCGGATTTAACTGCCAGCCAAACAACGGAATCCACACACCGGCTGCCAACGGAATACCAATAATATTATAAACAAATGCCCAGAATAAATTTTCACGGATATTTTTTCTGGTTGCACGGCTTAAGCGGATTGCCGCCGGAACATCACTGAGTTTACTCTTCATCAATACAACATCCGCTGCATCCATTGCCACATCTGTTCCGGCTCCAATGGCAATTCCGATATCTGCCTGCGTAAGAGCCGGCGCATCATTAATACCATCGCCCACCATGGCAACCTTGCCGTTTTCTTTCAATTTTCGAATCACGGCTTCTTTTCCATCCGGCAGAACACCGGCAATCACTTCATCCACACCGGCTTCCCTGCCAATCGCATTTGCTGTTTTTTCATTATCTCCGGTAAGCATCACAACGCGAAGTCCCATTTTCTGCATCTGGCTGACGGCACCGGCACTGTCTTCTTTCATCGTATCCGCCACGGCAATCATACCAAGCAGCGTGTCATCTTTGGCAAAATACAATGGTGTTTTTCCTTCTTCCGCCAATCGGTTTGCCTGCTCTTTTACCATGTCATCAAGTGCGGTCACCTTTTCAATCGCAGACTGATTGCCACCAAGCAGAACTTCTGTTTTACCATTTTCTTTAACCTGTCCTTTCAGACCATTTCCCGGCATAATTTCAAATTCCGAAAGTTCCGGTGCTAAAGTATCAAGTTCCTCTGCATAGGAAACAATAGCACGTGCCAGAGGATGCTCACTCTTTTTCTCCAGCGCATACGCATACGAAAGAAGTTCATTCTCGGAGCACCCGGAAAATGGAATCATATCCGTCACCTTCGGCTCACCGCGCGTAATCGTTCCGGTTTTATCTAGTGCCACGGTTGCAATTTTACCCATCTCTTCCAAAACTGCTGCCGTCTTAAACAAAATTCCGTGTCTGGCACCAAGACCATTTCCTACCATAATAGCAACCGGCGTTGCCAGACCAAGGGCACACGGGCAGCTGATAACTAGAACCGAAATAGCACGTGCCAATGCATAACCAACACTCTGTCCACACAAAAACCATACAAGAAAAGTAACCACTGCAATTGAAATAACAACCGGAACAAAAACGCCCGAAACTTTATCTGCAATTTTGGCAATCGGTGCTTTTGTTGCCGCCGCATCTTTTACCATCTGAATAATCTGTGACAGAGTGGTATCTTCTCCTACTCTAGTTGCCTCGCAGCGAAGAAAGCCGGTCTGATTCAGCGTTGCGGCAGAAACCATTTCTCCTTCTTTTTTATCTACCGGGATACTTTCTCCGGTCAGTGCCGCCTCATTGACTGCACTGCTTCCTTCTAAAATCACGCCATCCACGGGGATATTTTCCCCCGGTTTGACAAGGAAAATCTCTCCCTTTTGAACCTCTTTTACTGGCACGGAAATTTCCTTTCCATCCCGAACAACAACCGCCGTCTGGGGTGCTAACTTCATCAAGTCTTTTATCGCATCCGTTGTCTTTCCTCTAGAACGCGCCTCCAGCATTTTCCCAACTGTAATCAATGTGAGAATCATTGCTGCCGACTCGAAGTAAAACTCATGCATGTAAGCTACGACTTTTGCTTCATCCATCAACCGCTGCGCCTCCGCCATCGCAAATAACGCATACACACTATAGCCAAAAGCTGCACTGGCACCGAGCGCAACTAACGTGTCCATATTTGGCGAACGCCGCCACAAACTTTTGTATCCACTGACAAAAAATCGCTGGTTAATGACCATAATCGCAATCGTCAATAACATCTGAGCAAGTCCCATCGCTACATGGTTCACACCAAGGACACCCGGCAGGGGCCATCCCCACATCATATGTCCCATGGATAAATACATCAAAAATACAAGCAAAATCAAAGAAGCAATCAATCGTTTCCTTAACTTTTTTGTCTCTGTATCTTTTAATGTATCGTCTGTCCCCGTTTCTCCGTTCTTTTCCTGTTCCATCACATGGGCACCATATCCGGCATCAACAACTGCCTGAATAATAACGGAATCCGGCACATCACCTTCTACCCCCATGGATTTTGTCAAAAGATTTACACTGCATGAACTTACGCCCTCAACACGGCTTACCGCTTTTTCCACACGGGCACTGCATGCTGCACATGCCATGCCTGTCACTGCATACTGCTTCATGTATATTCCGCCTTTCCTTTTTTTATATTCATCTCATCGAAGCACTCTACTTCTTACCGCATCAGTTTTTGCAGAGTCGCAATCAATTCATCTACGGTTTCTTCTTTTCCTGCCCGGATATCATCCGTCACACAGGTCTTAATGTGGTTTGCTAACAAAACCCGGTTAAAACTATTCAATGCCGCATTGACCGCTGCCACCTGGACTAAAATATCCGTACAGTAAACACCGCGTTCAACCATTCCTTTAATTCCGCGGATTTGTCCTTCCATACGGTTTAAACGATGGATTAAGTCTTTATACTCTTTATCTGATCGTTCTTTGTGCCGTTCTTCACAGCACGGACACGTTTTCTTTTCTTCCATGCAATCACTCCTATCGATAATTTTCGGTTCGATTATATACCCCCACGGGGTATATTGCAAGTGAAATTTTTCTCATTAAGCAAAAAAAGTTTAATTTGCAAGAGACTATAACACAAAGTGTTACCCGTCTCAAAACAAATTAAACTTCTTTATATTTTGAACTATCTCAGTGCGATAGTTCTTTCATCATGCACTTACAAAAATGCTCTATAATCTCTTCAGATATTCCCCGGTTCTTGTATCAATCTGGATTTTATCACCCTGATTTACGAAAATCGGAACTGCAACCTGTGCACCCGTCTCAACGGTAGCCGGTTTTGTAACGTTTGTTGCTGTATCACCTTTTACACCAGGCTCTGTCTCAGTTACTTCCAACTCAGCGAACATCGGCGGCTCGATTGCGAAAATGTTGCCTTTGTAAGATACCATCTTAACATTATCATTCTCTTTTACAAATTTCATGGAATCGCCAACTGCTTCCTCTGTCAATGCAATCTGCTCATATGTTTCATTATCCATGAAGTTGTACATCTCACCATCATTGTACAAATACTGCATTTCCTTTTTATCAATATGTGCCTGTGGATACTTCTCTGTCGGACGGAATGTCTTCTCCACAACACCGCCATCTACTACGTTTTTCAATTTGGTACGAACAAATGCAGCACCCTTACCCGGTTTTACATGCTGGAACTCAATAACCTGATATACGGTTCCATCAATCTCAATTGTCAAACCGTTTCTGAAATCTCCTGCTGATACCATAGTTTCCTCTCTTTCCGTCGCACAAAACGACAATAAATTCATATCTATTCATAATTTTAGTATATTTAGAAGCATTTTTCAAGTATTTCTTTTGCAATCTCGGTAATGATTTTCCCATCCGTGCTTACCGTCACGGTAGCGGCGTGCTCATAATACACTCTCCGCTTCTCCATCATCTGTCGTATGTAGTCCACATTCATGTTATCTTTCAACAGTGGGCGATTCGTGTTATAACGAACCCGCTCAAAAATTGTCTCCGGCTTTGCCGTGAGTAAAACAACCGTTCCGATTGCCTGTAACTTTCTCACATTCAGTTCCCGCAGCGCCATACCGCCACCACAGGAAATAATCGCCGGTTTTATCATACCTAACTCATCAATCATGGATGTTTCCAAATCACGGAAATAAGTTTCTCCTTCTTTTTCAAAAATATCCGAAATTGCACGACCTTCTTTTTCCTCAATCCACTGGTCAGTGTCGATTTCTATGCGCGAAGCAAGACGTGATAATTCATGTGAAATGGTTGATTTCCCAACGCCCATAAAACCAATCAAAATGATGTGGCGGTTTCCTTTGTAAATTTTGTCAAACACCTCACACATCGTTTCATAATAGACCTGTCCGGGTGCGGAAGCCTCACTTACACAGCCAAATGAAACAAACGAGCCATACAATCCGCCATACAATCTCGAAACTTTTCCAAGTTCACCCATCGACATCGTAATCAATGGAAAATCCGGAAATTCCTCTTTCATGGCAGCGGTTGCATTTAACAGCGTATCCACATCTTCTCTTGTCTTTGGCATACAAGCTAACTTTCCGGCGTAACACCCACACTCTTTTGCCTTACAGAGTCTTTCCTTAATTTCATCCACAGACGGAGTTTTGGAAAAATCATGATAGGAGCCGATTACTTTGGTCTTAGTGTTTGAGTACTTTTGACAGAGTGCTTTTACCTCTTCTTCATCCCGCGCAGCCTCAACATCCACATAATCTGCCGTCTGCTGTTCAAGGATTTTGCGAATTGTTTCAAAATAATCAAAGCGGAAACCATTTTCTTCGCCGCCTTCTGCCACCGTGCGAATGGTGACTAACAGCTCCTTTTCATTAAGCACACGCTTTAACTCCGTTATGACATCAAGAATTTCTCTCCCATAACCGGCAAAAAAATCAATGCGCCACTCCACCATTTCCACCGGCAGTTTTGCAATCTGTTTTGCCTCGCGAATAATTCCATCACGAAGCGGAGCAACAATTGGTACACAAATTTTAGGCCTCATCCACTTCATCCTTTCTGTGCGGTCAACTCAAGCAGTTTTTTTGTCGAATGGGTAATATTTTCACATCCGTCTTCTGTAATAATCACAACGTCCTCAATCCGAACGCCGCCAATTCCCTCAATATAAATTCCAGGCTCCACCGTAATTACCATACCGGGCTTAATCACGGTTTCTTCTCTCGGTGAAAAATTTGGGCCTTCATGAATTTCAAGTCCAACCGAATGTCCCAGTGCATGTCCAAAATATTTACCATAGCCGGCATCTGTTATCACATCTCTTGCCATCGCATCAATCTGGCTTCCCTTCATTCCCGGACGGATTCCTAAAAGTGCCGTCTCCTGTGCTTTTAGCACCGTATCATAAATTTCACGCTGCTTCTCACTTGCACTGCCAATCACAACTGTTCTTGTCATGTCCGAACAGTACCCCTGATACAAACAGCCAAAATCCATCGTTAAGAAATCACCGTTTTCCAGCTTTTTATCCGTTGGAATTGCATGCGGCATCGCCGAATGTTCTCCTGATGCGGCAATCGTATCAAAACTAAAACCTTCCGCACCTTCCTCTTTCATGTAAAACTCCAGCCATGCGGCAACCTGTTTTTCTGTCATGCCCTCATGAATTTTTGCAATTGTCTTAGTAAAGGCACGGTCACCAATTGCCTCTGCCTGCCGTATCCTTTCCTGCTCTTTCTCTGTCTTTATCTGACGAAGCTGATTCATTTTATTTTCTAATGGAATCAGTTTTGGAGACTTTCCCTCATTTTTTTGAAGCTGTTTTTCCAATTTGTGATAAAGGGATACTGTCATCACTTCATCTTCGATGCCAAGCCTTTTCACATTTTCATCTTTGTTTAAATGTGCCGAAAGGTTTACAAAATATCCATCACTTGTCCATGTCTCAATTTCGTAGCCCGGACACTCATTTTTTGCTGCGATCACATATCTGGAATCCGTGACAACCACTTTTTGCCGGCGGGAAAAATACACATACCCCTCCCCCGTAAAGCCGGCCACAAACCGCATATTTGCCGGTGAGGTAAGAAGAATTGCATCTACCTCGGTGGATTGAAATATTTTTTCTTCCATTTCTTTTCGCATCGTTTCTGCCTCTTTTCTTCGCGTTTTTTTGCGCGATATTCATGCAAAACAATTTTCTCCAGTTTGCGCTTTAATACAATCTGGATTTCTTCCTTTTCGTTAATCGGCTTTACCAGAAAATTTTTGAGTCCGATTCGTTTAGCACCAAAAATATCCGTAAATAACTGATCGCCTACAAAAATCGTGTTTTCCGGTCTTGTATTCATCAGTTCCATCGCATAAAAATAACCTTTCTTTGCCGGCTTATGCGCATTAAAAACCGTGTGAACACCAATTTTCTCATTAAACGAATGAACACGTTTCTTTTTATTATTGGAAATCAGACAGCACTCATATCCAATTTTTTTCAGACGGGAAAACAATCGTTTTGCCTGCTCCGTTGCCTCTTTTCCATGTTCGACAAGCGTATTGTCAATATCAAAGAGAATTCCCCGGTAACCTTCTTCATATAACTTTTCATAATCAATGGCATACGTTGACGACACCGTTGTATCCGGAAAAAAACGTTCAAACATAAGCGGGTATCCTTCCTTCCATCAAATTATTTTACAAGCGACTGCAAATGAATGATAAACTGTTCTGCCACACGGCCGGAATATCCACCATTTCTTATGCTCCATGCATTCGCCTGCATCAAAAGTTCTTCCTCTGACAAAGTAATTTCCGGATGCGCTTTAGCAAGACCAAGAATAATCGCATCGAAATCTTTTTTGCTTGGTTTGCTGAAATTGATGCTGACACCAAAACGAGCAACCAGAGAAAGTTTTTCCTGCATCGTATCCGAGCGGTGCAGTTCATCGTTTGACATATCCGAGCGGTCGCTCCATGTCTCACGAATCAGGTGACGGCGGTTTGATGTCGCATAAATTAAAACATTATCCGGACGCACTTCCATGCCGCCCTCAATGACCGCCTTCAAATATTTGTACTCAATTTCAAATTCTTCAAATGACAAATCATCCATGTATATAATAAATTTGTAATTGCGGTTTTTAATTGTCTCAATAATTGCGGACAAATCCTGAAACTGATGCTTATAAACTTCAATTAACCGGAGTCCCTTTTCATAATATTGATTCAAGATTGCCTTGATACATGTCGATTTTCCGGTTCCACTGTCACCAAAAAGAAGACAGTTATTCGCACGGCGTCCCTCGACAAATGCCTCTGTATTTTCCACAAGCTGCTTTTTCTGAAGCTCGTAGCCAATCAACTCATCTAATGTCACATCTGAAGTATGAGTAATCGGTGACAACACCATCTCATCCCCCGTGTGGACAACACGAAATGCCTTATTTAATCCAAACTTACCCACACCATACCGTTTATAAAAAGCGGTCACAATGTCAAAGAAGTCCTCACCGTTTTTCGCTTCACACAGCTGTGACGCCAAATCACGGACTTTTTCACTGACACTTTTATTATAAGTATTTTCCGCTTTTGCCATGGAATGATAATGGGTCAATGTCTCAAAACATGCAACGCCCAATTTCTTTTCCATCGCAGAAAAATCATAATGGAACAAATGATAAAAATGCTCCATATCCTGTTTTACAATTTCATTTACCGTACCATCTTTGGAAGCCCCGACAGTCTCACAGAGAATACTGAATGGATTTTCTGTTGTTGCCAAAAGATAAGCAATATAACACTGCCATAAATTGTTGTCAAATCCATACGTCGTTGACAAATCAAGGAGTCTGTACACCTCATCGTAAATCGCACGAACCAGCTCTTCTCTGCTGTAGGAATCGTCGTGCTCCATCTTTTCTATTAGGCTCCCAAGTTTCATCAAAATACTGTCTTTTCCAAGCTGGCCATACATTACAAGCCCTGCTGTTTCTCGATACATCTACATCGCCTCCAAATCAATACACTGTATATTGTCCATACTTTTAGCCATAACAGACAATTCATTCGTAAATCCTTCTTTTGAAAAAAGGTAATAATAATCGGCTTCTTTGCCCGTCTGCTCAATGTCCTGCAAAAGTTCTTCAAACTCGTTTGTCGTCATCGGCTCATTGCTCCATTTGCAGGTTCCCACAAGAAGTTTTCCCTCTTTGGTATTCGCAATCAGAGGAATAAAACCGGACTTTCCGTAAAGGCTAAAAAATCTTTCAAACTGCGCTGGCAGATGATGATACTGATTCATCAACTCCATAAATTCACGGCACACCTTCTGATAAGCTTTTCCTGCCAATTCATCCAAGCCGTTTTTGATATGAGCCTCATAAAATTCATCCGGGCTCTGTATGCTAAAATCCGAAAAATTCGGATAAATTAACTGATACCAGAACTGCAAAAAAGAATCCGTAATGCCATACAGTCCCTTCTGCACAGAATCCCGTTTTTCCGGTTCGTAGGAAAAGATTTTTTCCGCCACATCAATCTGTATCAGATTTTTGATATAAACCGAAATTTTTGCTCTGGAAAATCCTGTTCTTGTAAACAAATAATTTAACTTTGGCTCATTTTCCGCAAGCACCGATAAGATAGTACTGTAAAAAGGAAGTTCACGCAGGGAAGTTTTCAAAAAACGCTGTGCCTCCGTATGAAGCACTCCCTTTTTGTCCACAATCAGCCGTACAATATTTTGTTTTACACTCTCTTTCGGATTCCAGTGTTCCAAATACCCCGGCACACCGCCTAAAATTCCATAAATCAAAATACAGTCTTTGGTTGTGCTTTCCGGAAAACGGTCTACCATCTCAACGAACGTAAACTCTTTTAATTTGATTGGCAGACTCATATGCTTCGCCAATTCTCCCATATCCGAAACCATATCGTTTTCCACCCATCCGATGGCGGAACTCACGAAAAGAACCATCACCTGTCCTTTCGGAAACTCGTCAAATTTCATAAGAAAATCTGCAAAAAAAGTCTTATACCCTTTCTGCATTAAATCAAATTCATCCACGACAAATACAATCCGTTCTTTTTCTGCCTTTTCCTTTACCGAAAAAAGCGCTTTATCAAAATAACGGTTCTGTTCTTTTTCAGACAACTCTCTTGCCTGATAATAGACATATGTTTTGTCCTGCACAAATTTTTTAACAAGCGTTGTTTTTCCAATCTGCTCCCTTCCATAGAGAACAACGATGGAATTACCGCCCTTTAAATAAGCCTGGTTTAGCATTGCCAGTTCTTTTTCGCGGCCAATAAACACAACCATCACGCCCTTTCTTTTACATCTTGTCCGGTGCCTCAAATCCAAGCAAATCGATACAAGATTCCAAAACTTTTTGTACTAAGGAAAGAAGTTTGATGTAGGAAGCTTTTCTCTTCTCATCCTCTTCTAACAAAATTTTCGTCTCATGATAAAAATGGTTAAAACTTTCCGACAACTCATAAATATACTGGCAGATTTTATGTGGTGCCAATTCTTTATATGCCGTTTCCATCATATCCGCAAAGCGGCTGAGTGTCAGATAAACGCCCGTCTCACTCTCATTTGCCGGAGCTAAAAGTTTCGTATCCTCATTCAGTACGCCCCCCTGCTCCTTATATTTTGCAAGGAGGGATTTAATTCTTACAATTGTATACAAAATATACGGTCCTGTATTTCCCTCAAAGGAAGCAAAACGCTCAATATCAAAAATATAATCTTTTGATGCCTGATTGGACAAATCACCATATTTCAAAGCAGCCAAACCAACTTTTGCTGAAATCTCTCTGGCTTCCTCTTCGCCATAATCACGATTTTCCATCATTTTTTTGTAAACTTCATCATTAATCTGCTCTCTGAGAGCCTGTAAGCGAAGCACACCACCATCTCTTGTCTTAAACGGTTTTCCGTCTTTTCCGTTCATGGTACCAAAACCGATGAAGTCAAGTTCTGTATCTGCTTTTGCAATCCCGGATTTTTTCGCCACACGGAATACCTGGGTAAAATGCAGCGACTGACGCTTATCCGCCAAGTAGATAATCTGATCCGGCTCAAACAGTTTTTCACGCTCCACAATCGTTGCCAAATCGGTTGTTGCATACAACGTCGCACCATTTGACTTTACAATAATACACGGCGGTATCTCTTTTTTATCCGTTTCTTCCGTAACGTCCACAACAAGAGCACCCTCGCTCTCATAAGCAAATCCGTCCTCTTTTAATTTCGAAACCATATCCGGAATATACTCCTGCACATCGCTTTCCTTTTTCCAAAGGTCAAAATGAACATCAAGTTTATCATAGTTTTTCTTTAAATCGGCAATGGAAACATTCAAAACATGCTCCCACAATGCACGGTATCCACGATTACCATCCTGCAAAAGAGCCGTTGCTCCCTGTGCTTCCTTCAGATAGTCCTCATGCTCTTTGGAATAACCGCTGGCATACGGATAGATTTCCTCCAAATCCGAAATAGTAAATGGTGCTTCTTTCGGATATTCTCCTGTAAAGGACTCGTCAAAATAAGGTAAATCCGGCTGTCTTTTCTTTAATTCCGTAATAATCAAGCCAATCTGAAGTCCCCAGTCACCTAAGTGCACATCACCAATCACCTTATTCCCCATAAAACGGCAGATTCGTTTCACACTTTCACCAATTACCGCTGAACGAAGATGTCCTACATGAAGCGGTTTTGCCACATTCGGACCGCCGTAATCAATAACAATCGTTTTCGGTTTTTCGGGAATTTCCACGCCAAAACGCTCTTCCTTGTCCATCTGTTCTGCATTTGCCGCTAACAATTCACCACTCACAATAATATTAATAAAACCAGGATTTACTGCCTCGATTTTCTCAAAAGCCGTATCCTCTGACAATTTTTCCACCACATCATTGGCAATCTGAATCGGTGCCTTTTTGTATTCTTTGGCTGCTGCCATCGCACCGTTACACTGATACTGGCAAAGGTCCGGCCGGTTACTTACAGAAACCATCGCATACTTTTCATCGTAGCCTGCTGCCCCAAAGCCCTCTGTCATTTTTTCTTTTAAACAATCAATTATTTTCTTCATCATTTCCTCCATTTTGAATAAGAAAGGCACCGAAATCCATCCGGTGCCACGATTTCCTATTCTTATTTTAATTCTAAATTTAATTTTGTCAACCATTCAAAATAATTTTCAAACGTTTTTCGACAACAAAGTGGATCATCAATCCGAATTCCCGGAACTTTTGTACCAATTACAGCGAAAGCCATCGCCATCCGGTGATCCTCGTACGTCTGAATGACAACCGGATTTTCATCGGAGCACTTCGGTGTTTTTGGATGAATGATAAGACCATCCTCTGTCTCTTCACAAGAAATTCCTAATCTTGTCAGTTCATTAACGATTGCCTGCATACGATTGGATTCCTGCCTGCGGATATGTGCCACCCCATGAATTGTCGTATCTCCCTTTGCAAAAACCGCCGTAGCTGCAAGTGTCATTGTCTGATCTGAGAAATCACTCATCACCACATCCACACCATGAAGTATGCCATCTTCCGGTCCCCTTAAACAAATTCCATCCGGCTCGTCAGTAACCGTACATCCCATTTTTTCAAGAACCCGTAAGAACTTTACATCTCCCTGCGAACTATCAAAATGAACATGTGCTGCCCTTGCCACTCCTCCATTGATTGCCGCCATCGCATAAAAATAACATGCTGCTGACACATCCGGCTCAATCTGATATTCTCTTGCCGTATAATGCCCTAATGGCAGAATTTCATATTCATTTTCCGATTTCTGACGCATGGAAACACCAAACTCTTCCATCATTTTCATCGAAATTTTCACATATGCTTTTGCATCTCGTTTGCCGGTTAGTACCACATCAAACCCTGTTTTTGAAAATACACCATTTAATAGAAGTGCCGATAGAAACTGACTGCTGGCATCAATATTTAACGGCACTTTCTTTTTCTCACTGCTTTCCTCTCGTCCAAGAATTTCAAACGGAAAACAGTATTCATCTTCAAGAAATTGAAACTTCGCACCAAGGCACTCCAATGCTTCCAATAACGGACGCATCGGTCTCGCCTGCATCTGCTTTGACGATGTCACATGATAATGCCCTCCAGACAACGCAAGCATTGCCGTCAAAAAACGTGCCGCCGTTCCGGCACTTCCGACATATACATCTGCCGCCTGCTTAGGAATCTGCGTGCCGTGTCCCACAATCGTCACCTTAGCCTCTTTTTCGTTTACGTCAATCTCATAACCAAGTGTTTTTAGCGCCTCCATAAACACACGGGAGTCATCACTAAATAAAACACCTTTTAATACACTTTTTCCCTCTGACAGTGCAGCCAGCAAAAGCGCCCGGTTCGTAATACTTTTTGAGCCGGGCACTGTAACTTCGATTATTGGTTTTCCCACAAATGGTTTCATCTTATATTGATTCATCGTATCGTCCTCTCCTGCATTAACTCGCAAAACCAATATAACAAGAAAGCAGATTCAGGTCAAGCGTTTCGTAACACTTTGCCCTGCTCCATCTTGGAAACGGTATCACAGAGGGTTTCAATATCCTCAGCATTATGAGAAGAAAGCAAAATGGTTGTTCCCAGCGCTTTTTTCTCAAGCAGCAATTTTCGCATCTGCAAAACACCCTCTGCATCCAATCCGTTAAACGGCTCATCTAAAACGAGAAGATTTGGCTCTTCCATAATAGCCTGTGCAATTCCAAGTCGCTGACGCATCCCAAGACTATATTTTTTTATGGGACGTCTAAGGTTTGGATTTAATCCCACCAATTCCATCGTGTGAATAATCTGCCCTCTGTCAATTTTCCCATTCAGTTCTGCTAAAACCTTTAAATTTTTGTACCCACTGTAATGCGGAATAAATCCCGGTGTCTCAATAATAACGCCTGTGTGGGGCGGAAAATCCACTTCTTTTCCTATTTTTTTATGGTCCACCCATATCGTTCCCTGCGACGGTCTGATAAATCCAAGAATACACTTCATAAGCATTGTTTTACCAGAGCCATTCCGCCCAATCAATCCATGAATTTTCCCTTTTTCAAAAGACAGATTAATATCCGACAAAATGACCTGTTTTTTCATTGTCAAAGAAAGATTTTCTATCTCAATCATGCACTCCATTAACTGCCCCTCCTTAATCAATTTCGTGGTCAAAATTATAATTCATCTTTTTACATCTTATAAACGCCACAAATAAAATCACTGCCAATAATCCGATAAAATAATAGGCACTAAGTGACAACGGAAAAACCATTTCTCTATAGTAGCGCGTGTAATGCACACCAAGAAGGCTATTAGCCATCGGAAATAAAAATTTAAAACGGGAACTTGTTGCACAAAAACAAATTCCAGCCGCAATCACCAAAAAGCCCGTGATAACTCCTGCCTTCTTCGCCCCTAAGGTGGCAAAAAGCAACAGAATCATACTAAGCAAAAGCAAATATAAAAAGACAAATAACAACCCGCAAAAAACAGCAAATGCCGGCGACATATGATAATAAATTTCCGGCGGAATGCTGACACTTCCTGTATTTTGTGCATAGTCCGGAAACGAATAGGCAAACTCCGAAACCACAGGACTCCATTTTGCAGAAAAACTTCCGCCCCACAAAACAGGAACCATCATTCCCACAAACACAATGAGCAGGTAACTAAGAATACTCATCTGTGCGTACAAAATCTGTCCGAAAAACCAATTTCCTTTTCCCGCCCTCTGCACAACAAAAAGTGTATTTCCATCAATTCTTGGATAATCTGACATAATCGCGAGAAACACTGCCGGCACAAGAAGAATCATAAAATTGGAATTTAACAGGGCAACAAATGGCTCATACACATTGATTGGTTTTCCCATCATAGCCGCATTTTGCAGCAGAGGAACCGTAATAAACTGATAGGCAAAAACAAGCGCTGCCACAATCAGAATCATGCGCGGATCCATAATAAGTTTGATATACTCCATCTTTGCTATATGCCATATTTTACTGATTGAAAATTTACCATGTTCCACGCAAAAACCTCCTTTTTATCAAACAATAACATCCTATCATAAGCACCAATGCCGCAGCCGCCATCCAAACGCCTGCCGTTACCAGATATTGTTTCCATGGATAACAAAGGATGCCTGTCGTTTCCCAAATTGCTATATTCCGGTTTCGAAGAAACAAATCATACAAATAAATCAAGATAAACGGCATGCATAAAATAATATATCGATTTTTCAATAACGCAGTGAAAAACAAAACCGGTATACACACCAAACATCCATAAAAGAAAAACCGGATTCCCTTCCTAAGAAGAAGTGGCACAATTTGTAAAAAAATCGGCATCTTTCCCATAGAGGTAAAAATCACAAACAAAATTCCTTCATACAAAAAACGCCCAAGCACAGCAAGCAGGCCACTGGACAAAACAGCCTCCGCCATACTTCCCACAATATACTTTCGTACACCAATTCTTGCCTGACGAAATAAATAATTGTTCGTCATCTTTTCATTCCAAAACACATTTAAGAATGGAAAGATAACAAGAATTGGCATAAACATCGCCATAAAAATACTGATTGGATTTGTAATCAGACTTTCAAATGTAATATCATTTTCCAGAAAAATCTGTCTCATCTGTCCCTCAAAAAACAAATCCCATAATGAATATTCCTTTCCGCTTTCATTGGCATAGCACACAGCCGTAAAACTTAATGCCGTAACACATAGAACACAACACCAAAACACCTTATTCTTTAAAATACGTTCTACAAAACTTTTCATCCAATTCATCGCTACCCTCTCAATAATTCCTCACATAATCAACGGTTCCCGTCTTGCAGTCCACGAGAGCAAATTCTTCCTGATTTTCTTTCTCTGAAAATAACATCAGATAACAAGGACTTGTCGTATACTTTTCTCCTGCCTCATGCTCACTCTCTTTTCCGGCATCGCTGCACATCCGGTAACAAAGCGATATCTTTGAAATATGATAACCATGATAGGAAGGAAGTTCTTTGGAAACAAGTTTTAGTGCACTTTGCAGTGATAATACCGTTTTGATTTCTTTTTGCTTTCCCACCTCGTACATTACACCCTCGTTTGACAAAAAACTATCTGCCCCCTTACAGGAACTAACCACAATCTGGTCATCGTAACAATCCGCATATTCAACCGACAAGGACTTCGTATCTGCACTCTCCATTAGTTTCTTTTGAACTAATTCTTCCACCCCATGATACGTTTTACGAAAACAAAAGCGCAAAAAAACACTTCCATCTTCACCATTTTTGTAAACATCAACTTTACTTGGCCGGCTTTTTAGTACGTTTTTCGCCACCGTTTTCTCCCACTTTTCTTCTTCCTTTTTCGCAAGTTCCACCGCCTGTTTCAGCGAAATTTTACCATCCTGCAGCTGATATGTTTTATTTTCATACTTTCTATCCAGCCATACGGTTTCTAAAAGATTCTCTTCCTCTATTTCATCCGATTTTTCTGACTTCCGGTAATTGATAAATCCATTATTTCCAAGCAGCAGACGTTCGCCCGTCTCTGTATTTTCATACTCCGGTCCCAGCGGCGAACTATTCGGGTTCTTTTTATAATACTTTTTTTGAAATCTCTTTTTCGGTACATAGGATTCAAAAATTTGATTTTCTTTCTGTAATAAATCACCTGCCTGCAAAAGTTTCGCCTCATACATCTTATCCGGCACATCAAAAAAAGCACAATTTTTAATATCAAGATTTTCAAACGATGTTGACCGGATATCGGCAAGTTCCCGCCTTAATCCATCCATATTTACATACTGTAAATCATTTTTGTTTTCGCCTGCTGCCTCTTCCGGGCTTTGAATGTAATCGCAGCCAACACATAAAATAATGGCTAAGATAACAAATAAAATGTGTGTGTGTTTCAATGGTATCCTCCTCTTATTGTTCTTTATACAATCTCCCCATCACTAATTTCAATTACACGC
>OGQO01000022.1_pt1 | contig 136891 bp, 136 predicted proteins | sample 1553241 | NCBI WGS metagenome assembly OGQO01 (sample SAMEA2579933, study PRJEB22360) | human gut metagenome | biome: human gut; feature: human-associated habitat; material: faeces | place: Denmark | collected 2008/2010
GCCAGCCGCTGGAACGGCTTTATGTTATTGCCCATAATCACCGGACTTATCACTTTCGCGTCCACTAAACTTATGAAACAAACCCAGCCGCCCCAGCCCCCGACGGCTAACGACAGCGGCAAAGATATGCAAAACGCAATGCAGGCAAACATGAAAATGATGCAGTGGTTTATGCCCATTATGCTTGCGGTGTTCGCCCTTTTGTACAGCACGGCGTTCACGGTATATATGGTAATAAGCAACCTGTTCAGCACCGTTTTCCAACTTATTTACAATGCGTGCGTAAAGGTCAACGACAAGCGAAACGAAGAAAAACGCCTTGAATCGACCTTCAAATAATAAGGAGTCCATATGGAAAAAATCGAAGTCAAAGCGTCCTCGGTCGAAAAAGCCATCGAGGAAGGCTTGAAAGAACTCGGCATCGAAAGAGAAAACGCCGAAATAGAAGTTTTGCAGGAAGGCGGTCTTTTCAGCAAGGCGGTCGTAACCGTCCAAAGAAAGGAAACGCCCGCGGACATTGTCATCGACTTTCTGAACGGCTTGTTTGAAAGAATGAATCTGAGATGCTATGCCGACTGCGAAGTCAAAGACGAAGAAATCGTCGTCAATATCACGGGAAGTGACAGCGGCGTCATTATCGGATACCGCGGCGAAGTGCTTGACGCGATACAGTATCTTGCGCTTATTCTTGTCAACGAAAGCGGACACAACTTTATCCGCGTGTCGATCAACGCCGAAAACTACCGAGAAAAACGCATCGAAACGCTGGAATCCCTTGCAAACCGCCTTGCATACAAGGCGTACCGCACGGGCAGAAAGGTCGAGCTTGAACCCATGAACCCGTTTGAACGCCGCGTGATCCACACCGCGCTTCAAAACAGCAAATACGCCACGACCGAATCCGAGGGAGAAGATATGAATCGTCATATCGTCATCGTCCCGAAAGAAGGCGGCGTGCGCGAAGGATACGAAGAAAGAAACGGCAGACGAAACGACGGCAGACGCAACGACAGAAACAGACGAAACGACAGCCGCGACCGTCGCGGCAACCGCAACGATTCTCGTCAGGAATCCGCGCCCGTAAAGCCCGTTGATGATCCAACGTCGACGGAGTTTAATCTGAAAAAGAACGGACCGCCGAAGTTTAAATCCTTCGGCTATACCAAAAAACACTTCTAAAATCGGCGATAATTCGCGCCTTTTTGAGTTTTTTCGAGAACCCGAAAATCCGTGTACGACAAGTACACTGGGATTTTCAGAACCCCGAAAGAAACGTCAAAAATCCATCAAATTCTCGCCGATTTAAGGGGAGTAATAAGAGAAAAGGTTTTGCGTGCGAAGCACGTTATGTCATTGCGAGGAGCAAGACGACGTGGCAATCTCCCGGAAGGGTTACCTTATTATAAAACCCCTAAAAGATAACTTTGTTCTTTTGGAAAATGGAACACGTTCCCGAAAAAACTTGTTTTTTGGGTGATAAACACTGAATGTTCTCGCCGCAAGAAACGGCGAGATTTTTATTATAAAGCAAATTAGTATGGACACAATCGTGGCATTGTCAACGCCCGCGGGAAAGGGCGGCATAGCGGTAATCAGACTCAGCGGCAACCCGTTGCCGATTGCCCGCGCCGTTTTTGAAACGAAAGCGATAAATGGCGAAATTAAACCGAACTTTATGTACTTCGGAAAAATTAACGCGAAAGACTTTTCCGACCTTGGTTATATGGTTTATTTCAAATCGCCGAAAAGTTACACCGGCGAAGACGTCGTGGAGTTTCACGTGCACGGCGGAACAAGGATTGCGGAAGGCGTGATTTCTGCGTGCGTGTCGAAAGGCGCGCGCCTTGCGGAGCGGGGCGAATTCACCCGTCGCGCGTTTCTGAACGGGAAAATGGATTTGTCCGATGCGGAAGGCGTCATAGATATGATAAACGCCGACAGCGCGGACGCCGTAAAAGCCGCATATCGCCTTATGACCGGCAAATTGTCCAAGGCGGTGAAAGACGTTCAGAACGACCTGAAAACCGTCCTGACGGGGCTTGTCGCGGTACTGGATTATCCCGAGGAACTGGAAGACGAAACACTGCCGTCGGCGGAAGAAGAACTTGAAAAAATCGTAAAAACCCTTACCGCGCTTCAAAACAGCCGCGCCTACGGCAAAATGATAAAAGAAGGCATGGACGTCGCTCTCGTCGGCGACACGAACGTCGGCAAGTCAAGTCTGATGAACGCGATTTTGGGGTATGACCGCGCAATCGTTTCGTCGATAAAAGGAACGACAAGGGACTTTATCTCGGACAGCTTTGAATTAAGCGGGAAAAAGATCAATCTTTGCGACACCGCGGGAATAAGGGAAAGTAACGACGAAATTGAAAAAGAAGGCATTAATCGTTCGATATCGATAGTTAAAGATGCTCGCTTGGTACTTCGCGTGCTGGACGCAACGCAAGGAAAGCCAGAGAACAAGGCGCTTGAAAACGCCCTTTTAGGCAAAAAAGTCGTGGAAGTTTACAACAAAAGCGACCTTATAAACAATGCGAAAAACGAAGAAAACAAGATTTTCGTCAGTGCGAAAACGGGCGACGGAATCGACGAACTTCTGAAAATCGTCGCAAAATATTTCGATGAAGAAAAGACGTCGGAATCGGAAGTGCTGACGTCAGAAAGACAACTGTCGTCGGTAACGACGGCAAAAGAAAAGGTCGAAGAAGGGCTTAACGCTCTGAAAGCGGGCGTTACGACCGACTGCGTAATTTCCGTTCTGACGGAAGGCTACACCGCGCTTGGCGAAATCACGGGAGAAACCGTCAGCGAAAAAATCATCGACGACATATTCGATAAATTCTGCGTGGGTAAATAATGAAAAAGGTTTACGACGTAATTGTAATCGGCGCGGGACACGCCGGCATCGAAGCCGCGCTTGCCGCGGCGCGCATGGGCAAAAGCACCCTTCTTACGACGCTTGAAAAGGCGGGCGTCGCGCTTATGCCGTGCAATCCTGCAATCGGCGGCACGGCGAAAGGTCATCTCGTGCGGGAAGTGGACGCGCTTGGCGGGCAAATGGGGCTTTCTGCGGACGAGGCGTTGTTGCAGATAAAAATGCTCAACCGCGGAAAAGGTCCCGCCGTATTCAGTCTTCGCGGACAGGCGGACAAGGCGTTGTATCACGATATTATGCTGCGCGTTTTGGAAAATCAGAAAAACCTTGACGTGTTGTACGACGAAACGACAAAAATTCTTGTAAAAGACGGCGTGGCGCACGGCATAACCACCCTTGAAAACGGCGAAATCGAGGGACGGGCGGTCGTTATCGCGACGGGCGTATATTTAAACGGGCGCACGATAATCGGCGCGGAAACAAAAAGCAGCGGCCCCGTCGGGTTCAAAAACGCAACGCACCTTACGGACAACTTGTTAAGTCTTGGCATAGATATCCGCCGTTTCAAAACGGGAACGCCCGCGCGCATTGCGAAAGACAGCATCGACTACGACGAAATGGAAGTGCAGGAAGGCGAAAGCGATATCGGCACTTTTTCGTTTATGAACGACGGAAATCTTTATTCTCAGATGCCGTGCTGGCTCACCTATACCAACGAAAAAACCCACGAAATAATCAGGAAAAACATAAAAAGAAGTCCGCTTTACAACGGCACGATACACGGAATCGGCCCGAGATATTGCCCGTCCATCGAGGACAAGGTAATGCGTTTCCCCGACAAAACCCGACACCAGATATTTGTGGAGCCCGAAGGCCGCGACAGTGATTTAATGTATATTCAGGGCATGTCGTCAAGTTTGCCGAAAGACGTGCAGGAAGAAATGTACCACTCGATAAAAGGGCTTACGCACGCGCGGTTTATAAGGTATGCGTACGCGATAGAATACGACTGCATAAACCCCCTGGAACTTTCGTCGTCGTTGCAGGTAAAAAGGATAAAAGGACTTTATTCCGCCGGGCAAATCAACGGCAGCAGCGGATACGAAGAAGCGGCGGCGCAAGGCCTTATGGCGGGCATAAACGCCGCGTTGTACGTCGACGAAAAACCGCCCTTCACCTTAAACCGCGACGAAGCGTACATAGGCGTGCTTATCGACGACCTTGTCACAAAAGGCACGAACGAGCCGTATCGTATGATGACGGCGCGCGCGGAATATCGTTTGAGGCTCCGTCAGGACAACGCCGACCTGCGCCTTACCGAAAAAGGATACGCCCTTGGGCTTGCGACGGAAGAAAGGCTCAAAAAAATGCAGGAAAGAAGGGAAGAAATCGAGCGTATCGTCAGGCTTTCCGAAACCGTCAAAATCAAAAAGGAAAACGGCGGAATATTTGAAAGATACGAGGGTGTGCAGGTTGAAAAAACAATGCCCGTAAAAGAAGCGTTGAAACACCCCGGCATCACCTTTGACGTATTGAAGGAAGTCACAAACGCGTTTTCGGAGTTTTCAAAAAGCGCGCTGTTTTCGGCGGAAGTCATGATAAAATATGCGGGATACCTTGAAAAGGAAGATGCCGCGATAAGGGACGCACGACGTTTGGAAGAAAAGATTTTGCCCGAAGATATCGACTACAACGCTTTAAGCGGACTGAGAATCGAGGCGCGGCAGAAACTTTCAAAAATCCGCCCCGCGACGCTCGGGCAGGCGTCCAGGATTTCGGGAGTGAGCCCCGCGGATATTACCGTCCTGCTGATTTATCTGAAAACCGCAAAATAAACCTCAAAACAAAACACATAAAAAAAGCAAGGTAAAAAACCTTGCTTAATTTTTTGTTTAATTTTGTCTTATTTACAGAAGAAGGAACGGGTTGTTTTCATAAAACCATTTCGCAACGGTACCCGATTCGATATTGTCGATTGCCGCCTGCGCGCCCGAGCCGACTTTCGCGATCACGAACATTGCGACGAAAACGAGAGCGACGGTGAATGCCGCCGAGAACACAAGCCCGATAATACGGTCGACGCTGCGGAATCCTTTTTGTTTTTCGGTAATCTTTGAAAGAAGTTTTGAAAGAAGCGAAAACAGAATTTCAAGCACGATAATCGACGCGACGAAAACGATAAGGGCGCAAAGGGCTTTCACGATAAGGTTTGCCGCAAACGCAGCAAGGGTAACGCTGCCCGTGAGTGCGCCGCTGAAAAGCTTGACGCAAACGGTTTGTATAAGCAGTGCGATTTTGAGTTTTGACGAGCCTTCGAACAGCGTCGATACGCTTGTCCACGCGCTGCCGCTGACGTTCAGGAAAAGTTCCCCATCGGAGACCTTTGCCTTGTAGCCCGCCACGTCGAATTTACTTACGAAAAAGTCGCTGATTTTTGCTTGAAGGTCAACAAACGCGGAAACACCGGCAAGATACCCCGCAAGGAATATGCCAAGGCATATCGCCGCGATAAACGCAATGATGCCGCCGATAGTGCCGTTGAGCAATTTTGCAAAGCCTGCGATAATACCCGCGACGATGCCGACCGCCAGAACCGCCAGAATGACGATATCCGAGACGTTCATGCTCGCTGTACATAAAGCATTCAACATACCATAATCCCTCTTTTTTACGATATTTCTCGATATTTATAAATATTATACCAAATTTGTCACAGAAATCAAACAATATTTAATAAAAAAACGCGCTTATTTTTGTAAGCCCTGTCAATACTTATGAAAAGGAGATAAAAATGAAACAAGGAACCCCCGTAATTTTGTGCATAGGAAGCGACAAAATCGCCGGCGACAGCGTCGGTCCGATTGTCGGCGATATTTTGAAAAACAGGCTGAACGCAAGATGTTTCGTATACGGCGCGACGGGAAAAAGCGTCAACGGAAGAAACGTGCAGGACTTTCTGAAACTCATAAAATGCGCGCACCCCGAAAGCCCCGTAATCGCGGTGGACGCGTGCTTGTCAAAGGAGGCGGAAAAGCCTTTCGTCGCAGTGGTTTCGGGCGGAGTCAACCCCAAAAGGGCGATAACGGGAATCGAAAATCCCGCAGGCGACGTCGGCATTCTCGGCGCGGTCGAAAAACCGTCGGACGATCCGCTGAAAACTCTTATGGCGGTATCGTGGGATAAAGTGCAAAAAACGAGCGTTAAAATTGCGATTGCGCTATATAAAGCGTTATTTCCCGCGTAAAAATCAACAAAACCCGAGTTTTTAATTTTAGTTGATTTTTAGGGAGTTTATGTTATAATAGTACTAACTTCGTGATAAAGATAAATAATAAGACGTTTTTATTGCGGAAGCGGAGGCTATTACACAGTGAAAAAAAGAACAAAAGGAATAATAATTTTTCTGATTTGTCTTGTGCTTGTCGTGCTTGTCGCGACGATGCTCTCGGACAACGGCGCGGGCGAGATAAGCTACACGTCGCTTGTCGAAGACATAAAGGCGGGCAAAGTCGCTAATATTCAGATTACCGGCGACTACGTTCTGAAAGTCAGATATAACGACAGCAAGATCGCCGAAAAGAATTTTCCGAATAAGTACGACGCGTTTTGTTATATTCCCGACAGAAACGTTCAGCAGGTTTACGACATGATCGAAGACTGTCAGGGCAACACGGGTTGGACGTCCCCCAAGGTTTCGTACGACAATCCCGCGCGCCGCTCGCTTCTTTACAGTTTGCTTTTGCCCATACTGTCGGTCGTGCTTCTCGGCATCGTGATGTACATTATTTACCGTCAAAGCCAGGGACAAAACCAGCAGGCGATGAACTTCGGAAAGACCAAAGCCCGCGTTACCCAGTCGGTTAAGGTGCGTTTTTCGGACGTCGCCGGCGCGGAAGAAGAAAAGGAAGAACTGCAAGAAATCGTGGAATTCCTTAAAAACCCCAAAAAGTTCGTCGATATCGGCGCGAGAATTCCCAAGGGCGTTTTGCTCGTTGGTCCTCCGGGCACCGGTAAGACGTTGTTTGCAAAAGCGGTCGCAGGCGAGGCGAACGTGCCGTTTTTCAGCATAAGCGGCAGTGACTTTGTCGAAATGTTCGTCGGCGTCGGCGCGTCTCGTGTGCGCGACTTGTTCGACCAGGCGAAACACAATATGCCGTGTATCGTTTTCATCGACGAAATCGACGCGGTCGGCAGACAGCGCGGCACGGGCTTGGGCGGCGGTCACGACGAGCGCGAACAAACGCTCAACCAGTTGCTTGTCCAGATGGACGGCTTTGAAAAGAACGACGGCATTATCGTTATGGCGGCAACCAACCGCGCGGACATTCTCGATCCCGCATTATTGCGCCCCGGCCGTTTCGACCGTCAGATTTACGTACAGGTCCCCGACGTTCGCGGCAGGGAAGAAATATTCAAGGTTCACGCAAGGAACAAACCCCTTGCCCCCGACATCGATTTCAAAACGCTTGCCCGTCTTACTTCGGGCTTCACCGGCGCGGATATCGAAAACCTTCTGAACGAGGCGGCAATCCTTTGCGCGCGCGATAACAGAAAGGTCATTACGATGGGCGATATCAACGAAGGTATCAATAAGGTCATCGCCGGCCCGCAGAAAAAGAGCCGCGTCGTCAGCGAAAGAGACAAGCGCATCACCGCGTATCACGAAAGCGGACACGCAATCGTTGCGAAACTCCTTAAAAACTGCGACGAAGTCAACGAGGTTTCCATCATACCGCGCGGACAGGCGGCAGGCTATACCATCACCCGTCCCGTGAACGACGACAATCACGTTACCCGCGGAAAATTGATGGACGAAATCGCAATGATGCTTGCGGGACGCGTCGCCGAAGAAATCGTCATCGAAGACATCACGACGGGCGCAAGCAACGATATTCAGCGCGCAAGCGCCATCGCAAGAAAGATGGTTACCGAATGGGGCATGAGCCCGCTCGGCACGATATATCTCGGCAATCCCGAACACGAAGTGTTTTTGGGACGCGATTTCAATCAGCAGGCAATGTCGCCCGAAACCGCCGCGAAAGTCGACGCCGAAATGAAGAGTATCCTCGACGAGTGCTACGACACCGCAAGGAATATTCTTTCGGAACACAGAGACCTTCTGGACAATATGGTCAAGGTGCTGTTTGCGAAAGAAACCATTTTCCAAAACGAAGTCGATATGCTGTTTGAAGGCAAAACGCCCGAAGAAATCATTAAAATCAGCAACGAAAAAAGCATGGAAAAAATGAAAGCGGCAGAAGCGTCAAAGACGGAAGAAAAAACCGATGAAAAAACGGAAGTCGGTGCGGACGACAAAACGGCTGCGGACGAAATCAAAAAACTTCACGAAAAATTGAAGGAAAAGATTGAAAAAATCGAAAACTCCGCGCCCGCCGAACAAAATAAAACGGACACGTCGGAAAAACCCGAAGACAACAAAACGGACGAAAAGCCCGACGAAAACAAGTAACGAACCAAACAAAAACCGCCGTATGAACGGCGGTTTTCTTTTTGCCGAAAATTATTTTCTGAAAGGTTTTTCGTATTTTTCTTCCCATTTCGAAAAGGCGGCTTCGTCGTAATAATTGGGCATATTCGACGCAACCTTACATTCTTTCTTCATCTTTTGCAAAAGCACCGCAAGATTTAAAAGAAGGGGAAGTTTCGCAATACCTTTTACGGCGGCTTGCGCCATTTCCGCGGGCGACATGACGATCATATGCCCCGCGCTCGCTTCGATAAGGACTTTCCTTGAAACCACGCCTTTGCCGAGCAGGAAGTCGACATCGCCTTTTTTGCTGTTCAGAAGCCAGTTTTTCATCATATCGACGGCGGCGTGCTTTCCGCCGATTTCTTTCATAAACCTTGCCTGATAGCGATAAAGATTTTCAACTGAAAACGGGTTTTCTGTGGCGGGGGAAGAGATGACGTCCGAAAGCATTTTAGCGGCTTTCATACCGCTTGCCATGCCGCTTCCCAGCATAGGAATGGTCATACACGCGCTGTCGCCGAGCAGGGCGTATCCGTTTGCGACGAAACGCGACAACGGGTGGCGTACGGGGATTTGCAGAAGTTGTCCGCCCGTAATGATTTTATCGCCCACGATTTCGTTGTCGCAGCGGATATCGGCAAGGGCGTTTTCGTAGGTTTTGTCGGACATTTCGCCGACGCGGCCGATAAGGACGTCTGCTTGTTTTTCGTCATGGGACAGCGTGCACCAGGATATGCCGCGCTCGTTGATATGTTTAAGGTACGCGCGGTTCGTGTACTTCGGGCGCGCCGTGTTTTCGGGGCGATTGAAGAAAGTGCGCCTTACGATGAAAGTGTCGTTTTTGTCGACGTTTCTCGTGATTTTCAAAGATTCGGGCAGGCTCTTTCTGACGGCGGAATTTACGCCGCAGCAATCGACGACAAGCCCCGCAGGCACGACTTCGCCGTTTTCAAGTTCCACTCCAAGGACGACGTCGTTTTCGACAATGGCGCGCTTTACCGGGGTTTCGTAAAACACCTTCACGCCGGCACATTCTGCGCGCGACAAAAGCCACGCGTTGAACGGACGACGATATATCGCCATATCAAGTTGGTTGTCGGGCAAATCCATAAGGACGTTCACGCCTTTTTCGGGCGGCACGAACGTCCAGTTTCTTTTTCTCGTGTAAATCTCCTTTGGGGGAAGGGGCATGCCGACTTCTTCAAAGGTTTCTTCAACCATATCGTCGGTCCAGTCGTACGCGACGTCGCATTGTTTTTTCGCCTCGTACACAGTAACGTCAAAGCCGGCGGTTTTTGCAAACGCGGCAAAAACAAGCCCCGTCTGGTTTGCGCCGACAACGATGATGTTTTTATTCATAATTTCCTCCGTACCGCATAAAACGCAAGTTTACGCGTCGATTTTTATTTATTAAACGGCTTATCGTACTTTTTCCGCCACTTTTCAAATTCTTTTTCGTCAAAACGCGGCGGCATTTTCGTGGCGTGAGATACGACGCACGCCGCTTTTATTGAGACGCCGAAAAGGGTTTTCCACAGCGAAAAATACTTGAAAAAGAGTGCAAGGAAACTTTTGACAAGTCGCTTTGCGCTTCCGCCCGACACGACCGACGCCAATCCCTCCATAACGCCCGATTTCACAAGATCATCAATTTCGTTGCCGCGGCTTGAAAGCAGTTTGTTTTTGACAAGTTCGATCGCGGCGTGTTTTCCGCCGATTTCACGCATAAATTTCAACTGATAGCGATAAAGATTTTTCTTTGAAAAAGGTTCTTTGTCGGCACTCGTCACGGCGTCGGCAAGCATTTTTGCGGCTTTCAGTCCGCTGACTATTCCGCTTCCGATTATGGGGATTGTCATGCACGCGCTGTCGCCGAGCAGTACGTATCCGTTTGCAACAAGATTTGAAAGGGGACGGCGCACGGGGATTTCAAAAATTACGTCGCCGCCGGAAACCTTGTCGCCGATGACGGGATTGTCTTCTTTTAAGTCGGCAATGGCGTTTTCGTAGGTTTCGTCCGAAAGACTGCCGATTCTGCCGACAAGGACGTCCGAGGTTTCGTCGTCCTTTTTCAAAAAGCACCGGGAAATGCCGTTTTCGTTTTTGTGTTTAAGATAAACTTTTTCGGAATGCTTTGGGAGCGGACAGTTTTCGGGACGCGCGAAAAATTCTCTTTTCACAAAAAGCTTGTCGTTTGCGTTCACTTCGTTTTGGATTTGGAAAATTTGCGGTAAGGAACGTCTGACGGACGAGTTCACACCGCCGCAGTCGACGACAAGGCCGCATTCAAAAGTTTCGCCGTTTGAGAACTCCACGCCGTAAACGACGTCGCCGTCGGTAATCGCGCGCGTGACGCACGCGTCGAAATATAATTCAACACCTTCCGAAAGAAGGGAAATAAGCCATTCGTTAAGTCCGCGCCGCGACACGTTTATGTCAGGTTCTTCTTCCTTTTGGGGGACGAAGACGGGGTTGTGTCCGGGAGGGACGAAAGTCAGACTCCTTGTGCGGGTAAAAATATCGTTTTGGGGAAAGGGTAATCCGACCTCTTTGAAAACGGACGGAGAAATATCGTCCGTCCATTCGTACGCCGCGTTTTCACGGCTGTTTTTTTCAAATACAAAAACAGAAAAGCCTTGTTCCGAAAACAACTTTGCGGCAAACAAACCCGTTTGATTCGCGCCGATTATCGCAACCGTACCTTTCATATTTCATCCCTTATCTCTTTTGATCATTTTGCCATAACGATTGCAAGGAACACGCATTTTCCGCCGCCCGTCGCAATCATTCCGTGCGGGTTTCCGCTGTCGTAATACAAGCAGTCGCCTGCGTGCAGAATTTCGATATTGCCGTTTATGTTGCATTTCAGGCTGCCCTCGAGGATAAAGTCAAGTTCCTGTCCCTTATGGCTGGAAAGGTGAATTTCCTTGTCCTGTTCTTCCTCGATATACGGGGCGGTAACGACAAACGGCTCCGCAATGCGGTTTTTCATATATTGCGCGACGTGCAGATACTCAAACCCTTCGCGACGTTTCAGTTTCATGCCGTAGCCCGCGCGCACGATGGAATATTCCGACAGGTTCGGCGATTTTCCGAGCAGCAATTCCGTGATGTCGATGCCGAGTTTTTTCGCGCAGTTATAAAGCAGGGTAAAGGTGAAGTCCTTTTTGCCCGATTCGTAGTCGATATATTCGTTTTCCGAAATGCCCGCGCATTCCGCCATTTCCGCCGTGGAAATTTCTTCCATTTCGCGGATACCTTTCAGCCTTTCGGCGATTTCCTGAATTTCTTTCATACGTTACCTCTTTTTATCTATTGTAAAATAAACGAACGGCGGTGTCAAACGATTTATAAAATCGTCAGGTCGAAGAATTTGTCGTATGATTGGCAACGTTCGTATTATTATCTGTTGGCATTCCCCGAAAACAGTCCGCAGCCGTTCCCGTTTTCGCCGATAAGCACGGCAAGCGTCGAAGCAAACAGTACGATAAGTTCCGTCCCCGCGATTTCGCCGTCGCGGCCGAACAGCACCATTATTATGAACAGGTACAAAATCCAGTTGTCGTCAAACATATTTCCCCCCTTTTGAAAATCTCTTAAATATACAATATGCGACAAAATGAGATAAATTTACCCAAAACCGCGGTTTTCTTTTAATGTATAATCGGTGTGAACAAAGGGGGAAGCCATGCCGCTTATCGATAATAAAACGCAAGTCAAAGTCAGATATTATCTGCCCGACAACGCCGTCCTTACCGAGCTTTCGGATTTGTTTTCGGTTTTGTCGGACAGCACCCGCATAAAAATCCTTTCGGCAATCTGCATTTCCGAAATGTGCGTCGGGGATTTGTCGGAAATGCTCGATATGAATCAGACGACAGTGTCGCATCAGCTCAAAATTCTGCGCTCCACGGGCATCGTTACGGCGCGCCGCGACGGAAAAACGATATATTATTCGCTCGCAAATATGATAATTCCCGAAATTATGCGTTTCGGAACGCTTTATCTTGGGTATTATTAAATGTATGCCAACAGATAATAAAACCTAAGTTCGTATTATCTGTTGGCATAAAACCGCCCCGAAAACCCGCCCGATAACCAAATTTTCTCGTTTCTGTTGACACGGGGGCAAAATTTCGGTTATACTGTTTTCAGGCAATTAGCCAATAACGGAGGATAACTATGAATAAAAACGAATTTGTCGGCGCAGTCGCCGCGAAAGCAAACATCTCACAGGCGGCAGCAAAAGAAGCCGTCGACGCCGCTCTTCAAGTCATTGCGGAAGCGTTGAAAGACAACAACGACGTCGCTCTTGTCGGCTTCGGTACGTTCAAAGCAAAAGAAACCGCCGCAAGAATGGGCGTCAACCCCAAAACCGGCGAAGCAATCGAAATCTCCGCAAAGAAGACCGTTGCTTTCAAACCCGGCAAAAACCTGCTTGAAGACATAAGATAATTGTTGAAAAAGGATAACCCTTCGGTTCGCCCGAAGGGTTGTTTTTTTCGTGTTTCAAAATAAACCGCTTTTAACTGCGTTTAATCGGTTCAGTTGGTTAGTGCCACTAACCAACTGAAAAAACGCGCGCTGATTTTACAACAATTTTTAGACAAGTGTCGGGAAAAATTTTGGAATATTAGCAAAATATCGTAAAAAAAGACAAAATATATGTCAAATTATCGTTTTTCCCCAAAAAAACCTTGACGGCTTTTTGCTGCCGCGGTAAACTAATTAAAGTTTACGGACAGAAAAACGATCAGAAGCAGGGGAAAATGAAGGGGAGAAAGAAAATTTTGCTGCTCGCGTTGTTCGCGGTGGCAACACTTGTGTTTTCGGCTTGTTCCAAGACACAGACAAATAACGACTTTTCTGTCGGCGGTATCGTAATAACGGACGCCGAATTTTTTGAGATTTCAATTCTTGTCAACGGCATAAAAACAGATTATTCGCTTGATTCAAGCGGATGCTTCAACATTTCTCATCTTAAAAGCGGCGACGTAATCACGTTTTCAAAGGAAGGATATTCTTTCAATTCCTATACGGTGGGAGGCTTTTCCGTGGACGGCATTGAAATCGTCGGGACGAAGTGCCGGTACGACGTGCTTACTTTTTTTGACGAAAATTACGGGACGGTTTCGGGCGCGGGAAAGTACGAGTACGGCGAAACCGCAACACTTACCGTCACCCCGAAAGAACATTTTGAAATCGACGGGATTTACGAAAAAGACAATCTTGTGTCATCAAACAGCGAATACTCGTTCACGGTAACGGACGATCACGTTTTCGTTGTTAGGTTTTCAAAAAAGAAGTATCCGATAACAATTGAAAAGACAAATGAAGAGTGCGTGGTCGCGGCGCCCGAAAGCGCGGTGTTCGGCGAAGAAATCACGGTTTCCGCAAGCGACGACGAAAACTTTGTTTTTGCATATTTCGAGATTGACGGTACGAAATATTACGATAAAACCTTGAATTTTACGATTAAATCCGAAAACACAATAATAAACGCGGTGTTTTTGAAAAGACTTTCAAAGCCCGAAATATCTTTTGACGGAAGAAGTATTTCAGTTGTCAAAGGTGAAAACGCCGAAAGCTGCGAAATATTTATCGACGGCAAATTTTTGTTTAATACTACTTCCGGAGGGAAGTTTTCCCTTGCGGATTACAATGTGTCGGACGGCGCGCACAACGTGCTTGTAAAAGTATCCGGTGACGGCTTCGGCGAGAACGAAAGCGCAATAAATATAAATTACGTCCGTCCGTACGATACGCCGAAAAACGTCGGTATGCTCATCGAAGAAGGCAAGGTTTATTTTGTTTTCCAACAGGTACTTGCGGCAAGCGGTTACGAAATCTTTATGAACGGGCAAAAGGTTGAAACGCCACTAGGCAAGAAGGCTTCGGGCGGAAGCATACTTATCCGCGTCGATACGCTTTTCACAGAAAACGGCACATATGCTTTTTCCGTCCGCGCGACGGGCGACCGCCCCGAAAGCGAAATGTCCTTCGCGGCGGAATATACCTTCAAAGGCACGCTTTCCGCGCCCGTTGCAAAAATCGAAAACGGCGTTCTGACCGTTTCCCACGAAAAGGACGTGAAATTCCTTGTCGAAATCAACGGCGTCAACGTCGCGGACAAGCTTGACGAAAACAAGTCGCTTGCGTTATCCGACGTGCTGGAAAATGGCACAAGCGCGGCAAAAATCAAGATCACGGCCATGCTTGACGGCTATAAGCCGAGTTCGGTCGAAATTATATATAATGAGGAGGAATAAAAAATGAAAAAAGTAATCGCGGCGGTGGTGTTTATGCTGCTTGTCGCCGTCTTTGCGCCGTTTGGTGCAAGCGACGTTGCTTTTGCAAACGACGGCAAAACGATGCCGCCGCAAAATCTTTCCGTCAGAGAGCGTGACGGGAATTATTATCTGACCTTTGAAAACGTCCCCGGCAACAACGGGTACGAAGTCGTTGTAAACGGAACGGCGACCGTTGTCGAAAAGGACGTAACGACGGTGCCGATTAACGTCGAAAGCGGCAGGGAATTTTCGGTAAAGATAAGGACGATTTGCGCCGACGAAACGCGCACGTCCGACTTTTACGAAACCACGCTCGTTATCGGTCGCGCGCTTTCCGCGCCCGAAAAACTTACGATATCCGCTGACAAGAAACTGTCGTTTTCCGCGGTTGACGGGGCGGCGTCGTATGACGTCGTGATAAACGGCGTGTCCGTCTTAAAATCCGCGACTAAAACAGAGATCGAACTTAACGACGTACTGACTTCGCCGATAAATTACGAAATAAAAGTGCGCGCAAACGGCGACAATCGTTTGACTTTCGACAGCAAGTTTTCAACGCTTTCTTACGACAACGTGATGAAACTCGGCACCCCGGAAAACGTCGGTATAACAAGCGTCGACGGAAAGGTGATTTTATCATTCGACAGCGTTTCGTACGCAAGCGAATATGAAATCGACGTGAACGGAGAAATATTAAAAACAACCGATAACAAGTATGATTTGACAGATAAAGTGTCCGTTCCTGCGGATTATACGGTAAAAGTGCGCGCGACGGGCGGGAAAGGATATGACGCGAGCGAGTGGGCGACCACAACGTACGAATGTCGTAAAACCATTGAAAGTCCGCGGCTTTTGGTTGAAAACAAAACGGTGTCCTGGGCAAAGTCGGAAGGCGCAAACGAATACTCGGTCGTCGTAACTTTTATGGAAACCGAAATTGAAAAGGTCGAAAGATTTTTAGGGACGAGTTTTGACCTTTCGGAACTTGTCGCAAACCACGGCGCGGGCGAATACGCGGTGAAAGTGCAGGCACTTTCGAACGGGAATTACGATTATTCCGACGTAACGACGATATATTACCGCAATTACCTGACGCTCGAGGCGCCGACGGTCACCATAAACGGGACAATCGTCAGTTGGACAAAGGTTGAAAACGCGGTCGATTACACGATAAAAATCGACGGCAGGATAATTTCCACAAACGTTACAGCAGAAAGTTTTGACGTTTCGCCGTACGTTGCGGAAGTAAAAACCTACACGATTGCGGTTGTCGCAAACGCAAACGGCTGGTATTATGAATCGGCGGAAGGAACGGCGACTTTTGTTAAGACGGGCGCGCTCTCGTCACCCGTACCGACTGCAAGCGGAAGCGTTGTAAGCTGGACGAAAGTACTCGGCGCAACGGCGTATGACGTTTACGTCGGCGGCGAAAAGGTGCTGACGGTTACCGATACAACGGCGGATATTTCCGCGCATCTTCAACAGGGCGGAAACAAAGTGAAAATCGTCGCGACAGCCGAAGGGTTTTCAGACGGAGTGTCGGAAGAAATCGTCGTAATCGGCAGCACGAGTGAGAGCACAGGGCTCAAAACGTACAAACTGATAATCGCAGCAAACGAAAGCGACTACATCGTTTTCGTTGACGGACAAAGGACGGACAAGAAAATCGCAAACGGCAGAATCACGCTTCCCGATACGGCGGAAAAGATGATTATCGTTCCCGATATAACGAATTTGCCGGCGGAAGGGGGATACGTAATGTTGTTTTCGGAAATCGATCTTACGACAGCCGAAACAGCCGGCGAAGAGTATGATGTGGCAACCCCTGTACGCGAGCAGTTTTATGCAGAAAACCTTACGCTTATCGGCGAAAGCGAAGGGACAAACGAACTCGGCGAATATATCGTGGACGGCGGTAACAAAGTCTATTATCTCAACGAAAAAGGCAAATACCGTCCGAAACAGCTGGACGAAGAATAAATAAAAGATATTCGTTAAGCCTTGTATTTTAAGAAAAAGACTGATATAATATATCGCGAGGTGAAATTATGAGCGTCGACAAAACGTTAAAAACCCAACTGAAAGATTATGACGTGCAGGAAGTCGCGCCGAAAATCTATAAAATCAACGAATACAACCTTTCGACAATGTTCGTGATCGTGGGCAGCGAGCGCGCGCTTTGCATAGATTGCGGCACGGGCGTAGGCGACTATAAGGCGGTCATCGAAAGGCTTGTCGAAGGGAAACCTTACGATATGGTGTTGTCGCACGGACACGTCGACCATGCCGGCGGCCGCGAGCAGTTCGACAAAATATACGTCGGTAGTCGCGACAAAGACATTGTAAAGGAAGCAACCCTTTTGTACCGCAAGTTTTACATAATCATTATGCGCTATCTTATGTTTTTCAAGTGCATAAAGTTTAAGGACGCGGTCATGAAAAAGGTCGAAAAGGAGCCGGAACTTATCCCGATTTGCGAAGGGTTTACGTTTGACCTTGGCGACAAAAAGATTGAAGTTTTTGAGACGCCGGGACACACGGAAGGCTGCTTGTGTTTCTTGTCGAGGAGCGACCGCATAATGTTTTCGGGCGACACGTTCAACCCGCTTATGCTGATGTTTCTGGCGCACGCGACGTCAATCGAGGAATACCGCGAAACGCAGGAAAAACTTTTGAAAATCGACGGATACGACGTGTTCTGGCCGTCGCATCTTTCCGCGCCGCTTACCCGTGAAGACGGGGCGGGCATTATGAAAACCGCCGACAAAATCCTAAAGCAAAAGCACAATTTCTTCCTGCCGTCGATATTCATAAAAACGGTTGATAAAATGAGCATTATTTATCGTCCCGACCATGTTCGTCGCAAGAAGAAAGAAAAACAAAAACAAGGTTAAACAACCAAAATTATGCGGTAAACTGCACTTTTTGCAGTGTGCCGCATTTTTGATATAAGGAGAACGAAATGATTATTTTTGCAAAATACGGTGAGTACGACAGGCGTGAACTTCTGGAAGAATGCCTGACGAAATATCTTGAAACCATGAAAAAAACCAAGCTCGAAGGAGAACTTACCGAGCTTAAAAACCACAACGACAAACCTTATTTCAAGGATTATCCCGACGTAAGGTTTTCGATTTCGCACAGCGGCGCGCTTGTCGTCGTCGCAATGGCGCAGACGGAAGTCGGAATCGACATCGAGGAGTTCCGTCCCCGCGCTTATCAAAAAGTCGTCGAAAACGTTTTCACGAAAGGCGAGGCGAAAGAAGTCAAAGACCTTGAAACTTTTCTTGCGGTATGGACGAGAAAGGAAGCCTATCTCAAACTCACGAGCGAGGGGCTTTCGGGCGTCAGGTCAAACGACGTGTCGGGCGATTTGTTTTACGAGGGCAAGCGCGTCGTCGCAACGCCGCTCAACATCTTCGCGGGATACGTCGGCACGGTCGTTGCGGAAGACCAGCCCGTTATTTTCGTCGATCTCGATTGACTTATCGAAAAAGATTTAGTAAAATAAAACATATTCCGAAACGGAGGACTTTGAAATGGTACTTGATAAAATTAAAGACATGCTTGAAAAACAACTCGGCATCGACAAAAGCAAAATCACCGAAGATTCCGATATTATCAAAGACATCGGCGCGGACAGTCTGGACATCGTGGAATTTCTGATGGACGCCGAAAACGAATGGGGCATCACCATCGAAGAAGAAGACGTGAAAAACCTTCATACCATCGGCGACGTCGTAAAATATATCGAATCCCGCATTTAATAAAATTCGCGAAAACACGAAAAGCACAAAAGAAAACCACCGAAAAAAAATCGGTGGTTTGTTTTTTGCCCGTTTGGCATAGTTCGTATTATTCACGGTTGGCATAATATTGATTTTTAACGGTTTTATCTTCGTGCTTGTATATCGGCACGCTTAGGTAATGATTGCTATAGAAATTACTCATTGTGGATAATATAACCTCTCCTATCCATTTTTTATGTACTACCGTCTTCCTTTTCTATGCAATGCTCCTTCATATCTTGGATTGAAAGCATAATGCATAACCGCCTCTATCAACTCAATCGCCGCATCTCCGCAACTTGCATCAACGAGTATGTTTATACGGTGAGTATTAGCTTTTATCCAATCGGATGCATTTTCCCCATTCATTTCTGTTTCCCACATACTTTTATCGGCAACTAAAGATTTTGCCAATGTACTGCTCGCATTAAATCCATAATGTTGCGATGAATATCTTGCATTCGACTTCTCGTTTGCTTTACCGATTTTTAGTGCTTCGTCTTTGTAGAAAAACATATATACTGCGCACTTTCCCTTGGGAAGTTGTGAGCTTTGATGCGGGCATCCTCTATCTTCTATTATGTAATCTTTTTCAGTTATCGGATTGCCAAGCTCAGTGGATAGACGACAAACGATATCCATTATATTTTTGACTTTATCTACAATGGCATTGCTCATCTTTTATCTTCCACCTCCTTCGTTTCTGCAGTCATCGTCAGGGCAATCTTCACATTCGCAATCTTCGTAATACTCATCGCATTCCGAACAGTTCTCTTCCCAATCGTCATCAAAGATGTTTTGTTTCTTTTCTTTACCCTTTTTCTTTGGTGTTCCAAACAGTATATCCCATAACGAAGGTTCTCTATCTCTCATATTAATTATTCCCCCGATCTTTTCTATACCCGTCCATCAATGATTGAATATAAATCGGCTTGAAACTCTACCAACTGCTCTTCGCCTTGGAACATGCCGAAAAGCGTCTTTTTATTTGTCCTGATATACGCGCCACAGGAAGTCCTTTTCCTTTTTAAGGACGATGCGCGCCGAGGGCATCCACGTTTTCAGGTTGTAGTCGTGGAAAGAGTTGAGCGGTTCCCACGCGCAGAAGTATTCGTAAGGAATGTCTTTTGCTTCCAGCGCTTTTCTCAGTTTCTTGCTGCCGCCGTTCGTGAAGACGTCCTGCATGCCGTTGTTAAGGAACAGACGGGGGAAGGGTTTCTCGACGCCGAGAAATACCTGCAATTCGTTGTAATATTCGTACTCCGATTTGAGTTTTTTGTAGTGTTTGATGCCGGTGCAGTGATAAGTCATTGTGCGGATAACGGGCAGGTTGATGATTTTGCCTTCGAAGTCGATTGCGGGGCAGTTGAGAATCGCACCCTTGATTTTTATATCGACGTCGGGAAGTCCCAGATGTTCGCGATATTCGGGGTGATTCTGGCAGTTTATCGTCACCATGGAAAGGTGTCCGCCCGCGCTGTCGCCGGAGATGACGAAGTTGTCAAGGTCAAGGCCGTATTTGTCGGCGTTGGCGACAACCCATTGCAGAGCCTTGTAGACCTGTTTCATGTAGTCGGGGAAGCGGTATTTCGGACCGAGACCGTAACTGATATTGACGGTGAAAGCGCCCGTGCGCGCCATATGCTGGCAGTAACCGCGGCGCATTTTTTTGTCGCCTTCGATCCAGCCGCCGCCGTGGATATTAAAGAACACGGGGAACTTTCCTTCCGTAAGTTTTCCGCGTTGCTTTTCGTCGTAAATAATATCGAGTTTTCCCGTGTCGGGATGTTCCTCGTCATAGACGATATCTTTCACTTCCGTAAGCCCTTTTCCGGGGAAGCGGTTGCATAATAAATATTTGATATAGTCATCGACAAAAAAAGCAGTGCTTAATAATGACATAAAATTCCTCCAAGATTTATTACAATAAGTATAATAAAAATCGCCGCACTTTGCAACAGTTTTCCGCCGCCCGGCAAAAGAAAAAGGCAAAAGACGGAAAAACGCGTATACGATTTTATTAAAAAAGAAAATACAAACGCGCCGTTTTGTCAAAAATCGCCTTAAAAACACACGCTCTTTTCCATACAAAACAAGACAAGTGTAAAAAATAATATTTTTATCCGATTAAGGATTGAAAAATGACACGGTTTTATGGTAAGATTAAATTACTAAATTCTATAAAGGGGGATATCCTATGGACAACATCACCAAGGCAAAAATAAATCTGTTTGCTGTCTTAAGGAACCTTGAAGATTTGTGTGCAATGGACAAAGAGTCCGCCGACATCATCAAGGATACCAAACTTTCCGTACAGTTCAACGTGCCCGACGTAGGAAGCGCAACCATAGATTTCGATCACGGCAAGTGCACTTTCAATCGCGGCAAAAAACACGCCGGACTGCAACTCTTCTTCACTTCGGCGGAGCATTTCAACAACCTTATCGATCCGCCCAAGGATGCTAACGGTAAACCCAAAACGGTCATACCTATTTTCTACAATGTATTCAAAGTAGGATTCCTTCTCAATCAATTCACGAAGCTCGCCGACAGACTTTCGTATTTCCTGCAACCGGCGGCGGACAAGAAGGCGGAACTTCTGAAAGATCCCGAATATTTCAAAATCAACACGACTCTCACGCTGTACACCGCGTTGTTCGCACTCTGCGAAGTCGCAAACAGCGATAAGGTCGGCAAACTTTGTGCAAAGCGTATGTGCGACGGCAAGATCGCTGCGGGTATCCCCGGCGGTCCGCAACTCAACATCACCGTCAAAGACCACAAACTTTACGGAGCAAAGGGCGCAATCGACGACTGGTCGGCACAAATGTTCTTTGCGAATATGGAATTCGCACACGACTTGCTGAACGGCGACGCGTCGAGTTTCGGCGGTATGGGCAGCGGCGACTTCCAGGTAAGAGGACGTCTCGATATGCTGGAACAAATGGCAAAGATGCTCAACCTCGTCAGCGCATATCTCGGATAGGAGGAAATTATGAATCTCGTTTACGAACCCAAAAAGATAATTGACGTTACCAAAAGCCAGGCCACTTTCAAAAGGGCTCTGAATTGTATCCCCGCGGGCATTTACGGACATCTCGGACCTTCCGAGGGCTGTATGGTTCCCGTATCGTCGTATCCTTTATATATGGATCACGCGCAAGGCGCGTACATATACGATATCGACGGCAACAGAATCATCGACTATATGTGCGGTTACGGCCCCAACTATCTGGGCTATAACGATCCCGACGTCGACGCTGCCGCCGCCGCTCAGAGAAAGAAGGGCGACTGCACCACGCTTATCAGCGATATCACCGTCGAATTTGCGGAAGAAGTTTGCAAGACCATCAATATGGCTGACTGGGCATTCTTCGCAAAGAACGGCAACGACGTCACGCAGTTTGCGATGATGATCGCGCGTGCTTATACCGGACGCAAGAAAATGGTTTTGACGAAAGGCTGGTACCACGGCGTATCTCCCTGGACGCAAAAACTCGGCTATTCGGGCATCATCGAAGAAGACGTTTGCAACAACCTTTATATCGAGTGGAACCATCCCGAACAATTCGAGGCTCTCTGCCAACAGTACGAAGGACAAATCGCAGGCTTCATTTCGCAACCTTATCAACACGGTAACTTTGCGGATAACGAACTGCCCGCCCCCGGATACTGGCAGAAGATTCGCGAAATCTGCGACAAATACGGCGTAGTTCTTATTATCGACGACGTACGCGCGGGCTTCCGTATCGACATCAAAGGTTCCGATTATCATTACGGCATTAAATCCGACTTGTCCTGCTTCTGCAAGGCAATCGCAAACGGATACAACGTATCGTGCCTCTGCGGCAATAAGAAACTTCTCAACGCGACGTCCGACATCGCGTACACCGGCAGCTACTGGCTTTCGGCAGTACCGTTTGCGGCGGGTATCGCAACCCTTCGCAAGGCAAAAGCGTTGAACGCTACCGAAGAAAACGCAAAAAAAGGCAAGAAACTTACCGACGGCCTTAAAGAAATCGCAAAAGACAACGGATTCGACCTCCGCGTCACAGGCGAACCGGGTATGTTCTATCTGCGCCTTGCGAACGACCTTCCTTCGCGCGTTATCCATCAGGACTGGGTATGCGAGTGCGTAAAACGCGGCGTATTCTTCACCAGCCACCACAACCACTTCATCAACTATGCACTCAGCAATGAGGACATCCAATACACTTGGGAAGTTGCGGACGAAGCGTACAAAGTAGTGCGTGAACGCTATCCCCAGGCACAACTCATTAAATAATTTTAGGAGGAATCAATTATGGCTTTAACTAAACAAGAGTGGATAAGGCTTGAAGAAAAGGCTGACGAACTGCGCAAACTTTGTCTTTACACCACGCATTGTTCCAGCGGGCATATCGGCGGCAGCATGAGCGCAGCCGACGTCCTCACTGCTCTTTATTACAAGTATATGAATTTCGACCCGAAGAACCCCGACGATCCCGACCGCGACAGATGCGTCGTGTCCAAAGGACACATCGGTATTTTCCTTGCGGGTATGTTCGCCGACCTCGGTCTTGTCGACAAAGAAGAACTCAAAACTTTCAACCTTACCGGCAGCCGTCTCGGAATGCACCTTGACAGCAACAAGGTCAAAGGTCTTGACTCATCCACCGGTTCGTTGGGACACGGTCCCTCGCTTGCTCTCGGCATGGCTTATGCGGCACGTCTTAACAAACAAAACTACACCACGTACGTTATGACCGGCGACGGCGAACTTGACGAAGGTTCCTGCTGGGAAGCGTTCATGGCAATCTCGCACTTCAAACTCACGAACTGCGTCGTTATCATCGACCGCAACCATTTCAGTATCGACGGCAACACCGAAGACGTTATGGCGCTTGAACCCCTTGCGGACAAAATGACCGCTTTCGGTTTCGACACCAAAGTCATCAACGGACATCGTTTCGACGAAATTTGCGACGCAATCGAATACGCAAAGAAAGCACCGAACGGCAAACCCGTTTGCATCATCTCCGACTCTATCAAGGGTGTAGGTATGAAACTTACGTCCGGTAACTTCAAATGGCACTACGGCGCCATCAACGACGAAATGTATGAAACCTGCTTGCACGATCTGGACGAATACAAGAAATCCAGAATCGCTGTGGCTGAAAAGGAGGGCATTTAATTATGGCTGGCGGATTAGTATATACTGCGCTTGAAAGCACATCAATGGCAACTGCCGAAATTTACGGCAAAACTCTTGTTAAACTCGGCGAACAAAACCCCAAAATCGTCGCTCTTACCGCCGACCTTAAAGGCTCGACGAAAATAGGCGACTTCGCGGCGAAATTCCCCGAAAGAACCATTAACGTAGGTATTGCGGAACAGAACATGTACGGCATGGCGGCAGGTCTTGCGAAATGCGGATTCATTCCTTTCGCGTCTTCCTTCTCCGTCTTCGCGTCGCTCCGCGCGCTTGACCAGATTCACACCGACATCTGCTATCAGAACGTCAACGTGAAAATCATCGGCACGCACGGCGGTACGTCGTTCGGACAGGCGGGCTCCACCCACCACGCAATCGAAGACTTCGCGGTTATCCGTTCGCTTGTCAACATGACGCTTATCTGCCCCGCCGATGGTATCGAAACGGGCAAAGCGGTCGAAGCGGCTGCAAACACCGAAGGTCCTTTCTACATTCGCATTAACCGTGGTTTCGACACCAACGTTTACGCGGACGACAACTACGACTTCGAAGTCGGCAAAGCCGTTCTCCTTAACGAAGGTAACGACATCACCATCATCGCGTGCGGCAGCTGCGTATATCAGGCTGTTCAGGCTGCGAAGATCCTTAAATACGACCACGACATCAATGCTCGCGTGCTGAACATGCACACCATTAAACCTATCGATAAGGAAGCAATCCTTGCTGCGGTCAACGACACTCGTCGTATCATCACCGCGGAAGACCACACCGTTATCGGCGGTCTCGGCAGCGCGGTTGCGGAAGTCGTCATCGAAGCAGGTAAGGCTTGCGCGTTCAGAAAACTCGGTCTCCAAGACAAGTTCAGCAAAATCGGTCTCCACGAAGACCTTATGGCTATGCACGAAATCGATGCGGAAGGCATCGTGAAAAACGCTCTTGAAGTCATCAATCAGGACTTCGAAAAAGAAGGCGTCAAAGGCTCTGCCGTCAAAGCGGAATCCGCAAAAGTCGGCGCAGCCGTCAAACTTGCTCCGCAGGGCGCAAACTGGGTAGACGAGGTATAGTATTATGGCAATGACTCAAGGCGATAAGTATGCATTGAGAATTTTCTTCTTCGCCGCGATTCCATTGGCAAAAACCGTTGCGGAAAACGATCCGAAATTCGTAAAGAAATTCAAGGGCAAAAACTTCGTTTTCCAGATCAGCGTTTTGTCGCCGGAATTCAAGAAGACCGGAAAACTTTCAACGCACTTCGTTGTCAAGGACGGCAAGTGGGAAACTCACACCGGTGAAACCCACCCCCATCCTGATATCGAACTGGAATTTTCAACCCCCGAGAAGTTCATTCTGTTCTTCACCGGAAAAGGTATGCCGCTTCCCAAAATCAAGGGCGCGCTCGCACACCTTCCCACTTTCGTGAACATCCTTATGACTCTTCTCAGAATGGCGGGACTGCTGCAAGCCACCGACGTTCCCGAAAAACCCGAAGATCAGGAACTTTTGGTCTTGCTTTACATCAACCTTCTTACCGTCGGCGTCAGCCAACTTAACAGGGTTGAACATCCCGACGTCAAGCACTTTACGGAAGGCAGCCCCGACCGTGTGTACGCATTTGCGGTTACCGGTCACGAAAAACTCCAAGGCTGGCTCCGCGTTAAGGACGGTCAGACCGTTTCGGGACGCGGCGAATGCCAACGTTGCAAACCTTTCGTATGCATGCGCTTCGACTCTCCCAAACACGCTCTTGAAATTCTCATGAGCAAGGTCGAGATGATTCCTTATATGCAAAAAGGATATTTGTCCATCGAAGGCGCGCCCGAATTCGGCAACGAACTTTCGGCACAGCTCTTCACGGTTGCATATTACGCGCAGGGCACGTATCTTGACGACCAGAAGAAACAATAATCTTCAACAATGCAAAGGGCACGCTGTTCAGCGTGCCTTTTTTCGTGCGCCTTTTTCAAGGGTTGTTACGCTTGTAAGGAATAAAAAACGGACGGTTGACCGTCCGCAAAAATCAAATGCTGTAATTTTCGGTAGAATGTTTTTCGGCGTATTCTTCGTCAAGTTTTTTCAGGGTTTCGTTCAGGGGCTTACGCAGGGCGACGTATAAGGTGTAAATGGCAAGCCCGCCGATTTTTATCGACGAATGGAAAACGTCGGACGCGATTTGCGCCTTTATAATGTTTCCGCCGATAAGCGTGCCCACGGGGATAAAGTCCATAATCGCGTAAACGAGCGCAAAGATTATGCTTGCAAGCCCTTGCCTTAAATAAATTTCGCCGTACTTTTCGCTCTTTTTCTTGAAGCAGCAGATTGCGATGCCCGACGCAAGCAGGGCGGCGACGGAAAGGCTTTCGACAATTTCGTACGCGATGAAAAGCCCTTGCTTTTTATCAGGATAAAAGTTCTGCATACCGCTGATTATCGGAAGGACAATCACGTTGACAAGCATAAAGACGACGGCGATAACCGACGGAATAAACACGCATTTTTTGTATTCGGTTTCTTCACCCTCGGGGAGCCCTCCTTTTTGCTTTTCGCGCACGGCGTGGAAAATGAAAATGCCGTATTCCACGATAACGCGAAGGGCAAGGACGGTTATCCCCAGGTCAACGACGAAGCCGTCCTGAATCCCCATAAGTTTCAGCGGCGCCCAGAATATCGTAACCGTCGTGTTGTAGTTGAACGCGGTAAGGAACACGCAGCTGACAATCGACGCAATCGCCGTCGCGTAGTAATATTTCGTTTGTTTTTTTCTGCTGTGGAAGTTCAGAAACGTCAAAATTAGGCAAATGAAAGCGATTGCAAGGTACAACGCCGCAAACACCGACACCCATATGATATAAGTATTTTCGTCGGTGTAGTCCTGCATGAAAGTGTAGTTCCGAACGTTGAAGTGAATGAGCGAGATAAAAAGCGCGATGACCGCCGTCGCGTCGTACGCAAACTCTTTTTTGACGCTCATCGGCGCGAAGTTTCTGAAATCGATATATCCCAAGACGAAGGTCAGGGGGATTGCAAAAAGTAGGACGACGTTCACGATTGCGGCGGCTTTCATGCTGTCCGTGGAAATCGCCAGCAGGTTGACAAGACTTATCGCCGCCATCACCATAAGCAAAAACCAATAAATATTCAGAAGTTCTTTTTTCTTTTCGTTTTTTACGTTTTGTTCGTCCATACGCTAATGTTATCATTATTCTTTGAAAAAAGCAATTTTATTTTAATTAGTATATTCTTTTAATTTTCCGACACGCTATCAGAGATATGAAAAAATGCTTATTGTTTATGATGACGGCGGCGGTGTTTTTCATCGCGGGTTTTGAAAACCGCGGCGCGTCAAACGCCGCAACGCTTTACGATGTTTTCAGCGAACGCCACCTTGAATTTTACGAAAACGAAGTCGCAAAAGAAAAGGTTTTCAGCAAGTATTCGGAGCGCGAACTTGCAAAAATGGCAGTTGACAACGATATTTCGATTGAAAAAGTCAAAAAACTGCTTGTATATTGTCACGCGATGAAAAATATCGGGAAGAATTATACAATAAAAGAAGCGGACAAATTATCCAACGCCACGGTAATTTCCGACACCAGAAAGTACGTCGATTACCTGAAAGCGACAAGGTCAAAGGAGGAACTTGCCGCGCTTGAAAAAAGATTTAAGGAAATCGGCAGGGGACAATAAACCGACAAAAACCTACAAAAAGGCAACGAAAAAGCCGCGGAAATTCCGCGGCTTTCTGTTGTGTCAAATTATTTCTTATAAGTCTTTTTGAAAAGTTCCAGCGAAAGTTCGGTCGTGTATTTGTCGGCTTTTGCCTTTTCGACGGTCTTTTGCTCGATATAAGTTTTGCAACCTTCTTCCAAAGCGCGGCACGCTTCGAAAGCGTCTTCCAGGGTTTTCCCGCATACGAAAACGCCGTGGTTTGCAAGGAAGCAGGCGTTTCTGCCTTCCATTGCGGCGACGGTATTTTTCGTAAGTTTTTTGGTTCCCGCAAGTCCGTACTTTGCACAACGGACGTCGCCCAGAAGATACTTTTTCATTTTATCGTTGAAAGCGGGCAATGAAAGGTGCGTGCTTGCAAAGGTTGCGCCCCAGGTGGGGTGGCTGTGCAGAACGACGTTGATTTCGGGACGCGCGCGAAGAATAGCGGCGTGGATTTTCCTTTCGCTTGTGGGTTTCCGGGGGCCCGTCCATTCAAGCGTTTCGATATCGACGACGGGGAGGTCATCGGGCGTCATAACGACGTAATCGAGTCCCGACGGGGTGACAAGCGCGTGCTTTTCGTCAAGGCGGATCGAGATGTTGCCCCAGGTGCCTTGCACGAGGTTTTCTTCCAGCATTCTGACGCCTGCGTCTTTGACCATTTGTCTTAATTCTTTTTCGGTAAATGCCATAATAAACCTCCTATTCGCGCTCGGCTTTCAAAAGCGCTTCCTGATTCGTCTTGCTGTATTTTTTGCGATACACGACGTGTTCCAGCACCGCGCCGATTTTGCCGACGGGTTTGCAGCCGCCGACGGCTTGCGCCATGATAAGGGTATGGGCGGCTTTGTCAAGGACAAGACAAGCGGTGAACGCTTCGTTGAGCGTCGTGCCTGTCGAAAGAATACCGATGTCCGAAAGCAGGCATGCTCCGCGGCCTTTAAGCGCCTTGGAAATGCCAAAGATGTCGTTGGTTTTTGCGGTTCTTGCGGTAGGGCCGACGATTTGCGCCATATCGTCCAGAACGGGCGGAATGGTGACTTTTTTATTTGCGACGGTCAGTGCGAACACGGGCGAAGTAATCATAATCGCACCGACGTCCTGACGCGCGCCGTACAGTTTAACGTGCAAAAGCGCGTCTTTCAGAGTGTCGGAAGGGCATTTGTCGGTTTCGTTGAATTTTACCTCAATGATATCTTCAACGGTCAAATCTTTGAAGTTAACCCCCGATTTGGTGATAAGCATACTTTCCGAGTCCACTCTTGCGCTGATGTTGTTGGTGTGCGCGCCGAAAAGATTTTCGTCGTAAACCTTATGCGCGTACTCAACCATTGTGTTTTTGAGTTTTTCGTTCATAACGACTCCTTATTAAAAACAGCGGGCGGAAAAAAACCGCCCGCAAGTTTTAACGATTATTTCTTTTTGGGTTTTTCGAAACTGCGTTGAAGTTCGGGCGTGCCTTGTGCTTTTACGAGAGAGAAAACTTTGTCAAAGCGTTCAAGCGCGGCGTCGATGACTTCGTCGGTGTCCGCCATGGAGGTGTAAAGGCGGCTTCCTGCAAGGGTAACGATACCGTTTGCCATGTACGCTGCGCCCATATCTTTCATGGCTTCTGCGCGGGCTTCCATTTCGGGCTTGTTTTTGAGAAGTCCCAATGCGGATTTAAGGAAGCTGAAACTGCTGTAATCGAAACTCATTGCGCCGGTGCATTCAAGGTGAACGATGCTGCCCTGGTTGTAAACGACGTAAGGAAGATTGTGTTTTTTGACAAGGACTTTAAGGCCTGCCGCAAGTCTGTCGCCCGCAATACCCGCTTTTTCGCAAGCGTTGTATTTTTCGATGGCTTTGATGCAGCAATATCCTGCGTATGCGGACAAGGGGTTCGCCGCGAGAGTGCCGCCGACGTACGCTTTTTTGCCAAGGCCCGCGACGCCCGCCGCCATAAGGGAGATGTATTCGCGTTTGCCGCCTACGCCGCCCGCTGCGGGATAACCGCCGGCGATGATTTTGCCGAAGATGGTAAGGTCGGGTTTGACGTTGAAGAAGCCTTGCGCTCCGCCAAGACCCATACGGAAACCGGTAACGACTTCGTCAAAGATGAAGAGCGCGCCGTATTTGTGGGCAAGTTCAAGGGCTTTCTGGTTGTAATCGAAGTCAATGGGACGAGTGCCGCTTTCGGGGCCCACGGGTTCAACGATGACGCAAGCCGTGCCGCCGCGAAGTTTATTGCGTCTGAGCATACCTTCCAGCATTTTCAGGTCGTTGGGGCGGACTTCGTCGGTGGAGCCGAAGCAGCCTTTGGGAATGCCGTGGCTTTCAAGAAGGTTGCGGCTTCCGGGGATTTTCAGACCATAGACCATCTGGTCGGACCAGCCGTGATATGCGCCGCCGACTTTGATGACGCGTTTGTTTTTGGTTGCACAACGGGATACGCGGATTGCCGCCATGACGGATTCAGTACCCGAGCCGAGCATACGGAACATTTCGCACGCAGGCATATGTTTATTGATCTCTTTTGCAAGCAGAAGTTCCGCTTCGTGGAAAAGACCGGTAACGGGACCGCAGGATTTGATAAGTTCGATCGCCTGTTCCTGAACTTCGGGGAAGTTGCTGCCGAGGATTGTCGGGCCGCCCGCTTGCAGGAAGTCGAAGTATTTATTGCCGTCCGCGTCGTAAAGGTATGCGCCTTCGGCTTTTACCATGCACATGGGGAAGGGTTTGTTGAAAGCAAGGTTGTGCTGAACGCCGCCGGGGATATATTGTTTTGCCTCGGTGGTGATTGCTTTGGATTTCGCGCATTGTTTGTCGAAGTAGTTTTCGACGATGTCCTTATACGCTGCGTCCGATACGCAATAGATGGGTTTGCTCGTGAGTTCGTGCAACTCGTTGTAGATGTCTTGCGCTTTCGGCCATTTGCCTTGTTCGCAAGCGTAACCGTTTCTGCTCATAGTGAAGTCCTCCTAACGTTTTAAGTAGTTAATAAATTTATCGATTGACTGTTTGATTTCAACGTCGTCAAAGGGTTTGTTTTTGATGAAGCGTTGAAAAACAATTCCGAAATATGCGCCGAGGATATATGCCGAAAGTTCCTCGGGAGTGAACGTTTCCAGAAGTTTCGCGTATGCCGCGTGCGTTTTTATGCGCTCCGTCGCCATATCGTAAATTTTCGAGAAACTGCTTTCGCCTTTGCACAGGATACCGCGCATTAAAAGATTGCCCGTAAGGTAAGGGTAAGGAATCGTGTCGTCGACGAGTTTGTCGATGAGCGCCGATATGGAAACTTCCTGCTCGGATTCTTCAAAGACCGAAACAAGGTCGTTGATTTCTTCCGCCGCGATTTGTTCCATAAGGTCGTCCAGCGAATTGAAGTGAGTGAAGAAAGTGCTGCGCGATACGTCCGCCGCCTCCGATATTTCGTCGATGGTAACGTTCCCGAGACCTTTTTCTTCAAACAGTTTTTTCGCCGCGTGCAACAATGCTTTGTGGGTGTTGTTTTTTTTGCGCAGACGGCGTGACGTTTCCAATGGTGCCATAAAATCTCCTTTTAATATATTTTGATTATATCACTAAAATAATACGGTTGTAAAGAGATTTTTGTATTAAAGTACAATTTTGTACTGACGGTCAGTTTATTGATAACAAAGCCCCGAAAATTTTCATTTTTTGTCGTTTTTCGTCTTTTTTCGCGCATTTTGGCGCGATAGCGCGCCCGTAAGGCGGTCAAAACCATTGACAAAACGAAAAGTCGCAAGTATAATAGGGCAATAGACATTGGCATATTTTATATGCCTTTGATTTTTTATGGAGAAGAAAAATGGAAAAAGAAGTTTTTTTAACCAAGGAAGGCTACGACAAATTAAAACGCGAATATGACGAACTCAGTTCGACAGGTCGCAAAGAAATGGCGGAGAAAATCAAAATCGCCCGTGAGTTCGGCGATCTCAGCGAAAATGCGGAATACGACGCCGCCAAAGAAGAGCAGGGTTTCCTTGAAAAGCGCATTCGTGAAATCAACGAAATGCTCAGCAACTGCACGATTATCGACGAAAGCACGATCGATACCAAAACCGTCAGCGTCGGTTGCATCGTAAAACTTCAGGATCTGGAATTCGGGGACAAGCTCGAATATAAAATCGTCGGCGTTTCGGAAGCGAAAATCGAAGAAAATCTTATCAGCAACGAATCTCCTCTCGGCAGCGCGCTCATCGGCAAGAAAAAGGGACAGGAAGTCGTCGTTACCACCCCCGGCGGCGAAGCAAGATTCAAAATTTTAAGCATTAACGCATAAGAGGTCAAAATGGCAGAAAACGACGTCCGAAACAACGAACAACAGGAAGATTTAAGCGAGCTTATCAAGGTTCGCCGCGATAAACTGCGCGATTTGCAGGACGCGGGCAAAGATCCTTTCAAAGAAGTCCGCTTCGATAAAACGGCGATGTCCAAAGAAATCGTTGACAATTTTGAAAAATACGAGGGCAAAACCGTGTCGCTTGCCGGAAGACTTGTGAGCAAACGCGTCATGGGCAAGGCAAGTTTCGCGCATATCCTTGACGGCGACGGTCAGATTCAGCTTTACTTTAAGCGCGACGTTCTGGGCGACGAGCCGTATGCGGAATTCAAAAAATACGACATCGGCGATATCATCGGCGTTACCGGCGAAGTTTTCGTGACGCACATGGGCGAAACCACCGTCAACGTTTCGTCGGTGAAACTTCTTTCAAAGTCGCTTTTGCCGCTCCCCGAAAAATTCCACGGACTTACCAACACCGACCTTCGTTATCGTCAGCGTTACGTTGACCTTATCGTCAATCCCGAAGTAAAATCGGTTTTCGTGAAACGTAGTATGGTTCTTCGCGAAATCAGAAACTTTTTGGACGAAAAAGGATATCTCGAAGTCGAAACCCCCGTTCTGCACAACATCGCGGGCGGCGCGAACGCAAGACCATTCATTACGCACCACAACACGCTCGATATCGATATGTACCTTCGTATTGCTCTGGAACTTTATCTTAAACGCCTTATCGTCGGCGGGTTTGAAAAAGTTTACGAAATCGGCAGAGTTTTCAGAAACGAAGGTATGGATCAACGCCATAATCCCGAGTTCACTTTGCTGGAACTTTACGAGGCATACACCGACATTCACGGCATGATGGACATCACCGAAGGTATGTTCAGACACGTTGCAAACAAAGTTTGCGGTACGGGCAAAATCACCTTCGACGGAGTTGACCTGGACCTTGACAAACCTTTTGAAAGAATCTCGATGGTCGAGGCAGTCAGAAAGTACGCAGGCGTCGACTTTGACAAAATCGAAACTTTGGAAGAAGCAAGGGCGGTCGCGAAAGAACACCACATCGAATACGAACAACGCCACAAAAAAGGCGACATTCTCAATCTGTTTATCGAGGCTTACGTCGAGGATAAACTCGTCCAGCCCACGTTCCTTACCGGACACCCCGTGGAAATCAGCCCGCTTGCAAAGCGCGATCCCGATCATCCCGGCTACACCCAGCGTTTTGAGTTGTTCATAAACGGCAGGGAATACGCCAACGCTTTTTCGGAACTTAACGATCCCATCGACCAGCGCGGCAGATTCGAGGCTCAGGCGGAACTCAAAAAACAGGGCGACGAAGAAGCCAACGACATCGACGAAGATTATCTTACCGCAATGGAATACGGCATGCCCCCGACGGGCGGATTAGGCGTCGGCGTTGACCGTCTTGTAATGCTTGTTACGGGTGCGGAGACGATAAGGGATGTGTTGTTGTTCCCCACAATGAAACCTATTAAAAAGTCATAATTTTGCGACCTTTTGAGTTTTTTCGGGAACCCGAAAATCCGTGTACGCATTAGTACACAAGGATTTTCAGAACCCCAAAAGAAACGTCACGGGGTCCCCACAAGATACTGTGTACTTGTGGGGCATAATAGCATCAAAATTCTGACTTTTTAGGGGTTTTGGGGACCCCACAAGATACTTTTGTACTTGTGGGGCTTAAAGACATCAAATTCTCGCCGTTTTAAGGAGCTGGGGGGCGTTTGCCGTTTTAAGGTGTGTTGCACGGAAGAAAATAAACGCAGTGCGCGCTGTGGGCAAGTTATGGATAAATACCGCATAATGACAAAGACCGATTATAAACGCTTAAACTATTTATGTAAAATTCATAATAAAATTAACCGAATAAACATTGTACGGTATTAAAAGCAAATTTTCTTATCCAAAATACACTCAACCAGGATACCAGACAATTTCTCATTAAAAAGATGGTCATCTATACAGCAAGAGTGTCCTATTGACAGTATGATGTTTTTTATTTGTTTTGTTTTATAAGGATACCCTTCCGGGAGATTGCCACGCTTCGCTCGCAATGACATAAGTGCGTTGCACGGAAGAATATAAGTGCAGTGCGCGCCGAGTGGAAAGGGCACCGGATTACCATACGTTTTCAAAAACGCGCAAGAAAACCACATTTTTTTGAAAAGCCTTTACTTAACAAATATCGTGTGTTAAAATATTGTAAGATTGTATAGGGAGAAAGTTATGTTACTCAACAGATTGCTCATAAAAACGGTTGCACCCGTTCCGAAAATCGAAAAATTCAAGACGTATTTGTTCGTTGCGCCGCACCCCGACGATATCGAAATTGCCGTGGGCAGCACCGTCGCAAGGCTTGCGCGCGAAGGGAAGGACGTATATTATCTCGTTTGCACCGACGGACGATTCGGCACGGAAGACGAAAACATGTCGCCCGAAACGCTTGTTAAAATCCGCCGCGACGAACAACTGGCAGCCGCGAAAATTCTGGGTGTTAAGGACGTCAGATTTCTGCCTTTTGAGGACGGCGGCATGTACGACGAAGTCGCGCTCCGCATCGAAATCGCAAAAGTCATCGCAGAAATTAAGCCCGACGTCGTGATCGGCCCCGACCACAAACTGTACCCCGAAAGCCACCCCGACCATCTTCGTGTGGGAGAAGCGGTGTCAAAGGCGTATTTTATGTGCAGCAACGTCAATATGATGAAAAGCGTCGGGGCAACCCAAATTGCAAAACCAACGGTTCTGGCGTACTATTTCACCGGTAAACCCAACAGATTCGTCAAAATCACCAAAAAAGACTTTGAAAAAACAAAAGCGGCGTACGCTTGCTTCGTGTCACAATGTCCCCCGCCCGACAACGGCAAAAGTCTTATGCTGTATATGCGACTGAAAGTCCGTCTTAACGGCTTGAGAAGCTTCCATATTCGCGCCGACGCATTCAGAGTAATGAACAATATGCATATTCACTGCTGCGGCGAAGCGGAAGACACTGCAATCAGACGCCCGTTATAATAAGGAGAAAGTATGGCAAAACAAAAACTTACGCCCGAAGAAAAGGCACAAAGAAAAGCAGACAGAAAGGCGAAATTCAAGGCAATGAACGAGAAAAACGGCACTCGTTGGCAAGCCGTCAAATACTTACTTTGCACGGCAAGCGCGGGGATTATCCAGTTCGTTTCGTTCACGATAATGACTTATGCGTTCGCAAAACTCGACTGGGGCACGATAAATTTCATCACCGAAATGAAAAAGACGACCTTCGTCGCAACGACCGTCGCGCTTGCTCTGTCGGTTTTGTGGAACTTTACGTTAAACCGCAAATTCACGTTCAAATCGGCAAAGAACGTTCCCGTCGCAATGGCGCTCGCGTTCTTGTTTTACGTCCCGTTTTATCCGTTCCAGACCTGGTACGTTCACTCCGTGTCAACCGCGCTCGGCGGCAAGGAATGGGCAAGCCTTATTGCGGAAGCAACCGTAATGCTTATCAACGGCGTTCTGGAATTCTGCTGGCAGAAATTCGTCATTTACAGGAAGTCCGCAAACACGGCAGCGCATAAGGAAACCGCGCCCGACGCCGCGCCCGACGCCGCGCCCGAAATCGAGCATATCAAAGACAGCGGAGTTTCGGTGGAAGATGTGACCTCCTTGGACGACACCGATACCATCACCAAAGGATAAAAAGTCATAATTTTGCGACCTTACGGCGTTTTGACGGAACCCTGCTCAGTTACGTACGACAAAGTACGCGCCTTCGCACGAACCCGTCAAGAACCCCGTAATCTCATCAAAATTCTGACTTTTTAGGGATTTTGGGGACCCCACAAGATACTTTTGTACTTGTGGGGAAAAGGCGCACACAAGCAAAAGAGTGAGCGTTATCGCCTGCGATAACGTGATTTCAAAAGCGAAGTTGTGCGACGCATTCTCGCCGTTTTATGGGCGATGGTATTTTGATACCCGCCGAGAAAATCACACGGGGTCCCCACAAGATACTTGTACTTGTGGGGCTTAATTATTAATCCCGCCTACAAAAGGCGGGAATTGTCTTTTTCGAGGCGAATAGAGTTTTCCGTTTTGCACAGAATAAAGGGCGGAGGGTTTATGAAATCATTGAAAAGTAAAAATGAAATCAACCAGGCGGCGTTTGCGCCGAATATGTATGATCCGCTTGGAATGTACGGCTGTTTCCCCGCGCTTATGACTTTTGAAACGTACGAGCCGCTTGAAACGCCCACGCAAGATGCGGACGACCTATAGGCGCACGCGTCATAAACTGCGCTTTTGACCAAACGATTGTCGCTTGCGACAATCGTTTGTCTTTTGCTTGTTTATTCCTTTTCCCCAAAAGTACAAAAGTCTTGATTTTGAAAACGCATTATCGCGCGCGATAATGCTCACTCTTTTGCTTGTGTGCTCCTTTTCCTCACGGGTACACAGTATCCCGAGGGGTCTCCGATTAGAGGTGTTTCGCAATGACAAAAGTGCTTTGCACGGAAGTGAACAAAGGGCATTGTCGAGACGACGTAATATGCGTTGCACTTGAAAGTATAATTCACCAAAAGCACAAAAAAAATCACCGATTGCTCGGTGATTCTTTTTTTGTTAAGCAATAATACTTATTTTGCGTCTTTTACGCCTTGTTCGGTTCCGTAATAAACGATTTTGCCCGTACGTTTAACAACGAGAGAATATTTGCCAACTTTGCCGGTGGGGGCATCTTTTTCAAATTTTTCCGCGTCGTCAGTCGTTTTGAATTTATAAATCGTAACGGCTTCGGTGGTGCTCTTCACAGCGGAAACAGACCAAACGATAGAAGCGTCTTCTTTGTCGGTTTCAGCACTGGAAACGGTGTAGCCTTTCTTTTCGAGTTTCTTCGTGAAAGATTCGGCGTTGCAGGCGCAAAGTACGGTTGCAAGAAGTGCAACAACAAGAATAACGGCAAGAATTTTGCCAATGTTCTTTTTCATAAACAATAAATCCTCCAAATATATTTAGATACGCTTATTATACGCGTGTAAGAAAAATATGTCAACGATTTTTCATTGACCGCGCCCGTTTGTTTTTGATGTATTTCGCTTTGAAAAAGCGCGCGCTCGGGGTATACTTATAATAAATATAGGTAATCCGATCACAAACAAAAAAGGGCAAAGAAGAATGATTATTCACGGGCTTAACAAACTGACGCTCCTGGACTATCCGGGGCTTACCGCATGCACGCTTTTTACGGGCGGGTGCAATTTCCGTTGTCCGTTTTGTCACAACGCGAGTCTTGTCGAAAATCCGATGGGACAACCCGTCATTCCCGAAGACGAAATATTCGCGTATCTTAAAAAGCGACAGGGCATACTGGAAGGCGTTTGTATCACCGGCGGCGAGCCGACTCTCAACCCCGACCTTATCGACTTTATGAAAAAGGTAAAGTCGCTTTCGTACAAGGTAAAACTCGACACCAACGGCACGAACCCCGATATGCTGATCCGCGCGGTCGAAGAAGGGGCGGTGGACTACGTCGCGATGGACATTAAAAACAGCCTTGAAAATTACGGCATGTCCGTCGGCATAAAAAATTACGACACCGCAAAAATAAAACGCAGCGTGAAATACCTTCTTGAAGACCACGTCGATTACGAATTCCGCACGACCGTCGTCCGCGAATTTAACGACAGAAACTCGTTTTACGGCGTCGCCGACCTTATCTCGGGCGCGAAAAAATATTATCTTCAGGCATTTAAGGACAGCGGCGATCTGATTGACGAGACACTTCACGGGCTGACAAGGGAGGAAATGGAAGAAATATTGCCGATTTTCGACGGAAAAGTCGATAAAATTGAAATTCGCGGCATAGACTGATACCACAACATCTTGTGGTGCGGTTAAAAAAACAAATCAATATATTGATATAAAACAATTGACACGTGCATTTATGCGTGTTATTATGAATGTACTCGCAATAGCGATATGTCAGGGTGTTATCCGCTTGGATTTTTCAAAGAATCTTCACGGGAAACTCCCCTTTTTGTGCCCAAAAACGATAAAACGGCAAAATCTTGCGCCTTTTTAAGACGCAACGGATTGCAAAGAGTTTCACTAAATAAAAACAAAACGACGATGTCGTTAAGTATAAAGTAGTCAACAAAAGAAATTATAAAGGAAATGAGGAAAATGTATCAGGTAATTAAAAGAGACGGTAAAATAACCGATTTTGATCTTAACAAAGTCTCTGTCGCCATTACCAAAGCGTTTGAGGCGCAGAACAAGCAGTACGTTCCCGCAATCATCGACATGTTGACGCTCCGCGTTACCGCCGATTTCGAAAGCAAGATTGAAAACAATCTCGTCCACGTCGAAGACATCCAGGACAGCGTCGAGCACGTCCTTGAACAATCGGGCTACACCGACGTTGCGAAGGCATACATTCTTTACAGAAAACAACGTGAAAAGATCCGTAATATGAAATCGACGATACTTGACTATAAGGAAGTCGTCAACAATTACGTCCATCTTGAAGACTGGCGCGTGAAAGAAAACTCCACGGTCACTTATTCCGTCGGCGGACTTATTCTCAGCAACAGCGGCGCAATCACCGCAAACTACTGGCTTTCGGAAGTTTACGACGAAGAAATCGCGCGCGCTCACAAAAACGCCGATATTCACATCCACGATTTGTCGATGCTCACCGGTTACTGCGCCGGTTGGTCGCTGAAACAACTTATTCAGGAAGGTCTTGGTGGAATCCGCGGCAAAATCACGTCAAGCCCCGCGGCGCATCTTTCCACGCTTTGCAACCAGATGGTAAACTTTTTGGGCATCATGCAAAACGAATGGGCGGGCGCACAGGCTTTTTCCTCATTCGACACGTATCTTGCGCCGTTTGTCAAAGTCGATAACCTTTCTTATAAAGAAGTAAAGCAGTGCATACAATCCTTCATTTACGGCGTCAACACGCCCAGCCGTTGGGGTACGCAGGCTCCGTTCACCAACATCACGCTTGACTGGACGGTTCCTAACGATCTGGCGGAACTCAACGCAATCGTCGGCGGCAAAGAGTGCGACTTCAAATACAAGGATTGCAAAAAAGAAATGGATATGGTCAATAAGGCCTTTATCGAAATCATGATCGAGGGCGACGCCAACGGCCGCGGTTTCCAATATCCTATCCCCACGTATTCCATCACCCGCGACTTCGACTGGTCGGAAACCGAAAACAACAAACTCCTGTTTGAAATGACCTCGAAATACGGCACTCCGTACTTCTCGAATTACATCAACAGCGATATGGAGCCTTCGGACGTCAGAAGTATGTGTTGCAGACTTCGCCTGGACCTTCGCGAACTTCGCAAGAAATCGGGCGGCTTCTTCGGCAGCGGCGAAAGCACGGGCTCTATCGGCGTCGTGACCATCAACCTTCCCAGAATCGCGTATCTCGCAACCGATAAGGCGGACTTCTATCGCCGCCTTGACAAGATGATGGACATCTCCGCGCGCAGCCTGAAAGTCAAACGCGACGTCATCACCAAACTCCTCGAAGAAGGGCTTTATCCTTACACCAAACGTTATCTCGGCACGTTCAGCAACCACTTCTCGACAATCGGTCTTGTCGGCATGAACGAGGCAGGGCTCAACGCAAAATGGCTCAGAAAAGACCTGACGAACGTCGAAACGCAGGAGTTCGCAAAAGAAGTCCTCAACCATATGCGCGAAAGACTTTCCGATTATCAGGAACAGTACGGCGATTTGTACAACCTCGAAGCAACCCCGGCGGAATCCACTTCCTATCGTCTTGCAAAACACGATAAGGCGCAATTCCCCGAAATCATCACCGCTTCCGAAAACGACAATATCCCGTATTACACCAACAGCTCGCACCTTCCCGTCGGATACACTGCGGATATCTTCTCGGCACTCGACGTGCAGGACGAACTCCAGACGCTTTATACTTCGGGCACGGTATTCCACGCGTTCCTCGGCGAAAAACTTCCCGACTGGAAATCCACGGCAAAACTTGTCAGAACCATCGCGGAAAACTATAAACTGCCGTATTACACCATCTCGCCGACGTACAGCATCTGCAAAGAGCACGGCTATATCTCGGGCGAACACTTCAAGTGCCCCAAATGCGGACAACCCGCCGAAGTTTACAGCCGTATCACCGGCTACTATCGTCCCGTACAGAACTGGAACGACGGCAAGCTGCAAGAGTTCTCGCAAAGGAAAACTTACGACATCGCAAACTCTTCGTATCACGGCGTAAACCAGCATATCGTCAGCGATACCTGCTGCGGCGAACAGGACGTGAGAGTGCAGGCCGATCCCAACTTCAAAAAGAACGACGGCGAAATCCTGTTGTTCACAACGAAAACCTGCCCCAACTGCAAAATGGCAAAAATGATGCTCGATAAAGCAGGTATCAAATACACCGTCATCGACGCGGAAGATCAGAAAGATCTTACCCAAAAATACGGCGTCAAAAAAGCCCCCACTATGCTCGTCGCAAACGGACAGGGCTACGACCGCTACGAAAACGCGAGCTTCATTAAAAAATTCGTTGAAAACGCAAAATAATTTATGATTTACGATGTAATTATCATAGGCGCGGGGACGGCAGGCATGACTGCCGCCCTCAACGCTTTAAGAAACGGCAAAACAGTCCTTGTGCTGGAAAAAGAAACCGTCGGCGGTCAGATTTCGCTTTCGCCGCGCGTCGAAAACTTCCCCACGATTACCGCAATCTCGGGGGCGGAACTCTCCGACAGACTGTTTGAACAGATTATGCACCACGGCGCGGATTTCGAGCTGGAAAAAGTCACCGGACTTAAAAAGGACGGCGACGTCTTCACCGTTCTTACCGACTACGGCGCGCACGAAGGGAAATCCGTCATCATCGCAACCGGCGCAAGCGCAAGACATATCGGCGTTCCCGGCGAAGACGAACTTATCGGTCACGGCGTGTCTTATTGCGCGCTGTGCGACGGAGCGTTTTACAAGGACGAAGAGGTCGCGCTCATCGGAGACGCCAATACCGCTTTGCAATACGCGCTGTTTTTGACGAATTATTGCAAAAAAGTCTACGTTTGCACGCTTTTCGACAGATTCTTTGCGGACAAAGCCCACGTCGACAACCTTATGACAAAAGATAACGTCGCGATTTATCACAACCTTTCGCTGAAAGAGTTTTTAAGTGACGGCGGCGAACTTTCGGGGCTTATTTTTGAGAATACCGTCGACAAATCGGAATTCCGCCTGCCCGTAAAAGCCGTGTTTATCGCGATAGGGCAAATCCCCGACAACTCCGCTTTCAAAGACTTCGTCGACATCGACAAAAACGGGTATATCGTCGCGGGCGAAGACGGCACGACCAGAACCGACGGATTGTTCGTCGCGGGCGACTGCCGTACCAAACATATCCGTCAACTCGCAACGGCGGCGGCGGACGGCGCGATTGCCGCAACCAACGCGTCCATTTATCTGAAATAAGAAATCCGACAAAGACTTTTCGCCCGTCGATTCCTTGACAAACAAGTTGCAAAACGATAAAATCTTTTTTGCAACTTATAAAACGCTTCCGTAGTTAAATGGATATAATAAACCCCTCCTAAGGCTGGACCTTATCCACAGAAGAACACCATATATTGTGTTTTCGTGGCGGATTACAACAACATATTGCGGTTGATGGCTGCTAAATGCGTGATTGGTATTAAAATCGGTATTATTTTTCGCATTTACCAACTTTTACATCGTGCACTAAATTTCATATTTGTCCGTGTACCTCAGTAGGATAGAGGGTTCGCCTCCTAAGCGAAACGCCGTTGGTTCGACTCCAATCACGGACGCCAAAAAACCACAAGATATTGTGGTTTTTTCTATTTTTACTTCAATATATTGATTTTGGGATTTTGAAAAAACACAAAAATCGTTAATACCAATTTAATACCAATTTCTTTTTAAGCCTATTTTGTAAGGTTATTAAGGGCAAACACCGCTTTTTCTTGCGTGTCCAAGATAAAGTGGCTGTAAACTTCGAGCGTTACCGTCGAATCGCTATGCCCCATATATTTGCTCACTGTTTGAATAGGCACGTTTTGAGACAAGAGCAAACTGCAATATGTATGCCGCAATCCGTGACAAGAAACCTGTTTGAAACCGTTTTTCTTCTCAAACTTGTTTAACCACTGACTAGTGCTTTTTATGCCTTCGGGCTGGCGATAAATATTGACCGCAAAATAGTATTCGTCTAATTTATTGTCAAATTCATCGTCGGCAATCCTGAACCAATCCATATATTTTTTCAAATCTTCCACGAGATCGTCCGTCAACGGGATTTCTCTTTCTGACGTTTTAGATTTTGTTTCTTTCTCGTATATGCCGAATTCTTTTGTGTATAACCTGTTCCTTACGATTTTGACTTTCTTATTGTGTAAGTCTATGTCAGACCATCTCAAACCGTGCAGCTCGCACGTTCTTACGCCTGTAAGCAACATAAACTTCACACAAATCTTGCGGATATTCGTTCTATTGACGCACGGGCGACACAAAAAATCGTTGATTATATGAAACAGAACAATATATCAGTTCAAGGTATTATGAAATACGCCAAGTTTGTTCCTGCGAGAGCTATAAAGAATTTTATGATTAGCGAGGTGCAAAATGCTTTTGCATAAAGATAAAAATCTATTTGAACAAACGATATTTCAAGTTGTCCAAAGGAGTGGAATTGAGTCTGGAATTATAGAAAAGGACTATTATGTTTCGTTCTTACTCAAAGAATTGATCGTAGTTTACAATCCACTTATTGCCGAACTTAAAGTAAACTTTAGAAAACTTAGAGACTTGTCGAGATGTCGTATTTGAAAAGACAAATGGAGGAATCGAGTTAATAACCTTTCGTGCAACATTTTAAGCAAGATTTAAGCAAGATGATTGATTTTCATCGGTAATTATGGTATAATAATTTCAGATTTGAAAGGAGAATTAATTATGTACAAACCGCCTTTTTCAATTTCCAACTATATGCTTTCTAAAACCATTTCCATTACAGAGAAATTAGGTCAGATTACTACGTTTAATTCCTTAAAACGTATGCCAACACTAAGGCGGAATAATAAAATTAGATCCATTCATTCATCATTGGTTATCGAGGCTAATTCATTGTCTCTCAATCAAGTAAGAGACGTTATTGCAGGTAAGCCGGTTATAGGACCTCAAAAAGAGATACAAGAGGTCAAGAATGCTTATAAAGCCTATAATATGATAAACGAGTTCGATGGATATCGTGAATCGGACTTGCTTAAAGCACACTCGATTTTGACATACCTTATTGAGAATGATGCCGGCAAGTACAGAAACCATGGCGAAGGAGTATTCGACGGAGAAAAAGTCATCTTTGTTGCCCCGCCGGAAAACCTTGTGCCGTCGCTTATGCACGATTTGTTTGACTGGCTCAAAAATGATAGTGATACCCACATATTGATAAAGTCTTGCGTATTCCATTATGAATTTGTTTTCATTCATCCCTTCAGCGACGGAAACGGCAGAACTGTCAGACTTTGGCAAAACGTGCTACTTACAAAATGGAATCCGTTGTTTGAATATATTCCGATTGAATCACAGATTCAAAAATACCAGACTGAGTATTATGAAACAATAGCGAGATGCCATCAGGAAGGCAACTCGAACGCTTTTGTTGAATTTATGCTCAAGATGATAGACGAAGTTCTTGATGAAGTGATTGCCGGAGTAAAACAAGAATCAGAAAATATTTCCGAACAAGTCAATAGATTGTTGGACGTTATGGAGCCTGATATTCCGCTATCTGCCAATGAAATTATGGAGCGACTGGGAATAAAGTCTAAAGAAACTTTGAGAAACAGTTATCTGAACCCGGCTATTGAAAACGGACTTATAAGAATGACTTTGCCAGACAAACCCAAAAGTAAGAATCAACGGTATTTTAAGTAAGATATTGGGCAAGATTTAAGCAAGATAGCTTTTAATGTAATACGCATAGGATATAGGCTTAGCTTCCTAAGCCGTTGCTCTGGGTTCGATTCTCAGTGGGCACGCCACTTAACAGTTTTTTAGCAGGAAAGGGGGTTTTTTATATGAAATCAAGATAAACAATAAAAATATTTTATAGAAAATCTTTACTTTAATATAAAAGCTATTGCAAAATCTTTACTTTTTGGGTATAATATTACCACACGAAGTAAAGATTTTTGTTTTTATAGGTGAAACAATGATAATCAATGAGGTTAAATTAAAAGAATCGCTTAAAAAGAAAGGCATTACAAAGTCTGCTCTTTGCGATGAAATCGGTATTTCTTCAAGAACGATTGCTAAAATTGGCAAAGGTGAAGATATTAACGACAAGGTTGCTCAAAAGATAGCCGAGTTTTTAGGCGTAGAAAATACTGACTTGGTGGAAGACAACGTTATACTTAAAACCTTACAAACGGAAAAGAAGTTAAAGGTTAGCGGTGGGCTTTATCACGAAACGCAAATCAAGTTAACGTATAATTCTAACCACATAGAGGGAAGCAAACTAACGGAAGAACAAACCCGTTATATTTTCGAGACTAAAACGATTGGCGAATTGCCGTCCAACGTTCAAATAGATGATATTATTGAAACGAATAATCACTTTAGATGTATTGACTACGTTATAGACAATGCTGTGGACGAGCTTTCTGAAGAATTTATTTTAACTTTGCAAAAAATCTTAAAAGAAGGCACTGAACATGCTAAAAATTACGGCGCAGGCAAGTATAAAACTTTACCGAACGTGGTAGGTGGTATAGAAACTGCAAAGCCTGCCGACGTTGCTTTAGAGATGAAGAAACTTATCGCCTGGTATAATTCAATAAAAAAAGTCGCGTTTGAAGATATAGTTGAATTCCATTATCGTTTTGAGACGATTCACCCGTTCCAAGACGGAAATGGTAGAATTGGTCGTCTTATAGCATTTAAACAGTGCTTGAAGAATAACTATATTCCATTTTATATTGATGACGCTAACAAGTGGCTTTATTATCGTGGGCTTCGTGAATGGAAGAGTGAAAAGAATTATTTAATTGAAACTTGCCGTTTTGGTCAAGATCAATATAAAATGCTTTTGAATTATTTTGATATAAAGTGTTAAGTCTAAATTTTTAGTATCCTATATAATGGCACAAGGACCTCAAAAAGAAATTTTATAAAAACTTTTCAAAAAAGTGTTAAGTACAAAAAATAAGGTTTCTATATAAAGGTACAAAGCAAAAATAGGAGATATAAAAATGCAAGCAACAGTATTTTGTAAGACAACGGCAAAAGCAACTCAATCGTTTTTCGTTAAAGTAGGTGGAAGAGATTATTTCCTTTTCCAACAAGACTTTAGAAAAAGCAACAAGGAATTTTTTCGTAATGGCGTAGGCGTGCACGCAATCAATAATTATTCTAGTGTACATAGCACGGCAGTAAAAAAGACTTTGGACAAACTTCCTTCTTATATTCGTTATATTGAAAAAGAATACGGCGTAGCCATTTACGAAAAGACCAAGAAGAAGTTGGAAACTAAAAAGAAGAATCCGTATAAACGTGATACCTTTAGGTGGCAAGACTATGCATGGGAGGTGGCGTAATGTATTACAAGATTAGGCTTAGTTTCGACCATGATGAAGAAGGATGTGCTTGGGTAGAAGAATACATAAACGTTAATAGTCGTCAGGAAGCAGAAGAATGCATACCACAAATTGCAAAAGATTATAAGATTCCGAAAGAATACGACGTTGATATTCAAGAAACAAGTATTGATGAAATGATAGAATGCGAAAAAGAGGAGCTTTGGTCCAAAATTCGTAATCATTATATACATCGAAAGTATGATATGGATACGATTACAATTCGTCAATTTGCCGACGTGCAAAAAGAACTCAAAAAAGATAAAGAGAAAATCTATGAGATGTTAAAAGATGAGGGCAGGTATATTAGAATTTGTGAGTTGGTAAAAAAGAAGATTGACAAAAGTAAAGTTACCGTTTCGGAATTTGAGCAAATTGTATTAGAGTTATATAATGCAAAAACTAATGAAGAGTGTGAAAAGATATTTAAGGAAAGAATAAACAAATGAAATACTTGTTTTTTGATATAGAGTGTGCGAATTGCAACGATAGAAGGGGTAAGATTTATAGCTTTGGTTACATTATTGCAGATGAAGGATTGAATGTTATTGAAGACGAAAAGGATATCGTTATGAATCCTGATGTTGACAAGTGGGATTGGTATGTTTTGAAAAATATATTGGCGTATTCAAAGAAAGAAGTCGAAAGTAAATCTAAGTTTAATAAACATTACAATAAAATCAAACGTCTTTTAGAAGATGAAGAGACTATTGTTTGTGGTTTTAGCGTAAAAGACGACGTTGGCTACATATTAGATGAGTGTGAAAGATATAAATTAGAGCCTATAAAAATTAGATTCTTCGATATACAAAGGTTGGAAGCGAAAATATCGGGTTCAGATAATAAAGGATTAGGCGAGGCCTATATATCTTGGTGCAAGCAGTTGCTATTAGGAGCGCATAGAAGCGACGTTGATGCAAAATTCACTTTAGATTTAGCAAAAGAGATATGTAAAAAACAAAAGAAAACACTTCAAGAATTTATATTGGAAGATGAATCGTTAAGCGGTAAAACAGATGGTTTTAAGTATGGGTTTAATGATGAGCAACTTGAGACTAGAGATGAAAGATATGAAAGGAAACAGGCTGAAAGGTTATTGCGATTTACGGGTAGAAAAGACAAATCTGGGTTTCGAGAATTAAAAGAAGAGTGTAAAGATTACATATTGAAAGGTAGTAAAAACAATCTGTTGTTTTTAAGGCATATGGAAAACGTTAAGCCAAAAACTGATAGAGAACAAACTTTATTAGGTAAAAGGATTTCTATAAGTTTAAATTACGAAGCCTACAACTTCACTAATATGATGAAAATAGTTCAACTAATTTGTGATTGCGGAGGCGAATATGTTAAAAAGGCTTCAACGGCGGATATTTTTGTTAAATATCATTTAATTGAAGATGGTGAAGAACGCAGGTGTTCTAAATACGAGTTTGTACAAGAAGAAATTAAAAACGGTAAAGAGATAGACATCGTCGAATTTGAAGACTTTTTAGAGTTGTTAGGGCTCACGGAAGAAAAACTTAACGAATTACCTATTGAAGACTACGAATATTTGATGGATGAAAAATATAAAAGAGAAAAATTAGCATAAAGTGTTAAGTCTATAAAAAAACAATTCTATATAGCAGTATCAAAGTTAAGGAGTGTTCAAAAAATGGACAGAAAAGAAAGATTAGAATTTTTGAAAAACGTAAAAAGAGAAGAAATCAAAAAAATGATTATGCAAGCTAGAGAACAATTGGGGATTGAAAGCGACGAGTATGATAAAGCAAAATGCTGTCAAGCCGAAGTTGAAATGGAAATTATGGAGTTAGAAGGATTGTCAGACAAGGATTACCCAAAATATCTTAAATCTAAAGAAATAGAAACTTTGCTAAAGAAATTAAAGGAAGATGCTTTTCTTAAATTTATTGATAATGACGTTTTTCTTTATGCAAATAGAAACAAAAAATTTACAATAGAAGAAAAGGTAGCAATAATCGTTCACTCAACAAATCAAAGTTTAGAAAGTAAGTTTGACGCTCTAAACGAAATTTTAAACAAGACGAGAAACAAAGAATTAAGTAAAAATATTAAGTTGTGGATAGATTACAAACAAAAAATTCTTGAAACGGTTCAATCAATTGATAATTGCCAAGAAGTATTTGTTGTTTGTAATAGAGTAAGAAAATTACACGATAACGTATTGCCACAAGTTTTTAGAAAACTTGATGATTGCTTAAAGTATTGGTCAGAAAGAAGAATTGATATTGTTAAGGTTATAGATAAACCAGAAAACAAATCACCTAGAAATCAAGTTCTATTATCAAGCGATTATAAGATTTCAGATATAAGTTATGCAGGAATAGAACACGAATATAAAAATTTACCTAAAGAAGAAAAATTAGAAAATATAAAAGTTCAATTCAAAAATCCGTTTAAACCATTTACGATAATAAGTTGTTCAGTATATGGCGGAGTTGCGATTGTTGCTGATAGTAGAGATAAAAAAGTAAAAGCTCAAGTTGAAGAGGCTAAAGTTCATGGCAGAAGAGATGGCTGGCTAAACTGCGAAATACCGATATACATGTTCCCAAATGGTTGGATGTACGGAGATGAATATTTAAATGCAAGTTGTTTGTATGGAGAATACGATAATTTAAGTGATATCAAAGAAGTATCCCCAACTATGGAACAAAAAGAGTATATAAAATACTTAAAGAAAGCGATTAAGGAGAACAAATAAAAAATGAAAATTGTATTTAGCGACCTTCCTATGAAGAAGGAATTACACAGTTTTAAGTATAAAGTAGACGGCAACGCTACTATCGAGTATGACGGCGAAACTATTTTTCCCGTTAACTCGGTGCTTGCAAAAACAATGAAGAAAGGGGAAAAGGTAAAAGTTGTTCTCCTTTCAAAAGTAGATATTGAAGGCAATAGCGCAATCAATGCAGGCAAGTTTCAAAAAGAACTTAACGATATTAACCGTGCTATTGGTGCAGATATTGAATATATCACGCTTGCAACACCGTTTGAAGAAACGCGTGACGTTCACGAAACGTTGCTTCGTGATATGGTGGCAAAACTTGAAGATAATGCGGAAATTATCGGCGACGTAACTTACGGACCTAAACCACTTCCTATCATTATGTTTGCAGTTATGAATTTCGCTGAAAAATTCTTCAAGGCAAAAATTAAGAACATTGTTTATGGTAAAGTAGATTTCGTTGACGACGGTAGCGGTACGGGTAAAACAAAGCCCGTTAATCCCGTTTTATACGATTTGACTCCGCTTTACTACCTTAACAACGTAACGAACTCTATGGAGTATAAATCTTCCGAAGACGCAGTAAAAGCATTAGACACCTTGCTTGATTTATAAGAGGTGAACGATGTTTACGAGAGAAGAATACGAAAACTTAATAAATAATTCTCCTCTCTTTGAAATCGACAAGGAGAGTTCTCCTGCGCTCTACAAATCGGAAAGATATAACTTTTTAACGCTTCTTACGGATTATTATAGGTTTTATATTTATCCTAATAAATCGCTTGATTCATATAGTATGACACTTGTGGAAACGGCAATGGAGTGTATCAAGTATTACGATAAAGAAAAAGGCGAGTTTTTGCATTTGTTTAACAGTTCAATGAAACGTGATTTACATATAGCAAAGGCGAAAGAAATTATCGAAGAGAAGAGACAGGGTATAAGGGTTTCAAACGAGGACGATAAATTAATTCGTAAAATCATAGCGCTTGCTAATAGTAAGGGGTTAGATATTTACGATAGAAGCGTTCAAGAAAAGATTTCAAAGGCTTTAAATTTGGAGACGTCAAGATTGCAAGAGTTACTTCGGATAAACGACGACGCGGTTGCTGTATCAAGTACTGTGACTAATGAAGACGGCGACGAAGTGGAATTATTTGATTTGCAATCAAGTCATGAGAAGAACGCAGAAGATAAAATGGCGGACGAATCAGCGTTTGTTTCGCTTGTTGAAAAAATTAACGACGTGTTTAAAGCAATTCAAGATAGACAAAAGAAATTGCTTTCAATGCTTTTAACGGCAGAAATTATCAAAGCGTGCGATGAGGACATAGATAAAGCAAAAAATGTTTTAACGTGTAAAGAATTATTTAATAAAGAAGTGTTTGATTATTATGAAAAACATGGCGAATTGCCAACGGCAAAGCAAATAGGCGAAATTTTAGGAGTGTCTGAACAAAGTTTAAGTAGAACTTATAAAAATTTCAAAGAAAAGTTGAAGGTTTGATAAAGGGATTAAAAATGAAAGAATTAATAAAAATTGAAGAAGAACTTGCGCAATTAAAAAATAGCAATACGAATAACGAAGAATGCTTGGTAATAGATGCTGCAAACGTATACTTGCTTGAATCAAAAAAGCAGTTGTCGCTTATTGATTATTTTGAAGAAAATTGGAGAAATTCTGTTTTTGACGCTACGTGGTCAATGTGTTATACTAATCCAGGTGAAATAACGACAATCAAAAATATTCAAGTACATTGTCTAGAATGTTGGATGAAATATAAAATTGCAAAGAAATTTGTGAACGGAACTTTGAATGAAGACTGTTTGGAATATGCAAAGAAGTACACTCCAGATATTTATTGGATGATAAAACCAATTTAAAAATATTTCAAAAAACTGTTAAGTCCTCTAAAAAATGTTTCTATATAATACCAAGAACGAAACGTTTCAATAAAATTATTGGAGAAAATAATGCTAAATTTAAAACTAACTAAAGCACAACATTTTATGCAACCAGAATCTACGGTTGAGGCAGATAATAGACGATTGGAACAGTTGGAAATGTTAATGGCTATTGATGACGGAAATTATCACGACGTTAAAATTACCACTAACATTTTAGATTTAAGATATGACAGAAGAGACCAACGCCTTTTAACTGCTATTAACGGGGTAAAAGTCATTTATAAAATGGCTAATGGTGGAAGTCTTATACTTATAGGAAATTTAGGCTGTTCGTTTAGACAGCCGTTTGGTGGCGAATTTTTCGTTAAAAAGGTTGTAGTGGAGGAGAATACTGTATTTGATAATATTGTTGGGGCAAATGAGCGATTAATTTTTACTAACTATCCTGTGGATATTTCAAGCATGCAAAATAAACTTGCCGAAATAAGTAAAGACCCTAATCTTGTTTTCAACCTTTCACAGTTTGATGAGTTTATGGAAATCTTTGAGTTCTATAAGGCATTGTCGAGCGAATTAAATAACAACACACATTATTCTATTGAAAGTATTTCAAGACCATATTATTTTGTTCCTATCGACCAAAAAGAGATTGAAGTTGAAGAAGAATATGCTATTAAAAATCAAAACGGCATCGTAATCGGTTACAAATTAGAGGATTACAAATTTGAAACTCTTTCAACCGAATTGCAAGATTGTGTATTAAGACTTATTGACGTAAAGATTAAAGCAAGCGTTAAAGATATTAAGAAGATTAAGGGGTTTTCGGATAATTTATACTTGAGCGACGAAAGTGAAATTAATGAGAAAAACGATAGAAATCTTAACAGCTTTGATTTGAAAAACATTTACACCGAAGAAGATGGTTTAGTGCTTTCGGGCGAAGCAAAAACAATTATTGATAACGCTAGATATTTGCACCTTTACGATATGGGGCAAAAGGTAAAATTAGAGTCCATTGATAACTCGCTTCGTTTGATTAATCAAGGCGCATCAGGCGCGGCGGCGGAACTTTTAGAATACATAATCGGCGATAAACAAATGCCGTCTAATTATTCGAGAAGAACGCTTAACGATAAGAAAGATAAGTACATAGTGCATTTGGACGAATCACAAAAACAAGCATTTTTGATGGCAACTGATGGTTCGCCCGTAAGTCTTATTAAGGGACCTCCGGGAACAGGAAAAACTTACGTTATCAATGCAATCGTTCAATATATTACGAAAGAATTAAAGCAAAAAGTGGTAATTTCTTCTCAAACGCACGTAGCGATTGACAACGTTTTAGATGAAATTATGGAAAATCACGACCCGATTATTCCTAACCGTATTACAAATAGACGCAATAAGTATTCCGGCCAAGAAATCGATACTACGATTTATAAAACTTGGGCAAAGAAATTTAGTGAGCATAATAAACTTGCGAGAAATCAAGGGTTGGCGACTCAAATTTTGCAAGACATTGCGAACTTTAACGGGGAAAAGAAGTTTAGGTTTTCTGAAAGCGTAGAGTTGTCTGATTATTCCGTAATAGGGGCAACGACTACCACAAGTGCAATAGGCGGTAAAAAGGGCTTAGAACTTTTTGAAGGGTACGATTGGCTTATCATTGACGAGGTTTCCAAATGCCCAATAACCGAGGTTTTAAGATATTTGCCTTACGTTAGCAAGATTATCATGGTCGGCGACGACTATCAACTTGCGCCTCTTCTTGAATTCCAAAAAGAAGAAGTTGAAAGCCTTACTGCTTACAATGAAGATATGTTTGAAAAGTTAAAGAAAACGTATGAAGAGTCCGTCTTTGCAAAAACACTTGAAAAGGCGAAGAAAGTGGGTAGACTCGTTACTCTTAACGTGAACTATCGTTCGGTTGCGCCTGTTCTTAACGCATATAATATTTTCTATAATAGGGAGCTTATCGGTATGCGTGAAAAGGTAAAACCTAGCAAAGTGCAGTTTAGCGATAAATATCAAATGTTCAACGATAAAGATGTTTTCTTTGTAGATGTTAAAAATGGTAAAGAAGCAACTGAAGGAACTTCAAGATATAACGTGGAAGAGTTAAGGGCGACAAGAGAAATCTTAGAAATGCTTTTAGAAAATACGTTAAACCCTGAAAAAGTTTCCGTGTCTGCAATATTCCCTTATGGTGCACAAATAGATAAATTCCAAAGAGAAAACAAGGAACTTATCAACAAGGCGAGAAAAACGTTCAAAAGTTTTGAAATTGATACGGTTGACGCTTTCCAAGGAAGAGAAACGGATATCGTTTTAGTAAACACAGTAGTAACCGATATGTCAAGAGGTAACTTCTTAAACGATTTTAGACGTATTAACGTTTCTATGAGTAGAGCAAGGGACAAGTTGTTTATATTTGGTAATCCAACCACTCTTTCTAATATCGATATGAAGGTATCGTCTGGAGGAAAGAGAAGATACTTTGCCGATATTATTGACGATATCAAGAGATTTGGACAAAGTATAAAATTTGACGGAGGTATTGATTATGAGTTTGCAAGTAAGCCTAAAATTAAAATTATCTAAACAAATAAAAAAAGTTAAAGTCAAATACAATACCTTTGAAAAAGCAACGTATGACGAATATTTGATTTGTAGTCTTGCTTTGAGAACCGCAAATGATAAGAACCAAGAGAAAACCGCGTTTGAGTATATTGACGATATAACAGGAGAAGGTAGCTTAAATAAGCATTTTAGAAATATCTACGCAAGGGTAAAAACTTTTTCGGAAGAACAACTTTCTAAAATTATGACGAACTCTATGATACCCACACTTAAACTCGATGAAAAAAATCGTTATGAGTATTATCCACAATTAAAAGTTTCAGTGTTTAATAAGAAGATATATCATGGGGATTTAGGTGAATATACTAATCTACCGCAAATTATAAAGATTAACGAAGAAATCATTGATATGAGCGTAGAAACGGTTAGAGATGATACGAAACCTGAACAATACTCAATTAACTTTGATGAGAAAGAGAATGTAAAGGTTAGAATCTTAAACGAGTACTTATCCATTGATAATGCAGTATTTGAAGAATCGTTGTGTTTAGACCTTGGAAATATCAATACTTATCAAGGAAAAATTCACGATAAGGTAGATGGTGACGGATGGAGAGTTCTCAATAATTCCGCATTAAACAATTTATTTTCGAACAAGAATTTCTATTATGACGCAGGGGATCACATCCTTATTAGAAACGATAGTGTTAGAAAGACTATTATCTCTAAAGTTCACGGGTTGTACATATATAAAGAAGAAATAATTTCTTATCAAGGTAACGCCGTTCTTTGCGATAAAGTAATTGATTTTCTTTTAGAGAATAAAACTATCGGCGAATTTAAGCCAAAGTCAATACTATTCTTGTTGAAATACGTATCCGATAAAAAGGCACAAAAAGTTGTTAATAGCATGCTTCTCAAAAAAGAGGAAAAAGAAGTAGCACTTTACGGCTTGGATTTGATGGAACGTGGGCTTGTTGATGGATGGCTTGTAACCGTTACAAAAATCTTCTTAAAGTATGCAAGTGGATATCAGTTGAACTTGATTTATCAAGCAAATGCCGAATTAAATTATAGCATAGAGCAACTGATTAAAATTGATGCGGATTTATTGACTCCTTTGCATAAGGAACAAGTAGAAAAGTATAATGCGGATTTAGAGGCAAAGAAGAAAACAATTATTGAGCTCACGGGTATTATAACAACGAAAGGCTTGCGTGAAAGAGCAAAAGATTTAGAGTCGGATGAAACGACTAAAAAGTTCTCAAAACTTTGTAATCGTTTAATTGGTCACGTTAATGAAGGTCTAGACGATGTTTCTTTAGCGACTTTAGAACAATGGCATAAAGACGCGTTAGAATTAAAAGAAATCAGTTTGATTATTGAAAGAAGATTAGAAGCAATTAAATAATTCAAAAGGGCGAACCAATCGGTTCGCCCTTTCTCTATATTCAGTTGTATTTTCTTTTCTTTCTTTTTTTGACGGCTTTTAGGTGTCGTAATATGACTTTTTCAAGTTCGTCATAGTTGATAAACCACGTGTTACCGTGAAAATATCTAGTGACTTGTGCCGAGTTCATATAATGAGAAACCGTTGCTTTATCGATTTTGTATTTACGATTATTTTTATTGAACTCAGTAACGCAATCTCTAAGACAACGAAGGCGGGGCATAGTGGCGGTACGCCGAATTTTTCTTGGGTTAACTTTCTTGAAAAACTCTTTGTAATCGATAAGCCACTTACCATTGCAAATAATGTGTTTGTCGCCGTTTTTTTGAGCGAAACGCCTTACGTTTGGGCGGCGGATAATAGTATTTGGGTCGCCTTCTAAAAACAAGCGCATAAGGTCGCCTGATGAAATTAAATCTCTCATTTCCGTTCGCCACCTCCCTTGAAAAACGCATACAGCTCGTCCACGTTTATAAGCCATGAATTACCGAACTTAAGCGTAGTAGTTTTCCCCTTTTCGCATAGTTCTCGCAAGAAATACCACGAGATAGGGGAGCCCGGCCCTTGTAAATACTAGGGTTTCGATATGCTGCAGATATCCGATTTTTTGCGAAAATTGGTAATATTTTGGTAATGTTTCTGTTTTTGAGCCTACAAAAAGGCGTAAAAATCACCACTCAAACAGCAAAATATTATGCAAAATGGACGAAAAATACTGCATAAAACGCAAAAAAATGAATAGAAAGGGGCATTTTGCATATAATTTGGGCATTTGGCTTGGACTCCTAAGCGCAAGGCCCCCGGTTCGAGCCCGGGATCCGACGCCACTTCCGTTAGGAATCGTATCAATCGGTGCGATTCCTTTTATTTTAACCTAATAGTACAAAAAGCTTAGGGCCTTATTTGCTCAAAGCAATTTTAATAATTTGTGTTTAAGCTCTATAATTTTAATTTTTAAGAGTCATGCTTTGTGTTCAAAAGAGGCTTAATTAATATTTAAAAGAGTCTAATAACTTCTTTAGTAGCTTTTCAACATCAATAACAAAGTTAAGACAATCTTGAGCTTTTGTTTGATTTATATTAGTTATATGTGCCGCAGGATTTCTGAAATCCTGTGTTACCTTTTTAACATCATCTTTAAATGTATGTAGCGACTCTCTAATTGCTTTTTCATCACTATTAATAAATAACTTGTCTTTGCAAAAACTTAATAGGACTTGCATATCGTGATTTTCCCGTTGCGTTGCCGCCTCGGGATTGTCAGGAAAAGGCCACAACAAATACGGCATGTTACCCAATGTAAAATGGTTAGATTTATATACATAGTTTTGATTGGTTGAGCTATCATACCCAATAAAAATTTTTGGGATATAGTCGGTAAAATATTTATCCGTGTTTTTATATTGTTTAAATTGTTCAATTATATACTTGCGATAATCTATACAAAAGCGAGATGATAGCTCTAACTCAAGAGCTTTAGACACTAGCAAACAAACACCTGAATAATCAACATCGTCCCCAAATGTTTTAAGTTTATTAAATAGAATTTTTGAGGTAATCATATACGATTTTGAAAACTCCTTCAGCTTAGACCACGATGTGCCAAAAGTTTGTTCAAGGTTTTTCTCTATCTCACTGAATAATTCTGGATTGTTATCATTGTTAATAGTACTTGATATTTTTTTAATAATGTTGTCAGAAAACACAGAAATAATAGTCTCAACATCATTTGCATTTACCATATTGTCAAGTATTGGGCTTAGTAAAGCTTTGCATTCCGATACTTGAAATAGTATATCATCTAGTTTTTGAGATATTCCATCAATTTTTATGTTGGCGATTGTAATTTGCTTGTTCATGGTTTTAAGCATTTCGACAATCCAATTAGCAATCTCTTGAGGTTCATGTTCATTGACCTGGTTTGAACTTAATATTTTATTAGCATCTGTAAAATAAAGATCTTCGCTCTTTGTTGAAATAGATGTTAGCTTTTTAAGAGCATCTTTAATCTGGTTTTTGGTTTCCTTACTAGAATATGATTTTATAATAATCGATTCGTGTAAGAACCAAATAATATATATTTTAAAAGATATAACATAATTTAGAAACTCTTGCCGATCAAGGCATGATAATGCTTCATCCTTGTTTTTTGTCAATAAAGTATTTAACCATGTTTGTACTTCAATAGGGAGACTATCGCAGGATTTTACAAGATTTTCAATAGAAGATGATTTAACTTTTTGTGTTGACTGTTCTTTTTCATCCAATAGAATATTTGCTGTGCATTCAACAACCTCATACATAGCAATCATCGGTATTATATAGTTTTGTTTTTGAGAGCTTGAATAAGAAACTATTAATCGTGAAGCCTCGGTGAGATGGTTTTGAAAAGTTTCTATTTTTGTTTGATGATCGTTAAAAAAGAAAAAGAAGAAGATAATCACATCCTTATAAGTATTTGTAGTACTAAAATCCAAGTTTTATTAAACTACATATTTATTGTATCATAATTTTTAAAATGTTTCAATATAATCTTTTTTGAAATTAGAAAAAGCAAATTATTGCTAATTACATAATTACTGTTAAAACCATCAAAAAGAAAAAATAATGGCTATCTTATACTTGTAAGTAAAAACCCAATCAAAAATATAAAAGAAACAATCAAAAAACGTGTTGATTTTCAAGTGGGGGTATAGTATATTTTAAAAGAAGGCAATATGATTAAAGATTCTCAATATAAAGAAATTTTAAACAGAATGGATGATCGTCAGTAAACTACAAAATCGATGTAGGCACGCTTGTCGGCTATAATTATGAAAAACGATATGTGTCAACGCCCGACACGGGGCGTAAAAATATCTGAAGCCGTAAAGAAAAAGGAAACTACTAGATATGAATATAAAACAGGCTGTATTGAAAGCGTCAGCTAATGTACGCGGTTATTTGTGATTGAATAAACGAACAAATTTATTCGTTAAGATTGTTTGTACAATCTTTTCTGGTTATTTGAAAGGATTGACAGTCTAATTTAAGTCTATTGAAGTTGCAAATATGTATGTAGTATCAGCAAGAGAATTTTTTTCGGGAGAAAAAAATATTAGGCATTGATGAACACAAATATGAAATTTGTTCACAATGGGATGTAAAAAACATTAAATGGTTTTTAGAAATAGTGAGTGAACTTGGTGTTAAAATAACAGAATTTAAAATGAAAATGAAGGAGATTTGTTATGAGTATAGGAAAAGTACAAAAAGTAACACTTGATAAAGTAATTGTTAAAAAATTGTTCGGTTATTTGAATTATGATATCGATTTTAGAACTGACAAAAGCGATTTATCTATTTTTATTGCGCCGAATGGTTGTGGGAAAACAACTATTTTTCGCCTGATAAGTTTCGTTTTTAATCCTTGTTCATCGACATATAAGATGATTTCCGAAGTGCCGTTTGAGTCATTTACATGTGTTCTAAGTAACGAAAAGACCATTACTCTAATTCACAAAAAAAAGGAGAGTATCAAAATAACAGATGACGATGAGATGATTGATGAGATATATCAGGAACAGCTCAGAAGAATTGATCGTTATTATAATGAGATGCATTCAGAGACATGGTCATTAACTATAAATAATAGAACTATTAAAATAACAATCAGGCCTGAATATTTCGGTTATAGAGAGGAATATAGTGGAGATAGATTTTCATTACGAAATAGAAATCCTCAAGGCATTGATCGAGAACTTATTAAGTTTAGGGATTTTTTAATAGAAAACGACTGTGCTTTAGCAGTATTCACAATAGGCACAAATAGAATAAACAATATTGATTTCATTCAATCCGACACATGGCCAATTAGATTCGGAGAAGAGGATAGATCGAATCGTTCCACGTTAGAGCGCGTTCATAAATGGAGTGCCTCAATTACAAGGCTTTTGCAGAGAAATTTTGGGATGTATATTCAAAACGCGCAAAGGAATTTAGCGTGGAAATATCTTGATCAAACAGCCATTGACGCCGATTTTAAGAGCTTTGAAAAAAGATGGAGCGATTATAGAAGCGAAATAGCAAAATATTCAAGCATTCTAAGTTTTTGCAATTTGGAGGATATTATTAAGCCGTCTCATTATAAAAATTTTGAAAGTATATATAATGAAAAATGTGCATTTTTAGAATTATACCTCATTGAGTTTGGGAAAGCGTTACAACCAATAAGAGAAGAGTTTCCAAAATACAAACTACTGAAAGACCTTTTTGATGAGCGAAATAAGTCAACTCAAAAAACCTTAGCGTTTTCAGAAACAGGCATAAAAATATTGCAAGGCGGGAAAGAGATTCCTCTTGATAAATTGTCATCAGGAGAGAAAAATGACTTGATAATGTTTTATCTTCTTATTTTTATCTATAATCGCAAAAATGTGGTTGCGAATACAAGACGTGGTCGACATAGTATTAGCAATGATGCTTTAGATTCCTATAATGAAGAAGCATCGGGGTGCCTTGTTTTAATTGACGAACCAGAGATATCGCTGCATATAGAATGGCAGGAATCGTATTTGGATTATTTGATAAAGATACAGGCGATGAACGATTTTCAATCTATCGTAGCAACACATTCTCCAAATATTGTTAACGATCATTGCGATTTGATTGTAAAAAAGTGGTGATGGATATGCAAAGTAATAAAAAAACGAAGTACGGATCGAAAGCGATATTCTCGGTCGACATGTCGGCATATGTTGACCTTGAACCATTTAACGACACAAATGGTAACAAAAAACTTTACGATACAAAAACTATTATCTTATATGTAGAAGGCCCCACGGACAAAGAGTTTTTTGATCACATACTTAAAGCCAATGTGGCTTGTTCTGATATAGGGACATCTAATCATGCGTCTAACGAAATAAGGAATAATTGTGAAACCGAAGAAAAAGGAAATAGCAGCGAAAATCGCAAAAAAGCAGTAAAGGAAGCGATTTTGTGGAGAGAGGATAAGAACAAGTTTGGCGTTGTAGATAGAGACGGAGATGAAAACGAGGAGCTTGGTTGGAATGCGAGAGGGGTATTTTTTACCGATACATATGATCTTGAAACGATGCTTATGTTTACGGATAACGAGTGGCATACGAGAATGGGCATTCCACATGAAGATGTAAAAAAGGCCATATTCATAGCAGTCCAATTATCTAATATTAAACCTGCATTACATGCAGTGAACTGCAAAAAGGTTAGTGAGCTAAATAGCGGATCAAAAGAAGTTGAATATAGTAAGTTTATAAACGATAAGAGTGATTGTAAAATAAGTCTTTCGATGTTATTAACTTATCTATTCACTAATGAGAGTAATAAAGAGAGGAAAAGTCTTGACGTTATAAAGGCAATGCAAAGCAGTAAAGCTTGTAAAAGAATTATAAGTAAATTTTCGAAAGAAGGCTTGCGACTTTGGGTGGATGATTTTGCCGAAATAGATACCACAACCGTTTCGTTATGGCAAGCTATAAATGGTCATACCGTATTACAATCACTGCGTTTTGTAAACGACGAAGCGAACAAAAAATACAAGCCAGGAAAAGATGAGAAAATTCGGAAATTTGAATATGCATTGATAGATGCATACAATTATACTTGTTTTAGAAAAACAAGGTTGTATCAACTGATGGAAAAAGAAGAATTAATTGATGAAGCAAAACTAAGTCAGCCAAAGGTGGAGTGCAAGGCATATTGAATGATTATATAAAACGCACAGTATGATGAGATTCACGCAAGCAATTATAAAGAGGAGGAGCACCTTTTGATGATTACGAACGTATTGTTTAAGAAAGAGCAAAAAGGCTTGGTCGCGGGATACTTGCCGAACGGGAAAGAAGTGTACGTTGACGTGTACAAAAATCCAAACGTCGCGATTATCGACGACGATGAAAGCCGACTCAAATCAACCTTCTCGAAGTTCGGAAACGAGTTGTTGAAAGTCAGCGGGTTTTCGATAGTTTCGTTTTGGAGCGGATTGATGATTGAACAAACACCCGAATACAGAGAGGAATCTATCGACAACGCCCCCGCGTATTTTAGCGAGTTGCGCCAAGAAGTGACCAGAAGATACGAGCTGTTTTCGCAATTCAACGTTAAAAACATCGACGAATACAATCTCAAACAAGGAAATGCGCTCAAAAGGATAGTCGTCTTTTTAGACGCGAAAAGCATCGACCGCATAATTTACAAATCGGATTTTCGAGAAATCGGCTTGTTGTGCGTGGCGGCGGGTATTTTCTTTTGCTATTATTCACAAAGCGAAAAAATCAACAGAGATTTGTATATTTACGAAGAAGCAAATTATATCGAATTTGACCGAATTAGAAATACGGTTCTGCAAGATAGCCTGTTTTGCGAAGTTGTTGATTTTGCGACGGAAGAAAAGGCAATCAATGCAAAAATGCTGGGCAAACGGTTTTCGTTGGCAAAAAATCAAGCGACGTACTATATGGCCGTCTTGGAAAAACTCGGGTTTATTGGTGACGAAACCTGTTATCGCGTCTTGCTGAATCAGCGTTCAAAAAATAAAGCCATAGAAAAAGCCCGCACTTTTGTGGATTAGGTTGGCATACCATAATGGATTTGTAGCCGACAGGCGTAATAGTGAAGCAACGTCGCACACTGTGCTTTTGAAATTGCATTATCAGGGGCGATAATGCTCACTATTTTGCTTGTGTGATCCTTTTCCCCAAAAGTACAAAAGTATCTTTTGGGGTCCCCTGAATATCGCAAAAGCGATCGTCTACGCTCAACGATTTGTTGCAAGCAACAATGCTACGCATTCGTGCGACAAATCGCACAATCGTTGGCTATGTCCGCTGCGCTCGATTTCCGCAAATGCAAGCGCTTGCTTCTCTCTTCGCTTGCGGTCAGCCCGCAGGGGTTCAGTTGCAAAGCAACGCGAGCGATAGCACGCAGAATCCCTTGTGCAAATTAAAAAGACTCACAAAATAGTGGGTCTTTTTGGTGTCATAGCAAGAGAAATGTTCGAACTCTTAATAAAAGAATCAGCGGATGGATCCGCTGATTCTATCTGCTATTCTATGTCTTTTACATATTCTTTGGTTACTTGGGGCATGCCTGCGATATCTTTGAAATTGTATGTGATGACGATATTAGTGCCGTAAAAAGAAAAGAGCCAAACTCTTTCGAGTCTGACTCAATCAGTAAACATAAACGTTTTAAGTGCTATTTTTCGCGGTAGTTGCTATTGTCGCTGACTTGTGCTACAACAGCCACCACGAAAGGCAATAAAATATAAATTTTATTGCTTGATAAAATAATCAACTTAGTATAGAATATCGTCGTGCGATAACTACTTTTTAGTTTATAGTCATTAGAAAAATTGGTATTAAATTGGTATTATTTCGGTATTGAAGTTACTTCAAACTTTGAAAAACACTTCAATTAACCGTCGAAATTAGCCGATTTGGATGTAAAATAGTGCTTAAAACGGCTAAAATCGCAAGAAAATTGTCGTTTTTTGCGATATTTTACAAGGAAAGATGAACTCCTAAGGGTTAGTTATGGGTTCGATTCCCGTACGCTCGGCAGGCTCGCTGCTATACGGGAGTACCAAAACGACTGTGAAGACAGTCGTTTTTTTACACCCAACGGAGAATCGAACGGCTGTTGACACAGCCCGATTCCCGTGCGCTCGACAAGCTCGCTGATGAACGGGAGTACAAAAAAGCAGACACAGACGTGTCTGCTTTTGCTATCCCGACTTGAAATCGAAGGACGGCGTTCCGTCGTCCCGATTCCCGACGCGGCTTCGACATAAAGTATTAACCCGTTCGCATGCCTTGTCTTTGCCTGAAAATACGGTGTCGGACTCGCGGGCGACCAAATCGTCCCAAAATAGAACCAAAATAAAGAAAAGATCCGAAAAAATTGATCAATAATTAACAATATGGTATTATGATTAAAGAAGGAAGACAAAAAACGACAATTAAAGGAACGGAATTTTAACATGATCGACCCGATTAGTACGATTGAACTGAAAAAGAGCATTCTTGAAGATAACGACGCCGACGCCGAAAAACTTCGCGCGGAACTTAACGCGCGGGGCGTTTATTATATCAATCTGATGTCTGCGCCGGGCAGCGGAAAAACCTCGCTTCTCGTTAAGCTTATCGGTGCGCTTAAAGACAGGTGCGCCGTCGGCGTAATGGAAGCGGATATCGACGGCGACGTGGACGCATATACCGTAAGAGAAGCCGGCGCCGAGGCAATCCAGCTGCACACGGGCGGCATGTGCCATCTTGACGCGGATATGTCCAGACAGGGCTTCAAGGAGTTTTGCACAAGCGCGGACGTCGTGTTTCTGGAAAATATCGGAAACCTTGTGTGTCCGGCGGAATTCGACACGGGCGCTCATCTCAAAATGGCGCTTCTTGCGGTTCCCGAGGGCGATGATAAACCGCTGAAATACACCCTTATGTTTTCGACGTGCGACGTTGTCGTCGTCACGAAAACCGACACGGCAAAGTACTTCGACTTCGACCTTGAAAAATGTAAAAAATATATCGCGAAAATCAATCCGAATGCAAAAGTTTTCGCCGTATCGTCCAAGACGGGCGAGGGCGTCGATACACTTGCGGACTGGATTTTCGACAGTTATAAAAATTGGCGCGAGGGATTGAAATGAAAGTTATTGCGGTCAAAGAAAGTATTTTTTCCAACAACGACAAGGTCGCGGACGAACTGCGCGCGTCGCTCCGAAAAAAAGGCGCGTTCATGATTAACGTTATGTCTTCGCCGGGCAGCGGAAAAACGACGCTTCTCACAAGGCTTATCAACGATATGAAAAGCAAAATCAGGATCGTCGCGATGGACGTTGATATCGAGACCGACGTCGACGCAAGGCGCATTGCGGAAAACACCGGCGTCGAAAGCGTGCAAATCCACAACGGCGGACTGTGCCATATCGACGCGCAGATGGTCACGGACGCGCTGGAACAGGCGGATTTTCCGGAAACCGATCTTATCGTGCTGGAAAACATCGGAAACCTTGTGTGTCCGGCGGAATTCGACACGGGAGCACACCTTAATATGATGCTTTTGTCCGTGCCCGAAGGCGACGATAAGCCGCTGAAATACCCGCTTATGTTTGAAAAGTGCGACGTGGTTGTCGTCACGAAAATCGATACACTCGAAGCGTTCGACTTCGATATGAAAAAGTTTGAAGAACGCGTCGGAAAGCTCAATAAAAACGCGCGGATTTTCCCCGTCAGTGCAAAAACCGGCGAGGGAATCGAGGCGTTGGAAAACGAACTGTACGAAAGAATAAAGCTTCTGAAAAAATAAATATCCATAAAAAAGGACGGCAACTTCAAACGAGATGCCGTCCTTGTTTTATATCCTTATCGGTATTGATTAAATGTGGGTTTTCTTTTTGATTTCGTTGTATATCGTGCGCCCCGTGAACGCGACAAGGAAAATAAGCGTTATCATGGATATTCCGAATGCCACCATCGGAAGAATTATTTCGGTGCACGCGCCCGCCATGACTGCCGCCGCCGGCACGATTCCAAGAAGACACGTCATCCACATATATCTGAAAAACGACTTGCCTTTTCTTTTGCGGAAAGCCCCGACAAAAACAAGGTGCAGGGCAAGCGACGATATGATTGTTACGGGCATCGCATAGGCAAAGCACCACTCTTTCGTTTTGAAAATATACTGCGCCGTAATGAATATGACGGACAGCATCAGCGTTTGCGAAAACACCTTTGCGCCGTTCGGCCCTTTGTAAAAAACGGTGGTTTTGAGTGTAAAATAGCCGTATAAAGTAAGGATTAGTGCAAAAACGCACCAAAGATACTTTCTTGCAACGGTAAGGTTGACGGCAATGCAGATTACGTTTATCGAAAGCGCGACGATAAGGTATACGCTTGAAAACGTTACCGGGTGTCCGATTTTTCTTATATGCTTTTCGGGATACAACGGGCGCTCCGCAGTCTCGCCTTCGAGCGGGGATTTGCACAGGGGGCAGACGTCGTAAATACCGTCGACGTGAACGCCGCAATTTTTACAATACATCGTTATTCCTCCCAATAGTTACTTCGCACGGTAACGTCCATACCTTCGCCCGCAAGGAAACGGAAAAATTCTTTTTCGACAGACGTGTCGACGAGTTTTCTTGCAAAAGTAAAGGTGGTTTTGTCGAGTGCGGATACGCTTGTCAGCGCGCGCGGCGACGTTTTTGCCGTTGACGCCATGATGGATATTTGTTCGACCTTGGTTTTCATTCCGTCGGGAATCTGCACGACGCCTATGTTTGAAAACGTCATCGTTTTTTTGTTGTTTCCGAAGAAAAGCCCCGACGCCTTGAAAATAAATTGTTTTACGGGCAGGGGAAGTATGCGGAACAAAAACAGACGTTCCGTTTTTGCGGTCACGTTGATTTTGTTTTGCAAAACTTCTTTTTCGGTGTCCTTTTTCAGGCGGGTTTCGACGCGCTTTATTATTTCCTCAAACGACGGCGCGTCGTTGACGTCGACGCCCACGCGTGAGAACAACGAGAAGTTCAGCAATGTGCGGCTCGGGAAAGGCTTTCTGAGATTTATCGGCACGAAAAGAACGATGGGCGGATTTCCGTCGGGCTTTGTGATTTTTGCCTTGTAAATCGCGTTTATGAGAACGGCAGCCGAATACGCCGTTACGGTTGTGTGATATGCGTGCGCGCGTTCAAGGAGTTTCGCCGTGTCGACGGTCCCCTCGATTACGCCGCTTCCCTTGAAGTCGAATCTGGCGTCGGGGAAAGTGTACGCTTTGCTGCCTTGCAGGTCCTTCACGCCTTTAAGGTGAAAAATGCTCACTTTTTGCGCGTATTTCAAAAATCCGTCTTCCGCTTCGTCGGGCAAAGGCGCGCTTTCGGGCAGCCTGATTTTGCCCTCGGGATCCACGTCGTCGCCTGAAAGACGGACGTATTCGAAAAGTATCGTTTTGAAAAATTCCATGCAGCCGTTTCCGTCGCAAAGGGCGTGGAAACAGTCGATTGAGATTTTGTTGTTGAAATAGGACACGCGGAAATTATATCCGTACGTTTCGATGCTGTCGATGTCTTTGATTAAGTAGTCGGAATCGGGCACGACCTCGGGCTTTCCGTCAAGTTCTTCCAAATAGTGCCAGAAAATCCCGCGACGCAAACATACGTTGAAATACGGATATCGCTTTATCGAGTTTTGCAGGGCGGTTTGAAGCACGGCGAGATCCACGTCGTCGCGCATAATCGCCGATATTCTGAACAGGTTTTGTATGTTGCTTTTCAGGTTGAACGGATATATCTTTCCGGAGTTGTCCAGCCTGTGCCATGACTTGATCTTTTCCATTATGTAATAAAGTATAGACTTAACTATGCAAAAAGTCAATAAACGAACGCCCGTAAAGAATTGTTCCGAGATTTGATTAAAAAACGAAAGGCGTTATTATTTTTGAAATAAAGCAAAAAGATTTGACAAATCAAAAATAACCGCTTATAATTACCATTGCTTAAAAAGTAAGTACCATTAGCTCAGCTGGATAGAGCGTTTGGCTACGGACCAAAAGGCCAGGGGTTCGAATCCCTTATGGTACACCAAAAAGACTCACGAAATCGTGAGTCTTTTTAATTTGCACAAGGGATTCTGCGTGCTATCGCACGCGTTGCTTTGCACCCGAACCCCTGCGGGCTGGCATTGTATAAAAAAGTTATAAAAAAGACTCGCTATTGCGAGTCGTTTTTGTGTTTTCGGAAATTTATATCTTGCAAACGTCAATCCACTCGACAAAGTTTGAATACTTTTCAAGTTCGGGAATCGTGAGTTCGATTGCGCTGTTACTGCTGCCGCAGGCGGGGAAAACCGTCCCGAATCTTTTCAGCGATTCGTCAAGGTATACCGTGACGCCGTCGTTGATACCGAAAGGGCAAACGCCGCCGATACCGTGTCCGATAAGGTCGTTCACTTCCTCGGGTTTCAGCATTTTGGCTTTCGCGCCGAAGAAGGACTTATATTTGTGATTGTCGATTTTCGCATCGCCCGCCGTAACGATTAAAATCGCTTTGTCGCCCAGCATAAAAGACAACGTTTTCGCAATATGGCACGGCTCTGTGTTTAGGGCGTGCGCGGCAAGCTCGACGGTTGCGCTCGACTCGTGAAATTCCTTGATTCTATCGGCGATTCCGAATTGTTCAAAATATGCTCTTACTTTCTCAATTGCCATTTTACACACCTGTTTTAACGACGTAAACTCTTTTATGCGAAACAACTGGATTTTTTATTCAACCCGTTTTGTTCCGCTGTTTGCTGGCATTATACCACCTTTTATTATTATTTGCAATTAAAAAGATATTGCCACATAAAAATAAAACCCCGTCGCATACGTTTACGCGGCGGGGGAAAAGAATGATTAGTCTAATAATCCGTTTGACACAAAGTTTTTAATGGTCTGATTAATTTCGTCGATTGTCATGTGAGCAAACGGGATTCCGTGATTTCTGCCCCATATCAAAGTGGTTTTTCCTTTTTTATATGTTCTGATATAAGCATGTTTTTTATGGTCTTCAAATTGAAGGCTTCTTTTGTTTGGGATATACTTTGAAAAGAAAATTTGATTAAACATTTCTTCGCTTGCAGAGAATAAAATTATGTCCGGATCCAGGTAATCAACCAGTTTATTAAACAAATCAACCCGAAGGATTTTTTGTTTTTGACTGTCGGATAATTTGCCCCAGGGCGGATTCGTTGCAATTGCCGAGCAACAATCTATATGTATTGCAGTGTTATTAACAAAAGCGTTGTATGCTTGCAACTGACCGCCATAACTACAATCAAAACTTCCTTCCAGAATTTTTTCGTATTGTGTAAACCAGCCCCAGTAAGGGTTTGCAACAAAGTAATTATTAAGAGTATCGTATATTTTCTCCTCGTTCTCGGGAAGAAGAGAGGGAACGTCAAAGCGTGGTTTTGCGCCAAAAGGAAACTCCTGATTGCTTGGATTTATGCCGACCGTGACGATTTTTTGTTTGGACGCTTTATATTTTTCTAAATTGCCAAACCAGATAACGGGAAGAGCATTTTTCACTACAAACTCAAAAGGTTCTTTTTGCATATAATCCGCAACATAATCATTCATTAAGCTTTTCAATTGAATATCCATTTTGTCCTCCTAAAATTTTTAATTACTATCGCTTATAAAAGTATTACGAGAAAGGACAGCTTACAATAAGCGTAACTGCGCCCGACTCGTGAAAAACCTTCTTTTTATCGGTGATACCGTCTTGATTATTCTTATTGATTCTAAAACCATATAGAGCATGCAATGGGAAAATAGTCAACGTTGCTTTCCGGCATTACTTCAAAAGTATCGTCGCTCGGCAGTTTTGAAAAACGAACAACGATTTCAGGAGTATACATTTCTAAAGGTTTAAAATCGCTCTCGCCATCGCCAAATAGTGGTTTAACCAAATCTAAATACAAAGCTCTCTCTTCTTGCGGCAGTTCGTCGTTATATAAAACTTCGAGATAAGGTGTGTTGACAAAAAAGTTTGGGCGGTAGTCTCCAAAACTTGATATAAAAACCATTTTTCTATTGTGCTCTTTGGCTAAAGAATCAAGGTTATGTATGATATCATCACATGTTTTGCCATACGTAGACAGCGGTTTGCAAGAGAGGGGAGGTTTGCGACAAGAAAAAAAACAACAAGAGGAATTTCTGTAAAGCTTAAAAATAATGTAATTTGGTTGATCGTTCATTTTTTCTCCTTTTTCATTGTAAGGAAGGGAAACAAAGGCAATCTTTTTGATTATGGTAAATATTCCAATAAAAACAATAGCCTGTTACAGGCTATTATTTATCGATTGCCGATGTTTTAGGCAGTGAGAAGTAGTTGGAACAGTTCAGCAAAGATTAAAATTCATCGGAAACTTTCAGCCAATAACGAACGCCGTCGCAACGGCTTCTTTCCTTGTCGTATTTATAAATGCCCTTAAAAACGAAAAAGCCGTTTTCTTTTGCAAAAACAATGCGCTCGACATCCGGGCGAATGTCTGTTCTTACGCCGGAAGTGTCACGACGATCAAGATTTTCTTCTACAATAGTATCGCCAGACTCATAATTTCTCCAGTTGTTACGAGGTTGATTGTCAAGGTGAATCATCCAAATCCTGTTGTCTTCCGTGTCGTAATACGATTTCATCCAACCCGTGTAGTCTGTTCCTAATAATTCGTTTAATAATTCGGAATTGGTTTTTACGTTAATTACATCGTTTGATTTCATAATATTATCTCCTTGAATAATTTTTATTCTCTTACGATTTGTTCGATTTTATATCCCAGTTGCTCCGCGCGTTTAATAAAATTGGATATGTTTAAAATCCCCCATTGAGAGCACACCAGCATATTTCCATCAACCAAATGTAAAATATCATTGTCTTTTATAAAAAACCTGACTTGATAATCTCTGCGTTGTTCCGCGACGTTTTCATTTTCCACGACGCCGATTGAGCCTTGCAGCGATTTATCGAAAACGGTTTTTAATTCATTGCAAGTAATTGAACGGTTGTTTGCAACGTAATCCTTAACGACTGCCAGGACGAGTTTGTTTTTCAGATAAACGTTACCGTTAAACAAATATCGTGTTTTATCTCGTTGAGAAGGGCAGTCGGGAGGCAAAATATTTTGCGTGCGGGAACGGGGCGCTTCTTCAAAGGACGCTCCTCGTTCCTTTTTCAATTGTTCAACTTCCTTTTCAAGTTTTACTATGCGATTAAGCATATCTAAAATCAAATCATTGTATTCCATTTTTCAGACTCCTAAACGACATTATATAACAAGCAAAAACAAAACGCAAGTATTTTTATGATATTTTTTGATAATTTATGTTTTTTAATATTATTTTTTCTTAATATAACTTTCAATAAGCGGAAAATAATATTTGGTTTCTTTATTCAAATCTAATACCTCATCCAAAAAAGTCACCCATCCAAACAGACCAACAACAGAAAACAGTTTACTAAATTCTTCTTTGCCTAAATCATAACCGTTATCCTTAAAAAACGCTAATATTTCTTTTCTCCACTCAACATACTTTTCTTGTATTTCCAAAATCTCTTTATCTGTGGTATTTTTATTGATATGGTTATTATATAGATTTATATGCCCATAATGATTGCTTGTTGCAGGATTGAATCCAATCAACTTAATTAAGCGCTTATCCATTTCCTCCCATTCCCTACATGCTTCCATAAACTGTTTGTGGTTCAAGCTCATTTTTCTCTCCTATATTGTTTTTTAAGAACATCTGCAACCTTATCTGCCAACTGTCTTTTTTCTTCATCAGACTTTCCGTCTGCCGAAAGAACTGCCGTCTTAACAAAATCAACATCTTCTACCGAAAACTGTTTATCAAAATAAAATCCTCGATTTGTTTTCTTTATAGGATAGCCCATTTCTTGCAGAAATTTAATATTTCTGCACACTGTTTTTCTGTCACAAGGATATACTTCGGATATTACATCTGCAATTTTGGTTTGAGTGATTGGACGACATTCATCACTTTCACTGTTCAAAATATTAAGAACCCATAGAATCAGTTGTTTTTTAGATTGCATATTGACCTTCTCAATTTAATTATATCATATTCATTGTACCAAAAACCGCCCTACAAGTCAAGAAAACCCATTTTTTCAAAATTATTTTTCTCCACCACACAATTTCTAAAATACTCATTCAAAAAATGGTCATAGATGTATATTCTATTTTGCAAATCGGTTGAGTTTTGTAATGTCGCAGTCGCAGGTTCAAAACCTATTAGTACCAAAACCAGAGAAAATACAGCTGTAAATTTACTATCTTATGACCACTTTTTCTCTGCATATTTTTTTGTAAAATTGCATATTATTCATAAAATGGCAACAAAAAAGCGAATATTGCATAATTAATCGCTTTTTTAAAAAAACAGCTTTTTTGTCTGTCCAATATGGCTCCCCCTGTCTGGTTCGAACTCTCGGGGCAAATGCCAGTTGCTATCGCTAAAACAGCGCACTGTGCTGTTTCTTAACGCGGCAACCCCTTCGTGCGCTTTTTGTTGCACAAAAATGCTGCGGCGTGTCGTCTGTCCGAACCACACACGATGAACATAAAAAAAACTGACCACAAAAATGCAGTCAGTTTTTTTGGCTCCCCCTGTCTGGTTCGAACAGACGACCCTTCGGTTAACAGCCGAATGCTCTACCGCTGAGCTAAGGAGGAATATTGTTGCTACCTTGATAGCACGACTATTCTATAATACAAAACCCGACTTGTCAACGATTTTCGCGGTTTATTTTGAAAAAAATTCCGTTATTTCCTTTTCGGCGTCGGGATTTTTTCTACCGCGGCGTAACCTTGACTTAATCGGTTGATATGTTATAATAGATATATTGTTAAAAACACAAAAGAGAGACAACATGGATAAAATCAAATCGTTTTTCAGGGAAGAAAATGCTGCAAAGATTTTTGAATCTAAGGAATTCGTCTGGGTATGGCTTGCAATCGTATTCATATGCTGGATTACCGGTGGCTGGGTTGCGGGCTTTATAATCGCGGCGGTGCTTGCGGGGATAATCTTATGTTTATGTCGCGACACGTTGCCGGTAACGACGATACTTTGGACGTTCCTGTTCATACTGGGAGCAAACCGACACAAACTTCAAGGCATGGCGGGGCTTATCGCGGCGGTGCTTTTCATAGTTGTCGGTATTATCGTAAACATTGTGAGATTCCGCCCGAATTTCCGCTTTATGAGTTATAAAACGGTAACGGCGACGACGGTTGCCATACTTGCGTTCTGCGCGACGGCGATGCTGTCGGGGATTGCAAGGGGCGAAAGGTATTCGAACTTTTCCGAGCACGGCTTATATGCGACGGTTGTCGGCGCGTTGTGCGTGATGCTGGCGCTGTGTTACGTCTTTTTCTCGGCGACGATATCGGGCGGCGAAGACGGCAAAAGGGTATTGAATCACATTTTGTTTCTAATGTTTGCGTCAAGCGTCGTCATCGTGCTGCAACTTATCGTATATTATGCGATGCGCGGCGGCGGATTCAAGGCGGTTATCGACGGATTTGTGCATAAAGACGTCGAACTCGGCTGGGGCGGCCCGAACAATTACAGCATAATCCTGGCGATGATGACGCCCGCGACGTTGTATTTCGCCGTGAAAAACGGAAAATATTCGCCGTTGTATCTGATTTATGCCGTCGTGCAATACTTTTTCATATTTGCGTCGGCAAGCCGTGGCGCGATACTTTTCGGCGCGTTCGGACTTGTTGCGTCGTTCGGCCTTGCGATTTACAAAAGCGAATTCCGCGGCAGAATGATAATCACGACGGGCGTGCTGATGGCGGTAACGACCGTCGTGCTGATGGCGAAAGCCGACGTCATTTACGACTCGCTGGGCATATTTATGGGAAAAGCCCTGGACGAAAACGGACGTATTCCGCTGTGGAAAGACGCCTGGAAGAATTTCAAGGCAAATCCGATTTTCGGCACCGGGTTTGATTACTATCTCGGCGGACACAACGGCGGAAAATCCGACGGATATACGCCGTACTGGTATCATTCCACGTTTTTCCAGGCGCTTGCCGCAACGGGCATCGTCGGTTTTTTGGCGTGGGTAAATCTGGAAGTTTCGAGACTTCGTGCGTTCCTTACGAACGTCAGCCTTGAAAAGTGGTTTATGCTTTTCGGATATACGGTGTTCTGGCTGTACGGCATGGTCGACGTGTTTTATTACACGCCCAACGGGCTGCTTTTCCTGTTCATCATCACGCTTGCAATCGAAAAGAGCGTCGAAAGCGCAAAGCTTCGTCCGTACTCGCTTGTATATATCGAAAGGAAACGCCGGCAAAAATTGCTGACGAAAAATGCGGAAAATGAAAAATAGAAAGCCGTCGTTTTGCGACAAGACGTCGTTTTCGCTTGCGATGGCAGGGGTAAGCCGCGCCGTCGTCCTGAAAGAAACCGAAAGCACCAACGACGTCGCGAAAGAGATGCTGAAAAACGGTTGCCGCGACTTTGCAACGGTCGTTGCCGAAAGACAGACGCAGGGCAAAGGGCGCAGCGGAAAATCTTTTTATTCGCCCGACGAAACGGGGGCGTACGTCAGCGTCGCTCTGCATGCGTCTGACGACAAAAAACCGTACGTCACGATAATCGCCGCGCTTGCGACCGCCCGCACCGTTGAGGAGTTTTCGGGCAGTCCCGCCTTTATCAAGTGGGTGAACGACGTATATCTTTTCGACAAAAAGGTTGCAGGGATTCTGGCGGAAAGGGTAATATCCGAAAGCGTCACCGGCGAAGTCATCGGCATCGGCACAAACCTGCAAGATCCCGACGACGGTTTCCCCGACGACATTAAAGACGTCGCGGGCTCGTTGAATCTTTTGACCGACAAACGTGCGGAATATATCGGCGCGCTTGTAAAAAATCTTCGGGACGAATATGAAAACTTTGACAAAAAGTCCGCCCTGAAAACCTTCCGCGAGAAATCGTATCTCACGGGGAAGGACGTAAATGTCCGGGATTTATTCGGCACGTACAAGGCGCGCGTTCTCGATATCGATGATGACTTCGGGCTTGTCGTGATGAAAGAAGACGGCGTGTCCGTTTTAAGAAGCGGCGTCGTAAGCATATCGGTAATAAGAGAAGAATAAAAACAAAAAACGAAAATTTTAAAGCCGTCGAAAGACGGTTTTTTTATTGCGCGGGTTTTATATTTCGGATTAAGGCAAAAATACGATATTATGATCAGGAGCGCAGACGTAATCGAAAAACTGAAAGCCGACGTATCGTCCGACGACTTTATCGCGCGCGATTTTTCGGCTGACGGCGCGACGGGCGCGTTGCTTTACGTCGACGGAATGAGCGACAAATTGCTGCTGGAACAAAGCGTTGTGAAACCCTTGTTTTCAATGAAGTGGGCAGGGGTTGGTATTGCAGACGTAAAGAAACTTCCCTATGGCGAAGAAATCAAGGAAATCGAAGAAACCGCGGCGGGACAAACCGTCGCAAACGGTGATCTGGTGCTTGCGCTTGACGGGGCGGAGAAACTTTACGAAATCTCGCTTCGGAACTACCCGCACCGTGCCGTTGCGGAGCCGCCCACCGAAACCGTAATCAAAGGCCCGCGCGAAGGATTCACCGAAGAAATCAAAACAAACGTGTCGCTGGTCAGACGGCGCATAAAATCGCCGCGACTGAAAGTGAAAAAATTCACCGTCGGAAAATACGGAAATACAACAGTTATGATGGTTTACATTGACGATATTGTCGATAAAGACGTTGTTTTGCGAATATCCGAAAAAATCAAGTCCATAAACATCGACGGCATAATCGGCGCGGAATACGTGTCGCGGTTTGTCTGCGAGCATGCGGGCAGCATTTTCAATCAGTCGGGAATGACCGAAAAACCCGACATTGTCAGCGCAAAAATTCTGGAAGGACGGGTTGCGCTTTTCATCGACGGCACGCCCGTCGTCATAACTTATCCTTACGTTTTGCTGGAAAGTTTTCAGGACGGATACGATTATTACGTCCAGAACAAGCGCGCCACGATGCTCAGAATAATCAGGATTATCGGCGCGTTCTTGGCGGTGTTACTGCCGGGGCTTTACGTCGCGTTTCAGGAATATCATTATCAACTGATGCCGCTGAAATTTCTCATATCCCTGCTTAACAGCGTGTCGGGGATACCCTTCACGCCGCCGATGGAAATGTTGTTTGTCCTTGCGCTTTTCGAGGTGCTGAATCAGGCAAGCATCCGTATGCCGCGATACGTCGGCACCGCGCTTTCAATCGTCGGGGCAATCGTGCTCGGCGAAACGGCGGTAAACGCCGGGCTTTTAAGCAGTCCGACGGTGCTGGTGATTGCGATTTCGGCAATCGGCATAAACTGTGTGCCCGACCTTGTGGACGCTTTCAGCATTTTGCGGCTTGCGGGGCTGATTACGGGAAGTATTCTGGGGCTTTTCGGCATCGTCGTATTTTCGATGGGGCTTATCGCGTATTTGTGCGGGCTGGACAGTTTCGGCTCGCCTTATCTTGCGCCGTTCGCGCCGATGATAACCGCCGATTTCAAGGACGCCGTCGCAAAGGAAAACCTGTTGTCGTTTGAAAAGCGGCCGTATTCCGTGCCGACGAAAAACAGAAGGAGAATGCGCCGTGACAGATAATCGGAATTTAGTTTATACAAGGCAATTCGCGCTACTTGCGTTCGTGACGTGTCTGACTTTTCGGGTGTCGAGGTTGCCGCCGCTTATGCGACAGGCGGTGGGCACGAACGATCTCTTCGTGCTTTTACTGTATCTTCTTCTGGACGCTGCTCAATTTTTCGTCGTATATAAATTCGTCGCAACGGGCGGAAAGGAAGCGATACAAGACACCGTGTTTTACAAGGTCGCGGGGGCAATGCTTTTCGTCAACTTTTTTATGAAAACGTTTATGGCGACGGCGGGAACGACGGCGTTTACGACGGAATCCCTTTTTGAAGACATCGGCACGGGCAGCGTTGTCGTCGCGCTTCTCGTTACGACGGGGTACGTCGCGGCAAAGGGCATAAGAACGATAGGTCGCACGGCGGAAATATCGTCGTTTCTTATTTTCACTGTATTCACGCTGAATTTCGTTTTTCTGAAAGTGTATCTCGATATTTCCGAAAACCTGCCGTTTATCGACGGGGAAATTTCGGACGTGTTAAAACGTGGCGACAAGTTTTTCATGTGGTTCGGCGATGCGACGCCCTTATTGTTTTTAAGCATTAAGCCGTCAAGGCGGAATCCGACGTCGTTGATGTACGGGTTGTCGGCGGGATTCGTGATAATCGGGTTCGTGCTGATGAACGCGATTTACGGAAACGCAAGCGAATACGTCGTCAACCTTGTCGTGAAAGTCGCGGGGTTCAATCAGTTTTCGGACGTTTTGGGCAGGCTTGACTGGACGGGCCTAATCGTGTGGCTCATGCTTGCGGTCATTTATATTTCGACGTATCTTTGGGCGTCGGGAGAGGCGCTCAACAGCCTTTTCAAAGGAAAAAAGAATATCGTCATAGTCCTTACGGTTATCGGCGTCGGCGCAATGACGATATTGAAAAAGGATATAAGAAACATGCTTGATTTCGTGACGGGCGGCGCAAGGTGGTACGTTGCCGCGACAAACTATGTCCTGCCCGTCGCGCTTATCGTTTATGCGGAGGTCAGAAAAAGAAAGTCGGCAAAAATCGCGCCGGCGAAGGAGGCTGTAGGTGAGTCGGAATCATAAGAAGGCGATAATCGCATTCCTTATCGTTTTTGCCGTCGCGCTTTGTTATCTGCGCGCCGTGCCCGAAACCGCGTTGTCGGAGCGGGCAATCGTTGTGGGACTCGGCATCGACAAGACGGAAAAAGGATACGCCGTATCCTGCGAAATAATCAATCCGAAATCGCAAAGCGGCGGCGGACAAGGCGAGTCGGACGGCTTTGCCTTGGTTACCGGAACAGGGAAAACGCTTGATGCCGCAATCGGCGAGATTTCGCAAAAAACGGGGTTAAAAGTGTCGTTAAGTCAGTGTAATCTTATTGTTTTGGGAAATATGTTTTTGACGGAACAAACTTTTCCGAGCGTGAATTACCTTGTGCAAACCTATGCCGTGCCGGAACTTGCGATAATCGCCGTTGCCGAAAGCAGCGCGGCAGAACTTTTGAAAACAAAGCCCGTTATGACGACTCTCAGCGCGCTTCAAATGCAGCAGACTTTGCATTCCGCAACCGACGACGCGTCGATAATTTCAACGAACGTAAAGGACTTTTTCAACGGGTATCTGTCACGGACGGGGGTGGCGAACGTCGTCAGCATATCCGCAAAAAAGATTGACAAAAACGACGTCGATAAAGGCTCAGGCGAAAGCGGGGACGTTTACGAATACGACTACTCGAAACTTGCGCTGTTCATAAACGGGAAAAGCGCGATGCTTCTTGAAAAGGACGACACCGTCGCGATAAATTATATGAAGTACAACCTTAAAAAGGGCGGCGAAACGGTGAGCGTCGACGGCGAGATTTTCGGGTTGCAGATAACAAGCAAAAAAACGAAATACAAAACGGAAGTAAACGGCGGCGTGCCGAGCGTCTTTGCCGACGTCGAAATAAAAGCCCGTATTTCGGAAAAAGACGGGCTTGGAAAATATTTTTCGGTTGACGAGATTCCAGAATGTTTGACCGAAAAAATCGCCGCTGCGATGAAAGAAGTCGTCGAAAAAAAGATTGTCGCGACGTTTGAGAAGTGCAAAGCGCGCGGCGTCGACGTTTACGAACTTTTCGATAAGTTATACGAAAAAAGTTTCAAGGATTTCAAAAACGAGTCCCCAAGCGGCGATTATCTGAACAGAATCCGACTTATCGTCAACGCCAAAATCAGCGTCGTCAAAAAATAGTTGTTCCGACAGCCGCCGTTTTTCGACAACGAAAGCGACGAAACAACGTTTTTTCCGCCCAATACTTTTTCGTATTCTTTCTGCATTTTAAGCAGGTTTTCTTCGTCGGGGAAAGCAAAGTCGTCCATCGTCGCACCTCCGATAAATTTTATGCAAAAGGGGCGCGATTTGTGAAAGACGACGATTTTTTAAGATTGCTTGCAATAAGCGCAAATAAAATGTATAATAGCAGATATGGAATATAAGTTAATGACGCCGATGACGCTCTGGCAAGGCTACAATCCCACGACCGAGCCGCTGGACGTTGTCGTAAACGGCGTGAAAAACAACGAAAAATACGTTTCGAAAGAAGTGTCTTTCACCGCGGAAACGGTTGCCGACGGGAAAATTCGCGCGTATGCGAACATCGTCGTGCAAAAAAACAAAGTCGCGCCGACGTTTTTATATCTCCCGAGCGGGGAGTCGTCGATAAAGCGCACGGCGTTTTTTGATCTGATTGTCGACGCGGGGTTCAATATCATCGCGGTCGATTTCGCCGGAAGATCGCCCAAGAAAAAGATTTTTACCGAATATCCCGAAAGCCTTTCGTACTGCAATTTTTCCGAGAATAAGGAACTTGCATACAGCCCGTGCCGGGCGGATATGTCGCCCTGGTTTGTGTGGATGAAGGTTGTGCGTCGCGCGATAACGCTCGCATTTGAAGAAAGCAACGTCGATAAAAACAACTTTTTCCTGATCGGCAATCTCGAAGGCGGGCAACTTGCCTGGAAAGTCGCGGGCATCGACGGGCGCGTTTCGTGCGTTATCCCCGTGGGCGCCGACGGATTTACGGAGTTTTTCAACAAGCCGAAATACGATTCCAATCCCACCACGCAGTTTTCGGACGAGTGGGAATGTTATCTTGCCGGTATGTCGACGCAGGCTTATGCGCGCATGCTGACCTGTCCCGTATATTGCGTGCTCGGCACGAACAGTTCTTATGCGGATATCGACAGACTGTCCGATTTGTTCAACCTTATTCCGCACAACAAAAAGTTTTCGTCGTTTTCGGTCGGGACGAACGTGAGCATTTCTTTGCAGAATTTCACGGGCGCGGTAGAATTTGTAAAAAGCGTCGTTGCGGGCACTGAAGAAACGTTGCCTCGCCCCGGAATCAAGACGTACGTCAGCGACGGCAGGCTTTACGCAAGCGTGACAGACATTGGCGATATGGCGAAAACCGAAGTTTATTATTCCACCGACGAAATCACCCCCGCGTTCAGACGATGGGAACAGTGCGAAAAGCCCGTGCTGCTTAATAACGAAGAAGTATTGTGCGAGCTGCACCCCGCCGAAGAAAACAAAATTTTGTTTGTGTTTGCAAACGTTACGCTCAAAAACGGGATCGTGCTTTCGACTCAGGAATTGATGATGGACCTTACGAAAGTGTCCCTTAACGACTACGACGAGGACGCAAAAACGACGGAAAGAATCCTTTACAACAACGAGATGACGACCGTGCCGTTTTCGGTTGAAGATTTCAGCCCCGTCGTCGACAACGACGTGTTGAAAATCAAAACGGGGCCGCTCGGGCTCAAAGGGTTCACGACAACCGAAGGCAGACTTTGCACCTACGACGTGAAGCCGCCGGAAACGTCGTCGATACGCAACGAGGACTACATATTGCAGCTGGAAGCGTATTCGGAAGAAAAACGCAACGTCCGCATCGTTATGTATACGGCGGAGAATACCGTCACGAAATACACCTCGGTGCTGCATCTTGAAAAAAGCAAGAAGTGGCAGCGTTTCAACCTTGAAATTTCCGATTTCAAAACCGCCGACAGGAAAACACTGAAAGATTGGCGACTTGTAAAAATTATGAAAATCAAGGACGCCGAAAACGTTTTGTTCAACAACATTCTGTGGATTTGATGGAAGACAATATCGCAAAAAAACAACTTAATCGCACAAAATCGACAGCGCAAGTCCTGATTGTGATAATATGCGCCATTATCGCCGCAAGCATTATCAGTGGCGCGGCGTTTGACGTAACACGGATTTCGGGCAGGAGCATGGACGATACTTTGTACGGCGGGAAAAGCGTCGGGCTGTATGACGACGCCGAATACAATTCCTCGCACTTCGACGTCATACGACAGGATACCGCGTTCGACGTTCTGTTTTTCGGACGGCAGGACACGCTTGGCGATAAGGCTCTTCTTCTGAGAACCAAAAAAGCGCGCCGCGGCGACATCGTCGTCTTCATGCACGAAAGCGGAGGGAAAACCGAACAATGGATAAAACGCGTAATCGGCGTTTCCGGCGATACCGTAAGAATTTCGGACGGAAAAGTTTATCTGAACGGGAAAGAACTTGACGAAAGTTACGCCCTCGGCAACACGTTTCCGCGCGGCGTTACCGACGAGTGGACGGTGGGCGACGGCGAAATGTTTGTGCTGGGCGACAATCGTGCGGTTTCGCAGGACAGCCGCGACATAGGCGTCGTGAAAACGCAGTCGATGGTCGGACGGGTTATCCTGGTCGCCAAAAAAGACGCGAAAAAACTTGTTTCCGCAAAGAAACTTTAATCCGACAAAATTCGATATTTTTAAGTTAATTCCGACGTATATTTTCGTGCGTCGGAATTTTTTTGCGCGCGGGACGGTGTAGCGTTTTTAATATGAAAAGGATTTCGCTTAGGCGCAACGATATTATAAGATATTTTTGCGACCTTGTAATTTTGTTGCTTTTTGAAAACGCGGAAGCCGCGGGCGGACTGCGACCGCTCGGACTTGCGGTGTTTTCCGCGCTGGTGTTTTCACGGCGGAACGTTGTATTGCTTGCGCCGATGTATCTTGCGGCGTGTTTACTGAAAGATTTCTCGTACGTCGGGCTTGTCTTCGCGGTAACGCCCGTGGTGTTGTTTATCGCGGCGTATTTCGTATATCACAAATTAAACCGTCCGATGCACAGGACGACCGCGCTTATCGTTACGCTTTTGTCGTGCGTGCCGCGCGTTGCGTTTTCTATGGTAAACGGCGAAATATACGCGCCGATTTTGTCGTCGGTGATAACGCTTGTCGCGGCTTACGTGCTGATGACCGCGCTGAACGCCGTCGTTGTCAGGGGACTTCGGTATCGTCTGACCGTCGACGAAAGGATATCGCTTATCGTCGCCGTCGGAATGCTTTCGCTGTCGTTATTCACGATAAAAATAAGGAATTTCAACCTGCTTTATCCGTTTTTCGCGTTTTGTCTGATGCTTTCGGCGTATGCGTTTCAAGGCGTTCAGGGCGCGCTCGTTACGGGGCTTTCGGTTGCTCTCGGGGCAAGCCTTCAAGGGGGTTCTTCGGGCGTTTTCGCCGTGATAATGATTACCGCAGGCGTTGCCGCCGCGTTCAAAAATCTGCCCGAGGCGGCGTGCGCGTTCGCACTGACCGTCGCGTTCACTTTCTCGCTTTTCTTTCTCGACACGTTTTCGGGATACGGTTACGTCAACGCGATCTCGATATTCGTCGGCGCGTTTTCATACGTGCTTGTCCCAAGAAAATACAAAACTATGTTGTCGTCGTCGGGAATAAGTTACACGGCGGTCGGGAAATCCGTCGTCAACAAAAACCGTCGGGAAACGTCGATACGGCTGTATTCGCTTGCCGGCGTTTTTGAGGATATGAAAAACCTTTTGTCGGCGGAGTCGGGCGGGAAAACCGAAGTGTCCCCGGAAGCGGTCGCATACGACGTCGCGTCGAATTTTTGCGGAAGATGCGAGAACGCGAACAACTGTTTCCGCTCGCTTGGCGGAGATACCGGCGTAATACTTAACGACGTTGTGGAAGCGTCGATGAAAAAGGGCAAAGCCACGATAATCGATATGCCGCCGTTTATTACAAGCAGATGCAAAAAACTCAACGGACTTATCGGCGCGGTGAACGATCGACTTATTAAAATCGAGTGCGCGGGCGAACAGGCGGAAGAAGCCGACAAAAACCGCGCTCTCCTTGCCGCGGAAATGGGCGGCGTCGCGGAAGTCCTTGACAACCTTGGGGACGAGTTTAAGCGGCCGCTGTCTTTCGACGGGCGAAGGGAAAGACGAATTTCCGACGAACTCACAAGGCGCGGCGTCGATTGCAAAGAAGTTCTGGTGTGCGGCGAGCAATCCGACGTTGACGTAACGCTTGTCGTCAAAAAAGAAGACGCCGACAAAAAAGCGATTGTCGAAGAAGTGTCGCGCATTATGAAAGTGCGCCTTAAAAAAACGCACGAAAGCGACGCGACCGATGGATACGCGGGGATAGTGTTGTCGCCCGCGCCGCGATACGATTTCGTTTACGGCAGTGCGGGAAAAAGCCGCAGGGGCAACGACGTTTCAGGCGACGTGATACTTGTCAAGCGCATGTCGAAAAACCGCGTTTTGTTTGCCGTCGGCGACGGAATGGGCAGCGGCAAAAATGCAAACGATTTGTCAGAAAGAGCAGTTAAGACAATCGAAAACTTCTTTGAAGCTGGGTTTTCGGAAGATGTCGTGATGGAAGTGTCCAACAAAATACTGACGCGGCACGCCACGGGCGACGGGTTCAGCGCGGTCGATATTATGGTGCTGAACCTTAACACGGGCGCGGTAAACTTCATTAAACTCGGCGCGACTTTCACGGTGATTAAAAGCGGTGACGAGCCGGAAATTATTGAAGGAAACGCGCTCCCGATGGGCGTGGTCGAAAACGTGCAGCCTTTCGTCACCCGTCGCGTATTGTCCGAAAACGACGTTGCGGTGTTGCTGTCCGACGGCGTTACCGACGTTACGACAGGCGGCGAAATCGCGGAAATTCTTGACGAAGAAAGGCGGATAAATCCCGAAGTTTTGTCGTCGAAAATACTCGATGCGGCCGTGAAAAACGGGGCAAGCGACGACGCGACGGTTTTGACGGTCAAAATCTTTTCGCGCATTTAATAATATATATTTAATAAAATTATTGTTTTTTAACGCGGATGATAGTATAATTTTATTCGTGAAAGAAAAGATTATCCAAAACGTTTTGGAGGCAGCGAAAAATCAAAGAATTGCCGTCGGCGTCAGCGGGGGGGTTGACTCGATGGTGCTTTTGCGCGCTCTTATCGAAGCGAAAAAATCGACGGATTTTTCATTTTTCATTGTTAATATCGAACACGGAATAAGGGGGCAGTCGTCCGAAAACGACAGCAGATTCGTTGCGGATTTCGCACGTTCGCACGGCATAGAGTGCCGCACGTTCAAGGTTGATTCATTGCGCCGCGCGAAAGAGTTTGGCGAGACGGAAGAAGAAGCCGCAAGGGTTTTAAGGTACGGCGTTTTCCAAAAACTGCTTATCGACGGCGATTGTGACAAGGTATTTCTCGCTCATCACGAGGACGATCAGGCGGAAACGGTATTGATGCGTATAATCCGCGGCACGGGCATAAAAGGGCTTTCGGGCATGCAAAAGGAAACGCGCGGATACGTCCGTCCGCTCCTTGACGTGTCGAAGGAAGAAATACTCGACTTCCAAAAAAAATACGACGTGCCGTACGTCGTGGACGAAAGCAATTTCGAAAACGACAAAACCCGAAATTTAATACGCAATGAAATTATGCCGCTTCTGAACCGCGCTGGCGACGCGACGGGAAGCCTCAACAGACTTTCGCGCATTGCCTCCGACACGGAAGAGTTTTTAAGTACGCTCGATCTGCCGCTTGAAATCTCGAAGGATAGCGTCGGAATCGACGTGAAAAACCCGCCCGTTTTCCTTTTGAAGCGTGCGATAAGGAACGCGTTTTTGGCGCTCGGCGTTGAAAAGGACGTGGAAGAAAAGCACGTCCTTATCATTCTCGATTTGTTGCAAAAAGAAAACGGCGCAAGCGTCGATATGCCTTACGGCGTCGTCGTCACGAAAGAATACGACAAGATCGTTTTTTCAAAATCCAAGCAGAAACAAGCCTTTACAACGCCGTTTGCGACGGGTAAAGTCGCGTTTTTGGACAAAACCGTGATAATCGACAAAACCGCGAAAAGCAAGGACGGCGTAAAAACGCTTACTTTCGACCTGTCGAAAATACCCGCGGGCGCGGTAATCCGCACGCGTGAAGACGGCGACGTTTTCACAAAGTTTTCAGGCGGCACGAAAAAACTCGGCGATTATTTCACCGACAAAAAAATCCCCAAAAGAGAAAGGGACGAAATTCCCCTTGTTGCAATCGGCAAAGACGTACTTATCGTCGTCGGCACGGAAATTTCCGACAAGGTAAGAATCAACGAAAACACAAAACCCGAATATATTTTCGAAATTACATCGGAGGACAATTAAATGTACGGCAAAGAAATTGAAAAGGTTTTAATCACGAACGGAGACGTCAGAAACAGACTGAAAGAAGTCGCGAAAAAAATCGGCGACGACTATAAGGGCAAAGACGTTCTGTTCATTTGCGTTTTACGCGGGGCGTTTATGTTTTTCGCCGACCTTGTCAGGGAAATCAGCGAATACGACGTCAACGCGCAGGTTGACTTCATCGCGGTTTCGAGTTACGGCGAAGGCACGGTCTCGACAGGCGAAGTCAAGTTTATCAAAGACTGCTCGACGCCGATTGCGGGCAAAAACGTAATCATCGTCGAAGATATCGTGGACACGGGCATAACTCTCAATTACCTTAAAAAGGTGTTTCTGAGCCGCGAGCCCGAATCGCTTAAAATCTGCACGCTTCTCGACAAACCCGCGCGCAGAAAGGTCGACCTTATTCCCGACTATAAACTTTTTGAAATTCCCAACGAATTCGTCATCGGATACGGGCTCGACTACAACGAAGACTACCGCGCGCTGAAAGACGTTTGCGTACTTGCGCCGTGGGTTTACGAAAACAAATAGAAAAATGGATATCAGACTTCCGAGAAAACTGAAAATTCTGTCGTATTATCTGCCGTCGCTTTACATCGTCGGCGGTTACGTCAGGAATTCTTTATTGGAACTTCCCGTGAGCGACGTCGACCTTGCGGCGGAATACACCGTGCAGGAGCTTGCGACCGCGCTTTCCAACACGGAATTTTTCTTAAAAGATTTCAACAAAAAACTGGGCACGGTCAAAATTTTGAGCCGCGAAGACAGACGTTTTCAGGCGGAATACACGACTTTCCGCATTGACAGTTATCCCGTAAATTCGGGCGCGCATACGCCGTCGGACGTAATTTTCACGCGCGACATCGAAAAGGACACGCTGCGCCGCGATTTTACGGTAAACGCCATATATTACAGCATCGACACGGCAGAATACGTCGATTACACCGGCGGAATTCCCGATTTGTACAAGCACGTTTTAAGGACGACGCAATCGCCCGAAAAGGTTTTTTCCGAGGACGGTCTGCGTATTTTGCGTATGGTAAGAATCGCCGCGGAACTCGGCTTCAACATCGACAAAGAAACCCTTGACGGCGCAAAAAAATCAGTGCATCTTCTGAAAGATATTTCGGGCGAAAGAAAGCGCGAGGAATTTTTGAAAATTTTGCGCGCGGACAGAAAATACCCGTCGGACAGGACGAAAGACAGCGAAGTAAAAGCACTGCGCGTGCTTGACGAAATCGGCGCGCTCGAATACATTCTGCCCGGCATTTCCGCCGCAAAGGGTATGGAACAACGTCCCGACTTTCACGTTTACGACGTGTTCAACCATCTTATCGAAACCGTGCGTTATTGCCCGCCCGATTTACGTCTTGCGGGGCTTCTGCACGACGTCGGCAAACCGCTTTCGGTGCAAAAGTACGGCAATATGCATATGCACGCCAAAACGGGACAGGAAATCGCCAAAAAAATTCTCGGCCGCGACGGGCTGAAAATGTCGAACAGAGACGTGAACAAAATTCTGCGGCTTATCGACACGCACATGTACGACATCGACGGGCTGACAAGCGAGAAAAAAATCAGAATGTTCGTTGTCGACAACCTTGAAATTATCAACGATATAATCGCGCTGAAAAGGGCGGACGCAAAAGCGTCCCAAGGCGACGCGTCGGCAACGTCGGTGTCCGCCGAAAAAATCAATAAGGTTTATCGCGAGATGCTGGCCGACGGCACTCCGCTTGCTTATTCCGATTTGAAAGTCGACGGCAACGACCTTGTCGGCACGAAAATTCCCGAGGACAAGCGCGCCTGGGCGATGCGTAAAATTCTGGAACACGCCGTCCTGCACGAAGACTGTCGCACGCGGGAATCGCAACTTCAATATTTAAGGGGATTAAACTATGGAAGCAATTAGTATAGTCGCACTCGTTCTGGGCGTCGTCGCCGTCGTACTTCTTATTGCGGTGCTTGCGCTTACGATTCGTGGCGGAAAGAAAAAGAACGACTCGTCCGTCGAAATCGGGCAGGCGACCGTCGACGTCATCAAGGGCGAAATCGCACGCGACGGGCAAACCACCAGGGAAAACGTGCTGAGCGCGATGGGGCTTCAAAACACGTCCATTCAAAACGCGCTGAACGCAAACCAGACCGCCATTCTCGACACCGTAAGAAAGGAAGAAGAGCGAACCGAAAGGTTGCAGACGAACGTTTACGAAGGCTTTGCGACAATCACGACGGAACTCAAAAACTCCTTAAAAGAACTTAACGAAAGCAACGAAAAGCAGCTTGACAAAATGCGCGCGACCGTCGACGAAAAACTGAACGAAAATTTGGACAATAGTTTCCAAAAGTCATTTAAGATGGTGTCCGATAGGATCGACGCAATCACGAAAAACTTTGGCGAAATGCAAACCCTTACAAGCGGAATGTCCGACCTTAAAAGAGTTTTGTCCAACGTGAAAACGCGCGGCACCTGGGGCGAAATGGCGCTCGATAACCTGCTTTCGCAACTTCTGACGCCCGAGCAATACGACAAAAACGTCGCGCTTACCAAGTCGGAAAACGCCGACCGCGTGGACTTTGTCATCAATCTTCCCGGGAAAACCAGCGACAAAGTAATGCTGCCCATCGACGCGAAATTCCCGCTCGAAACCTATCAGCACGTCCTTGACGCGCAAAACGAAGTGCAGATTAAGGAAGCCAAACAGGCGCTTGCCGTCAGACTCCGCGCCGAAGCAATCAGCATAAAGAGCAAATATATCCGCGTGCCGAAAACCACCGATTTTGCGATACTGTATCTGCCCATCGAGGGGCTGTTTGCCGAAGCCATGCAAATCCGCGGGCTTTCCGACGAACTTCTGAACAATCAGCGCATAATTCTTGCGGGGCCTACGACGCTCGCCGCGCTTCTGAACAGTTTGCAAATGGGGTTCAGGACGGTGCAGATCGAAAAGCGTTCAAGCGAGATTTACAAACTTTTGGGCGCGTTCAAAAAGGACTTTGAAACCTTCTGTCAGATCCTTGAAAAAACGCAGAAAAAGCTGGGCGAAGTCACGACGGAAATCGAGCGCGCCGGCAAGCGCACCGAATATATCCAGAAACGACTTGACAAGGTTACCACCGACGACGAAGGCATCGCGGCGGAACTTTCCGAGGGGGAATTATGAAAGTAAATTTGCATACGCACAGCGTTAAAAGCGACGGTGTGTTCACGCCGGAAGAAGTCGTGAAAATCCAGCGCGACGACGGCATCGAAGCCATGTCGCTTACCGATCACGACAACGTTTCGGGCATTGACGAGGCAATCCGCGCCGGCGAAAAATACGGCTTGAAAGTGCTCCCCGGGATTGAACTTTCGTGTTACAGTGTTTGCGAAATCCATATTTTAGGATACAATTTTGACTACAAAAACATTGATTTTGTGCAGGATCTTGAAAACGTCAAGGATTTAAGACGACAAAGAATAAATAAGACCGTCGATAAACTGCACGCCCTTAACGTGCCTTTCGACGACAGCGCGCTCGACTTTGAAAACGCAAATCTCGGCCGCGTCCACGTCGCCAAAGAAATGGTAAAACAAGGGCTTGCAAAAACGGTGTCCGACGCCTTTTATCAATATTTGGGCTCCGGCAAAAAAGCGTATATTCCGGGCTACCGACTCCGCCCGATGGACGGCGTGAAACTCATCAAAAAATACGGCGGCGTTGCGGTTGTCGCACACCCTGTGTATATCCCGAAAGACAAGTTGGAACTTCTTGTCGCGGGGCTGGTGCCGTACGGTCTTGACGGGCTTGAATGTTATTATTCCACCTTCAACGAAACGGACACGAAAAGGTTTTTGAGCCTTGCCGCAAAGTACAATCTCATCACGACCGCAGGCACGGACCTGCACGACGCGAACCTTTACGTATCGCCGACGTACGATTGTACTAGGGTTGACATGCGCTCTCTCAAAAAACTCGGCCTGTAAAAAGTCATAATTTTGCGCCTTTTTGAGTTTTTGGCAAAACCTTACTCGGTTACGTACGCCTAAGTACGCGCCCTCGTAAGAACTTGCCAAGAAACGTCAAAAATCCATCAAAATTCTGACTTTTTAGGGATAGGGGACCCCGCGGGATACTGAGTACCCGTGGGGAAAAGGCGCACACAAGCAAAAGAGTGAGCGTTATCGTTTCCCGATAATGCGATTGCAAAAATATTCCGAAAAAACCTTATCCGAAAGTAAAAACTTAATATATACACATAATAGCGGTATGGCAAAGGTAAGAATTATTTTGGTCGTACTGCTTTTTTTATGCGCGGTAAGCGTTGCGGCAAAGCCGAAAACGCAAATGCGAGTCATCGTTGTGGACGGGGCGGAGATATGTTTTGATGAAACTTTTTCAGCCGACGGCGACGGTATTCCGCCGTTAAAGCGGCTGTTCGGGTTTAACGTTGAAAAACGACTGACGGGACTTTTAAGGCAAGGTTATTCCGAAAAGGACGCGCTTTTGAAAACCTTTCCGTCGCTTCTTCGCTCGCTTGAAAATCTGGCGAACGAAAAATACGTTCCGCCCGAAAATGCCCGCGTAACGTTCAATCCGGACGGTGAAAAAACGTTTGAGTACGTCCCCGAGCAAACGGGGCGCAAGGCGGATTTTGATAAGCTTATCAAAGACGTTGTGAAAAACGTAATCGGCGCGCAAAGCGTAGTAAGCGTTTTGTACGATGTACTGTATCCCGAAATCACCGAAAAAGATTTGCGCGAAAACACCCTTCTTCGCGGAAAGTTTTCGACGGCGTTCAAAAGAAGTTCGGACGCAAGAAAGTCGAACGTAAAACTCGCGGCGAAAAAACTCAACGGTGCGACGGTAAACCCCGGCGAAGTTTTTTCGTTCAACGAAAGAATCGGGGCAAGGACACTTGACAACGGATTTCTGGAAGCGCCGGTCATCGTGGACGGCAAATTTCAGGGCGGCGTCGGCGGGGGCGTATGTCAGGTATCGACGACTTTATACAACGCCGTGCTGTATGCGGATCTGACGATAATCGGCGTATCGCGCCACTCGCTCCCCGTAAAATACGTGCCGGCAAGTTTCGACGCGATGGTGTCGTCGATGACCGACTTTAAGTTTGCAAACGACGGAAGGTATCCGATATACGTCAAATCGTACGTTAAAGACGACGAATTGTACGTTGAAATATACGGAAGCCCGTTAAACTATGAAGTGCGGCTTGTGTCGGAAATCACGGGAAGCGCGCCGCGGGACGTGAAATATATTGACGACGACACGATGAATGTCGGCGAGGAACTTGTGCTTGCCGAGGGGGCGGACGGCGTGATAAGCCGCGGAATAATGGAAAAGTATATGAACGGGGAATGCGTGTTCCGCAGGGAAATCCGGAAAGACTTTTATAAATCGCAACAAAAAGTCGTGGCGCGCGGCACCAAAAAAGCGGCGGACGATAACAATAAAGAAAATCAACTTGCGGGGATAATTTGACTTTACTTCCATTATCATATATAATACTAATGCAGTAAAATATCAATAGGGGCAAGTTATCCACAAAGTTATCCACATCGGGTGATTTTATTGTTGACAACTTGATTAAAAATCGCAAAAGGCTATGGATTACAGAGATATCTACAAAAACTGGCTTGCATCGGGCGCATTGACAGCCGACGAAAAGGCGGAATTATCGGCGATTTCCGATGACTTAAACGCACAAAAAGACCGTTTCGGGGCGGAACTCGAATTCGGAACGGCGGGTATGCGCGGCGTTCTCGGCGCAGGCATTAACAGAATGAATGCGTACACGGTTGCCCGTGCGACAAAGGGACTTGCAAGGTATATTATCGGCAGAGGCGAAGACGCGATGCGTCGCGGCGTCGTGGTGTCTTATGACACAAGGCGTTTTTCGACGGAGTTTGCGATTGTTTCGGCGGAAGTCCTGAATTCTTTCGGCATACGCGTATATCTTTTTGAAAACGTACGCCCCGTGCCCGTTTGCAGTTTTGCAATCCGCAATTTGAACGCGGTTGCGGGCATTATGATTACCGCGTCGCACAACCCCAAAATTTACAATGGATACAAGGTTTACGGCGAAGACGGCGCGCAGATGTCGCCAGAAGACACGGCTGTCGTCGTGAAGTTTATCGAAGAAGAAAAGGATTATTTCGCGCCGTATAAAAAAATCGGCATTACCGAAAGCGACATAAGAAACGCCGACGGCAAAACGTACGAAAATATCACCGTCATCGGGAAATCTCTGGACGAGCGTTATTTTGCGGCAATCGAAAAACTTATGTTGTCCGAAGACGCCGTAAGAGCGCAGCGCGACAAAATGAAAATCGTTTACACCCCCATTCACGGCAGCGGCTATATGCCCGTCACGACAATGCTTGAAAGAATGGGTATGCCGGTCGTTACCGTTCCCGAGCAGGTCAACCCCGATCCCGACTTTTCGACGGTGCGCGTGCCGAATCCCGAGGAAGCCGACGCGCTGTCGATGGCTGTCGCGCTTGCGAAAAAGGTCAACGCCGCCGTTGTTATCGGCACCGATCCCGACTGCGACAGAATGGGTGTTGCGGTACGAAACGACAAGGGCGAGTTCGTCCTTCTGAACGGAAACCAGACGGGCGTTCTTATTATGGATTATATTTTGAGGCGCAACCGCGACAAAGGAACGCTTCCGAAAAACGCCGCCGTCGTCAAAACCATCGTTACGACAAGGCTTGCAAACGTCGTCGCAAAAGATTACGGCGCGACCGTGTTCGACGTGTTGACGGGGTTCAAGTTCATCGGCGAAAAAATAAAAGAGTGGGAACAGACTCACGAATATACTTTTATGTTCGGCTTTGAGGAAAGTTACGGCTGTTTGTCGGGCACGCACGCCCGCGATAAGGACGCCGTCGTCGCCTCGATGCTCTTTGCGGAGCTTGCCTGCTTTGAAGAAAACGAAGGTTCGAGCGTTTACGACAGGCTGCAAAAGATTTATAAGGAATACGGATATTTCCTTGAAAGGGCATTCTCGTTCGGCTTCACCGGCATCGACGCCATGGACAAAATGAACAAGATTATGAACGATATCCGCACAAGCGATATTTCGTCGGTTCAGGGCAAAAAAGTCCTTGCGCTCAGCGATTACCTTACGGGCGTTACGACGAAATGCGACGGAACAAAGGAAAAAATCACTTTGCCGAAGTCCAACGTCCTGCTTTACACTCTTGAAAACGACTGCTGGATGTGCGTCCGCCCGAGCGGTACGGAGCCGAAACTCAAAATCTATCTTGCCACGAAAGAAGATTCCTTCGATTCGGCGGAAAAAGACCTTGCCGCGATGAAAGACGAAGTGGTAAAAAAATTCAATTTGTAAAACAATTAACACTTATATAAAAAGGGAGTAAACGTATGAAAAAGTCAATATTTAAGATTACGGCATTTTCGATTATCGCAGTGCTTGTCGTCGCTCTTTCGGTAACGGCGTTTGCATTGACTGCGCCCGGCGGGAACGTCACAACGACAGGCGACAGCGTTTCGTATGCGAAAACCAACAACGATAATCCGTACATAGTTTACAACACGACAGGGCTTTTGCGTTCGGCTCACCGCGCAGGCGGCGTACAGGATCCCGAAAACACCATGAAGGCAATCAAAACCTGTCTGAACAGTATGAGCGAAGGTTACGACGTCGATATTCTGGAATTTGACCTGCACCTGACGAAAGATAACGAACTTATCCTTCTTCACGACGAAAATTTTGACCGCACCACAAACAGCGTCGAAGTCTGGGGCAGAGAAGGCGTGTTGCCGCGCGACAAAGACCTTGCAGAAATCAAAGAGCTGAACTTCGGATACTGGTTCCCGTACGAAAGGGGCAGCGTCCAGGTTGAAGATAAGCGTATTTACAAAGACCTGAACGCTTTGCCGGACGGCGTCGACGCAAACGATTTACGCGTCGTTACGCTGGAAGAAGTTATTGTCGCGGCGGAAAATGCGGGCAAACAATATCGCTATATCATCGAAATCAAGGACAAAGGCTCGGTCGGCAAATACGCGGCGGAACAACTTTGCGCGCTTATGGAAAAGTATAATATGTTCGACAAAGTTGTTGTCGGCACGTTCAACGGCGATATCAGCGATTACTTCGATTATCTCAACGCCAACGTGTACAACGGCAAAATCAACCGCTCCGCAGGTATTCTCGAAGTTCTGAAAATCTTTTTGAGTTACCTTATGAACCGCGACCTCGGCACGGTGAAATACAACGTTTTGCAAATTCCTTATATGAATTTGTTCCCGTTCCTTGGCAGCAAGTCGTTCATCGATTACGCGCACAAGTACGGCATCGCCTGCCAGTTCTGGACAATTAACGAGGCAAGCCAGATGGAAACGCTCATTAAAAACGGCGCGGACTGCATTATGTCCGACAACCCGAAACTTCTGTATGAGGTTGCAGACCGCGTGAAATACGGAAATATGGTGCAGCCTGCCGAACCCCAACCGCAACAATAATCTTAAATACCTTATAAAGCCCACGGCAAGCCGTGGGTTTTTCATTGCAAAAAGAATTTCAATTTACAACATCGTTCAAATCCCTTATTTCGGGCAAATAAAAAACACACAACGCAAATAATGCGTGTGTGTTTTTTATGGTCGGAGTGACGGGATTTGAACCCATGGCCTCATGGTCCCGAACGACGCAAAACGTTAGAAAAAGCAATAAAAATAGGGAAGCGACACAATTTTGACACAAAATTTTTGAAGTTTTTTCATATTTTCGGCGCGGTACAGGTACACTTTTTATAATATGGCGTTCGCGCGGCGTTTTTTATTGAAGTAACGCGCCTTGACATATCGTCTGCGGCGCGTTTTCTTCTTAAAAAATAATATCGCTGTACCCGTACGGGCTTTTCTTTCCTTTTCGGCTTTCTGCGTCGTCCGGGGGACGTTGCCGTGGGCGATTCCGGCGCCGGTGCGTGGAATAAAGGCATTTTTCGGAGCGAAGCGACACCTTTTCGCGCGTCCACGCGCATAAGTACGTGCGCGCTCTTAACTATGGGTAACGTAGTTTCTTTTTTTTACTTTCTCTATCATAATCTAAATCTAATGGTGGTGGAATTTTGTCTGGTATTTTGGGAAATTTGGCGTGTCGGATAGTGGAATTTTGTCATAGTTTTTTCGCGGTTTAGACAAAAACGAAATGGCAAGACGGTTGTCTTGCCTTAAAAATTGTTTGAAATTGTCGTCAGAATGCCCGTTAAAACGCTATATTTACCGGGCGAAAACCGTCCTTATCTTTATTTCTTTCGTTGTATAATTCAACCGCTTCGCGCGGATATAACGCCGTATATTCGCGTTTACGCGGCGTCGGCGCCTTATGTATAAATATTTTGTTATTGTCTTTCAGCGCTTCCAGAACGCGCGACAGCGTGCGTTCGGACAGTCCTGTTTCTTTCGCAAGGTAAGACGCCTTGCAGGTAAGGCGTGTTGCACAGCCGGGGATCGGCTGGGAATATGAGTATATAACGGCATATACAAGCAATTCAGACGTCGTGTTTACCCAACGGAACATCCAGCCGTTTACGACGATATGCGACCGAGAAACGGGCATTTTCGGCAGCACAACGGCATACCGTGCGCGTTCGACGCCGTTCGTCATTCGTAAGGTTTCCGCCTTGCGGATCAATCCGCGCTTTTCAAGCGTATTCAGCGCGGAAATTATCGTTTTGCGGTCTTTGTTCAGTGAATTCTGGATAAACGTCAGACTTCCGAAGAACGTCGTGTCACTTCCGGGACGTGAAAACTGATAGATCAGAGCGTAAACAAGCATTTCGCTTTGCGTCAGATCCAGTTTCAACATCCAGTCATATATAGACATAGTGAACCCGTCTTCGATACGTTTGTTTTTTATGCGGTTGCGCTTGCGGATATCGTCCGCAAGCCTTGTCATATTGTCGTTATATTTCATATTTTTTCCATTTCGTAAAATTACTTGTTAAGGCGCGCCGCAATTTCCGGCACGCGGGCAAAATCGCCATTAAGAAGTAGATAATACGCGCCTCGGATAAAGTCCGGTTGCGTAAGGTTCTTTTCTTTCAGAAGACGCTTTACGGCGTCCGCTTCGGCATTCGGAAGAATCGCGGATATTTGTTTGTAATCTTTCTTGTATTCGTCTTTCATAGTTTTTTAACCACAACATTGACTTTTTTTGTTTTATCGCATATAATATATATAGGCTTAGAAATAAGCGGGACTGGCAGCAATGCCGATAACAGGTTGACGAGTGGGTAACTACTCGTCTATTTTTCTGCCTTTTAATTCGCGAATTTTCTTTTTATTATTTTTGTTCTTATGTATTTCTTTCGTTATTTTCACAACTTCGTTATGATTTATTCGACGCTTTGCGGGCTGTAATTCAAACTTTTCACCAATTTTAATAGGCATACCTTTATCGTCTTTTGTTTCAACGTATGGCTTATACCAGGATTTTCCGTTATCATAACTTACAAGTTGTATAACACCTTTTTTTCGTTTGCCTAAACTATTTTTTTCTGACGTAAGTTTTACAATTGCAAGTTCGTCGTTCCGATTAGTGTCTATTACTGTTGCCGGTCGATATAACTGTTTAGTTGTTTTATATCCAGGCTTTACGTAGCCTGCACCACTTTCTAAATGGTTATCGCGCGTTTGGATTCGATCGCCTTTCTGAATTGTTTTCGATACGTTTTTATCTGATTTCTTCATAATTCGTAATCCTCTATATCTGGAATGTTTTTAATAATGCTGTTGAGTTGTTCTCTGGTATAATTGCGTTCCGTGAAATTTCTTGCTGACGATTGTTTCGGATTTTTGGTAGTGAGAATTGATTGTTGCAATTCTTTGTTGATGTATTTACTTATCGCCGCCGACGTTGTGCAACCCGATTGATAAAAGCGCATAACGATTGAATTCATACCGTTAAGCGTTTTAATATTTGATACGTAACAATACTTTGCGACGTCAAGCAGGGCGGTTTCGTCGAAACCTTTTGAGAGCCATGGGCTGATATATGTATCAACGATATCGTCGAGATTGTCATAAAACACGCCGATTGTACGGTTGATATTTACAGCAAGATTGTTTTTTTGAATTGTGTTTTTCATATTTCAATCGTCTAAAAAACTGGGACGTTCTTCGTCCTGTTTCGGTTTTATGACCGGAATTTTCACCGGGGGATTGTTCGGTTTTTCGGCCGACGTCGCGTCTGACGTCGATTCAGACGTCGGCGCGTCCTTGTATTTCGGCTTTTTCGGCGGTTCCTGCGCCGCCGGCGTCGGTGTTCCCGGCGCGGCGTCTTGCTTATCCGCAAGCATTTGAAGCGTCGCAAGATAAACGTCAATAGGCACGGTGTTCCCGGCGCTTTCCGAAACGTCCAGACCGTTCACGAATTCAGACTTTCCGCCGGCGGATTCGAGTTCCAATGTCCGAATCTGACTTAGGATCATCTGGCACCCGTTCGTGCAGGAAAAACCGCACGCTTCGCAGTCCATTGTTTTAAGGATTTTCCACATTTTGCGGATTGTTGACGCGTTTTTCAGCCGTTGCGAAAACGAAACGTAATTCTTCGCGCCGACGTTTATGTTCACTTTTGGATTTTTAGCCATTTGTTGCTCCTAAAATTTTATTGCCGTCAAGGAAAAGACGGGAAAAGTAATATGTGTCATATTTCAGCCACGATTTTTTTACAAAAAAACTTCGATATTCTACTTCGCCGTAGCGTGCTTCGAAGTCCCGGGCTTCTTTCGAGTTCTTGTCGCCTTCGTACGGAGATAGCCCGGCGTCCGCGCTGGGATATTTGTCGTACGAAATGGCGTCAACGACAAGGAATCGTCCGCAGTCGTGGGTTTCAAGACATTTAATGAAAACGTTCGCTTGTTCTCTCATTTTTATATAAAGGCGCCCCAACGCTTGCGTGTTGACGTGGAGTTGGTGTTGTCCCAGTTGTCTGGATAAGGCTTCGAAGATCGCAATTTCCGGAAACGTCGAATCGATTTCAGAGTTATTCTGACTTCCGAAATACACCGCGCCGTCTGATATGAATATCGGCAAGCCAGGAATAAAAGGATCCGGGTACTTCGTGATTGTTCCGTTGACGATATCCTTATAAGTGTTTCCGCCGACGCCCAGCGCGCGCAGCGATTTAAGGACAAGTGTTTTTTCGTTATATGGCATATTAGAATAATGCAATCCGTCCAGAAGGTGAATAACGGTTGCGAATAGTACGTCCTTTCCGCTGCCTTTTTTGCCAAAAACGATAACGTTCGAGTTCTGGAACGTATCCACAAGCCAACCGGCTTGCTCCGAAAAGTATTGATTATTGAAATTTATCTGCTGGCGATAATTCATTTTCGTGATATAACGTACTTCCAGAACGCTTTTGCGGCGCTGTTGAAATCGACTTTGTATATCGCACCGTAAACCGCGCTGGCACATAAAAACATACAAGCAGCGGACACTGCAAACGCGACGATCAGACACAGCGCGCTCATTCCGATTTTTGCCCAGACGCTGTTAAACTGTTTGACGATAAGTTTTTCAAACAGGACGAAAAGCAAAATCGTGAAGATCACCGTCAAGACGATCGCAACGATAAGAATCAGAAGGTCATAGCCCGGCAGTTTTTTCATTCCAATGCCCGGGCTGTCGTAATCGTTGATAATATCGATAGGGCTTGCAATAACCGGCACGGTGAAGACTTCTTCGCCTTTCTGGAAATCGAATTCGATAACGTCGAAGTCCATAAACACGGTTTGCGTTGCAACGTAGCAATCTTCTTTACCTTCTTCGGTGTTTCCGTTCCTGCAAGCAGGCATTGACCGATAATCAGAATTTGCGAATCTGAATAAAACGACGGTATTACCTTTTGCGGTTTCGGCATTATAAAAACTTCTCACATTGTAAAGACTGTTTTTATCGATTAAAAGACGCTTTGCGACGTCGTCTATATTGCCGTCGAAATCGGCGTTTTTAAGATAATAGATCGGCTGTACGTTCTGATAACTTTCGGACGTTTCGGCAAGTTTATATTTCCAGCCAAAAGCGAATAGTTTTTCAATCGTCTTATGATTGCTGTCGAAACTCTTAACGTCGAAAGTGTCGTTAAAATCGATTTTTTTCTTGTTATAACCGCGCTGAATACCGTTTTCGGCGCGATCAGCGTCAATATGATCCATAAATAAATCGTTAGATATTTGACGTCCGTTGCAATCGATATAACCGTGTCCGGTGTCATTCCGATAGTTGTATATCCAGTCAGACACGACGGATTTATTTACTTTCCCGGCAGGTTCTTTATAAATAAGATCCAGAATCGTATTTGTTCCGACCGACGGCGAGTAAAAGACATACGGCAATATCGGCGCCCATTCGGTCGAAAGATATCTTTCTACCGCTAATGGGTTGCTGTCGTTTAAATAGTCTCTGCCGCGATTGAAACTCCAATCGTAATACCACGTATCCCGGCTGGCTAATCCGCTGCCTAAATGTTGATATTTAACGCCGTTATAAACATAAAAAGGAATGTTTTTATTACACGTGTCGCCGAGCCACGTCCCCGTGTATTGACGCGCAAGGTTATAAAAATCCTGATTCGACGTTACAAGCGCCCACTGCGTGACGTATTCCCACCATTCGGCAGTAATTGCTTTTATGGCGACGTTGTCGTTCATGTATTTTCCCGGGATAGAGAAATAAGCGGTGTTGATCTGGTTGAAGTGGTTTGCGCCCTTATCAGAGTGTCCGGTGCGGTAATATGTATGGTTGAGTTCCAGCGCGACGGTTTCGGTCATACCTTTTTCCGCGCATTTCAACGTGTTTTCGGCGCTTTGGTTTTCGCCGAAGGACGGCATATATCCGGAAAACGTCAGAGTTTTCGCGACGGCATATTCTGTTGCGTTGTAGTCGCCGCGCGTCGTAAGTTCAATGCCGGAAACGTCGTAACGTCGCGCGTCGCGGTTAGTCAGGCGTTTTACGATTTCCGCGCTTTCGGCGATTTTGTATTTCAGGAAAAGTCCGTCTGCGCTGGCGGAAACAAGTTGCAGACGGTATTTCGTGTATTCGGTTGCGTTCCCTGCGGCGTCGTACGCGCTGGCAAGTTGGATCTTGTTTTGCCCGGAAGTCGCAACGACGTTCTTTTTCGGGTTGTACACATACGCAAAAAGCGCGAATTTATCGCGCGCTGCGTCGTCGAAACTGTATCCGTATTCGATAAACGAAAGCATACGCGTTTCGGCGTTTGCGTCTGCCGGGTAGTCTGCGACGTCGAATTTCTTTCCGTCGATCGTCATTTGAAGTAAATCGGAATAAACGTCCGAATCAACTGTCACGGCAAACGCCGCGCCGTTCGTTCCGATAAACAGCAGAATGACGGAAAGTAATATTATTAACAGGCTTGCGCCCGTGATTTTTCGAATTTGAAGCGTTTTCATAGTGTTTTAAGGTTGACCGGTGCCGGGGCGGCTACGGCGCCGCCCGGACGGTCTGATAAAAGGAAAAAAATTATGAGTCAACGGCAACAATGCCGAATTGACCGATTAGAAAGTAATGGTGGATTGGCTCAATCCTACGCCGCTTATTGACGACGTAATACGAAAGGAAAAGACCTGTTGAAGGTTCAGTTCTGCACAAGATACGGTGATTTTGAAGTAACCGACTTCGTTATTTTCCCACGATTTGAAGTGGTCCGTGTACGTGCCGCCGGCACTGCCGCCGGTTACACCGTGATAATAGTTTTCGACGACTTTTTTAGTCTGAATCGTGATGTTTTTATTTTGATAATTTACGGTAACGAAATTATCTTTAAGGCTATCAAGGGTTCTAACGCTCGGTTTTCCGCTCCAATGGTCACCGTTTCTATCAACGAGTAAGGTATCAACAACAAAACTGCCGACGCCTTCGACGGAAACGGTGATTTTGTCGTAATAACTTTCGTCGATGTCACCGAAAACGTTTGCAAGGTTGACAGCAAAACCGCTTGACGTGTTGGCGATAAGATATTTCTGTCCGTCAGACGTGGTTTTAAGTGCCGCAGTATCAACGTTAAGGCTTGACGGAATACCGGTGAACGTTACGGAACAGAGTGCTTCGTATCCGCCGACGCGCGTCGTGACTTTGATGTATGCGACAGATCCACGGAACGATTTCTTACAAGTGACCGTCGCGGTCAGAGCGCCGTCCGCCGTCGGGGTAAGGGTAAGATATTCGCTGATGTCTTTATCTTTAAGGGGCGCGTCGTCTGCCCAGTAAATAGACCAGTCAACGGTCTTGTTTTCCGCGTTTTCCGGTGTTACGGTTGCGGTAAGGATTTTGGACACGGTGCCGTCGTCTGCCGTCGCAGTTGCCATAGAGAGAAGGACGCCGTTCGTTTCGATCTGTTCGACGTCGATGTTATCACCGCCGCCGGGCTTTTGTTCTTCGCCGGGCTTGTCGGGTTGTTCGACTTGCGGTTTATTGTGTTTGAATTTAGACCAGTCTGTAAATCCCTTTGAGGGGATCGCGATTCCGATTGTTGCCAGCAAAAGGACGATTAGCACGGAACATAACGCCTTTACGCCGATGTTTTTTTGTTTTTTACTCATTTTTTCTTTGCTCCTTGTTTTGTGGTAGATTTCTTTCCGGGTGCCGACGTTGTCTGAATGACCGTGCGTCTGACGCCGTTTGAGTTCTGATACGTTGTTTTGATAGTCTGTGATACCGGGGTAAATCCGCCGGACGGCTTCGTTGCCGGCTTTGGCTTCGAAGGTTTCGCCGCCGGGCGTGCCGCCGGCTTTGCCGATTTGGGTTTAGATTTTTTGTTTGCCATTTTTGCTCCTTTATAATTTTTTTAAGGTGGATTTGATTTGAGTTGTTACAAGGTGTTTTTTCCGCGATCACCGCCTTTTGGTTATGAATGTCCACATTGCGGACAGGCTCTGCTCGAATGTCTGCCCGGATATTGCGGCATATACGCCGCCGATAGCAAGATACGCAAGCGCGATCAGAACGGCGGTAATGATAATAAAAGTTAAAGTGTCGTATAAGATTTTTTTAATCATAAGTCGTTGGGGGCGTCCCGTTCCCCGGCGGCGACTGTCCGCCGGGCAGGACACTTTTTTAAGGAGGTGATTATGCCAGAATGCTTTTATGCAGCAAGTCAGACGTATTCATAACGCGGTGCGTCGTCCGGGTTATACGTGTTATATCGCTTTATCGGTTTAAGACGTTGTACGCAATCGACGTCAACGTCAATTCCGGCGTCAAACGCCATTGCCTGCGCTATCTGGATCGCTTCGTCGTCGTCGTGCGCCTTAATTATTTCGGAACGTCGTCCCGTGAAAGTTACTAAATATCTCATTTTCCTTTTTCCTTTCCTTTTTCGCTTGACAAGCGATTTGAATTGCTTTATTATCTGTTTCAAGAAGTGTTTAGGGACTGCCCTTTGGGATGTGTCCCGTTGCAGTGCTGGGATCACGTTTGTGGTTTATCTGGGCGCACTTCTTATTTTTTTTACTTTTTCTTTGTCTTTCTCGCTTAACTTCCAGCCTTTTTTCACGCTTCCGAAACGATTAGTCTTGTCGATTTCGGGAGTTTTTTTCATATACGTTGTTTTTTTGTCTTCCGGGTTAGGACTGGCTTCCAAACGAATTTTTGTCGTACCTTCGCCGACGCTGTTATGCGTTATTCCCAGAAATATGAATTCGTCGCCGATTTTCTCGTATATGTAGGCAGGGTGTCCGCTTTTTTTATATTTTCTGAATTCGTTTCGCGGTTGCGCCCGGCGATTTTTAGTATTGTCGGGCTTCCGTTGATTCGGAAAACGATTGATTTTGCGGTTGTGCTGCTGTTGCGCGTTCTTTTTGGTTTTGGTGTTTTTGTTCGATTTCGTCATTTCAATTTTTCCCCGGCGATTCTGTAATTGATTGATACAACGGTCGTGCCGTTCTTTGCGGCGGTGCGATCGCAATATTTTTTGAGATTCGCCGCGGTTTTGTAATCGTGCCAGAATTCGACGTAAACGCCGTCCGCAGTTCTGTAAGAAGATTTCGTCATTTTACGTTCCTGCCTTTCAAAAATTCGGATACTTCGTCCGAACGTGCCGGGGCGGATATTTCAAGTTCAACGACGTTGTAACGTTTTGCAACGTAAGCGCAAAAGTCGATTAGCATTTTTTCGACTTCGATGTCGCCGGCAGTGAGAAGTTCCACCGCAGCCAAAAGCGCGCTGGTGTTCTGATAACAACCTTTTGCAATGCCTTTCGCGCAAAGTTCGTCGGTTGCTTGGTTAAGTTCTTCGGGGGTGATGTTCCATTTGGACAGAATGTTTTTCATAATTTTCTCCTAAATTTTTAGCAGAACGCTAAATTTAGTTTTATTATAATCGGCGTATTGCTAAAAAGTCAACAATTTATTAAGCATTTTGCTAAAAATATTCCGAGGTGCTTATGAAAACGCTAAAAATTTTAAGAGAAGAAAAAGGTTTAATGCAGAAAGATATCGCTTCGGCGGTGAATCACAGTATCACATGTATATCAGACTGGGAGCGTGGCAAACGCGAGCCGAGCATAGACGATTTAATTCGACTTGCTGATTTTTTCGGCTGCACGGTAGATTATCTTATCGGAAGGGAAGCGGAAGACGGTGTCGTTATCGTTTCCGGGAACGAATTATCGAAAGACGAATCGGCGCTGATTGATAAACTGCGCTGTTTGGATCCTTTGAATAAAGAACTTGCGTATCAATACGTTGATTTTCTTTCGGAACGTCAGAAGTAAGTTTTGAATTCTTTTCATAAAAAGCGACAGTTCCTGTCATATTTTATCCGTTACGATAAAACAGTGTAACGGAGGGGAAAACAATGACAGAGAAGGAACGAAAGTATTTTGAACGGCTTTCGGCGAAACTTGAAAATTTAATATTAAATCAGAATTGTGTCGCTTCGAAAGGAGATGACACAATGAATAAAAAATCGACAGTTTATAAAGGTTACAGGATTACCGAAAGGACAGACGGTCGTCGGTGGGCGCGCATTACAAAAAACGGGCATACGACTTGTATTTATGGTCGAACCGACGACGAAGTCAAGAAGAAGATCAGCGAATTTTTGAAATACGGCGTAACTAACCGGGAGCCGGAACCAAAATGGACGCTTTATTCGTGGCTTGATTTTTGGCGGCGAACGTTTAAGACGCCGTACAACAAGACCGATATGTATCAATATCACATTAAAAACCACGTCAAGGCACGATTCAAGGATAAACCGCTAAAAGACGTTACGACGATTGATTTACAGATGATTATAACGGCTTGTCCGTATTCGCGTAGCCGCGTTGACGTCTATCAGATGTTAAACGCAGCGTTCAGAGTCGCGAAACAACAAGACGTCATTTCAAAGAATCCGGCAGAAGGTCTGATATCGCCACGACACCGAAAAGTGTCGGGAATGCCGCTGACGCTTGCGGAGCAAAAAGCATTTTTCAAAAGTATAGAAAACGAAGAATGCAAAAACGATTACTTGTTTTATCTGTTTTCGGGCGTCAGACGTTCCGAACTATTGACGATTAACGTCGCAAGTCTGGATTACGAAAATAATCTGATTTACGTCCACGGCACAAAAACCGAAAACGCGGAACGGGCGATCCCGTTTACGGATATTCTGAAATCAATTATTTCGGAAATGACGCCGGACGAAAACGGTTATTTTTTCACGCATTCAGCGGATTGGTACACCAAAAATTTCAAAAAGTACAGTCAGAATCATTGTCTTCGGGAACTCCGGAAGTCGTTTATCACGCGTTCCGGCGAAAACGGCGTCGATATCAAAGCGATCCAACGCTGGGTAGGGCACGCCGATTATCAGACGACGGCAAATATTTATTTCAAAGCGCAGGACGAATTTTTGAAAAGTAACGCAAAAAAATTAAACGATTATCAAACTGCCTATTGGCGCGACGTTACGGAAGACGATATCTGACACAATTTTTTGACACAATTTTCCGGTTTTTACGATTATCACAAGAAAAAAAGAGCATAAAAAAACCGCAAAATCTGCGAAATTTTGCGGTTTTGGTCGGAGTGACGGGATTTGAACCCATGGCCTCATGGTCCCGAACCATGCGCGCTACCATCTGCGCTACACCCCGGTAATACGGCGGTTTTTGCCGTACTGCTATATTATATAATATTTTTTGAAATTTGCAACTGTTTTTTCACACATACATTATCGACAATGCGATTAAAGCCTGTCCTGCGAAATAGGTCGCGAGTTCCAGAACGGACAAAGTGCGGTTTGCACGCCATTCTTTAAAGTACACGAACGACAGACACGTGTCGCTGAACAGCAGGAAAAGCGCGCCGATCATCGCAAGTAGCCCGCCGACGGTCTTTTGCACCGCGTACAGATAACATGCGGACACCGCCGTAAACGTTACCGTAAAGGAGTAAAGGGTGATAAGTATGCGCATCCACAGCGGGATTTCAAACTTAAAGACGTACGAGCCGCCAAACGTCAGTATTGCCGCGACCGCCGCGACGATTGCCGTCACGAAATAAAAACCGCTTGTCAGGTTGAACGCCGTTGAAAAGGCGACGTGGCCGAGAAGGAACGCGAATAAACCGATGGGGATAAGGCGTTTTCTGTACGTCGGAGTAAGTTCCTTAACGCCAAGGAAAGCGTCGCCGGCATGGCACAAGATAAGCCCGAGAAACAGCGGAACGAAGTAGTTCATGTTGCAGGCGGGGTTTTTTGCGAATGCGGCAATTCCGATTATCAGAAACGACAGCGACGCGATATATTTTGCGACGAGCCCCCAGAAGTTTTTATTGAGCGACCGGAAGCCGAGGCAGAAAGTCGCCGCTATTATGCAGATGCCGAAAAAGAGATATACCATTTTTGATTATGCGTTTGCGAAACGCGCTTTCATACGCAACTCGTGGTTTAAGATGCGTTTTCTGATGCGTAAACTCTTGGGAGTGACTTCCAACAACTCATCGTCGGCGATGAATTCAAGACACTCTTCAAGGGAAAGTTTTTTGACGGGGATAAGGCGCAACGCGTCGTCGCTGCCAGACGCGCGGGTGTTCGTTAGATGTTTTTTCTTGCAGACGTTGACGGTAATATCGCCGAGCGTCGGGGGATAGCCGATGACCTCGCCTTCGTACACTTGTTCGCCGGCGGAGACGAAAAGGATGCCCCTTTCCTGCGCGTTGAACAATCCGTAAGTAACCGCCTCGCCCGTTTCAAAAGCGATAAGGCTTCCCGTTTTACGGCGGGGGAAATCGCCCTTATACGGCTGATATTCAAGGAATATGCTGCTCATTACGCCTTCGCCGCGGGTAAGCGTCAGAAGTTCGCTCTTAAAGCCGAAAAGTCCGCGCGACGGAATATCGAATTCAAGGCGCATTCTGTCGCCGATTGCCTGCATGTGTACGAGATCGCCGCGACGTGCGCCGACCGCGCCCATGACCGAGCCGTTGCAGTCGCCGGGGACGTCGATGACAAGCCTGTCGATAGGTTCAAGCAGAGTGTCGCCTTCCTTTTTGAAAAGGACTTTGGGCGTGGATACCGCAAACTCATAGCCTTCGCGGCGCATTGTTTCGATAAGAATGGAAAGGTGCATTTCGCCGCGTCCGGACACTTTGAAGCTGTCGGTGCTGTCGGTGTCTTCGACGCGCAGGGAAACGTCTTTCAGAAGTTCGGAATAAAGCCTTTCTCTCAGACGTTGGCTGGTGACGAATTTACCTTCCTTGCCGGCAAAGGGACTGTCGTTTACGGAGAAAGTCATTTGCACGGTGGGGTCGGTAATTTTGACGAACTCGCACGGTTCGGAGTTTTCGGGGCTTGACACGGTGTTGCCGATGTTGATGTTTTCGATGCCCGAAACGCATACGATGTCGCCGACCGCAGCCGCGTCGCAGGGAACGCGCTTTAAGCCTTCGATCTGATAAAGGTTGGCGATTTTGCTCTTATAAGGTTGAATACGGTTGTGCCAGTCGCTGACGACGACGTCGGAGTTTGTCCTGATGACGCCTTGTTCGACGCGGCCGATACCGATACGACCAACGTAGTTGTTGTAGTCGATTGCGGAAATCAGCAGTTTTGCGGGTTTTTGGTCGTCGCCTTCGGGGCAGGGGATATGGCTCAGAATCGTTTCAAAAAGCGGGATAAGGTTTTCGCCTTCCGCGCCTTCGGTAAGGGTGCTCGTACCTTTTCTGCCGCTGCAATAGACGATGGGGCTGTCCAGCTGTTCGTCGGTGGCGTCAAGGTCAATCAAAAGTCCCAGAACTTCTTCCACGACCTCGTGGATACGCGCGTCGGGACGGTCGATTTTGTTTATGCAGATGATTATTTTAAGCCCGAGCGATAAAGCCTTTGACAAAACGAACCTTGTCTGAGGCATCGGCCCTTCGACGGCGTCGACAAGCAAAAGCACGCCGCTGACCATTTTCAGGACGCGTTCAACCTCACCGCCGAAGTCCGCGTGTCCAGGGGTGTCGATGATGTTGATTTTCACGCCGTTGTAATGGATTGCGGTGTTTTTCGCAAGGATGGTGATGCCGCGTTCGCGTTCAAGGGCGTTGCTGTCCATAACGCGATCTTCAACCTGCTGATTCTCGCGGAAGGTGCCGCCTTGTTTAAGCATTTCGTCAACCAGCGTGGTTTTGCCGTGGTCGACGTGGGCGATAATTGCAATGTTTCTTAAATCTGTTCTTTTCATATTATTATCTCTCGTTTGATTTTTGTATTATATACATATCTTAAAATAATAGCAAGGATATTAACCGCCCGACGCGAATTTTTTTGAAAAAATTAAGTTTTCGGCAAAAGAAAAGGGACGGAAAAACCCGTCCCCGGAATGGATATTCGTTTGTCAGCCGTCGATTTCGTCGGCGTTTGTTTTCATATCGCCCATCCACTTTCTGAAAAAGTTTTTGACCCTGAACGCGACGCACCAGTCGCCCAGCATCGATATGCCGTGTACAAGCAGGAACACGCCCAGAAGTACCGTGAGATATATCGCGCCGCCGACGGGATTGAAGAACGCCAGCATACCGAAAACGATTTCGAATATCGAAGTTATCAGAAGTACCCACCAGTACGGCAGTCTGAGTCTGCCCGCGGCAATCGCCATCGACAATTCCGAAATGCCTTCGTAAATAAACCACATTGCGAAAATGAAGGGCAGGAAACCTGCGACGACGTTTTCGTTTGAAAGCATGATTATGCCGAGAATCGTCGTGATTATGCCGTCCGCAAGAAACGCTCCGCCGCCGAAAAGTCCGACCGTCGTGAAGAACATTGCAATTTCCACAACGCCGATTACGAGTACGATCGCGCCGATTACGTATGCGAGCGTCGTAAGCGTGGTATCAACGGGCAACGCAAAACATACGATACCCGCGGCAATCATCAGAATACTTGCTAAAAACCATAAAATTGAAGTTGATTTTTTCATATCGTTCACCTCTTTACGCCTGCATTATACAACCGATAATTAGCAGTGTCAATAGTCGAGTGCTAATTTTTCTCGCGATTATTAAAATTGATTTTTCCTGATAATAAATCTATCAATTTGATTTAATTTCCGTCATTTAATTTCAGCATGAACGCGCCTTGCTTTGCGTGGCACAGCGGACATTCTTTCGGGGCGGATTCGGCGGTTGTTTCATAGCCGCAGCCAGAGCATTTCCATTTTACCGCTTTCGGGCGTTTATAAAGGGTGGAATCTTTCAGCTGCTCGTGCAGGTCAAGAAAGAGTTTTTCGTGGCAGGTTTCAACCTGAATAAGGTTTTCAAAAAGCCCCGCGATATCATTGAATCCTTCCTTCTTCGCGGTTTCCATAAATTCGGGATAGATTTTTTCCGCCTCGTTTTTTTCGTCTTCCGCGGCAAATGCAAGGTTGTCAAGGAGATTCCATTTTTGTTTGAAAGGGAAGCCCGCGGAAATATCGATGTTTTTGATGACGTTTTCGTCGGCGGTTTGCAGGAATGAATAAAGCATGCGTGCGTGATTGAATTCTTCGTAAACCACTTTGTCGATGATTTCGGACAACGCGACGTAGCCTTCGTTTCTCGCGCCGTATTCGATGAACATATATCTGACGTGAGCCTGACATTCGCCGGCAAACGCCCGCGCCAGATTTTCGTAAGTTTTGCTGTTTTTCAGATTTTTCATAAATACCTCCGAAAAAAGTATCCGCAAATTTACAAAAAATATACGGTCTTGCTTTCAAAGTATCAAAAGATGTGTTATACTAATCGCCGTTATGAGATATTTGTTTTTCGACATAGAGTGCAGCGAAGGTAAAAGTATGTGCAGTTTCGGTTACGTTCTGACCGACGAAAAATTCCGCATACTCGAAAAGGACGATATTCTGATGAACCCCGAGGCGATTTTCCATACGGGCGCCTGGGGCAAGAAAAACAGGGAAGCCTACCCCGGTATCGAAATGGCGTACCCGAAAGAAGTTTTTCTGAAAAGCCCGACTTTCCCCGCGCTGTACGAAAAAATCAAAGCGCTTATCGAATATAAGGATCAGACCGTCATCGGGTTTTCGCACAAAAACGACACCGTGTTTCTGGACAACGCCTGCAAGCGTTACAATCTGCCGTCAATAGATTACGACTTCGTGGACGTGCAGACAATTCATAAGGATTACAATAATCTCATAAACCCGTTCAGCACCGAAAAACTTGTGGAAGAACTGAACCTCGACGTCAACAAATACGTCCCGCATAAGAGCGACGACGACGCCGAAGTGTCGATGCTCGTCACCAAAAACTTTTGCGAAAAGCTGGGGCTGTCGCTTAATAAACTTATCGCGCAGTATCCGAATTGTATGGGCGTTCATAAGGCGTATAACACTGTTTATCTTTACAAAACGCGCGCAGAAAGCCTTATTTGTGCAATAAACCGCAACAGTACGTCGGGAAGCAATTTAATGCGCGGCAGTAATTTCAACAAATACAAACACTTTCTGGAAGATTTTATCGCGGATTCTTCGGTTGAAAAATCGTTGTTCGGAAAACACGTCGCGGTGTCCAGAAATTACTTTGACAATCACTTCCGCGAGATGTTGCTTATCGTCGAAAAAGTCCGGGACAGGGGCGGCGTTATGGAATCGCACGTCGGCCGCGCCGATATATTTGCGGGCAACCCATCAAAAGAAGAAGAAAGGGCGATTGAGTCCGCAGTTCGCCGCGGGAAAAACGTCCTTATCCTCACCGAGGACGACCTTTTCAAAATGCTTTCGATTGATAAAATATAATTGTTTTTTCAACCTTTATCACATATTGAGCATTTTTTTGCGAAATGCTTTTGACAAATGCAAACTCGTATGCTATTATAATTAAGCATCTTTTATGATGCGTTTTCGGTTTAAGGAGAAATACCCAAGAGGCCGAAGGGGCTCCCCTGCTAAGGGAGTAGTACGTGAGGAGCGTAGCCAGGGTTCAAATCCCTGTTTCTCCGCCAAACAAAACGGACAAGCAAACTCGCTTGTCCGTTTTTGTTTTACGACACTTAACAACAGGGATTTGAACGAGAGCGTAAAGAAAACGACACGGTGCGTCGTTTTTAGCGGCTGCCCGAAGGCTTTTGCAAAGCATAAAAATATTTCACACGGACTGCTTTGCAAAAGGCAAGAACAAATCCCTGTTTCTCCGCCAATGTGCCATTTGAAGTTTTATAGAAAATCTACGTCCGCAAACTCAATAGTGGTTGAAAAAATTAGAAAAGTGCGGTATAATAAAAGTAATATAATACACGAGGAGGTTTTAATGACAGAACATAAAATCGTGTTTGGCGACAGTCGGTCTTTAAACCAAATCAAAGATAAATCAGTTCAACTTATAATTACATCACCACCGTATTGGCAGTTAAAAGATTACGGAACAGAAAATCAAATTGGCTTTAATGATAGCTATGAGGAATATATAAATAATTTAAATTTGGTGTGGGCTGAATGTAATCGTGTACTTTCAGATGGTTGCCGTTTGTGTATAAACATTGGCGACCAATTTGCTCGTTCTGTTTATTATGGCAGATATAAAGTAATCCCGATACGAACGGAAATCATTAGATTTTGTGAATCTTTGGGAATGGATTATATGGGAGCGATAATTTGGCAGAAAACTACAACGATGAACACGTCCGGCGGTGGAGCAATTATGGGTAGTTTTCCATATCCTCGTAATGGAATTTTGAAAATGGATTATGAATTTATTCTTATTTTCAAAAAACTGGGAACTCCACCAAAGGTAACAACTGAGCAAAAACAGCAATCAATAATAACTAAAGAAGAATGGAATGAATATTTTTCTTCCCATTGGAATTTTAACGGGGTAAAACAGTTTGGGCATATTGCGATGTTCCCTGAAGAGTTGCCTAAAAGACTTATTAAAATGTTCTCTTTTGTCGGAGAAACAGTTTTTGACCCATTTGCTGGAAGCGGAACAACTTCGTTAGCTGCAATGAAACTCGGAAGAAATTCTATCGGATATGAAATAAACAACGAGTTCTTTCCTATCATAAAAGAAAAATTCTCTTCTGTAGAAAATAGTAACCATATAGTTGAATATATGCGGGATGATAACCCCGATTATAACATATCTTCTTTGCCGTATCTTTTTAAAGACCCCCATAAAATGGATAAAAAAGTTGATGTGAAAAAGCTTCAATTTGGCTCAAGGTTAGATGCTGGCGAAACAAAAAAAGAAGAAATGTTTTCTGTAAAAGAAGTTGTTTCCCCCAACACACTCATACTTAATAATGGTTTGACAATTAAATTATTGGGCGTTGAACCAAACAAAGAGCATTATAATGAAGCTATCGAATTTTTAAAGCAAAAATTAAAAAAGCGTAAAGTATTCTTAAAGTACGATACGATAAAATACGATGGTTCAGATTTATTACTATGCTACTTGTATTTGGATAATAAAACATTTATAAATAGACATTTGGTAAAAACGGGATTTGTATCAGTAGACACGGCTATTGATTATAAATACAAAAAGAAATTTTTGGAGGATGTGAAAAATGGCTAAAGAATGGGTTTTAAACAGTGCAACAAATAGATTTCAGTTGAATTTTAAACGTAATGTTGGAGCGACTTCAGAAGCTATTCGAAAATGTGCACCTAAATCTTTGCAAGAATGGCAAGAATATTATTTCAAAAACGTTCGAAGCAAAGAGCATATCGTTGATTTAGGCAAGAAACTTTATGTAAAAATCTCCGAGGTTCTTGTCGCTGAAATTGAAGAAATCACTGAAGAAGATTGTATAAATTACATAAAAGAGCTTGTTATTGATAGAACATATGATGGATATGTTCGCGAAATAAAAACAATATATGAGCAACTTCAGGAAATATTAAAAGTAAAGATTGAGCCTGCTCCTGATGAATGGGATAGGCTTTTCAACGTTGATTTCTTCATAGAGACAAACGGAAAATATATTGGATTGCAAATTAAACCCGTATCTCAAGTTTCAAGCATACCTGAAATATACAAAGAGCGTGGGATTCAACATAAGTCGCATATCGAGTTTACAAAGCAATACGGCGGTAAAGTTTTCTATCTGTTCTCTTGCAAGCAGGGAGACAAGAAGATAATAGTCAATACAGAAGTAATTGATGAAATTAAAGAAGAAATAGAGAATCTTAAATAATATCATTTAACAACAAAGGAGAAAAATTATGTCATTACCAACAAGTTATATGACTGGAAGTTTTACGAAGATTCCAAGTTATTTTGATGCGCTCCTTACAGCAAAAGCACCTGATAAATTTACCGTTAAATTTATGTCGGACTTGGGTTTTACCAGTTCAAACAATAGACAATTTATAAATGTTTTGAAGTCTATCGGTTTTTTAGATGATGCAGGTAGCCCTACTCAGCGTTACTATAAGTTTTTAGACCAAAGTTGCGCTAAAACGATGGTAGCGGAAGGTATTAGAGAAGCATATGCAGATTTGTTTGCTTTAAATATTAACGCCAATAAAATGAGTAAAGAAGATGTCATTGGTAAATTCAAAACTCTAACAAACGGCTCAAAAGAAAACGCTACTATTGCTCAAATGGCAAGCACTTTTATAAATTTGTGTTCTTATGCTGATTGGAGTGAGGCACAACAGTATAACATTTCAGAAAACACATCTACTAATAACCCCAAAGAAGATACCCCTAAAGAAATGCCCACACAAACACATAAGGACACCCATAGACTTGATTTAAATTACGATATTCATATACATTTGCCTGCAACAAGAGATCAGGCGGTGTATGATGCACTTTTTGCTAGTTTAGCAAAACATATTCCTTTGAAGTAAATCTATGAAAGACCTTGATTTGTATTCTTTTGTGTTTAGAGGGGCTTTAGCCGAAGAATCCTTAGATAAAGAAGGAAGATTAAAGTATTCGCCTGAAGCAATATACTTTTCGGAAGATATCGCGAAGAAACTATTTCTTCACGAGATTGATGAAAAATACGTACAACAATCGAAAAGTATGATTACGGTTTTTACCGCTATAACAGCTTTTGAAAATGCAACACGCGAATTTGTGTATGCAATTTTATTAGATGCTTACAAAACTGAATGGTGGGAAAAAGGTGTTCAGTCAAACATTAAAGATAAAGCGGAAAAAAGAAAAGAGAATGAAAGTAAAATCAAGTGGCATATTAGTCGTGGCGACGCAATGATGTCTTTTTTAGACTTTGGTGATTTACCCAAAATAATGTGTTCACAAGAAAATTGGCAATATTTTGAACCTTACTTTTCATTTTCGGGTTCTCAAGAATGGATACGTTCAATTTTTGGCGACATTGAAAAATCTCGTAATGTAATAATGCATAGTGGCATTTTGGACGACTTTGATATTGCACGAGTTGGTTTAAATATTCGTGATTGGTTGCATCAAATCAACGCATAAGCTATTCGATTTACGTTACTAACGCTCCGCCATAAAAACCCGACTTATTTTGTCGGGTTTTTATTATGCTCCGAAACAGGGATTTTGCACGATGCGGTGCATCGTGCCGCCTGCGGCGTAAACCCCGGCTCGCCAAAATGTCCGCAAGTGAAGAAAAGAAAAAGGCGAACGGTTTTCGTTTGACGAAAAACGGGGCGGTTGTCGAAATAACGCTCGGAAACGTAAACGGTAAAAAGAACCGCGAGCACCTTTGAGAAGCGAAAACAACGCCTTACGGACATACCGCGACAAATTGACAAAAACGAAGTTTTGTGATAAAATATTTATACCTAAAACAGGAAGGAGCAAACGACAATTATTTTTAATCGGAAGTTTACCCCGCGACGGAGGTAACCGTCTATGAGAAGAATGATCAAAGCACAATCGGAATAAATTTTATTTCCTTTCACTTTTTTGTTGCAGAAAACCGAAAAAGTCCATGAAAAGCAAGTACGGATTATCTTTTGACAGGAATCTGAAAGAAGAAGAAAAATGGAAAAGCGTCTTGCAATCGACATCGGAGGATCAAAAGTTTTGGTGGGCGGCGCGCGGCAAAAGCACAGGGTGCGGTCATTGCGAAAGCCGCGACTCTTCCTGACGTGAACGTATGTTATATTGGCGGCAGAGTATCCCAAAGCCTTGACCTGTTCAAAGACGACCTTATCGCAGAAATCAACGATAAACTGTTTCTTCCGATTGATAAAACCGTCAAAATCGAATATTCGGGGCTTGGATACTATGCGTCCTTGTGCGGCGCGGCGGCGGTTGTATACGGCGCGAACAAACAACGAGAATTAAACAAAGGAGAATAAATATGACGAACGAAAAAGAGAAAATTAACCTTTCCGCATTGTTCAGAATCGGCTACGGGCTGTACGTTCTGACCACCAACGACGGAAGAAAAGACAACGGCTGCATCGTAAACAGCGTAATGCAGGTCACAAACAATCCGTTGAGAGTCGCCGTTTGCGTAAACAAACAGAATTACTCGTGCGGGACGATTCTGGAAACGCTGAAAATGAACGTCAACTGCTTGTCGGTCGACGCGACCTTTGACGTTTTCAAGAGATTCGGTTTCCAAAGCGGCAGAACTGTCGATAAGTTTTTCGGAGAAACGCCGAAAAGGAGCGAAAACGGGCTTGTCGTAATGTCGGAGTTTTGCAACGCGTTCATATCCCTTGCGGTGGAGCAGACAATCGACCTCGGCACGCACGACATGTTCGTTTGTTCCGTCGAAGAAGCGGCGGTGTTTTCCGATCTCGACACGCTGACTTATACGGAATATCAGAAAAACGTGAAGCCGAAGCCCGTCGCGCCAAAGAAGAAATCGTACGTTTGCAAAGTGTGCGGCTACGTTTTCGAGGGCGAAGAACTGCCGCCCGACTTCATTTGTCCGATATGCAAGCACGACGCGTCGGCGTTTGAACTTATGAAATAAATCAAATACAAATAAACCAAAAGGAGAAAGAAAATGAAAAAGTACATTTGCGAAGTATGCGGTTGGGTATATGACGAAGAAAGTTGCAAGGAAAACGGGATTCCGCTGGTCGAGTTTGAAGACTTGCCCGACGATTTCGTCTGTCCCGTATGCGGAGTTGGAAAAGAATTGTTTTCCGAAATAGAATAGGACAAAAATGAAAACCCGGACAAAGACGATAATCCTTCTTCTGACCATGGCGTTGACGTTGTTTTCGTCGGTCGTATTCTCGCCGCCCGCCGTCTCGGAAGCGAATTCCGCGCCGAGAGAACGAAAGGCTACGATTCAAGCGGGGTTATCGTCAAGACCGAAAACAGTCCGATAGTCGTCGACACGGAAGATCTGACTTTTCATATTTATTCCTCCGACCGCTTTATCCGTCGTCAAATTTCCATTACGTGCCGCCGGTGTATTCGTATATTTATCTTTTAAGTCCCGCGGCGGGCTGGGCGGACTTCAACAACCTTACGATACGGATATATACGGACATGTACTTATTAAGGGGCGAAACGCGAAAGAGCGTGACAAATCCGGACGGCTCGGTTACCATAATTGGGGAAACCGTCGACTTCGCAAAGAACGGCGGGGTTTACGAGGCGCGTTTTAAAAAACTGTCCGACGGCGATCTCACGCTTTTCCTTTGCGCGTCGGAAAATCCCGAAAGGTACAAGCCGCCGCTCGGAAAGGTGACCAAAATCATCATAATATTGTCCACTGGCATCGGGATGATTGTTATCGCGACGATAATACTTGTCGTTACCGTCAAAAAACAGAAAACAAAAGGAAAGAAAAAATAAAATCAGATAAAAACGGGAACGCGTACGGCGGATTATTCCTGTTCCGAAACGGGGGCGGGGATTTCCGTGTCGGCGCGTTTTTTGCGTGTGACAAAGAATATGATAATCGCCGCAACGAGCGTCAGCATTTCGGCGGCGGGCGTTGCGAGCCAAAGCCCCGTGATTTTCCAAAGATGTGCGAAAAGATAAGCAAGCGGAATAATCAGCACGACTCCGCGCAGAAGGGTGATGATTTGCGAACATACGCCTTTGTCGGACGCCGAAAAGTATGACGAAAATAACAGATTGAATCCCGAAAACAGCGAAGAAATGAAATACAGTTTTATGCCGGTCGTGGCAAGTTTTTGAAGGTCTTCCGCTTTTTCCGTGTTGAAGATTGCCGCGATGCCGTCCGCCGAGAAAAACAGCGCAACGTACAGGACGGCGGCGGTCGCGCCGATTGTAATCAGGGCGTATTTCAGCACCTGTCGTATCCGCGCGAAATCGTGCTGCCCGTATGAAAAACTGATTATAGGCTGGGTGCCCGCCGAAATCCCGTTGAAAATCGCGTTTATCACGTAAAACACGTTGACGACGATGGCGAACGCCGCAACCGCCGTATCCCCGCCAAGCGACTTGAACAACTTATTGATGAGCATCATCACGAGTCCGAAGCCGAACTCCGTAATGAACGACGCAAGTCCCAGCGAGATTATCTCGCCGAACACGCGCATAGATAGTTTCGTCTTTTCAAGACGGAACGTGTTTTTCTTTCGGAAAAAGAAAATCATCAGAATAAGCATGCTGATTACGGGCGAAATGCCTGTCGCAAGGGCGGCGCCGAGCATGCCGAGTTTGCATGGGAAAATAAAAACGTAGTCGAAAACGATGTTGAAAAGGTTGCCGAGAAGCGACGCGGTCATCGCAAGTCTGGGCGCGCCGTCGTTGCGGATGAAGTTTTGCAGAACGTTGTTGAACATAAAAAAGGGAGCAAAGCAAAGTATAATCTGCACGTAGGTTTTGCTCCCTGAAAACGTTTTGCCGTCCGCGCCGAGAAGCGACGCCACGGGACCGCTTAAAAACGCGCCGAGAAGCACGAATACGACCGCAAAACACGCGACGACAAAAAAGGTGTGAGTGAACACTCTGTTTGCGCTTTTGACGTCTCCCGCTCCTTTGTATATGGCGAATTTCGTGCTTCCGCCGATGCCGAACATAAGACCGATTGAAAAAACGATACTGAACGAAGGCATTGCCAGATTCAACGAGGCAAGCCCGGTTTTCCCGAGACTCAAAGAAATGAAAAACGTGTCCGCCAGAATATAGCAGGACAGCCCGATCATGGCAATCACGTTTGCCGACACGTATTTAAAAAATTCTTTCAAGGTCTGGTTTTTCATTTTTTCTCCACAAATAAAAAAGCGCCAGGTTGCATCTTCAAAGGCCTAACGATGCAATTTGACGCGCTCACCCGGCGGCGAGATTATTCATTTGATTGCATTATATAGAAGTAAAGGGCGGTTGTCAACGAGATTTCGTCGAAACTTATGAAAGACCGCTGCCGTGAAAATGCCGCGAAAAAAGAATAAATTATTGTCAACCGTTGTAAATAAGGCTTTTTCGTGGTAAAATATCTTTGATTGAAAATTTTAAGGAGTTAATATGAAAGTTTGCATTTACGGAGCGGGTTCGCTCGGAACGGTACTTGGAGCATACGTCGCGAAAAGTGGCGAGGAAATCGACCTTGTCAACAGGAACAAAGCGCACGTCGCCGCGTTGAAAGAGCACGGCGCAACCATCACGGGGACAGCGAATTTCAACGTGAAAGTTAACGCGATGCTGCCCGAAGAAATGAAGGAAAAATACGATATTATTTTCCTTATGACAAAGCAACTCAACAACAAAGAAGTCGTGAAAATGCTCACAAACTTTTTGGCGGACGATGGTGTTATATGTACGATGCAAAACGGTCTTCCGGAACACAGCGTGTCCGAAATAATCGGCGAAGACAGGACGTACGGTTGTGCAATCGGTTGGGGCGCGCAAATGACCGCTCCCGGCGTCAGCGAACTCACGTCGGAGCCCGACGCTTTGGTTTTCGCGCTCGGCGCACTCAATAAAAAAGCGCAGGAAGACAAGCATTTCAAGGAAATCGTCCGCATACTGTCCATTATGGGCAAGGTCGAGGTTGAAGACAATTTCATAGGGGTAAGGTGGTCAAAACTTCTCGTAAACTCCGCATTCAGCGGAATGTCGGCGGTGCTCGGCTGCAATTTCGGCGAGGTCGCGGACAACAAAAAAAGCAGACTTTGCGCGCAACGCATCATAAAAGAAATCATCGACTCAACCCGCGCGGGCGGCATTCATATTGAGCCGATTCAGGGCAAAGACGTCGTAAAACTTTTGGATTACAACAACTCGATTAAACAAAAAATCTCGTTTGCGATAATTCCCGTCGCAATCAAAAAACACCGCCTTATCCGCGCAAGTATGTTGCAGGATATCGAAAAAGGCAAACCTTGCGAGGTCGAGGCAATCAACGGCGTCGTGAGCGAGTACGGAAGAAAGGTCGGCGTGCCGACTCCCGTCAACGACAGGGCGGTCGAAATAATCCGCGGCATCGAAGAAGGCAAGTACAAACCGTCTTTCGACAACCTGAAACTCTTTGACGACGTTCTTAAAAAGAAGTAACCGCAAAGTCAAAAAACAATAAATAAAACCGTCCGGACGCGGGCGGTTTTTTGATGAAGAAAAGGAACAAATGTGTTGAAAAAAGCGCGGGTGATAGGATTTTAAGGTTTTCTACCAAATCTTTACAATCACAAAAAATCGTGCAAATACTTTACATTCCCGAAATTCAGTATTATTATTCATAGTGTAAGCGAAAATATATCAAAGATATATTGAGAAAGTGGCAATTTCGGACGGAAAATCCGATAATTCTTGCAAAAGAGGATGTATCAAAATCACCCGAATTTTACAAAAAAGGTTTTAACGACGCGAAAATTTTGAAGCCCTACCGCGCGCAGTATTTATCGTATGTGCAAGGAAGGGCGACGAAAAGCCGCGCACGAAACGAAATTTATAAAACAAATTTTCAAAGGAGAAAACAGCAATGGCAGAGATGAGTAAAGCCTACACACCGGAGTTTATGGGCGATCCCAATCCGCGTGAAAAAATTCTCAAACTCGCAAGAAAGATCACCGACTGCGTCGACCATAAGATTCTGGGCGTCACGGTAAACGATCCCGAATACTGGGGACTTGCCTGCGTGGTTACCGACGAAATGGCGGACGTCGCGCTGAAAATGAAAGTGCGTCATCACTACACGTTTGAAGACCTTCTTGCAAAGAATCCCGAACTCGGGAAAGAAAAGCTTCAGAAGTTGCTTGACGACATGAGCAGAATCGGTATTCTGGAATACGATTACGGCGACAATTACGACCACAACGGTCCCATTAAGGGCGCAAAGAAAATCCGTCGTTATACGTTACCGATGTTCGTTCCCGGTTCTGCGGAATTCACGAACATGATAAAGAAGCAGCTTGACGAGCATCCGGAACTCGCGATGTTCTTCGAGCGTATGACGTATCTTCCCCTGACAATGGTCACGCCTATGGTTCCCCCGGGAGGCGCGGGAATCGGTATGCACGTTATCCCCGTCGAGAAAGCAATCGAGATGGAAAACGGCACAATGGATATCGAGCATATTTCGTATTGGCTCAAAAAGTACGAAGGTCACCTTGGCGTAGGCATTTGTTCGTGCCGTTACGGCAGGGCGAAACTGGGCGAAGGCTGCGGCGACAGCTGTGAAGAATGGTGCATCGGTATCGGCGATATGGCGGATTACTGCCGCGAAACGGGCAAAGGCCGCGATATCACTTACGACGAGGCAATGCAAATTCTGAAAAATGCCGAAAAGAACGGTTTCGTACATCAGATCACGAATATCGACGGCGAAAACAAGATTTTCGCAATCTGCAACTGCAACGTCAATATCTGCAACGCTCTGCGTACGTCGCAACTTTTCAACACGCCTAATATGTCCAGAAGCGCGTACGTCGCAAGGGTTGAAAAAGACAAATGCGTGGCGTGCGGCAAGTGCGTGGAATACTGCCCCGCCGGCGCGGTAAAACTCGGACAAAAACTTTGCACGAAACAGGGCGAAATCAAATATCCGAAGCACGAACTCCCCGACAATCTCAGCTGGGGACCCGACAAGTGGGACGAAGATTACCGCGACAACAACCGCATTAACTGCTACGAAACGGGTACGTCGCCTTGTAAGGTTGCATGTCCCGCTCACATCGCGGTTCAGGGCTACATAAGAAAAGCCAAAGAAGGCAAGTACAGGGAAGCGTTGGAACTTATCAAAAAGGACAATCCGTTCCCCGCAATCTGCGGACGCGTCTGCAATAAGCGTTGCGAAGCCGCCTGCACAAGGGGCACCATCGACGAAGCCGTCGCAATCGACGACATCAAGAAGTTCATCGCGGAACAAGACCTGCACGCGGAAACGAGATTCGTTCCCGAAGTCGTCATTCCGTCGAACGTCGATAAGCAATGGTCCGAAAAAATCGCAATTATCGGCGCAGGCCCTGCGGGACTTTCCTGTGCATACTATCTTGCGACGAAAGGATACAAACCCACCGTGTTTGAAAAGAACGCGCGTCCCGGCGGAATGCTCACTTACGGTATTCCTTCCTATAAACTCGAAAAGGACGTCATCGAGGCTGAAATCGACGTACTGCGCGAACTCGGCGTCGAAATTAAATGCGGCGTGAACGTCGGCACCGACGTCACCATCGACGAACTCAGAAAACAAGGCTACAAGGCGTTTTACGTTGCAATCGGCTGCCAGGGCGGCAGACTCCCCGGCATACCCGGCGAAGACGCGATCGGCACGGATATGGCTGTATCGTTCCTGCACGACGCAACCGAAAACCACAACAGAAAACTTGTCGGCAAGACGGTTGTCATCGGCGGCGGCAACGTTGCGGTGGACTGCGCTCGTACGGCTGTCAGATTCGGCTCCGATAACGTCGGCATGTACTGCCTCGAATCGCGCGAAACAATGCCCGCGTCCGTAAACGAAATCAAAGAAACGCTGGAAGACGGCATCTCGATCAACAACGGTTGGGGTCCCAAAGAGATTCTGAAAGACGAAAAAGGCAACGTTAAAGCGGTCGTGTTCAAGAAATGCCTGTCGGTCATCGACCCGAAGACAAATCGTTTCAACCCGCAATACGACGAAAACGACACGATTACGGTCGAGGCGCAACACGTTATCTTCGCAATCGGTCAGTCCGTTGTATGGAACGATTTGCTGAAAGGCACGAAGGTTGAGTTCCATCACGGTAATTATCCCGTTGCGGATTCTCTGACTTATCAGACGGCGGAACCCGACATTTTCGTCGGCGGCGACGTGTACAGCGGACCGAAATTCGCAATCGACGCAATCGAAGCGGGCAAGAACGCGGCGGTATCGCTGCATCGTTTCGTACAACCCGGCACGAGCATGACTATCGGCCGCAACAGAAGACAGTTTGTCGAGCTTGACAAAGACAACATCGTCATCGACAGCTACGATACGGCAGGCAGACAGGAAGCGAAAGAACTCGACGGCGACAAGCACTCCTTCCGCGATCTGCACGGCACTCTCACCGAAGAACAGGTCAGGATCGAAGCGTCAAGGTGCTTGGGCTGCGGCGCGAGCATCGTCGACGAAAACAAATGTATCGGCTGCGGTATCTGCACCACTAAGTGCGAATTCGACGCAATCCATCTGCATCGCGAACATCCCGAATGCTCCAAGATGAGCAGAAGCGAAGATAAGTTCAAGGAGATTTTACCGTACGCCATAAAACGCGGTATGAAAATCGCTTTCGGCAAGAAAACGCCCGAAGAAAAGGCTTCGCAAAAACGCCATAAGGCTGCGAAAAAAGCGGCAAAACAAGCCAAAAAGGATAAGTAATTTATGCACGAACTCGGGGTGGTCTTCCATATCGCGGACATAGTGCGCGACGTCGCGGTCGAAAACAAGGCGACGAAAGTCCAAAAAGTCGTCATGCAAATCGGCGAAGTATCGACGGTCGTCAACGACCAGCTTATCGACTGCTGGAACTGGAACGCAAATCGTACGGAACTTCTGAAAGGTTGCGTGCTGGAAATCGAACCGGTGAAAGCCGTGACGTACTGCGAAGACTGCAAGAAAGAATACGAAACGGTCAAATACGGCAAAATCTGCCCGTATTGCAAAAGCGAAAGGACTTATCTTTTGAGGGGCAACGAAGTCATGATAAAAGAAATCGTCGTGGAATAAGCGGCGAAAATCAAAAAACCATCGGGTGATTTTCCCGATGGTTTTTCTTTGTGCTTTTATTCTTCTTTTTCCTTTTCCTGTTCGTCGAAAAACGCGACGATGCGTTTCCTTACGTCACGCGGGATTTTTCTGTAATAAATCCTGTTAAAAAAGTTTACGGGGTGCAGCGACACGAAAAGCCTTGTGAAGAAAGCGGCGGCGGAATTTCCCTTGATTTCGATATCGGCGGCGGACGTTATCGGCAGCGATTCGTCAAGACCGTTTATGGGGCAAGTGCGCCCGAGATTTACCGTGATTTCCTTTGTTTCGCCGGGGACAAGGTCAAAGAAGTTGTCCGAAAACTTTGCGCCGTTAATATTGTTTCTGATGAACACGCCGCGCGCAAACACGTCCGACGACAGGGTGATTTTGAGTACGCCGTCGCGGATAAAGTCGTATTCTCTTTTGATGACGGGGTGCGGCAGTCGCGCGTATTTTTCCCGTCTTACAAGTCTTGTGTCGGTATATTTTCCGTCTTCCGTTTCAAGTTCCGCATAAGCAAAACACCTTAAACGTTTGTTCTGATTTCTCACGATTGCCATACCTTGTGCAAGTTGCATTTTGCTTTCTCCGGCGACAAGGGTGATGTCGCTATGTTTCTCAACAAGCACTTCACCGTCGTAATTGCACACTTTAAACGTGAGTTTTGCCGAAATATCCTTATTTGTGTCATTGAACGTATGGACGTAAAAACCGCCGTCCACGGCGTCGATATTGACTGCGACGGGCGCGTAATAACGCCTTAAATAATACCCCGCCGCTTTAATACTTTCGTCAAAATCCCGTACCGACCAGCTGAGCCCCTCGAACACGTCGTTGAGTTGCCAGACGAGAGTGCCGTTTACGGTGGGCTTATTGCGCCTGAAATGCGACACCCCTTCGCGAAGACCTTCCGCCTGTGCGATTTGCGAGGCGTAAACCCAGCCCGAAATATCTTTCGGCGCGTTGAATCTTTCAAGGGTATAATATTTGATTTTGCCGACGCCGTTTGTCGAAAAGTCGCGGGCTTTCAGTTTTTTGGAATTTATATTTTCGTCGTCGCCGAGAATTTTTTTCATGCTGTTTTCGGACGGCAGACTCATCATGCCGAATTCGCTTGCAAAGCGGGGCAGACGTTTTTTGAAATAAGTCGCGGGCTTCATACCGTGCCACACCGCCCATATATGCGCGTCGCCGACGTTGTCCGCGGCGTATCCGAACATATACGACACGCCCGACGGGCTGCCGGGGATATACGCTACGTCGGAATTTTCTTGCACGATTTTTTTCAGGTCGTAATAGAAAAACGGTTCCGCCACGTCGATATAGCGCGAGAAAAACATCCAGTTGACGGACATCGCCTCGATTTCGTTATTGCCGCAGAACAGCGCAAGCGACGGGTGAAAGTGCAGACGTTTCACCTGATATTCCGCTTCCTTTTTCACGTTTTCCATAAACGCGGGCAGGAAAAGTGGATATCCCTGACACGCAAACGGGAAGTCCTGCCACACAAGTATGCCGCGTTTGTCGCACTCGTCATAGAAAAACTCGTTTTCGTATCCGCTCCCGCCGAATATTCTTATCATATTTATATTCATAAATTCGACGTCGGAAAGCAAGCGGCGGCATTTTTCCCTGTCGAAAACGTCCGTGACGTCGGGAGGGACGTAATTCGCGCCTTTTATGAAAAGGGGCACGCCGTTTAACGTAAAGCGGAAGTTTTTGCCGATTTCGTCGGGGCTGTTGTCGAAAACAAGGTCGCGAAGACCGATTTTCACGATTTTGCCGTCGACGATTTCGTCGCCGCGGCTCAGACTTACCACGACTTCGTACAAAGGTTGTTCGGGTTTATCCGACAAATCTCTTGTCCACCAAAGCTTAGGGTTTTTGATTTCGATATCCGCCTTGAACAAGCCGTTTTCGATTTCGATGCCTTTTGCGTTGAACTCCGACTTATCGGGGGACAGCACCGAAAAGAAGGTTGAAAAATCGTCCGTCGTATTGTATCTTTCGACGCGTGCCGTCATCGACAGCGTTACCGCGCCGTCCGAGTTGTGTTTTTGCGATATTCTGAAATCGGAAATTTCCGCGCCGCACGCCGTTTCGAGATACACGTCTTCGCGGATGCCCGACGCGGGGGCAAAGGGCGCAAAGTCCCAGCCGAAGTGAAAGGCGGGTTTTCTTATATGCACGTCGCCCGAAAGTCCGTTGAGATTTTTCGGCGTTTTGATGAGTTTGGTTGCGCCGACGACGAAAGCAACCGGCCCGCAGATTCTTACTTCCAGCACGTTTTCGCCCGGCTTTAACAGCGATTTCACGTCGCGGCGGAAAGGAAGGAACGCGTTTTCGGAATGGTCGACCTCCCGGTCGTTCAGAACGACGAAAGCGAGCGTGTCGATTTTGTTCAGCACAAGGAAAACCTTGTCGGCTTTCAAAAAGTCCTCGCTCACATTGAAAGTTTTCCGATAAATCCAGTCGTCCGTGCCCGCACGGAAAAACCATTCGTTATCGCGCGTGTTTTCGGGCGAAACGTCCACAAGGGGGTTTTTCATGCGGTCAAGGCGGATAAGATCCAGAAAGTTCGTGCCGGGGACGACAGCGTCAAAAAAGCTCGCGTCCCTTGACGACTTGAATTGCCATTTTCCGTTCAGATCGAGTTTCATAAAGTAATGTTGCCTTTTTTTCGTAGGTGATAAACAGATTATACGACGATTTTCGGGGCGTTGTCAATGCGTGCCGAACAAGGTTTGTATTATTTTTTCCCGGCAGTCGAAAAGTCTTGTAAAGTGCGACAACTTAAAATTATTGACAAATCGTTTTGATACATATTGCCCGTAATAAGCGCAAATATTACCAACAACTATGCACAAATAATGAATATTCCGACAAGTGTCGTTAAAATTAGTTTCCTAAACAATGCCTACAACACCGAGTTCCGCTATATGGGGATGAAAGCCGAATGGGCAAAAGTGAGCATTGCAGAAAAACCGAAAAAAGCAATCGTCGTAAAATGCACCGACGGCGAAATCACGGTCGAGAAGAGCGCAGACAACTGACAAAGAACGTTTGTTAAGCGGTGTCCCTTCCGGGAGATTCCCTCGCTACGCTCGGAATGACGTGCAAATTGCCATCCTGAGGAGTGTCAACAAAGCGCGTGTTGCGCGAAAACCACGTTGCTTTCGCAACAATAAAACAAAACCCCGAATTGCTTCGGGGTCTTTCATTGTTTTTTGATTATTCCTTGTCGGCGCGTTGCGCTTTGAGTTCGTCAAGAATTGCCGAAAGAAGTTCCTGCGTTTTGTCGGGAGCGGGTTCAACGGGCGCGACTTCAACGGGAGCGGGTTCTGCGGGGGCTTCTTCTGCGACCGCGACTTCTGCGGGGGCTTCCGTCGTTTCGGCATCGCCGTTCTTTTTCGTTACTTTTTGTGCAAGTTGTTCCAGTCTTGCTTTTTCTTTGCCGCCGATTTCGCGCGCCTTATTGATTGCTTTCACGATAAGGAAGAGTACAAGCGCGGTGAGAAGGAAAGTAACGATTGCGGAAATAACCGCGCCGAAGTCCATAATGACCGCTTCTTTTACGACTGCGCCTGTCGTCGCGTCGATGACGGGATCTCTCAGGACGACTTGAAGGCTCTTGCCGTCTTGTCCCAAAGGAATCATATTGATAAGGGGTTGAAGTATACCTTTGACAAGCGAGTTTACGATTGCGGTGAACGCGCTGCCGATAATCATACCTACTGCAAGGTCAAGGGCGCTGCCACGATTGATGAACGCCTTGAATTCCTGCCAAAGTTTGAATTCGTGTTTCTTTTTCATAAAGTGTGCTCCAAAACTTGATTTTCGAGAGATAATATAGCACACTGCGAATAAGTTTGCAAGTATTTGATTAACAATAATTATATATGCGACAGATTTAAGTCGTACGACCGACAAAGCCCGCAAAACATGCCAAATCTTGACAGCGCGCCGCACGGGTGATAAAATATATACAACAATATTTTCGGAGAAGACCATGTATCATATTATTATTAATCCCGTCGGCGGCAAGGGAGAAAGCCAGAAAGCGCTGCAAACGGTCAAAAAATTGTTGGATGCCAAAAAAGTGCCGTATATCGTGCATGAAACGCAACACGCGCACCACGCAACCGAAATCGCAAGGGAACTTTCGCATGAGCCCGACACAAAAATCATCGCAATGGGCGGCGACGGCTCCTTCCACGAGGTGCTTTGCGGCATTGAAAACTTTGAAAACGTTACGCTCGGGCTTATCGCGTGCGGCAGCGGCAACGACTTTATCAAAAAGTCGGGACACCCCAAAGACGTCGAAAAAGCCCTTGACGTGATTCTGAAAGGCAACGTCGGTTACGTCGACTATATGGACCTCGGCACGACAAGGTGTTTGAACGTCGCGGGCGGCGGCATGGACGTGGACGTCCTTGTGAAATACGCCTCCGTCAAAAAACTGAAAGGCAGCGCGGCGTATAATTACGCCTTGATTTACACCCTGTTACATACCCGCTTCCACAAACTCCGCCTGATTGTCGACGGAAAAACGATGGATAAAAGCGTGTTTATGATCGGAATCGGCAACGGCGGCTTTATCGGCGGCGGATTGCCCATTTGCCCGCACGCGGAAGTGTCGGACGGGAAACTTGACGTCGTTATCGTCAACGAAATGAAAAAAAGACGGATTCCGCCGATGCTTCTGAAATTTATGAAAGGCAAACACGTCGAGGACAAAACCGTTGAAGAATTCCGCACCGACCGCGTCATTATCGAGGCTCTGGATGACAGCCGGTTTGAGCTTGACGGCGAGATTATCGAGGACAGATACCTTGACATAAAAGTCGTGCCGAACAAACTGAAAATGTTTATGTAACGAAAAACCAAATTTTTACCACAAAAAAAAGCACTTCGCAAAGAAGTGCTTTTTGTTTGGAGTTTCAAAGTTAAATGCGCGTGGTTTTGTCTTCGCCGATACCGACCATGCCGTCGACGGTGTATTTTTTGCCGTTCGTGTCGGTGACGTAGCCGTAAATCTTGCCGTAAGGCAGGGCGTAATAAACAGCCACGGGAATGGGCATATAAAACACGTTGTCGATTTTGAAAGTGATATCGACAAGCCCTTGTCCCGCCTCGTCGCGGATATGCCATTCGTTCGCTTTCTTTTTGCCGTCTTTATGGGTGAATACCACGGGCGGCATCGGGAAAGATTCGCCTTCCAGCCAGATTACGTTTTCGTTGTAATTGACCTGATCGACCGATTGGTTTCTCGTCAGGTTGAAAGCAAAGAACTTCTGTTCGCCGTCGATTTCGGTCTTGCCCATCGTGGTGAGCCAGTCGTAGTGCGAGAAGAAGGGATAATATCCTTTGTGGTCGTCGATGATACCGACCGAGCGCTCGTTGGTTGTATAGGTTTTGCCGTTTAACGTAATCGTACCCGTCGCCTTGAAGAAATCTTTTTCGCTGTAAAGGGGGTTTCTGAACGAGCCGTCCTTGTTTTTCATAAGGGGCATAACGCCGTTGGCAAGGGGCGAAAGACGTTCAAACGAAATGTCGATTGCAAACTCGCCGGATTTGCCTTTGGTATGACCGACGCATTGCGCTTTGCCGTTTGCGAAATCGTTGATAATCTTATATTCGCTCTTTTTGGTTTTGCAGTAGCAGTTGTCGGACAAAAGTTGTTTTGCGACCTTCGCGCGTTTCACGGGCACGAGATTGCGCCAGGCATAAATTTTGTTGTCGGCGTTGTTGTGCCATACGAAAATGGAAAAACCGATGGGGCCCATGTTGTAGCACGCACTGATGAGAGAGCCTTCGTCCATGTTGACTTCAAACGCTTCCCACTCGATAAGGCGCATGCGTTTGATGAAGGACGGCGTCTTCATAAAGAAAGGTTTTTTGCAATCCAGAAGGTTTAAGTCCTGAAAAGGCTCGCTGAACGTGCCGTAATGCGCGACGCCGTTTTCAACGATATGCGCGGGCGTCGTGACGGGCGTGCGTTTTTCGCCGATGTTTTTTGCAAAGTTACTCATAATAAAACTCCTTATCAAAAAAGATTTTGTATATTTTTTCCGTAATTTAGTATATTGATGTTATCACACGCGCGTGAAAAAAGCAAGGTATTTTGCCATTATTCGCGCGGCGCGCGTTTGGTTTTTCCGAAAAGTATGACGGCGCGATCCGACGATTTTTTGATTTCTTCGGGACTGACGCCTTTCGCTTCCGCCAGAATTTTCACGACCGTCGGGCTGCAAAAACCGCCCTGACATCTGCCCATACCGGGGCGGCACCTGCGCTTAATCGCGTCAAGGGTATATACGGGCAGAGGACTGTCCAGCGCGTCCAGAATTTCGCCTTTCGACACTTCTTCGCAGCGGCAGACGATTTCGCCGTACGCAGGGTTTTGTTTTATCAGCGCGTCGCGCTCGCTTCCCGACATTTCTTTCGGGTGCGGATGCTTTTTTCTTACCGGGTTGAAGGAAGCGTTCTTTTCAACCGCCTTGAATTTCGACACGTATTCGACCGCCCATTTCGCAAGGTCGACGGCGATTGCGGGCGCGGCGGTCGCGCCGGGCGATTGTCCCCCCGCCGCTTCCAGAATATTTTCGGAGAAAATACCTTTTCTGACCTGAAAATCTTCTTCGTAGGTCGGCGAGCGCACTCCCGAAAAGTATGCGATGACGTCGGACGGCTTTATATTTTCGGCGACTTTCATTTGCTCGCTTATGATAAAGTCCATGGTTTCTTTGTCGGTTGTGACGTCTTCGCGGTCGGGCGTTTCCAGCACGTTCGGTCCTATTATCATATTTTTGTCGACTGTGTGAATGACGGCGATACCCTTGCTCGTGTTTTCGTGCGACAGGGCGAATTTCGTCATATCGATGCGTTTTTTCAGCGACAGTTTTTCGTCGGACAAAACGGTTATCGGCGACTTGACTTCCGTCGTGTTGATGTATTTTCCGACCTTTTTGTCAAGGATTATGTCCGTGCCTTTTCTCGGGTGAATGGTAAAGGTTCTGTCGCCCGCCATATCGGCGATGACGTCGGTATAAACGCCGGCGCAGTTTACGACGATCGTCGGGTGCAGCGTGCCGCGGTTGGTTTTTACGGCGGTGATTTTGCCGTTTTCGACGTCCATGCCCGAAACCATCGTGTTCAGCGCGATTTTCGCGCCGTTTTCAAGGGCGTTTTCCATAAGGGCGACGCACATTTTATAAGGCGACGTGAATCCGCCCGTGGGCATATACAGCGCGCCCGTTGCCCACGACGGGGCGTAAGGCTCGATTTTCAGCAGTCCTTTTCTGTCGACGTATCTGACGCCTGGTATTTTCAGCCGCTTGGAGTTAAGCACAAGAAGGCGGGGAAGAAGTTGCTCCCACTTTTTTGCGATGAGCAAAAGATGACCGAGCCTTTCAAACGGGACGTCAAGGTCGCGCGCAAGGTCGGTGTACATTCGGTTTCCGACGTAGTTATACTTGTGTTTTTGCGACGACGGGGAATAGTTTATGCCGACGTGCACCGCGCCGCCGTTTCGTGAGGACTGTCCCGCCGCGACGTCTGCGCCTTTTTCGACGACAAGTACGTCAAGGTTGTACTTTGAAAGTTCCCTTGCGGTTGCCGCGCCGACAAGCCCCGCGCCGATAATCAGAACGTCGGGGGAAAGTCCGTCCAGAGCGTTGTCGGTAATCGGGGGAACGTATTGCTTTTGTACAAAGCCTTTCAGTTTCACGTCGTTGACGACGCCGATATATTTTTTGTCGACGGCGATGCGCCCCGCCTTTACGACGGTGTTCCAGTCGTCGACTTCGCCCGAAAGGTAAATGCAGCCGTTTTTCTCTTCGGCGGTAATTCTGTCGTCAAGTTCTTTCAGTTTTTTGACTTTTTTCTCAAAATCGCTCATTTTATGTTTTTGATTTCCGTTTTTATTTTATTTTGCAAAAGTTCGCGCTCGGACGCGATGTCCCAGATGCCCAAACGCAGAACGTACGCGACGACGTCCCACGGCTTATGACTGTCCTTTGTGAAGCCTTTGTTCATCTTTACGTAGTTTTTGATAAATCCGTTGTAAATGAACACTCGGACGGTGCTCATAAGGAATATTTTGAGTTTGGAGCTGCCGGGGAAAAGTTCCGCGTCGTGGAACAAAAAGTGCATCATCGCAAGTTCCGCCTCGGGACGGCCTTTGCAGGCGGTCATCCAGTCGATGACCTGATATTTGTTGCCGTCGCACATAATGTTGTCGGTGTGGAAATCGAGGTGGATTATGTTGTCGGCTTCGGGCAGGGCGGAAATATAGTTTTTAAGTTTTTCGGATTCTTCTGTCGAAAGAAAAGTAAAAAGCCCGTTGTCAAGGGTTTCGAGCGCGACGCGTCGGACGTCGCGGAGTTTGTCGGAGTGCGCGGAATGAACATGAGTGTGAAGCGCGGCGATGATTTTCCCTGCTTTGAACAAAATCGCGGGGTTTTTCATCGGCATGTTCGTCAGGGATTCGCCGTAAAGTTTTTTGAAAACGAGCCCTTGTCTTCCGTTTACTTCGACTTTGCCGAAACATTCCATCGGCGTGCAGCCTGTTTCAAACGCGACGGTCGTGTTCAGAAGTTCGATATCGACATTTTCTTTCGATACGGAATCGAAGTAAAGTTTCAGCACCTTTTCGTCGCCAAGGTCGAAAACTTCCGAGGAACGAGCACGAAACATCGGCTTCGATAAATCGCAATTTTTCACAAGCGTCAAAATTTTTTCGTCCATAATTCTCCTTGTTTTTACGCGTACACGCGCACGAAATTCATATAATAATTTTATTTTACATCATATCAATATTAACTTTCAAGAAAATTCGACAAAGTCTTTCTTTTTTTGCATAAAAAAATTAAAAAAATTTCATAATAGGTATTGACAAACCCGAAAACGGGTGTATAATATAGTTAGCAATCAAGAAAAGCGAGTGCTAACAGTCGCAAACGATGATTGCTAACAATCTTAAAATAAGGAAGTGCATATTATGAAAAACAATCTTACAAGATGGGACAAATTCGAAAAAGGACTTGACAGCTTCGGCAATTCTTTCAACGCCGCATTCGATAACTTCTTCCGCCCGATGTACGACGGGGATATGATGCGTACCGACGTCAAAGAAAGCGACAAGGAATACGTTTTGGAAATCGAAGTGCCCGGCTACGACAAGAAGGATATTTCGGTTGACGTCAACGACGGATACCTTACCGTTTCCGCAAAGAAAGAAGAAAAGAGCGAGGACGAAAAACACGGCTATATCCGTCAGGAAAGGACGGCAAGTTGCAGCCGTAACTATTACGTCGGCGACATTGACGAAGACAACGTCAAAGCAAAGTACGATAACGGCGTATTGACGGTTTATGTGCCCAAAAAGGAAGATAAACCCGAGAAATCGCGCACAATCACGATTGAATAAGTCAACTTAACATAATTTCCAATCCCCCTAAAAACGAGAAATTGCCTGCATTTTTGCAGGCATTTTTCGTTTGTTTCATGAAGCTATCTTATGATTTCTTTTCAAGAAGGTTTTTGAAAAGTTTTACCGCGGCGTCGTAAAGTTCCTGTTTATAATTTCTGGACGGAAGAAGCGGCGTGTTTTCGGGCGAGGTCGCCGTCGCAAGGGCAAGTCCCGATTTTTCAAGGTCGAAACCCATTGCGATTTGTCCGCATATCGCAATCACCGGCACGCCGAACTTTTTCGCGTGTCTCGTGAGCCCGCTGATTGCTTTTCCGTCAAGAGTCTGGTTGTCGAGTTTTCCTTCGCCGGTGACGACGAAAGCGGCGTCTTTCAAAAGGGAATCGAATCCCGTGCCGTCAAGCATTACGTCGATGCCCGACGTGAGTTTTGCGTTGAAAAAGGCAACCATTCCCGCCGCGATACCGCCTGCCGCGCCGCCGCCTTTCAGGTTTTCGACGTCGACGCCGACGTCGCGTTTTATAACGGACGCATAATGTTTCAGTCCGTCGTCAAGGTCTTTCACCATCATATAATCCGCGCCTTTTTGCAGGGCAAAGACGTACGACGCGCCGGTTTCGCCGCACAACGGGTTGTCGACGTCGCACATACAGGTAAGGTTAAAATTCCGGGCGTTTTTCACGTCGATTTTTTCAATGTTTTTAAGCGTGCCGCCCGTCGGGATAAAGGTTTCGCCGCTTTTATCGAAAAATTTCACGCCAAGGGCAGCCGCAATCCCCGCGCCGCCGTCGTTGGTTGAACTGCCGCCAAGTGCAAGGACGATATCTTTCGTGCGCATCAATGCGTCGTCGATGATAACGCCTACGCCGTACGACGTCGTTTTTGCAGGATTTTTGAATTCCGTTGAGGCAAGTCCGATTGCTTTCGCGCTTTCGACGATCGCGCACACGGGCGACAAAAGGTATTCCGCCGTGCAGGGACGGAAGTTGCTGTTTCTCGTGCGGACGCTGATAAGTCTGCCGGTGAGCGCGCGACGGAAACATTCAAGCGTGCCTTCGCCGCCGTCGGCAATCGGCAAAACGCGCGTGTTTGCCGCAGGTGAGACGTCTTTTATCGCTTTTTCGATGGTGTCGGCGACTTCTTCCGCCGTAAGCGTCCCCTTGAAACTGTCGGGACAAATGAGAATTTGTTTGTTTTCCATAAATTCCGCCGTGATGATTACTTCGATATAAGTATATTGTATACGCGCAGATTTTTCAAGGAAAAAAAACGAAAATCAGCGACATGTTGCAAGTGTAAGGGCGATAAGGCGGTTTTTTCTGTGGGCGTCGAACACGACTTTTTTCGTCACGAGCGCGCCTTTTTTGATGATGGGGACGTTGTTCTTGTCGTAAACGGAAGACGTCGCGACGCGTCCGATAAGAAATCCGTAGTTGGACAGAGCCTTTACGGGAAGGGACAAGGCGTTTTCGGGCGGCGACAATATCGACACCTTAAAATCTTTCTCGGGTTTTTCGATGACGGGCTTGCTTTTTTGTTTCCGCACGCGCTTTTTCCCGTCGGGCAGGAGAATGACTCCTTGCGCGTCAACGGACGCGATTCTTTCGACAAGCACGGGCGTTTCGTTCACGATGATTGCGGTGGCGATTTTATCGGTGTCACCGAAGTACAAATCCGAAAGAACCCCGAGTGCTTTTCCGTCGGCGGTATATACGGGCGCGCCGAGGGGAAATTCGATAAGGTCTTTTTCCGAAACGTCTGATTGGCTTTTTATGCATAAAAGATTAGACAAAACGACAGAATCGTCGTTTATTTTTTTCAGGCTTCGGGCGGCGACGTACATATTTTCTGAATCTTTGGAATAAAGGTCGGAAAACGCGAAAAACCCCACCGATTTCAGACGCTTTTCGCACAAAACCCCCGTGATAGTGCCCAAAATTTTGTGTTGAGAGCCCGATATGACGGGTAAAGACAGATAAGACGTGATTTTTCTCATATTATTCCTCGCAAAACATACTACAAAATTAAGATATTTCAAAAAACGGGCGTTTATGTTGCAAAAAACGTCGATATTCTTCCGAAAAAAGAAAGTTTGTCCGAAGATAGGCAAAAACGGCGCGGAAAAATCGGAAAAAATCGGGCGAAACGCCAAAATCGCAGCGGAAAAACATCGGCAAAGTTCGACAACTTTTTAACGAATAAATGTGGATTTGTCAACATAAAATAGTGCGAATGTGGATAACTCGGTGGATAACTACCCGTTTTTATACAATTTTTGAATAAAATCGCAACGGAGTGCAATGTGGATAAACTCGGCAAAACAATTTTCAAAATCAGTATGGCAATATTCGTAATTATTTTGACAATTTTTGCGTTTTTAAGCGTCGTATGTGTGAAAAACACGTTAAATATTCTGAAAAACGACGCGGGTTACGTCGTTGTGCTGGACGCGGGACACGGCGCGCCCGACGGCGGCGTTGTCGGCACGAATACCGGCGTGCTTGAAAGCGATCTTAACCTTAAAATGGTGAAAATTTTGCAAAACTACCTTGAAAACGCAGGGGTGAAAGTCGTTTTGACCAGAAAAAACAAATACGCGTTGTCGGGCGGTGCAAAAGGGTTCAAAAAAGAAGACTTCAAACTCAGAAAAGAGATAATCGAGAGCGTAAATCCCGACGCGGTTATCAGCATTCACATGAACTTTTACAAGGCTCAGCCGTCGCGGCGCGGAGCGCAAGTGTTTTACGACGCGAAAAACCCGTATTCTCTGCCGTTTGCGGCGACGCTCATGCAAAAAATCAATACGGAAATCAACAAAAAATACGGCGGACGGGAATATGCTGCGCTTTCGGGCGACTTTTATATAATAAATTCGACGTCCGTCCCCGCCGCAATCGTGGAATGCGGATTTTTAAGTAACGCGGAAGACGAAAAACTGCTTGTCGGCGACGAATACAAAAATGAATTCTGTTATCACTTGTTTTCGGGCGTGATGCAATATCTGTACACGGGCGCAAGATAAGGGCGAGCGATGTTTGCCTTGTGACAAAGCGATGTGCCTTCGGCGTGATATTTTGCTGTCGCAAATCGATGTTTCTCTCTGTGAGAGAAGATAAGGTTTTTTAATTACCGGTTTGCAAAAAGCCCACTGCTTTTTTTAGTAGCAGCGGGCTTTTTTGTTATTCAATTTTTTTATCAAAAGCAAAGGCGTCTGATTGCCTCGCGATAGATTTTGAACACGTTCATATAGGTCGAAATCGGGGTGCGCTCGTCGGGCATATGAATGGTGGACTCAACTCCCGGGAACTCCGGACCGAAAGCGACGCCGTGTTTTAAGGCGCGTGCGTAGGTGCCGCCTCCGATTGAAATCGCGTCAAGGTTCGTGCCCATTACGTCGTTATATGTCGAAAGCAAGGTTTTCACCAAAACGTCGTCTTTATCGACGTAAAGTGGCTCCTGAAACTCCGATTCTGCAATCGTGAAGTCGTAAAGGCACTTGTCGAGAATATCAATCAAGGTGCTTTTTTTCACCGTGACGGGATAACGGATATTGATTGTGAACTTCAACTTTTCGTGCGAAGAAATTATGCCGAGGTTGACTGTAAGCGCGCCCGAAACGTCGTCGCGAAGGTCAAGTCCCGCGCCTTTTCCGTCAGAGGTTTTGAACGCACCATAAATCTTTTTCAAATCGACGTCGATATCGCTCAACGCTTTCAGAAGTTTGACGATTGCGTTGTCGCCGAGCGCGGGCGTTGCGGCGTGAGCGGCTTTTCCGTGAGCAGTAACCACGATTCTTCCGTCTTTTATTTCATATTCGAGCCCGGATTTTTCGATAATCGTCAGGTTGTCGGCGGTATCGGGGATGCGCGCGGTGCAGACGTTAGGCACGACGTTGGGACGGGTGCCGCCCGAAATTTCGACGTTACCCGAATAGTTTTTCTCAAACGTTATCGTCGCGATGCCTTTTTCGCAGTTGATGACGGGGAAGTCCGCGTCGGGCGAGAATCCCGTGTCGGGCATTTTTTCGACGGTATTGAAATGTTTTATACAACGCCAGCCCGTTTCTTCGTTGCAGCCGACGATGAATCTTATGCGTTTTTTGGGGATAAGACCTTCGTCAAGAAGGGACTTTACGGCGTACAGACACGCAAGCATTGGACCGCGGTCGTCAACGACGCCTCTGCCGTAAATGACGTCGCCCGAAATCTCGCCGTAGGGGTTATGCGTCCAGCCGTCGCCCACGGGCACGGTGTCGAGGTGACCGAGAATACCGAAAGCCTCGCCTTCGCCGATGTCCGCAACGCCGCAGTAACCGTCAAGGTTTTTCGTCTGAAAACCGAAAGATTCCGCTTTGCTTAAAAACCAGTCGAGGCATTGTCTGTTACCTTCGCCGAACGGGGCACCGGGCAAAGGTTTGCCTTCTTCGCCGTCGAAAGACAGGAGTTCAAGGGTGTCTTTCAGCAGTTCGTTTTGATATTTTTCCATTATTACCTCCGAAAAATCCGTTTAATTTTTGAAAAACATTTGTAATTTTCAATATATTATTATACACTATTTATAATAAATGTGAACTAATATTTCAAAGCACAGGGCGATTTTATGCATGAAGGACATCGTGACAGAATGAGAGAGCGAATTTTGCTGTCGGGTATAGAAAGTTTACAGCCGCACGAGGTGTTGGAGTATCTTTTGTATCACGCAATACCGCGAAAAGACACAAACGGTATCGCGCACGAGCTTATTTCGAAATTCGGCAGTCTCAACGGGGTACTTAACGCCGACTACGACGCGCTTCTGGACGTAAACGGTATGACGGCAAACGCGGCGTTGCTGCTGACAAGTCTGAAAGGTGTGTTCAGAATGTACGCGTCGGGCGACAAGAAGGGCAAAATCGTCATTGCGACGCGCGGCGACCTTGTCAGGTATCTCAGCCCGTTTTTCTACGGCGAAAAGACCGAAAAGTTTTACATGCTGTGTCTTGACGCGAAAAGCACGGTAATCAAACTTGTGAAACTTTCATCGGGTATTCCGCAGGAAGTCCGCGTGGACGTCAGGGACGTCGTGGACAACGCGTTGAAATATAAGGCGGTTTCGGTCGTAGTCGCGCACAATCATCCGTCGGGTGACGTGTCCCCGAGCGTTCAGGATGTCGAACTCACGAGGGCGATCGCGGCGGCTTTGCAACTTATCAAAATCAAACTTGCCGACCATTACATATTCAGCGATTTCGGATATTGCTCGTTCGTTGAAGACGGCGTCGGCGGACAGATTCAACAAAACGTAAATAACTTCTTGAAGGACGGTATAAAATACTGATATGGAACAAAAAGTAAGAACCCGTTTCGCACCAAGCCCCACGGGATTTATGCACATCGGAAATTTAAGGACGTGTCTTTACGCCTTTCTTTTCGCAAGGAAAAATAACGGCACGTTTATTCTTCGCATCGAGGACACCGACCAGGAAAGGTTTGTCGACGGCGCGGTTGACCTTATTTACAGGACGCTCAAAACGTCGGGAATCACTCACGACGAAGGTCCCGACGTCGGCGGCGACTACGGCCCGTATATCCAGAGCGAAAGAAAACCCATATATATGGAATACGCCAAAAAACTTATCGAACTCGGCGGGGCGTACTACTGCTTCTGCACGAAGGAACGCCTTGAAACGCTGACCGACGAGAACGGAGTCAGGACTTACGACAAGCACTGCTTGCACCTTTCCAAGGAAGAAATCGAAGAAAACCTTAAAAACGGCGTGCCGTACGTTATCCGTCAGAATATTCCGAAAGTCGGGACGGGCACTTATCACGATATGGTTTACGGCGATATTTCCGTCGATTATTCGGAACTCGAAGACAATATTCTTATTAAGTCCGACGGTATGCCCACGTACAACTTCGCAAACGTCGTCGACGACCACCTTATGAAAATCACGCACGTTATCCGCGGGGTTGAGTATCTTTCCAGCACGCCGAAGTACAATCTGATTTACGACGCGTTCGGATGGGAAAGACCGCAGTATATGCACCTTCCGCCCATTATGAAAGACGCGTCGCATAAACTTTCGAAGCGTTACGGCGACGCCAACTTCGAAGACTTCATAAATAAAGGGTTTTTGCCCGAAGCGATAATAAATTATATATCCCTTCTCGGGTGGAGTCCCAAGGACAACACCGAAAAAATGTCGATGGAAGAACTTATCGAAAAATTCGACGTGTCGGGGCTTTCCAAAAGCGGCAGCATATTCGACGAAGCGAAAATGCGCTGGCTTAATCAACTTTACGTGAAAGAGTTGCCGTTTGAAAAGTTTATGGAATACGCCCGTCCTTACTTCGATAAAAGCTGCGCGAAAGGGAAGTACGATTACGACAAGCTCGGCCGCATTCTTATGAGCCGCGTTGAAATCTTTTCGGAAATTCCCGACAAGGTTGCATTCCTTGACGAGTACGGTCATTTCGATACCGCGCTTTTCGTCCATCAAAAGTCCAAGACGACTATCGAGCTTGCGCGTGAAATACTTGAAAAGATTTTGCCCTTGTACGAAGGCGTCGACGAGTGGACGAACGAGAATCTGTTTAAGGTGTCGGAAGAGTTCGCTGCGGCGAACGGATACAAGAAACAGCAGTTGTTCTGGGCGGTGCGAGTTGCCGTCGCAGGTCGCGACGTTACCCCCGGCGGCGCAACCGAGCTTATGGACATTCTTGGCAAAAACGAAAGTTTACGTCGCATAAATTATGCGTTAACATTATTTTAATTCAATTTGGAGGAAATTATGAAACAACTGTCAATGCGCGCGAAAACGATTATCTCTTTCGTTTTGTTCGCCGTGGTTTTCACGGGACTGACACTTATCGCGTCTTACTGCGATCTGTCGATTTCGAAAATTCTCACGAAAAACACGTTGCCGGAAGGCGCGTATATTTCGACGAGCGTTTTCACGCTGTTCTTTGAGGCGATGGGAAGTTGTCCCATATATCTCGTCGTGTCGATTGCCGGCGCGATATGGTTCTGGTGGGGCATCGCCCACAAGAAAATCTGGCTTTCGGTCATTGCCACAATCCTTGTTTTCATCGGATTCTTTTTGACGCTGCAAGACGTTTTCAAATATTACACGGAAGCAGTTACGGCGTCGCTCAATAACGGTATCCCCGTCGAGGTCGAAATGAAGGGCGGATTTTACAAAACGCTTATTTCGGCGGTTATCGCGATTGCGGAAGGAGCATGCCTTGTGTTCGCCTGGTCGCGCGTCAAGCCCGAAACCAACGACGCTCTTTTCAAATGGGTGTTCGTCATCGTCGTCGCAATGGCGGGCTATCTTATCGTACACTTTGTGAAAGGTCCCGTCGGCCGCATGCGTTTCAGAACGATGAACGCCGCAGGCGACACGGAATTCACGCAGTTTACGAACTGGTGGGTAAGCAACGGAAAACGCAAACCTTATTCTGCGGAAGCGGGCTCGGCACTCGTGCTTCCTTCCGACCAGTGCAAGTCGTTCCCGTCGGGACACACTTATTCGGCAGGTCTTATTTACACCCTTATTTGTCTGCCCGATCTCGTGAAGAGCATCGGCGACAAAAAATGGACGCGTCCCGTCATTTATGCGGTAACGATCGCGTTCACGGGTATCGTTGCAATCAGCCGTATCGCCGCTGGCGCGCACTATATGAGCGACGTCTTGTTCGGCGGCACGCTTTCGTTCCTTTGCATGATGATCGGTCGCGAAATCTTTATTTTCAAAGGCGCACATTTCAAGGCTTTGTTTGAAAGAAAGGCTGTGCCGCTTGACGGCGACAATGCAGAAACAGCCGAATAATCTTAAACAATAAACGAAAAAGCCCTCGCAATACGCGAGGGCTTTTTATATAGAAAAAGTGCAGAAATCTAAACAACAAGAAACGACAAAATGCAACATATTTCGGTAATTATAATTAGACAAAGATACGGATAAACTAAACTGTATAAACTTGCCTCATACTTCGGGGAGTCCTCGGATTATCTGCCGGGACTTCAAGAATACAAATAAAAAACGCAAAAAAAAGCGTCGGGACAATCGTCCCGACGTTTTTGTTATGCCAACAGATAATAATACGAACTTAGGTTTTACGCCGTGTTTTTGACTAAT